>Ga0334722_10000090_pt1 | contig 128267 bp, 128 predicted proteins | sample C3_bottom_MG_FD_207210 | JGI IMG/M metagenome (GOLD analysis project Ga0334722, IMG submission 207210) | Sediment microbial communities from Yellowstone Lake, YNP, Wyoming, USA - C3_bottom | ecosystem: Environmental > Aquatic > Freshwater > Lake > Sediment | place: USA: Wyoming | collected... | reverse complement strand
GCATGGTTTGTGATGACGATACTGTCTCATATTTTATTACGAAAACCTTGTCAAGAACTATTTGTGTTTTGTTCAATTAATTTGCTGAATAGTTACAAATTGTTTTGAGTTGTTAAAGCGGAATGAGAGGTAGCCGGACGCGAAAACGCCTTCGGCGGGCACAGGTCCGCTGTATCCTGTACCGGTCGGCAGAGTGGTTAAATGTGAAGTGTTCCTCCATCGATAGCCGATGGTGAGCTCGTACTGCCTGGTTGTTTTAATCACGGGTACGATAATAGCCGCGTCGTAAGACCTGTCCCGCTCAACATAGTCTTTGGTGCCTGTCGAATCGGAAAACAGCTCACTGTATATGTTATCGGTATCTGACGCCTTAAGGTGGAGGGTGGGGTACAGACCGTCATAAAAATAATTCAGGACATATGACGGGCGATTATGCCGCGAACCGTACAGGGCGGTCACATTGTACCGGTGCCGCTTCAGCACGTCCTGGCCGGAGGTGCTGAGGCCGACGAGAGTACCGTCCTCCGAGCTGGCAATGATCGTCGGGAACCACCAGCGCGGATAGAGAGTCGAAAGAGGACTGTAGGGCCGTGTTGCTATTTCAGGAGCTTGCCTGTCTGAAGTGATTATGGGATAGGTATCCAAATATGGTTCAGCCGGCTTCAAGGAAGACGCATCAAGGGCAAGACGGTGAATGTCATAGCCCCGGGAACTGTAGGACGAGAATGCGAGCGCTTTCCCGTCCGGAGAAGGAGAAGGCGCGAATGCTCCGCCAAGGACGTTCGTGATCCGGGAAATTATCTTTGTTTCGAGCTCATACGCATAGAGATTAGCCACTCCAGTGCGGTTCGACGAGAAATAGATATATTTGCCTGTCGGGCCCCAGGCGGGATCAGAGTCGTTTGCGCGGTCATGGGCGATTTCATCAATTTTATTTCCCTGGGCATCAAGTATCCAGATGTCCGCAAACCCGTCCGGCGTAGCCACACTCACGGCAATCTTTGATCCGTCCGGGCTGAAGCGCGGGGTGGCGTACTGATGAGAGCTTTCCGCGTTCAGAAACGTGAGCTCTTTTTCAGTAACCGGCAGTTTCATGTTCGGGGTGATATTCATCATTGCGAGACGAGTTTTGCTCAAGCTGTTCATTACGAACACGAGCTTTGTCCTGTCCGGTGACGGGTTGGGGTCCCGCGCCCTCAGACCTTCGGTCAGACGGACTTCCGAACCTTTATTCAGATCATAATAATAGAGGTCGTTGTATTGGTCCGTGTTGCGCCAAAAATCCAGTCTGGGATAGTAGATCCCGCTGCCGTCGGAATTCCAGGATATGCCTCCGTCCGCAAAGGCGTTATCAACGAGCTTATGAGCGTTACCACCGTCGGCGTTCATTAGATATATCCCGGGAAATTCATCAGCGTTTGAATCAAAGTAAGCAATACGGGCGCCGTCGGGCGAGAAAGCCGCGCTGGTATTTACATACCCTTTATTCGTGAGCGGGGTTGAAGGAGTGATTCCCTTGGCCTGAAGGTCCTTTTGCTGCGCCGAATACCTGTCCTGAAGCGACTTTTTCCATTCCCGCCATAATTCTTCATACGACTTATTAAGAACGCGCCGGCCCGTTGAATTCACCATGAAGGGAAACCCTCTGCCGCTGTAATCAACGCTGATATCCGCGACCTTGTCCCTGCCGTAGATATCAACGAGAAAGCGAATAAACGATTCGCCGTAAAGGTATGGTGTTGAGAAGCCCGGCCATGCTGACACGAAATAGGTGGACATTCGGTCCAGGGTCGGGAACCGGTCTTCCAGTATTGCCATGCGCAGCATCATGTCGGAATTCACATGCTCGCGGCCGATCATCCGATCAAAGTACTCATAGTCAGCCAGACCCTCGATCATCCAGGTAGGCTGAAACAGAGGCATGTTGGGGAAGTATAACCTGCCGAAAATATTCTGGATGGTTTCAGGAATCCCGCGGACCATATCCAGTTGGAGCACATGCGTGTATTCGTGCACGATCACGGCCCTCAGCCAGTCGCCTGGAAAAGCGCCCTGGCCGTGAGGGTAGCCGGTATAAATAATGATATTGCTATACGGCGCAACGGAGGTCTGTCCCATTCCGAAATCCGCCTTGTCCACGAAGACCAGATGGGTCTTGTCTTTCGGCTCCCATTTGATGCGCGGGACGAGACGAGCATGCTCCTCCTCGGCAATGCGCGCGGCGCTCTGGGCGAGCTCCTCCTCTCCCTGATGATAGTGGATCAGGAAGTGAGGGGTCTCAAGAGTGGTAAAGGTGAAGGCCGGGTCGAATTTCTGCATTATCATGGGAAGGGCATGCGCTGATGCAGCGTGGAGCAGAGACATGAGTATGAATAGCTTGATTGCTGTTTTCATAGGGTCCTCCGATAAGATATCAAACAACATGGTTATTAACAGTCTCATAATAGAAACAACATAATCAAACTGTCATTCCCGAAGGTTTAAAAGCCTGCCCCAGCATGCTTTAAGCAGGGGGGAATCTGGTATTGAAACCATATCCCCGATAGATACGCTCGGGGATGACGCATTGTTTGATGTCAATGCCATTATGAGACTGTTACTAATACTCCACCTGGACCCCGAAGCCCGTTGTGAACGGAAACTCTTCGATGGGCTTTCTGGCGGTATAGTCCGCATTATAGTCATAGCCCGAAACATTCTTGCGGTTATAAACGTTAAGCAGACCCACTGAGAAAGAGACCTTCTGCTTCTTGTCCCAGAGAATGACGCCAATATTCAGTGTGAGACTGTGATAATCGGGAAGCCGCTCCGACCCAAGCGCCCCGTAGACAGGGCGTATCCTGCCTGACCCATCCGTGTATGTGTTGACGACAGGCGTGAAAGGCGCCCCCGACCGATAGGTCCACAAAGCGCTGAACAGCCATTTCCCCGCCACAACCCGATTATAGACGACATTGATGATGTTCGGCTGATCGTAACTGTACACAAAGTCTTCACCCGTAATATCGTTATGCCTCTTGGTTTTGGAATGTCCTATCGAGACCCATCCCCACCATGGCCCGGTGCGGTCCTTTTTGATAAAGAGTTCGGTCCCGTAGGCCTGGCCGCTGCCGCCGTTGATGAAGTTTTCAGGCAGATGCGGAATGACGAGGTTATACAGTCTTTTGTAATACTCCTCGATCCTGACGCTCCAGCCGTCGGGCAGGCGTCGTTCCCATCCCAGTGTATAATGGTCCGCCTTCTCGAAATCCAGATCTGGATTGCCCAGGCCTTCGAGGACCATCTCTATCTGCGGGAACTGATGGTATTTTCCCCACCCCGCGGTCAGGAGTGTAGTGTCCGTGACGCTGTATTCCGCGCTCAGCCTTGGTTCAATGAGATATTTGTCGAAATACTTTTCGTACGAGGTCCGCTCGCCGATTGAGAGCGTCAATTGGTCGAAGACCTTCCAGCGGTCTTTGATAAATGTCCCCCAGTCATCCACCGTATATCGGCGGTGATTGAAATACCGGCCCGAGCTTGTAAAATCTGTAGCAGGATTCCATATCGTTTCTGTGGCGACGGGAATATCCAGGTCGAGATTGAGTGTCCCTGTTTCAGAATCTATACCCAGCAGTACCTCGTTGGTCGCGCTCGTCGCAAGGCTTGCGTGGTCTCGTATGATCACGAGACGCGAGTCAATATTCGAGTGACCGAACAAGGCCAGTTGCTGCTCCGCGTTTGTCTCCAGGAATGAGACGCCGAGCTTGTTGTTCACATTCGGTGATATTTCCGATGTAAGCACCGCCCCGAGCGTATGATATGACTGGGCATAGTTGAAATCCCCGGCAAAGATCGGCTCATGTTTCACGAAGTCAGAGTCTGATGAGAACGTGACCTTCGTGCGGTCACCAGCGCCGCTCGTCTGTAGAGCCAGCGTGTGGTTCTGCGATATTTTCCAGAGGAACTTCCCCTGATAATCATAGGACCGTGGGACATCGAGGACGGTCACGTTCGAATCGGACATGTCGGCCCTTGACGCGAAGAAGTCGGCATAGGTCCTGCGGCCGGCAAGGGAGAAGCTCTTGTCGCCGGAAACAGGGCCTTCAAGCAGCAGGTCCGCCCCTCCGGTGATGATGCCGAACGCTCCGGCTATCTTGTCCGTGCGCGGATTGCGTAGCTTCACATCCACGATCCCGCCGGTTACATCGGCGAACTCCGGCCCGAACGACGATGTATAAATATTAAAATCATGAACCAGCCGCGCATTCACCACGCTCGAGGCATCGCCGAAATGAAAAAGATAGCCTACAGGTAGAAAATCCACATAATATGCGTTGTTTTCCGGACCCGATCCGCGCATGACCGGCTCATTGTTCGTGTCGCTTGAGGTGGTTATCCCCGGCAACGCCTGCATTCCGCGAAGAGGATCGCCCATGCTCCCCGGTACGCTCGCGAGCTCGCCGCCGCTCGCTTCTATTTTGGCCGTCTTGTCCTTGTTACGCTCAGCCGTCACTATGACTTCCTTCATGGGCCAGACCGCCTCCAGGAACAGGACCACATCCTCGACGCCCGTGGACGCCGCGTTGATCGTGATCTTCAAGGGCGTTGATCTGGCGTACCCTTTACCCGCGGCGGCAATAGAATATTCCCCGGGGCCGCCGACGTTCAGTGCGAACTTTCCCTCCGTGTCCGTTATGACGCCTTCCTTTCTCCGTTTGAGAACAAAGACCGTCATGCCCTCAAGAGGCTTCCCGGTGCCTTCCTCAAACACCTTTCCGCGTACGATGACATCCGATGGCTCGGCAAATGCCATGGATGCAATCACCGAAACAATAACCGCCGGGAATAAAAATCGCTTGTTCAAGGTCTGGAACCTCCCGCCTCCTACTGAGAGGTGACTATATCATACTCAAGGGGTGTGTTGCCATTCATTGTATAGGTCCCCGCCTGCAGATCATATGCGCTCCTGATATCCGGCAAATAACCCTGAAAAGCGCCCAGTATGTCGGCATCAGAGTGTCGAATGACCTTTGCATTCCAGAATACAGCCGGCAATCCCTGCGCTTTTGTTCGATCCTCGGCGTCCATGTACTGAAAATGCAGTTGCGGCATGCCGTCCGCGGCGCCTATGTTCCCGGTCAAGCCGGAGTTCCCGATCTTGCCGATCACCTGGCCGGCTGCAACGTGAGCTCCGACGCTTACTATCGCGGAATTTTGCATCATGTGCGCGTACAGGCTGAAAAGGGCGGGACCATGCTGGATTACCACGTAATTGCCCTCGACATGTGTATCGGTCGAGGTCCAGACTTTCGACATTTCCTGGTCGATCTGGTCCTGCACGACCGTCACCACGGTGCCCGACCCGACGCTCATGATGTCTTCGCCCCAGGCATAATAGTCTTCTTTGTGGGTGCTTCCGAACGGATTTGACAGGTTGTATTGCGAATCGAATTGGACGGCATCTATTGCATAGCGCTGGTCGATAACAAAAGCATTGATAGCCGGGTTGAAGTTGATGTCCCTCCAATGATACGTGGTTTCCCCCGTATCGAACGCCAGCCAATCGCCTCCGCTGAAAGTTAACGGCCAGATTGTCTGCTCACCGGGATTGAATTCATAGAGAGGAATGTCCGCGGTTTCGGATTTACCGTTGGTAAAGCTTATGGTTACCCGCGCAAGCGTCGGCAATGATGCGTTGCCGGCGAGCGCCGCCACGTGGCTGAAGCAGAGCTCGCCGGGCTCCAGTTCACTCGTACTTGTGGAGGTCTGCGTGTAAGTTCCATCCGGATTTTTCATCACGATGATAATCATATCATCGAATTTACCGGAATCATAGGTTCGATCAGCCAGTATATTGCCGGCGGCCTCGAACACTTTAAGATTAACTGATTGAAGAACGAGTTTTTCAGCGCCGGTATTGATGATGAACGTTTCTCCCACGAGCTCCCACTGGCCGGACGCTTCACGTACGATCGGCCAGGTTGTACGGACCGGCGCCCCCATGACCTGATAGGTCGTTACACCCGTAAAGTTAACATTGACAAGATCCGCGCCATTCACTGTCTGCGCGCTGCTTGTCGGATTAAACGTGTAACCTGACTTGCCCGGCGTGATGGTGTAGTTGCCGTTTGACAACCCGGCGAACGTATACTTGCCGCTTGAATCCGTAGTCGCCGTTGCTGAACTTGATCCGCTGAGCGTCACGGTAACGTCTGGCAAACCTGAGCCTGACGAGGTCACTGCGCCGGATATGCTGTAAGATGGCGCGGGATCACCGCCGCCCCCTCCGTTGCAGGCAACCAGTCCGACCACGATCATCAGAAATACCAGACCACATACGATGCTCTTTCTCATCCTCAATTCCTCCTCTATGGAGCCATGATTAATTCGAATTCAAGCGGCGTACCGCCGCTTATGCTGTAGGTCCCTGCCTGCAGCTCGTACGCAGTCCTGATATCCGGCAAGGTACCCAACGCGCCGAGCAGTTCCGCATCGGAGAACCGGTTGATCTTTATGTTCCAGAACAGCGCCGGCAAGCCCTGTGCCTTGGCTTGATCCTCGGCGTCCATGTATTGAAAATGCAGATGAGGGTAGCCGTCTGCGACTCCGAAGTTCCCTGACAAGCCCGAGTTTCCGACCTTGCCGATTACCTGTCCCGCGGTAACGTGAGCTCCCACACTGACTGTCGCCGAATTTTGCATCATGTGTACATACATGCTGTAAAGCGCCGGACCATGCCGGATTACCACGTAATTGCCCAGGTAATTTATTCCTGAAATATCCGCATAGGTCCAGATTTTTGAGATTTCCTGGTCGATCTGGTCATGTTCTACAATTACCACGGTGCCTGATCCGGCGCTTAGAATGTCCTGGCCCCAGCCATAATAGTCCTCTTTTTTGGTGGCTGGCGACGGACTTGACAAATTGTACTCGGAATCGAGCTGCTCGGCATCAAGCGCATAACGCTGGCTATTAACATAATCGCCGGCGGCCGGATTGTAGGCCATCTCGCCCCAATGATACGTGGTTTCCCCTGTGTCCCACGCCAGCCAATTGCCGTTGGTGAAGGTCAGCGGCCAGATTGTCTGCTCGCCGGTATTGTATTCATAGAGGGGAATGTCTGAGGTTTCCGATTTTCCATTGGTAAAGCTCACGGTTACCCGGGCAAGCGTCGGCAAGGATGCGCTGCCGGCGAGCGCCGCCACGTGGCAGAAGCCCCGAGCGCCAGGCGCCAGTTTATTTGTACTCGTGGAGTTAACGATTACGATCATATCCTTGAACTTTCCCGCATCATAGGTTCGATCAGCCAGTATTGTGCCGCCGGACTCGAACACTTTAAGATTAACTGATTGAAGCAGGAGATTTTCAGCACCCGTATTGTTGAAAACCGCTTCTCCGACGAGTTCCCACCGGCCGGAGGCCTCTCGCACGATAGGCCATGTTGAACGGACCGGCGAGAGAGTGACCTTGTATGTTGTTGCTTCTCCAGATGATGAACTCGACTTGCTGCAGGACGACATTCCCGTCGAACAAAGTAAAACCAGAATCAATAATACTGTTTTTCTCATGACGGCCTCCTATCGTTGGTTTGATCTTGTCCGTACTATACCGGATGAGACAGGGGAAGTCGTCCCGCCCGATAGGAAGGGAACACTTTATTGTTTTGGAATTACAACGAGTTGAGAAATAGATCGGATAAACGGGGAAAGATACTAATCGTCTCAAAATAGAAATAACATAATCAAACTGTCATTCCCGAAGGTTTAATCGGGAATCTGGTGTTAAAACCATATCCCCGATAGATACGCTCGGGGATGACGCATTGTTTATGTCAATACTATTATGAGACCGTTAATATTGGAATATTACGAGTGCAAACCGCGCTCTTACGCCTGATTACCATTTGTCTGATGGCCCTTGAACTGGGAAGGGGTCATGCCGGTGCTTTTTTTAAAGGCGGAGTAAAAGGCGTTCTTGGAATTGAATCCGGCGTCCATGGCGATGCCGAGGATCGAAAAACGGTCGGCCTCGGGAGAAACAAGCGCTTTCTTGGCTTCCGCAACGCGGTACTCATTCACAAAATCGAAAAAGGTCTTGTTCAGTTTCGCGTTGAGCACCTGTGACAGGTGGTGCGGGGAAACATCGATCATATGCGAGAGCATGGGCAGGGTAAGCCCTGTTTCGAGATAGGGTTTTTCATTTTCCATGATGCTCCTGAGCCGGGAAAGAATCCTGTCCGACTGTTCATCGGTGAGGGCGGATTTCCTGTATTTTACCGTCTGGCCTGTTTCCTCCTTGGACTGCGGGGGAAGGCTTTCAGATGTTATGGCCTCCGTTCTAGAACCGAGTTCTTCGGTATTCGTCTCCAACGTCTTTTTATCACCGTCCCCGGAGCTCATGTGGTATTCCAGGCGCGCGCCGGCGTCGTCCAGGGGAATAAATATGTCCGGCTGGGTAATACCCTTATATGCCATTATATAGATGGCAATGGCGATCATGAGCTTGAGGATGAATTCCGCCTCCTTGTATTTACCGTAAAACTGGGAAAACACCGCGAAGAAGGTGAACATGCACAACAAACAGAAGAAGACGAAGATAAGGGTCCTGAGCCAGGAGAGACTGATCTTCTCTATGGATGAAAAATTCTGCCGTATATTGAGCGAATGAGACTTGAGAAGACGCAGGGAAAGAACGAGATAACCGGCTATCTGCAGGATGGCAACGAAGAGTATCGGATCCACGAACGGGGTATAATTCTTCAAGTGGCCATTTTCAACGAACCATGCCCGGGCTTTAAAGTCAGGGTCTGCCAGGAAGAACGGGATCAGATAGATATATAAGAGAAGCACAGGGACAAAGTGGGCGGAAAGCTTCCATCGTTCTATCCGCCACCGCGGTTCGGTGAGAGCTTTGACATAGAAATACACAAGGGGTCCATACAGAAAGATCATCGGCCCATCTAAACCGATAAGGGAGGGGAACTTCACCGAAAGGTACGTTACTGACATGAACCCTTCGACAAGGCTGATCGAGAAGATGAAAAGTATCCCCGCAAGAAATCTGTTAGCAGTCCGGGGACCTTTCTTCAATCTCGCAAGGACAAGAGCAAGAAATGCTCCCTGTGCCGCGCCGAAGAGGAGCAGGACGGGCATCAAATTAAGTGGTTTCATAAAATGCACCCCGTTCAGTCCAAACTATTTTGAGGTACAGCGTATTTCGGCTTCAACTCCATATACCATACGCTGATGACTATTAAAAAAAGCAGCAAGGCCATGGCTATATTTGGCAGGTCCGGCGCGCCCGCGGTAATGGCGTAGCCCATTACTCTCCATTCGCCGTTTTTGTCAAGCCTGACCCATACACGCTCCACGGCATGCTTCCTGTTCTGAAAGGATGTTTCATACCAGAGCTCGACTTGCTTGCCGTCGGGCGGGATTGATCGGTAAGTACTGCTTTTAACCTTTCTTGAAATGATCTTGCCTTCAGGTTCGCGATCTGAATGGAGTACTTGTTCCCAATGTTTCTGATTCGTTCCCGCCTTGAGTATATTTGACGCTTCTTTCCAGCCGTCCGCGTAATTGCCCGCATCAACCAGGGCAAGCCATTTCCCGGCCGCGGCAACGGCGGCTTTTCCCCCGGACCCATCAGATGCAACGATATTTGTTGTCAGGGCAAGAATGATTGCAATTCCGATTGCGATATGTCTTAGCATCAAACTATGTCCTTTTTGATGACACCATTACTCATCGTTTCAAAATAGAAACTACACAATCAAACTGTCATTCCCGAAGGTTTAATCGGGAATCCGGTGTTAAAACCAGATCCCCGATAGATTCGCTCGGGGATGACGCAAAATGTTATGTCAATCCTGTTATGAGACCGCTAATAAATTGAAATTCATCCGAAGTTGCAAAGGCATCGCAAGTATATCAGAGCCGTTAAAAAAAGAAAACGCTAAAACTCCATCTGGAAGCCGAAGGCCGGCATGAGCGGGAGTTCGGTCACCGGCGTCCTTGAGGTGTAATCCGCATTATAATCGTAATCGGAAACGTTGTTGTGGTTGTATGCGTTGATGAGTTCGACATACAGCTCCGTCTTTCGCAGACCTGACCAGACCTCCCTGCTGATTCTGAGATCCAGCCGATGATATGCGGGAAGGCGCTCTGAATTCAGCGCGCCGTAGATTGGCAGTTCTCGCGCAGAATCCGCGGGATCGGTATAGTGGCCGACAACTGGCGTGATCGGGGCCCCGCTTTGATACCGCCATTTCGCGCCGAACGTCCATTTCGGCGTAATTTTCCAGTTGTAAACGATGTTGAAGATAAGCGGCTGATCGTACCTATAGGGGACGTTCTCGTGAGTAACGTCGTTGCGCCTTTCCGTTTTCGCATACGCCGCGGAAAACCAGCCCCACCAGTTAGCGGTCATTTTCTTTTTTATCAGAAGCTCCGTCCCGTACGCCTTCCCGCTGCCGCTGTTGATAAAGTTTTCCGGCTGATGGGGAACAACGAGGTCCGAGAGTCTTTTATAGTACTCATCAACCTTGACGCTCCATCCGTCGTCTAACTGCCGTTCCACTCCCAGGTCGGTGTGGTCCGCCTTTTCATAATCAAGGCGCGGATTTCCCAAGCCATCTAAAACCATCAATCCCGGCGGCAACTGGTGATATTTGCCCCAGCCAGCGGTTATGAGCGTGTTCTTCTGAAGATAATATTCCGCGCCGAGTCTCGGCTCGATAATGTGTTTGCCCAGCAAGTCGTCATACGAGGTCTTTTCGCCGACTATCAGGGTAAGCGGCTCGACTATTCTCCATCTGTCCTTAAAGTCCAGACCCAGTGAATTTGTGGTAATTCTGCGATGATAAATATAGCGCTCGGAATTGGTATAATCCGGGTCCGGGGCCCAGTCCGATGGCAGGGCCTTCGGGATGTCCAGGGAGAGCTTTTGGTTCGCAGCGCTGTAATCGACGCCGAAAAACAGGTCGTTGTTCGACGCTGACGCCACGGTGAGGCAGTCGCGCAGAACCATGATATTGTTGTTTACGGTTTGACTGCCGAAAAGGGCATAGCGCGATTTTACCGATACATTCAGGTACGATAGCCCGAACTTGTTGTTGACCTGGGGGGAAATTCTGGAAGCCATAACGGCCCCCAATGTTTTGTACGACAGTGCAAAATCATAATCACCGACAATGATCGGCTCGTGCTTTGCCAAGCTGGAATCCGGGGGAAACGTCAGCCGCATGCGATCATCCGCCCCGCTCATCTGCAGGGTGAGGGAATGGTTGTCCGATACCTTCCAGACGTATTTTCCCTGATAATCGAAATACTGGGGAAACTGCCTGACCTGGCCTGAATTGAACGTGACGCCTTCTTTGGGCAGCAGGAGGTCGATGTAGCTCCGGCGAAAGCCGAAGTAAAAACTGCGGTTAGGCGCCAGGGGGCCTTCGATGAGGGCATCGGTTTCCATGGTGCTGATGTTTATCTTGCCGCCCAGCCTGTCCGTCCGGGGATTGCGCAGCTTTACGTCTATCACTCCTCCGGTGACATCCGCGAACTCCGGTCCGAAAGAAGAGGCGTACAGGTTGAAATCTTCCACAAGGGCGGGATTGATGACGCTCTCGAGCCCCCCCAGATGGAATAGATACCCTATCGGCAGAAAGTCGACATATAACGCATTGTTTCCCGGCCCCGAGCCGCGTATGGCGGGTACGCTGCTCGCATCGTTCGCCGTGGTGACCCCCGGCAGGGCCTGAAGCCCTCGAAGGGGGTCACCCGCGCTGCCCGGCACGCTCGCGAGTTCCTTGCCGCTGATAATCGTTTTGCCGGTTTTGTCTGGATTTCTGTCCTCCTGAACGACCACTTCCGTCATTGAATAGATCGGGTACAGATACAGGATGAGCTCTTGTATATTTTCCATAGCGCCGATCGAAATCTTCACCAGAGAGGACTTATTATAGCCAGGGCCCGCGGCAACAATTGAGTAGTCTCCCGGCGCTCCAACAGGAAGGGCAAAACTCCCGTCCTGACCCGAGAAGGTATTGTCAGCTTCCCGTTCGACAAGATACACGGTCATGCCTTCGAGCGGTTTCTTCGTGCCTTCTTCAAGGACCTTTCCGCGCACCATTAACCCGGCTGGTTCCGCAGGGATTGCAAAGACCAAAAAATAAAAAAATACAACGGGGAAAATTGATCGCTTATATGCCGTCACTACGGGCTTGCGTCGGAATAAGTCTAACAATTTGATTTGCACTTCTTATAACACCCCTATCAGTCATTCCCGCAGTGCTTCTGAGCGGGAATCTGGTTTGCGTATGATACCAATACAAAACCATATCCCCGATTGAAGCACTCGGGGATGACACATTGTTTATAATAAATCCGAAGAACGCTGTAATGTACATGCTGTTTATACAAAGTCACTAAAACTCCATCCGAATACCGACGGACGGCAGGAGCGGGAGCTGGGTGACGGGCTCGCGGGACGTGTAATCTTCGTTGTAACTGTACCCGGATACGTTTTTGGCGTTATACGCATTAATCAGTTCGACAAAGAATTCAACTTTCTGAAGGCCGGACCATACTTCCGCGCTTAGGCGAAGGTCGAGCCGGTGATAGGACGGCAGCCGCTCTGATCCGATGGGGCCGTAGATGGGACGGATTCTGTTGGTCGGATCGGCCGGAGCGATATATGTGCCGACCACGGGGGTGAACGGCGCGCCGGTCTGGTAGCGCCATTTAGCGCCAAAAGTCCACTTTGGAGAAATTTTCCAGTTATACACGAGATTGACGATATAGGGCTGGTCATAGGGGTAGGGGAACCGCTCGCCCGTCAGGTCATTATGCCGCACGGTTTTTGCGTAGGCCGCAGAGACCCAGCCCCACCAGTTAGTGGTCCGGCTTTTTTTGATGAGGAGCTCCGTTCCGTACGCCCTGCCGCTTCCGCCGTTTATATAATTGACCGTCGGGTCGGGGACCGGAAGATTATAGAGGCGCTTGAAATACCATTCGAGCTTGGCGCTCCATCCATCAGTGAGCTGATGCTCGGCGCCAAGAACGTAATGGTCCGCCTGAAGATAACTGAGCTCCGGGTTTCCGAGCTTGGCAATGACCTCGTTCCCCGCGGGGAACTGGTGATACTTTCCCCAGCCCGCGGTAAGAAGCGTGTCCTGGGTCACGGAGTATTCAACGCCGAGCCGCGGCTCGGTCTTGTACTTGTGGAAATAATCTTCATACGTGCTCCTCTGTCCGATTACGAGGGTCACGGGGTCGGCGATCTTCCAGCGGTCTTTGAGCGACAGCCCCCAGAAATTAACCCCGAAGCTGTTATCATAGGTGACAGGCGGCGCTGTTGTGAAATCGGTATCCGGGTTCCATATCGAAGGGATGTCATTCCTGATGTCGATCTTTAGATCAATCTTCGCCAGGCCGCCGTCCAGTCCCACGAGAACGTCGTGCTTTGTTCCCGCGGCGATATTCAGGTGCTCGCGGAGATAGACGGTGTCTTCCTCGAGATTTACATATCCCATCTGTCCCATTTTGAACTTGGCCATGGAATTCAGATACGACACGCCGAGCTGGTTGTTGACCCTGGGCGACAATCTCGAAACAAGCTGCACGCCTTCGGTATTGTATGAAACGTCCATGGAATGTTCGCCCGCAAGCACGGGGTCCTGCTTTACCTCTTTTGAGTCGCTGGAGAGCGTGAGCTTCATCTGATCGCGCGCCCCGCTCATCTGAAACATCAATGTGTGGTCTTCCGAGAGCTTCCAGAGATATTTTCCCTGATAATCGTAATATTCAGGGAACTGGGTGATCTTGACGCCTTTTTGTTCCGGGAGCTGGCCGACAAGCAGGTCAAAGTAGCTTCGCCGGGCGCCGAGGTAAAAGCTCTGGTCCGGGGATACCGGGCCTTCCACCAGGGCATCAGCTTCCAGGAGGCTTATGCTGGCTTTTCCGCCTATCCTGTCCTTGCGAGGGTCGCGCAGTTTCACATCGATTATGCCGCCGGTCACATCGGGGAATTCCGGTCCGAAGGCCGAGGAATAGATGTTGAAGTCATCCACGAGGTCCGCGTTCAGGACGCTCACAAGTCCGCCCATGTGAAAGAGATAGCCGACAGGCATGAAATCCACGAAATAGAAATTGTCCTCGGGCCCCGACCCCCGTATGGCCGGATTGCTGCTTGCATCGTTGGCGGTGGTGATGCCCGGAAGGGACTGCATGCCCCGCAGGGGATCTCCTCCGCTTCCGGCCACGCTCATAAGTTCCTTGCCGCTGACCACGGTCTTGGCCGTCTTGTCCTGGTTCCGGTCGCCCTTGACCACGACCTCCATCATGGAATATATCGGCGTCAAAAAGAGCTCGACGTCCTTGATCTTCTCGGCCCCGCCTGTGGTTATTTTCTTCACTGCGGATTTCTTATATCCCATGCCGGTCGCCGCGAGAGAAAACTCGCCCGCCGCTCCAACGGTAAGTGTAAAGCTTCCGTCCTGTCCGGTAGTCGCGCTGTCCATATCGCGCTCTTCAAGAAAAACCGTGATGCCTTCAAGCGGCCGCCGCGTCCCTTCTTCAAGGACTTTACCGCGAACGGTCCATGGGATGGTTTCGGCCCCGAAAGCGAGGGAAGGCGTAATAATACAGAGAAGAACCGAGATCAGGATGCTTTTATAATTTTTTATTGGCATAAGAAAATGTCCTTTCCGATGATGTCTGATATGTTCCACAAGTAAGTTCCGTCATCCCCGAGCGTCTCTGCACCGATTGAAGCGTTCGAGGACGGATATGGTTTTATGCTATCAAATCACAATATAAGTCCCGCCATTGTGGATTGACTTTTTCAATCAAAGAGATTTTCCATGCTCTGTTCCACTTTTTGAGCTGCTTTTCCCTTGAAATGGCAACATCTGCATCATTCGCAATCTCATAATATACGAGGTTATGAATATGGTATTTGTTTGTAAAACCTGAAGCCAGATCATTCTTGTGCTCGAAAACCCGCTTTATCAGGCTGGATGTAACGCCGATATACAGCATTCCATGCCGCTTGCTTGCCATGATGTACACGAAATATATTTTGTCCGTCATGTTGGGAACCGTATCCCCGATAGGAGCATTCAGGGATAACAGGCGTTAATAAGTGTTTCTCAATAGGAACAACATCAGAGCCGTCATTCCCGAGGGTTTTATCGGGAATCTGGTGTTAGAACCGTATCCCCGATAGGAGCATTCGGGGATGACAGGCGTTAATAAGTGTTTCTCAATAGGAACAACATCAGAGCCGTCATTCCCGAGGGTTTTATCGGGAATCTGGTGTTAGAACCGTATCCCCGATAGGAGCATTCGGGGATGACAGGCGTTAATAAGTGTTTCTCAATAGGAACAACATCAGAGCTGTCATTCCCAGGGTTTTATCGGGAATCTGATGTTAGAATCGTATCCCCGATAGGAGCATTCGGGGATGACAGGCGTTAATAAGTGTTTCTCAATAGGAACAACATCAGAGCTGTCATTCCCGAGGGTTTTATCGGGAATCTGGTGTTAAGACCGTTCATCCTCACTCCAGCTTGAACAAATACGGAATCTGCACCCGCACCTCTGTTGGTTGGCCATCAACGTACGCCGGCTCGAAACTGCTCGTCATTACAGCTTTGATCACCGCCTCGTCAAAAAACCTGCCTCCGCTCTTCACGATCCTCACGTTGTCCACCCCGCCGTACCTGTTGAGGTCTATCTCGACCATTACGCGAGCCTCGACGCCGCTTGCCCGTTCAGACGCGGGATATACCGGCTTGACCTGGATCTTGAAATAAGGCTGCTTCCCTACCCTGTGTATTGGCAAATAACCCGCTTTTGCATTTGATACGGGACCGGTTTCCTGGCCGCTCGCCTCTGCATGCGCGGGCGCCGCCACTGAATCTATCTGAGGAGTCAGCGACATTGCATCCTCGGGCGCCTTCACTGTTTGTTCGACTGGTGGTGATACCGCCTCGGTTTTCCTGGCCGGTCTTGAGCGCGCCTGACTGAAGCCCTGCGAATTCTGAATTAATTCGACAGAGATGTAGTTTTTTTTCTTATTGTTCTCAATTATCCCGATGACACCGGTGACACTATAGAAAGCCAGCAGGTGGATGAGGAGCGAGACCATCGCCACAGTCGACATCCGCACCCCGATTACATCACTTTCTTTTTCCAGAAGTTCATTCATATCATATTAGACGCTGTATATATTAACGGTCTCATAATAGTATTGACATAAATCATTGCGTCATCCCCGAGCGTATCTATCGGGGATATGGTTTTAACACCAGATTCCCGATTAAACCTTCGGGAATGACAGTTTGATTATGTTGTCTCTATTTTGAAACGATTAATAATCCATGCCAACTGCTCATCGTGTTTCAATTATCGGTTCCGTCATCAGACCGAGTTTTTCTATTCCCGCTTCCTTGATTTCCGCCATCAGTTTGACAACCTCTCCATAGGGGACATCTTTGTCCGCTTCGAGATACGCTTCCGGGTTCATGTTGCTGACGGCCTTGACCCGTTCAATAAGACCAGTCAGGGTTACCTCTTTATCGTTCAGCCGGATGCCGCCGTCTTTGGAAAGCGCGATGACTAATCTCTCCTGGGAGGTGATTTCCTTTCCCTTTGCCTTCGGCAGGTCGATATCGACACCCTGCTTCAGCAGCGGTGCGGTAACCATGAAGATAATCAGGAGTACCAGCATCACGTCCACCAACGGTGTCACGTTGATCTCGGACAGCGCACTTCTGCCTTTTTCAACCTTCATTTCTGCTCTCCTGAAAAGAAGTCAAGAAATTCCTCGGCAAAGTCCTCAAGCTCGAGTATGAACCGCCGGGACATGCTGAGGTAATAGTTATACCCGATAACGGCGGGGATAGCCGCCGCAAGTCCCGCGGCCGTCGTGATCAACGCCTCGGCAATCCCCGGCGCAACGACCGCCAATGATGCGGATCCTGTTGTGCCGATGCTCCTGAAGGCGTCCATGATTCCCCACACCGTTCCGAAGAGACCGACAAAGGGAGTTGCGCTGCCTGTCGTTGCGAGAAAATTCAGATACCGTTCCAGTTTTGCGGTTTCGAGCGTGATGAATCTCTTCATCGTATTTTTGACTCGCTCCCTGCTCCGGGAAGCATCGGGGAAGGACGTTTTGAACAGTTTTGCGATCGGGCTCGCCAATAAACCGAGTGAAGCCTGATACAGGGCTTCTATATCTTTATTGCCGCTGTAATCCATCAGGAAAGCGGCGTTCTCTTTTTTGACCTTAGAGAAATACAGCCATTTATATATGATGATGGCCCACGATATCACCGAAAACGTGAACAGCATCAGCAACACCGCCTGTACGACAATTCCCGCCTGAAGAACCAGTCCTATTGCGCTATTGTTCATTTTCACTCCTTATTGAATTTACCGTAATGTCAAAATCTAACCACAGAGGTCACAGAGAATATCCTGTATAACAACGCCTTACGCGTTACTTCTGCTTCATCCCCTATACAATTCGTCATCCCCGAGTGCTTCTATCGGGGATATGATTTGTTTTCCATATTTCAATAAACCAGATTCCCGATTAAATCCTCGGGAATGACATGCAGTTGAATAAGTCAGAAGGAAAAGCAAAAAGAAGAGTTTCATTACCACGAATACACAACCTCCGCCTCCGCCTGATCATTCCGCGCATACCTGCCGAACAGGGACTGCGGCGGGCCGTTAAGGCCGATCGCACTAACACCCGCTTTCCACGCATCCGTGAAAATATACCAAGCGTTCGCTTTGGCCATGGTGTCCCCGTGCTCGGGATTATACGCGAAACTCGCATTGGTTTCAAATTTTTGATTCATCCAGCTGACCTTGAGAATGGCCGAGAGGATTGTCTCCGCTTTTCTCTCATACAATAAATCGGTATTGCCGAGGATGAAAGTCTGCTGGGCCTGCATGGTCAGAAGCCAGTCCTCAACGATCCGGTAGTCCGCGCCGATTCCGTAGTCCAGCACATCGGTCTTGAGGCCGATGTCGTTCGGGGAATAGACGCCCGGCAATGGAAAGGTTGGATAACCCCAAAGCTCGCGCCGGATATTATAATACCGATTCATGATATAGGCCGCTTCCGCCCGAAGGCTCCAGTCGCCCTTTACCATGGCCGAGTCCAGGCCAATTGAAGTTATTCGATGGAGGTCCGGCGCGTAGCCGGGGTCGATCATGAGTTTGTCCGGCAGGGGAGTAATCACCAGAGAAGTTGTTTTGAACACCGGATGGGGATCGTAGCCGTGGTACAGATTGAGTGCCCACTCGAGGTCTCCCGTATGTCGTGCCCGGATGCCGATATTGCTGTTCTTAATAGCGCGCGAGGGCAGGTCCGGTTCGCTCGGGACTATCTCCACGTTCGGAATATGCGAGAGCGCCGAGGCGTTTGATATGCCGGACCATCGCTCGTCCGGCATGGGGAGGCGATAGGGCACGAGCCAGGGGACCCAGACCATATCGCAGGTCCAGTCGCCCTTGTTCAGACTTGCGGATATGGACGGCACGCCGATCTTTCTGTCCTCAAGAGACTTCCTGAGAAACTGGGTGTAGTCCCAGGGGTTCAAAAGATCATTCGGCGGAAATTCGTCGAGCCTTCCCCAGGCAAACCGCTGGAGGCCCGCTCTCAGGTCGAGTGCGGCGGAAGAGTGCTGGACATACAGCTCCTTGAATTCCAGATACGGCGTATTGCTCTGGTACACGTCCTGGTAATTTTTAAATAGTCTCCTGTCCCGCGCCGGCCGCTTTATTGTCCCATCCCATTCGCCCTCCAGCCAGGAATGGAAGGACCAGGACGAGCCGTTCACGTCGAATTTGAAGCGTCCGGCCGCGCCCGGGTCTTCCTTCACGCTGTCGCTGTGCCGCGCTTCGACGCCGCGCAGGTCAAGCCTTCCGGAGGCGGAGAACACGTCGTCGGCGCGCGTTTCAATGGAAATGGAGAATGCGGCTATTATCAACAGAATATATTTATTCATGGCTTTCTGCAACACTGATCATTCAGGACATGCATGATCGATATTGATGTGTCAAAAGCAAGCGAGTAATAGTTCCTTCCCGAGAACTCGAATTCATCGATAAGGCTCAGGTCCAGCTTGCGCATATGCGCCGCCAGTGAGCGTTCATTTATGCGGTTAATGAAGGTAACGCCGATCGGATAACGCGTGGAAAATTCACGGCGCATTTCCTCGAACAACAACGGGAAAAGACCGGTGCCGCGGCGCTCCGAACTGATACAGACCGGACCGTACTGGAAACTTGTTTCCGGAAGCACAGGACCGCCCTTGAAGGTGAGCGCTCCGAGGCGGGAAACCATGTATGGGAATATTGGCCACTGGGACCAGAAGTCCCAAGCGGCTGCCATGGCATATCCGGCAATGACTCCGTTGTCCTCGGCCACGAAAATCCCTTGTCGGGACATGAGTTCCGATATTTGCGCTTCGGAGAAGGCTGTCGTGACAAAGCCGTTTTTGCGCGCGGCCTCCGTGAGGTTTTCATATAAGTTCGCCTTATGCAAAGCGATAATGCCGCTGAGGTCATATATATTGCCGTGTCTTGTGATCATGTGATGTCCTTATAAACGTCTGATCGAGAATCACTTCTTGCTGGAATTTTCTCCAAAGAGATAATCGTACTCCGTTGGAAGGGTCGCACTCATGGTCGCCTCCCTTTCTCAAGAGAAGTATTTTGGGAATCCTTGTCGTTAATCTTCAACATAGACCATCCAATGAATGGGAACTCCACCCAGAAGACGGGGTACCATACGGCAACAAACCAGTACTCCTTGACATACCCAAGACCAGCGCCCCGTGCGATGCCCAGATACAGGAAATCGAACAGGATAAACACAAACGAGAAGTAGAGCGCAAGGAAGCGCGCGTCTTTGAGGTAATCGGCTCTCGTCGAGTTAAACATGAGGAAGACGGCCGCAATCGTCCACAGCAGCAGCGCGATATTGGTGAGCCGCACGAGCTTCATGTTCAAAGACCACTGAAGATAGTGGCCGCTGAACGACCCTTCCCACCAATTCAGCAGCCATGCGATTATCGCGAGCAACAGCATCAAAAAATGCTTTTTAGCTATTTTCGGATCGTCCTTTTGCATTAAATAACCGATGAGTGGAACTTCTATCAGCACGATGAAATAAAATATGGTCAAGAACAAGAACGTGCCGAAATATCCAGGGCCATGTCCCCTGATGATCCCCGCATAGATCATGTCGTAGATCGCAAACGGAACTGAGAGAAAAAACGCGAACCAGATGGAATCCGCAAAGTAATCCTTCTTTGTGGAAAACCACTTCAGCGGCAAGTAGGTCAGGGGGAGTGTAAAGACAACAATTTCCAGACAATCCGCGATCTGAAAGTCAAGCGACCAGTCGAGATAATGATTGTTATTGAGTCCTCGCACCAAAAACAGGGCATAAACTGTTGATGCCGTTAGAAACAACTTGATGTATTTAGCTGTGTTCATTCGCATAGATAATTCATAGGTCGGACTACGCATCATAGCCCGACATCTACCCGTGGCTTGCTCATGGGTCGTTCCCGACTGATGATTGATACCGGAATATCCTTTTGACCGGTTGTGGTCAGCCTCATGATGAGAGCCTCCTCATATTCGGAATATCGCTCAGGATATGCGACAGCACGGCGATTGATACAGGGACGAAATATGCCGGAGCAAGGAGCCTGCACACGAGAATTGCGACAACGGAAACGACGAAATGAGTTATCATCCCGGCCTTCAACACGCCGGTGTCGGTGATCGTATCCATAAAGAGCTTGAAACGACGGTAAATCTCAAACAGGCTGCGGAACGGTTTCAAACGCTGTTCCTGTCGCGATTTCAGCCATACCAGTGTAACGATGTCCAGGTCGATCGCGGCTGAAACGACCCCGCCGATGACGACCCATTCGGCTGTCTCTCCGATGGACTTTTCCGGGAACAGCGCCAGTGAAACAGGGGCAATGGCAAGTCCCGCAATAAGGAAATGGTTGTGTGGAAGCATGCAAGCTCCTTTAATAAATTGAACAGGAAGAAAAACGCTTTTCTATCAAAGCCACGGCAGTTTCGACTCCATGTTCTTTCAGCATTATCTCACGCAGCCCCTCGGCCCTTATTTTCATGCCAGGATCATCAAGAACGGTCCTTATTGCTTTTGCCAGCTTCGGCGCCGTTAGGGTTCTTCTATGCAGCACCTTGGGGGCAACACCCAGCCTTTGCAACTCGCCCGCAAAGAAAGTTTGATCCGCGATATGTTCTATGACTATTGACGGACAGCCGTGAAGCATCGCGGAATGAGTCGTACCGGCTCCGCCGTGATGAACGACCGCGGAACAATAGGGGAAAATATATTGGTGCGGTACTTTCCGGATCTTATATATCCGCGGATGGTCGGGAAAGTCCGGAAGCTCGTCCCATTGGGACTGGACAATGGTCCGGCAGCCGGCAAGCAAGGCCCCCTGTACCAGAGTTTCTGTAATTAAACCGGGAGATGTATCGAGCGAGAGCATGCTTCCCATCGTTATATAGACAGGAGGAGGTCCTGTTTTGAGGAACCGCTGTAAATCGTCCGGCATGGTCCATTGTTCCGCAACGTTCGGGATTGTGAAGACGCCGCAGACATGATGATAGTCGGGCCAATCCAGTTGTTTTATGCCGATTGCGGAGGTCTCGGCAACGAGGTTCAAGTTCTTTGATATCAACACGGTTTCCGCGATCTTCTTAACGAGCGGCAGCCCGATTTTTATTCTGAGCTTGTTTACTTCGGCGCCGATCAAGCGGTCCATTGCAAAATTATACAATTTCCACCAGTAAGGATTCATCCACTTGCCGAGCTCGGGGACTCCGTAAATTCTCATGTGTTTTGAATATATGCCTGCGTGATTCAGCATTACGGATGCGTAAGGCTTGCCCGCCTTTTCCGCGGCTGTTTGCGCGGGATAGTGGATGAAATGACCGATTATCACGTCATTCTCTTTGCAAAGCCGCTCCGCGGCAGCGAACATTTCCGATATAACGGGATTGAAATAATAGCTCAGGATAATTTCAATTTGCTTGAGAGAATTCTCTGTTCCTTCGATTTTATCTTGAAATTGTCGAAAGGCCCTGTCCTCGAGGGTCAGTTTACCAATGTGTGACACTGAAAAATCCATTTCCCTGCCATAGGAACTGTAATCCTTGTTGTCCACACTGGTTACGACGAGCGAAACTTCATGGCCTTTGGAACGCAAGCCGCCTGCCAGGGCGAGAAAAGGCCTGATGTCTCCGTCGCTGCCCCATGTTTGAATTCCGATCTTCATCCGTAATCTCCTATAATCCGAAAACTACTTCCCAGCCCGCTCCAGCGACCGCTGGGTGAACAGGTCATCGGAGAATTTTGTGTGATACTGGACCTTGTCGATGGTAAGCTCCGTCCTGTGTCCGGTCTTTTTATTGGCCATTTCGCTCTGGAAAGGCGTGGGGATACTGTCGATGATCCTGACGTCCTTGAATGCGCCCGAGCGGTAGACGTCCTTGTCCTGGTAATAATCGATTTTGAGCTGGATCCAGAGGTCTTTTGCCACCCAGGCAATATACTTCGTATACTTCCTGCGCGTCTTTGGCGTCACTTCAACCACATAACATGGTTTTCCGTCCACATCCTCTTCCTTAAGAATGCTGAACTTGAAATCGTCGAGATTAGGCGGACCGGTGAAATCATCGTAAGAAAGATCGGAACCGAAAAACGAATCATCCTGGGAATTGTTCGCGATGCGTCGCACGCGTTTATACTCAGGGAAGTATGCCCAGAGTTCGCGTTCGGAAAACGTGCGCGCGTGGACCAGGAACCCGACGTTTTTAAGGTCCGGCGGGCTGTTGAAGACGGCAAGCGCCTTGTAGGCCTCGGGGTCGGCATGTTTGCTGTAGGACGTAAGCTTGCGACTGCGTCTGCCCCCGCCTTTGTCGAACAGCGCCATTGTCATATCGATCTTATGGTCCAGAGACTTTAAGCTCATTTCATGGACTTTTTCGTACACGTCGCGGCCGGAAATTGCATAAGTGGCTGAAGCAGAGGACAGAAGACAGATGACAGATGATAGACAACAGACTACAACCGACAGACGACCGAAGATCATCTGATTGCCGCTTTTGTCATTAGTCTTAGTCTGACCTCTGACCTCTGAGCTCTGAAGTGACTATTCATAAGAAAGCGCCTCCACAATATTTATCTTTGCTGCGCGTTGTGCGGGATAGATTCCCGCAAGGGCCGACAACCCCGCCGACATGACCAGCGCCCACGCGATTGAAAAGAAGGGGATAAAAAATTCGGCGCTGCCGCCATAGTCTGCGCGGTAAAACCCTTCCAGGGTCATCCATCCAAGAATGATCCCCGCGCCGCAGCCGAAAGCGCCGCCCACCAGACCGAGCAGCACGGACTCCAACACCACGACCCGGGAAACCTGTTTTCTGAGCATGCCGATGGAGCGCAGGATCCCGAGCTCGCGGGTCCGCTCCAGGACCGAGGCGAGGAGCGTAATGATGATGCCCAGACTTGCGATGGTCAGGGTGATGATGTTCAGCATATGGTCGAAGATAAAGATCTGGTCCAGCATCTTGCGCACTTCGCGTTTGAACTCCCATGACGCGAGTACAAAGAGCTTTCGGTCGCTCCCGAACTTCCGCTGGATCGCATCGCGAACAGTGGCGATGTCCTCACCGGGTTTCACCCGGACCGCGATGGTGTCCACAAGCCGTTCTCCCCAATACTTCTGATAGGTGCTGAGATCCATGAGGAGTGTCCCGGAATCCGAGCTGTATTCCACGATAACCGCCGCCACCTTGCACGATATCGGGCCCGCGGGGGTGGGGAGGGTGATGCGGTCTCCAGGTTTGAGGCCGTATTGAGCGGCCAGGGCTTCGTTCACTGCTACGGCATCCTGGCCTGGGAGCAGCTTCCGCAGGCTTTCTTTATCTCCCTGGACCACGGTAAAAGTCGTGTAAGACGCTCTGAGCTTGACATCAAGAACAAGAAGCAATGCGCGTTTTTCCTGATAGTCGATATATACTTTGCGGAAAGGGTCCACCGAGAGTACGCCCGGCATCCGTCCCAGCTCATTCATTAATTCCAGGGGCATGGGTATGTTCTGAGAGCCCGTGGTTGCAAGCGGGTGTCCGGAGGTGACGACTATCTCCGCTTTGACCACGTTGTCCAAATATCCGAGCACGGACTGCTTGGTGCTGTACATGAAGCTCGACGTGCTTACGAATACCGCGATTCCGTAGAATATAGCCGCCGCCGCAACGGAGTTCCGGGTTATATTCTTGAGAAGATTCAATCCCGCCAGTCTGCTCACGGGACCCAGATGAGTCGCAAACAGACGATGATACACGTTCAGAAAGAACCTAAGGGCGAACGGTGTGGCTAAAGAGACGCCGACGAGCAGGCTCAGCATGGAGAGGAAAATAACGTTGACCGTATGGAAACGCGCCAAAACGGGCGCTTCATACAGGGCGAGAATTGCCGCGGAGAGCGCAATGAACATTGTAGAGCCGATTATGAGCCGCCTGCTCGTAAGCATACCATCTTCGGAGTAGGGTGTTGAGCGGATGGCGGAAATGGGGGAGATGCGCGCGCTGGAGAGGGCGGGAAAAAGCGCGGCGATCAGGCTGGTGATGATGCCGCTCAGGAAGCCCAGAAAGAGGCTGCCCCAGTTGATGCTGATCCCGTTGACCGAGGTGCGCATGAACATTTCCGAAACGATCCGGCCGAAGGCGCCCACTAAAGAGCTCGCGAGGAATACGCCGAAGGCCACGCCGAGCGCCGACCCCACGACAGCCAGAACAAAGGTTTCGCCCAGAAACAGCCGGGTGATCTGACCGCGGGTCGCGCCGAGGGCCCGCAGGATGCCGATCTCCCTGCGGCGGTGCGCCACGGATATGGAAACCGCATTGTAGATCAGATACATGCCGACGAACACGGCGATGTAGCTCACTAGATCGATGTTCCGTTGGAAAGAGGAGAGAAGTATCTCGATCTGTCGGGTCCTGCCATCCGGCGTGTCCACGCGGTATCCCGCGGGAAGAGACTCCTCAATCCTCCTTTTGACGAGCTCCAGGTCCATGCCGCGCCGCAGGCTCACATCAATGCGGTCGATGCGGCCTTCCATGCCGAACGCCATCTGCGCGGCGTAGATGTCCATAATCACGATCGACCCAGCCATGGCCTTTGCGGGGCCTTCGGGTTCCAGGAGGCCGCGCACACGGAAGGAACGGACACCGGAGACCGTTTCGATACGGAGGACCTGTTCGAGTTTAATGCCTTCGCGCTTCGCCATCTCATTGGTGATCAGTATCGAGTCCGGCTTTGCCAGGAATAGGAGCGGGTCGGGGATGTCGGCGCTTTCGTCAGAGAGGCTGTAATCGCGCATTTGGCCGTCCTGGAGTACATCCACGCCGAGGACCATGAGGGAACGCTCTTTTGCTCCCTGAAGAAATCCGTGGGTATCGATAACCGGTACCGCGTATTCCACACCGTCAACCTTTTGCACACGTTCGAGCATGGCCTCGGGAAATCCGGATTGGGCGCTTGTGATCTGGAGCGCGGCGCGGCCGGTCACGCGGTTCATCTGATCTTCAAATGATCGCAGAACACTTTTATTTATGATGCCGATGGACACTACGGCTGCTACGCCGAGGCAGATCCCGGCCAGTGCCATGAAGGTCTGGGCCTTCTGGAGCTTCAGCCGCTTCAGGCTGACATGGCGAAGAAGATTTGTGAGGGTCATGGGTTTCCTCGATACTGTTCAGTTTCTATTCATTCCATACAGCGCGCGTTAATGCGCCTATCCTGACGGGTTCGTATGCGTCGAAGTGGATCTCCCGGACATGCCTGAGATTATTCCATAACAGGTCGTACCCTTTGAACATCCGGTAGTTCTTTACACGCTTTTGAAACAGCCCGATTTCCCGCGGCGTTGCCTCACGCCGTTCGGTCACAGTCCCCATAAGACGCACTCCCGGCGGAGAGAAAAACCTGCCGAGGAAAAATGATTTTATCAGCGTCCATTTATTGCTGTTTATTGCCATTACGCAGACGCGTTTATTATGCTGCAAATTCCGCGTCAGGTTGCTCGCATATTCTTCAAAGTAAAAACCTTTCCGGTCGTTCTGCAGGATCAACGATCCGATGGGAGTCACGTGAGGAGAGCCGTCCATATTCACGGTGGCAATTGAGAAGTGAAAAGAACTGTTAAAAGCATCCTGAAAGATATTCCGTATTTTGGCCCATTGTTTGTCGTTTATTTCCATTATGTCTCCTTGTCATGAAATGTGTCTGATTCCTAATCTCTGAACTCCGAACGGAGCCTGCCCTCGAATGAATTTATCGGGGGAACTCTGAACTGATTACTCATACGCCAGCGCCTCCGTGATGTTCGTCCTTGCCGCACGCCATGCGGGATAGAGCCCGGCCAGGGCCGAGAAGCCTGTAGCTAGCAAAATGGCTTTACCGAGTGCGGCATAATCAATAACGTAAGCGATGCTCAATCCTGCTTCGCCGTTGGCGAAGCCCTCGACGCTCATCCATCCCAGAATTGTGCCGACAACGACGCCGAGGACCCCGGCGGTCAAGCCAAGCAGGACGGACTCGACCACGACGATCTGTGATAGCTGCCGTTTGACAGCGCCGATCGAGCGGATGATGCCGATCTCGCGCGTCCGTTCAAGCACCGAAGCCAGCAGGGTGATGATGATGCCGAGGCAGGCTATGGAGAGCGTGAGCACATCAAGGGCGTGAAAAACGTCGTAAATATCGTCAACGATCTTTCGGGCTTCCTGAAGATATTCGTCCATGGTAAGAATAAACAGCCGCATCTGATTGCCCTGCCGGCGCATGATCTCCTCGCGGATCGCGGGGATGTCCTGCTTCCGGATCGCGAGGACCTGAATGATGTCGGCAAGAGCATCATGCCAATGTTTCTGATACGTCATGGTGTCCATCAGTACGCTGCCGAACTCATAGGTGTAATCTTCGCAGATCGCAACCACGCCGAAACGCACAGGCCCGGCGGGCGTGGGAAGGACGAGCGAGTCGCCCGGCTTGATACCCCGGCGCACGGCCAGGCTCGCGCTTACCAGCACATTGTCCTGGTCCGGCAGCAGCCGGCTGACGCCTGCTGCGTCGCCTTTGGTGATCATGAACGAACTGTATTCCAGCTGGCGCCGAACGTCAGTGCTTGCAACGAGGGTCTTGGAATCGCCGAGATTGATGAAAATCTGCCGATACAGGTTCGTGAAGCGAACCCCTTCTATCTTTTCGATTTCGCCCCTCATTGCGACAGGCATGGGGACATGTTTCCGCGCACCTGAGAAGGTATGGCCCGCGGTTATGAAGAGGTCGCTGTTCGATGTTGTCTCAAGCCATTGCAGCACTGCGGTACGGACGGAGAATATCATGTTCGAAACGCTGATAAAGAGCGCTATCGTGAGAAACAAGGCTCCGACGGCCACGGCGTTCCGGTTGATGTTCTTCCTGATGTTAAGGCCGGCGAGCCTGCTCACCGCCCCGAACCGAGGCGCAACGTATCGCTGGAACAGGGAAATAAAGGTACGGAGCACCGAAGGAAGCGCAAAGGTTGCACTAAAGAGCAGGGAAAATTCAGCGCACATGATCACCAGTACGAGATGTGTTTGGGACACGTCTTTGATCGTTCCGTACAATAGAAGCAGCAATACGGTGGACGACAAAAAAACAAGCGACAGCACCGTGAGTTTATTCTGCGAAAAGAACTCATCTTCGGAAAAAGGCAGGGAACGGATGGCCGAGACCGGCGTAATGCGCGCGGCCGCAAAAGAGGGATAGAGCGCGGCCAGGACGCTCGTGATCATGCCTATCATTAACCCCCTCACGATGTCGTTCGCGGATACGGAGATCGGGACGGCCGTGGTGCTGTTCAATTGATACAAAAGGGCAATGTTCTTGCTGACGGCATCAAGTGAGCTGTGCGCAAAGAGGATGCCGAATCCTATGCCGAGCGACGATCCCACAAGGGACAGAACAACTGTTTCGGTCAGAAAGAGCTTCACGATCCCCCTTCGTGTTGCACCCAGGGCGCGAAGCACGCCGATCTCCTTTTTCCGCTGCACGACCATGATGGACACGGCGTTGTAGATGAGATACATGCCGATAAACATGGCGATAAGTCCTACGTTGCCCATGTTCCTTTTCAGGTTGGCAAGGATCCGCTCGATCTGGCCTGAACGGACAGCAGGAGAATCGACGGTGTAGCCCTCTGGGAGCACGGTCAAGATGCGTTTTCGGACTGTTTCAATCTGTTCGCCGGGAAGAAGACTGACGTCGATCCGGTCGATCCTGCCTTCCTTGCCGAACGCCATCTGCGCGGCGTAAATGTCCATGACTGCGAGACTGTCGCTCATGACCTTGGCCGGACCTTCGGGCTCGAGGAAACCGCGCACTGTGAGCGCCCGGATGCCGTGAACGGTTTCGATCCTGACGGGTTGGTCGATTCGGAAGCCGTTCTCTTGGGCCAGACCGCGGCTGAGCAGAACAGAATCCGGCTTGGCAAGGAAGAGGAGGGGGTCGGGTATGTCGGCGGTTTCATCCGACACCCGGTAATCGCGGATGTAATGGTCCTGCAGCAAGTCCACGCCGATGATCATGATGGACCGGTTTTCCATGTTAATCAGTGTCGCGGTGGTCTCGATCACAGGCACTGCGTATTCGACGCCGGGGACCTCCTGCACCCGTTCAGCCATGGCTTCAGGAAAACCCGACTGTCCGCCGGTTATCTGGAGGTTCGATCTTCCGGCGATGGAGGTAATCCCTTCTTCGAAAGAACGTACGACGCCCTTGCTCACAATGCCGATTGAGACGATCGCGGATACGCCGAGCGCGATGCCGCAGACGGACATGAGCGTGTGCGCCTTATGCAGTTTGAGCCGTTTCAAGCTTATATGTCGCAGCAAATTGGCAAGGGTCATTGGACGCCTTAGATATATACTCCTAACTCCGAACTTTGAACCCTGAACTTTGCACTCTGTACTCAGTACTCTGTACTCTGTACTATTTGTCACTCATACGCCAGCGCTTCGACAATATTCGTCTTCGCCGCGCGCCGCGCGGGATACAGCCCGGCCAGCACGGACAGCCCGATCGAAAGCAACAGCGCCGAGCCGATCGAGGGCCAGTAAATATGGTAGGCCATGCTAGCGCCGAAGTCTATCCGGAAAAAGCCTTCGAGATTTATCCAGCCGGTGATCACGCCCGCAATAATGCCGAGCAGTCCGCCCACGACGCCTATGAGCGCTGATTCGATCAGCACCAACCCGGACACCTGGCCTCTTTTCATCCCGATGGACCGCAGGATGCCGAGCTCGCGTGTGCGTTCGAGCACGCTTGCGAGCAAAGTCACGATGATGCCGAACCCGGCGATCAGCAGGGTCAAAACATTCACCGCGTCGTTCATTACCACCGAACGGTCGAGCAGCTTCTTGATCTCCTGCCTGAACTCGAGCGCCGGCAGCACAAACATTTTACGCCTGCCTTTGAAGCGGTCTTGTATGTTCTTGCGCACGGCGGCGATGTCATGGCCCTGCTTCACGTATACCGAAAACATGTCAGCCACATGGTCGTTCCAGTATAGCTCATAGGTTTGCATGTCCATGAAAATAACGCCGGAATCCGAGGCGTAACTGACCACAATCGAGGCCACGACGAAGGGTTTCGGTCCCTCCGGTGTGGGAAGCACCAGAGCGTCGCCCGGTTTAAGTCCTGTCCGGTCGGCGACGGTCTCATTAATTGAAACTTCACCCCGGCCGCGAGTCATCAGCTTTCCCGCGATGAAGGTGCAGGTATTGTGTTTCGGCCAGGTCACAACATCGATTGCTTCGAGCAGGACCCGTTTGCCTGAGATGTTCAGGAAGAGCTTGCGAAACGGGTCCACTGACTGCACTCCTGGCACGGATTCAAGCTCGTTGAGCATGCCGAGCGGCATGGGGATGGTCGGCGCGCCCGCGGTGGCCAATGGATGCCCGGACGTTATGATGATATCGCTGTTATCAACCGCATCGATATAGTCCATCACTCCTTTTCGAGCGCTGTTCATCATGCTGGACGAACTCACGGATAGCGAGATGCTGAAGAACACGGCGGCCACCGCAACCGCGTTCCGCGACAGGTTCTTTTCAAGGTTCAGGCCCGCGAGCCTGCCGCCAGCGCCCAGACTCGATGAGATGATGGCCCGGTACGCGATGATAAACCATTTGAGAAACAATGGCGCAGCCAGCGAGATGCCGAGCAGAAGGAAGATCATCGCCATGCTGGTCATGGTGGAGTTCCTGATGGGCGAGGCGGGACCAACTGTTTTGTAGATGACGATAATGACTCCCGCGAGCGCGATCAGCGAAGCTGAGAAGAGCTTTTGCATCTTGTTCAGTACGGTCCCGCTCATAGTATACGGCAGGGCCCGTATCGCGGACACGGGCTCCACGTGCGCGCTCGACCGGGCGGGAAAGGCCGCTGCGACGATGCTGGCCAGTACGCCGATGCAGACATTTTTGAACATGCCGAGCCATGAGTATTCCAGGTCCGTGACCTGAGCCCTCCCGTACATGGATGAGACAGTTTGGGCCACGGCACCGACCGAGAGCTTGGCGAAGAACAGACCGAGTCCGATGCCCAGGAGCGAGGCGAGCAGGGAGAGCGCCATGGTCTCGGCAAGGAAAAGCCTGATGATCTGGCCCCGGGTCGCTCCGAGGGCGCGCAGGATGCCGATCTCCCTTCTTCGTTGGACCACGGAGATGGACACGGTGTTATATATAAGGTACATGCCGACAAAGAGCGCCATGAAACTGATCAGGTCCATGCTCTTTCTGAACCGCGTCATCAGGTTTTCTATCTGGCGGGACCTGCCCGCCGGGGTGTCGATATTATAACCCTCGGGCAGGGCTGCCTGGATGCGGCCCTTCATCATATCGAGCGATTCTCCGCGAAGTATGCTGACGTCGATACGGTCGATGCGCGTCTCCTTGCCGAAGGCCAGCTGAGCGGCGTAGATGTCCATGATCGCGATGTCGCCGCCAAGGGCTTTTGCCGGACCATCCGGTTCGAGCAGTCCGCGGACGGTGAAGATCCTGAGGCCCTGCACGGTCTGGACCTGGATCTTCTGGTCTATTGCGATGTTTTCACGCTTCGCCATCTCCCGTGTCAGCAGGATGGAGTCCGGCTTTGCGAGGAAGAGCAGGGGGTCAGGGATGTCCGAACTTTCGTCGGTCACGCTGTAGTCCCGGACGTTGTTGTCCTGCAAGACATCCACGCCGAGTACGACGAAGGAGCGTTCGCTTCCCGCTGCAAGGGACGCGTTCGTCTCTATCACCGGTACGGCGTACTCCACACCCGCCACGTTCTGGACCCGTTCGAGCATGGTTTCCGGAAAACCGGATTCCGCGCCCGTGATCTGGAGCGCGGCGCGGCCGGTGATGCGGTTGATCGAGTCTTCCAGAGAGCGGACCACGCTGCTGTTCACAATGTCGATGGAGGTCATCGAGGCCACGCCCAGGGCAATGCCGAACAGCGCCATGATCGTCCGGGTCTTCTGTAGCCAGATGTGCTTGAGGCTGATATGGCGAAGCAGGTTTGTAAGGATCATCGGTTGCCTCATATTAAACCCATCCCCACCCTGACCCTCCCCTTGAAGGTGAGGGAATTACCGGCTCCTCCCCCTTCAAGGGGGAGGTTGGGAGGGGGATGGGTGACAAATCAACGCCGCACACTCAAATGTGGCGAAGTGTAATTAATCAGCTCGTTAGAAACTCTGTACTCTGTACTACGCACTCATGCGACTTTCAAGAGAAATATCCTCGGAAAGCGCGCCATCCTTGAGCGTAATGATGCGTGAACCGTAGGCGGCGGCGCGGGAGTCATGCGTGACCATCACGATGGTCTGTCCCTGGTCATGCAGGGACTTGAGCAGCATGAAGATCTCTTCGCTGGTGTGGGAGTCGAGGTTGCCGGTGGGTTCGTCCGCAAGCAGTACGGCGGGGTTCGTGACGAGAGCTCGCGCGATGGCAACGCGCTGCATCTCTCCGCCCGAAAGCTGCTCAGGCCGGTGCTCGGTCCGTTCGCCCAGCCCCACCTGTTCCAGAAGCTTAATTGCTTTCGGCTTAATTTCCGAGAAGGGCAGGCCTTCGAGCAGAAGCGGCAACCCGACGTTTTCCGCGGCAGTGAGGATCGGCAGCAGATTGAAGAACTGGAATATGAACCCGATGCGCCGTCGGCGAATGAGCGTGAGTTCATCGTCCGATATCCCATGCAGGGGCTTGGAATCGATGAATATTTCGCCTGACGAGGGCTGGTCCAGGCCGCCGATCAGGTTCAGTAACGTGCTCTTGCCAGAGCCGCTCGCTCCCATGACCGAGAGAAATTCGCCTTTTTTGATACTCAGCGAAACATTCCGTAATGCATGAACTTCCCGTGCGCCTTGCCGGTACTTCTTGCTGGCATTCTTCAGTTCGATCATGGGTCACCTCATTTTTTAGTAAAAGTTCAAGCCGCTTTAACCGTTTAAGCAGTTTGGACCGTTTGAACGGATTGAACGGTTATTTAATTTTCATAATCTTCGCCTCGCACAAGGTCAGCCACTTGATGTCCGCCTCGGCATGGAACAGTCCGGCATCCATCAGGAGTTCGGTCGTGAGAGAATCATGCTTTCTCGGCTGTTTCTTGTGCGCAACCTTCTGGTGTGTAAGCTGGTTCATATGTTTAAGATACATCGTTTTCTGCTTTTCGATCAGTTCGAGCACCGGCGCCGGATTGCGCTTGTCCATGAACACCAGCTTTATGAAAAATTCATCACGTAGCGCCCGGACCCTGGTGACGGGGGTCGAGAGCCATTCCTCCAGCTCCTTTTTTCCCTTCGGGGTGATGCTGTAGATCTTTCTGTCCGGCCGCCTGTCCTGGGCCTGGCGGTCAAAGGTAACGAGTTTGTCCTGTTCCAGACGGTCGAGGGTCGAGTATATCTGGCCGTAGTTCAGGCTCCAGAAATCCCCGACCTTATCGTCGAAGCTGCTCTTCAGTTCATAGCCGTGCAGGTCTTTTTCAGCAAGGATCCCCAGCATGGCGTACTTCACGGACATTCGGCTATACCTCCACGAATTTAGATAAAAGTATATATATAATATTCAGCTATTTGTCAAGAAAAATATCATTAAACCAGCAATAATTTGCGCGCCCAACATAATCCGGCATTCCGTATACATCCGGCCATCATCAAAATATCCCTCCGGAGTATGCTCCCGTCATGAATTCTATCTTATCTCAGGGAGGGCTTTAAAAATGAAGAACAACAGCATGCGGGGCTTTACGTTGGTGGAACTTATGGTGGTCATTTGCATCATGGCTGTGGTAGTGGGGTTTACTTCGATAGGGAAGGACATGATCGCCAGGGAGCGCGTGGCGAGCGCAGCCAGAGAACTTTACGCGGACATTCAAAGAGCGAGGCTGGACGCGATGACGCAGCAGGGGAAGGGTTTTGGGATCAGGTTCGTGTCTCATAATTCGTATGTGCTTTTCAAGTTCAACGACTGCAATGAAGATTATACTTATGATGCGGACGGCTGCGAGGGCAATAAAAGGGAGGAGACAGAGGTCCAGACAAGGACCCTTCCTCCATCAGTACAGCTTCACAAAACAAACGCAAAAACAGATGTCAATAACGACGTGCGGATTTTCGACAGGTTCGGCCAGCCCAGATTGCAAAACTGGGGGCTCGGGATGATAACCATCGTGGTAAAAAGTACCCCTGACTCCGGTCTGACAAAATGCGTCAGCATCAGCGCAAACAGAATACGAGAAGCAAACTGGAACGGCTCCGCTTGCATATGAGGTGACGGGAAGTTGATTCAAGTCCCGTTAGAGGTGGATGCCTCTAAATCGGGGCAAGCCGGAACAAGAAGCAAAACCAAAAGGCGTCTCTCGCAAAGCTCGCAAAGTACACAAAGAAAATCTTAAATCCTGGTTTTAAAAAACAGGGATATAGCCTTTCTTGGCGGGCTTGGCGAGCTTTGCGAGAAAATATATTGTCGTTTTGAGATTAATTTGATTATTAACTGACTGATGATTCGCTTTCTTTGCGACTTTGAGGCTTTGTGTGAAAATTGCTTTTTGTTTGGCAGCTGCAAAAACCCGATACATTTCCCGATGTTGTGTAACACATTACCCACCTGAGTAATCCTCTCTTAAGCGTTTTCCCACAAGAGCAACATAACTAATTGAAAATATAATGTATTGACACGGTATCAGTATTGCATATAATGGGTCATAAGTGGTCACTAAATCTACTGAAAGGGCCGGTGAATATTATGATTAAATTCAAAATTGTATGTCCGGATTGCGGCGCAACAGTGATCACAGCTTCCCCTGATGCTGCGATATGGGAACTTTGTCCCAAATGCGGGAAGCACGTCTGGGATATGTACGATGCTTTAATGGCGGAAGTTTATTCAAGCGAACGGCCTAAGGATAACGGCAGGGGCATTCATGCGGACAATTAACCCAAAAGGAGCAGTTCAGCCACAAAAAGCACATAAAACACAAAAAAGATCAAGCAGTTCTTTTTTAAAAGCGATTAACCAGGCAGGTGATTATTTTTTTGATGTTAAGAAGTTGTTTTTCTTGTGTGAATTTTGTGCTTTATGTGGCCAACTGCCGTTTTCAGATTAAAGGACATGAAATGAAGCGGAGCTTAAACAACAATAAGGGCGTGACCCTGATCGAACTCATGGTCGTTGTGGCTATCATCGCTATTTTAGTCGGCATGGCCGCTCTCAGCATGGATTTCATTCGCGGGGAGCGGGCAACGAGCGCGACGAGGGAGCTTTTGGCGGACCTGCAGAAGGCGCGCGTTGACGCTCTCACCACGGGGCCCAGCACTACTGCCGGCAACACACCGCAGTTGCGCGGCTTCGGGGTACGTTTTGCGTCAACCACCTCGTACACGACCTTTGCCTTCAACGATTCAAACGACAACGCGGCATACTCGGGCACAGGTGAAGAAATAAATGCCGCAACCCGCAGTGTTTCATCGAACCTGTCGATCCAGCTTTCCGTCCACACGGACTATCCTATAATTATCTTCGACCGGTTCGGTTTTCCAACGAGCTGCAAGACTGATGGAACGGTCTTGAGCGATACGGACGGAACGCGGATAATCCTTGTCCGTGAGATAACAACGAACAAAACCAAGTGCATTCGGATCACAACAAATACTGTTCGGGAGGGCGCCTGGAATGGTACAAGCTGCGCCGAAAAATAAGGGGTTTTCGCTCATCGAGCTTATGTTCGCAATTTTGATCATCATGATATCCATGCTTGCCCTGCTCACAAGCATCATGACCTCGATCAATACGAATATGCAGAACGACCTCAGAAACACGGGAGTGCGGCTCACCAACCAGACCGCCGAGGCGCTGCTTGCGCTGCCGCTTACCGACGGGGAGCTTTCAGACACACTGCTGGCGAATGACACAAGATTGGCCACCGCCCATGCGCGTGTCGCGGGCGACGTTGCCCAGGGGACCAAGGGTCTGCCGAACCCGGTTTACAGTACGCGTCAGTTTCAGAAGACCTATTCGATATCTTGGGACGTGAAGGAACTTTCGCCCAAACTGAAGGAACTACGGGTGACTGTAAGTTACCTGTACAAGAACGTCACTTACTCGAACGGTTCCGTCGTTTATAGGCATATTTCGCTGTAAGCCGCGTTTTTTTCCTCTCCCCAACGCGGGAAGTGAAGGTTCGTAAGGGAAGGGGTAGGGTGAGGGGGATTCCGTAGGAATGAAATTAAAAGGGGTCTGCACTTGACGACATGTACCCCAATATTTAGAAACCATATCCCCGATAGGGACAATCGGGGATGACAGCTTAAATGGCGGAAAACAAAGTCATTCCCGAGGGTTTAATCGGGAATCCGGTTTTCAGGATGAATACACCCTGTTGTGCCAGGAGTTATAAAGTGCATACCACACTTACAATAATTTCTTTTGCATTGGTTGCGGTCAGAGTCGGAAATATGGAGATATAATGGTCATCAATTTAAACCAAAATCATCGCGCAATGAACTGCCGGGAAAACGGCGTAACCCTCATCGAACTCATGATGGTGTTGCTCATATTCGGCGTGGTCATGGCCGGCCTCTATTCCGCATACAGCGTGTCGCTCAAGCAGACAGGGCAGGAATTCCGCCTCGCGGAATCCGAGATGGAACTTCAGATTGCCAAAACGCTCCTGGAGCGGGACCTGGCCATGGCGGGACATGGTCTGGCCGATGACTATGCGGGCCTGGGGTTCGATCCAAAAGGGGTACTGGCCACCGAAGGAACAGGAACAGGATCGAATGATACCTTGACGCTCACCGGCATCGCCCTCGGCAGGGAGTCACGCGCAAGCCAGGCGTGGTCGTATGTGACTCTGGCCACCAATTACACCACATCAGTATCTGAATTTGCCTCCTGGACCGATACCCGGGAGAATCCCCGGTCCCAGGACCGCATAATCTATATCGATCCAAGCGAGAAGAAGATATTGGCTTCTCCTGCTGGTTCTGAAAATACCACCACGCATAAGAGATGGCTCTTTGTATACCCCCCTCCAACGGCGGGAGCGGCGGGCAATGAGCCTGATAACGTGCAGGCTGGGACCATCGCCTATGGACTTCACTCTGAGCCTTCAGGCACTACCGGCAATTCCGATATTCCTTATTATATTGTCGATTATACGCTCGGCGGCACAAAGCCGGATATCTGCGCGGAGGCTTCGAAGAGCCTGCTTCGCGCGGAAAATCGGATGAGCGCAAAACCCAATTCCGGCCAGCCGCTCCTGAATTGCGTGCTCGATTTTCAGGTGGCCCTGGGGCTGGATACCGATGAAAACGGGACCATGGACTGCTGGGACAACGGCGGAGTGACGACCTCGGCATACACCTTTGCCCAGATTCGCAAACGCTTAAAGCAGGTAAAGACCTATGTCCTGGTCCAGGAAGGCAAAAAGGACCCGGACTTCACCTATTCGAACCCTGACCCGGCCATGTCAAGCACGCCGGATAAGATTCGTGTCGGCGACATCAATCTATCACCGTGCAGCGGCACGGAGGTCGGCAGCGTTGTTCAACTGACCGCGGAACAACGGCATTATCACTGGCGCGTGTTGTCGTCGACAGTTGCGACGAGGAATATTAGATAATGATAAGGCAGAATTCAGAATTCAGAAGTCTGAAGTTTGAGTACAGAGGCAGACGATAGAAGCAGAGGACGAGGGAAGAATATGAGGACTATAGATAAAAAACGGACAATACTTCAAACTGAAAGCGGCATTGCCCTGGTTATGGCGCTGATCATTACTCTTGTGGTGTTTCTCATGGTGGGCAGTACGATGTATATGATTACGCAGTCCACAAGCATTTCCGGGGCCGGAAAACGTTATAACACCGCTTCGGAAGCGGCGGACGGCTCGGTTGAGATCATGAAGGACGCCATTAATCTGCTTCTTTACGGCGAGCCGGTCGGAAATCTGCCCCTCGCTAACACGTCAAATCTTGTCAACGCGATCACTGAACTAAACCAACCCACTACGGTGTCGCTGAATCTTTCGGGAACTGCGCTTTTTAGTAAATATGCGGCAGAGATCACCGTGGAAAGGCTTGCGGTCAGAGCGCTCCCCGGCGGCAGGCTGGAATTCGCCAGGTCTGCGGGCGGCGCAGGCGGCACGGCGATTTTTTATCGTATCAGCACGGTCGTCACGGGCCCCGGCAACACAAAGGCCGAGACCACGGCGTTGTATCGGTTTGTCGGTTAAGTAAGGAGGCGGTTTGTTATGAAGAATTATGGAATAAAAAAAATAGGGCTGATGCTCGGTATCGCGCTCGTCGTCGGCGTTATTGGGAAACCCGCATCGGCTGTCACGGATATGAGCAATTACTGCTCAATGCCGCCTTTCATTTCGAACGAAACAACGCCGAATTTGCTGCTGATGATAGACAACTCGGCGAGTATGTATGACTTGACTTATGTGGATGAAGGAAAGCCCGGTGCGTGTTCTAATGATGCAACAATAAAATGTTTTAAAAATGCTGATTGTACCAGTGGGAACTGCCAGATTACAAGCGGTACGCTAAGAAGCCCCTCTTACTGCTATGATCAGACCTACGCCAGCACCAAAACCTATTCGGGATATTTTGACAGCGCTAAATATTATGATTATCATTTCAGCAGCACCAATCCGGAAGACAATTATTTTTATGAAATCGGAACCTTTCCGCTGAGTGCGGATTGTGATGCCACGCATTTTATCGCCAATTTGGTCTGCGTTAAGACGACCACTTCTCCGAAGGACGTGACAAAGTTTTCCGCAAAGGGGAGTTATCTCAATTGGCTGGTAACGTCGAAATTCGACGTTCAGAAGAAGATATTGACGGGTGGAAAGTATGATGTAACTGCTCAATCCCTCATTGATGAGACGCGCGGCTGCGTCGGAAGGTCTTTTATTAAAGAGGCGAATACCGCCGATTTTATTGAGTATACACCGTCAAATCCCCTGAACATTGTAAACGGGAAGGATGTAAATGATCACAATGTAAGTTTGGGAATCACTTTTGGAGTAAAAGGACCGGCGAATCCTTATAACAACACAGCGCTTTCCCCCGGCGGACAGACCGATATCGATATATTTATCGGCGATTATAAAGCGGCAAACTGTCAGCCGGCCATAACTGCTATTTCTGATCCGGGGAGCAGTAATGCCGCCATTAAAAAGGCCGTGGATGATTGCCTTTCATACACGGATCCGACCGGATCATATTGCACATATGATCCCGATAAAATACAATTCAGCTCCTGTAACAATAACAACCAGTGTAATGCCGGCGGCGGGTCATGCAGCACAAGCAATACCGGCGTATGTTCTGTCGCATCGGACGGCATCTGTAGTGTTACTATCGTCGGCGTATGTACAGCCAGTAACGGTACATGCACAGGAACAGGTCAAAACAAGACCTGCAGCGGCGGCTACAAGAATGGCTCGTCGTGCAATAATGACAATGATTGCAAGCAGAGCCGGTGTACCGCCGGGGCCGTCAGTCTGATAAATACAGTTTGTTCGACCGGAACAGACTGTCAGGAGAAGAAATGTACCGCGGGAAGGGTTGGGTCCGCCTGCTCATCCGACGCAAACTGCAATACGAGCCACTGCACCGCCGGAAAGGACTCTTCCACATCGTGTACGCAAAATTCGGATTGTAACCCGAATAAGTGCAGTAATCATACGGTAGTAACCTCTAAGGCGCCGGATAAGTATAATAGCTATTGTTCGGCCAATTCAGATTGCGATGACAACAAGGGCCCTTGCGTCAGCGCAACGGCCACGACCACTTCAAAGACACAGGTTGTTTTCAACCAGTCGATGCAGGCCTGCTGGGCCTATCGGAAAGGTACTGATATCGGAACAGACGAAGTGAATACCGTTGAAAATCAGTGCAGCGATCTTTATGACGAAAATAAAATATGCGATCTGGGTGATAATGATGGGAAGACTTGTACCACGAGTGCTGATTGTCCGGACGGCGCCTGCATAAACGGCCCGTCGTCGATCAGGCCGGGTAATGCCTCCTATCTCTGCAGTTCGAATTATGTGGGTTATTGCGCAAAAACCACGAATAACTGGGCTACCACAATATGGTGGGAGAATGGCTTCACTTCTACCAGTGAGTGCATTAAACAGAAACACCGGGATTTCTGTAATATCATGGAAGCGCCGCCCGTTGTGGACCCGACCCAGGCGCCATCGGTAACGACAAGCTTTGATAATCTGCCGGCCATCATTACCGATGTCGGCATAGAAGCGCAACTCAATCAGCCTTATGCGACGCTGCCTGTCCGGGTAAAGGAGACCGCGGAGCCGACAGGCTTGATCCAGAAGTACCGGAAGAGCATACGGATGGGCGCGATGACCTTTAACTACAACGGCAGTCCGACGGAGTGCGGCCTGAAGTATTGCTCGAATAATCAGGCGACCTCGTGCTCCTCGGATTCCAATTGCACGAGCGGCGGAAAGTGCATCATCCCGATCCCCTGCCCGAAGCAATGCAGCGTCGCCACAACAGTTGCCTGCACGATAAACGCCGATTGCCCCTCGGGGGAAACTTGCGGAGCGGTACCGGCGGGCACGAACCTTGACGGGGCGAGAATACTGGACAACGGCGCCAGGGAGGGCTATATCGGATATGGTCATTGTTCCGTCACAACGGCAACAGAGTGCGCCAAGGACGCCCACTGCCCGTCGGGAGAGACATGCCGAAATAAACAATGCTCCACGACCCTCTCGACAAGCTGCGCGAAGAATGAGGATTGTCCGGCCAGCGAATTATGCGTCAACAAGGTGGGTTCCCACAGTTCGGGGCTGATCAGCGCAATTGACGGCATCCCAGGCGCAAACTGGACGCCGTTTGCCGAGGGGTATTACAACGCCATCGGTTACATGGCCAGAGATTCCTCGGACAGCAAGAAGAGCAGATCATCATTGAGAATAAATTCTTCCGATTACGTCGATACGCTGAATCCCTCTGAAAAAAGATGCCAGGCCAACAACATCCTGCTGATCACGGATGGTATGTCGACGGCTGATCGAAACGGTAATGAACAAGCGCTGGTTACGCTGTACAGCTCTATGACTGATACGACCGGCACCGGGACTGGCAACTGCCCCGATTATTCAGGGAGTAAAAACCTTGACGACCTCGCCTGGATTGGGCAGCACCGGAATATCGCCACCTTCAATCTTTCATCGTCGCCTTCTACGAGCCTTCCGGTCAATGCGAATGAAAAGATCAACGCGTATATTGTCTTTAACGGCGCGTCAAACGGCGGTACCGGTCAATGCGATTCCCAAACGCTCTTGAATCAGACCGCGATAAACGGAGGCACCTCGCTGTATAAAGCGGAAACTCCCGAGCAAATGACGGCAGCCCTTGAACAGGCAATGCAGCAGATATCCAAAGAGGCCGCTTCCGGCAGCGCCGTGTCGGTGTTGACCACGTCGTCACGCGGTGTGGGTTCCATGCTCCAGGCGTATTTTTTACCGTCGAAGACACTGGACAAGGATAGCGTATCATACACGGACCAATGGCTTGGCTTTGTCCAGAATATATGGATAGACCCGAACGACCTTTTGCGTGAAGACACCAACAAAAACACCGGCACAGCCGGTGCTGCTAAACTTCAGCTTGACGATGACAACGTGATGATGTTGTATTTCGATACGACCTCCAACAATACCAAGGCGGCGCTTTTTACCACGGATGCCGAAGGAAACGGCGGCACACTGGCGCAGTGCACACCCGGCGGGTATGATGTAAAAGACTTTACCGACATCAATCCGCTGTGGGAAGCCGGGAAAAAACTCGCTAATCTTGGCATGGCGCTCGATGGTAATGGAACTCAACGTACGATCTTTACCGCGCACCCCACTGACACAACGCTCGGCAATAAACAGCCTCTCAGCACCAGCGGCGGGCTCTTCACCGTCAGCAACATGACCGGCAATGCCACGCTGGAGGCGGCTCTTAATTCAGACCCCACGGGCAGCGCTTTTTCGGCTGAAAATATCGTCAAATACATTCGTGGCGTGTCACTGGAGACGGACCTCACGTATTCAACATCGTTCAGGAGCAGACTTCTTCCTGTTTCTCAGGGCACCGGCACAGCAACAGAGGTGAAAGTCTGGAAGCTGGGCGACGTGGTAAACTCCACACCGAAGGTGGTTGGAAACATACCTCAGAACACGTATTTTATAGATTACGGAGACATGAGCTATTACCGGTTCATTTCGAGCACTGATTTTATCAACAGGACGTCGCTTTCATTAATCGGCGCAAATGACGGCATGCTGCATGCGTTCCGCGTTGGATACTTAAAGGACCGTGATTTCGACGTCGGTGAAAACATTAAGGCAAAGTTTTCCGACGACTCTGGTCATCCGAATAATAATGCTCAATTAGGCGACGAAGTCTGGGCATATATTCCTTATAATGCCCTGCCATATCTGCGCTATTATGCGGACAAGACCTATGGAAGCTGCCATTTGTGGTACGTGGACTTGTCGGTCAAGCTGTACGATGCCAGTATCGGAACTGTGGTATCTGGTTCGCTGGCCACGCCCCAACCAACGACCGCGAGGCCCCAGACCGGGACCAGTTGGCGCACGATCTTGATTGGGGGAATGAGGTTCGGCGGGTCCTGCGCGGGCGCCGACGGATCACCTACCAGCCCGAAGTCCGGGATTGGCCTGTCTTCGTATTTTGCCCTTGATATTACGACGCCCGAGAATCCCATTCCTCTCTGGGAATTCACGGACGATGACCTTGGATACACCTCCGGGAATCCCGTTGTCATGAGGACGGGCGATTCTAATAATAATGGAAACTGGTATGTCGTATTCGGTTCAGGATCGAAACAGCTTCCCAAGGTAGCCACTGACATCAACCGCACAACGCCGGGCTACTTGTATATGCTTGACCTTTACACCGGCGCATTGAAGAAGAAGATCAACCTCGGACATAATGCCATCGTCGGGGACGTTCTTGCGATCGATGCGAACAAGGACTATCATTCCGAAAAACTTTATTTCGGAACAAGCTATTATAGCTCCGGGTGGAAAGGCAAGATCATGAGTCTCAGCATCAAGAACGCCGATAATTCTCTTCCGGCGAATGTGGATAATCTGTGCGGCACGAGTTCTACCACTGTCGGGTCCGGTGCTTGTCCTCAATTGATTACGCTCTTTGACGGCAGCTACCCCTTCACCGCGGCCCCGGATGCAACCAAGGACGACCAGGGGAGAACATGGGTCTATGCGGGTTCCGGCAAGTATTTCAGCACCGTGGACCAGACCGATACTTCGCAGCAGTTATTCATCGGGTTCATAGACAATGACAAGCTGGTGACTATCCCGAGCGGCGCCTCAGGGCTGGCGACGTATTCCACCTGCCCGAGTTCCTGCCCTGCCTATAATTCCAGCAGTTCGACCAATGCCGGCGACCTTTGCAACGTCAGCGCCTGCAAAACCTCGGGAACCGTGCCGACGACCGGCGCCACGATTCAGGTCTGCATGTACGATGACGATTCATCGTCGTCGACCTTTGGAAGTTTCACGGAAAAGACCGTGGTGACCCAGGTGAACGGGACCCCGACTGTGCCGTCATCGGATGTCGGGTGGATGTTCTATCTGTCGTCCGCGGAGAGGGTCATTTCGAGGCCGCTTGCCGCGGGCGGGATCGTCGATTTTCTTTCGTACAGGCCGAGCCAGGTTGAATGCGAATATGGCGGGGACAGTTTTATTTACGCGGTCGACTATAAGCTGGGAGTCGCGCCCAGTCAGGTCGCCATTCGCTCTTCGGGCATAGTGGTGACGGCCGAAACAGGCGGCGATAGCAGTCCTACGACAAATGCCGGAGGCACGGCAACGTCTCACGGCGACGTGTTGATCCAACGGGCTGTTCGGCTGGGTCCGGGTGCGCCGCCTACGGGCGAGGCTATCATTATTACGCCGCCCAAGGAAGGCCAGGATAAGTTGAAGAAGAAAATACAGGTCGCCACCGGTGTGATTGTGGAGACAGAGAATACGCCGCTGCTGTCAACGGTGTCGAAGATCATGCATTGGTTGAAGAAGTAAGTTGAATCGGCTATAGGCGAAAGGCGAATAACGCCGGGGAGAAAATTCCCCGGCGTTTTTGTTTCTATTATTAATGTTCTTTTATTAATGTTCTTTAAATAATGAAAACAATGCACCCCTCACCCCAGCCCTCTCCCGCAAGGGGCGAGGGGGTTTTCTTCCTCTCCCCTGCGAGGGAGAGGACAGAGGTGAGGGGGGGATAGAATATTGAGCCTTCTGTGGCCCCCTGCCATTTCCAGGATAAATCTTTTGACAATAAATAACGCTGATGCTATATTCGACCTGGAAATCAAGCCATGCCGGTAAAGAAAAGAAAAATACGCTTAATCAAATCAGAAGACGCCAAGAAAACGCAGGTCAGCAAGCCGTTTCTTGTTTTTGTTATCATTGTTTGCATCCTATCGGTGCTGTTTTCGGTCTTTATGCTCATCCGCGCGCGCGAGATGAATGAACCAGCGTCCGCCGCTTCCGACGTGCCCGTGAGTGCTCCACCGGAAATTTTCTCGGCCTCTATCACGCCAGATAAACCCACGGGAGAACCCCCCCTCATCGTCCGGTACAGCGCGAGCAATACGGAAGGGGACGGCGTCAACCTCGTTTTCCGCTGGCATGTGGACACCGGGATTGCCCAGGAAGGCCCATCCGACACGCTGGACCCGGGATGGTTTAAAAAAGGGGCGAACGTTTACGTGGAAATCATGCCATCTGATTCACGGGGAGCGGGCAAGACCTTTAAGACAGAACCGGTGACAATCGGCAATCTTCCCCCGGTTGTTTCATCCATCTCTCTTAAACCGATAGATCCACCTGTCGGGGCCGTGCTGACTGCCACGCCCATGGGAACGGACCCGGATGGGGATGATATCGCATATACATATCAATGGGGTGTAAACGAGCGGAACCTTTCCGGACAGAATGCCGATACGTTTAACACAGCCGGTCTTAAGAAGAGGGACATGGTTTATGTTGTCGCCACTCCTTCCGACGGCACGGAAACCGGCAAAGCCCTGATGTCAGACGTAATCGTGCTCGCGAATTCTACGCCGGGCATCACTTCTTTGCCGCAATACGAGCTTGCGAACAACGTTTACCAGTACCAGGTGACCGCGACCGACCCTGATGGAGACGCGCTTTCATATTCGCTTCTTACGTCGCCCGCGGGGATGACGATAGACCGCGCAACCGGCGTCATTCGATGGGAGGTTCCGAAGGAGGTCGAGAAGAAACAGGATGTGCCGATAAAGATTTCCGTTGACGACGGGGATGGCGGGTCGGCGGTGCAGGAATTTTCGTTGACGCTTGAACCTTAAATAGACAACTCGGCCACAAAATGCACATAAAGCACAAAAAATCGTAAGTAACTATTCACCTACCATCAAATCGGCACTCAGCGCCACCCAAAAGGTCATCCCCGAAGGTTCTATCCCCGATTTAAGCATTCGGGGACGGATCTGGTTTTACGGTTTTTCGGAACACCATATTCCCGATTACGTCCTCGGGAATGACAGGATAGTGAAATTGGTGTTGCAAGTGGCACTAAATGTGCTGAATAGTTACTCTTCTGTTTCCATAAACCCTATGCATAAACCCGTCATACTCGCATCCAATTCCCCGCGCCGCCGGGAACTTCTCGCCCAGATCGGTCTTTCGTTCCAGATCGACCCAGCCGATGTCGACGAAAGCCTTCTGCCACATGAGACGCCCGAGGGGTATGCAATGCGGGTGGCCCTGGACAAGGCGCGGGTCGCGGCTGCGCGGGCCGGGAAGGGTATCATCATTGCCGCCGATACCATTGTGGTGCTGGGTGATACGGTCCTCGGGAAGCCTGCGGACCCCAGGGATGCAGAGCGCATGCTCTGCTTGCTCTCGGGCAGGATGCACCAGGTCATCACCGGGGTGGCGCTCATGGACGCCGAGACCGGGAAGATATTGACGGACCGCGCCGTTACCCGGGTCTGGTTTCGGAAACTCGCACCCGAGGAGATAGCTGCCTATGTGTCCACGAGGGAACCGCTTGACAAGGCCGGGGCCTACGGTATACAGGAGAAGGGCTCGCTTCTTGTGGATAAAATCGAGGGGTGCTTTTTCAACGTCGTGGGTCTTCCGCTGTCGCTCCTTGGCGTAATGCTCAGGGATTTCGGCATTACTCTGCATGAAATTAATCGATAGTTGCACGAAAGTGTCGCCCCTCTCTATAGAGATCATTTCCTAACTATCTTGCCCCCCTACCTTGACAACCCGGCAATATCAATCTAAAATATTCACTGAGGATGTATTTCCCAGGGGGTGGTTGCGGTGAGCAATGTTCGTGTCATGATAGTTGATAGCGATTCCAGGCAGGCCGAGGCCTTATCTGAAAAGCTCAGACAACATGAAAATATGGAGCTTATATCCGTGGCGTCTTCGAGGGAAAGCGCGATCAAGCAGTTGCCGACGAAACCTGACGTGCTGCTTTTGAACCCCGACGTTCTGAAGGTGAGCTCGCTCTCCCGTTTTCTGCATTCAATACAGGAAAAGACGCCGGGGACCAGGACCCTGATCCTGACTAAGGAAATTCCTTCGGATGATAATGCGATCTCTGACCTGAAAACCGGCATCAGAGGGTTTCTTAAAATCACGGAGTCAGCCGCCACTGTTTCGAAAGCCATACTCGCGGTCCATGGGGGAGCGCTCTGGGCCGAGCGCAGGCTTCTTGAAATGATGCTGTCCAAACCCATGCTTCTGCCGGAAACGCTGCAGGCCCATATCCCCGGACTTACGCCCCTTACGAACCGCGAGATGGAGATGCTCACCATGGTGTTGCAAGGCGCTTCGAACAAGGAAATTGCGGACAAGAGCAGTATCAGCGAAAGGACGGTAAAGACCCACCTCTATCGGGTGTACAGAAAGCTCAAAGTTAAAAGCAGGACCAAGGCCATTGCTCTTCTGTCGCATTGATCAATTTTCCGCTCTTCCACGAAGTACTACTTTCGCTTTATTGACTTCCCGGATAAACCTGCTATCTTTCTACTCATCGACCATGTTGTTCATAAACCGGCAGGCTGGGAGCAACTCAGGCGGCGGCAACCCCTCCCCCAGATGATTTGCAGGCCGTGCGGAGTGCCCTTTGACGGGGCGTTCCCTGTCCTGTCGGTTTATAGTAAATCATCTTTGCTCGAACTTCACAATAGACAACACGGTCGTTTGGGCGTCCCGATGGCCTATCCCCCCCGGTTAGGACCAAAGTCCGACATTACATCGGGACGCCTTGTTTTATCCGAAAAAATGAGCATTGACGATTTGACCGCGCTCACGTATGATGCTCAGCATGACGACAGCGCTCTTTATCGCTTATATCCTGGTAATCGGGACCGGTTACTGGCTCAAGTATCTCAACCTGGCCCACCTCAAGGCACGCGGACACGTGGTCCCCGACGAATTCAAGGGTACGATCGACCCGGAGGCCCTGCGAAAGATATCCAATTACACGTTCGAGAACAGCCGCGCCGGCATTATCGAATCACTGTTCGGAAACGCGCTCCTTATTGTTTTTCTCTTTGGCGGCCTTCTCGGCGTCTATGACCAATGGGTCTCTTCGATGACCGCATCGTTCATCCGACGTGGGGCGCTTTTCTTCATTATCCTGATTTATGCGGAAACCTTCCTCAATATTCCATTCAGCTTATACCGGAATTTTATCATCGAGAAACGTTATGGATTTAATACCATGACTCTGCGGCTCTGGCTTTCGGACCTGGCAAAAACCCTTGCTCTTTCCACGGTCCTTGGCGGCATCGTCATTGCGGCGGCGCTTGCCATTGTTCTTGCGAGTCCCGCGTGGTGGTGGCTGTGGGTCTGGGCCTTTTTCCTGGTTTTCGGGATCGTGGTGATGTATATCTCGCCGTATGTCATCGAGCCGCTCTTTTTTAAGTTCGGGCCTGTCAAGGCCGAGGGCCTGGAGGAAAAGGTCCGTTTGCTCATGGAACGGGCAGGGCTTAAAGTGAGCCGCGTGTTCCAGGTCGATGCATCCCGCAGGAGCAGGCATTCTAATGCATATTTCACCGGCCTCGGCAGGGTGAAGCGCATCGTGCTGTTCGACACCCTGATAGGCCAGATGTCGCAGGACGAGCTCCTCGCGATCCTTGCCCACGAGGTAGGTCACTGGAAAAAGCGTCATGTGCTCAAACGGTTGATTCTTACCGAGGCCATGGCCTTCTGCGGACTGTACCTCGCGTTTCATCTCCTGGGGTGGGACGGACTGCCCGGACTCCTTCGCCTGGGCGCAGCTTCATTTTTTGCGCGGGCCATGATCCTGGGCTTTATCGGTTCAATCGTGATGTTCCCGTTCACGCCTCTATTCAGCTATTTGTCAAGAAAAGACGAGTGGGAAGCGGACCGCTTTGCCGTTGAGCTGACCGGAACTCCTGAAGCCATGGCCTCGGCCCTAATCAAGCTTTCGCGGGAGAACCTTTCCAACCTGCATCCGCACCCGCTTTACGCGAAATTCCATTACTCGCACCCGCCGGTGGTGGAGAGGGTGGGGAAGTTGAGAAATCAGAAGTAAGAAGTAGGAAGGCAGAAGGCAGAAGGCAGAGGACAGAAGGCAGAAGGTACATTTATTTTGTCAGTTAAGAATCATTTTTTCAAAACGGCAATAAATTTTCTCGCAAAGCACGCAAAGCACGCCAAGAAGGACAATAGCCTTGGTTTTTAAAAACCAGGACTTAAGATTTTCTTTGCGTACTTTGCGAGCTTTGCGAGAGACGCTTTTTGGTTTTGCTTCTGGTGTTTTCCCATTGACCAGCGCGGCCTCTTGTGTTATTTTTGACCCATGCGGAAATCCAAGGAAAACATACGTCTTGAACTGAAGATCAAGCGTCTGTCCACGCTCATAGAAGTGAACGGGATCATCAGTTCTTCGCTCAATCTGGACCAGATACTTGAGAATGTGATGAACATCTCCAAGCAGGTGATGAACGCAGATGCGTCGAGCCTTATGCTTATCGATGAAAAGACGAACGAACTCGTGTATCAGGTAGCCCTCGGCAAGGTAGGCGAAAAGCTCAAACAGGAATTCCGGCTCAAGCTGGGCCAGGGGATCGCGGGGACCGTGGCGCAGGAGGGCAAGCCCCTGCTTCTGGAGGACGTGTACACGCACCCGAAGTTCCATCGCGGCCACGATGATGCCACGGGGTACCGCACGAAATCCATGATCACCATTCCGCTCAAGGTCGGAGAGCGCATTACCGGGGTCGCGCAGGTGATCAACAGGCTTGACGGCAATTCTTTTGACTCCGACGACCTCGAATTGTTCCTCGCCCTGTGCGGCATGGCGGCCATAGCCATCGAGAACGCCAAGATGCATAAAAGCCTGATGGAGAAACAGCGGCTCGTGAAGGACATGGAGTTTGCGCGCACCGTGCAGGAAAGCTTTCTGCCGCAAAAGGCCCCGGAGGTCCCGAATTACCGGTTCAGCGCGCATTACACGCCCGCGCTGGAAGTTGGCGGAGATTTCTACGACTTTATCCACCTGGACCATGGCCGCACCGGAATCGTGATCGGAGATGTGTCGGGCAAGGGCGTTCCCGCCGCCCTGTACATGGCCAAGCTGGGTAGCGACCTCAGGACGCTTGCGTTCACGGAGAGCGGGCCCGCGGCGGCGCTCGGGAAACTCAATAACCAGCTTGCCGAGCGGAGCAGGCGGGGGATGTTCGCCACGCTGCTCTATATTGAACTCGCTTCAACGACAAACGGCCTTATCCTGTCGAATGCCGGTCATCTGCCGCCAATCCTGAAAAAAGCGGATGGAACGGTCAAAAAACTCTCGACTGCGGGAGGCTCTCCCCTCGGCATTCTCTCCGGCATGTCCTTCGGGCAGGAGAGCGCCGCGCTTGAGCGGGGAGATACCGTGATCCTGTATACCGACGGCATTATTGAAGCAATGAATGCCGGGGATGAACTGTACGGGTATGAGCGGTTCGAAGCGCTTATCCGGAAAAGCCCTGTTGACCCCGAGGCGCTGAAAACGGCGATCATAAACGATGTAAACCAGTTCACCGGACTGAACCCGCAGCATGACGATATGACGCTGGTTTGTTTCGGGGCGGTGAGGGACGAGTGACGACAGCTGAAAAAGAGCAGAAGACAGAGACCGTGACGCTGAACGTGCCCAGTCACCCGAAGTATCTTTATGTCATACGGAGCGCTCTCTATCCCATTTTGATCGACGCGGGTTTTATCAAGAAGGAAGCCAGGAAGATAATACTCGCCGTTGATGAGGCGTGTTCCAATATTATCAAATATGCCTATGAAGGCGCTCACACCGGGACTATCGGTGTGGAGGTGCGGGTGAGTGAGGATGCGCTCTTGATACAGCTCATTGATACGGGCAGGAAACCGGATGTTGCGAGGATCGCGCCAAGGAAACTGGATGAGGTCAGACCGGGCGGGCTCGGCACGCACTTTATGAGCGCCGTGTTCGACACCATTGAATACGATACGAAGAGGGAGCAGGGAACGCTCCTGACGATGAAGAAGAAAAGGCAGGCGATGATGCGGAGCGAGGTCGGGCAATGAAAGTTGAGATACATAATGAGAAGATCGACGCCGGTTTTCTGATGAAACTAAAAGGCGATGTCGACATGAACACCTCCGCGGATGTGAGAAAGGCCCTGGCCGAGGTGTTCAAGCAGAGCTCTCCGGCGAGCAAGGCGCTTCTCATCGATCTGTCGCAGGTGAGGTACATGGACAGTTCCGGGATCGCCACGCTCGTCGAGGTTATGCAGAATTGCATGAAGTCGGGGATGCGGCTCAGGCTTGTCGAACTGAGCCCGCCGGTCAGGGATGTGTTCGAGCTTGCTCGGCTGGCAAGTATATTCGAGATCTTTCCGACCATGGCGGAGGCGGTCCATGGTTTGTAGGAGCAGTTTTGTGATGAAGGACTGCAAAACAACGTGAAAAACTTTTTCGGTTTCCTCGGCAGGGCGTTCATTACTTTTTTACAGGACCTTTCGAGCCTGTATTATCTCTTCCTGGAGACCGTGAAGCAGGCGGCTGTGCTGCTTGCAAACCGTAAAAAGCCTGGATTATCGCGGGTGCTCGAACAGGTGGATGAGATCGGCGTCCGCTCGCTGGCGCTTGTTCTTACCGTCTCCGCTCTCCTCGGCATTGCCCTCACCGTGCTTGTTTCATTTCAGCTCAAGGAACTCGGCGCGCTCAGCTACATTCCGGGTTTTGTCGCTGTGGCGATTTTTCGCGAGATGGGCCCGCTGATTACGGCGGTAATCATCGCGGGCAGGGTGGGAGCGGCGTTCACGGCGCGGATCGGGACCATGAAGGTCTCGGAGGAGCTCCTGGCGCTGGAAACCATGGCCATTAATCCCGTGCGGTATCTGGTTGTGCAGCGGTTCGTCGGCATGGTCCTGGCGCTCCCCGCGCTCACCATGCTCTCGGGTTTCACCGCGGTGTTCGGCGGTTTTATCTATGGCTCAACGCGCCTCGGCATCCGGCCGGATGTGTATGTGCGCGAGACCCTCGAAGTGCTCCTGTTCAAGGATGTGTACTCCGGCGTCGTCAAATCGGTTGTCTATGCCGTGGTGATTGTGATGATCGGCTGTTATCAGGGCCTGGTTGTCGAGGGAGGGGCGGAGGAAGTGGGAAAAGCAACCATGGCCTCCGTAGTCTCGTCCACGCTCATGATCATCGTTCTCGATACGGTCATGACAGCGGCGTTCTATGGGTAGGTGATGAGATGATAAGCGCGCACAATATCAAAAAGAGTTACGGTAAACGCGTGGTCCTGAGCGGGGTGAACTTCACCGCTGAACGGAAGAAGATCACCCATATATTCGGCACGAGCGGCGGAGGCAAAAGCACGCTTCTCAAAATATTGATCGGCGCGCTCAAGCCGGATGACGGCGAGGTGCTTTTCAACGAGGTGGATATCACGAAGCAAAAGGGCCGCGAGCTTGACCCGTTCCGCAAGAAGATCGGCATGTTGTTTCAGCACGGAGCGCTGCTCAATTCATTGACCGTGGGAGAGAATGTCGCGCTGCCCATACGCGAACATACCGTTCTTGACGATAATATCGTCAAGATCATGGTGAAAATGAAGCTGGAAATGGTCGGACTGCGCGACTTTGAGGACCTTTATCCGGGCCAGTTGTCAGGAGGAATGCAGAAGCGGGTGGCGCTCGCCCGCGCATTGGCGCTTGACCCGGAGGTGGTCTTTTTCGACGAGCCGACCTCCGGACTCGACCCCATTGTGGCGGCGGTGATCACGAAGCTTATCGCTGACCTGAACCGGCTTCTCGGCATCACCTGCATCGTGGTGACACATGCGGTGGATGAGGCCATGAGGATCGCGGACAAGATCGTCATTCTCTACATGGGAAAAGTGCTGGCCGCAGGGACCCCGCAGGAGATCAGAGAAAGCCCAGATCCGCTCGTGCAGCAGTTTATCACGGGCAGTCCGGACGGACCGATCTCCTTCCGCGCATCGAGCAGGGATTACCGGGAAGACCTGTTAGTGGGATGAATATTGATATTTTTTGAGGTGAATCATGGAATACCGTCGTAATGAAATACGGGCCGGAATATTTCTCATGCTGTCTTTCGTCATCCTGGTCGTGATGGTCTTTGCTGTGAGCGATATACAGAGCCTCTTCAGAAAGAAGAAGGAGGTCAAGGCCCTGTTCATGTTCAGTGACGGAATTGAAAAGAATGCGCAGGTCCGCATCTCCGGAATCAAAATCGGGAAAATATCAAACATTCGCGTGGCGCCCGAATACGGCGATAAAGTCGAACTTACCCTGAGCGTCTTCAGCGATACGGTAATCAAACAGGACGCCAGGGCCGCCATCAAGTCGCTGGGTCTCGTGGGCGGGAAGTACGTGGAGCTGACCGGAGGGACGCCGCAGGCCCATGTCCTCGAACCGGGAGGCATTATTATCGGCGAGGAATCCATGAAGTTGGAGGACCTGACCAAGGCTGGAATTGAAGTGGCCGGAAAACTGAAGAACATCGCCACGAACCTGGACCATATACTGGGAGACCCCGCCGTTGCGAAATCCATCCAGTCCATGGTCCAGAACCTGCAAGAGATCACGGCTAACGTAAAGGTGGCCACGTCCAGCAAGGAAGAGGTGGCGCAGAGCCTCAAGAACCTCCCCGAAATTCTGAAAAAGCTCGAAACCATCACCGGGAACCTCAAGGATATCACAGACAAGGCGGATAAGATCCTGGGTGACAATAAGAAGAATATCGACGCGACCATCGAGAATGTGAAGGAAATGACGAAGAATTTGAAGGAGACCACGGAAGAGGTCAAGAAAGAGCCGTGGAAGCTGCTAAGAAAGCCGTGATAATAGAGAAGACATAATCGAAAATCTCCCCCCGGCCCCTCTTTGTCAAAGAGGGGTGTTCCTCCCTTTGAAAAAGGGAGGTTAGGAGGGATTTTATGACAGTTGAATGTTCATACTATTATGAGACCGTTAATAAGTCGGTCGCCGCGAGCTTTTATGCGTCTATGCTCAGCGACCGACCTGAGTAGTTACTAATGAGCTAACATTGCAGAATCCATATTTCACAATGCTGTCATTCCCGAGGACGTAATCGGGAATATGGTGTTACGAAAAACCTTAAAACCATATCCCCGATAGAACCATTCGGGGATGACCATTCAGGGTTTCTGAGTGTTGATTTGAGGATAGCTGAATAGATAGAAGGTGGGAGGGTGGGAAAGAGAGCATGAGTATTCAGGCAATAAAAGGAGTAAAAGATGTTCTGCCGGGGGATATGCCGGCCTGGCAACAGCTTGAGGCTGTGGCGAAAAAGCTGTTCGAGGACTTCGGATTTTCAGAGATTCGCGTTCCCGTGTTCGAATATACGGAGTTGTTTGCCAGGAGCATCGGCGCGTCCACGGACATTGTCGAGAAGGAGATGTACACGTTCGAGGACCGCGACGGCAGAAAGATAACACTCAGGCCCGAGGGAACAGCCGGTGTGGTGCGCGCCTTTGTAGAACACAAGATGTATGCCGAAACCCAGCTCACCAAGCTCCACTACCGGGGCCCCATGTTCCGGCACGAGCGGCCCCAGAAGGGGAGGTACCGCCAGTTTCACCAGATCGGCGTCGAGGCCATCGGACTCGACCACCCGCATGTGGACATCGAGATATTAGTCATGCTTCATCAGCTATTTGAACGGCTCGGTATTAAGGGCCTGACCCTGCAGATAAACTCCCTTGGGGACGGCGCGTGCAGGGACGGATACCGTGAAGCGCTGAAAATATACTTGAAGGAGAAACTTCCGGGGCTGTGCGCCGACTGCCAAAGGCGATATGAAACCAACCCGCTTCGTGTGCTTGATTGCAAGGTGGATGCGGACAAGTTTATTGACTCGCCGGTGATGCTGGACCATCTCTGCGGTCCCTGCAAAACCCATTTCGATACTGTTGAGGCCGGGCTCAAAAGGCTCGGGATTCCCTTCGAGGTCAACCCGCGCCTTGTTCGCGGACTGGATTACTATACCCGCACCACCTTTGAACTGGTCATGGGACACATGGGCGCGCAGAACACCGTGGCGGCGGGCGGAAGGTATGACGGTCTGGTGAAAGAGCTCGGCGGTCCGGCAAGCCCCGGCATCGGTTTCGCGCTCGGCGTGGAGCGGGCGGTTTCGCTCATGAATGCGGGTGCAATCGCGTCAGAGAAACCGCCGTTGTTCATCGCCGCGCTTGGGGACGAGGCCGTCTCCTTTGTCATGCCGGTCATTAATCAGCTACGGCTGTCGGGAGTCCGCGTTGATACCGACTACACCGGCGCGAGCCTCAAGAGCCAGATGAAAAAAGCGGACAAGTCCGGCGCGGGACATACACTGATCATCGGCGAGCAGGAGATAAATACAGGGAAGGGTATTCTCCGCAACATGCAGACCAGGGAGCAGTCCGAGGTCAGTCTCGAAAATATTATTGCGGAATTACAGAATAAATTCTCCGGGCGCGGATGAAAGTGAATTCATCGATGATCGTTGGCGTTATTTCCGACACCCATATCCCCGCCATTGTGAAGGCCCTGCCGCCGGAGATATTCGATATATTCAAGGACGTTGAGCTCATTCTGCATGCCGGAGATATCGTGGAACTTTCCGTTCTGGATGAACTGAGTGCAATTGCTCCCGTCGAGGCGGTCGCGGGCAATATGGATGGCGGAGAGGTCCATCTGAAGCTTCCTTCAAAAAAAGTCATTCCCATCGGAAAATTCACCATCGGGCTTATTCACGGCAAATATAAGATCGACGTTCAGAGGGAGATGATCAGAAAGGAATTCGACAAGGTCGACCTGATCGTCTACGGTCATTCTCATGCGCCGTTCTGGGGCAGGGTGGCGGACACGCTGTACCTGAACCCGGGCAGCCCGACGGACAAGAGATGGGCTCCATACAACTCGGTGGCTTTGCTGGAAGTCGGAGATGCGTTGAAAGCGGAGATTGTGAGAATTTAAGGGTTTCATAATAATATAGGCGCCTCAATAAACCCATCCCCCTCTCAGTCTCCCCCTTGAAGGGGGAGAAGTAGTCACCGAGGGATGGGGTGGGGATGGGTGTAATGGCAAGCTGATTCAATAAGATATGCTCATGCTATTATGAGACCGTTATTAAGTTAGTTGCAAACAATAATGTTTTATGATATTTTCTAACCATGGCGAATGAAAAAATACAATTCGGGACGTCCGGTTGGCGTGGAGTTATCGCCGAGGATTTCACATACGGCAGAGTAAGAGTGGTGACTCAGGCCATTGCTGACCATATCATTGCACAGGGGCTCAAGGACAAGGGCCTCGTCGTTGGATATGACACCCGGTTTATGTCGGAGCGGTTCGCCGAGGAAGCCGTGAAGGTCCTCGCGGCAAACGGCATTCATTCTTTTCTCTCGAACCGCGACGTGCCCACGCCGGTAGTCTCGTTCGAAATCATTCGCAGAAAGGCCGCCGGGGGCGTCAATTTCACAGCAAGCCATAACCCGCCTCATTATAACGGGCTGAAGTTTTCCCCTGCCTGGGGCGGACCGGCCCTACCTGACACGACCAGGGACATCGAGACCAGGGCCAACGCGCTTAGTGAAAAGAACTCCGTAAAGACCATGCCTTTTGCAGAGGCTAGGGAAAAAGGACTGGCCGAGGAGTTAGACCTGCGCAAGGCATATCAGGATGATTTAAGGAAAAAGATCGATTTCGATATCATCCGAAAGGCAAAGCTCAAGGTCGCCGTCGACCTCCTGTACGGGACGGGCAGGGATTACCTTGACGGATTGCTGCGCGACGCCGGGTGCGCGGTGACGGTGGTCCACGGCTGCCGGGATGTGCTGTTCGGCGGACGTTCACCGGAGCCATCTGAAGAAAATCTCTTTGAGCTGTCGGCTGTGATGAAAAAAGGAAAATTCGACATTGGCCTCGCCGTCGACGGGGATGCAGACCGCTTCGGTGTCATGGATACCGACGGGACCTATATTAATCCCAACCAGGTCCTTGCCCTGGTGCTGGATTATCTTTGCCGCAGCCGCGGATGGAAAGGCGGCGCAGCCCGGTCCATCGCGACCTCGCACCTGGTCGATGCAGTGGCAAAAAAACACGGCATCGAGGTCTATGAGACCGGCGTGGGGTTTAAATATATCGGAGATCTGCTTGTCCAGGGTAAGATCATCTTCGGTGGTGAGGAGAGCGCCGGCATGACGATCAAGGACCATGTGCCGGAGAAGGACGGCATCCTTGCGTGCCTGCTTGTCGCCGAGATGGTGGCGACGGAAAATAAACCGGTCAAGGAAATGCTGAAGAAATTGTATAAAGAGGTCGGCGTCATATTGAACGAGCGCGTCAACATCCGTCTGACGGAACAGAACCGCAAGGCCGTGGGCGAGCGCCTCAGCCAGCCTTTGAGCGAGTTGGGCGGCATGCGGGTCAAAGGCAAGAAGACCACGGCGGACGGGACCAAGTACATGATCGAGGACGACTCCTGGGTGCTGATGCGCGCCTCGGGCACTGAACCGGTAGTGCGGTTGTACGTAGAAGCATCATCCGAAGAAAAGATCAAAGCATTGATCGAGGCGGGGAAGAAGTTTATTCTGGGACAGGGATAAATTCAGAAGGCAGGAAGGTCAGAAGATATTAACTGAATCAAAAAGATTTTACGCGCCCCTTGGAGTCATCCCCGAATGCTCCTATCGGGGATACGGTTTTAACACCATATTCCCGATTAGACCCTCGGGAATGACAGCTCTGATGTTGTTTATATTTCGAGATATTTAATCAGAAGTTAAGAAGGTGGAATAATGGAGGTTTCATGAGCGAGATCATTGACGTATATGCGCGAGAGGTACTGGATTCGCGGGGCAATCCGACGGTTGAGGCCGATGTTATCCTTGAAAGCGGAGCGATGGGCCGCGCCATAGTTCCGAGCGGCGCGTCGACCGGAGAGCGGGAAGCGCTCGAGCTTCGGGACGGAGGCAGGCGTTATTTGGGCAAGGGCGTTCATAAAGCGGTGTACAATGTCATCGAATTGATCGGGCCCGCCATTATGGGAATGGATGCAACAGAGCAGGCCGTCATAGACCGGATGATGATCGAACTGGACGGTACGGAGACTAAAAAGAAGCTCGGCGCGAACGCAATGCTCGCGGTGTCCATGGCTGTCGCCAAGGCCGCCGCGGAGGATGTCGGTCTTCCGCTTTACCATTATCTCGGCGGGCCTAACGCGAAGGAACTTCCGGTCCCCATGATGAACGTCCTGAACGGGGGAGCTCATGCCGACAACAACGTGGATTTTCAGGAGTTCATGATTATTCCCGCCGGCGCAGAGACCTGCACGGAAGCGATACGGATCGGCGCGGAAGTTTTTCACAGTTTGAAGTCCGTGCTGAAAAAGAAAGGGTACAATACCGCTGTCGGCGATGAAGGCGGTTTTGCGCCGAACCTCCGGTCAAACGAGGAGGCCTGCCAGGTCATTCTTGAAGCCATCCGGAAGGCAGGGTTCAAGGCAGGCAAGGAAGTGTTCCTCGGCCTCGACGTGGCTTCCAGCGAGTTCTACGAGAAGGGCGTCTACAACATGAAGGGCGAGGGCAAAAAGATGACCTCTGACAAGATGATCAAGTTCTACGAGAGCTGGGTGAAACAATACCCGATCATCTCCATCGAGGACGGCATGTCGGAAAAAGACTGGAAGGGCTGGAAGTTGCTGACTGATAATCTCGGCAAGAAGGTCCAGCTCGTCGGGGATGATATCTTCGTGACGAATACGAAGATCTTCAAGCAGGGGATCGAACAGGGCATCGCCAACTCGATCCTGATCAAGCTGAACCAGATCGGCACGCTGACCGAGACCCTTGACGCCATCGAGATGGCGAAGAGAGCGGGTTACACCTCCGTCATTTCGCACCGCTCGGGCGAGACGGAGGACGCGACCATCGCCGACCTGGCGGTAGCGACGAACGTCGGGCAGATCAAGACAGGTTCTCTCTCCCGCACCGACCGCATCGCAAAGTATAACCAGCTAATTCGGATTGAGGAAGAATTGGGCGACGCGGCCGTGTATCGGGGAAGGGACGTGTTCTACAGCGCGGGATAGGAAACTAAATTCATCGGCGGACAGTAGATTGCGGGCAGGAGCCTCAAGGTCTTCAACGTCTACTGTCTGCGCCATTTATATTATTGTCAACCATGGACCGTTCTTCCTTTGAACAACTCGTTGCTAATTCGCTCACCCGTCTCCCTCGCCAATTCAAGAACAAGATAAATAATATATCTATCGAGGTTGAGGACGAACCTTCGCCGGAGCTCCTTGAGAATATGGGGATTGTGCAGGGATCGCTCTATGGTCTGTATCAGGGTGTGCCTTTGACTGAGCGGGGGTGGAACTATGGCAACATGCTGCCGGACCGCATTATTATCTACCAACGGCCCATTGAGCGGTCGGCACGCTCTCTGGAAGAGCTCGAACAAATCGTGCTCGATACGATGATACATGAACTCGGGCATTATTTTGGATTTGATGATGATACGCTATATTCGATTGAGGAGGAAAAGGCCGAAGTTGGGAAGGTGAGAAGTTGGGAAGGTGGGAAACGACAGAAAAAACGTTAATAGCAGAATTTATCGTGTGATTTCTCCATTGAGTTCAACATGGCGAGAATGCTTTCATATTCCTGATCGAGTTGTTCAAAAACGTCCTTCTTTATGTAGTGGCAAGCCAGACTAAATTCAAGCCAGCACTGGGTCTCAGATGCCTCCTGCATCGCGTCTGTCAGCTTATTCTTGAAGGCTGCTGGATATCTTCTTTTTCGCCACGCTTCAGCCAGGTTTGAGCAAGCAGAACGAGAGGACCGTCTTATCTGATCCACAAGGGAGTATTTTTCTTCAAGTGGAAAATTCGCCGTGATTTTATAAATGTTCATCGCTGCTGAGAATGCTTTTTGGTAAACTTCAAGGTCTCGATAATGACGAATAATCTTCTTTCTTTCCATCGGTTTTTCTCCCACCCTCCCACCCTCCCACTTTCCCGCCCTCGCAGTATTTCCCCACGATCTTCTCAATAATCCCCGTCGTCGACGCTCCATCCACATACGGGACATTCACGACGCTCCCGCCCCGCGCCTGCACGATGTCTCTGCCGATGATCTTTTCAACAGGCCAGTCGCCGCCTTTGACCAGCACGTCCGGCTGAAGTTCGGAAATGATACGATGCGGGTCCGGTTCATTGAAGAGTGTGACGAAGTCCACGGCTTCGAGAGCAGCAAGGGTCTCCATGCGGTCGGCCTCCGTGTTGATCGGACGCTTCTCCCCTTTGATGGCGCGCACCGACATGTCGCTGTTCACCGCCACGACGAGGATGTCGCCAAACGCTTTTGCCCTGGAAAGATAGCGTGTGTGACCCGTGTGGATCAGGTCAAAGCAGCCATTGGTGAAGACGATCTTCTTGCCGGTTGACCGGAGAATATCGAGAAGGGGCCGCAGTTCCAGTGTGGTTTTTATCTTCGTTTGCATGCAAAACTATAATACAAACAAGGGCGGAAAGCAAGGGGGATGAGGAAGAAGTAAGAAGGAAGAAGGAAGAAGTAAGAAGTAAGAAGGCAGAAGGCAGAAGTGACAAGGGCGGGGCTATCCCGGAATTGCTAATCCTGGTGCTCATTAAAAATGGAGTCGAACACTGGAGCTATTTCAGTGAAGGCCTTGAGAATCGCGGGGTCAAAATGTTCCGGTTTCGTCCTGCCGTCTCCCGCCGTAATGATCTGAAAGGTTTCCTCATGGGTGAAGGACTTCTTGTATGGCCGTTTGCTGCGCAGGGCGTCATACTGGTCAACGAGCATTACGATCCTGCCTTCAATCGGCGTCTGATCACCCTTCAGACCCCGGGGATATCCTGTTCCGTCCCAGCGTTCGTGGTGATTCAGCGCGATGGAGGCGGCCAATTGAATGTCATGATAGGATGATCCGAGCAGCATCTTTTCGCCGATGGTTGTATGGGTTTTCATGATATCAAATTCTTCTTTTGTCAATGCGCCCGGTTTTAAGAGGATGTAGTCCGGGATTCCGATTTTCCCGAGGTCATGCATTGGGCTCGCGAAGGTAATGGTTTGAACAAAATCAGGCGGCATGTTCATCGCTTCCGAAAGCTTGTTGGCGTAAAGCCCTATCCGGGAAATGTGAGCCCCGGTATCTGTGTCCCGGTATTCCGCCACGGTCGTCAGTCGTTTGATGATCTCCCGGGTGATGCTCTTGACCATGACCAGGGCGTCGGCAAGTTCCTGGGTCCTTTTCCGAACAGTGTCCTCGAGCATGTCCTTGTAGTTTCTTTCCATCTCGATGAGTTTGGTGTATTTGACCGCTTTTTCCACTGAATGGACGAGATAGTCGGGGTTGTAAGGTTTTGTGATGAAATCAAAAGCGCCTTTTTTGATCGCATCCACCGCCACGTCCAGTTCCGCGAACGCAGTCAGCAATATAACCGGGACCTGGGGGTTGAACGCATGAATGCTTTGCAGGAGTTCGATGCCGGTGGTGCCGGGCATCTTTATATCGGTCAGAACGACCTCAAATCTGACTTTTTTCAGATGATCCATGGCGTCGGCGGCGTTCTGGCAGGTAGTGACTACATACCCGAATTCCTTCAGCAGCGATGAAATGGATTCGAGTACATAGGGGTCGTCGTCTACAATAAGTAATGCGTCGTTCTCATTCGGGTTCATCTATGCAGCGGCCTCCCACCAATTAAATATCATTATACCTGAAATTCAGGAAAATATTATTATCATCTCCGTTGTTTTTTCTGGTATAATCTTTTCAAAAGCAGGCTGCACGAATTAGCTGGATTTTCAACTAGTTGAGGAGGAGCGGGTCATGGCGGGTGTGGAAGTGAAGAAGAAGAGGCTCGGCGAAATGCTTGTGACCGGCGGGCTGATAAAAGAGGACCAGCTCAAAAAGGCGCTTGATGAGCAGAAAAAGAGGGGCGGCAAGGTTGGCGAGATCCTTATCGATCTTGGCTTCGTCAGCGAACACAACCTGGCCGTGTTTCTTGCCCGGCAACTCCAGATAGCCTACATAGAGATCGAAAAACAGCTTGTGGATCGGGAGTCCGTGAAACTGATTCCGGGCGATATGGCGCGGCGGCTTCAAGCCATTCCCCTTTATAAGGACAAGGGTGCTCTGGTCGTTGCCATGGCGGACCCTCTCAACATATTCGGCTTTGACGATATTCAGAAAGCCACTGACATGAAGATCACGCAGGTTGTGGCAACGCGAAGCGATATTCTGAAGGCCATTGACCGGTATTTCGGCATGAGTTCCGCCATCGAGACCGCGGCCAAGGATTTTGTGGGCGAAGTGGAATCAACGCTTGGAGAGATGGCCGTGGCCGGGACGCTTCCCGGCGCCGCTGAAGATGCTCCGGTCGTGAAGCTCGTGAGTATGGTGATCGCGCAGGCCATCATGGACCGCGCCAGCGACATCCACATTGTCCCCGAGGGCAAGGCCGTTAAAGTCCGGTATCGCATTGACGGCATTCTCCGGGAAGTGCGTTCACTGCCGAGGGAAATGCATGCCCCGATAGTCTCGCGCATCAAGATCCTCGCGAACATGGATATTGCCGACAGGCGCGTGCCGCAGGACGGACGGTTCCAGGCAAAGGTGACCCATACAGATTCAGGCCCCGTGGTCACCGCGGTGTTTCGCGAGAGGAATGCGCTGCGCATGGATGGAGAGACCGCGGTGGACATCCGTGTGTCCACTCTGCCGGTGATACAGGGCGAAACCGCGGTCATGCGTATTCTGAGCCGCGATCAGATCATCATGCATCTTGAAGGACTGAATTTCTCTCCGGACATGCTGGAACGTTATCGCAAGCTTATCGCCCGGCCCTACGGCATGATCCTGGTGACCGGCCCTACGGGCAGCGGCAAATCCTCAACGCTCTATGCGAGCATCAACGCACTGGACCGCAAAACGAACAACATCGTGACCGTTGAAGACCCGGTCGAGTACCAGGTATCCGGCGTCAACCAGGTGCAGGTAAATGCCAAGGCGGGAGTGACGTTTGCAAGCGGTCTCAGATCCATTCTCCGCCAGGACCCTGATGTCATCATGGTGGGCGAGATCCGAGACCGTGAGACCTCGGAGATCGCCATACACGCCGCGCTCACTGGCCACCTGGTTTTTTCCACCCTTCACACGAATGACGCCGCGGGCGCCACAACCCGGTTGATCGATATGGGCATTGAGCCGTTCCTGATCACCTCATCAATAATCGGGATCATGGCCCAGCGTCTGGTGCGGAAGATCTGCGAGCACTGCAAGAAACCCTACATACCCACGCCTGAAATGCTGAAAGGGCTCGGCTTTCCCGCCGGGCCGGTGACCTTTTACCGCGGAGAGGGGTGTCAGGCCTGCAAGGGCACCGGGTATCAGGGGCGGGTCGGTCTCTTCGAGCTTATCGAGATGAACGAAACTCTGAGAGGTCTGGTCGTGGCGAAGGCGTCGGGCTCCGCTTTAAAAGCTGCGGCAGTGCAGGCGGGGTTCAAGACTTTGCGTGACGAGGGACTGCTCAAAGCGGCCACGGGAGTCACAACGATTGAAGAGGTGCTCAGGGTGACACAGGACGCGGAAGAGTGAGTTAGAATTCATCGGATGTACGCTTCCGTAACGTACCTTCTCATCATTCGGTGGCTGTTGAAGTAATATGCGTTTTTGCTGATGGCGTTCCTCATCATGCGGCTCCATCCGGATTTGTTCGAGTCATAGTACTTGGGTAGAATGAGCTTTTCGAGCTTGTCATAAAGGTCTGTCGCGTCCTCGGCGTCCGAGGCGCCGGGCTGTGATGTTTCGGTGGGCATGGCGCCGATGGACCAGCCGGTAAAGCCCTCAATGTGGCCTTCGATCCACCAGCCGTCGAGCACGCTGAAATTCATGACGCCGTTGTGCGCGGCCTTCATGCCGCTGGTTCCGGAGGCTTCGAGCGGCCGAAGCGGCGTATTGAGCCACACATCCACGCCCGAGACGAGCTTGAGCGCGATGTCCATGTTGTATCCCGGCAGAAAGGCGATGTCGATTTTGCCCCGGAGTTTGTCCCGGTAGCCGTAGATTCCCTGAATCAGTTTTTTACCGTTGTCGTCGTGAGGGTGCGCTTTGCCTGCATAGATTATCTGTATCTTCTGTTTTTCCGTTATCTTCAGCAGCCGTTCAATATTGTAAAAGAGCAAATGGGGCCGCTTGTACGCCGTGGCGCGCCTCGCGAAACCCAGGGTGAGGATATTCGGGTCCATGACAACGCCGGTGGACTGGCGCACATGGTCGAGCAGTTTTCTCTTGGCTTCCCGGTGAGCTTCCCACAACTCCAGTTCCGGAATGTTGCCGGACCGGACAAAAAGCTCGGGCTCGTTCGCCCATCCGGGTATGTATTTATCGAAGAGGTTCGCCATCTCGTCGCAGGTCCACGTAAAGGTGTGCACGCCGTTGGTGATGGCGTGGATATGGTAGCCGGGGAACATGTGCTGCGAGACCTCGCCGTGTTTTTTTGCCACTCCGTTTATATATTTGCTCAGATTGAGCGCAAGCATCGTCATGTTCAGATTGTCCTTGCCCGCGATGTCCCTGAGCACGTCAATAGGCATGACGTCGCCGAGCACCTGCTTTACGAGAGGATAGGGGAACTTGTCATGGCCCGCTTCAACCGGTGTGTGGGTGGTGAATACGCAAAGGTCGCGCACCCGCGCTATGTCCCAGATAGAACGTTCGTCCCATACGCTTTCGATGTCCCGCTTGAAACGGTGGAGTAATTCGAGGGCAAGGAAGCTCGCATGCCCCTCGTTCATGTGGAACTTCTTTATATGGAATTCCAGGGCCTGGAGAATGCGCACTCCGCCCATGCCGAGCACAACTTCCTGCTTGATGCGGTAGTTGCTGTCTCCACCGTAAAGGTAGTCGGTTATGCCCCTGTCCTCGGGCGTGTTTTCCGGAAGGTCGGTGTCCAGGAAGAGGATGGGGACCTTGCCTCCGGTGGGGCTGATGACCTTGTAGAGCCAGGCCTGGACAAAAACGTCCCGGCACTCGATCTGCACCTTTACCTTTTCGGGAAGGAGTGTCATGTATTTAGCCGGGTCCCAGACGACGGGCGATTCCCGCTGCCACCCGCTTCCATCGATTTCCTGGGTGAAGTAGCCCTTGCGCGTGATTAGGGTGACGGCCACGAGCGGGAGATTCAGGTCGGCGGCGGATTTAATGGTGTCTCCCGCCAGAATCCCGAGACCGCCGCTGTAGGTGGGGATATCGTTCTTTACGCCTATTTCCATGGAAAAGTACGCGATCATGGGTTCGGCGGTGAATTCATGCATGGTGTTCATAATACTCCTTCAAATAAAACAGGTTGTCCGTATAAGTACCTCGGACGTATCAAAGATAACAGAAAAAAATCCTATTTTCAATAGCCGTTACTCATTATATAAGGCATCAATGATTGTTCTTGACAATGAGGATTAATCTGGATATATGATACGGTCAGCTGAAGAGGTCGTATTTGGTCAAGCGCTGATCAGGAGGGAAAGTGAAAGTTCTCGCATTTAACGGCAGCCCGAGGAGGGGCGGCAATTCGCAGCTGCTGCTCGACGAGGCGGTCAGGGCGGCGCGCGAGCGGGGAGCGGACGTGAAAGTTTATGCGCTGAACGCCATGAATATCCGGCCCTGCCAGAACTGCGGCGGATGCGAAAAAACCGGCCTTTGCATCGTCAAGGATGAGATGCTCGTTGTCCATGAGGAGCTTCGGTCCGCGGACAGGATCATTATAGCCTCGCCGATTTTCTTTTTCAGTGTGAGCGCCCAGACGAAGATACTTATCGACCGGGCTCAGGCTTTTTGGAACGAGAAGTATATTCTGAAGAAACCGGTCCCGCCGGGTCCTCACGGGCGCAAGGGCCTGCTATTTCTTGTCGGGGGCATGAAGAAGGATGATAAAGGCAGTGTGGGATATCTATGCGCCGAGACGACGACACGCGCTTTTTTCAGGACGGTGAACGTGCAGGAACACAGCACCCTGGAATATGATAATGTCGATGAGCGTGGCGCGATCACAAAGCATCCCACGGCATTAAGAGAGGCGTATGAGGCGGGGAAAAAGCTGGTCAGTGAATAATTGTCGCAGGTCTTCGTAATTACAGCCCGAGCGCTTTCTTCGCAAGCTCGATGATGCCGAATACCTTCAGGTCGACGAGCACGCCGTCTGCCTGGGCTTTTGTGAGAAATTCATGGACACGGTCGAGCGGCGCTTCCATTACTTCAATGATCTCGTTGTCGTCGCCGCCGTTCTTGCCGATGTGTTCCAGCCCGGTGCAAAGATAGGCCCTGAGGATTTCGGTGGAAGCTCCCGTGGAGATGGGGCCATCGGTCAGAAACGTGAGCTTCGATGGGGACCACCCTGTCTCTTCGATCAGCTCTCTTTTTGCCGCGGCCTCCATGGACTCTTCGGGATCAACGAGCCCCGCCGGAAGCTCGATCACATCGCGGCCGAGAGGAGGCCTGAACTGCTTTTCAAGCAGTATGGTGTTCCAGGGAGTGATGGCCGCCATCACGACGATCCCCCCGATGCCCACGCGTTCGAGCGCCTCCCACGTGCGCACCGCGCCGCGCGCGTCACGATAGGTTATTTCCACCGCGCTCATGAACTTTCCCTGCCAGAGAACTTTTTTGCCGAGGACATTCATTGGGATAAAAAATATGACATGCGGGAAAAACGAATCCAGCGACTTATAACCACTTCTTTATGTCAAGCGCAAATGCAGCCGGGATGATGGTGTCCACCTCGCGGATGCGTTTTCGGCCCGCCTTGATGAACATGGCCTTGAGTATTTTGTCCTCGGCCTCGTAATTGTCGAGGATTGGAAGGTCCGCTTCGGGAACGTCCTTGGGAAAGTACCCGCATCCTTCCAGCAATATTTTACGACGGGGTCCGCGGACGGTGGGTCCGAAGATGCGGCAGATATGGGGACGGTGGTCATAGATCAGGCATGCCCCGTTCTTTTCAAGGGCAGGGCACGACATTTTCGCGGACCTGCGGGAGATGGCGTCGATGGAGGAAAGTGTTTTCAGGATCGGGGCCTTGCGCGAAAAGGCTTTCTTCTTTTCCAGGATGTCCATTTGTTCATTGGCCCGGGCAAGAACGCGTTCTCTGATGGAAGCGGGTACTTTTTTCAGCGCGGAACGGAGATGGATCGCGTCGAGAAGGGTGATGTCGAAGAAACCGACGGTGCAGCATTCAAAACATCCACGTTTGCATTTGACGCCGTGTTTTTTTGTCGCTTCGCCGAATTGCTGAGTGGTTTTTGTGAGAAATTTCCGGTAATCCCTGATTATTTTATCCATGCACCTCTGTACCTTTCCTGTTTCGTGCACGGATTATACGGGTTTGACCGGTTGTTTGTCAATATGAAGCATCGGGAGGGTAGGTAAGATACGTGGAAGATCAGCAGGGGGCGGCGGTTCGTGAGAGACAGACGCGCGCCTTTAAGCGCCCGACAGAACCTTAGAAAACGAACATGCTTCCGGGACATGGTAAATGACATTATATCATCACTGCACAATCTGCGCGTTTGCGCGTCAGAGCGAATGGACCGCTGTCCCCGGGAACTGAAGCATTACGGGGGATGAGCTCATCTGTCCTCCCGCGGGCCGCCCTGCCTTTGACCGGATCCCGGTCCCATTCCTCCTTTGCCCCGTCCATCGCCCCGGGCGCCCCCGATCATCTCGCGCATCTCGCGCTGGAACTCCTGCTGGAAGAGAAGGTACCTGGCCAGCTGCTCGACAGTGAGGATGTTTTTCAGACCGCTGAGCTCCTTGTTTCTCAGGTCCTGCATGGCGCTATGGTTCTTCTCGAGCGTGTCGAGAGATGTCTTCAGTTTCGTCTCCTCGGGTTTCGAAGACCGGAGCGACTGCCGCAGGGACCTCATCGTTTCCATTTGCTCCCGCATAATGTCCCGCCGCTGCTGTTCAATGCCGCCGAGAAACGAGGCCAGTTTCGCGCCGGCGTTCGCATCGAGTTTCAACTCCTCCGTAAGCCGCCAGATTCTGATGGTCTCGATCCTTTTCCTGAGCTCTTCGCGGCGTTCATCGGATGGCGGGCCGCCTTGATCCGGATCGGAGAATTCCCGTTCCTTCTTTTGCGGTTCATCGGAAAATGTTCCCTGCATCCGTTTTTGCGCAGAGGCCGGAAGGCCGACAAGGGCAAGGGTCATCGTCAGTATTATTATCTTATAAGTATTCATACAGCACCTCCCGCTGGATTAACGGTCTCATAATAGGATTGACATAACAATTTGCGTCATCCCCGAATGTTTCTATCGGGGATATGGTTTTAACACCGGATTCCCGATTAAATCTTCGGGAATGACCGATTGATTGTGTAGTTTCTATTTTGAGACGATTACTAACTGTTCATTAACCGGTCTCATCGCTCTCATACAAGGCCCTTTTCGTTGCTCGTTTTGATGCGAAGTTTTTCACGCGCTTCCTGTTCCTTTATCTTGATCATCTCGGATAGCCTGTCCAATTCCTCTGGACTGAGGTTGGAAAGGTCCTCGGATAGGTCGCGTTCCCTGGCATCAGCCCCATCCTCGCCGATTGCATCGCGGACCGGGGCGAAGGCATTTTGCGCCCACCGTGCGGCGGCAATGAGTTCTGATGAAGAGAGTTCGGCCACGTTCACAGGCCCCACGGAAACAAAATCATCAAAAACCATCGATGTGTCCGGCGGGACGGTCCGGGCAAGCTCAGGATGCGATGGACGGAAAATGATAAATGACAGCATTGCCGTAATCGCGAGGGCTGTTGTTGCCCATGCCCACCGAGGGGCGGGCGCGAGATCAAAGAGCCGGGCAAATCCGAAAGTCTTTTTCCCGGATGCGCCTGCCTGAACTTCACGGTACACGCGGCCCGGCAGAGCGTCCCAGAAGGCCTCGCCGGGATCGGGTACGGTTTCCTCTCCCAGCATACTGAGTAGGGAAAGCTCATCGCGGCAGTCCTCGCACGTTTTGAGGTGGTCTTCAACGAGCGCCAGGCTTGTATTGCCGAGCCCGTGTTCGAGATACGCGGGGAGCAATTCCTTTATGTCGGTTTTTCTACACTTCACCGTCTTCTCCCGGCACTGGATTGCCGATTGGCGGAAGTTCATCTTCCCGCAGTATTTTTTTCATTTTCTTCACCGCGAAGTGATAGTTCGTCTTTGCCGTACCCGTGGAACAGTTCATGAGTTCCGCAATCTCATCGAATTTGCGCCCCTCCTGCACCCGGAGAATGAGTGTTATCCTCTGTTTATCCGGAAGATTCGCGAGCGCGCGCCTGAGCAATTGCCTGTTTTCCTTATGTATGAGCTTCTCAACAATGCGCGGGTCCCTTCCGAGGACCACATCGTCCAGGGAAACGCGCTCCACCCTGGAGCGATCCCGATAAACGTTCTTTGCGAGGTTGATCGCTATCTGGTAGAGCCAGGTCCTGAAACTCGACCGGAACTCGAAGCGATCAAGACCGGTGAAGGCCTTGATGAAGGCCTTCTGAAGGATGTCGGAAGCGTCTTCATGGTTGCTGAGCATGCGAAAGAGCATTGCGTAGAGCTGTTTCTGGTACTTTCGCACCAGCTCATCGAACGCTTCGCGCTCCCCTGCCCGGGTTCTGGTGATAAGTTCGAGGTCTTCATCCATACAGAGAGAAACCGCATTTAAACATTGAGACACGGCTTGAAGGAAAAGGTTAAATGAATGCCAGGGAGTCCCTGTGCAGTCAGGATATCCGGGCGGAGGGGGCAAGGGATGGCTCAACGGCAGGAACGTCCCCGTAGAGAGAGACCCGGTTTCTGCCCGACCTCTTTGCGTGGTAAAGCGCCTGGTCGGCCAGGGAGACGAGGTCTTCAAACTTCCGGGTGTTGAGCGGGAACGAAGCGACGCCGATGCTGAGACTTATTCTGAGCTCACCGTCGAACACCCTGGCCGCAACGGTATTTTCCATGATTTTTCGCACGCGTTCCGCGATCAACCCGGCCCCTTTTGCATCCGTTTCGACCATGCCGACGGCGAACTCCTCCCCGCCGTAACGCGCAACAAAGTCCGTGCCGCGGATGGTGTCGTCAAGAACTTTGGCGACGGCCTTGATCGCAATGTCTCCGACGGGATGACCGTACTTGTCGTTGACGTTCTTGAACTTGTCGATGTCCATAAGAAGAATGGAAAAGTTCCGCGGCTCTCGCTCAAGACGCTTGTACTCCTCGGAGAGTTTTTCCATGAACGTCCGGTGGTTCAGAAGGCCGGTAAGTCCGTCGGTGCGCGCCATGTCGCGGATATTCTGGTGCAGCGTGGTGTTGTCGATCACAATGGACACCTGATTCAGGATCGTGTTCATGAAGTTGAGGTAGTAGTCGGTGAAGGCGTTGGCCTGGTCCGAGCCGAGGAACACTGCGCCGATGAACTTCCCCCTGGCCACCAGCGGCTGTCCATAGAGTGACTGGATCGGTTTATGGAGTTCCTTGATGGGGAACAGGCTGATTTCGCTGCCTCGCGCGCCGAGGTTGGGGTCGTAATGGATCTTCGCTATGCCCCGGTCGCGCCACTGCGTGAACATGTGGGACAGAATTGCGCTTTGTTCTATCGGGAACCGGCTGCCGATGAACTTGGCGGGGTAGCCGCGGAGCGCCGTGATGACGGCTTCGTCGGTCTTCTCCTGGTACAGCGTGAAGGCGCAGAACTGGTACGGGATCACGGACTGTATCTGCACGGAGAGCTTGTCCAGGATCGCGCTTATTTCGAGGCTGCTGCTCAGAACCGAGCTCATTTCGTGAAGGGCCGCGAAATTTTTTGCGCGTATGTCCATTTCCAGCGAGATGCGTATCTTCTCGATTATCTGGGTGAAGAAAGGAGCGAACCGGGTCAGCATCTGCCGCGTATCGTCGGGAAAGGCATCGCGCTCAAGGCTGTCGACAACGAGTGCGCCGATGACCCGGTCCCCCTGGGTAATGGGGATTGCAAGGAACGATTGAACCGGGACTTCAAGCGCATAATAACCCAGGCTCCTGGTGGGAATGACCATGTCGGGCAGATATTGCATCTGGTTCTTGTCCACGCAGATGCCGATCAATCCGCTTCCACGCGAGATCCGCACCGTGCCCTGAGAGGTATTTTTGCTCTGGCTCCGCATCCCCCTGAGTGTGAATACACCGTCGTCGCGGTCGTCGAGAAACAAGGCATAGGTATGGGCCGGGACAATGCCCGATATCATTTCTATCAGTCCGGCGAACGCCCCTTCGCGTTCCCGGGCCATGCCGACATTGGTGGCCTGTCTGTTCTTTTCGGTCAGTGCTTCCACGTTCGCGCCGCCGGCGAGGGGGTCAACGGCAGAGGCATCGGAGATCAATTTGTCGTAGTTTTCCTTCGCGGTTTGTTCATCATTGCGTATGCGAGTGGTGATATGTGAGGTGATGAACGCCACGCCGAAAAGCGACAAGGCAAAGCCGGCGTAACCGGCCCAGAGGTTTGCGCCTGCCCGGCCGACGGCAAGAATATTGCCCGCCTCGATGCAGAGGATGGTCCCGGTTGCAAGGTAGGGCCGCCCCCGGCGCTGGAACGACGCCGCAGCCGCAAGCAGGAAATAGGCCGGATAGGCGGGTGAGTCGCTGCCGCCGCTTATCTGTATCAGGAAATTAAGACAAATGATTCCGAGCAGGATGAAGGAGAACCAGGAGGACGGATCTTTGTCAAAGAGAGAGGAGTATGAAATCGCAAAAACAAGAATGAGGTAACCGGAGATCCAGGGGAAGAGCAGTGGGCTCGACAGTCCTGAACCGATGAATAATCCCAAACCGGAAATAACGCAGTATACGGCCAGACCGGGAAGGATGATCTTATTCACACCTTTGTTCTCCTGCGCATTTCTTCGCCAAGATATTTACGGTAGAGGACGTCCCACTCGGGACTGCCTTCGGGCACCCTGCGGGACAGCGACTGGATGGTCTTTCGCGCGGCCGCGTCCGCCTCGTCCTCGAATTTGAGTTCGCCGGTGATGGTATGCTTGATCTCACGGAGCAGCCGTTCTTCGGCCTGGAGTATATCGACGTTCCTGTTCCGGAGCAGCATATCCTGGACCAGGTGGGAGATGTGAGATATTCTGTCTTCGCTTAAGCGCATGGTGATTGATGGGCTCCTGTTTGAGGTTCCGTATCAGAACTTATAACACTATTCCCCTGTCCTTCGCCAGTTTCTGCCTCGTGAGCTCGAACACCTTGCGGTAGTCCAACTGGCCTTTGGATATCTCGTCTTCATGCGCGGAGAGAATTTTCTTCACCTCATCGTTGAGCTTGTCCTCGGCCTGCATGTCCGCGGTGATCACTTCGGCGATCTTTGCGGATATAACGTCCCGGGGGACCTCGTACCCGGCCAGACCCTTGCTCTCAAGGTTCGTGGCGATCGCATTGGCGATATGAATAATCATTTCTCGTGACAGTCTCATGAAAACTCCCTGGGGGGCATTATAACAGAATGGAATAAAAAGTGGAGAAGAAATTATATGAATGAAATTATATGAAGCAAAATGTGGTGAAAGCCTCACGTTTGCTGCACGGGCCCCCGCAGCTTTCGGAAGTCCGCCCAGACATCCACGATGCCGAGCGCGATCACGAAGGCCACTGAGGGGAGGATCAAAATCATGGTATGCAGAATGCTCCGGACCGCGAAATGGATCTTCGCCTTGCGGAAATAGTGCTCCACGACCGCGACGCCCTGTGTCGTATACACGGCAATGCAGAGAATGGCGAGGTTCAGGCCGGTGAGCCTGAGAGTTTCCTGGGGGATGGCGAGCAGGGTGAGGCACGCGATGAGGCCCCATACCCATGAATCAGGCGAATGCCATTCAGCGAGCGACGGATAGGAGAGGGATATCCCCGCTTCCTTTTTTCTGAGAAGCAGAAAGCGGACAACGCCGAAACAGCAGGCAGCCTGCATTACTGAGGTCGTGACGACGATGCCCGGGACCAGCCGCGCGAGATAATGGATAAAGGAAGGGGAAATGGAGTTGATCATCGTTGCCATTTCCCGAAGACCGATGCTCGTATAAAGCCTGGCTGATTCGGCCATGCTTTTGGCGAGATAGTTTTCTATCACCACGACGGGGTTTTTACCGATATGGGTGAAATAGTAAGACACCGCGAGAACCGCCGCAAGAACAGGCAGCATCCCGCCGGCCAGAGCCACATACTCGGCCTTCAGTCCGCGTTTCATGGCCTCGGCGAGGCCGAGGGCCATCAGACCGAAACTGAAGAACAGGACGGCCCCGAGCTGCCACCCCGCGAGAACGGCGATGACGGCGCATGAAGCCAGCAGGGCCGAGACGCCTTCGCGTCTGCCGTAACGGACATATGCCGTTGCGACCGGCACCGGTGTGAACAAGGCGACGACCTGCCCCAGCACGGGTATCAGGAAACCCGCGAGATACAACCCCATTGTTTGCGTGAGTGCGATCAGTATCGACCGGTAATTCATGGCCATCTCTCCAAAAAAAAGGGAAACTCCCCGGTCTTTATCTGCAAAAAACCGCCGGAGTTCCCCGCGTCAATTCTCTTTGCGTCACGTCGTCCGCTGTCAGGAGCTATTTTTCTCCCGAGAACGGGACCAGTGCGATATTCCTGGCTCTCTGCACCGCCACGGTGACTTCTCTCTGGTGCCTGGCGCAATTGCCGGATATGCGGCGCGGCAGGATCTTTCCCCGTTCGGTCATGAAGAACTTCAGGGTCTTGATGTCCTTGTAATCGATGAACGGCGTCTTGTCCACGCAGAACCTGCAAACTTTTCTTCTGACCTGGAACCTTCTCTTTTTGTCCGCCGGGCCCCTGCTGTCCCGGGTCCTGCTGTCGGACGGCCTTGATGCAGGCCGCGATCCGGATGATGAAGGGCGCGCTCCAAACTCTGCCATATGGGTTACTCCTCGTTGGAATGATTGTTAGTGTTGCTGTTGTACCGCTTAAAAAGGGATCTCGCCCTCATCCACGGGCTGCTCCGGAGAGGGCTCGGAAGGACCGTGTCCGCCGCCCTGGCCGGACGACGATGAGCGCTTCGGCATGAAGGTGACGAACTGCGCCACGACCTCAACCTTGCTTCTCTTCTGCCCGTCCTCTGTTTCCCAGCGCCTTTGCTGGAGCCTGCCGTCGATCAGGACCGAGTCGCCCTTGTTGATGTACTGGCCGCAGTTTTCCGCCTGTTTGCCGAATACGACGATATCAATATAGCTTACCTCTTCCTTGGTTTCCTCGCCCTGTTTGTACTTGCGGTTGACCGCGAGAGCGAAGCTCGCCACGGCGCTGCCGTTCGGTGTGTACCGCACCTCGGGGTCGCGCGTGAGATTGCCCAGCAGGATAACTTTATTAAAGCTCGTCATATTTCTCCTTCGTTGGACACTGGCCGTACGGCGCGGTTGTGCGCCTTATGCCGACGTCTGTGCCGCGGCTTCCGCCGCCTTGGCAAGGTCCTTCTTCTTCGGCTTGGGCGCCGGCCTGGTACGAAGTTCCTTTTCGAGCTTCACGGTCAGGAACTTGATCACCGAGTCCGTCATCTTGTATGTGCGCTCGAGTTCGCTGATGGCCGCGGGCGCCGCTTTGAACTGAAAGAACGCATAGTGGCCGCGCTTGTGCTTCTTGATCTCGTACGCAAGTTTTTTCTTGCCCCAGTCCTCGAACTTGATCATTTCGCCGCCCTGCTTGGCGACTACGTCCTGCATCTTTTTGATTATGCCGGCGGTTTCTTCGTCGGTGAGGTTTGGGTTGATGATAAAGATTGATTCGTAAATGTGCGTCATTGCTGCCTCCTTATGGGTTATAGCCCCCCGCTGAAAAGTACGGGGAACAAGGAGTAATCCCGGCGTCGCATGTCCGGCCGGGAATCGACCTTACTCATTTTAAGGTGCTTAAAATATCACAGCCGGCGCCGGAATGCAAGCGATTTTCATTGGAGCGGTTATGGAGAATTCAGACACAGTTTGTCATCCCCGAATGGTTCTATCGGGGATCCGGTTTTGCCGCAGAAATGAGAACCATATTCCCGACAGGGGCGCTCGAGAATGACTGTTACTTATTAGGACAGGCTCGTTAAATCCAAAACCGGACAAACCCCACGGCCAGCACCAGGAACACCGGCGCATAGAGAAGGCGGTAGGTGCGGGCCATATCCGCGCCAAAGTACCTGATCGTCAAAAGCAGGCAGAGGTGCGTAGGGGAGAGCATAACTCCGGCGAAGCCGCTCGCAAAGGCAAACGTGACGGCGCCGGGATCGGGCTGTCCTCCCAGCATGGCGGTGATAAGCGGGAACGTGGCGCCCACGAAGCCGGCGGTGAGGCCGGTCAGAAGACCCACGATGAACGGAAGGGCGAACAGAACGACGCCAGCGGGCAGCCCGCTTTGTTTGAAGAACACCGGCAAGGCCACAATCGCGCCGGTGGCGTCGAGCATGCCTTTGAACACCATGATGCCGATGACCATGAGGATCACGTTCACGGTAACGCTCTCCTTCAGCGCAATCCAGATCTCCGGGAAGGAATAGCGGTAGATGAAAAACAGGGCAATCACGATACTCGCCATGGCGCCTGCCAGGGGGACCCTGAAGACGATGACCAGGATGAGAGAGGCGATGATCGGCAGGAGGGACACGAGCAAGGCCCTGACATCGTTCCGGTTTCTTTTGCCGCCGACTGTTGCGCCGGGAATCCCGCGAAAGCAGAAGAACGCTCCCGCGAAGATAACGGAAATAGGCAGTACAAACTGTGAAAGGAGAAAGCTTTGCATCGGAATCTTTGTGATTGCCACGCTAAGTACGACACCTGGGTAGAGCGGCGAGATGTATTCCCACATGTGGCGGAACCAGTAATTAATGAAGGCACGGCGCTCGGGCGCGATGGTCATGTCACCGGCGGCCTCCTGGACCATGGGCGCGGAAAACGCGGCCCCTCCGGCGGAGGGAAGGAGGCCGATTACCCCAGGCAGTATGGCCATGGCGACCCTCCTGTCCTGCGCCACCCTGCTCAGGGAATCGGTCATCTGCCTGAGCAGGCCGCGTTTCCGGATGATGTTTTCCAGCACCATGATAAGCACCAGCCCGCCGACAAGATTGAGCGTCACCGGGTCCACACAGGCTTCCGCCATTACCGTAAGCTGTCTCACGGGTCCGACACGGTATAAGGCGCCGAGCACTGCCGAGGCGAGCAGCATGACGAGCCCGAGGTTCCAGCGCAGGCGCAGAAGAAGCACGATCAGGGAGAAAGCTGCGCCTATTTTGAGCAAATCAGTCATTGGAGGCCTTTGTAGTAAATACGAAATATGCCAACTGCTGGAATAATTATTCGTTCTTTATTCCATTCCGGCGGTAGTGGTTGAAAAGGCGCCGCGTCGCGAATAGATCGAATGACTTCATTGTCTAAAATTATATAGCCCGATGATTTTGTGACAGTAATATCGCCGAGGGAACCATCTTTCTTAATTTCAAAAATAATTTCAACATCCCCCTGTAAACCTGTTATAGCGGCAAGTTCTGGAAATCGTAGATTCTTATTTATTTTGCCAAAAAGAGCGCGTCCGTATGGCAAGAATTTATATGCTTCTTCATCTTGAGAAAGAACGTCATTTCTCAGTTTGTCATCAGCATAGCCTTTATTTGCAAGTTCGTTAATCTCTTGTTGTGAGAGAAAGGGGAGCGGTCCTCGCTTTTTATCAGCTTGGATCGAGTGCTCAGTCGTTTGAGAACCCTTTCCCCCAACAGTTTCACCGCCTTTTTCCATAGCTTTGGGTGTCGGAGCGGTCTGAGGTAATCTTAATATGTCACTTTTATCGAACATTTTGGGCGCTGGCGCGACTTCCCTTGGAATTATTGGACGTGGAATTGCTTTCTCGGGAATTTTCTCTTCAATAGGTGGAAGTGTTTTTAATGTGTCTTTCGGGAGGTTCACGATCCGCACAGGCGTGACTGCGGGCAGGGGTGTTTTGCCAGGATTGACCAGGAACACGGCTGCGGCGATGACCAGCGCATGGAGCGCGAGGGAGAGGATGAAATATATCGTGAAGTGTAAACGAGAAGGCATGAAGGTAAAATAAAAAAATCAAGGTAACTATTCAGTACAATGAACGAACATTGCAGTATCCGTTTTCCCCATGCGGTCATTCCCGAGGATGTAATCGGGAATATGGTGTTACGAAAAACGGGGTAAAACCATATCCCCGATAAAACCATTCGGGGATGACCGTTCAGGGAGCTCTGAGTGCCGATTTGAGGATAGCCGAATAAATACAAATCAAGATGCAAAATGACAATCAGACAAACAACGGGAGCAGAATCTATTTTGCAATCCGCTTCTGCATCCTGTCCGAAACTTCCCGCAGAAGCTTCAGGACCGCTTCCGCTTTATCCGGCGTAAGGCTGCCCATACCGCAGGAGGGCGTGATGAGGCACTGGCGGAGAACAGCCGTCTTATTGATGCCTTCCTTCACAAGCCTCTGCATACCGGCCTCGAGCCTTGTTATGAGCAGGTCCGCCGTTTCGTTACCCGTGAAAGCTCCGGTGGGCACGATGCCCCATGCAAGAGAGCCCCCGCGGTTGATGAATTTACCGAGCTCCGCGGGATAGAGCAGGACCCTGTCCATATACCCGAAGGCGTCGAAGTTCACGATATCCACCCTTGTATTGAAGATCATGGGCCAGTCGGCATTGCCGCAGCAGTGGATGCCGGCGAGGCCGCCCAGCTCATGGATCATATCGATGATCTCGTTCAGCTTCTCCGCCACGACCTCTGACGAGACCGCGCAGAAGGCCGAGCCCAGAGACTCCATGGCCGGCTCGTCGATGAAGATGATCACGGGCCTGTTGAACTGTTTCAGCTCCTGTATCTGCCAGGCCGCCTTCATGGCGAGTCCCTTGACCACGGCGTCGAAGAGCTGCTCGTTATGGATGATGTCCCTGCCGAGTTCGTCTTTCAGCGACGTGCCGAAGGTGAGGGGACCGGTGATATGGCCTTTGACGAACTGGGCCTTGGAGGGGAGACCTTTTTTCAAGGCGCGGACGAAGGCGTAGAAACCGGCGGCATACTTTTCAGATATTTTGAAAAAAGCGTAATCCTTCTCCAGATACCGCTCGAAAAACTTTTCGAGCTCCGGCGTCAGGTCCTGTGACGTATCGAAATAAAACCGGTTCTTTGCCTCGTCCAATTGAAGGCCGGGAAGCGACTCGCTGTATTGGCCGTCCATGTGTTCGCGGAAGTCCCTTTGGGGAAGCTGCGGCCAGATGGGCGCTTCGCCCAGATACCGGAGAGACAAAGCTGCGGCCTTGTCAGGTTCCACAATCGGCAGGCTGCCGATGCCGGTTGCGATGCAATTGAAGCTCTGCGTCATGAGGGTGTTCCTTTCACGGATGTTTAATCTTTAAATTATAATGAGAACGGCGCGAAAAAACAACAAAATTAAGTTGTGCGGAAAAAACGGGAATAAAAAGTGAAGCCCGCATGTCTCATAAAGTTGCATTTTGCTCATGGTGCTGATACCCTGAAAATACCCCATCAAGGCTATTTACATTCAACGGACAAATCTGTATGATTGACTGCCGATAGGGATACGTATGCCGGTATTCAAATGAATTACACAATTACTACGAGGAAAACGACATGAACCACGGTGAAGATCTTTTCGGGTTTGTTTGTAAAAAAGGGGATGTCATCTTTCGCCAGGGCGATCCCGGAGACACGATGTATATCATCCAGTCCGGGGCTGTTGAGGTAAGTCAGCGTCAGGGAGACCGTGACGTTGTGCTTGCGCTGCTCGAAAAGGGGGATTTTTTCGGAGAGATGGCCCTGCTTGACGACATGCCCCGCTCGGCCACGGTCACCGCTCTTCACCGGACCAGGCTCCTGACGCTCACCCGGTCGTCCCTGCTCACCCGCCTCAGGCAGGACCCCGGCGTCGCCCTCCATCTGCTCAAAACCCTGAGTCACCGGATCGAGAAGAACAATCGACTTCTCAAAAAAAGGCTTGAGGGGGGCGAAGGTCGTCGCATTGCTTCTCCCGCAGCCGTTTCTGAAGCTCAAGCAGGGCCGTTGCCCGTTGCAGTAGCCGGGGAAAACGCGCAGACTTCAGCGAATATCGGATTTGCCGATAACGAGTGTGTCTGGTTCGAGCCCCGGCAGGTCCTTTTCAAACAGGGCGATCCTGGCGACATCATGTATATCATAATGGAAGGAATGGTCGAGATCGTCCATGGTCCCGACGGGAACGCTTCAGTCATTGCCTGCCTCGGGCGCAACGATTATCTGGGCGAGATGGCGCTGATAACGAGCCGTCCCCGAACAGCCACGGCCATTGCGGCTTCGCGCACAAAGCTTTTGCCGATCAGGCGGGATGAATTTATCGACCGGATCAGGGAAAAACCCGAGCTGGCCCTCTATATTCTCCAAACGCTCATCAGGAGGCTAAGGATAACTTCAACTGCCCTGATTGCGCCGAAGGGGACGATGGATTCCGCGAGCGTGGGGCTGCCGTCCCTGCTTCGGAGGAGCGGCAAGGTCAGCGTCGCGATTGCTTCCCTGTCCACGTGCAGCGGTTGCACTTCAACGTTGATCGACGACCAGCCCGAACTTGCCGCCATCCTGGAAAGGGCAAGGATCGTCTATTGTCCGCTGCTGATGGATGAGCATGAGATCACCGAGGCCGACGTCGCCATCGTGGACGGTCTGGTGCGCTCAAAAGAGGACCAGGAAAAGCTTGAGGAAGTTCGGGCCAAGAGCAGGTACCTTGTTTCCTGGGGAACGTGCGCAACTTACGGCGGCATCCCGGCGATGGCGAACCAGTATGAGCTCGAGGACCTGATCGAAGAGGCTTACGGCAAGACCCAGGACACGTTTGCCTACTACTTGTCGGGCGCGCGGGGGGTGAGCGCCGCCTCGTACCGTGATAATGAGCTGGCGCTGCTCCGCCGGGCCATGAAGCTGGACGACATCGTCAAAGTGGATTACTACGTGCCGGGCTGTCCGCCGCGCGCGGGTTTGTTGACCGGGCTGATACAGGAGTTGCGGGGGGAGCCGCAGACCTCTGCGAAACGCATGATCGTGTGCTCTGAATGCAGCCGCAAACCCCGGAAAGACACGGTCGAATGTTTCTGGATGTTTCCACCGGCGGCCTGGGAGGCCGGCCAGTGTTTTCCCGCAAGCGGAGCGCTCTGCCTCGGGTTCTCGACGCGGGGCGGCTGCGGCGCCTCCTGCACCGCGGGCGGCCTGCCGTGCTGGGGCTGCCGCGGCCCATCGGACCCGACGCTCCAGAAACTCGATCAGGGCGGGACGCTCGACCAGATCATGCTTGATTCGCTGGTCCGCCGCAGCAAGCTGGAAGAGGGCCATATCAAGCCGATCATGAACATAGTCCGGAACCGCGCCAACAGCGCGCTGAATTTTTATGTAAACCATTCCATTGACCGCGCGAGGATCCGATGAGTAGAAAGATCGTTTTTCAGAAAGCGACCCGTATTGAGGGCAACGCCAATATCCAGATAGAGATCAAGGACGGACGTATCGATACAGCGCGTTTCATGGTCCACGATTTCCGGGCCTTTGAGAAGTTCATCAACGGACGGAGGGTCGAGTTTGTTCCGCACCTGATCTCGCGCATCTGCGGCCTCTGCAGCGTTTCGCACCAGGTGGCGAGCCTCAAGGCGATCGAGGACGCTCTGGGCGTGCGGACTCCTCTCGCGGTCGAGAGCCTCCGTGAGATCGCGCTCCTCGGAGAACGCATCAGCAGCCATGCGCTCAGTTACTACTTCCTGACCATGCCTGATTTTGTGGGCGCGGACGGAGGCGTGTTCGAACTGATGAAGAGCCACCCCGAGGTGACCCAGGAGGCCTTCGAGCTGCGCCACCTTGGACAGGAAATCGTGACGCTCATCGGCAAACGCGCCGTGCATCCGGTGTCCATGGGAGTGGGACGTTTCCTTATCCCTCCGACCGCGGAGGACGTGCAGGGCGTCCGTCGCATAGCAGCGGACATTCGCGACCGCTCCGCAAGGCTCATAGAGAGCGCAGGAGGCATCCAGGCCCGCCCAAAGGGCCTTACGTTCCCCCAGGACCAGCAAATCAACCATGTTGCGTACGACGGTCGTCCGAACAAGGACATCTTTCATGTTTACGGCAGAAAAGGCGAGGTTGTCGCGGGCTTTACCCGACACGAGTTCGAGGACAATGTTTCGGAGATGCGCGCTGAGTGGTCTTTTGCGAAGTTTCCCTATTTGACCCGTTTCGGGTTTCCTGCGGGGATCATGCTCGTGGGCCCGCTGTCGCGCAGTTATCAGGAGAACGGTCTGCTCAATGATCCGGCGTTCGCGGATTTTGAACTGACGGGCCGGCTGAGGAAGAGCGGCCTGAATCTCGAAGACTACGACATCTGCCGTTTGCTCGAAATTCACGCCGCCGCGCGGTCGATTCTCTCGCTGCTCGAGGATGTGGATTTGACGCAAATGACTGCGGACGTTGATTTTCGTGTCAGCGGGCAGGGGATCGGTGTTGTCGAGGCGCCCCGGGGACTTCTGGTGCACAGCTATCTTATCAAACAGGGCTGCATCGACCGCATCCGGCTTCTTGTCGCGACCCAGTTCAACAACGCCTGCATCAACCTGCTTATCCGCGATCTGGCGGAGAAACATTTGAAGGGCGAGAAAATATCCCCCGCGGGCGAGAAGCTCATCGGCAGGTGCGTGCGGGTCTTCGATCCCTGCCTGAGCTGCGCCACGCATTGAAGCTGTTGAAATTGAAAGTTTGACAAGAAAGATTTTCTTGACGCAAATGCGGGAATGATGTATAAACTACTCTCTGTTTGGTCCCCCGCATCAAGACCAGTGCCGGCGTAGCTCAGTGGTAGAGCAGCTGATTCGTAATCAGCAGGTCGGTGGTTCAATCCCACTCGCCGGCTCCATTATAACCGCTTCCAGAGCGGGTTTTATGAGTTTCGTGAAAAAGCGATGTTTTTTGTAAAAGACTATAAATGACTACATTTTGCCGGGCTTTATATGCCCCGCTTTTGTAAGCGCTTCCCTTTTCGTTTTCATTGCAACCTGGGTATACCATTCGGTCATTCTGATATCCGAGTGTCCTAAAATTTCCTGCACGGTTCGTATATCCACACCTGACTCGATAAGATGCGCGCCCGCGCTATGTCGGAATAGATGAGGATGGACCTTTCTTTTCACGTTCGCTTTTTCGACGGCTCGTTGTATCGGTTTTCTGATGTTGATAATCGGATGTTTCGGCCTGAGCACGCTCGGGAAAAGCCACGGGCTATTATATATGTTCTGTTGCTTTTTCTTTTTCAACCATTCGGCGAGTTCATCAGACAGAGGAAGTCTTATTTCTTTATTGCCTTTCCCGTGAGCAACAACGGTCATCGAAGGCCAGTCAACGTCCGACCATTTTAGCAACCGCGCCGACGTGATTCTAAGACCAAGGTGAGCAATGGCCATGATGATCCCCTTGTAAGGCTCTTCTGCTGCGTTTATGATTGCCCGTATCTCCGAGGTGGGCATAATGTCAGGTAGTGGGCGTTTGTACGGGAGCGCCCTGAATCTCAACGGCGATGCGGGAATAGCGCCGATCTCTGATTCAACCCACGAAAGAAAAGCGGAGAAATAAGACAGCTCTTTATTGATTGTCCGATTGATTGACTTTTCTTCTCTGTTCCTTATGTTCGGTTTTATTTTCCTGAGCTTCTGGAAGGTCGAGATGAGGGGCGTCGATAATTCTGATACGCGCATATTCCCAAAGTAGGGTATGACGTGATTGTCAAAGCAACTCTTTATGTCCTTGCAGGTGCTTTCGGCAAGATGTAGAGCAATGTAATCGTAGTAGTGTTTGGCCAGGCGAGAGATGCCATCGTCTTTCGATATGATTGGATAGTCTTTACTTCTGCGGAGTTCTTTTTCTGTTTGTTTAGCCTCCTTCTCGGTCGTACCAATAGGCAGTATGAGTCTACGCCGCTTGCCCTTTGCCCCGTTTGGATAGTAGTCAACGAGGTACCTGCCGTTCTTTTCATGTACTGCCATGGCCCGCGCGTCCTAAAGGTATTATCCCCATACTCATTTAATCAACGTCAACATCGGTCGGAATAAATAATATCTATTCATCATGCTCCCAATAAAAATCATGGGTCCTTCCAGCGTCAAAAACCTTGCGGACTATTAAACCCGCGATGTATAGATAGCTAATTGATAAAATTATGGTTTTTCGTTTCGTTAGTTTATCGTGGTGCTGCGAATAGTACGGCTTAAGGCCTGGGCGACTATAGGCGTTTGACGAATTCTGCGGCGTGGCAATATTTACAAATTTTCGCTTCGATCCGCACGAGTTCGTGACACCCTTCGCAACGTTTGACTTTCATCGTGGAGTAAAATCGATTTTCCAGGACAGCGTCGTCCGGCCTGGCTACGACTGCTGCGGTCATTCCGATGACGGGCGAAAAAAATATGGACAACATCATGAATCCAAATGTGCTCCTTCCTTTTGAGTACGCGATGATCCCCGTGGCAATCCCGAACGTGAGCCAGATCGTGAATAAGATAAAATATTCCATGGCTTTTTACCTCCCCTTAAAATACCCCGACCGGGGTATTGCGCAGCCCGCGCTTTTTATTATATGGTTACTCGAATAACATCAACTGACACTGTCTATCATCCCGCCCGTTTATGACTACGCCGCGGAACCCCGCTCGTTTTGCCCTCGCTTCCAGCGCCCTCCTTTTTTTTAGCCCGCTCGATCCATATTTCTTCCTGCTCACGGACCTGGTCGGCAATGCCGAGTTGCTCGGCCTGTCTGTACAGGCTGAGCTGCGCCTGTTCCGCTTGATCTTTTATGATGGGCGTTTTCTCCGTCCAGTAAAACTCCCAGGGATCTATCTTTAATTCGACACAAATACGGGTCATTGTATCCTTACCCATCGGCTTACGGCCGGCCAAGATATCGTTTATCTCAGATGGACTTTTCCCAATTGACAATGCAAGCGTATTTTGCTGCAATCTATGGCGATCAAGAATACGCCTAAAATTCTTTTTGATAAGTAAATCAATGTCGGGCATTGTGAATAACGATAGCGGAAATTCACTTTCGCGTCTATTCCCAAAATTATAGAGCATCTTAGTTAAACCTCCCAAAAAAGTAGAATAAACTCACATTCAGAAAAAAATAGAAAAAGACCTTGACAAATACACAATGATTGTGTATCCTCTCAACCATGGGATGCTGTATAGCAAAATATCGTAGTCAATCACCTTCGTCAAAAGAATTCTGTGAGTCCCGGCTTGTCCGGCTTGTCCGTGGAGCTCAACAGGATAACTCGCCCGCCGGTGCCCGTGCCTCTCTGGATCGTACAGCATCCCAGTGTTTACCTTCCCATGAGCGCGGCGTCCCGGCGGGCGTTTTATTGTTTTCGCTTTTCATGGTCGGAGCTTATCACGTCGGCCTTGTCCCGCAAATTCATTTTTTTTCAGGTTTCGGGCTTTTTTTTTGACAGGTTGCGGTAAATCTATTGTCGCAAAATAGAGGTTTTGAGACAAATGAGCCAGTTGAAAAACAACGAGGGAATCACAAGTCACCTTCAGCGTATATTCATTTACGGCGATGAGATACAGGAGTCTCACCGCGTCAACGCTTTTCTGGAATTCCTCACCACGAAAATAAACCCTTTCACAAACCGGCCCTATGAACTCGGCGCCCGATCCTTATATCGCTATATCGGCGGGGAGCAGCATTTCCCCGCGGACTTGCTTATCCCGCTCGTGTCTTGGTCGCTCGATGAAAAATTCATGACGGCATGGAATATGTACCCCGCGCTCAGCGATGAGCAGCGCCTGGCCGTGAAGATAGAAGAGAAGAAAAAGCATATGAAGAGGGAATCCGAAGAACTGAAGATGCTTGAATCGCGTTTAAGGGGAAAAAAGCTATGACCGCTTCGCTCGAAAAGCGGCTCCTCGCCCGGATAGAAAAGCTCGAACGCCTTAACGCGGAGATCATGGCTCGCCTCGGTATGGACCAGGAGGCGCTTGACAAATATGATTTTCAAGACGCAATCGCCCACGCGCGGAAGACCGGGGACCACTCGCTGATACAGGAACACTGGAGAAAAGTTCACGCTCGGGACCGGTCCGGGACGGAGTGCAACCATGGGAATGAACAACCCCACGCATAAAGAAGATGTAGCAGAACTCCAGGCGCTCGTTCAGCTTTGCCCGGTGATGAATAGGCATCTGCGGCATCATCTGCGCAACAGCCTCGCCGTGATCCTGCTGGCGATAGAAAACGGACAGACACACCACGCATTAACGGCGACGAACCACATGATCGCCGATCTTGAGGAGGTGGGACTATGAAATTGATGGGACATTGGAAACGTTACGATGCTTCCGGCATTGCGGGATTGCTTTTCATCTGCGGGCTTTTCATGGGGCTATACATCGGGGACCGCGTCAACGACGGGGCGCACCGGACCGCTGCCGAGCAGAAAATAATGCAGGCGCAGGTTGCGCGTGATATGCCTCAATATCGCGCGGAGAATGATGTCGAGGCTAAGGCCCATGCGGCTAAAAGCGCCCGGGCTTATATCAGGAGGGTGCGGTGATGGCTTGCATTTACCGATTAAATAGCAACAGATGTGTGATAGATATCAACCCGCGTAATATGTGCGGCACGTTGAAACACACTTTATGCGCGGTCCGGCTCAGCGCCGCGCAACGGAAATCAGAGGAGCAGATCGAGCATCAAAAAAGGATAATGGTCGAGGCAGACGGCTTCGGCGGGGAGCTGGGGATATGACCACCCGGCGCCACGAACAACACACAGCAGTCAGCTATCCACACAAAATTCGCGGCGATGTGGTGCTGCATGTTTGCGGTTTATGTCGGGATTTCATCTTCCCAAAATGCGGCCTGACCGGGGAAGACATTTTATATCCACACAGCGGCCCCGTCGGCTATAGTTGTCCCCTGCCGGATTATATTTTCCCCGAGGAGGAAACGGCCCATGCCTGAATGCACGAAGTGCGGCAACACCGTCTTTCCCGCGAGCTATGAAATAGATCACTGTGTAACGTCGCAACCGTGCCCGATCTGCGGAAAACAGAACTATTTATTTCCCGCGCGGATGATGCAGGCGAAAGACGGCGCGGAAATTTTCGCCTTTGCCTGTGAGCGCTGCGGGGACAGGATATATATTTCATCTCCCGGGACCCGGAAATATTGTGACGATTGCCTGCGCGTAGTCAGGAGTAAACTGACGACGGCGCGGAATAACCATCGGCGTCTGAATAAGTAGAGGGTCGGGATAACGTTTTAAACGTATGACAAAAACACACATTAAACGGTCTGTACAAGGCAAGCCCGCCTCCGGCCACAACAAAATAAACTTACAAGCCATGCACGGCTTGACAGCGTGCCTTTGTGGGTGCTCCCGGACGTTTAAAACCACCCGAAACCGCAACGGAACAAGCAAGGAATATTTCAGCGACCGATGTCGCGCTGATTATAATTCCCGTGCTCGCAACATCGGGCGCCGGGTGATTAAATCCGGCGTGGATGAAGCCGACATTCAAGCGGCCATTTCCCGGGTCGTCATGCTGCCGGCCCGGAAGCAACGGCAGGAATATGTGGATCTCGAAAACATGCGGACACAGGAGCGCCTCGGGTTCTTGTGCCGGGCCGCGGAGCGTTGTGGAGTGATATCGTGAGCGGGATAAATGCGGGCAGGGTGGACGCGAGCCGAAGACTGGCCCGAATAGTAGAGATTTTGAAAGAGGCGGAATACCCTCTATCATCCGAGGAAATTGCAAAGCGCGCCTATGACCTGGACAATTCCGGCAGAATCATGTTGAACATATCGACAAACATCGGAGAGATCCGCGCTGGGGTGAACAGAGACGCGGGATACAACGTTTCGTTTTCCACGGCATGGAAGATTTCCGCGAATCCAGAACAGGTCATGCGGGTCAACGACGACAAGAGCGTGACTTTTTTTGTACGTTCTCCGGCCTATCCCTGGCACGATGGCAGGCCCCGGTATTATCTGCTTGCAGCGCCCGGCTGGATACCCCGCTGGCGCGTTGATCGAACAGGGTTATTGGTGCGGGGTGAGAACAGAGAACAGAGAACAGAGGACAGAGGACATCGGACAGATCCGCCGAATATAGGAGCGCCCGTGTGTGTTTTCTCAGGTTGTGGTATTCCGCTCACAGAGGATCATCGTGGCGCGCCGTTTTGCGCGGAACACAGGGCGCAGTTATTCGCTGCCACTAAAGCACAGGAGGCCATATGATCGCACTTATTATATTCGTCGGGATGTCAGGCGTTGTTTTCGGTTTTTTAATCTCCGGGTGGATTTATAAATTAGAAATGCCCGCCCACCAGCAGGGCAGGACGAGCAGCAGGCCGCGCCATGATTATGCGGGGCCGGGACCCCTGGGGCGGCTTCTATCCCGCTCCAGGGTTTTATAAAAACATATGTCAACAAGATTTACAAATACGGATAAATATAAAATACCGTTCTTCCGATCTCTGCCAGGCCCTTATCGGCAGCTGTGGGATTTCCTGTACCACGAATGCGATCACGCCGCGCTCTGGAATGTGGATTTTGAGATAGCCCAGGTATATCTCGGGAAGGATATGCCCGTAGATCCAGACGTCGCCCTGACCCTTTTCAATGCCGACCTTGGCCGTGTCCTGGTTCTAGAAAACGGCGCAAAATGGTTCATAAAACCATTCATCGAAGCTATGTACAAAGTACCGGTTGAGGGGCTTAATCCAGACAACAGAGTGCACGCCTCTGTTATCTCGTTGCTTCAAAAAGAAGGGGCTTACGACACGCCAATAAGCCCCTTGCAAGGGGCTAAGAACAAGAACAAGAACAAGAACGAGAACGAGAATAAGAACATGAATAAGATTTTAGGGGTAGGGGGACCGGGGGAAGGGGATGTTTTTGAAACGGACAAATTCGACCGACCGGAGGGAAAACCGGACGAGCCCAAGTTCGTAGAGCTAAACACGCAGGCGGAACATGCGTGGGTTTTGTTTCTGGCGGATATGCCGAAGGTCAACGGGAAACACTTAGACCTTGAGGCGTGCCGGGAATACTGGGCGCGGAACCCGGCGAAGTGGAACCAGTGGATTGCCGCTGTAAAAAATTATGCGGCGAGTGAGCGAGTGTTGCGGGGTATTGGTATTTGCAACGTTATGACTTTTTTAAACCGGGTGTGGCTTGATTGGTTACAACCGGAAGACAAACCTTTAGGAGAAGCCGATGGAAAACAAAAAAACGGAACGCGGGATTTCGGCGCAGAACGAGACGCGCAAAGAGACCGGAACATCGAGCAGGCCACTGCCAGACTTCGCGCTCGTGCAGAGGGCGCTGAAACGCCTTCAGGCGCGCAGCCTGTTGACGCTCAGCGCCGGGGAGTTGGAAATTTGGCTGGAGGATTTATCGAAGGTGCCGCCGTGGAAGCTGTTGAGAGTGGGTGAGCACACGGGGCATATGCGAGAGGTCTGGAAATTTTTCGATGGGCTGCACTCTGGTGGCCCGAACGAAAACTTCCGGGCGCCAGGACTGCCTGAGCCGGTGGACCTGGTCAAATTCCGCGCGTATTCGGGGCTCGTGCGCAGATTGTGTGTAGTAAGGGACATTTCACAGAAAGATTTTTTTGAACAAGTGGGGCGATTGAACGGGGAAGATAACCCGATAAAACATAACAACCAGTCGTGAGGTTTTGATGGCACATTTGTATATTGGTTTGCCAGAATGACTGGTTATGATTTTCGGAGGTTGACTATGGCATATAAACATGAACCGATTGCAGCACGAGCAGGAGTAGGAGTAGATTTTATTGATCGAGCACGGGCAATGAACGCCGGAGGAACTGAAACGTTACCGGAGTGTCCGTATTGTGGCTAACGCGGAAGTCACCCGCCCGACGCTTTTGGTCGGGTGGGTGACTGGTTAAATTTCGGAGGTCGTATGAGTATGGCAGGCGGAATACCAGATAAAAAAATGGAAGAGCCTTTCGACATCGTTCTCCTATTACACATGGCATCAATGGTCGCGTGTGATCCGCGCCACAGAAATACGCTGGTACAGGCAAAGGACGAGATTGAACGTCTACGAAAAGAGATAGAGGCGCTGAGAATTTAAGATTCCAACGCGGTGGTCAGTCGCGTGGTTTGCGCGACGATCTGGACCACCTTGTTGTCCGTGACGTTAATTATTCCAAAATATATTCCATTGAAAAGGAGAACTATCATGCGAGGAACAGTAGCCAAAAGAATCAGACGTGCAGCGAGAGAGTCAGCGGAAACGGCCCCGACACAATACAAAGTGAAATGGTACGAACGCCGGACCGGAAAGTTCGACGGCAAAGGCGACAAGATCATGGACCATCGCGGGACCGTCACGAGCACGGGATTTCGGCGCGTGTACCAGGACATGAAACTGGCGTATTTGAACGGATAACGCTTTAGCTGACTTGCGCGAAGCGTCAAAGTCGAGCGTTTTGTTAGCTCGGTTTTGGACCTGAAATTATTTTTAATTTACCCCTTGACAACGTAAGCCGCTTATGATAGTATTGTCTCAGATACAGGGAGTACAAATCATAAGCGGAGGGCAATAAAATGAAATTCAACGGATCGGCAAAACAGAACAAATGGGCAGCAGAGATTTTAGAAAAAGCGAATTTGACCGAAATACAAATTGACAATCTTCTCAGATATAACGGACCGGAAATGCACGATCAGGGAATAATGGTAGCACGCATTGTCATTGAAAACAGGGACAAACTGGCGGCCTACGCAGATGCGTTAGGGAAATTCTACAAACTCACGCCCGAGGAAAAACACGCCGTTGCTGAGGAGGCCGCTGGTATGGTGAGAACCGTAGCGAAGCGGGATCTCGGAGAATGAAAAAAAGCGACCTCTCAAAGTACCTCGCAAAAATAGGATCAAAAGGCGGGAGTAAATCCCGCCGTATTTTAACACCGGAGCAGGCACGGGCAATGGTAGCGGCCCGAGAAAAGAAGCGGAAGGGAAAAGATAAAGATTCTAAGAGCTAACACGGAGCTGTGGGGCGCGTCCCCCAGCGGCCCCACGAGCGTTTTGTTGGACACGGTTTTGAACTATGGAACTATTAATTGATAAGCTGAAAAAAATAGAAGCCCTGGCGAAGTGCGGCATAGGCGGCGAGCGAGAGACGGCACAGAGAATGCTTGACGCTCTCTGCAAAAAGCACGGGATCACGCTTGATCAAATAATTTCACAGGACAAACAAGGGTATCGGTTCTCCGTACAAAATAAACTCGACGCAACTCTCCTGGCACACGTAGTGCTTCACGTTTGCCAGACGAGCCAGATAGCGAACTGGAAGCGAGGCAGGCTGCGGTTTTACGAGTTGACGAAGGCCCAAGCTATTGACGTTGAGGACTGTTTTAATCATTTCAGAAGAGCATGGAGAAAACAACTGGCTGATATGATGGCGGCATTTGTGAATGCAAATCATCTCTTCGCGCCGGATGGGAAAAACGATCCCGCAAAAGAACCAACGCCGGATGCCAGAGCGCGGGCAATGCGGATTATGCAACTGATGCAAGGTATGAACGCTGCGCCGTGGGAAGGCCGGAAGCGGATAGAGTCGTAAGTGTCCAACGCGGTGCTCAGGCGCGGCGTAGCCGTCGCGCTGGAGCATCCTGGTTGTACGAGGTTTTGACTTTGATCGAACTGCACAACATAGACTGCATGGAAGCCATGAGAGAGATGCCGGACAAGGCGTTTGATCTGGCTATTGTCGATCCTCCGTATGGCATCGGAGAGGATAAGACGAAAAGACCGTCACGCGGAAGAACAGAAACAACAGCGCACACAGCGAAAGAATGGGACAGAAAGCCGGAGCGGCCAGAGTATTTTATTGAACTCCGCCGAGTGTCAAAGAATCAAATTATCTGGGGCGCAAACCATTTCATAAGTCGGATACCGTTTGATTCTTCATGTTGGTTGGTTTGGAATAAAAAGACGGCGGGAAATACGGCAGATTGCGAATTAGCCTGGACTTCTTTTCCTACAGCGGTAAGGCGATTTGATTTTCTTTGGGAAGGGTTCTGGCAGGAAGACATGATGCACAAGGAACAGCGCATCCACCCGACACAGAAACCTGTGAAGCTGTACGAGTGGATTTTAACAAACTACGCGAAACCGGGAGATAGAATCCTTGACACGCACGGCGGCAGTTTTAGTTTGGCGATTGCCTGTGACATATTGGGATATGACCTCACCGGATACGAGATTGACACCGAATATTACGCGGACGCAAAGAAGCGACTGGAAGAACACAAGCGGCAAGGAAAGATGGTTTTCGTATAACGCTGAGCTGTGGGGCGCGTCCCCCAGCGGCCCCAAGAGCGTTTAGTTAGTTTACGATGGAGGTTTATTGTGGAAGAGAAAAAGAAGCCATTGAACGGAAAATCATACGGTTCAATCGCACATCTGCCGGGAAGCCGTCTCGGGCCGGGAGATCACAAATGCCACGACGGGCAAGAGCGGATCGCCTGCCAAAAGTTGCGCGATAAGCATGACGAGGTAATCGTACAGGAGAAGCTGGACGGCTCTAATGTTGGAGTTGCCAGAATAGACGGCGTGATCGTTGCGCTGACTCGGGCTGGGTACGTTGCCAACACTTCACAGTATGTTCAGCATCATAAGTTTTTTGATTGGGTTGCCGCGAACGAAGCGCGGTTTTTGCGCGTATTGAGAGACGGAGAAAGGCTTTGCGGGGAGTGGCTTGTCCAGGCGCACGGTACACGGTACAAGTTGCAGCACGAACCGTTTGTGGTTTTCGATCTGATGCACGGCAACAACCGGATGCCCTATGATGATTTTTTGAAAAGGGTAGAGGCGGGAGTGTTCACGGTCCCGCACCTTCTTCACCGGGGAGAACCTTTGAGCATCGAGGCTGTGATGGCGATGATCGGGCAGTACGGTTTTCATGGTGCGCTTGATCCGGTTGAGGGCGCAATGTGGCGTGTAGAGCGAAATAAGCAGATCAATAACAATTCATCGGAACGGGTGCGCGTGGTTGATTTCCTTTGCAAGTACGTGCGGCCCGACAAAAAAGACGGGTCTTATTTGCCGTCGGAAACTAACAGCGAAGAAGTATGGAACGAGTAACCTAACGCTTTAGCTGACTTGCGCGAAGCGTCAAAGTCGAGCGTTTTGTTAGCTCGGTTTTGGACCTGAAATTATTTTTAATTTACCCCTTGACAACGTAAGCCGCTTATGATAGTATTGTCTCAGATACAGGGAGTACAAATCATAAGCGGAGGGCAATAAAATGAAATTCAACGGATCGGCAAAACAGAACAAATGGGCAGCAGAGATTTTGGAAAAAACGGTTTTGACTGGGGAACAGATTGACAATTTGCTGCGGTATGCCGGACCCACAATGCACGATCAGGGAATCATGGACGTTAGAATCATCATCGAGAACAGGAGCAAACTGGCGGCATATGCAGATGCATTAGGAAAATTCTACAAACTCACGCCCGAGGAAAAACACGCTGTTGCTGAGGCGGCCGCTGGCAAACTGAGAGGGAAAGTATGAAAAAAAGCGACCTTTCAAAATACCTCGCAAAAATAGGCGCAAAAGGCGGGAGCAAATCCCGCCGTATTTTAACACCGGAACAGGCTCGGAAAATGGTAGAGGCCCGCGAAAAGAAACGGAAGGGAAAAGAGAAGGATTCTAAGAGCTAACGACCGGGTCACACGCCGACCGTAGGGAGGTCGTCGTGGACCCGATTGTTAGGCCCTACTCGGATTTTGGCAAGCGTGGTTTTTTCTGTCCCTGAGCATTTGGACGCGGTTGTTTAGCATTCTCACGGGCAGCGAGAGTTTTAGCGCGGGAACTGACAGACCCCGCAGAGGATGCAGCTGTAAATTTGGCGAGGTGTTTAATTGCATCGGATATTGACATGCCATCAAAACCTGCACGATAGCCGAGGCCACGGTGACGGCGCTGCTCGTCGCGTGTTTGATCGGCTGCGGCCATCCAGAGGGCGTGCTCTGCCTCAGTCCCGAATTTCTCGCCGTGATAGTGCCGTCGCATTCCGCGCTGATAGCCTGACCAAAAATCCTGATCGTTCGGTTCGTCGGATAACGTGGAAATCTGTTTCGCGCCGCGCATGTTGCGCTCAAATTCAGACTGGTTCATACCGCCTCCTGGTAACGGCACATTCCGATTTGTTCGGGCATGGGAGCGATGATCTCAATTTTCCATCCCTGACAGTCATTCGCATAATGCCGACGATAGTTGATTTCGCAATCGCGCTGGAACTGAAGTGCCGTTCTCGCCTGCGACAACAGAGCACTCCGGTTTTCTCGCAATTCGTGCAATGCGTGCGTCGTGGCCGCAGATACATCGGCCTGCATCCCCTCACTCATCCTATGTCCGCCGTACAGCCGCATCAGCACGCACGACGCACCATAACGGGTGTGTTCGATCAGATATTCATCGCGGGCGCATTCCAGCGCTACCCGCTCCAGCTCCTCGTAGGGAATAGACTCCTGTTCGAGCAGGCCGAGTTCGGATCGGTTTCCCATCATACGCATTGCGCGGGTGAATACGTTATGTCTGCCGAGATATTCGGATTGCGGCAGGGTGACGCGCAACCTGTCGTTTACGACCGTTACAGTGCCGTCGCTGTTGGCATATTCCTCGTGCCCGAAATGGCATATCGCCCGAACCCGTTTGCCGCGCTCGACGCGCTCGGAAACCTCGGCCTGCATTTCGGTGGGAACATCGTTGATCGTTTCCTGTCCGTTCAATATTGCACTGATGTGTTTGTCTGTGGCTGTATCCGTATACATTTTGTTTCTCCATTCTCCGCGTGTGGGATGCGCGGCCCCCGGTTTAGTTTAATGGCAATCGTCACAGAGGCCAGAACCGGGATTCGTGGAAAACGGATACTGCCGCGTGTAGCCGGTCTGCCCGCACGAACGGCAGCGCATGAATTTAGGCGCGTTGCTGACTGGTTTGGCGGCCTGCGTTGTCTGTTCCGGGCAGGTGACGTGCTGGGCTCCGCTGCCCTTGCTCCATTCGATCTGAGTTCCTGCCGAGATGGGGTTATTGCATTTTTTGCAGGTTCCGGGGAATTTCGCTGTGATCGTCATTTTGTCCGCCTCCGCGTATGGCCGCCGCCTGTTTTGTTCTATCTGAGATACAGTATAGCGAACAGTTCGCTATTTGTCAAGGGGAAAATGCAAGATTTTAAATATTTTTTTTAAGAGATAACCGTAAAAAATCTAATGAACGGTAAAACACATACGCTCCTACTCCATCCCGGGCCGCGCAGGGATAATTTCATGGTTGACCTGGATGGAGTTCCGTGGCGTGTGGTGGGGTTTTCGGGGCTCATGGCTATTTTGCGTAAAAGCTTATGTAAAACAAAAAGCGGGAGGGTTGTTTAAATGCAAGCGTTTAATAAAGTTATTTTGGTAGGGAACATCGTGAGCGACCCGGAGGTTAAATATTTATCGAGCGGGATGGCGCACGTTTCAATTTCTCTCGCGCTCAATTCCGTGCGGGGGAAGGGAGCCCAGAAAAAAGAGCATGTGGATTATATCGATGTGGCGATATACGACAAGCTGGCCGAGAACGTGGCGAAGTACCGCAAAAAGGGCGACCCGATACTTGTTGATGGGAAGCTTGCTCAGCAGCGGTGGGAAGACAAGGCGACGGGGCAGAAGCGCAGCAAGGTTGGCGTCATTGCGTGGTCCGTGTTGTTTCTTAATCGCGGACAGAAGCAGGACCGTGTGTTCAACCCCGACGACACGGGCGCCGTTCCCTCCGGAGTCTCGGATGCGTTCCCGGATGCGCAGCTGGTGGATGAAGGGGATATCCCGTTTTAACTCTGAACAATGAACTATGAACTTTGAACGAGGTTTTCATGTTTCACGAAACCAAAAACATGATATCAATGTCCGCATGGTGTAACGTCTGCGGCAAAACCACACAGCACAGCGTAAGCGGGAAGCGTCAAGGGCCGTGCCTGGAACACGCAAAGACCGGGATGAGCAAAGCGCAGGAGAAGCGCGCGGAGCAGCGGGAAAAAGACGAGAGGGAGCCGAGGTTGTTATGAAAAATCATGGTTGAATGGGACAAACTGCCGGCGGAAATTGAGGCCCCTGGATTTAAAAAGTCCACGGGTGAATTTACCTTTACGATTGTCACTCCGAAAAAATACGAAGGGCATGCGAAGGCTTTCATGGATCGCGTTAATGCTCTTGGTGTTTTCTTTTTTGTGCCGTGTTCTCTGGATCAAATAGACGCGCTCTTGTCCGATAAGTCAGATATGGCGGCAATTGACAGGCCCCCCCTTCTTCAGGGTAAAGGAAGTCGCTCGGACGATGCTATTTCATATCTTGTTCCTGTTGAAGTTATGGCCGAAGTTTTAGGCGTGGACCCGCGCACAGTCCAGCTTGATGCGGAGAAGGGCGCTCTTGTTCGGAGTGGTCGCGGTCAGTATGACGTTCTTGCCTCGTGCGGTTCGCTGAGAAAAGCATGGAAAGACGCCGAGTCCGTCCAGGGTAATCTACTGCGGGATGTAAAGCTTCAGCGCGAGCAGGAGCGGCTCAGGAAAGATCAGCGTAAAAACGCGGAAGAGGAAGGGAAGCTTACCAACACCGAACGGCTGCTACAGGCGGAGTCGGCGGTCCAGGCGCAGGAGCGCAATGGTCTGCTCAACATGCCTAAACTAATGGGTGCGATATTCGGCGCAGAGGTTGAGATAGCGGCGATGGACTGGGTGCGGGAGCATTTAAAGTCCTTCTCCTCGCGCGAGAAAATAATGGAAATAATCAAGAACGCCCCGCCGATAGGGACGGAACAAAAAATTCCGGCGAAGAAAAAAGAGAAACGAAAAAAGCATAAATGAATTGCACTCTTAACATACTCGATTCTCCGCTCCTTGCTCAGGCCGAGGAGCTTGTCGCCCGCATTTGGGCTATCAAGGCGCCCCCGCCGGACCTTACCATTTCGCAGTGGTCGGATGAAAATCGTATTCTTTCCTTCGACAACAATTCCGAGGGCGGGGCGTGGCGCACGTCCCGGAATCCGTTGCTGCGCGAGATCATGGATTGCATCTCAGACCCGTTTGTGCAGGAGACCTCGTTTATGAAGCCCGCGCAGATCGGCGGGACCGAAAGTCTTGTCAACAATCCTGTGGGGTATTTCATAGACCAGGACCCTTCCGCCATGCTCGTCATTTTTGAGAATGAGGCAAAGGAGCAAGCCTGGTCAACTGAACGGCTGATGTCCATGGTCATGGCGACGCCGTGTCTTCGCGCGAAAATAGATGTTGACCACGGCAACAGCACGAACAACAAACTTGATTATAAAAAGTTCGCCGGCGGAGCGCTCAACACCGGAAACTCCGGGAGCCATGGAGACCTGTCCTCCCGCCCGGTCAGGATCGTTTTTAAGGATGAATTGGACAAATGGAAAACGCTAAAGGCCGGGGACCCGGACAGCCTCGCGGACAAGCGCACGTCAACTTTTTTGACCCGCGCGAAAATAATCAATCTCTCAACCCCGCTGGAACACGATCCCGACGCCGGAGTAACCAGCCGTATATACGGCAAGTATCTTGCGGGCGACCAGAGAAAGCCATATCTCCCATGCCCGTTCTGTGGACATATGCAGAATTTTCACCACGAGCAGGTGAAATACACGCGGGAAAGCAGCACGTCGGAGAACGTCAAGGACGTATGGTTAGAGTGCGAAAATCCAAAATGTACGATAAAAAAAATCCGTCAGATGCACTTGCAGGGCATGAGACCGCGTGGAAAATGGATCGCCGCGAGACCGTTCGAGGGCAAGGCGTCATTCGGTTATTATCTGCCGTTTCTTTCGCCCTGGGTCACACTCAAGAAGTACGCCGAGGAATGGATCAGGATGTCCCGGCAGCGCCACACTAAAAAAGTTTTCGTGAACGAATGGATGGGCCAGCCCTGGACCCCGGACATGGAAATAGATTCCAAGGAAGTAACGTCGCCGTATCTCAAGCGTTGTGAGCATTATACGAAGGTACCGCTCGGTGCCTATCATCGCCTCTTCGCATTCGCCGACGTGCAGAAGGACCGGCTGGAGGTTGACGTCTGGGCTTTCGGTCCGATGGGAGAGCGCTGGGGCCTGGAGCATAAAATATTCTGGGGCGATACGTCGGAACTTTACGGTGGACACCTGGGACCGGTCTGGACAGAGCTTGAGAAATACCGCTTCAAAACCTGGGAACATGAGAGCGGAGAGAAATGCTTCATCGCCCGCATGTTCGTGGACATGGGGTATATTCAGGGTACGGTCCTGAAATTCTGCCGGGGCAAGCGCCCGCAGGTCTGGCCGGCCAAAGGTATGAGCGATACAACTTCCCGCGCGCCGCTTGTAACGAAGAGGCCGAAAGATGACAAGGCGAACCGGTGCCGGTATTACCCCATCGGCCCGAACGAGGGAAAAGAGATCGTACTCGGCAACGCGCTGAAAGACCCGCCGGACTATGTCACGCAGGCCCGGGACCTGCGGCAGGCCGGCAGAGTACCCGAGGCGGAGTTGCTGGAGCAAGGCCCGCATGAACCCGCGCCGGGGTACATGCACTTCAACCAGAATTATGATGAAGAATATTTTAAACAACTGCTGACCTCGGAGCGGGCGGAGTGGAAAGGGAAACTCCGAGTATACGTTGAGGCCCGACCGGGCGCGCGGAACGAGGCGCTTGATATGTGCGTCGGCGCCCTGGCCGCGTTCGAGAGTTCGGGTGAAGACCCGAAGCCGTATGTGGAGGCGTTCAAGCGGCAATGGGCGGGCAGAAAACAGAGTGGGGTTGAATCGCAAGAAGAGCCGGTGGCGCAACCTCAAACGAGAGGCCGCAGGATCATCAGCAAGGGAGTAGTGTAAAATTCAAGGAGGTCGCATGGCGGGGATAACGGCAATTGTGATAAAAGGCGTTAGTTTTTCAAAGCCGTATTTGCGGATTGATGAGATCGTTGCCAGTTTCCCGTTGTCACGGTCAAAGATATATGAACTCATTCGCGACGGAGTGCTCACCGCGCACTGCGCAAGCGGAGCAAAGGTAAAGGGGATATGTATCCCAACGATTGAGATCAAGGAATATTTCGAGAAAATAAAAGTCGCTCCGAATAAGTGGAACGAATAAAAGGAGGGTAAAATGTCAAAGCTCATTCAACCCGGGATAATCCATCCAGGCAGCAGAGAGCACCGCCGCATGTCGCTGATCGAAGCGAACAAGCGGCTCATCGAACTCAATCGTCAACAGGCCCGGAACATTCAGATCGTGAATGTTTTCCTCACAAAAATAGCAACCATGATCGGAACAGGAATCCCCGGCTCCGCGGCAGAGGCGACGAACGCCGCCGATGCCATGCTTGCCCGGATCGAGAAACTCGTAGAAACAGAAAAAACCGTCCAGTTGCCCTGATTTGCCCTGGTTTGCCCTATTCATCTCCCGGTAAATACCTGCTATCGTGCGGGCAATGAACCGCACACATTCAAATATCGGTCTCGGCTCCTTTTCAGATAGCCCACCTGTCTCATCAACAGGCGGGCTTTTTCTTTTTGCAAGGGGGGAATCATGCCCGGAATAACGCTCGCGCAGGCACAAGCAAAGCTTGACGAATACCTTGCGGCGGAAACCGCGATATTGTCCGGCCAGCGCTATACCATAGGCGGCAGGTCATTAGACCGTGCTCAAATTCAGTTTGTCCAGCAGGGGATAGAAATATGGGACGCCCGGGTTAAAAAACTTTCTGTTAACTCATCCGGCGGAATAAAAGTTTTCTCAGGTGTACCCGTGGACTCATAAAATGCCAAGGCTTAGCAAAAACGAAGCCCTCCAGCGCATCTCCGAAGCCGTGAAAATGAACGTATTCGAGCGCGCCCTTGCCACCATATCCCCCGGCGCTGCGCTCAAACGCGCTCAAAGCCGCGCGGCCCTGGCGCTGTCCGGCGCATACGTCGGAGGCTCGCGCGCTCGCAAAGCAACGCAGGAATGGGTGACGTCGGGCGGCGATGCCGATACCGACCTGCTCATGGACCTGCCCACCATGCGCGAACGTTGCCGGGACCTGGATCGAAATAACCCGCTGGCCCATGGCGCAATTCAGACCAAAGTCATGCGCATCATCGGCTCCGGTCTAAAGCTCCGGCCTCAACTCGACCGCAAGTTGCTGGGCCTCGAAGACGCCGCAGCTGATGAACTGGAAGAAACGATCAAGCGTGAATGGCGGCTCTTCTGGATGAACCGCGAAGTAGACTCATCCCGCATCTGCTCCGGCCCGGAGTTGGAATGGATGCACTGCAAACAGCGTAAAGTCAATGGCGAAGTGCTTGTGCTGTTCCCGCGCATCGAGCGCACCGGCTCGCCCTACTCCACAAAAGTGCAGCTCGTCGAAGCGGACCGGCTCTACAACAAGGACAGCGCAGCAGACAGCGACGAACTGGCCGGCGGCGTCAGGAAAAACAAGCAGACCGGCGAACCCATCGAATACCACATCCTGAAGCAGCACCCCGGCAAACTCATCGGCACGCGCAAGCTGGAATGGGACATCATCCCCGCATTCGGGAGCAAGACCGGCCTGCCCAACGTGTTGCACAATTTCCGCATGGAACGCCCCGGCCAGAGCCGAGGCATCCCCGATTTTTCCCCGGTCATCGAGATGCTGAAAGAACTGGGCCGCTACAGCGAGGCAGAAGTATCCGCCGCCGTGCTTTCCTCATTTTTCACCGTGTTTGTACGGAGCACAGACCCGGACAATGAGACCGGTCTGAACATCAAGAAAAACTCCGCCCTGCCCGGCAGCGACAGCGCGGGAAATACCGACGAATACCGTCTCGGCAAGGGCAGCATCGTCGGCCTCGGGCCGAACGAAGACATCAGCACCGCCAACCCCGGCAGACCGAACCCGAATTTTGACCCGTTCTTTTCCGCCATCTCGCAGCAGATCGGCGTCGGATTGGGGTTGCCCGCTGAAGTCCTGCTCAAGAAATTCACCGCATCCTATACCGCAGCGCGCGGCGCCCTGCTCGACGCCTGGGCCTACTTCATCATGGAGCGCGAGTTCGAGGCGATGAGATTTAATCAGCCCATCTATGAGCTGTTCTTCTACGAGGCTGTGGCCCTCGGCAGGATCGCAGCTCCCGGATATTTCGACGATTCCATCATTCGTGCCGCTTATACGAACGCCGACTGGATCGGACCCGCCAAGGGAATGATCAATGAAAAAGATGAGATCGCCGCTGCCAAGGAGCGCGTGGCGCTCACCATCACCACGCTGGACGAAGAGACCAGCGCCATCACCGGAGGCGACTGGGAGGCCAAGTTCCCGCAGCGCGTCAAGGAATCCAAGATGGTCAAGGATGCAGGGCTCGATGTTGAGGCCAATGCGCTGGAGCAGCAACGGCTGCAGGCGGAACAGAATCAGGCGCGGCAGGAGCAGCAGAACAAGGACAATAAAAATCAGCAGGACCAGCAAGACCAACAGGACACCGAAGACGAAAAGAAACGGGAACAAAAACAGGAAGAGCAACAGCAGGAATCGGCGCGGAGAGACCAGCAGCACAAAGACCTGATCACCGCGCTTGTCAACAAAGAACAACCAGCTCCCGTGGTGAATGTGGCCGCGCCGGTGGTGAATGTAACGCCCGCGCCGATAAACGTGGCGGCCCCGACTGTGAACGTGACGCCGCCATCCGTCACGGTTGAATCTCCGACGGTCAACATAGCGCCCGCGCAGATCACCGTGACTCAGCCGGACATAAAAGTTGACGCCCATCTGCATGTGATGAAATCGACGGATAAAAAAAGCATGGAAGTGCGGGACAAGAACGGAAAACTCACCAGCACGGTGGAGATGAAGGAGTAGGCCATGGCACTTACACTCGCAGACGTAGGCGCGGATCAGATACTTAAAAGCTACTTCAACAAGAGCCAGCCCGCGGGAGGGAACAACCTCACGCTCAAGCTGTATACGAACAACCACTCCATCGCCGACACGGACACGGCGGGATCCTGCACCGAGGCCTCGGGCGGCGGATATGCGGCGCTAACGCTCACGGCGGGTAGTTGGACCGTAACCCCGGCGAATGATCCGAGTGACGCCGTCTATGCGCAACAGACCTTTACCTTCACCGGCGCGCTCGCGGGCAGTGCCACGGTATACGGCTATTTCGTGGTTGATGCAGACGGCGTGCTGATATGGGAAGAGGCGCTCGCCGCGCCATACACCCCGGCAAACAACGGCGACAACATCAAGATCACGCCTAAATTTCAGATGAGCAAGGGGACCCCGAGCTAATGGCAACCGGCACCGCAACCATAGACTTCGGCGCAACGCCCACGGATACCGCAACAGTGCTCGTCGGAGGATTGTCAGGGTTGACCGTAAACTCTCATCTTGAGCCGTTTGTCCAAGGTAGCGATTCAACGGTTGACAACAGCGTGGACGCTCACCAGCAACTTGCAATGAGGGCGCGATTTTATTGTGAATATGTTTCAGCCACAAACATGAATATCGTCGCAGACGTGATGATTGGTTTTGCAACAGGCACATTCACCGTCCATTACGCAACAGCATAAGGGGACAACATGGGCATCCTTCAAAAAATACTTGGGGCCTCGGGACTTTATCAGGCGAACGTTGATGCAAGCGGGAGTTTGCAGGTAACAGGTCCGACTGACAAAACAAAAACAGGATATAACTCTCCTGTCATTGAAGTTGATGCGGGAGCCATAACCGGCACGCGTTTATTCAAAAGCCAGTACGTTTCGCACGACGACCGTTTAAGTGTCGGCATTGACACGGTATCAGCAGTTTACAATTTCACCACTACTTTACAGAACACCGGGAAATTCAAACATGCTTTCACCACCATGACCATGACGCAGAGCGGTGGCTTTCTGAACATCAATCCCGCCCTTGCAACTGTATCAGGAAACTACGCATTTCTTCAGACATGGAAGCATTTTTCCTTACAGGCTGATGGAGAACTGCACATCGAAATGGTGGGGCAGATTTCAGCTATGCCTCCATCAAACCAGATATTTGAAACGGGATTGTTCCTGGGGACGGCGGGTGTCGTGCCCGCTGACGGAGTGTTCTTCCGGCTGACCTCGGCAGGACTCGAAGGGGTCGTGGTAAACAACGGAACACCCTATTCAACGGGAGTTTTTGTAGCATCCCTTCCGCTGAATACGAATGGTAAGTACACCATCATCGTCACGCAAAGACACGTTTGCTTCTGGGTAGATGGCAGCCTCGGAGGAAAGATAGATACCCCTGCCGGGAACGCAATCCCGTTTCTATCGGTAAATCTGCCCCTGTGCTGGATGATGAGGAATGCGGGCACCGTAACCGGCGGAGCTATCGTAAAAATGGGATCGGCGCACGTTTCCCAAGTGGACCTGCACACTTCAAAGCCCTGGTCGGAACAAATGGCCATGCAAGGCAACGCCTATCAGGGACAGGACGGCGACACGATGGGATCGCTGGCCATGTATAGCAATTCCGCTCTTGCCGCTGCCGCCGCGCTGACGAACACAACCGCTGCCGCGCCGAACGTTGGGCTCGGTGGGGTTGTTCTGGTACTGCCAACACTTACCGCCGGAACAGACGGAATCCTGTTTTCCTATCTAAACCCCGTTGGCTCAGTTACGCAACCGCCAAAAACGCTTGTGATTAAAGGAATCCGTATAGATGCCAGTGTACAGGTTGCGCTTACCGGTGGACCCCTTACGCTTATCTTTGGCGCAGCCTACGGACACACCGCGCTGTCACTGGCAACCGCTGAAACAGGGTCATTTGTTACGGCCACCGCGAAAGCACCAAGAAGGGTTCCCCTGGGGAATATAGATTTCCTCGTTACCGCTCCGGCAGGATCGGGGGCAGTTGGTATCTATGTTCCGTTTGTCAGCCCTATTACCGTAAACCCAGGCGAATATTTTGCAATAACCATGCGGAACGTTGGCACAGTAACGTCGGCGGGCGCGCTTGCAATTACTGTGTTCTCTGATCACTATTTTGAATAGGGTCTAAATGAGCTTACTACTTGCAAACCAAACTGGAGGATCGCAAACCCTCACGCTCACCATGTCCGGCGGACTACTCGCCGGAGCGGAAGAGGTTGAGCTTGTAGGCGTACTCGATGCCCCGGAATCCGGCGCAATCATCGGCGGTGCCGCTCTGGTACTCGTTGCCGCCGCCCAGGTTATGGCGGACGGTGCGCTCGCGGGAGCGGATGAAGTCGAAATCGTTGCGGTGCTTGATGCCCCGGTCTCAGGCGCGGTGTCCGGCGGAACGGCAGAGGAAGCCTTGGGCAGCATCAATGCCACATCCGGCGGTGGGGTTTCCGGCGGTTCGGCAGCTGCGGAGCTTTCCGAAGTATCCGACATGACGGGCGGCGCGATCCTTGGCGCGGAAGAATCAGAGCTCGTTGCGGACATGCTCGATATGCTGGCCGGTGCAATCGCCGCGGGATCGGCGGACATAGAAACGCATCCCTCCGGCGCGCAGACCGTTACGCTCGAAATGTTCGGCGGGGCTGAAATGGGCGGCGCGGCGGATGCGCTCGGGGAATATACAGCCGTCGTTGCAATAGGCACCGGTGAAGAACCGCTCTACTTCCCGGTGGTGCGCAAAAAGAAAAAGAAAAAATCAGCAGTTGCAGAAACAGCCGCACAAGACCGTCCCGAAGATGCCGCGCTTGTTATGGCGCTCATGATGGCGGCATGGGATGAGGAGGAAATATGCGTTTGATCGACATCATCAACGGCCCCTGGGCCATCACCCCGGAGATGCTGAACGAGATCCGCAGCATCTATGCAAAGCACATGCGCGGCGAGAAGATCGACAAGGCGGTCTTGGAGCAGCTCGCCGCGGCGAACGGGGCGAAGAAGCAGGCTGCGGCGCAAGGCCTGGAGATCGTCAACGGGACCGCCATCATCCCCATCGAAGGCGTCATCGCCAAGAAGATGAACATTTTTATGGCGCTTTGCGGCGGGGCAAGCACCCAGCTGGTGGAACGGGACATACGGCAGGCCCTTGCCGACGACACGGTAAGCCAGATCATGCTGTATGTGGACTCCCCCGGCGGCACTGTTGACGGCACCTTCGAGTTGTCGAACTTCATATACGCGAACCGGGGCAAAAAGCCCATCATCGCCTTCTCCGATGGGAGCATGTATTCGGCGGCCTATGCGATCGGGTCGGCTGCGGATGCCGCATACATCTCCAGCATGGCTGCCGGCGTGGGGTCCATCGGCGTGGTAGTCGGGCACGAAGACGTATCGAAGATGGAAGAGAAGATGGGCATCAAGACCACGGAGATATACGCGGGCAAGTACAAGCGCATAGCCTCCTCATACCAGCCGCTTTCCCAGGACGGCCGCGACGCCATACAGTCCGAAGTGGACTACCTCTATTCCGTGTTCGTGGATACGGTCGCCCGTAATCGCGGGGTAACGTCGGAGCAGGTGCTTGCCGACATGTCCACGGATGTCAAAAGCGCCTTCATGGGGCAGCAGGCGGTAGACGCCGGGCTGGTCGATGGGGTTGCAACCATGGAAGAGATCATCAATAAGAATATCCCGCAACGCAGGGCCGGTGTTGTCATGCAAGCGGTTGTTCCCGCAGCACTAAAATCAGCCGAGGCCGGTAGCGCCGAGGCAACCAAGGAGGAAACCATGGATCTTAAAGATTTGAAAGAAAAACATGCGGACCTGTACACGGCCGTTTTCGAGGAAGGCAAAAAGACCGGTCTCGAAGAAGGCGCGGCGGCAGGGTCCACAGCACAGCTTGAGCGCATTAAGTCCGTCAAGGCGGTTGCCATGCCGGGCCACGAAGCGCTCATCGAAAGCCTCATGTTCGACGGCAAGACCTCCGGCCCGGAAGCGGCCATGGCGGTCGTATCCGCCGAGAACAAGAAGCGCGCCGGACGCCTGGCTGACTTCAAGGCCGACGGCGCAAGCGTACTCGTCCCTGTGTCGGACGGCACGGCAGCGGACCTGGCGGCAGCACAGAAGCCCGCAGAGGACAAGTCCCTCCCGGTTGAGGAGCGGGCAAAAGAGTCGTGGGATGCCAGCGCGGATCTCCGCACGGAGTTCAGCGGTAGCTTTGAAGGCTATCTCGCGTATTACAAAGCCATGGACGCGGGCTCGGTCAGGATCATCGGCGCAAAGAAGTAAGTCACCGCTCCCCGCTTTAAGTTTCCTCTCCCCATCGTGGGAGAGGACGGAAGGTGAGGGGGAATCCCGCAAGGATTATATGTTCTTGGGGGAGAGGTGAGGGGTCCCGATTCATCGGGATCATAAACCTTAAATCAGAAAATACAGGAGGAAAAAGAAATGACGACATTAGCAGCCAACAAGCCCCGCTCCAAAGAGCTCGGGAACATCAACGAAATTCCGGTGATCGCATCGGACATCATTTACGAAGGCGCGGCAGTCGGCGTAGTGAACGGCACCGGTCATGCTCGCCCGCTCACCAGCGTGGACAAGTTCGTCGGCTTCTGCGAGGCAAAAGCGGACAATAGCGCGGGCGCCGCAGCGGCCATCAATGTGCGAGTATACAAGCAGGGCGAGGCGCAGCTCTCTGTTTCCGGCGCGGTCATCACCGATATCGGCCAGCCGGTCTATGCCACGGACGACGACACGTTCGTATTCCTGCCCACGGGCGCCGTGTTTATCGGGTTCGTGAAGCGCTTTGTTTCCTCAGGCGTGGTGGTTGTGGAATACAACACACCGCACTTCATCGATCCCTATGCGGGAAAAGTGGCGGCCACGTTCAGCGCCAGCGCCACGCTCTCCGCTGTTGACAGCGGCAAGGTGTTCTTCGTGGACACCGACGCGCAGACCATGACGCTGCCGGCGGTCGAAGGCATGGCGGGCATCAAAGTCGTGAACATAGGCGCTTACGGAGCGGTTCTCGTGACCATCACCCCGAACGCCGCGGACATGATCGAAGGCCCGGGAATCACGGCAGCGGACACCAAGGGCGTGCTGAACACCAAGGCAACCGCGCAGCGCGGGGATTTCGTGGAGTTCGAGTACAGCGACGCGAACGGCTGGGTGATCACGAACATGAAGGGCGTCTGGGCGCGGGCGGCATAGTATTTGAGATTCAAGATTTAATTTTGAATTTTGAGTTTTGAATATTAAATCTTTTTCAAGGAGGACCTTACCATGGGTTTAGAGAGACTTTCCAGCCGGGCAATAATCGGCGAATTTTACAACACACTTCAGGCGGATGCAGGCATGGAGTGGATCAACGACACGTCCATGATGATGCAGTCCGATCAGGAGTCGGAGACGTATGCATGGCTCGGCATGGTGCCGGGTATGCGCGAGTGGGTCGGAGGCCGTCAGGCCAAGGGCTTCCGCGACAACGGCATCACGGTGGCCAATAAGCACTATGAATCCACCATCGACATCCTGCTCCGGCACCTGCGGCGGGACAAGACCGGCCAGGCCATGGTCCGCATCCGCGAACTGGCGGTCCGCACCAACAGCCACTGGGCAAGCCTGCTCAGCACCCTGCTGCTCGCGGCACCGTCTGCGGTTTGCTACGACAGTCAGTATTTCTTCGACACCGACCATTCCGAAGGCGACAGCGGCACGCAGAACAACGACATCACCGTTGACATCAGTGCGTTGCCCGCAGTGGTCCACGGCGTTGTCACGGCGCCATCGGTCGAGGAAATGCAGCAGTCCATCATCAGCGGGATTACTGCTATCCTCGGCTTCAAGGACGACACGGGCGAGCCCATGAATGAGAGCGCGCAGAAGTTCCGCGTCATCGTCCCGGCCTCGCTCTTCATCGTTGCCAGCAAGGCTGTTTCCATGCCCATGGGCGTGGGGGTCTCCGAGCAGAACGTGCCGGCCAATATGTCCATCTCGGTCAGCATGAATCCTAGGCTTACCTGGACCGACAGCTTCGCCGTGTTTCGCGCCGACGGCAACACCAAGGCCTTCATTCGGCAGGAGGAGACGGCTGTACAGCTCAAGGCTAAGGCTGAGGGCAGCGAGTATGAGTTTGACAACGACGCATGGCAGTTCGGCGTGGACACCTGGCGTAACGTAGCTTATGGCTTCTGGCAGCATGCCTGCTACGTGACAATGACGTAGGCAGTAAAAATCAGGGGGCGGGTTTTGCCGCCCGCCCCTTCCGTTAAAGGAGAACGCCCCATGAAATACTACATTGCAACAGACAGGCCGCTTGATATCCCGGCGGGCTCGGTTGTGGAGTTGACGCCCGAGCAATATAAGGTCCGGAAACATGCGGTCATTCCGTCCGTGCCCCTGCCCGAAAAATGGGAGATGGCGGTGTTCACGGCAACGGCTCCGCTCCAGTTCAAGGCAGGGGAAAAGATAGGCACCACGGCGGAGATGCCGAAATCGGCGAAGGAGAACATCATCCCCGTAGTAAAGGCCGGGATATTGCCCGCCGAGGCGAAGATGAAAAAATGAGCAACCTTTGGAGGCCCCTATGTCATCAGGCGACAGGCGATCAATCACATATCAGGCCGTGCTTTTATACATCGCGCTCCCATTGCTCTTTTCCATCGGCGGCTTCCTGATGCGTGATCTGTACGCCGAGGTCAAGACCGTGCGAACGGAAAAGTTGGACCGCACGGAATTCTATCAGGCCGCGGTGTTGATGGATAAAAAAATGGACCTGATTATCCAGTTGCTCCGGGACCATGAGGCGAATTCGGACAATTAAAAAGGAGAAGTTAAGAATTAAGAAAATTTCATCCTTCGTATTTTCTTACTTCTTACTTGTACTCTCATGATTACTCGCAAAGAAAACGCCGTCTTCGACGACTACCAACTAAGTATCCTCTCCCGGATAGAGGCCATGTTCCCGGCGGTCTCACTCATAGCCACAAGCGGCCATCGGACCCCGTTGGAGCAACTCCATGTTATCGGGGCTTACTCTCAGGGTTTCCAATATCCTGAGTTTACGCCTCAAGACGTGTTTGCAACAACCACCTTTGAGCTTGACGGGCAAGCCGTGCACGGCTTCCGCTGGCTCCGCACCTGGGGCGAGTGCCTGCACCGGGGGATTATCGTAAATCCGCCCCTTGTCGTTGTCGCGCCTTTTGACTATTTCCGGGAAGGGGTGAACAAAAAAGGCCAGCTCATTCAGGCGAGCAACCACATCATTGACGCGGACCTTGATCCGCGCGTGAAAGCCTGCCCGATTGATTTCTCGCAGATGTGCGGACCCCGACCGGATATCCACCGCGTCGCGGAAATAATGGAGCAGGCGAAACTTTCCGGTATTCCGATCAAGAACATCACGATAGAGCACGGGAATGGATGTGTGCATATTGATTTAGTAGCGTTGCCCTTTACGGGCAACGACAAAGTCATTCGTCGGGGATAAACCCCGACGCTACCAAATAACAAGGAGGCTACCATGCCGACATTAATTTTGCTTTTGAAATATCTTCCTGCGCTTTTGAAAATGAAGGATGTGGCAGCTGATGTTCGAGCGGAGACGGGGGCCGAGAAGCCCGCGATAGTTTCCCGCCGGGCGGTCGGGGGCGTTGTGGCTGTGGTGCTCGGGGCCGTGGCGGTTTACACCGGCACGGAGATGAGCGGCACGCAGAGCGCACAGATCACTGACAACATCATGTCAGTCATATCCGCCTGCGGCGCGTTGTACGGCGCGGCTATGGTCATTGTCGGTCAGATTCGGAAGGGGAAGTAGATGCTGGATTTCAACGCGGATAAAGCGGTCTTTTTGTCTGATTTCGCGGAGACGGTTGTTTATACGCCGTTCGGCGGACAGGCCGCGAACCTTCCGACTATTTTCGACAATGCGAATCAGGATATTAGGTTTGATATGGGCGTACTCGGAAGCGGCGGGCCGAGGGTGATAGTCTCTGATTCCGATGTGCCGAATCTTAGTAAGAAGGACACTTTCACGGTGAGAAGCGTGGTTTACAAAGTGGCGGATATACAACCGGACGGAACGGGCTTCACAACAGTGCTTCTAAAGCTTTAATTCCTCTCCCCTCAGCGGGAGAGGTTAGGTGAGGGGTGGTATGCCGTCAACAGTACGAGAGACAATTTTATCAAATCTTGATACCCGGCTCAAAACTATTTTGACCACGGGAGGTTACTCAACTAACCTCGGTAACTACGTTATCTCCTGGCAAACGGACCCGACGCCGCTTGAGGAATTGAATCCTGCGGAGGTTGAATACAGAGATGCGGACGTGGATAGCGCCGACGATCTGCTCGGCACTCATCGGCACAAAATGAAAATAACACTTGAGGTCCGGGCGGCGGGCAGTACTCCTATTGCGACGCTCCGAAGCATGGAAGCGGACCTGCATAAAGCCATCGGAGTGGAGGCTGCGGGCGCCGCGCCCGCTCGCTGGGGCGGAGTGGCCTTGCTTACCGAACCGGGCCGGACAAGCATGAGGGCGGAACAGGCGGCGCAAGTGGCGGCGGGTTTGACGTTTGAGTTTTACATCACATATCGGACGCTCGCATGGGATGCGTTTACGGCGGCTTGAAAATAGCACATTAAAGCGAGGTGAAAAATGGACAGACAACCAGGGGCGTGGGTGCTCGATGAAAACGGAGAATTGCGGCCGGATATGAACGATCCCGCGATGGCGGGCAGATATGCCGGAGAGCAGAAACCACCGGAGCCGGTGAAAAAATCAGGAGGTAAAAAACATGTCACAGCTTGAGAACTTAGGGCTTCTACTTTTTAAAATGGAAACTGTATACAACACCGACCCGACACCGGCTGCGGCCACGGACCCCATCCTCGTGGGTAACATCAAAGTTGCCCCCATATACGAAGCGCATCAGCCGAAACCCGCGTTGCCGTATTTCGGAGAGATCCCGAATATCCAGATAGGGCAGGGAATATCCCTCAGCTTTCAGACGGAGTTCAGGGGCGGCGGCGCGGCGGCCACTCCGACGAAGCTCGGCATGTTCCTCCGTTGTGCCGGATTCGCGCAGACCGTCGCCACGAATGTGGACTATGACGAAACGAGCGCAACGGATGCGGAGTCCGGCACGGCCTACTGGTACGCCGGGGGAAAACTATACAAAGCCAGCGGCCTCGTGACGAAATCCATAAAAGCGAATTTCGAGGCGAACAAACCGGGGCTGTTCGACGTTGAAATGGTCGGCATGTTCGCGGGCATAGCCGCTTTCGCGACGGAGGTATCGTTACCCTCGCCCACGTTCGGAACGCTTCAGCTTCCGCCGGTGCTTCAGGCCGCGGCCTTCGCCATTGATGGGTATTCCGCGCTGATATCGAAATTAGCCTTGAGCGTTGAGAATACGGTTACTCCGCGCAAGGACGCTTCGGCTACTTACGGGATTAATCGGTATATCGTGACGGATCGTAAAATTACAGGCTCCTGCGATCCTGAAATGGTGGCGCTGTCCACGTACAATCCGTGGACCACCTTTGACAACGGCACGGCCGGGGCGCTTACAATAACGCTGGGTTCGGCCACGGGCAACAAGCTTGTTGTAAGCTCCAGCCGTGTGTTGAAATCGAAAGTGGACCTTGGGGCGCGGGATGGAATCAAGGTTTACGAGCTCGGCTTTGATTGCACAGTGACAACGGCTGCGGGTAATGATCGGCTGCACTTTAAGACGCAGTGATGGGAAGGTAAGAAGTAAGAATTGGAAATAAGAAAATAGGAGTGATCTATGGCATACGACACAAAGGACAGCGGGAAAATCCGGCGCAACGAACTTTCATATCTTCCACTCGGAGTCAAGGCCGTGCTGGGTTGGCGGCTGCCGAGCACGGAAGAAATACGCGAATACAAAAACGAATACATGCGCTCGCAATTCGCAAAGGGCGCCGACGAGGCTAAGGCTTTCGATTTCGGCGCCGGAATAAAATTGCTCGTTGAGATACAGGACGGCGACTGGTCGGACAACGGCAAGCCGATATCAAGCAATCCGGAAAGCCCGGATTATCGGGCGGACTGGAAAGACGTAGTCGGCAAAATAGACATTGCGCGGATCATGATCGCGGGTCTGGCCGATGCGGTGTTCGGCGGACTATTCGACCGAGGGGAGGTCAGCCCGGAGCCTGTCCCTTTTCCGAAGAACTCCGAAGGCTCGCCGAGTCCTGTAACAAAAGACGCCGGGAAAAGTGCCTGAGCGGAGCGGGCGACAGTGAAGAGCGTTTACAGTGGATGTGTGGACAATGCGGGCGGCGAGAACAATATCAACCGTCAAAATGGTTTCAGCATATTTATGATTTATACCTGTGGCAACTCGGCGGCTATTGGTTCGGAAATAATACTTTGACGCCCGCCGAGTGGGTAGGACTTGGGTTATTGAAGAAGGCGCTGGAGCGGCGATAATGTTTTCTCCTTATGTTGTAGCCCCTCCCTGGCATGGGAGGGGTTGGGGCGGGTGGGGGTTTAATGAATCTCACAATCACCGGCATAAAAGAACTTCGTGAAAACCTTAACAACGCGGCGCGTGAAAAACTTCCATCCGCCGTATCCTCGGCGATTAACACGACGCTTCGTGGGGCCATGCAGGACCAGAAAAAAGAAATCAAAGATTCATTTCCCACGGCAACTCCGTTTATTCTGAGTAGTGTTCTTTATGAGAAGTCGGGAAAAGAAACACTTACAGGCCGCATCTACATTTCTTCCGAGCAAAAAAGAAAAGAAGGAACGCCGACACCCAGCCAGGTGCTCGCGCCTCATGTTTCGGGCGGCATCCGCTCAATAAAAAGATCGGAACGTTCTTTACGAAGGATCGGAGTTCTCGGCCCGAATCAATTCATTGTCCCGGGGCCTCAGGCTCCCGTAGACCAATACGGAAACATTCCGGGCCCGCAAATGGTGAAGATCCTATCCGCCGCGGGACTCTTTAATGAATCCGGCTTTCTGATGAATCAGACGGAGGGGTCAGGGAGAAAAAAAGGTTTTGCCGAAAAAGCTTACTGTGTGCCTTTCGTGGGAATATTCTGGCGGGTTACGGCGAAGACTACTTACCCTGTGCTTTTTTTTACGAATTCTCCGCCTCAATACGAAGCGGAAAGCTACGATTTTTATTATAGCGTAAAGTCTTATTTCAACAAAAACTTTGCGCCTAATTTCCGGCAAGCTTTCCAACTGAAATTCGCGGGGCGATAAATGAGCGACGAAAAAAGCAATATAGAAATAAGAGTGAGTGCCGAAGGAACCGCGCAAACAGCCGCGGACCTGAATGGGGTCGCCAACGCCGCCGGGAACATGGAGGCCGGCACAGGCCGCGCCTCCGTCGGCGCGAAGGGCCTCATGTTCGCGGCCAACGGTATGGCGCACGAACTCGGCGTGTCGGGCTCGATGGCCCGGTATCTGGGCCACGAGGTCGGGGCCCTGGCCGCGGGCCTCGGCGGCGGGGCGCTTGCGTTCGGGGCCGTGTCTTTGGCCGCGATGGTAACTTATAAAGTTTACGAGCACTTCACGGAAGCGGCCAAGGCGAAACGGGATGAAATAGATAAAAACGTGAAAGCGCTTGAAGGGGAAATAAAAGCGCTTTACGCGAATGGACTTCAGACCGCGGGAGTTATTGCCGGACATGAAGATTTGTTGCGGCTTAAAAAAGACATCTATCTGATAGACGCGAAAGAGCGCATCAGGGTGGAGACTGAAGAGCTTGCGAAACTTCACAAAGAACAGAAAGAGGGGATAGGTAATTGGGAAAAGTTAAAAATCGTGATGGCGGCGAGCGGAGGGACGCAAGAGCAAGTTGACGCGAAAGTGCAACTTGCCATGACGCAAAAAAACACGAAGCAAATTGAGACCATAAAACTCAAAGAGCTGGAATTGAAACTTGACCAGGAGACCTACAACGCCGTCAAGGGCGGCGGGCCGACGCCCACGCAGCAAAAGGAATTCGACGCGAAAGAGGCCGAGGCCAAAAAAGTCGAGGAGCTGATGCAGTCCTTCCGTAACCGCGAGGTTTTGCTCGGTCTGGACGCGGACAACAAAGAACTTCAGCAATTAGATACGAAGCACGCGGAAGAGTTTCAGAAACTTATAGACAATCATGCGGCCAAGGAGCAGCTGGAAGAGGCGTATGGCATCCAGATAGCGGAACGCAAGGACAAGGAAGCGCAACAGGATTTGAAGCGCCAGCAGAATCAGGCGAAAATGGAAAAGCAGTTGAACGATTACAAATTCCAAACCGCGAGGTCTTCGCTCGACGCCATCAATACTTTGACGCACGGGAAATACAAAGCGATCTATCTTGCGCAGCAGGCGATGCTCGCGGGGCAGGCGATCATGCACGGCAACGCAGCGGCGGCGGCGGCCATCGCTCCGCCTCCCATTGGGGTCGGCCCGGAGTTAGGCGCGCCGCTTGCTTTCTGGGCGCGGGCGCAGGGTTATGCGGCGGCGGCGGCGATCATGGCGCAGGCGTTCACCTCTTCCGGCGGCGGAGGCGGCGCGTCCGGCACGTATGCCGCTAATCCCGCGACAGGCCAGCCCTCCGATTCCAGTGGCTCTCCGTATAAATATTATTCGTATGAACAAAGTAATTACGGTTCCGCATGGAGGCCGGAGTCCGCTCCGCAGCACGTGCGGGTAGAGGTTGTGGTGAACGACGACGCTTTTACCACGAAAGTGGTCAAGGCGGTCAGTGGCGATATTCGGAAGCGCGGTGAAACTTACGACTTGGTGAACAATCATGCCTGATTCTTTTACTTGGAGAGTGGAACTGCCGATTTCAGAAGAAGAGGTCGGATTGAAAATGCTGATTTCCGCGGGCGAGGATTCCTGTGGGCCTGAACAGATTCGTGTCAAAGGTGGCAATCCTCGCCTGTTGTTTCGCTGCCCTATAAATTTTCAGTCCGTATCCGACGCCGATGCGGTTTATACGTTTTATACCGCCCATCTCGGAGTGGCCTTCTACTGGACTCGGCCATCCCGAGGATCAGGTGATTCATCCGTACAGTATACGGTCCGTTTCCACAAACAGGGCCTGAAGCGCGATTGGTTTCGGGCCGGGCTATATCAAATGCAGACCATGGAATTTATCGAGGACCGCCGATGAGCCGCGCGCTTTCCCCGTCACTTCAAACACAGATCGCCGCCGGGCTTGCCATGCCCCGGTCCGTGCTTACGATTTTTCTGGATGGGTCCACTCTCCGCTATGTGGACCATCACGCGAATCTGTCCTTTCAGGGGAATACTCTCACAGCCCGACGCTGGAAGCACGGGAAAATAAAAACTTCATCCACCGGGAAAATAGATTCCGTAGCGGTCAATATCGTGGACATCAACCGCGAAGTGGCGGGCTATCACGCGGCTTCTCCTTTTGACGGGCGCAAATTCACCATCTCGAAAATATTCCTCAACACTTCCACCGGCGCTGTTATAGACGCCTGGCCGACGTATGATGACAGCCTTTTGCAGTTTCGGGGCGAGATGGATGAGCTTACCCCGGAAACGATCAACTTCTCTTTCCAGGGCATTTCGACGCAGGACAGAACGCGGACGGATATCCCGTGGCGCACGCTGATACGCTCCTGCCCCTGGCTCGAATTCTGCGATACGAACTGCGCGTATAACGGCGGCAGTCGTCCTTCCGGCACGGCCTCGGCGGGCGCTACCACCTCGCTTACCTCGTCGGCGCTCGTCGGTATATCCTCGATGTACGGCGCGACGCTGAAGCTGCTCACCGGCACGAGCGGAGGTAAAGAGCGCTGGATTAAAAACCACAACACAGGCACGGGTCAAATTACGTTCGACGCGCTCACGAATGCGGTGGTTGCGGGTGATACGTTTACGCTGGACTGCGACCGCTCCAAAGGCTCCTGCAAGAACCTCGGCAATACCAATAATTTCGGCGGCTTTGATGCGGGCCTGTCAATCATTCAGAGCGGAATAAATCCGATGGCGCTGTACCCGCACGGACGGATTAGTCCGGACAGTACGCGCAAATATCGCGAGCCGGGTATTTCCGGCAATGTGCTGCCATATGTTTATGGTCGCCGGGCCGTTGCCGGAACATTGGTAAAATACGGCGAGACGAATATGTCCGCCAGCGTAAGACAGACGCGCGTTTATGTTTTCGCCGCTGGGGAAAACGACGCGGTGGAAGAGCTGTGGGTGAGGGATCAAAAGGTAGACCTCACGCAAACAAATAAAGTTCAAATACGGCTCGGCGCATCCGGCGACGTGGTCAACAAATCGGAAATGAACAACGCGTGGGACCTGGATGTAGCCTCCGTTCGCTTCAAGGATTGCCTCTTCATCGTCATCAAGGGGGAGACAGTAGCTATTACCATGCGCTACAAATTCCTTTATCCGGCGCCGACCTCCTGGTTTGCAAATCTTTTTGGCGGGGATTTGTCGGACTCTGTTGTGGCCGTTATTCGCGGGCTGAAGGTGCAGAAATATTTATCTAATGGTAACGCGGACGGCGCCCCCGTGTGGCAGGACAATGCGGCCTGGTGTGAGCTGGATTTGATAACAAGGCGCTCGCTGATGCCACTTACCTCCGCCGATATAGCATATGATTATTATTATGCCGCCGCCGCCGCGTGTACGGCAAACAATTACCGGGTGGGGCTGTTGCTCTCGGAAGCGAAGAGCGAAACCGACACGCTGGCCTGGTTCTATACCGCATGTCGCGGGTATGTGACCTTTCCGAACGGCAAGCGCGCGCTGAATGTCGAGCAGGCTCTTGCGGGCAATGTCGCTCATTCGTTTGACGATTACACAAACGGCAAAACGAAAAATAATATTCTGCCGGGCACGTTCAAGTTTCCAAAAACGCGGCTGAATGACATCCCTAACCTGCTCGTTGTGAAATTCACGGATGAACAGGTCAGGGATACCGTGGCGCTCACTACGACATACATCGCCGCGACGGATACAACGGTCCCATACAAAGATAAAAACAAAACCTTCATTTCAACGGGATATCCGGCCACGGCATATATCAACGGAGAAGCGTTCACGTATACCGGAAACAACGGCACACAGTTCACCGGCTGCTCCGCGCGCGCCGCGGCATATCCCGCCGGGTATCCGATATATCAGGGGCAACAGCTCTATACGCAGGAAACCGCGACATGGCGAAATGAAAAAGCGATCAAGGATACGCGGCGTTTCATCCCGAAACAAATTGACGGCAGCGCCATCCCGAACCACGAGCAGGCGTATAAGATCGCCGCGTACCTTGGGAAGAAAGCCGCCGCCGAAGCGCAACGGTGCGAACACGGCGGGCGCATGGACAGCCTGCACCTTACGCCGGGGGATGTTGTTGCTGTAACTCATTCAGACCCGGGCTGGGTGGATTCAAAGTTCCACGTCATCGAAACGTCGGAGTCCATGGATGAAGAGGTTGACTATATCCTGGGCCGCTATGACGCGACGGTGTACGATGAGGCGGTTAACATCCCGCCTCCGGCTCTTGCGTCACTTCTCGCGTCTCCGTATGCCGCCCCGCAGCATGTTACAACTCTCGTGCTTGTCGAGGGCGGCTACTATTCCTCGGACGGCTTATATATTCCAAAAATCACGCTCACCTATTCATTGCCCCAAAGTTCCCTGTATTGGGGCGGCGCTGTTGTGGAGCTTTCCATCAACGGCGGGGCCTATGCTTTTTACGACAACGATGACAGCGGCGGCTTGAGCTTTACAATCAAGGGCGACAAGGGCGGCTTCCGCGTTTCAGATGCCGTCACCGTCCGCGTCACCTCCATCAACCAGGAGGGAATCCCCGCCGACGTCACAACCAGCCCCACGCAGGCAATCACCATCTCCGGCCCCGCCGCCTTCCCCGCCATCACCGGCCTCGGCCTCGAAAGCAACCCCGGCGGCAGCGTCTGGAACGGCCTCAAATTCGCCGTCACCTGGCGACCATACTCCGCAATCGGCGGCGCGGGCATCGAACCCGCAGGCCAGGAACAATACGGCGCGGGCGGATGGATCAGTGATCCAGGCTGGGCGTATGATGATCTTGAGCTATGGATCGGTGGAGTATGCGCCGGGACATGGAAGGTCGGTCAGTCTTGTCGGTGGGAATACATCTATGGCGATGGAGAAGACGCCTACCTCGACGCGCTATTGACCGCCGCGAACGGCGCGTGTGAAGTGCGCGTGAGACGGTGGGCCACGGGCAACAAGCCGTCACCGGAGATGAAGCTTGCGCTCACACATGCTGCGCCCTCTACGCCGTCCGGTCTGACCTCTGTTGGATTCTCGCGCTCTGTGGATTTCAAATGGACCGCGAACACAGAGTCAGCCCTATCAGGCTACAAGGTTCGCACCCAGGTGGATTCCGGCACATGGTCTAACTGGTCCACTGTGTTGTCCACTCCGTCCTACCTCTGGACCAGCGCAAACGCCGTAGGCGGTGCGATAGTAGTCATAGAAGTCAAGGCCGTTGACGTATTCAACAACGAGTCCGGCACCATCACCACATCGAACAGCACAACAGTAATTTTGCCGGATGAACTGTATACCACGCTCCGGACGGATTTTCTTGTCCGGGATTCCATCTTCCGTTTCGGCAACAACACCGATGCGGGGACAACATTGTCCTGGACAGCGGGATATGTTTCACGCGGTGGAGTAGAGTATACCCTGTCTGCATCAAGTCTTGAGTCGGCAAATAATAAGTACGTGATTGCCACACTGTCAGGTAGCGCCGCGACGTTATCGCTGGCAGGCATTACCTCCGGCATCCCCACGCTCACCGCAAACCAGGTCATCATTGCCACGACTTCATCCACAGCAAATAGCGCGGGGAATTATATCTGCTACGTGCGGCAGGCGAATTCAATGATGATCGAAGGAGCGATCATCCGGGATGCGACGATCATGAGTGTGCACATAGACTCCCTCCGCGGCTTCAACATCCAGGGCAGCGGCATCATGACGGTGGGCAGCTACTTTACGCAGGCCCCAAGCGCAGGGGCCGGGACCGTATATGTCAAAGATACCATAGACTTTCCCTCGTCCGGCACCGCCTGTGTCATCGATACCACGAATGACCGGGTTGAGTTCGCTTACACAGGCAAGACGGCTTCAACACTCACTGGTTGCTCTGATGTTCTCGCGCACAATATAGGCGCGACGGTATTTCCAAAACAGCAAGCGATGATTATTGACAAGACCGTGAATGAAATGCGCTTTTGGGGGGATGCGGGCGCGGGGTACGAAGAACTGATCTCTAATGGGTTGAAGCAAGATGGGTCGGATTGGATTATCGGGGACTATGGGTCTTTTAGTGAAAACAACAGTAAGGTAGCCGGACGCTTTCGGTCCTATACAGCAAATGCCATTATAGCGATGTCCTATTCGGGAAAAGCCGTGTATGCAACGTCACATATTGGGTCTGCTTTTGGTGGCGTATCCTATACTTCTTTTGCGGCGCAATTTGCATCCACTGGGACTTCACTGGAGGATAGTGGCGCTCTTAAATTAGCTATGACGTTACGAGGTCAACGCGATATTCTGACTACTGCATCATGGACATTACCCAAAGGTTGCTACATGATCCAGTGTAGCAATGCAACTGCTCTGACCTTGCAATTGAGAATGGGAGACAATAACTGGTACGGCAATGTAACAGGCTTCTCAGGCTTTTTGTGTACTGATGGTTACGAGGTTCGTCTTTATAATCCAAGTGGAGGCACTATTACCGTTTACTATGAAAAATACTAATCGACAACCGAATACAATGCAACTCCGACGGCGGCAGGAGAATGGGTAAGGCTATATGCGGTAACGTTTTCTATCGCGGCATTGTTTTGTGTTGGAGCATTTGGGTCATTGGTGATATTAAAAAAGTAGGCGGTTATTTTGTAGTCACCAAGAGGTGTGCCGGAGTCGATGTATCCGCCGCCTCCCATAGCAAAATTACCACCCGGTGGAATAGTTTTGAAGCCACAATTAAAACCACCATCCCATGCGTACCATAAGCCGGTGATTGCATTCGGAGTATCGTTGATGACTATGCCGTTGATTTGACCGCCCGTTGTCATAACGGCACGGGAAATATTGCCGAGATTGAATGTCGTCGTAATGGTAGTCACAAGCAAGGTTGTATCCGTGATATCCGAAGCCAGCGCCGAGGCAAGAGGCACGGCAGCGGACTTTTTACACTGAGCATCATTAGAAATGCTCATACAGTCAATCCAAATTTTGCCGCTGTAAACATGCGACGGCGTGGTACTGGTCGAGGAAGATGCTCCGCAGCCGAACAGAAAGGACAAAATCACAATGCTCATAATAAACTTTTTCATTTCAATCTCCTTTTCACCCTCCCTTTCAAGGGGAGGGTCGGGGTGGGGATGGGTTACATTTGATGCATAAAATTATAACATAATGGAACAAAAACGCAACTATAAACCGACGTTGAACTTTGAACCCTGAACTTTGAACTTATTTTAAAGGAGGTCCCATGAACGGACAAGTATCCCTCAGCACCATCGAACACGAAAAAGCCCTCGCCGAAATCATCGCCGAACGCACGGCCATGCTCCTCAACGTAATAGCCCGCAACGTGGAACTGGAGCGCAACAACACAGTACTCCGCGCCGAAATAGACGCGCTGGCAAAGAAACTCGAAGTACCGTCATCTTAACTTTACACATTGTACTATTTTAAAACGGAGGTTTAAAAATGAGTTCCGAACAATACAAAATCGGCACGGTCACAGTAACAAACGGCTCCAATGTCCTTACTTTCTCAGGATCAATCTTAGTTGACGAGGTATTTGCTGGCAATCAGTTTTTGATAAACCCGGATAATGTTACGAGTCAACCGGCATATGAAGTAGCCGCTAATCCGGTGAATGATACAACGCTGTATCTAACGGCAAATTATGCCGGTGAGTCTCAGTCTGGTCTGCCTTTTATAATTCAGCGGTCCTACTCACAGCGTGGGTATGCGCGTCCTTATCAGGGAGATGGACACCTCGCTGATATATTACGAGCAACGATTGACAAAATAGACACGGATATATCCGGCATGGCTACAGCTATGACTGCGCAGGATTTAAGTGCTCTTTTGGCTCAGTTGAAATTTACCTCTCCTCCGAATTCAACCAATTACCCTGTGTATTTTTCTGAAACCGCAGGTACGGCCACAACTCCTCTATCTCCCCCGGCAGGGTCTTCTTTGAGCGCCGGAAATGCCCTTGTTACTCTGCATCCGGGAACTTCTACCGGGGCTGTTTCCTATAATTCGTATCATACTTTAAACGGGACTGTTCCATCCAAAACGAATGGGACAAAAACAAGTGGCATAATAGATGGACAGCAAATAACTGATCTAACAAACGGGGTAGAGGTGAAAGTTGTTTATACCGCTGTCATTCTCATAGATTCAATTGAGTTTGAAAGTTCCGCAACGTCTGTTTTTAGTGCTACACCGTCAGGGGCCTATTTAGACGATTTTGATAGAACAAATGGGGATGTCGGTTCAGCTTGGTTGGATATTCCTGGATATTCTCGATTGCTTATCTCAAGCAATGCCGTTACAGGCGCGAATGTGTATGGTTGTTTATATGATGGAACTTTTGCGGATGACCAGTATGCGATAGCTACTGTATCTGGAACTGCTGGACATACTGCGGTTATTCTAAGGGGTTCCACCACGGAGAAAACGCTATATCTTATATATCTGAATCCTAATTACAGAATAGATATTATTCGCTATCTTAATAGTGTAGAGACGACTATTGCGGGATACCCCGGTGACGTGTCGGGGTTAAGTCCAACAAAAATACGTGGTCGGGCTGTAGGGACAACAATTTATGCCGACGTATGGTATGCAAATGCCTGGCATAATATACTTCAAGCGACAGACTCCAGTATTACCTCTGGCCCATGTGGGGCGTACATTGATGGTGGAGGGATAATTCTTGATTGGGAAGGTGGTAATATATGAGCTTAACTGTTTCCGATATACGGAGAGTTACAGATTTATATACGAATTTTGGAGTCGTTGCCGAAGGGGACACTACATGTGTTCTGAATTTGAATCGTCGTGTCCCGGATGAACAAAATCAAGCGGGAGATGGACAAAGTGTAAAATTTGTTTACGATCTTGCCACCAAGGAGTGGGGTCTCGCCCAGATATTGATTGATACTGTTAATGTTGATGATAGTGGCATTGGAGGTGGAACAGTAGATGGAGTTACCTATTTCTGGATAACTCGTTTTCCAGAGGATTATGTTCCATTTACAAATATTGATGGAGGTTATATAAAATCCTCGGATGTAGGTAATACCTGGAGTGTTTATACAACAGTACAGGCCGATTCAGAATTATATTTTTGGCAGGTATACGGTGCTACTTTTAAGGCCGGTGATGGGGTAATCTATCAACCTTACTTTGGATGGACAGGAGTGACGCCCGAAACCGGGACTTTCAAAATTAAAATGTTTAAATCTTTGAATGGCGGTAATACATGGACCGATGGTCCAACTATCTATAGCGGTTCAGAACATTCCACGGAAACATCTGTTGCCTATGTTGGTAATAATAAATTAGTTGCTGTTTGTCGTAATACAGTATCTGGAAATAAACAATTCGTATCATCCGATAACGGTATAACGTGGAGTTCAGGGACTGCGCTTAACATATCCACATGGGCCGGTGTCTGGCTCTATTATGACGTTCAAACAGGCTATCTTCTTATGATGGCGAATCCCGGAGGAGTAAATCTTTACGTTGCGCGAGCATTAGCCGTTGACATATTCGCAAGTTCTCAAGCATGGGGAGCATTAAATTTTCTATCCGGGGAAGCGGGTGGGGCCGTTGGTCAACCGAGTTTTTTTAAGTTGGGGTTTGATGATTATTTCTTTTTGTATGCTAATGACCATTATAATCAAACCGCCACTTTCATAACAGGCAGGTTTAGTTGGGGAGATGCAATAGAAGATTATCCCGAGTCGGCTGGCTTATTTTGGGAGGGTGTAAATTCTAATGGAATCTTTGCACCATTACAGATGATAGGCTGGGATGGAACTTCGTTTGTGCCTTTGTATGTAAGAGAAGGTCTTTAATTTGTGTATGTAAAAGGTCACAAACAAAAATACTACACATAAAATCTCATAAACCCCGGTATCCAAGCCTAAACCATGCCACTCGAACACAAGATTCGTAATCAGCAGGTCGGTGGTTCAATCCCACTCGCCGGCTCCAGTTTAACAAAGACTTATCTATTCAAGTGTAATCTTTTTTTGCCACTCGATGACCACCTTAAAGGCCGGGCTTTTATCTCGCCGCTCCTGCGGTCGGATCGCGGCAGAATCTCGCCCGGCACCAAAGAAAGCTGCGCATGATTAACAATGCGAATAATATTAATGACCTTCGCATCCCACCGGCGAACAGACTGGAAAAACCGGCGAACAGACTGGAAAAACTGTCCGGAAACAGGATAGGGCAGAACAGCATTAGAATAAACGATCAATGGCGTGTTTGTTTTGCCTGGAAAGATGGCGACGCGGTGGACGTAGAGATCACGGATTATCATTAGAGGATAAAATAATGAAGAAAAAAGCATTGCATCCGGTTCATCCCGGCGAGGTTCTTCTTGAGGAGTTCCTTAATCCTATGGGCTTGAGCCAGAATAAACTTGCCGTAAACATCGGAGTTCCGGCGCGGCGTATAAATGAGATTGTTCTGGAAAAAAGGAAGATATCGGCTGATACTGCCCTTAGGCTCGGGAGGTTTTTCGGAATGTCCTCAGAGTTCTGGCTTGGTCTCCAGTCGCAGTACGACCTGGATATTGCCTCTGATGCTCTCGGGGATCGCCTAACCAGGGAAGTCAAAGAATATTCCAAAGTGGCCTGATCGGTTAATGGGCCTATTGTTTTGAGTTGCGCAACGAATGCAGCCCCATCATAAGCAGTTAATCCTTGTCCTTCATTTCCACTGCCAGCCTTTGGCCCATCCTCTACTCTCGGAATATAACCATAAGTGAAACAAAAAGAAAAAGGTTGACAACCCAAATAAATATGTTTAAAATATTTACACTCGTTTTAAACGAATTTAGCGTGATGGCGGGGTGCCGATGAACCTTCCCAATTATATCACTCTCTTCAGAGTGGTATTAATTCCGTTCTTTATCAACCTCATGATTTATGGTTACTACCAGGAGGCGCTGATCGTTTTTGTGACGGCCTGCGTGACCGATGCGCTTGACGGCATGATCGCGCGGTTAACCAGAAAAAAAACCGCGCTTGGCGCGTTTCTCGACCCCATGGCGGACAAACTTCTTCTTGTATCGGCGTTCGTGACCCTGGTGTTGCTCGGAAAACTGCCGGTATGGCTGGTCATTATCGTTGTCAGCAGGGATTTTATCCTCTCTCTGGGCACTCTTATCCTCTTTGTGACCGGCCATGACCTGAAAATTCTGCCCTCGATCCCGGGCAAGATCACCACGGCGCTCCAACTGACGGTGGTAACGCTGACGCTCATATTCATGACATACGGCACGGAAATGAGGCTGATGTCGGTCCTCTTCTGGCTGACTGCGGGCATTACCATAGTATCGGGCGGCCAGTATGTCGGGCGGGGAATGAAATTGGTGCATATCGAACAAACGGATAAACCGGAAAGCGGTAAATACGGCTGATGCAAAACATTCGCGTGATGCCAGGGGCGTGAATATCCGGACAACAATTACTGTCGCAGGGAGGACATCGTATGAAAATATCTGAAATGATTCGTCAGGCGCTCGAAAAAAAAGGGTTTAAAAACCTCAAGGATGCATCGAAGGTGCTCGGGATAAGCCCGGAACTTCTGCGGGTCACCATCAACAAAGGGCATATACCCAAAGACAAGACGCTGATGATGATCGCCAATAAGCTGAGTCTCGACCGGTCCCTTCTCATTCTTGCAGCGCACCAGGAAAAAGTTCCGGCGGAGGTGAAGGGATATTTTCTGGCGCCGTCGCAGACAAAATTCCGGCGCGGTAAACGGAAAACTCCGCTCTCAGAGGAGCAGATAAACTATCTTGAGAAAATATTGAGCGTTGATGAGATTCTGATGCTCAGAAAGTTCCGTCAGGTATCCGATGAAGCCAGGACACAGATTTCCGGATATGTGGAATATATGTTCGCTTCTAAAAGGAGCGCATGATTGCTTGAGCTTGCGCGCGTTTTAAGGGAAGGGACTGCCGCAAACCTTGGCCTGTCACCCGGAGACCGTATCGTCACCATTAACAACGAAGAGGTCCACGATGTGATCGACTACCGGTTTCTGGTAGCAGAGGAGCGAGTGTCGTTCGTAGTCCTGAAGCGGGACGGCAAGACCAGACGACTGATTATCAACAAGGACCCCGATGACGATCTGGGACTTGAATTTCCTCCATTGAGGATCAAACGCTGCCGTAACCGATGTATTTTCTGTTTTGTCGATCAGATGCCTCAAGGTTGTCGCAAGAGCCTGTATATAAAAGACGACGATTTTCGTGTTTCATTTTTACACGGCAATTATATTACCCTAGGCGCCCTGAGCGAGGCGGACTGGGACCGTATCTTCACGCAGCGGTTGAGCCCGCTCTACGTATCAGTGCATGCCGCCGATCCCAAGCTCCGATTATTCATTCTGAGAAACAGGAACGCCCCGGATATCATGACGAACCTCATCCGGCTGGCTGCGGGCGGTATCAGAATTCATGCGCAGATCGTGTTGTGTCCGGGAATAAATGACGGGCCGCAACTGGTCAGGACGATCGAGGATCTTGCAGGCCTGTTTCCGGCTGTTATATCGATTGCGGTAGTACCGGTCGGACTCACGGCACATAGAAAAGGCCTGTATCCTCTCAGGACCTTCAAGCCCTCCGAGGCTCGGGCTGTTCTTGATATTGTCGAACCTCTAGGTAAAAGACTTAAAAAAAGGAACGGCACAAGACTCGTTTTCGCATCCGATGAATTCTACATTAAAGCGAAAGCGGAAATACCTCCCGTATCGTTTTACGAAGAGTTGCCGCAGATAGAGAACGGAGTGGGGATGGCGGCGGATTTCATGCGCCAGGCGGCGCGCGTTCGCATCCCCACGCGCATGAGGAAGGGGACGATCACTCTGGTCACTGGTGTTTCGTTCGGCGGAATACTCGCGGGTCTTCTGGAGCGATTCCGGCGGCCGGATGGACCGAAGATCAGACAGATCATAGTTAAGAACCGGTTCTTCGGTCCTTCCGTGACGGTAGCGGGGCTGTTGACCGGGAGTGATATTCTCGCAGCGCTCAAGGGCAGGCGACTTGGCGATATGGTGCTTATTCCCGCAAACGCGCTCAAGGAAGACGAGGATGTGTTCCTCGACAATATGACTCTTGATGAACTGGGAAAGAAATTGAACACGCCGGCGTCACGGGTGGCCGACATCAGGGAACTGGCGGGCCTGCTGCGCGACACGGGGAGGAAGGCATGATGATTTCAGGAACCACGAAGATCTTCGGCATTTTCGGTCATCCGGTGGAGCACACCTTTTCTCCCGGGATGCATAATGCCGCGTTCAGGAAAATCGGGATGGACGCGTGTTACGTGCCGTTCGCGGTGAGCGCCGAAGGACTCGGCGATGCGGTAAAAGCGGTGGTCCCTATGGGACTCCGCGGATTGAATATCACGGTGCCGCACAAGGAAAAAGTGGTACCCTTTCTGGACGAGCTCTCAGAAGAAGCGCGTTTGATCGGAGCGGTGAATACCATAGAGGTAAGGGAGGGGAGGCTGATCGGGCACAACACCGACGGGAGGGGATTTCTCCGTTCGCTCAGGGAAAACGCCGGCTTTGACCCCAGGGGGAAAAACATATTTTTCATCGGTTCGGGCGGCGCGGCCCGTGCGGTCGGGTTCAGCCTGGCCTTAGCCGGCGCCGACAGGATCGCTTTTCTGGATGTTGACCGGGGAAAAGCGGAGCTGCTCGCAAAGGACCTCCGGCAAAAGACCGGCGTTGCGGCTGAATCCATCAGCGGGGAAAGGCTTGCCGAATACGCGGGAAACGCCGACTGCCTGATCAATGCCACTCCGCTTGGATTGAAAAAATCCGATTCTCTTCCGATACCAAAGGAACATATTCAAGCGGACCATCTCGTCTGCGATCTGGTTTATAACCCGTTGGAGACGAAGCTTCTTAAAGCCGCCAAGGCCCGGGGCGCGAAAGGGCTTTCCGGAATAGGCATGCTTCTGTACCAGGGGGTCATAGCTTTCGAGATATGGACTATGAAGAAGGCGCCTGTCGGGACGATGAAAAGCGCTCTCTCACGTCAGATCGGCAGCCCGCGGTAAAGCCGGAGGGAAAGAACGCTTGGTATCTTGACAGTGTTGGCGTATTAAAGTAATATTATTCCGTTACACGTTTTTCTTTGATCGATAAGGAGTTTTTATGGCGATGTCAGGAAGACTCGGCTCAATGCTTGTTTCGTCGGGTCTTATCACGGATGATCAACTGAAAAAAGCCCTTTCCACGCAGAAAAATGAGGGAGGCAGGCTGGGCTCCATCCTGGTGAAACTGGGCTTTGTTCAGGAAGACAAGCTGATGACGTTTCTCAGCAAACAATACGGTGTTCCCTACGTCGACCTCCATAAATTTGAGATCAACGCGGCGGTCATAAAACACATCCCCGCGGAGGTCGCGCAAAAATACCGCATCATGCCCGTGAACCGCACCGGCGCCACAATCACCGTCGCCATGGTGGACCCGTCCAATATTTTTGCGATCGACGACATCAAGTTCATGACAGGGTACAACGTAGAGGCCGTGGTTGCCACCGAGGGCGCCATCGTCGAGGCGATCAAAAAATATTACGGCGGCGGAAAAGCACTTGTTACCTCAAAAGCGGGCGGCGCTCCCGCGCCCGGCGGACCGCCGAAAGAAGATAAAAAGATATCCTTGGACGCCAAGGATTACGCAATGGATGAGAATGCCGATGAAAACTCCTTTGTCGACGATATCGATACGGGCGGCGAGGTGGATGTCGAGGATTTCGACAATCTCGTTCATGGCGCTGTAGATGAACTCGAGGTCCTCGAAGAGGACAAGCTGGACTCGTTGTCGAGTGAGGTCGAAGCGCCCATCGTCAAATTAGTGAACGGAATTCTTCTCCGCGCGGCCAAGGCGGGCGTGAGCGATATCCATATAGAGCCTTATGAGAAAAAATTCAGAGTGCGGTACCGGCTCGACGGGGTGCTCAAGACGGTCATGGGACTCCCGCTCAAGATCAAGAATGCGATCATCTCGCGCGTCAAGATCATGTCTTCCCTTGACATCGCCGAGCGCAGGCTTCCCCAGGACGGCAGAATCAAACTCAAAATGAGCAAGACCAAGGTCATGGATTTCCGCGTTTCCGTTCTTCCCACGCTTTTTGGTGAAAAAATCGTCATGCGTCTGCTCGACAAGTCGAACCTGCAGCTCGACATGACCAAACTCGGGTTCGATGAGGACCAGCTGAAGGATTTTAAAGATGCGCTGAACAGGCCTTACGGCATGGTTCTTGTAACAGGGCCGACGGGAAGCGGCAAGACCACGACCCTGTATTCGGCGTTGAGCGAACTCAATACGGATACCGAGAACATCATGACCGCCGAGGACCCGGTGGAATTCAATTTGATGGGAATCAACCAGGTCCAGATGAAGGATGAGATCGGGCTCAACTTCGCCGCCGCCCTGCGCTCGTTCCTCCGGCAGGACCCGGACATCATCATGGTGGGGGAGACCCGCGATTATGAAACAGCGGAAATAGGGGTTAAGGCCGCTCTGACCGGACATCTTGTTCTTACCACCCTTCATACCAACGACGCCCCGAGTACGATCAACCGCATGCTTAATATGGGGGTGGAGCCGTTTCTCGTTTCTTCCGCGGTGATCCTGATCGTGGCTCAGCGGCTCGTGCGCAAGGCCTGCCAGAACTGCAAACAACCGGAAAAAATCCCCGCCCAGACCTTCATTGACGCGGGTTTTTCTCCCGAAGAAGCCCCCACGATTGTAAGCAACAAGGGCAAGGGGTGCGACATATGCAACCAGACAGGGTATAAAGGAAGGGTCGCGCTTTATGAAGTCATGCCGATCAGGGACGAAATCAAGGAATTGATACTGCAAGGCGCATCGGTTTTTGAAATAAAAAAGCAGGCCATCGCCGGCGGGATGAGGACGCTGCGCGCGAGCGGGCTGTTGAAAGTAAAAGCGGGCTTGACCTCGCTCGAGGAAGTTGTCGAGAATACGTTCCCGGATAATCAAGGCGGATGACCTTGAGCAACACATCAAATTTCTCAACTCAATAAGGAGTGCCCAACATGGCCAATCTGCATGAGCTGCTCAAGTATATGATCGAAAAAGGCGCATCGGACCTCCATCTCACCACGGGTCTTGCCCCCTCTATTAGAGTGGATGGCAAGATCAAGGCCATCCCCGGATTGGAGCCGCTCTCGGCCACGCAGACCAAGGACCTTTGCTACAGCATCCTGACGGACGCGCAGAAGCACAAGTTCGAGGAAAACAACGAGCTTGACCTGTCTTTCGGCGTTAAGAACCTGTCGCGGTTCCGCGCCAACATCTTTGTTCAGCGCGGGGCCGTGGCTGCCGCCATAAGGACCATTCCGTTCAAGATCAAAACCTTCCAGGAGCTGGGCTTGACGGAGATCGTTTCCGATCTGTGTAAAAAACCCCGGGGCCTCGTTCTCGTCACAGGACCCACGGGCAGCGGAAAATCCACAACGCTGGCCTCTATGATCGACAAGATAAACCTTGACCGGCAGGAGCATATTCTAACGATCGAAGACCCGATAGAATATCTCCATCCGCACAAAAAGTGCCTCGTCAACCAGCGCGAGGTTAACGCCGATACCAAGTCGTTCAAGGACGCGTTGAAGTATATTCTGCGCCAGGACCCGGACGTGGTGCTAATCGGCGAGATGAGGGACCTGGAGACGATCGAGGCCGCCCTGACCATCGCG
>Ga0334722_10000089_pt1 | contig 128627 bp, 158 predicted proteins | sample C3_bottom_MG_FD_207210 | JGI IMG/M metagenome (GOLD analysis project Ga0334722, IMG submission 207210) | Sediment microbial communities from Yellowstone Lake, YNP, Wyoming, USA - C3_bottom | ecosystem: Environmental > Aquatic > Freshwater > Lake > Sediment | place: USA: Wyoming | collected... | reverse complement strand
CAAACCTAAAGGCACGCCAAAAGAAACTAAAGCAGAAAAACCAAAAGAAACTAAAGCAGAAAAACCAAAAGAAACTAAAGCAGAAAAACCAAAAGAAACTAAAGCAGAAAAACCAAAAGAAACTAAAACAGAAAAACCAAAAGAAACTAAAGCAGAAAAACCAAAAGAAACTAAAGCAGAAAAACCAAAAGAAACTAAAGCAGAAAAACCAAAAGAAACTAAAGCAGAAAAACCAAAAGAAACTAAATCCCAGAAATCAAGTAAACTAAAAAATAAAGGGGCTAAAGATTAGAAATGGTAAGCATATCTGGTAGCAAGAAACTTAAACGGCAAATGGCTCCAACTTTTTGGGGAATAACAAGAAAAGATAAACGATTTGTGGTCACCGTCAAACCAGGCCCGCATCCTAAGAATAATTCAATTCCTACTGCGGTACTTTTACGTGATACTTTAAAACTCGTAACAACATTACGAGAAGCCAAATCTACCATTTATGATGGCAAAGTTACTATAGATGGCATCAAACGAAAATCATTACATCATGGAATAGGACTGATGGACATAATAGAATTAGAAGGAATTTCGGACACTTATCGTCTTGTTCCACAAAAGGGGCATGTACTTAAACCCCTTAAAATTAATGATTCAGAGAAGTCAAAAAAGTTGGTTAAAGTAATAAGTAAAACTACAATCAGAAATGGTAAAACTCAGATTGGATTTCATGATGGCCGTTCACTTATTTCTGATACTAAAGTAAGTGTAGGCGATTCGTGTTTAATGCAGGTACCTGAACAAAAAATTCTCGATGTTATAAAATTAGAAAAAGGTTCACATGTTATAGTAACACGTGGAGTAAACACAGGACAAGTAGGATCTGTTGAAGATATTAAGGAAGGGACATTTATTTTACCAAAGCGTGTACTGGTTGCATTAGGTGAACGAAAAATTGAAATCCCTACAACTCTTGTTATGGCAGTCGGAAAAGACAAACCTATAATTCAAATAAATTGATAAAAATGGCACAACAAACTCAAAATAAAATGAAAGAAATAAGACTTGAAAAAGTCGTCCTTAATATGGGTGTTGGAAAATCTGGAGATGCAATAGAAATTGGAAAAAAAGCACTAGACCAAATTTCTGGAAAAAAATCATGTGGAAGAAATGCAAAAGAAACACAGAGAGATTGGGGTGTTAGAAAAGGAGAACCAATTGGAGTTGCAGTAACTAGTAGAGGAAACGACGCAACATCCCTCCTAAAACGACTTTTAGATGCTAAAGGTAATCAAATCAAAGCTTCCTCCTTTGATAATTTTGGAAATGTATCTTTTGGAATTTTAGAACATATCGATATTCCAGGAGTTAAATATGATCCAAAAATTGGAATTCTTGGTCTTGATGTCGCCGTATCTCTCACTAGACCAGGGTTTAATATTAGATTTAGAAGTAAACATAAGGCCAAGATTGGAAAATCACATAAAATTACCGCTGATGAAGCTAAGGAATTCCTAACCCGAGAATTTGGAGCAAAGATGGTGTAATGGCCAAAGACAGATCTTACGAGTATACAGGTAGAAAAAAACATACATTTGGAAGAGGCTCTCGTTGGTGTAAGAGATGTGGCGATTATACTGCAGTTATCCAAAAATACGACCTCTTTATCTGTCGAAGGTGTTTTAGAGAGGTAGCTGTTTCCTTGGGATTTAAAAAAAATATGTGAGTATGAGAAGAAAATGCCTGCAACTAATGTTTTAGCAAATCTGTTTGTAACCTTGTATAACACCGAAGCAAGAAGGAAGGGTGAGTGTATTGTTCTCCCAGCTTCAAAATTAGCAACTAAGGTTCTGACAACATTGGAAAAGGAAGGTTACATTGGAAAATTCGAACATATAGAAGATAAACGTGGAGGCAAATTCAAAATTAACCTTTTAGCAAAAATTACAAAATGTGGGGCAATTACTCCTAGATTTAAAGTGAAAAAAACTGAATATTCCGAATGGGAACAACAATATCTACCATCGTACACAAGAGGCATGCTTTTAGTTACTACCAATCAAGGTGTGATGTCACATCATGATGCTGCTAACAAAGGGATTGGAGGATTCTTAATAGGGTATGTCTACTGATCAAACTGAAAATTTTGAAACTTCGCTAGACATACCTGACAAAGTTACTGTTACTCTAAAAAAGAGCATGCTTGCCGTATCCGGACCACTAGGTAAAACATTCAAAAATTTTAGAAAAATTCCTGTTTCCTTAGAGATAAAAAATAACAACATTTCAATTAAAACTAGTGGAAATAGAAAAAAAGAATATGCAATTTTAAACACTGCGCAATCTCTTATTAGAAATCTTTGTGAGGGAGTAATCGATGGCTATACAATCAAAATGAAAGTAGTTTATGCACACTTTCCTATAACAGTAAAAACTAAAGATACTGAAGTTATTATTGAAAACTTTCAGGGGGAGAGAGCCGCTAGAAAAGCGAAAATTCATGGTCAAACCAAGGTTGTAGTCAAGGGCGATGATATCATTTTAACTGGTCATGTTTTATCTGAAGTAAGTCAGAGTGCAGCAGAAATTGAGCAAAAATCCAAAATCAAAAACAAGGATCACAGAGTTTTTCTTGATGGAATATACATCTACTCAAAATCAAAGGGTATTGAAAAATAATTTTTTGTTTTTGGCAAATTATCTGAATCTTTATGCCACTTGATCTTGAATTTAAAGATCAGACGAGTAAGCTGATTAAAGATACCCTCGACCTTTACAAAAATGCCGGAGTTTCACCAAGAATTGGAGATGTCTGGAAATGTGAAAATATTGGAGATTTTTTATGTGGATTTTTCGTAGGTGAGATGGTAGGTTCTGCTTTGAGTGCCTTTCAAGTATATCATCGAAGAGAACCTACTCCTGATGAACATATGGAAATTGTTGGCTTGGTCGAAAATTTTACTGAAGAAATTCGAGAATTTTTTGCAAAATTTAATTGATTACGCATTTTCTGTCAAAAACTTGCTTAGTAAGGATTAAATCGCTATTGTCAAGGTACAAACCTGTTGCCGCCCTAGCTCAGCGTGGTAGAGCGTCGGACTGTTAATCCGTTGGTCGTCAGTTCAAGTCTGACGGGCGGCGCATTCGTTATTTCTAAATTCGAATTTTGAAATATAGAATCTTGGAACCATTTGGTTTACTGGATTAGACAGTATAGATCTAATATCTGATCGCAGATTAGGTACAATGCAGGATGTTTACATTGGCTAGAACTAGGAGGGCCAATAGATATTGTGTTGATTGTGGTGCAAGATTGGTATACTATCCTAGATTATCCAACCCAAAAGCTCCGAATGAACACCGTGTACTAGTATATGCTTGTCCTGACTGTACTAATGACTTTGATAGACCTAAAATGTTTTCCATTAGAAGAAATCACGTAGAAGACCCATTAGAAACAGTAGAAATTGAGATTAATCAGGTCCGAAAAAAATCAGATATATCTCAAAACTGAATTTTTAGAAAAATTTATTGATGCTGATAGGCTTGTTAAAGCAATTGGTGTTCATAAATGAATTTTGAGAAAAAAAGAAGCAATTGGTGGTTTTTGTTGCCAATCTTAATTGGTTTGATTGGGGGGATCATAGCGTTTTTTGTACTAAAAAGGGATGATCCTAGAAAAGCCAAAAACTGCCTTTACATAGGTATCGTGCTTTTTGGGATTGGAATTTTAATTAATATTGCAATTTTTGGGTTAGCAATTCCTCTCAAAAATGATATTGGGGTTAATTTGTAACGCTATTCTACATCATAGAGTATTATTCATAAAAGCTAAACCCCCACATTGCGAACTATGATCTATGAAGAATAGCCTTTTTTCAAAAACCAGTTTTTAGATGGGGGGTTTAACATTTGTTCGTAATTATTGCAGCCATACGTCAAACCACCCAGATCCCTCATCTAGACTTGTATGAACTTTTTTTGATAGGCATGAAAGCTCAACCCCTATTTTTCACAGTTTTTTTGGTAATTCTTGACATATTCTTTAGGTTTTTTGAACCGTATAATCGTACTTTTATCAAAAATCTAGACTTCCAAGTCCATAATGGGTATATTTCAATTATTCAATATTATCAAGATGATTAAATTAGAAACTACAATGGTGATTTTGATATTACTTTTTGGAGGAATTAAAATTTGAAAATACAGGATTGGTGGGAAAATTCACTATATTTAGCTGCAAATAGGTATGATTCCAAGATCTCTAAAGAGCTAAATTTCATTGCCAAAAGTATACAAAGAAAAAGCAGTAATTCGTAGAATTTTTGTGTTTAATATTGGATAAAATTAGATGTAAATGCTCTAAATGTGAATGTCGAGAAGAGTTTGAAATTATGGACCATGAACAACTTCTAAATGCAATACAGCATGGAAGACTAAATCCAAAACAAATTGAATTTGCTAAAAAACGAATAGGTAATATGGTCTGTGAACGATGTTTTGCTGGAAAACATTCTACACCTACCTAAATTTGAAGAACAAAAGGGGCATCAATTATACATTCTAGATATTATGAAAATCTGATTATGACCTAGTTTTTCCTAGATACCGAATAAACTGGATACATGTACTTCATCCCAACTGCACATGAATTAATCATTTGGTATTGATAGTTATGAATTTTTTTCACAGTCCTATACATATCACTTCCAATGACTATGGCATTTTTTTTAGCAACATGATTGATTTTCGTACACATGTTAACAGGTGTACCAAAAACATCTATGGTTGAAGAATTATTAGTCTCCATAATACTGACTTCGCCATAATCTGCACTTATACGATAGTCAAGCGATGGTAATTTTTGTTTTTTAAGAATATGATTTATGTTTTCATGCTCTTCTGTCATTTTCAAACAACATTCTAAACAATTCTTAAAGTCATAACTCTTAGATGATTGTGAGGAATCTGGAAAATAAAACAGAAGACTATCTCCAATATTTTTAATAACAAACCCACCATGTTTTTCAACAATTTGTGCCATAGAATTTAAAAAAATCTCATAATATTTTGATAGTTTTTGCTGTGTCAGGGAAGCAGAGATTTTTGTAGAATTCACAATATCTACCAAACAAACACAATAATTTTGAGAAGTTTCTAAAAAATTTACCACATAGTGTGGTGTTTCAGGATTTGACTTTACCACATCTATGACTGAATTCTTTCCCCTTGTAGTTGAATGAGCAGTTTTCAAGTGGTGATTTACTTGATCTTTAGAGGGAAAACTCTTTCCACAATAGTAACATTGACTCTTAGTTGAAGGTTTTTCTAAATCTCCCATGTCTGAAATCATATAAAAATACTATATGAACATGCTGAGCAAAATTTTGAACATGAAACATATACGATCAAATTTTTTATTTTTTCTCATTTAATCTCATTTATTCTCATTTTTTATCCTTATTCTAATTTAATCTCATTTTTAGCACTAGAAAATTTCAATGAAATGAAACATTGATTTTCAAAATGCCTTAGTGATAAATTGATAAGTTTTCTCACTCATTTCAGTTACTTGCCCTAGAGCATAATGCACAACTTCTTGGGTAAATTTATCCACATTGTCTAAAACCAAATAAACTCCGATACAGACTTTCCCGTCTTCTTTGAAAATCTTATGAATTGCATGAATAGAGTCACAAAAACCCCTTACTAAATTTTTAAATTTTTCTTGTTCTGAATCAGTTAATTTGTTATATCTTGCAGTTTGTGGATTTCGAAGGAACACTTTACCGCTTAGAACTATTACTCCTAATTGCTTTTTTGGCTCAAAAATTTCAATTGGAATTCTGAATGAACCAACATCCTTAATTAAAATGCGAAAAGTATCTTCGTCACTTTTCATAGCTTTGAATGTGTAATTCTCATGCACTAACCATCGTTCAACATTATCCCGAAGCTTATTTGCACTATTCACATGTTACATGGAATTTTGCTCCTAAAATATGTATTATACCAACAAATGAACATTGAGGCGATCTATTTTTTGTAAAACTATTTTACTAATAGATTTATCAAAAAAATTGTAGAATGTTATGAATTACAAAATGACGTTTATTATTCGTGTTTTACACAATTCCTAGACTAAACAACATACTGGTGTAAAACAACATTGCACTTTAGTTACATTAACAAACTTTTTCGATCAATTTTTAGTCAAAATATTGCATAATTTACACTAAAACATCTGACTTACACTACATAAGACGTAATAAAATACGAACAAGAAACAATGGCAGCATCAAGAGCTAAAAGAAGTGCAGCAGCAAAAAAAGCTGCACGCACTAGAAAAAGAAATGCGGCATTGAAAGCAGCAGCAAGAGCATCTTCTAGACGAAGATCTGCAAGAAGATCCGCGGGACGAACAATCAGAAGATCCGCAAGACGAACAATCAGAAGATCCGCAAGACGAACAGTAAGAAGAGCAGCACGACGAACAGTAAGAAGAGCAGCACGAAGAAGACGTCGTTAAACTGCCCAATCCTTTTTTTCTAACTTTTTAATTAGACGTAATGAAAATTATTATTTCAAATACAACAATAATTGTAACTGAAATGAAAAACTTTGGAATTTTTTCTGGTTTTTCAAATGAGACCAAAAATTTTTTTCAATTATCTTATCATATTCTATTTACTAAATGCCTAATGTGATTACCCTTGTTGATTTATAATGTTTCTTAACTCGAATTATGAAATATTAATTTAAACTCTTGTAAAATTACTTTATTAAATAAATAATGTTTCTAAATTCGAATATTGAAATATAATTATTTATTCAAATCTTGATTCATCTTCAATTCTGGAAGGACATACACCTTCTCAGGCAGGATTTTAAAGACAATCCTTTTTTCCATAGGTTGACGAAACGGATAGTTGTCTTTTCCCATGTATTTTTTTGTAAGCCTGTTTGCATGTTGATATTCATAGTCTGGAATGATTTCTATAACTTTACCTTGAATAGTAGTCATGTTAAGCGGATTGTTTTGATCAACAACAGAAATTGCAACACGTGGATCACGTAAAACATTTTTGTGTTTAAGTCTGCCTTCCGCAGTATTTATCAAAATGTGTTCATTTTCATAATCTGCCCAAACTGGAGACAGTTGAGGTGAGCCATCTTTCATAATTGTAGCAATAAACACTAAATTTCTGCCTTCAAAAAGTTTGATTGCTTTATCATTCATTAATATCATTTTTCTAAAATTAATCTCTCCAAATAGTAGGAAGTCTTTCTATTTTTTCAATAATTTCAAGTGCAGTATCTCCATCTTTATTTTGTATATCTACAGAAAAATCATTCCCAAGTAATCTCGCTTCAGGAGTTAGATCATCCATGTTTAGTAAATCATCTCCATCAATTCTTATTCTTTCTCCTAAGGTATACATGTTCCAATTATCAGAAAGTTCTTGATGTTCATGATTTAGTTGTTCTTGTAACCTGTTTCGCCATTGTGTCAATTCTATTTTGTTAATTAGTTGTTCAGTTTTTTGACTGTAAAAAATACGAACCATGTAACTATTATTCATTATCTAGTACATTAGCATTTTCCTAAATTACAAAGCTAACGTTTCTATATTCTCATTCATAGAAAGTCCAAAATCTACAATGTATTTTTTAAGATCATCTATGCATTTTTTAGGGACTGCTATACAAAAAGGCAAATAGGTACGTGTTGCCCCAATTTTTAACATTACAGTATTTCCAAAATCTTCAAACTGTTCTCTTGTACGATCACTTGAAAGATGTTCACATGTTTTTGCTTCTCCAATATGATAAAAATCCTCATCAGGTTTTTGTGCAATTACATCAGGTTCATGATTTCCAATAGTTTCACATTTTTCAAATCCATCATATGCAGCAGAAATTATTTTTAACCCATTTGACTCAAAATGATCTATTATTCCTTTTACCAATTTTTTATGTTCACTATCATTCATTTATCAACACAAAAATTACAAAGATAAAATACTATTTAAAAAACTGGTATGTAAATGTGATCGAATCTAAATACATTGAATATTATAATAATTTGTCTTTCCATATTTTGCACCAACACTCTACATAATGTGGATACTTTTTCTTATTTGGACATTGATTAAACATGTATTTACAAAGATTATTCATAAAACAGAACACAAATTTTGGATAATCTAAATTTCGTTTGAATGATTTAATGGAAGACAGCAACGGAACTTAAAGCCGACAACGGGAGTATATCGGCGACAGTCCCGGCTGATTGAATATTATGAAACTTCAAGTGATTTGTATATTGTAGTGCGTAGTTTTTGATCAAACAGTCGTAATTGGCTTACCTCAAGAAACTCATAATAAATTGTTTAATTTAGAACATTCATTACTCCAATCCAGAAACAAAATATACAAAATTTTCATTCTGGCCGATCTGGATATTTTTTATTAAAAACTCCATAAAATGATAGTGACTATTCTCAGTTTTAATATGTGAAAAAAAGTACTAGTTTTCCTTTAGCGATCTTTTTGTACTATTCTCATCATGGGTTATTTTTCAACACGATCTGAAATACTAATCATATGAGTATATTTGATTGTTAAATCAAATTTAGCATGAATTTTTTAACAATGTGTAATAACACATATTGTGATAAAACAACAAATCGAATTAACAACTTCAAAAACCCCAGACGATGCCCAACTAAAACAATTAAAAGAATATTTTAAAGAAATGCCAATAGAAGAAATCCTAGCAGGACTAAAGTTTGCAAAAAATAGATGGACTGCAAAGGATGCTGGTGTACTTAAAGTAGGAAGAAAGAGCATCATACAAAAAGAAGTTCATTCAGTCACATCGGAGCAAGCTCAATGGAGACTAAAAAACTGGAAAATGATGATTGCAAATTACAGAAGACGTGGATACAGTTATCCTACAATATCTAGGATTAAGAAGATTCTGATACAGAAAAGCAAAAAAAGATCTAGATAGAATAGATTTGTTTTCTTTCAGATAAAATATCTTCTGGAAGATTGGAAGGAATATCTGGAATATTTTCTTTGGTTTGTCCTTCGATTACTGCTTGTGCTTCTTCTAAGATTGCTACTGTATCTGCACTGCCTTCTCGTGATGATATGCTGGTTTCTTGCTGTGTCATAGCTGAGCCGGATAGAACATCTCCTAATATCTTTGAGAGATCTTGCATCGATGAGTTTGCTTGTGGCATAATTCCGCCCAAGGAAACTCCTAAACCTTTAATGACAGACATACATGGACTTAGCGTCACTACAACATCTCCTAACTCTGATACTGTGTTAAGTCTAATGTTAATTTGTTCCATGGAAAGCTTTGCATTACTTACCATATTATTCATTTTTCTAATTTCTTGAAGCTCAATTGCGTATGCTTTTGCATAAGAATGATTGTTGGATCTTTGAGCCTGAACTATTTTTTGAAATATATGATCATGTTTTTTTTGAAGTTTTACAGAAATATCGCCTAATTTGCTAATTTGAAGCTCTAATTTTTTTTGAGCATCCTCAATTTTATTTTTAATTGGGGCATCTGGCTTGACTTTGCCAAAAACCTTTTGAGATAATCCAATACCTTCGTTCTTATTCCAATTATCTGTAAGCGAGCCCAAATTTTTCCAATTAGGTTCAAAAAATTTGTTTTAAACTACTCTGTACCTTGAGTATATGTAACTCTAGTTACAATGATCAGTGGTTACAATATTTTCTAAATTATGTGAGGCCACTACAATGAAGATAGTGTATTCCCTAGTATACTCTATATTTTATAATTCATTTCTGGTCTAACCAAAAGTAAATGTGTATATCTGAAAACCTGGTTGAGCCACAATCGTAAGAGTGTGAGAATCAGCCGTACTGCTAGAGACAATATTGTACAACCTATTTTCTGAAACATGTACAGTGTCATTTTGAACGTCGGTTCCCGCGTCATTAGGACCTATTGGATTTCCATCAAGAATGATCTGAATATCTGCCTTGTTTGCAGCAACTATGTGAACATCCTTTGCAAAGTATGGCAGTACTATCTTTCCATTCTGCGTTACAAGATTCATGCTATCTTGAGTGCTCTGCCACTGACCTTCAAGATAAAAGTGGTCTCGTTGTAGTTCAGACGGAAGTGAATAGCTTACTGTCTTGTCTGGTTGGAATCCTTCTGAATTTCCAATCAAGCTTCTGCCAAATGCCAAGTTATAGCCAAAGTAGATCTCTGGAGTCTGCTGGTTAGAAAATTGGTGCTCTTTTATGTTGACGAGGGCCTGGTCAGCGTTAATATCAAGTCCTAGACGTTGGTTTCGTTCATCTAGGAGATGCTGTATTACTTTTTCAGTCTCATCATATGCCCCTTCTCCAAAGTGTGTGTGTCTTATGTGCCCAAGAGAATCTGTGAGATATTCTGCAGGCCAATATCTGTTTCCAAAGGCATCCCATGTTTTGTGATCATTATCAAGCACTGTAGGATACTTTAGGCCATACTTTTCTACAGCCATCTTTACGTTGTTGATATCCTTTTCAAATTCAAACTCTGGAGAATGAACTCCTATGATGAGTAGTCCCTTGTCCGAATATTTCTCATTCCACGCATTCAGATACGGAAATGTCCTTATGCAGTTAATGCAACTGTATGTCCAGAAATCATAGAGAATAACCTTGTCTTTCATTGTGGATTTGATATCTTCTGGTGCAGTGTTGATGTAACCAGATATTCCAACCAGGTCTGGTGCTACTTGAAATTGGCTTTCGTCAACAACTTGAAGAGTGGTTTTTGTACTAGTAGCATTATTTACAGATCCTTGCTTGTTATCGCTTTCAGAAATTTGCAGAATTTCTTTCTGTTTGTCTAGCGTAGTAAAGTAGTATCCTATTCCTCCCACTATGACAACTACAATAATTATGGCAATCATAGCAGTTTTTACTTCGTTTCTCATTGTTCTCAGCTCAAAAGAAGATTATTCAAAAGTGGGAAGCTCGCAATTACAGCAAGTTGATTTGTGAAGACTAGCACCCCAAGTATAACAATGAGTGACCCCATTATCACGGAATAATACTTGAGATGTTTACTCATTGACTTTATGAGTCTGGTAAATCTTGAAAAGAAAACTCCCATTAAGATAAACGGGATTCCTAGTCCAAGTGAATAACTGAGTAGTAAGACAAAAGCATGACTAGGCGTAGTAGCTGCCAAGGTAAGAATACTGCCAAGGATAGGACCTATGCATGGAGTCCAACATGCAGCAAACGCCAATCCGAACACGAAAGAAAGCGAAAAGCTAACTGTGGTTCGTTGCGGAAGAATTTTCTTTTCAAAATTGAGTCGTCTGAATTTTGTTGAAAGCAACATAAAAGCTCCAAATCCTACTATTATTGTTCCTCCAATATGATTAAGGTTAGATGTGAGGGTGGCAGCAGTTGCAGCAGTAAGCACGCTGTTTAGAATCACCCCAAATATTGAAAACACAACTGAAAACCCTAGGACAAAAAATATAGTATTAAACAAAACATTGAGTCTGTTTGAAACAAGATTGATGGTGCCATTGTTTCTCTGCAACTCCGTTATCGTGGTTCCAGATATGTAAGCTAGAAACGCAGGTATGACAGGTAATATGCATGGAGCTAGAAAAGATCCAAGACCTGCTAGGGCCGCAATGGCAATGGTAATCTCTTGCATGGCTTCAGGCCTGCATCTTTTTATTAAAGACTTATTCCAAATTCATTCCTATTTTATCCAATTCGTCTGACCAATAATGCTGATTTAGATACTTGTCCTAATTGGCAACCTTTACCAGTTTCCTCTCAATCAGAACTTGTTGGCGGTAAAATTATTCCACCAAAAACTACATCATAATCTGTCTTTATTACATTCCTTAAGCTAAGGTAACAATAAGGTATCATGAAATACATTGTTTCAGTATCTAAAACCTTTTTTCGAATTTTATTTCTGAAAATTCTTAATTCTTAGTTTTATTCATGATAATAATATGCATACGGCTTCATAACAAAAACTTCCATACCATTCACTTGAATAGTATCATAGACTTTATCGCATGCCGGATCCTCAGGAGTATTAGGAGAAATACAATATCCATTAACATCTTCTGTATCATGTACCCAATCAACCCAAACTGATTCTGGTTCTCCAACATAATACAACACAAAATGAGCTAGCTCATGGGATAATGTCCACTCACTTACAATATCCTCATTTGTTAGAAGACCTTCTTCTGCCATAACATTAGTAAGATCACCAGATACAATCAAGTTTGGTGTTTGGAAATATCCCCATGCGTGATTATCTTTTAGAAGATGATTTACTCCAATTGTTTCATCAAGCAACACTATGTTAAGATCCTTTCCGAAATATTGCTTTGGTATAGAATCAAGAGTAGTATTAGGTACACATATTGGATCAACTTGAGTGGGTTCAAGACCCCAATCCAGTAAATATTGGTATGTTACTTCGTTGTAAAAATGCATCTTGCCAAATTCTTCCCATGTACAGTTATCATTACTTGTCACAAATAGTACATTATATTCAACTTGTAATCCATTAGGTAACTCTGCATCTTTTGCAACTGGTACATCTAACATATTTTCAGGCTTGGCTGCTTGTTCTTGCTGGATAGTCATAATGTCATTTTCAATAAGATATTTTATACCACTAACAAATTCAGAATCTCCAATTTGTCCTTCAGACCACCATTTTGCATTATTTTTTATCCAGTCTGGAATCTTGGAATCTTGTTGTGCTGAGGCAATTACTGCAAAAGAAACAATTCCACTTACCACTAGTACTAAGATTGCTAGGATATGCCCCTTCTTTAGCATCTGATTGGCTACGTCAAAGTTTTAGATAAACTGGATCTAATTCTAATAAATCATAATCTAGAGAGGCGTCAGATTTTTAGCCACAAATCGGGGGCTTTCTATTTTTATTGATTGTCGATAAACTCGTTTGCAGTTAATCTAAAAAATTTAAAAATTGAGGCTAAATCCATATAAAACGCAGTTTTTCCCCTATTCATAGGTCAAAAGAATTGAATAAACGATTTATCATAGTTGGCATAATTTTGGGCGCAATTCTGGTAATTGTTTTTTTAATTGGTTCCCCAATGTTTGGTGGATTTGACAAAATTCGATGATCTAAACAATTTCAAATTTTCTAGCAGCAGATTCAAAAACATATAGAGCATTTTCAATTTGATTTTTAGAAAGCCATGCAGTAACTGAAATTCTTATTCTTGCTTTGTTGTGAGGTACTGTTGGATACCTTATAGGTTGTGCGTAAATTCCTTTTCTAAATAAATATTTTCCAAACTCTAAAGCAATTTTTTCTTTTCCAATAATTATTGGGATGATGTGAGTTGTTGAACTAAAATTATATCCAATTTGTTTTAAACCTGAAGAAAGAAGTCTTACATTTTTCCAAAGATTCTTCCTTTGTTTTTCTCTGTTTGAATTAAATTTATTTAGTGAATGTTCTACAAGAAATGACGGAAGAGCAGAAGTATAAATAAAAGATTTTGATTTATTTATTAAAAGATCAATAATATTTTTTTGGGTTGCAACATAGCCTCCAAAAGACCCTAACCCTTTACTGAGACTACTCACATACAAATCAATTTTTTTTGCTACATTAAAATGATCTGGAGTTCCTTTACCATCTCTTCCTACTGTAAAATCTCCATGTGCGTCGTCTAAAATTGTAATGGCATTTTTCTTTTCAGCAACTTCAGTTATTTTTCTGAGATTTGCAAAGTCTCCATCCATACTAAAAATCCCCTCAGTTAGCACAAATTTTCTTTTGTTACTATGGTTTAGTTTAGATGATAAATCATCCATATCATTATGTTTGTAGATTAAGACTTTGGCTCCAGTAATCTTACATGCTTCAATAATACTTGCATGGTTTAGCTGATCACTAATTATCAAATCATTTTTTTCAATTAAAGTGGATATTACACCAATATTTGCCATGTACCCTGTAGGGAAAATCAACGATCCTTCTTGAGACTTGTGTTTTGCGAGTTTTTTTTCTAAAATCTGAAAAGATATATCATTTCCTGAAACAAGTCTTGAGCTAGATTGCATTTGACTAGATAATTTGTTTGAAATATGAATTCCAAGATAGTCATTTGAGCACAAATTGAGTAGATTCTTATTTCTAATGAAAATATATGGTCCATTTACATGTCCATATCGCATCTCTCTGTAAAGATCTGCTTTCTTAATTTTGTCTAACTGATTATTGACAAAAGCCAGCTTAGGCTTCAAGATTTATCTTTCTAATCATTTCGAGGTCTTTTTTCATTTCATTTCCACCAAGAGTTAGATATCCAGAACTAATTATTCCATTTGCACCACTTAGCAAAAGTTTCTCTCCATCATCGTCCAAGTTTACTTCTCGCCCTCCAGAAATTTTTATTATTGATTTTGGTAAAAGAAATCTAATCACCGCGAAAGTTCTAAGAATTTCCTCAATGGCAAGAGGTGTTTGTAATTCTAACGGGGTTCCTGGTATAGGTACTAGCAAATTCATTGTAACTTCCTCTGGATTTAATTTTGCTATATCTAGAATTAATTCTAGTCTTTGTTCTCGTGTTTCCCCCATTCCTATTATTCCACCAGTGCAAAGCTCAAGACCTGCCTCTCTTGCTATCTTTAAGGTGTTTACTCTATCTTGGTATGTGTGGGTTGTACAGATTTCAGGAAATTTAGATCTAGCTGTTTCTAAATTATGATTGTATCTCTTTACTCCTAATTTTTTTAGCTGATTTGCTTGATATAAAGTAAGAAAACCAAGACTACACTCAACACTTATTCCTACTTTATCATTGATTTCCTCAATTATGTTGCAAACTTTCCTAAAATCAGAATCTGTGGGTTCTCTCCACGCCGCTACTAAACAATAAGACTGTGCTCCTTCATCAAGTGCTTTTTTTGCTTGTCTTACTACTTCCTCTTTAGAAAGTAATTGATAATCATCAATATTTGTATTAAAAAAAGCAGATTGACCGCAAAATGAACAGTCTTCACTACAATAATTTTTCTTAATATTGGATAATTGTTCTACATCCACTGTATTGCCTTGGAATTTTCTTGTAATCTTATTTGCAGAGCCAGATAATGTTTTTAACTCAGATTTTGAAATGTCTAGGAGTATTTTAGCCTCAATATCTGTTAAAATCTGACCTGAAAAAACTTTATTTTGACATTCTATAATAAAATGATATTCTGAACTCATCAATTTTTACCACTAAAATGGGTTAATTAAGATTTTAGAAGCGTTAACCATACTAAAATGAGAGGTTTACCTTTTTTTATTACTTGATATTATTAATATAAAATATATGGAAAAAATAAATCAAAAGAGTTCGGTTTGGCATCCAAATACCCAGATGCAAGAATGGGATTACTTTGATAAAATCATAAAAGGTAAAGGAATGTGGCTTATTGATTCCAAAGGAAATAGACTCCTTGACGGTGTTGGGAGTATGTGGTGTAATGTTTGGGGACACTCTAAAAAAGAGTTAATCAACGCAATTATTAGGCAAACAAAAAAAATACAACATTCTTCACTCTTTAATCTCACAAACGAACCCGCTGAAGATCTAGCTAAGAAACTCATTAAAATCTCACCTAACATGAATCGAGTGTTTTATTCTGACAATGGTTCAACTGCAATGGAAATTGCTTTTAAATTAGCATTACAATATTGGAAAAACCATGGTCTTAATAATAAAACCAAACTTGCAACCCTAAAAAATGGATATCATGGTGATACTTTTGGGGCAATGTCTGTAGGATACGTGCCAGAATTTTTTTCAAAATTTAAGGAACAACTTTTTTCTACAAATCAAGTCCCAGTTCCAAATAAATATAGACTCCCCCCAGGTTTTTCGTTTGATGATTATCAACAACACTGCTTAGAAAAAATTGAAACCTTATTTTCAAATAACGATAAAATTGCAGCCTTTGTTATGGAAAGTGGAGCACAAGTTGCTGGCGGAGTAATCATTTATCCTCCAGGATTCCAGAAAAAAATTAGCAAGTTATGTAAAAAATATGATATTCTATTAATTCTTGATGAAGTTGCAACAGGTTTTGGTAGATTAGGGTCTCTTGTGGAATATCATGCACAAGATAGTGTACCCGATATAGTAGCATATGGTAAAATGTTAACCGGTGGCTACCTAACAATGGGTGCCACATTAACTACTAAAAAAATCTATGATTCCTTTTTGGGGGAATTTAAAGAAATGAAACACCTCTTTCATGGACATACATTTACTGGAAATCCTATAGCTGCTGCAGTGGCAATTGAAAATCTTAAACTTTATGAAAAAAATAAACTAATAAAAAAAATCCATAATACCTCCAAAATTTTTGAAAAGCGAAGAGATGAATTAAATCAGTTGGATTTAGTAGGAGATGTAAGAAATAAAGGAATGTTAATGGGAATAGAACTTGTAAAAAATAAGAAAGATAAAACCCCAATATTTCCAAAAAAATCAATTAACAAGATAATATTCGATGAGGGAAAAAGCAATGGGATTTACTTGAGAACATTAGGAAATATAGTGATGTTAGTACCTCCGTTAGCAATTTCTACAAAGGAATTGGATCTTCTCATAGACCGTACAATTTTAACGATAAAGAAGACTGAAAAAAAATATGAATTGTGAAACCTTCATCAAGCAACCAGAGTGATTCATACTGAAATCTTATTTTATTACAGGTACTGATACTGATGTTGGAAAAACCTATGTAACAGCAGGAATTGCCTCTGCAATGAAAAAAATTGGAATAGATGTTGGAATAATGAAGCCTTTTGCTGCAGGAACTGAACAGACCCAAGGTTACAAATCACAAGATGTCCAACTACTGTCTAAGGCAGCACAAGTAAACGATGCTGAAGAATTAGTTAATCCCTATTTTTTTCCAATTCCTGCTTCCCCTTTTACTGCAATGCAAAATCTTGGGCTTGAAATTGATATTAAAATTGTATTAAATAGATTCAAAAAATTATCTACAATGCACAATGTTTTGCTAGTTGAAGGAATAGGTGGCATAATGACTCCAATACTGAAGAATTATTTTGTAACCAATCTGATAAAAGAAATGGATCTAGAAACAATCATAGTTACTAGTTCACGTATTGGAACAGTTAACCATATACTTATGACAATTAAAATGTGTCAAAACTATGGAATTAAAGTTCATGGTATAATTATAAACAATTTAAACTCGAGTGGTTATCCGACTAATGAACTTAAACGAGATATTGAAGAGTTAACTGGAACCCGTGTCCTTGGTTCGATCCCATATATTAAAGACTTCACTTTAGAAAAAATCTCACAGATTATTACAAATGAAATTGATCTTAAATCACTAATTTAATAGAAAATTTAAAAATAGATTAGGATTTAATGATTTTTAATTTACTTTGTTTTCTTGAAGAAAGAAAATCAGTTATGTCATCTAAAATTTTAGTAAATGAACCATCATAGTTGTGAATATGATAAGTTCTATTTTTCATTTGTAAGTCGATATGTAAAACTAGCCAAATGTTTTCTTTTGTAGGTTGAATTTTTTCTAATTTTAAAATCCCCTGCTTAATCATTATGTCATTACCTACTTTTGGAAAATAAATTATGATTGAATCTTTTGGATTTGAGTTAAGTGTATTCAGATCTGGAATAATAATGTCAATCTCTGCATTATTTTGTGATACTTTCCTTTGGCTTGGAATAAGTGATATTGTTAGCAAATAATGCATTAAGCTTTCAGCAAAAATCCCTACATTTTCATCTACATTGCCACCAATCTGTAAAATTTTTGGATAGCAACTTGATATTATTTTATCTATGATTTTAGAACTCTGACCTTTTGAGATATCTAATTGAATTTTTTCTTCTGTGATCTTATCTAATTCTTGATACAGTAAATCTTTAACTGAATAATCTTTTTCCATGAAAATAAAATCTTATTCATTAAAGATGTATCTTCGTTCGCCTCTACTTTCAGCTGCGGTTTTTACATCTACTAGGATAAATTCTTCCTTTCCATCAAGAATGCTTTCAGTATGACTACGTTTATTCTCATGAATTTCTTCATATTCTTTTTGACTTAATTTCTTTCTTGGTCCCATCTCTACCTCTAAATTCATGTCTCTAACAACCTCTTTGTATTGTGGCTGAATGACTCCACTAAAGACCATGGCACTACTTCCACTTCCATAAGAACCAAATCCAAAACGCTTTCCCTCAAGCTCAACTCCTTTTTGGAATTCAAACTCTAGAGCACTTCTAAAACCAAGATATAATGAAGCTGTGTAAAGATTTCCTATCATTTTAGATGCGATTAAAGAGCTGGCAATTTTTGATTCATAAACATCCTGAAACTCTTCTGTTTTTGTAAATAGTTTTGTAAATTCGTGGTCTTTTGCCATAAACTCAGCATCACCAAGAACTGACTCTATCGTACCACGTGGATCCTTTGGAGCCGGTTCTTCCATACCTACTTTTTCAATAATTTTTCCCCATCGTGGTAATCCTCTCCATTCATGTCTCACCAGATACGCTAGTGCCTTTTTGCCCATGTTACTATATGGAAGATGCATGCAAATATAATCAATGTAATCTAAAAAGGATTCTCCTTCCTTTAGTTTGATGATGCCTCTATTTAGTGCCTTTTTCTTGTAGGCCATCAGCGCGGTTTTAACTTGAATTAGATAAAGCAGGTTAGAATATTGACCATGAACAATGGGCGTTTCTTTTCCAAATGGTCTGTAAAAATCATATTCATCTTTAATAGAAGTTGAGGTAACTTTTGGATCAAATGATAGTAATCTCGGTTCATCATTTAGAAGCATTGCCAATGCCCCTGCCCCTTGAGTTAACTCCCCACTCGAACCTAAATCATACTTTGCAATATCTGAAACCACTACCAAAGCACTTTTTCCTTCAGCTTCCCCGGCTCTAATCCAATTTGCGTTATCATACAAAGCATACGAACCACTTACACATGCAAATTTTGTTTCTACTCCTCCACAATGCTCAAATGATTCGCTGCCGTAAACTTGCTCAAGCATTCCAATAACATATGAGTTCATTGCTTTTGATTCGTCAAATGACGATTCTGTAGACACATACAGCCGGCCAATGTCATCAGGAGACAGATTATTTTTTTTCATAACCCTTAGGCATGCATTTGCTGCCAAGCATGCTGGATCCTGATTAGTATCAACCATGGCCATTTGTGATATGCCTAGCCCTCTTACCAGTTTAGCCGGATCTACGCCTCTAGCACTGGCAAAATCAGCAGCATCTACGTATAGTCTAGGAATGTAAATTCCTATATCGTCAATTCCAGCTGCCATAAGCTAGCCATCTCCAATTCGTACATAAAGGTATTGGGACTAATCTGCATCACAAATAGGCAAGATTTGCCTATTTTTATAATTTCTTTAAAAATATCATGAAAATCTATTACTTGAATATGATAAACATGCCTCATAAATTCCAATTAACTTGATCGTAGTTACTAGAAATAACAAAGAACTAAGTAATCAGTAATTCTTCTTTATCCTGATTTTTTTAATACTATGTTCTGAATTGTCCCATTAATGAGTCAGGGCATCTCGCGGTGTTAGCTGGAAGTGGAAAGGCTCACATAAACTAGTTAACATATTACATTGGCCTCCACTTTTGAGGAGGCGTCTTTAAAATACAAAAAGAATTTAGAATTTTCAGATTTGCTAGAAACTATAAACAACCTTTCTGTTATTTTGCTAGTTCGGACTCAAATATGCTCTGAAACGATTCATAGGGTTGCGCCCCAGGGATCTTTGTAATCTGATTATCACGACCTATAACAAAAAACCCAGGGGTTCCAGTAAGACCTAGAGTTCTAGCATCATTATTACTTGAAGTTACTACCTGATTGTATTTCTTTTCTACCATGCATTTGACAAAGCTTTCCTCATTTAGTTCAATAGACTGAGCAAATTTCAATAAATTCTCAGATGAAGCCCAATCATTGTTTTCACCAGCCCAATTATTGTATAAAGTATCATGATACTCCCAAAATTTACCTTGATCATTGGCACAATGCGCAGCATTGGCAGCAGCTATGGAATCAGGACCGATAATTGTAAAATCTTTAAAAATAATCTTTACTTTGCCAGTTTCTACATAATTTGTTAAAATAGCTGATTCTGTTTCATGGAAAAATTTATTGCAAAACGTGCACTGATAATCTCCAAATTCAACTAGTGTTACTGGGGCATTCTCATCTCCAAGATATGGTGAACCATTAGCTGTAAACACGGACAGGGCGATTTCTTGATTCTCTTTATTTGGAGTTTTTTCTTCAAATTTAAGTACTGAATTAGTATCTATTACATTCATTGCAAAAACCACTGAAATTATTGAAACTATGGCAATCCCAGCTCCAATCCCTAAAGAAGGCCCATGGAGTCCACGTTTGGTATTGGACTGAGTTTGAATATATGTCTCATTAGGATTGTCTGAAGATGATTTGTCCATATTCAAATACAATTCTTAATAGGATTAATTTAGTTCTTTGTTTGTGTAATGTAAATAAAAGGTAAAAGTTAAGAAACTATATGAAGAAAGTTTTTGTCAACGGTTATGGTTCTATCGGTAGCAGAATCTCACAATTCATCAAAGATGATTCTGAAATTGAAGTTATTGGGGTTGGAAAATATTCCCCTGACGAAAAAGTAAATTTGGCAATATCTAGGGGATTTTCTGTATATGTCCCTGAGAAAAAATGGGATTTGTTTAAGAATTACAAAATTTCTGGAACAATAGAAGATGCAATATCTGACTGTGATTTAGTAATTGATGCATCTCCTTCAGGCCATGGATTTCTAAATAAAAAAAACCTATACGAGCCAAAAGACGTAATGGCTATTTATCAAGGTGGTGAATCGGTTTATGGAGAAAAAGCAGTATCTGACTTGCTGTTTAACTCCCGTGTAAATTACAAACAAGCAATTGGAAAAAAACACGTTATGCAAGGAAGTTGTAATGTAACAGGTATGGGAAGAATATTGCAACCACTTCGAGAAAAATACCGTGAACGATTGCTTAGATTTGATGTCACACTAGTACGACGATGGGCTGATCTGGAACAGACAGATAAAGAAGTAAAAGATACCATCGAATGGTCAGAGAATCCACATCATGGGGATGATGTAAAAAGCTACATGGGTAAAGACACTCCATTATTTTTGCGTGCAATAAAAGTACCAACTAGACAAATGCATCTGCATATTCTAGATGTACGTTTTAAAGATACTGCCCCAAGACCATCTGAATTTTTAGAGACATTCAAAAATGAGTATGGTGTTGCTACATTGTATACGGCTAAAGGAACAAAGGAAGTTAGAGACTATGCAGATTCGATAAAGTTTAGCTTTAAAGATACTAACATGATTCACATCCATGCAAATATGGTAGAATCCATTGGAGACACTGTCAAAATGATGTACTCTGATGATCAAACGGGAATAGTGATTCCAGAAAACCATCTATTAATGCAAGCAATGCTATTTCAAAAAGAATACCAAGATGCATTCAAACATACTGAAGAATTATTTCACATGGAAGAAAAGAAAAAAATCTTAGAGGAACACTTTTCTCTAAAAAAATAATATTATTAAATTCTTTTAATTCTAATTTTTTCTTCCCTATTTTTTGAAACTTTTTCTACAATATCCTAAACTAGACTGCCTCAACCTTACTCTCATCATACGGGATATTCGAAAGTTTTTCATATACCATATCATTAAACGATGAATAGCCACCCACTTGAGGCATATTTGTTTTCAAAAATTTTTGTTTATTCTTAATTAATCACTGCTTTGGAGGAATAGCGAATCGGTTGTTAGGATTATTATGATAATCTACAGGTAACATCGCATCTTTTTGCCTACCTGTTAAAATTCCAATTACTACATCATCTTTTTTAATTATTTCTTCTTGTATTAATTTTCTAATTCCAGCTGGTACTGAGCCTGAAGCCATTTCACAATCAAACCCATTTAGTCCCACTATGGACATACCATCTAACATCTCAGAGTCGGAAACTTGGGTAACAACTCCATCTGTAAAATCTAATGCTCTTAATCCCTTGAGAATGTTTGATGGTCTGCCAATTTGAATTGCAGTTGCTTTAGTCTTTGGTCGAATTCTCTTTTTATCTAAAAATGCATAGTATCTCTGGATTAATTCAATATCTGGATTGCCTTTATTCCACCGTAATTTTGTTTCTTCAAATTTCCCATTATACAAATCATACAATGTATTTGCCCCTTCAGCATTTACAACAGCAATTCGTGGAATTTTTTTAATCCAACCCCATTCGTATAATTCTATTAAGCATTTTCCACAGCTTGATGTATTTCCTAGAGCTCCTCCAGGATAAACTATCCAATCAGGTGCTTCCCAATTTTGATTTTCTAATGCTCTAAATGGAATAGTTTTCTGACCTTCTATTCTAAATGGATTAATTGAATTTACAGTATATCCTCCATATTTTTTTGCATCTTCAAGAGATTTTGAAAATGCGTCATCAAAATTTCCCTCAACTTCAATTATTTGAGCACCAAACTGATATGCTTGGCTTAGCTTTCCAGGAGCAATTTGTCCAGCTGGAATGTATACATCGCATTCTATATTTTCATTAGCGGCGTACATCCCTGCAGCTGCAGATGTATTCCCAGTTGATGCACATACAATTTTTTTTGCATTGACAAGCTTTGCATGAGTTACAGCAGTTGCCATCCCATTGTCTTTAAATGAACCGCTTGGATTGTATCCTTCTGGTTGTAGTAACAAATTTTCATTAGGCATTTCTACGAAATCAGCAACCCTTGACATATGGTAAGGTTTTGACTGTCTTCCCTCAGCTCCATCTAGAGATACTAAATGTTGAGAGCATTCTTCTAAATTTCCTGTATCTATTTGACAAAAATTCAGTAACTCTCGAAACCGCCATACCCCACTTTCATTAAATATGCTTCCTTGAGGATTACGTCGACTATAGAATAATTCTTTTAGTGCACGTGAGGGAGTTTTTTTATATTTGACATCCAGTAAATGCCCTTTTCTACACTCTAAAATACCTGATTTTATAGCATACTCTAAACCACATTGAGGATCTATACATTTTAGATATGCATTATCTTGCAACGTTGATACGATAGCTCATAGTAATTTAAATTTAAAATGTATTAATTAAAAATTTCATTAAACATACCAATTTTTGTTCGTAAAATACCAAACTTTTAGAGTAGTTATTTTTACTTTAGAGATAACTTTGATTAATTTGGATAAAAATCTAAATGTAGTTCTATTGAGAATCAAAGATTCTTACCAAAAACTTGAACACCTACACGATATTCCTGGGGATCTAGAAATTATTAAAAAAGAACTTGTAAAAATTAATGGATTGTTACAGGTCATTGTTAACAAACTTGAAAACATCGATAATAGTTCTGATAGATATGTAAAATTATCATCTGCTGCAAAATTTTACTTGCAAAATTACTCTTTTGAAAGAGAAATCGAAACTATATCAAAATTATATTCAGATGATCCAAATCGCTTAAAAAATATACGAAATTCAATTCTTGGGTCTCTTCAAGGCAAAAAACTAATGGAAAAGATAGAATCTATAATAGAGAATTCGTAATATCTTTTATTATTGGCAAAAGGTGAAACTTATTGTGTGATTTGTGGTTGCAAAGATCATAGGTTAATTGGATGTGTTAAACATATATCAAAAAAATGTAGTTGTTTTGATAATAAATGATCTTAATAAAATCAGGGGTTACAGAGTTTACAGGATATTATATCTCCCAATTCTTTTTCAGCCAATGAATATGTTGAAAACCAATGATACTTTAAATTATTATTGACATTTTTTTGAAAATCTTGCTCAAAAATTAATTTACAATCTGTGTTATGAATTATTGCTTGATTATTTGTAATAATTATTACAAAGCCGTAGTTTGATCCCTTAATATTTCTGAGCTCCTCGATATTTTCTATTTCAACCATAACGCAAAATTTTAACTCTCTTTAGATTTTGGTCCCGATCTAATATGGAAATTGCTACAGCATTTACATTCATTCTTAATACATTCCTTTTCAGTATAGTGTCCACAAATACCACATTCACAACTTCTATTCATAATCAGATAATATCATTAATGGAATATAAGGAAAATTAGATATTTTTTTCTGATATTTTACTTAAATGAGATTACTTTTTAGATTTTGATTTTTTTCTTCCAACCTTTGTAGTGCCTTTTTTTCCTGCTTTAAGTTCCTTTCCTTGTAGTTCTTTTTCTATTTCAGCTGCTTTGTTGTCTACTACTTTTATAATTTCTTGAATTAATCCATCCAGGTCGCTATCTGTCGCTCTTGGTTCTACTGCGTCTGCTATATCATTAATTGTACTTGAAATCTCTGCACTTACTTCTTCAAAACTTTCAGGATCTTCATAAGCTGCATTATAAAGAGACTTTAAGCTGTTTACTTGATTAATAATTTGATCGGTAAGTGTAATCCTAAAGTCGGTTCCATTAACTTCAATCTCTTTAGTACTCATAGTTAAAATTTTTATTTTCTGTCTTATAGGTTTTTTTGCCAATTATAGTCACGCATGAACCAATCAAAAATAGAATAGATCTTAATTTCTAAAATGTAATGTAATCAAGAGCCGCAGCATCGCTGATTAGAGATGTATGTCTTGAACTTGTTATATACCCATTTTTTATGTCATTTGTAGGTACCCATCTATTAGTCGAGGTGTAATGACGCTTCTCTTTTAGCTCTTTTTCTATTTCCTCTATGTCAAACTCCTCCTCTTCAACTTCTTGAGTTTCTAGGTGCTTGATAGTAACTAAGATTTTGTTTACTTTGACTCTATCGCCAAATTTCCATTTTGACGGAGTATTTTCATCGGAAACTTCTACAACCTTTATTTTCATTTCTTTTTTTCCAAAGGTATCGTGACTCACAAGCACTCTTTCATCTACAAATTCTTCAAAGTCCATATAGTTATTTGGTGTTCATTACTAAATAATGATTCGTTTTTCTAGTATTATTATTAGATTAATTCTGCCTTGAACTAGGGAATTAAGAGTTTTTTAGAAATAAAAAAGAAAAGAGAGAGTTTATGGATTACTATCATGTATAATATGCATGATTTACAAGTCAGTATTTGACAAAGTGTTGAGTATTGATCCCAAAATTCGTTTTGCTACAATATTTGATATGAATGGGAAGGTTTTGTTCAGTATGCATCGAGAAGGTGTACAGAGCTTGCTTTCCCCAGAAGAGAGTCAGAAATCATTACATCTTGCAATTACCGCATGGATATCTAGAAATGAAGTTTCAGATAAAATAGGAAAGGGAAAATATGCTCTAGTAGAATATGAAAAATTAAAGCGAATCACACTGCCTTTGGATTCAGAATACATACTCTACATTACAACTGATGTGGAAGCGGATCACGCTTCAATAATTACCAGGGCGTTAAGATTGAAGTATGATGCACTTCATTCACCCGAAGGAATGCCATTATAGGTCAAAATACATAATGATCATTCAACTCAAACGTTTTAGGAAACTATTGAGGGTTTAACGGAAAACTTGATGTACACAAATAAACATTAGTTGGTTTGTTTGTAATCCCAAACTAACATTTTATAGACCACAGTTTTGCCGGTTTTGTTTGAGTTTTCAGGATTAAACTTGGAATTAAGAATTTTCAGATTTTTTCTTTAATCTACGCAATCCTATTTGCACGTAAAATTATCTAAATAATGATTCGATGTTTTGATTTAAAAGGCATCTGATAGTCTTTTAAAACCAATTTCTGACGGGTTCCATCAATTATTGCATAGGTTGTACCATCATAGGTACAAACACAATCGATGATTTTTTCAGATTCATCCCAAACTTTGTAAAACTCTCTGAGTTGTCTATTTTCGTATTTTCCAACTCCTATCCTCTTTTTAGATAAAAACTTGAATGCCAAAACAACTTTTCTTGTTTTATATAATTCAAAGTGGTTTGTCCAATTAAGGCATCGAATTATTTGATCAAAAGGTACCTGAAGTGTTGTACCAGTGCCAGATTTTGCCTCTATTGTAAAAATAGTACTTTGAGTATTATTTACTGCTAAAATGTCTGGAAGTGAGACACTGGGCGAGCCTAATCTGAATGCCTTCCACTCTGATATTGCATTGAATCTTTTAACAAGCGTATCTTCCCAATTATATCCTCTTTGTCGTCTTGTTCTTGCAATTTTTTGATTTTGTTTATGAGTGCGAATTTTTAATTTCTTATGGGATTGGTTATTGCTATGAGTTATACGATTTGAATACATATTTTTTGTTATTGTTTGAATTTTAGTAGACAATAGTACTAGATCATTTTTTACCATATAGAAGAGCAGGTCATTATACCATTACCAAAGAGTCTTGGAAGATAGTCAGATTTCCAAAAATTTGCTTTACATATTATAAATATTCATGAAACTATAATAGACAAGATTAGTATTCTGACTTGAGCATCAAACTAGTGTCATGGCGAAATTATAATTCCTTCCATCTACTTTACAGGTGTCAAGTTTTACCTTTTTTCCGATTTCTGGTAGATTTGAATAGACTTGAAGAGTACCCATAATTCTAATCTTTTTTTCAAATTCTGCTAAACAAAAAAAAATCTTTCCTTTTTTAGAATATTCGAGGATTTTTCCAACGCCATCAGATTTTCTCCAATTTACTTTACCAAAGCAAATGCTACAATAATCACTAGGGGGCCATACCATATCATTACAAATAAGGCATTCAGGAATGACAAATTTTCCTTTTTTTAATTCTGCTTCAAAAACACTCATGATTGTAACAGCAAAACAGTAGATGAAGTGGCAGCTGCAGACATGTTATGAACTAGTCCTACTTTTGCATTTTCAATTTGTCTTTTTCCTGCTGTTCCCTGTAATTGTTGAGTAGTTTCAATTATTTGTGCAATGCCTGTTGCTCCCAAGGGATGTCCAGAACCAATTAATCCGCCACGAGGATTAATTTTTCTATCTTCAGTTTCGTATAGAGTTTTTACAAATTTTGCAGTATTTCCTTTTGAAACCAATCCTAGATCTTCTATGGCCATAAGCTCACAAACTGTAAACGCATCATGGATCTCTGCTACATCGACCTCATTAGGAGTAAAGTTTGACATATCAAATGCAATTTTTGCAGCTTCCCGAGTAGAACTCATGCTTGAAAAGTCTTGATTTTTTGTAAAGCTAGCTGATAGTGTTTTTTGTCCTATCCCCTTAATCCATACGGGGCTGTCTGTATATTTTTTCACTATTTTTTCAGAGACTAGTAAAACTGCAGAAGATCCGCTACAAGGTCTAGAACAATCTGATACTTTCAGATCATCTGTCAAAATTTTTGAGTTCATCAATTCTTCTACAGAGTAAATTTTGTTTGAATAAGCATTTGGGTTGTCATGTGCATATTTATGATTTTTTGCTGAGACTGTAGCTAAATCTTCTTCTGTTGTCCCAAATTTTCTTTTATGTGCTTTGGTAAAAATCGTTCCCCAAAAAATTGGATGCTTAAACTCTCCGCGAGAATTATCCCATTCTAAAATTTGTCCTGGGCTATCACGTCTTTCCGCACCTACCACAAGAGCAACGTCAGCAAGACCTGATGCAATATATGAGTATGCAGATACAACACTATTTGTTCCAGAATTACAGAGACTCTCTACAGTATGAGATGTTTTTGGTTGAATTCCAGCAAGCTCTGACAAAATTGCAGATAAATATTTTGTATTGTCATTTGTAGACACTAAAACAGTGTCTATGTCTTTTTGATCAAGGTTTGGATTTTGATCAAACAACGATTTTGTAGCATTAAGAAGTAACGATTCAATTGAGATTTCTTCTCTTGAAAATTTTGTAGTTCCATATCCTACTATAGCTATTTTATTCATTTTCGATCTGAGAAAATGTAGATGTTAGTAAATTAAATGATTCTACTGTATCTCCAATTGGGTTAAATTGTATAATGGGAAGATTTACTCCAGTTTGGTAAAATCGTTTTAATTTTCTAATACATTCGTCAGGTGTTCCATATACACAAAGTTGTTCTAACATTGATTCTGTAACTAATTCATGATTAGATTTCAAACCCGATTTAATATACTCCTGATAGATATTTTTTGTTTCATTTTTAAATCCATTTTTGGCTAAAAACTCCCTATAAATTTCACCAACTGAGATGTAAAATGACAAAGTTTTCTTTGCACGTTCTATTGCTTTTTCTGCATCATCTGACATACAAGTAATTAATTGACAGGAAACATCAATTTCTCTTTTTGATTGCATATATTTTATAGTCTTTTGAAGTTCCATGAAGGGTCTCAGATAAAATATTACTCCATCTGCAATTTGCCAGCAAAGCTCAACCATATTCTGATTTACTGCAGCAAGATAAATAGGAATTTGTTCTCGTGGTGGCTTGATTAATAATGAGAAATTTTTCAGGGAAAAAATCTCTCCGTTATAATCTATTTTTTTCCCTGATATGATTTTTCTTATAATTTCAACATATTCCTTCATTCGTAATAATGGTTTTTCAAATTTGTATCCATGAAATTCTTCAACTATTGGCAAACTACTTGTTCCCAAACCTAAAATCAACCTTCTATCTGATATGGTATCTACAGTGGCAGCACCCATGGCAACAAGTGCTGGACTACGAGAATAGATGTTAATAATTGATGAACCAATTTTTGTCGTCTTCAATCTTTGTGATACCGCACTCAGCATTGAGAAATTTTCCATTCCCCAAGTTTCAGGAATCCACACCGTATCTGGATTATAATTTGAAAGTGTAGAGGCGCAGTTCAATACCTGTTCAATTGATAAAACTGAGCCTAAACTGTATCCTAGCCTCATAAACAAATAGAATCACATAGGTCAGAAAAATCTATCCATTAAGCAAGAAGTGAATTTTGATTGAGTTTGACTATTATCAAATTTTCTGTAGAGTTAGAATATGGCATATCAGTCAGATGAATCAATACATCCCTTTTGGGAACATACCAGTGAATATGCAGCTAGAAAAGAAGATGCCTCATTTATGGGAGAAGTTGCCTACGTTTTAGTAACTCTCTATAAATCAGAAATTCCTCAATAACTGCATATCCAAATTTTTTATATTTTTAAATTAGATTGAATCAAATTATTTTGCAACATATTTGATATAATTTCTAGTTTTAATTTCCTTTGAGCATTCTTCCATGTCTTTGAATGAATCAATCGAGTACCAAAATATATTTCTAAATTTTATATGAGTTAATTTTCCTTTTTTAGCATAATCTGGAAATGTGGTTTTCTCAATATCACCTTTTTTTGGTAAATCTTTTGTTAGGTTTTTTGAAAGATGATAAATTCCAGCATTCATCCAAAGATCTACAATTTCTTTTTTTTCACTAAATCTAACTACCTTATCATTTTTAATACTCATTACTCCAAACTTTGTCTTTAGTGGAATTGCAGCAATTGAATTTTGTTGTTGTTTTAGTTTTTTAATATCGATATTAGTAATTACATCTCCATTTACTACTATGAATGACTTTTCGTTAATGAAATGTGCTGCCTGTTTTATCGCACCTCCCGTACCTAGAGGCATTTTTTCTTTTGAAAATCGTATCTTTATTCCTAAATTATTTTTTACATGAAGATAATTTTCAATTTGCTTAGTCATATAACCTGTACAAATAATGATATCTTTTATTCCAAATTTTTTCAAATATCGTATTTGCCATTCAATGATTGGGATGTTATTCAAAGGAATTAGAGATTTTGGCACATAATCTGTTACTTGTTTTAATCGCTTACCTCTTCCACCTGCCAAAATGATTGCTTTCATGTTTTATCAAGAATTTACTTGTCATTAAAACTTTAAAAAATGTTAATTGTCGCAACTCCAAGATAATATCCAATTCCAGTTAACAATGTGCTCCACGCGCATGAACCTATGAATGTAAAAATTAGAAATTTTTTAGGTTTCATATGAAATATTCCTGCAGGTATTGAAACAAGTTCCCGAAGCCCAGGAACTAATCTTCCTAATAATACTGACTTGTCGCCATATTTTTCAAACCATCTATCTGCTTTGGATAATCTTTCCTTGTTTATTTTTGCATATTTCATATATCTTGCAAGCCCAGTTCTACCTAGTTTGAGTGCTATTGAGTATATCATTAATGCTCCAATTGTTGCTCCACATCCTCCAGTAATTCCTACACCTAAAACGTAAATAAATGGCATATCGTTTTTCAATATCACATATCCAGCTAAAGGAAAAATTGCCTCACTTGGAATTGGAGGAAAAATAGTTTCAAGAAGTGCTGCAAAAAATATACCTGGATAGAGATTATCTGACACTAAAGCAATTACCCATTCTATGAGTGCCTCTATTTCAGTCAATTACTTTTCGTTCCGTCAAGTAATAATGTAATTCAGTATAACACTCTACACAATAATCATTTTCGTTTGTATGCTGACAATTATGAATTTTTTTAACATCTTTACCACATTTTGAGCATAAAGTCATTACAGTTTACACTGATTTTGATTTTTTTAGTTTTATAGCACCTAATGAAATGATGAATGCACCAATGGCAATCAATCCTCCACCTTCTCCTGCCATTCTTGACGTATTATCGGAAATTCCACTAGATAATGAAATTATCCCACCAATTATTATTAGAATTCCTGATACAATGATCATTATGCCTAAAAGCTTAGATGATTCTTTTCTAGAAATGAAAAAAGATACAATCGATAAAACTATGGACGGTCCACCCAATCCAATTCCTCGCTCCATTGCATTAAGAGGCAAGAATCCTTTTCCTGCGGTACCTCCACCAGTAATTACATCCAGCCCATATATTACAAGTAATCCAATCGAAATCCCAGTCAGTATCATTGCTACTTTTAGTGCCATAATGTTGCTTGTCTTTTCTATAATTAATAAACCCTAAACGTAGTTTGTTTTCAACTTTAGGAACTACTTTTGTACTCTTAGGACTGCTTTTCGATCATATTTAGAGATTTTTAGGTAGCCTTACAAGAAAAGTTGTAGGATTATTTTTTACAGATATATTTCCACCATGTTGTTCTACAATACTTTTACAAATTGAAAGACCGAGTCCAGTTCCTAGCTGTTTGGTAGTAAATAATGGATCAAAGATTTTAGATAAGTTTTGCGGTTCAATGCCATTACCAGAGTCTTCAAATGCAATTAATACATCATTTACATTATCAATTATACGAATATGCACTTCTCCTTTAGTTTCTACTGCTTGAATAGCATTAAGTAATAGATTTGTAAATACTGCCTCGATTTTTCTATAATCACAGTTTATTCTAACATTCTCCTGTTCAATTTTCACTGTTACGCCACTTGGAATAGTTATGCTATCTTTTACAATATTTACAATATCTAAAACAGAGTATGGTTGAAGCTTTAGCTCAGAAGTCCTAACAAAATCAAGTACATCGTCTACTTGATGAGACATTCGATTCATCGCTCTACGGAGCCTTCCATAATATTGTAGCTTTTCTTCAATTTTTAATTTTGGTTTTGACTCCATTATCTCAATTGTATTTTTAATAGTTGACAGTGGATTTCTCAGATCATGCGCCATTCTTGATGCAAGCTCTCCAATTATTGCAAGTTTTTCTGATTTCATCAATTCACTGCTTTTCTCATCTACTTGTCGTGAAAGGTAATCTCGCTGTAGCTCTATCTCTTTTTCTTTTAGAACAACTTTTTCAAGATTATTACGTAGATCTTTTGTAAGTTTTACATTTTCTTCTTTTTGTTTTTGTAATTCTTTGTTCACCTGTTCAAGCTCTTCATTCTTTCTACTTAGCGATGAAATTAGATCTTGTAAAAATGTAATCTTTCCTTTCAAATCTGAATTAATTTTAATTGCACCTCCAAATTGTTCACTAGTTTTTGTTGCAAGATCTTGAATTTGTGCTGCTCTTTTTTCTAGCTCTGACTTTGCAGCATCTAAATCCCTTATTGCCTTTCCTTTAAACCCCATAAATTCTTCTAAAGTTTCAAAATCAGATTTTGAATCCTTAGATGATGTATCTTCTTCACTTGATGATTGCAATTCTATGCATATTTTTTATTAAATAATTCGTATTATCTTGTGTTTGTTCTATTAGGACATACCCATTTTAGTTCTGAATTATTTCCAAACCGATTCTAAAAATCTGAATATTGCATCTCCATACATTAATTGAATAATTAATCCTCCAGTAATGAATAGCATGTATGGAACTCCTGGGGTTATCCATGTATTAGGCGTATGACAAAATTCGGTATTTTCAGCATGATGTAAAACTAAATTCAATTTTTTTTGTTTGCCGACCTTTTTTTCAATTGAAAAACCAAATTTTGGGTTTTGAGCGCGATATCCCAAAAACATTGCCATTATAAGTTTTCTACTCGGTTCCTCAAATCCTTCAAAGATATCGTGTTTCCTTGCCATTTCTATGAGGTTTCTAAAGAAATTGATAAACAAAGGACTAATTGATATCAATACTGCATTTGTCAATATTGTAAATGGGGTAATCATTTGATCTGTAAATGAGATTTGAGGGACTAGTGCTGCTAAGACAATTATTGCAAAGGCATCGGCGCCACCAAAGAGACCGATTCTCCAAATAATTATAGCCACTGGGGCAACTATTAATGAGATTCCAATTGTTGTTAGACTCTCTGATAAGTTTGGTTCAAAAATTAGTAATATAGCTGCAATCCCACCAAAGATAATCCAAACATAATCGCTAATTTCTCTTTTTGTTACATCAGTAAAAGAAGCATATCCTAACATTCCTAAGGCAAGGATAACTCGCAAGTGATTGAGCTCAATAAGTGATTCAATCATATTATTCTACAATAAAGAATGAACTTGTTTACTATTTAATGACATGTTTGCGTAATTGCATAAAATTGAATATATCATAACCGAACTATAAAAAATAATAAAATTTGGGGATATGAAAAATGATTCTTTCATATCATTATGCCAGTATTTTATCTACAGGCTTTGCTTTTTTCCACAAGTGTGAACACAGACTAAACATGTTGTTGATCATCTCTTGAGAGTTTGTGACTAGAATCGAGTCGTTATCATCGTTTAAGTCCATCGTTTCTTTAATGGAACCAGACATGATTAATTGACCTCCTTCTTCTACTATCACTCTGCTTTTTGATGGTAGTTTTCCTACTCTAGTCTCAGTTGCTTTAAGTCTACTGATTAATGGTAACAGACTATCATTTTCTGTATCAGTTAATACCATTACCTGTCCTCCATTTTTCTTGCATAATGCAATTTTTTCTGGAATTGCAGTGTGATACATCCTTAGAATGTCTTCAGCTGTGGTGACAATGTAGATTGTTTTAGAAGAGTCTTGTATCATTTTTCCAATTCGCGAATAAATATTAGAGCGACCTTGGATTATAGATATTGAAGAGATTTCTGAAACCTGTTGTGGTCGGTTTAGATTCTTTAAATCCGTGACAATTTTTCGCGAAAGTTTTTGCATCGTAGTAATTTCATCTTCTTTACGTTGAATTACTGATGTTAATGCATCTTCTGGAGAAACTGCCTCGCAGATGGTAGGGTTTGAAAACGTAGTGGTAATCAATCCCATATCTCGAAGTTTGTTGAGCGACCTGTATGCTTTGCCTCTATCGATTTCAAGTTTAGTAGACATTTTGCCTACTGTCAATGAGCCTATTCGTAAAAGGCCCAAATACATGGTAGCATCAGTCTTGTCAAGGCCAAAGTAAGAAAGTTCTGTGAGTAGTTCTTCTTCTATATTCATATCTCTTCACTTTTACCCTCCAATGAAACCTGTGTTTTTCCTGCTTGCGCAGAAGTTTGGTTGTTTTTTGTTGTGACCATATTTCCCAAGTTTGTTAAATTCAGACAAGCTAATCAGTAGCAGTATGTAATATTTCGAACAGACAAAAACACTCATGAATTTTCAAGAAAATAGGAAGCACAATGTAATTTTTTTAAACAGGGGTAAAAACTATTGATTTTTTTATATTTTTCAGCTTGTTTAACAACAGGTCAATATTTCCAGAATTATCCAAATCAACTATATTGAGATGACCTAATTTCCTTTTTGGATTTGATTCATTTTTACCATACATTTTAAGAAAAACCCCTTTTTCAGGAACTATATTGACAGGTTTGTATTCTCCTTTGAAATTTTTTGGACCTAAAATATTGTACATTATAGTGGGGTGTAATAACTCGGTACTGCCTAAACTTAAACCAAGAATTGCTCGTATATGTTGCTCAAATTGGGATGTTTTACTTGATTGTAGAGTATGATGCCCGGAATTGTGAACTCGTGGGGCTATCTCGTTGATTAGAATCTGATCATTTTTTGTTACAAACATCTCTATTCCAAAAACACCTGCTCCTTTTAGTACCTCCATTGTTTTTTGTGCAACTTGTTCTGCTTTTTTTGCAATCTCTTTATTCACTCTTGCAGGAGCTATGGTGATTCGTAGAATATTATCTTCATGTATATTTTCAACCAAAGGATATGTTGCAATTTCTCCTTGAGTATTTCTTGCAGCTATTACTGATACCTCCATCCTAAAATCTATAAACCTTTCAAGCATCATGCTTTGTTCATTAAATTGTTTATATGCTAAAATGAGATCATCTTGAGAATTAATCTTAAAGTTTCCTCTTCCATCATAAGCGTCTATTCTGGTCTTCAATAAAGATGGAAAACCAAATTTTTTTATCTTTTGTTTTAAATCATCTAAAGAGTTTATCTCCACAAAATCTGCTACCGGTAATTGATTTTCAGATAGGAATTTTTTTTGAACAAGTTTATCTTGAATTTTTTTTAAAGTGTCTGGGGAAGGATTTATCATAGTTTTAGATTCAATTGATTTTAGAACATCACTGTCTCCTGATTCGATTTCATATGTCAAAATGTCTGATTTTGTAGCAAGTTCAATTATTGCTTTTTTATCTTTAAAATCTGCAATAATCTGTTTTGCACCTACTTTAGAAGCAGGACATCCTTTAGTTGGATCTAAAACTATTACTTCTGAAATTTTATCTGAAAATTTCTTTGCAGCTTCGGTAAGCATCATCCCAAGTTGACCTCCACCAATTATCCCTAGAACTTTACCTGAATTATCCATATTATTAGGCGTAAATACCCCCTTTTAGTGCATTTGGATTATTTGAAAATTTTCAGATATCCCTCAAATGAGTTTATCTATAAAGAGAATAATGAAATAGTACTCGTAGGCATGAGAAATCCCTATCTTATGGCATAATAGAAAAAATGATTTGTTCTGCATTTGGCACAAACAATTTCCTAAATGGTATAAAGAAATAGATGCAATATGGAACAATCATGTGAATGCAGATTTTGTAGTGATGTAAGAAGACGAAAAACTGAGAGAGATATAGATGAATTTTTGTGAACACATGCTAAAACTTTCTTATTTTGCTATTAAATCTGCAGATACTCAAATTAAACAATCTAAATTGGTTTTGAGCTTGTCCAAATAAAATCAAAAAGTAATTTCATAGAATAAATTAAAGCAGCAGAATCTGTCCACATGGCAGAAATATTCTGTAGAGATTGATTATCATTTTTTGTAAAGAAAATCATTTCTTCATTATCTTTCATTACAAAGCAGATTTCATCTTTTATGTTAGATGACATGCATTTAATTTGATTTTTATCCATATCTTCAAATATATACCTAGTTTTTTCTGTGCATGATGTAATAATTTTTGATTGACATTTCTTCGTTGTTAAATTATCTAAAAAATCTGAATGATATAATCGAAGATAATCTTTCTCAGAACCTAAAACAATCATTTCATTTTTTGTTTCTGATATCATCTCTTTTAATTTTGCATTAATAGGATTTAATCCTTCAAGCATTTGAAATCTATTCTCTGAATCTTCAGTTTTTTCTTTCAAAAACTCAGGTATGCTGTCCCAAAGTTTGATTATGGTTTCTTCATTTTTTTCAAGAGATTTTACCCTTTCTTTTTCCGCATTAACTAATGTCTTGACTGCTTTGTTTAGTTTTAACGCAGAGAATTTTATTGGATGTCCAAAAGTAGCTAAAACTATTCCTTTCTTTTGTAATGCTGCTAATAGTTGATATGTTTCTGTACGCGCAATTTTTAATGCCCTACAAACCTCGGGTGCCGTCTTTGAACCATACTTTCCTAAGAAAATGTATACCTTGGATTGATTTTCAGTTAAATCAAATTTTAAAAGTTCCTCTTTGAGTTCATCTGCGGATATCTTATAATCGTGTAGGCTTGAGCCTGAACATGAATCAAATATTGTCTGTTGTGTCCCTTCTTTCATTTCTTTCGTGCCGATCGTCATATCGAAGACATGATCTTAATATCGTACAGAGGTCAGCTAGTTTTGATCGCTATGATCGTATCTGCGATCTAATCTGTGCCTGACGTTAGTTTAATAGGCATTTTTCTTCCATAGGTCACCTATTTTGTCCTAATGTGTCCACAACACTGAAATTGTTAATCTCAGAAACTCTTCATATGCCATTGAGAAAAACTGGGAAACATGAGAGAAAAGCCGATCAGAGGGCAGCACGCAGACGAAGAAAACAATCCAAAAGCGGAAAAGCAAAAAAAAGATAATCCCCTGTTCTGCATCAAGGTTAAAAACATCACTGGTTTTGATGTAATGTGGTAACACCGTACAACAAAAAACCTCTAATTGGAATCATTATGGGTTCTAGCTCTGATAGTAGGATAATGCATGGCGCATCTGAAATTTTAGATAAATTTAATGTCAAACATGAAGACCAAATAATTTCTGCGCATAGAACACCTACCATATTAGACAAATATGCAAAACACGCTGAAAGCAGTGGTTTTAAGGTAATAATTGCAGGCGCAGGTGGAGCTGCCCATTTACCAGGAATGATTGCTTCGCACACAATTATTCCTGTAATCGGTGTGCCCATTCTTGTTTATAATGATAAACAAGATAAAAAATCTCTAAAATACAAATTCTCAGCATTTAGAGGTTTGGATTCTTTTCTATCAATTTCAGAGATGCCTTCTGGTTCCCCAGTAGTTACAGTGGGCGTTAACAAAGCAGGTAATGCTGGAATCTATGCAATTAAAATTCTTGGAAACGAGTTTGAGGATTTGAAGAAGAAGCTTAAACAATATAAACAGAACCAACATCGCTCAGTGTTAAAGGAATCTGCCGAACTAAAAAAAGTAGGTCTTTCCAAATTCGTCAAGAAAAAATTCAAATAATATTATGTTAATATTTTAAAATTAATATTTTTTTTCTTTAAATGTTCTATTAGATTATCTGCATGCTTTTGACCCTCTGTCTCAAGACTTAATGTTACTCCTGCAGTACCTGCGGGGATGTCTGAGCTTAATCTATCGTGAACAACTTCAACTATGTTTACACTTAGAGAAGCAATCTCATCAACTAATTCCTTTAATGCTCCAGGTTTATCAGCTAATAAAATAAAAATTTTTACTAATCTGCCCATCTGAGTCAAACCTTTGGCCACTATTTGACCAAGAAGATACATGTCTACATTACCTCCACCTAAAATTGGTACAACTTTTTTTCCAGGAGAAGGTTTTACTGCAAGTAAATATGCAAGACCTACAGCACCTGCTGGTTCAACTACCATTTTTCCTCTTTCCATAAGTAAAAACATCGTTTTAACAATATCTGCATCATCTACTAAAACGATATCATCGATGAGGTCTTTAATTATACTGAAAGTTAGCTGCCCTGGTTTTTTTACAGAAATTCCATCCGCTATGGTTATCTCCCCTCCAACTGATTTTAGTTCCCCAGATTCTAAGGAATTTTTCATTGCCGGAAATGATTTTGACTGGACGCCGATTACTTTAATCTTAGGATTTTTTGTTTTGACTGCTAGTAAAATTCCTGCTGCTAATCCTCCTCCTCCTATAGGTACATAAATTTCATCAACATCAGGCAAATCTTCCAATATTTCTAATCCAATAACTCCTTGTGCAGCAATAACATGTGGATCATCAAATGCATGAACTATGTTAGCGCCTGTTTTTTTTGCAATTTCTTTAGCCTTGGTCCAAGATTCATCATAATTATTCCCTTCCAGAACTACTGTAGCACCGTACTCTCTTGTTGCAGATACTTTTGCAGGTGATGCATTTTTTGGCATTACTATTGTACATGGAATTTTTTCTAAAGAAGATGCAAAAGCTACGCCTTGTGCATGATTTCCAGCAGAGGCTGTAATCACACCTTTCTTTTTTTCTTCTTTTGTTAACGATTTTATTTTAAAATATGCTCCCCTTATTTTGAAGGAACCTGTTTTTTGTTGGAATTCCGATTTCAGATAAATCTCAGAGCCAGTTAATTGGCTAAATGTAGGTGAATAAGTAAGTGGTGTTTTCCTAATTTCGTCTCCTCTTTGAGATTGAGCTTTAAGTACATCTTCATATGTGGGGTTCATCTTATTGGTGTTTTAGTTATTGTATTTTAATTATTGTAAAAATCTAAAAAAAACTCGAAAAATTTTAAAATTTTAAATTAAAAACTACCTTGTTACTAGAAAGCTTTTATAGTTACAAACTGATCGGTATGAACTAGTCAAGGGCCTGTATAACTCCCCTAGAGGCTTTGCCTCAGTTTGCAGGTCCTTGATATTTTATATGACTAAGAAATGGTAGATAAAACTCTTTTTTTCATACCTTCATAATTTTTATAAATTCATCCAACTTCTCAGATAGTTTTTCTTTTACTCTAACTGGGATCTTTTTTGGATCAAATACTCCTTCCTTGACATTGTTTTTGAAGTGTTCTAAATCAAAACTGCAAAGACATCCTTCTTCTCCTGTAACTAATTTTGAATCATCAATTAAGACTGACGTAGTTTGATAGATTTCCATTAGCAAATTATCAAGTTCATTGAACAGTTGTTTTTTTCGTTTAAGAAGATCTTGAACGTTACTTTCCGATTTTCCTTCAATTTCTTTGTATATTTTATCTCGTAAGTCATCATTTTCATAAAAAACCTGGAAAAGATCTTTATGCTCGAGATCTTTATACCCAACTTCTTTGAGTTTTTCCAAGACATATTGATCACTATCTTCAGCCAGTTTTGTTTCTGTATTTTTTGTCTTATCGATGATTTCTGAAAGTTCTTTTTGGTATTCGATTACTTTGTTATCTGGTTTATAGAATAGTAGAACATGAAACTGAATAGACATATGACATGAAAGGAGATAATTTCCTTCTTTTAATTCAAATTTGACAAAAATTCGTCTTAAATCCTCATTATTTGTAATAGAAATATCCCGTGAAACCCAATCTGGCAAATTTTTAATTATTTTTTTAAAATATTCTTGAACAAGTATCGGATCGAAAGTATTCTGTTCTGCTATTGTGCTATCTCCTAGCATACCTTTTACAGTGACTGTTCTAGTGAGATCTTTCATTTTTTCAAGAAAAAGTTTTTGAATGCTTTCGTTTTTATTATTTAATAATTGAATAAATTCATCTGAGGTTTTGATGCCAAGACGCACACATTTTGGAGAGTCTCATCTAATAAAATCTTACAGAATATTGGTCAATACCTGTTTTTATCAGTATCGACCTTTTTGATGAAAGACATGATTTTAAATAGGAAATTTAAGGAAATAGTTTATGGAGGCCGAAAAAATTATCTGCTGGAATTGTAGTGCAGAAATTGTTCAGTATTACAATGAAGGTTATAAAGGCAAACGAGCAAGATGCCCAATTTGTGGAGTAGATTTTCCTCTAGATTAGGAATAAAATATGACTGAAAATCAAAAAAATTCTAATAATGATTTTATTGAACATCACTCTCAATCAGAATCAAACAAAAGTTCTGACTCTCAGAAAACTACACGTGATCACAAATCCCCAGACTATGCAGACATAATTCTCAGCAGAAAGGGAACAAAAGTTGTTGATTTAGAAACTCTAGTTAAAGAAACTCAAAAAAGAGTGTGGGCCTCATTAAAACAAGGATATGAATACGAATCTACAAACATTGATGAATCTGAAAAATTTCTACGCGATCTAGTTTCATCTAGAGTCAATATGGTCGTTCTATATGTTGATTTAGTTGGTTCGACTGAGATTACGCTTTCCCTACCTGAAGAAAAGGTAGCAATAATCATTAGATCATTTGCGCAAGAAATGTCATCCATTATTATGCAACATGATGGATATGTTCTAAAATTTGTTGGTGATGCAGTGATCGGTTATTTTGTTGCTGAGGCCCTGCCACTGTTAGCCTCTGACAATGCAGTAAATTGTGCAAAGGCAATGGTAACTGTAGTGGAAAAAGGCATGAATCCAATTTTAAATCAATATGATTATCCTGAACTAAAAATAAAGGTAGGTATGGATTTTGGACAAAACATCATAGTACGTTATGGTGCTGATAAAGAAAAATCTCATGTGGACATTCTGGGACCTTCAATGAATATTGCGTCAAAGATCCAAAATACTGCTTCCCCAAACCAAATTCTAATTGGCGATGACGTGTACATTAGATTGCATCCAGATATACAGAAACAATTTAAACAAGTTGTTTGGACTCAAACAAACTGGAAGTATCATGATAGAGAAACTGGAAGATTATATCCAGTGTATAGTTATATAGGATAATTATTTACGAAAAATTTGGTTATGACTAAACTGTAAATTTTTCAGGACACTCTACGTGTTCGTAATGATGATCTGTAAACTTATCTTGAATTACATAAATTACAATTTTATGTAATTCGTAGGTACGAATATTTTTCTTACATTTAAGGCAGTTCTTTCTTCTTAATTCCTTCATTTCAAAATTAGCGATCTAAGATATCTATAAGGATCAGCGATCAGCTCGATCTGACTAGAAATGACTCTAGATTAACATATCTAGTTATCAAACGAGTAAGGCAAACAAGAAATAACCCTAAACTCGCATAAATCGTATGGATTACTTCAATACGGCTAGAATAATGGAGCTTTCAGGAATTCATCCAACATTTGGTATACCAACTTCAATATTTCCTAGGTTCCCACCAGGAGTTTCTCCACCATCCATTGGAATAGTAGACCAAAAACGTTTAAAAGAAAAATTTTTTAGAGATAACACATCTATGAGTTTCAAATTACAAGATTTTAATCAAATGTATCAAAAATTTGCCTCTGGATTGTTTGAAGTTGCTTATCCAGCACGACCTCCAGGTCACCCACTGTTCTCAAGATTAGAGTCAACAGTTACACTTCAAAATGAGAATACTAAATTAAAAAAAGATAATATTGATTTGCAAAAACAATTATCTAATAATAAAAAACCTAGTCACATACTTAATTAAAATATCTTAGATATTTCTTATATTTTTTAAAAATGTGTTCTATGATCTCTTTTTCTTGAACCGTTAAATTTAATTCGTTAGACGTGTCTTTTTGTAATTTTATAAGAATTGTTCCTAGAAAAAGTCTTTCCTTACTTTCAAAATAATTTTTAGCTTGCGATCCTTGTAATAATTGAATTTTGATAATTACTCCTGGCTTTGTAATTATTGTCATAGTTTAATTCGTTTTATGATCAATCTTTATTATAGGCTTTTTTCTAGATTTGATATGCTTAAAACCCCTCAACAAAAATGGAAAGAAGCAATAGTAGCTTATCGAAAGAAATGTCAAAAGATTCTTGGGCTTTCAAAATCAATCAGATATGCGGGAATTATTAATGAATATGGAAGAACATTGACTGGAATGGTTAGGCCTAATACAATTCCTCTTTGGTCAGCTGAAGAAGTAAAAAATGAATTCTTTATCATTTCTACCTTAATGACATTACGAAAATTATATGTTCAAAAAGTCGGTGAGCTGGATTTTTTGTTATTATCTCATCCAAAGGTTACAATACTTGTATTTCAAAGGAAAAATATTACATTCTATGTTTCAATAGATGTAAAAACAAAAAATATTGAAAACTTAGTTTCTAAAATAAAAAAAATTCTCTAAACTGGTGTAAAGCCTTGATATCCTATAGTTTGTTGGGTTTTATCCTTAAATGATGGTTCAAAAAGTGAAACCATATACTCGTCAGGATCTAAAATTATTGCATTTAAGCCAGCATCTCTTTCTACAGGTTCTCTGTAAATTTTAACGCCTTTTGATTTTAATTCATCGAGCGAAGATTTTAAGTCACCTACCAAAAACCCAAGCATTATCCCATTTTCAACCGAAGTGCCTTGATGCGGTGCAGTCAGCGATGCAGGATGAAGACTAACTAGAGCCCCCGTAGAACCCAAATCTACCCACGTTCGTCTCTGTTGTTTAATTGGCAACCCAATTAAACCATGATAAAACTCTACAGATTTATCCAGATCCTTTACCGCAAGTATAACATTTCCAACGCGTTTTACATTCATGATATTTTATACTCTAATGTTAAAACAAAAGCCTCCAAGTTAAATCTTTTTTCATTGTACTTCTACCATAGTCTCTGTTCTTTCTACACCACTTATGGTCTGAATTTGATTTGTAATGTTTTTGATTTCTCCTAGATGTTCTACATCAATTAATGCTACTGCATCAAATTGTCCACTGACTGGAAACGAATCATAAATTGCTTTAATTTTTCTTAGTCTGGCGGCTATAAGTTTTTTTGGAGATTTTACTAAAACTACTGCTTTTACCATCCAAGATTCACTTCCACTTCAATTAAGGTCTCAGTAGTTACAATCTCTTTGATTTTTTTAAAATCAATTACCATATTGTTTATTTCATCCATAGAACCCTGTAAGACTACGCATATGTCTGCCCTACCTGTAACTATCATTACCTCTCTAACTATCTTTCGTTTTTTCTTTAGAATTTTAACAACTTTATCTACAGTACTTGGTTTTGTTGTTATCAAACATAGGGCACGCATTGTATGCAACTATTACATAACATTGGTTTATTTACTTTTGAAATGAACATTAAAAAAAATTATTTTAATCAGATGATGCCTCTTGAGATCTTGCCTCTTCAAGGTATGCTCTTCGAGCCTCTAATTCTGCATCTTTATCTATTTGAAGGTCTTCATCTATAACTACAATTCCTACATCATCTCCTGCCATCTCGTCATTCTTTGATTTTTTAGCTTTGATTTTTGTTTTTGGGTTTTTCTTAGCTGATTTAGAAATGATTTTTTTAGGTTTTTTTGTATTAACTATCATCTTAGATTTTTTTTCTGCCAATAAAGACCGGAAGAAAAGGAGAAGCGCAACGATTTAAAGATTGTGTAGAATCGCATCTCTCATAATTCAGCAATTCTGACAATACTAGATCCCTTTTTCCTATAATGCACTTAATAAAACAAAATGGTGCCGCGGGCGGGACTTGAACGCGCGACAGCTCGGTCTTCAGCCGAGTGCTCTCCCGGGCTGAGCTACCGCGGCACATCAAAATTCTCCAAAATACAGAATTAAAGTGTGTCTACGGTTTCCAAATAATGTCCTTAATTTGATCCCTTTTGTTAACAGTTCTAGCAATAACAAAAAGTAAATCAGAAAGTCTATTTAGATACTTTTTACATTCATCGTTAATTTTCTCTTTTTCATCCAACGAAATTAGATTGGTTTCTGCTCGTCTGGTAATTGTTCTTGCAAGATGTAACAGTGATGCTATTTTATGTCCACCTGGGAGTATGAAATTAGTTAGGGGGGGTAGTTCCTTTTCTAGCATATCTATATTTTTTTCAAGATTTTCAACCATTCCTGTCGTAACTCTATTTTTTTTATTAGATAGATCAGGATTAGATAAATCAGAGCCAACTACAAAAAGATCGTTTTGAATTTTTGTCAATATTATTGTAATGTCGTCATCAATTTTACTTGAAAGAATTATTCCAATCGTAGCATTAATCTCATCAACTACCCCATAAGCTCTAATTCGTAAATTGGATTTTAATACTCTTTTTCCTCCTTGTAATCCCGTAGTCCCATCATCACCTGTTTTTGTATAAATCTTCATAGAATAATTATGTAAGTGTAGATTTAATACCTTGTTTTTTATAATTATTTTATGTCTAAGGCGACATGTCCTTACTGCGAATCAATTTTTGACAGTAATGAAGAACTCTCAAAGCACATAGATAGAATTCATAGTGGTTCTGGTCTGTTAGAAGGAGATTCCAGGAAATTCTAAACTTGCTTGAAGATTTTTTCCAAATTATAATTAATTTAAAAAATGTTCAAAGAAAAGGATGGAAAAATAAACTCAATTTAAAAAATCCAGAATCAGTAGCAGATCATAGTTATTCCATGACATTAATGGCTTTGATTCTTTCTGAAATTCAAGGAATGGATACGAAAAAAATTGTAAAAATGTCATTACTTCATGATCTTGTTGAATCAGTCGTTGGAGATTTTACTCCTGATGAAATTACAAAATCAAAAAAACAAGATCTAGAAAATAATGCTATGAAAGAAATTCTTGCTGAACTCCCTAATGATTTAACTGAAGAATATCAGCAAATATGGAATGAATTTCAAATGCATCAAAGCGATGAATCTGTATTTGTTCATGAAATGGATAAATTAGAGATGGCCTTCCAAGCAAAAACTTACCTCAATAAAGGATTTCCTAAAGAAAAAATTCAACCATTTATCGATACTGCAAATAAGGAAATTCAAAATAAACAATTACAAAAAATAATGTCAAATTTGTTTCAATGATTAAAAACATGCATGTACTAATGAATTGTTAGAAGAAATGTCTGAAAGAAGTAAGGATGAATTAATTAACGCCCAAAAAGAAGTCATTGGAATTTTGTTTGAAATTATAAAACGTTTTCAAGCAAATAATGAATTAGACGAAGAGTATTTTCAATTACTTTCAAACGTAAAAGAGCGTGATATTAATCAAAATAGGCTAGATGAAATTTTAAAAGAAAGAGAAGAAAATGGAAAGATTATAACCAGACTGTTAGAGAAACTTGAAATTTAGTGCAAAAACAGTTTAATCACATTTACAAGAACGCTCATCAGATACTATTCGGAATTTATTAGCCTGTTCGTATTTTTCTTGCATATAATGAGCCATATTTGTTATTCTTATAATCGAATTCTTATTTTTCCAAGTCCCTTCATTTTTAAACCATGATTCAATTTCTTCCACATTATAGGTTTCTCCACATTTAAGTATTTTTTTAAAAATAACTTTGATGAATTCTTCATCTTTAGGTTTTAAAGAATTTTTGTTAGTTATCATTGTGGTTATTTCATTTAATTGAATGATAACATTATTCGTTAATGGCATTACTAATGACCTTATTGATAGGTTTTAAATTATTAAACTAATTTCGTCAAAAATGTTTAGTTTATCTTTGATTTTTCTCAGATTCCCTCGAAACTTTGGCAATCTTGTTTAGCCATTCGTTAGTTTCTTTCGCATTGTTTTCTTTGGGATATTTTCATCTACATACTCTATTTCTTGTCCACAGAAAGGACAAAAATCAATAGTTTTTACTGAATGTCCTTCATAGGTTATTTGATCAACTATTGCAAACTTACCTTGCTCATAATTCCATCCCGTGAACTTTTTACAGTAATTTTTAAATTTTTCACAACAAAATTCAGTATCCCGTTTTAATGTATAACTTGAATATGTGCTATTTTCAGATTCTGGATCTTGTAATGTTTCTTTTTCGTACATTGCTTTCATCTATACCAATTCCTCCTTACATTGAGGACAACCCAATGTCATCGGGTACTCTCTTTCATGTTTATTACAATATGCCATATTGTCATTTTTAGATTTAGATTTCATATTTGATTATTCAGATTTCCTTAAATTCTTAAACATATTTTAATCCTACATGCAATACTTTGCTGCACTTAAAATGGGTCAAAAAAGAGTTCAGGTTGCTAGAGAATATCTTAACAAATTAGCTGATAACAAAGCAATGCCTGCATTGGCTTTGCTTGATAATAAAACAAATATCTGGGAGCCAGTTGGGGAGGAAAATCTCTATGCCTTTGTTGACGAATCTTCTGGTTTTGTATTAACCGACACCAGTGGCTACATTCTTGCTCTATGTGATAAAAATGGGATTTCAAAAGCAATAGTACAAGGGATTTCTAAGGAGCAGAAAGAAAACATAGAAAAAATGCTCAAAGATGACAATATTCCTGAATACAAAGGTAAAGTATCTCTACCGGTGTGATATGATCGATGGCTAAATTTTCTCGTGAAATTGAGGTTAGAGGACATCTCATAGATTCATTGATTCTAACAAAGATCTTTGATGGAGTAATGGATCTTGGAGGAGAATTTGAGGTACTAAAAATACAAATTGGAAAAAAGAAAAAAGACGAAAGCTATGCCGAACTTCGAATACAAGGAAAAAACCAAAATCATCTTGACAGAATACTTGAATTAGTTTACAGAGAAGGTGCAACTGCAAAAATTCAAAAAGAGGTTACTTTGAAGTCTGCTTCTAAAAATAATGTAATACCTGACAATTTTTACAGTACAACAAATAACCATACTCTAATTTTTCTTAAAGGTAATTGGATTAATGTGGATAACATGATGATGGATAAGTGCATCGTAGTAAAATCAAACAAAGCAAAGTGTACTCCAATTCGTGATGTTAAAAAAGGTGACAAAATTGTTGTAGGAGAAGAAGGAGTCAGAATCATTCCTCCAAAAAGACCACGTGAGGGTATGAATGTATTTCAGTTTATGGGTGGAAGTAGCTCAAGTGAGAGGCCTACTCAACATATTGCAAAAAAAGTTGCAGAAGATATCTACAAAACAAGAAAATCAGGTGGGAAAATCGTTCTTGTTGGTGGACCTGCAATAGTACATACTGGTGCTGCAGACGCCGTAGCTACCTTGATTAGACTCGGCTTCATTAACGCATTACTTGCTGGAAATGCATTAGCTGTGCACGATATAGAGTATTCAACATTGGGAACTTCTCTTGGAATGAATGTAAATGATGGAACTCTTGCTGTAAGAGGATATAGAAATCATATGCAAACAATAAACTCAGTTTTCAAAGCAGGTTCTATAGTAAAAATGGTAAAAAGTAAACAGTTGTCAAAAGGGATAATGTTTGAATGTGTTAGAAAAAATATTCCGTATGTCTTAGCTGGATCAATACGTGATGATGGACCTCTTCCCGATGTAATAACTGATGTTGTCGTTGCACAACAAAAATACAAAGAAGTATTAAAAAATGCAAAGATGGTCATAATGGCATCAACAATGCTTCACTCTATTGCAACTGGGAATATGTTGCCAGCTGACGTTAAAATAATAATAATTGATATCAATCAGCCAACAGTAACTAAACTAATGGATAGAGGAACATGGCAAGCTGTTGGGGTAGTTTCTGATGTAGGTGCATTCATACCTATGGTGACTCAAGAACTTATAAAATTAAAAAAATAGCTTAGTATTTTACAATATTGGAAAGTTATACACTTAACTCTTGAAGAAACTCTTTGATTTGTTTTTGTGACATAATATCCTTCATATTTTCTGTTAATGAATTTAATATATAATCTTGATATGATTCGCCAAACAAATCCTTTAAAACCTGTTTAAGATATTGTGGATACTCGTAACAATCTTCTAAAGTACAATTGTAATCTTTATGTAAGATATCTGTCACTTTATCCAATTCTTGAGTACCTAATTGAAGTAAGGTATTTTTTAATGCCAAAGTTACCATTGTCTTTCTCATGTGTTGTTCAGAATCTGTTGTCGGTGCACATAACTCATTAGTTTTTTTTATTATTTCATTAATATCGATAGGTTCGTGAATTACTGTAGATGGATTTAGTCTATTCATAGCCATTTCATTATTTAGGGTAATATTATCCGCCAGCATAATGATGACCGCATCTAGATTTAATTCTCTTATTTTCTCCAATGCATAAATTCCATCAAAAACAGGCATGGTTACGTCAAGATAAACAACGTCTGGTTTTAGTTTCTGATACAAAAACACTGCATCGTGTCCATTGAATCCCTTTCCTACGACCTTAATCCCATTACTTTGTAATAATTCGCTGAATAGCTTGACTGTTTCCTTATCATCATCTGCCACTACTGCTCTAATCAATGGTGATTTCTACAAATTTTTAATTATAAAGTATTTGTTTTGATTCAAATTTCGTTTGATCAAAGCGATCGGACTAGGTTCAAAGGTTTAGTTTTACCTTGAAATTAGTCACAAATTTTTGTTTTTTCTTATACTTTTGTATCCTGAATAAAAGTATCTACTCACGTTTTTACATTAAAAAACAACTGTCCATCCTACATAATAACAAAAACTAGGCAATCCCTAATTTTTTCTTCAAAATATTTAATGTCATGAAAGGATCTACCTTTCCCTTTGACTTTTTCATTACTTTACCGACAAGAAAGTTTACTGTTTCTGGTTTTTCTTTTACCTCTTGAACTGCAGTGGCTTCTTCGTTTAATACCTCATCAATAATTAAAGATATTGTAGATTCATCAGAAACGTTGTCTAAATCTTGTTCTGAAATTATTTTAATAAGTGATTTTCCAGTGCGAACCATTTCTTGAAGGGCAGTTTTTGCAGAATTTCTGGTTATTTTATTATCCATAATAGAATTTGCTAATTCAGTCAAGTGTTGATGAGCGAGTTTTGAAGTTTCACGTTTTTCTCGTGTATCAACAAACCCCATTAAATCAGTGGTAATTATATTGGCTATTTCTTTGGCATTTTTTTCATCATGAGATTGCTCAAATAAATCAGCATAATATTTGTCAGAAGAAAGTACATCAGCGACTTGGTTTGTTATGCCATATTTCTCAACATAACGTTCTCTTTTTGATGCAATACTCTCAGGCATTTTTTCTCTCAATTTTTTAAAATGATCTGAGTTAAGTTTAACCCATGGTATATCTCCCTCAAGGAAATATCTATAATCCTGATCTTCTTCTTTTTTTCTTGCAGAAATTGTAATCTTTCTTCTATCATCCCACTGTCTTGTTTCAGATATAATTGGAATATTGCGTTCTACGAGACTTTGCTGTCTAGTAATTTCAAAGTGAATTGCTTTTTCCAAATCATGAAAAGAAGTCACGTTTTTAATTTCAATCTTATTTCCCCCTTCAACTGAAACATTCCCATCTGCTCTTAATGCACCTTCAAGAGTTGGGTCTGATACCCCAAGATTTTCTAGTAGATCAACTAGAATATTCAAAAATACTCTTACCTGTTTAGGATTATCAAAATCAGGCTCTGTAACAATTTCTACTAACGGAGTACCTGCTCTATTGTAATCAACTAAGGTAATTTGGGTTTTTTCAGACGTACCTTCATAGATTAATCTTCCAGGATCTTCTTCAATCTGAATTCGTCTAATTCTAATCTCTTTGCCTTCAATTGTAATTTTTCCATCATGACCTATACTTGTTGGTCCATATGCATCAAATTGTGTAATTTGAAAGTTTTTTGGTAAATCAGGATAAAAATAATTTTTTCTAAAAAATGCAATTTTTTCTGGAGTCTTACAATTGAGTGCCATTGAAATCATAGTGGCTTTTTCAACTGCTTTTTGATTTAACATTGGTAGAGAACCAGGTAATCCGACACAAATAGGGCAAATGTTCGTATTTGGAGAAAATTCCCGATAATTTGCTTTACATGAGCAAAATAATTTACTTTGCAGATTTGTAAGTTGACAATGTATTTCTAACCCTATTTTTGTCATTTTAGATAGGTACCCCTGGAAGTCTGACTGTATTTTGAAGTGCATATGCCGCCTTTAAAAGCATCTTATCTTGCATTGAATTTCCCAATAATTGAATTCCAATTGGCAAACCTCCAGAAATTTCAAACGGTATAGAAATTGCAGGTTTTTCTGTGAGATTTGCAGTCACAGTATTGATATCTATCAAAAAAAGCGCAACTGGATCATCTATTTTTTCTCCAAATCTAAATGGAGGAATCGGCACTGTTGGCGCTATTAGCATGTCGACTTTTTTTAGGGCTTCGTTTACCTGTGCAGTTAATTTACTTTTAACTTTCATTGCTTTTAGGAAATATTTTCCTGCATGACCTGCAGACGGCACAAATCCTCCAAGAATCATTCTTCGAGTAACTTCAGGCCCAAAATTTTTTCTAGCTTTTGAAAGATATGAATTAAACTCATAACCCTCTGAATCAAAATCATAACCATACCGAAGATTATCATAACGCGCAAGATTACTTCCAGCCTCAGTTGCTGTAATAGTATAGTAAGCTGCAACTGAATATTCTACCATGTCAAGGGATATTTCTTCAAAAGTTGCTCCTAGTCCTTCAAAATTTGAAATTGCTTTATTTGTTGCAGCAGAAACTTGCTTATCTACTCCTTCAGTGGTCATTTCTTTAATAATACCTATTTTTTTTCCTTCAACGCCAGAATCGATATCATTTAGATAATTTTCATTTTGATTATCGATTGTCGTATTGTCGTGAGAATCCATCCCTGCAATAATATTAAGCAAAAATGCAGTATCTTCTACGGTTCTTGTAATTGGACCAATTTGCTCAATACTGTTAGAATAAGAAATTAAACCATATCTGCTAATCAAACCATAGGTAGGTTTGAAACCTACTACCGAACAAAAACTAGCAGGATTTCTTACCGAACCTCCAGTGTCTGAACCTAATGATGCAATACATTCTAACGAACTTACTGCTGCTGCACTCCCCCCAGAAGATCCACCAGGCACATATTCAGTATTCCAGGGGTTTTTACTAGGTCCATATGCACTAAATTCTGTTGTAAAGCCCATTGCAAACTCGTCAAGGTTTGTTTTTCCTATAATTACTGTGTCTTCTGCTTTTAATTTTGAAACTACCGTAGCATCATAAGGTGAAATAAAATTTTCTAGCATCTTTGAGGCACAGGTTGTTTTTATCCCTTTAGTACATATGTTATCTTTAATGGAAATCGGCATTCCCATACATACCCCAACATTTTCCTTTGCTTTGATTTTTTTGTCTATTGATCTTGCCTGTGATATGGCTTGTTCATTTATTGATAGATATGCATGAATTTTTGAATCAACTTTTTGAATTCTTTCGATAGTTTTAGAAATAAATTCTTCGGCAGTTAGATTACCATTTTTAATTTCCTCTATATACTTTAGAGCAGATATCCCAAGATTCAAATCAAATCAGCTTTGGTGCCCTAACATAGGATCCCTTATAATTTTTTAAGTTTTCAATCAGTTTTCCATCATAAGGAATGTACTTGTCTTCTCTAAGCGCATCAATTGTTTGTTCCCTTACTACTAGCTCCTCTGATTCTACATTTGCCTTATCAAGAATGTCAAAGTAAGCAATCATTTTTTGTATTCTATCAATGTGTACCAAATGATCATCAATTTCAATTCTCATCAATTTTGCTACCTGTTCAATCTCTTCTTTTGATACCATTTTATTCCACTTAAGGTGTTAACCTATCAACATCCCTTGGATAAAATGTTGTATCCCGTATATTTTCAGTTCCAGTGAGGGCCATCATTAATCTCTCAAGACCTATTCCACATCCTGCATGTGGTGGAACCCCATAATCAAAAGCTCCCAAATGATATTCAAACGCATCAACTTTCATTCCTTTATTTTTCATGCGCTCAGCGAGTTCATTCTTTTTTTCAATTCTTGTACTACCTGACGATAATTCCAAATCTCCAAACATCAGGTCAAATGATTCTGAAATCTTTGCATTTTCTTTGCTAACCTTAACGTAAAATGGTTTGGGAGCGATAGGCCAGTCTTTGATAAAATAAAATCCTTCCAAATCAATTTTTTTCAGATTTGATGGATAAAGATCATCCCCCCATTCTGTTTTAGCCCCAGCCTTTTGCATTTTTTCAATTAATTCTGTATAAGAATATCTTGGAATTGATTGAGGCATATTAGGAACGATGAAGTCCGTGTCTGGGTTTTCCTTAGTATAATCATTTACAGTTTGAATAGATTTTTTGATAATTTTTTCAATTCTATTCATTACGTCACCATAATCGACAAAGGCTTCTTCAAAATCAATTGAAATAGCTTCTGCCAAATGCCTGTTTGTTCGGGAAGGTTCGGCACGAAATATAGGTGCAATTTCAAAAACTTTTTCAAAACTCATTGTTAGTTGCTCTTTGTATAATTGTGGGCTTTGTGCAAGAAACGCTTCCTTGTTATAATAAAAAATTGGAAATAATGCAGCTCCACCTTCGGTAGCTGTCGAAATCATTTTTGGTGTGTTAATTTCAATAAAATGTTCTTGATAAAAATAATCACGGATTGATTTTAACACAAGGCTACGTGCTAAAAATATGTGTTGTAAAACTTTTCTTCTAAGATCAATTGGCCTTACTTCTAATCTTGTATCGATATTTTTTACAGTTTTTGCTTGAGGTTCAAAAGGAGGAATTTTTTCTACCTCTGAAAATACTCTTAACTCTTTTGGAATAATTTCTACTCCATTTGGTGCCTTTTCAGAAGACTTTACAATACCGGATACCCCAATTGATGAATGCTCCTTTAGTTTTGAAATCTTTTCGCGTATATCATCAGGACAACTCCCTGCCTTGGCTACTATCTGAATTTCGCCTAATTTATCACGGATTGTAACAAACGAAATATTGCCATGCCCTCTTACACTTAAAACCCAACCCATAACAATAACCTCAGAACCATCTTTTGAGGGATCCAATTCTTTTGAATAATGAGTTCTACGTAAATTTCCCAGTTCTGTCTTTATCATAAACTTCAATTTTGTCTTACCATGCCTCTTAAAAAATTATGTTGAAAATTATGCTCTGGGATGATTTTCACGAGTGAAATGAGGGATAAAATAGACTATTTGGATTTTCAATCATGTAAAGAGGGAATCAATTAGATCTGTTGTACTTGTAATATTTTCAGTAAAGATATGATTATTATAATTTATGCCCACTCTAACTCATTTTTTTGTAATTATAGATCTGGAAATAATAATTCCTTGAGTGATGGCACATTGTCTTTAACATCCACTTTGGTCAAATTTTTCTTTTTTATTTGTCCATAAGATGTTAAATCTCGTTTAAAGAAAGAATCAATAGTCCAATCTAAAATAACCTTAATTTTTTTTCCCATTGATGGCATTTGAAGTACATAATACGTTCTCCAAATAAGCCATGGAATAATACCTTGTAAATTATATCCAAATATTGATACAATTGCATTTCTCTTGCCAATTGTTGCCATCATGCCGTTACTATGATATGAAAATTGATTCATTTTATCTTTACCAGTTAATAATGCACTGAGATTATGAGATACAGTTTGACTCTGATGAATTGCATGTTGTGCTGTAGGAGGATAAGGCTTACCAGTAACAGTGTCAATTATTTCAGCACAATCTCCAAGAGCAAATACATTTGGATATCCAATTAATCGTAAAAATTTATCAACCTTGACCTTTCCTGATTTTTCATGTTCACATTTTAATTCAGAAATAACAGGATCAACTGTTACACCACCAGTCCAAATGAGAGTAGTACAAGGAATTTTATTATTATTATCTAATAATACATAATCTTCATCAGCATCAATAGCTTTTGTATTAGTTAACACCTTTACTCCTTGATTTTTTAAATATTTCATCGCTTTTTTGCTAAGAGATTCACTTACTTCTGGTAAAATTCCATTTTTTGATGAAACTAAAATCATGTTGATCTTTTCAGAATTGATATTTGGATACATGCGTGAAGCTGATTCTCTAATAAGATGATTAAGTTCTCCAATAGTTTCAACACCCGCAAATCCACCTCCAACTACTGTAAATGTCATAAGTTTTTGTTGTAGATCAGGATCACTAGTTTGACCAGCATTTTCAAGCATATTAATTGCATGATTTCGAATGCCTATTGCATCTTCAACTGTTTTTATTGTGAAAGAATTGTTCTCAATATTTTTATTTCCAAAAAAGTTTGTTACGCTTCCTAAAGCAAGAATAAGATAATCATATTCTAATGCATGTACCTTTCCATCAAAAAGTCTAGTTATTGTAACTAATTTTTGTTCCAAGTCAATTGAAGATACAACTGCTTGATAGAATTTAGCACGTTTGCAAAAGGTTCGAATAGGAATAGAAATATCGCGAGGATGAATCATTCCTGAAGCTACTTCTGGCAACATTGGAGTAAAAAGAAAGAAATTTTCCTGATTTACAATGCTAATATCTACATTTACTTTATCTTGAAACATTTTTTGAATATCTCTTAAAATATTTACTCCGCCAAATCCTCCTCCTAAAATTAAGATCTTTTTAACTGATGGAAAATCAGATTTATGGATATATTGAATATGTTGTTCTAGAGTTCTTTTTTTCTTAAATTCTAAATGGCATTTATTGCATCGATGCATAAATCAATTTATTCAATCAATGCATAAAAACCATGTCTGTTCATGTTCCACATACAACATAAAAAAATCTCTTAGGTAATTTCCATCATTTTTATGTCTGAATCTAAAAGAATTTTCATGGTTTTATCAAATAAAGAAAAAGCAATTTCTCTAATTTCAAACGCTATTGCTACCTATTCTTTATACACTGAAACGAAGTCTTTGCCTGAAAACCAATCTCTAATTGATTTTATTTTAAAATCAATTCCTGAAGAAATAAAATCGGAAATTTCTATGGATTTAATTGATGAAGTATTCTATTATGTTTCCAAAACTCGGGTGAACTCGTAATTTAGGATATACAACATTATTATGATAGGCAAGTTAGTTTTAGATTTATTAAATCAATGATCTGCCGCAAGAGGGGCATTTTGGAGCCATTTTTAACATAGCATATTCTAACGTATCATTTATTTTAAAACACTTTTTTCCTCCATCGTTACAAATATGACAAAAATCCTTTGCCATGGTAGTATAATGCATTTGTTAGATTAAGCATTCGAGTGTGTTCAAAATAGAAAACAATCCTAAAACAACTAACGCCTCCTATATGATTCATAAAGTGTTATTTTTTAACAAATAGTGTAGATTTGGCTGCAATCGCTACTTTGGGTTCTCACTGTGCTCTCCAAGTTCTAAAAGGGGCAAAAGACGAAGGTCTTAAATCAATTTTGATCTGTGAAAAAAAACGTGAAAAACTTTATCGTAGGTTTGGGTTTATTGATGAATTAATTTTAGTTGATTCATTTCTTGAAATTTTAGAGCAAAATTGTAACTCCGTTTTAGAAAAAAATAACGCTATTTTAATTCCACATGGTACTTTGGTTGCACAAATGAGCTCTAAACAAATTGAATCTCTAAAAGTTCCAGTTTTTGGTAACAAATCGATTTTGAGATGGGAGTCAGATCGTACATTGAAAGAAAAATTAATGCATGAAGCAAATCTCAATGTCCCAAAATCGATTTCAAAACCAAAAGACATTAACAAGATGGTAATTGCTAAAAGACATGGTGCAGCTGGAGGAAAAGGATATTTTCTTGCAACCAGCGAAGAAGATTATAATAAAAAACGGAACACTCTCATCGCACAAGGAATCATCAAAGGAGATGATGACTTGTATCTGCAGGAATATCGTTCAGGCGTTTTAGCTTATCTGCAATATTTTTATTCTCCATTAAAAGAAGAATTGGAATTTTTTGGAGTGGATAAACGTCATGAATCGGATATTGAAGGATTGGCGAGAATCCCATCTAGGCAACAAATGGAGATAGATGACATTCCATCATTTAATGTAATAGCAAATAGTCCACTTGTATTGCGTGAATCGTTGTTAGATGAGGTATATTCAATGGGTGAAAGGTTTGTTAAGGCTTCAAAAAAACTGGTTTCTCCAGGAATGAACGGCCCCTTTTGCATAGAAGGAGTTTATGATTCTGATGCAAAGTTTCATACCTTTGAGTTTTCAGCAAGAATTGTAGCGGGAACTAATATGTACATGGAAGGGTCACCATACTCTGCTTTACTGTATGATGAACCAATGAGCATGGGGCGAAGAATTGCAAGAGAAATAAAAAATGCTGAATCAAGCAAACAATTAGGAAAGATTGTTACCTAAATTGAATTTTTTTGATTTTTGTATTGCAATTATTATTCCAAATATTGAGCCAGATACAAGAATCGCCCCTAAAGGAAATTCAGGAACAACGTGGGTTCCAATTATTTCAATTTCTTCTGTAAAATCAGGAACAAAAAAGGTAAGAGCACTATCTACGTCATGTGTCACCTTGTATTCTGTTTCATAACCATTTATCAGTACCACAAATGCGTTGTTGTCTGCATGAATAAGCTTATCTGGAAGTGTAATTTGAAAATTGGAATCTTTGACATTATCTGTTCCAATTAGCAATGAGGTTGACTCTTTATCAATATCCATGGTAATTACATCTCCATCAAAATCATATTTAATGTCAAAAGAGTTTTCATCTATTTCTAAATGATAATTTTTTTCAGCAAATGCAGACAAATTTGGTAGAATTAAAATTGTAAATACTATTAAAGAAATTGCATATTTGTTTAAAGATTCGATTTTCAAGATTTAACTTACATTAAACCTTATAATTTATCTATATTCCTATCATATGGTCTTAAAAATGTTTAAACTAACCCGTTTATTCTAGTGAAATCTTAATTTTGATTATGCCCCTGCTAGTTCGATTATAAGATCAGTGAGAAGACCTGCAGAAAGACCAATAAAAATTCCTATCATAAGTACCATGTTTGTAGTTTGTTTTCTACCAGCTTTGTACATGAGTAATGATACATAGATTAGTGCTCCTCCAGCTGCTGACAAAAATAATATGAAAGCAAATTCTGAAATCCAGAGTCCTCCCAAAACTGTTCCGATAAATGTAGGTCCGCCCCCAACAATACCTAATAGCAACAAAAATCTAGTTGAGGGTCTTTTTATCAGACCTGTTAACGGACCTGCTATTCCAAAACCCTCTGTTGTATTATGTGCACCAAATCCAATTACCAAAAGTATTGCTAGGCCTATTTCCCCTGATACATATGATTGTCCAACAGCAAGACCTTCACTAAAATTATGTGCGCCAATCCCGATTGCAATCATCATGGCAAGTCTATTTGCACTTACTTTATGGAATACTTGATGTAAATATTCATCTCCTTTTTTGATATTTTCAAGTGATAAAATTTCTGGAAAATTGTTTGTCATAGTTTTTCTTTCATACAATGCTAGACCAATCAATCCAATCACTAACCCTCCAAAGAAGGCAATGAAGTCTAAAATTGCATCACCCCATGAAGCATTACCAACAAATGCTTTTTTTGCTGTTTCTGCTGTAGAATCCCATGACTCATTAAAGACATCTATTATTAAGAAAATCAAAATACCAAGAGCCAGCGCATTTAGAAATCCTTTTTGTCTATGACTAAGATGCGGTAGTATAGCAAGTGGAAGACCTAAGAAAATAGTAAATCCAGCTACTGCCCCAAGTAAAAGAAGCTGCCAGTAATCAATCACAAGTATTCATTATGACAAGATAATTTAAACAACAACACTGTTCTAAAACTGTAGAATATGTTTTTGGATTTAATGGATATGTTGTTTTTTATTCTTTTACGATAAACCTGCATGCAGGTTATAACTAGATATAAAATAATTTTGAATGAAATCTAGAAAATCTAAATAAAAATAATTAATGATAACAAAACTATTCTGGGTGAAGTTTTAGAGTTAGAATAATTCCAATCTACTTGATTGAGATAGGAAATTATTGATTATTTGGATACAAATTTAAAATTGGCTCAACGCTTTTAATTTTAATTTCTACTCCAGCGATTCTACTTTTATACATCTTTATTTTCTTCCCCTCTGGAGAAATTTTAAAAGTATCTACATTAACCAGTGTAAGCTCCTCTAAATTGGCTAATGTTTTGTAGACGTTTGAAATTGATAGCTTTAACTCATCTGCAATTTGAGTAGCATCCTTCGCTTCTGTTAATATTGAGAATAATACAGATCTGGAACAAACATTTGCTACTGTTTCAATAATTTTCTGTGTTATGTCATATTCATCTAGTTGCTGAATTATGTTTGATTTTGACATCTTTTGACTCCTTTAATTTGGAACTAAAATTAGTGATGGTTCTGATTTTTTTATACTGATATCTGCTTTACTGATTCTGCTTCTGTACACCTTAAATTTTCTGCCTTTATCAGAAATCAACCATTTTTCGATCTCAACTAAAGTTAAATCCTCAAGATCAGATAGTTTTTTGTAAACCGAGCTTAATGGAATTTTACATTTCTCTGAAATATCAGAAGCAGTTCTACCTTTTTTAATTATTGAAAACAAAATAGCTCTTGATTCTGCATCAGCTAATGCCTCAATTACTTTTTGTGTAATATCATATTTTTTTAATTGTGGCAATGTTAATCTACGTTTCAAGTATGTGCTATCCTTTGCTGAGTTATTTAAACCTGCAATTCTCATTCTATATTATTAGAATATAATTAATGGATTTTCGTATGAATTGGTTTATCAGGCTTGAATCGTTGCCACAAGATACCCAAAATAATAGCATTGGATATCCAATATAGTGTTACAGTCACAAGAGACATCACTCTAAAACCGTTCACTAACTCAAGTGGTGCTGTCATTTTATCAGGGTTTATTGGCATAAGAACAAACACTATACTCATAAAAGCAGCATAACCAATAATGGAAATAATTTTTTTTCTTTTTTGTAGTTTTTTAGATAAATGATAAAACCCTAGTGCGCCTAAACCAGAAATTGCAATAAATGAGAGAAACAAAATCCCTCTGAGAACTACGGTGTCTGGATCCCCTACTGTTGGAGGATTTGCTGGATATTTTAGAAACGGAATTAAAAATATTGTAAACCACATGATTGCAGCTAGGGCAAGGGCTTTTTTAGCATCATGACCTTCAGGCAGAGTTTTTCTTGAAAATGCAAAAATAATTCCAAACAATGAACCTATAGAAGTTCCCAATATCCCTCCAGCCAAAATCTCTCCCCCTTTTTGCCAAATTCTATACGAATTATACTCTACCCAAAATGAAGGATCATCTTGAGCTTTTCCTGATGCAAATAATTTCTGATTTTCAATTCCAATTGCTTTATCAAGATAGGGTTCAACTAGAGCGAGGTTAGTTAATCCTTGAATAATTCCAGCTGAAAAACCTGAAAATAATACTATGGCAATAAACACCAATGTTTTCAAATTTTATTTCACCTTAATGGCAGGGAAATCCTGCAGCATGTCTCATATCATGAAAGAGTTCATGTATGAATTTCTCAGAATATGCATCTTGTCCTAAAACTATACTGAAAATATGTCCTTGATCATAGCCAACAATAAATAATCCAAAGGCAAAAATTCCCGCGAGAAGTATTATAGCATAAAGCGGTATCTCCGACTTGGAAATTGTTATGCTCCTTGACTCACTCATCTTTTATTTCACTTCTTGCTGGCGTATTTAAATTATGGTACAATAGGCCTATGCTGATCTTAAATCTTTGCCATACAATCAATTATTTACATCATCAAAAAATCAATTAGTATAATGAAACGTAGATACTATATAGCTGTCCTAATAATTTTTGGGGTAATTTCTGGATTATTTTTAAATGGTATGAAAGACGATGAGAAAGTTCTTTTGAATAGAGAGAATCTCATAAAAAATGGTTCTCCTATGATTGGAAATCCATTATCCCCAATTTCAATATTAGAGTGGGGCGACTTTCAATGCACATTCTGCTATAGATTCCATACATCGAGTTTTAATGTAATTTTAGACGAATACGTTAACTCTGGAAGAGCAAATTTTGTTTTCAAGGATTTTCCATTAAACGGTCCTGATTCAGTATTTGCTGCTGAAGCAGCATATTGTGCAGAAGATCAGGGCAAATATTGGCAATACCATGATGAATTGTATGCTAATTGGGGAGGAGAAAGAACAGGATGGATTACTGTTGATTCTTTAAAGAAATTTGCAACTACTGTGGATTTGGAAATTAACGAATTTAATTCATGTATTAATGAGCACAAATACCATCAAAGGGTACTAGAGTTAGAAAAATTTGGCAGAGAAATTGGAATTGATGCGACGCCTTATTTTTTGATCTTCAATGATGAAAAAATCATCAAAATTAGGGGAAATCAGTCTGTTGATGCTTTTAGAAAAGCAATAGAAGAGTTAGAACAACTAAATCGTTGAGATTTCAAGCATTTTTGGTAGTTTTATAGTAAATACACTTGGTTTATTTTTTACTGTAATACTTCCACCATGTTGTTCTATGATACTTTTACAGCTTGCCAAACCTAGCCCAGTGCCTTTGATTTTTGTAGTAAAAAGGGGTTCAAAAACTTTTGATATAATATCATCTGGAACACCACTACCTGAGTCTTCTACTTCAACTACAACATCATTTTCCAAATCATTTACTCTAATTGTAATTTCCCCACTATCATTAATTGCTTGTAAAGCATTAGTTAGTAAATTATCTAAAACTACTTCAATCTTATCTACATCATATACAAATTCGACATCTTTGTTAGGAATGTTTATTTTAACTTTGTCTGATTTTTTTATTTTTGCTAACGATAATCCAATTGTATCCAAAAAAGAATGTTTAGTAGTTCGTAAAGATTGAATCTTTACAAATTCTAAAACATCGTCAATTTGATTTGACATTCTAGAAATTGCTCGTTCCATCATATCGATTTGTTTTGAAGAAAATCCAATGTTGTTTAAATTATTATTTCTTGTTTTGGTAATTTCAACAACTCCTTTAATTACAGTTAAAGGGTTTCTCAAATCATGTGCTAAGCGAGCAGATAACTCTCCAATAGCCGAAAGTCTTTCAGCTTGAACTAGTCTTTTTGTTTTTTCTCGTAACTCTATCTCTAAATTGTCTCGCTCTCGTTTTAATTTTAGTTCAGAAATTGCAATGCTGGATAAATTTTCTTTTAATTTTTGATTTAGTTCTCTAGTTTGCTTTTTTTCATTACTGAATAACTTTTTCATCAAATCGAGTTTTTCATTAGCGTATTTTTCAATAAGGGTAGATAATTCTGAATTTATCTTAATTGCTTCTGGGACATCAATGATCTCATCTATTATATCCATAATGATATTTTTGGATTGTAAATTTTTTCCAGATTGTAATTTTTCAATTTGATGTTCAAATTTAGCATGGGAATTTTTAATCTTATCAATTCTAGATACTCGATCTGATAGTTGATCATTAATTTTTTTCATATATTCTTCGGCTTTTCTAATCTGAATATCTGTGTTATTTATCGAGAGTTTTTTTGGACTGTCTTTTGTTTTTTGATGTTCCTCTACCATTTGTGTTGTTTTGTATTTTTAAGATATACTAAGTTCTGTGTTCGTTTCGAACATACGATTTACAAAAAAGTATAGTTAAGTTCTATCCTTTTGGTGTATTCTAATAGCAACCCTGGGATCATATTGTGGATTTGGAGATATAAAATCGCGCATTGTAAGACTATTTAGTACTTCTTTTATAAAGTCAGTTTCCACTCCACCATATTTTCTTGCTCGATCTGAAATATCTCTAAACATTGCTTCTTCGTCAATGCGTTTAGTTTGGCAAATGTATGTTTTTAATAAAAGCCCTAATTGAGTTAATTTATTCAAAGACAATTCTTTGTTTTCTACGTAAATTTCTCGAATCAAATCTTCTATATAGAATATCCCTTTTTCAGAAACTTTGTATCTCAAAAGTTTTGGATAGTCATCTAATGGAATAGGATATAGTTTTCCAATCGTGCGGCTTACCATAGATTCCTATGTCATTGTTTAGGTAATGTTTAGTGCGGTAAATTTTTCAAAATAATAGGTCCAAATTGGCACATTCTAATTAATCTCTGAAAAAACCAATCAAACTTAATATTCATATCATCGAACAAATTGAAACATGGGCAAAGTAGCAATACAAAAGCAAGATTCAGTAAAACTTTACAAAATAAGAAAGACGTTGGAAGAATTATCCCAAAAATCTGGTCGTGGAACTGAGTTAATTAGCTTGTATGTTCCACAAGGCAAACAACTTCACGAGGTAATTACTATCTTAAGAGAGGAACAAGGAACTGCTGATAATATTAAATCAGATTTAACACGAACTCATGTAGTAGATTCTTTATCCAAAGTAGTTCAAAGATTAAAGATGTATAAAAAAACTCCCGAACGAGGTTTGGTGATGTTTTGTGGAGCTCTACCACCTGAAGCAGGTGGACCACTTGGAAGTGAGGTGGTAACAGTATATGAGATTGATCCACCAAAAGATTTGAAGACATTTCTGTATAGGTGCGATGATCATTTTCACGTAGACATTTTAAAAGATATGCTTAAGGATGATAATCTAATCGGATTTCTTGCAATTGATTCTAAAGATGCAGGATGGGGGTTATTGCATGGGGATAAGATAGAAGTTCTAAAGGAGACAGGTTCTGGGGTTGCAGGAAAACATAGACAGGGGGGACAGTCTGCAAAAAGATTTCAAAAACTTCGCGAGATGGAACTTACATATTTTTTTAATAGAGTAGCGGCAATTACCAAAGAGTATTTTATAGATATTTATCCTATCAAAGGACTAATCATCTCTGGACCAGGTCCTACTAAAGAGGAATTTATCAATAATAATTACCTAGAATATCGATTACAGGATATGATTTTAGATACCATAGATGCATCATATTCGGGTTCAGAAGGTATTAGAGAAGCATTTGCAAAATCGGCTGAAATTTTATCAGACTTTAGAATGGTCGAAGAGAAAAAGATGATTGAAGATTTGTTCAAACATATCAATACAAACACTGGACTTGGATCTTATGGGATGAAAGAGGTGATTTCATACTTGAAAAATAATGTTGTTGATAAGCTGGTGATAACTGATGATACCAACCTACATAGAGTTGAAGCCACATGTAAAAGATGTAAAAATATTCAAGAAGCAATTGTTGAGCGTCCACAAGTAATACCAAAAAAAACTGAATTCTTAAATTCACCATGTCCAAATTGTAAAAGTACAGATGCTGAGGTAATCGAACAAGACATTGTAGATTATCTTTCTTTAATAGCTACAAAAACTGGTACAAAAATTGAAGTTGTTTCTGGAAAAGCAGAGCACGGAGCAATGTTATCAAGTATTGGAAAGATTGGAGCCGTTTTAAGATATAACCCAAATCAATAACAATTAACGTATAGCTTCTTTATCTTGTGTTATTGTCATCAAGTTGTTTACTTGATCTCCTTTTATCCTGTCTTCAAGAGTTCTATTTGCACGAGAGTTGAGAATCCTCCCTTCAATTTTTTTCACCAGAAAATCTAATGAAAATGGTTTTTGTAGAATTTGTACTGTGTCTTCTTTGACATTGTCTGCACCAACCAATATCTTCTGTGCATATGCTGATAAGAACATTATTCTTTGATTTCCTCTAAGTTCTAAAATTTCTTTGGCAACTTCAATCCCAGTTTTTCTTGGCATGTTTTGATCTAACAATACAATATCAAATGGGGATTGTTTTGATTTTTTAAATAATTCTGAATATTTGACTTCATCATTGTATACATCAAAGCATTCTTCACCGTCTTTAGTTAACGTTACCCGATGACCTTTCTTTTCTAATGCAGTTTTGTATTGTTTAGCTGTAAATTCATTATCTTCTGCAACTAAAATATTTAATGCCATTTTCTATTTTTAAATTAAACTCAAACCCCTTTTAAGACGAGTTTGTTTATGTTGAACAAACGAAATTGTTAATCTTAATATAAAAAAATTAACAAAATTAGATGCATTTACGAATTTTTTCAGCAAGGATCTTTAATGCATCATCATTTCCGATTTCTCTTTTTGTCCAGATAGTGCCTTTGTCATTGAATCTTGGGATGATATGTACATGAACATGTGGAACAATTTGTTTTGCAGCCCTCCCATTATTTTGTGCCATGCTAAATGCATCTGCATTTGTAGTTTGAATGATGGCTTTTGCAATTTTAGGAATTTTGGAAAAAAGATCTCCTACTTTATCTGCAGTCATATCAGTTACTTTTTCAAAATGTTCACGTGGTAAAACAAGAGAATGACCATGGTCTATTGGGTATTTATCTAAAAATGCAACATGGGTGTCATCTTCATAAATAAAATGACCTTGTTTTTTCCCTTGTATTATATCACAAAAAATACAGGTCATATTAAGATCCGACGCTGTATTTTATTTATGGTTTTACCATAGTTCCAGTTAATTAATTAAGGGAATTTTAGTAAAATAGCTACACATGGGCAAAAAATCACGAATTGACCGAATAGAAAAAAGAGACAGTTATGCAACTCAACGTACAAAAGAAAAAAGAAAACATACTCTGATAGCTATTGCTGTTCTTGGTGGGATAGTTGCTGTTTTAGCTGTATCTGTATACAATTTTACAAATCTTACTCAAAGTGCTCCAGGTGCTCCTCCAGGAGCTGGTAAACTTGGAGATGAGCATGAACATGCTTCTATATTAGTCAAAATTTTTGGGGACAATTTTCCCCCCACCAATAGTGGCTTCTCAGAGACTATTTATCAGGTTAAGAGTCCCTGGATACATTTTGAAGCTGGTGATGGTTACACAGTTCATAGGCATTCATCAGGAGTGGCTTTGGGTTATCTGTTTAAAACAATTAAAATTGGTCTTGACGATAAATGTTTTATTTTTCCAGATGGAAGAAAATTTTGTACGACTGAAGATTATTCTTTAAAGTTTTACGTTAATCATAAGCCAGTTCCTGGCATTACCGATTTGATAATTCATAATGACGATAGAATATTAGTTTCATATGGTAACGAAAATCAAACACAAATCGATGCCCAATTAACAGAATTAGACTCCAAACCAATTCTATCTTAGCAACAACTTTCTAATTACAATAACTAGGGATGTAATTTTCAAGAAACCCTAAATTATGGTAATACGTTTGGAATGTGTTATAGATGGAAATTTCAAGTAGGAATGTTGTAGAAGGTACTGCACGTTCTCCACACAGAGCAATGTACAAGGCAATGGGGTTAACTGATGACGACCTCAGCAAACCATTCATTGGTGTATGTCACACTGGAAATGAAGCTACCCCATGTAATATTCATCTTGGAAGATTAGCTCAAAAAGCAAAAGAAGGAGTTATAGAAGGAGGAGCTACCCCCAGAGAATTTAGTACCATAGCAGTAAGTGATGGAATTGCTATGGGGCATGAGGGAATGAAATCTTCACTAGTTTCTCGAGAAGTAATTGCTGATTCTATAGAATTAATGGTACGAGCTCATCAATATGATGCCTTAGTAGGAATTGCCGGATGTGATAAGAGCTTACCTGGAACTATGATGGCAATGACTCGATTGAATCTACCGTCTGTTTTTGTTTATGGCGGAACTATAATGCCAGGAATCTTAGATGGACGTGAATTAACTGTAGTAGATGTGTATGAGGCAGTAGGGGCATATGATGCAGGACAGTTATCACTAGAAGCTTTAAAAAATATTGAAAATACTGCATGCCCAAGTGCTGGGTCATGTGGTGGAATGTTTACTGCAAATACAATGGCATCTATTTCTGAATCTATTGGTCTTGCATTACCTGGAAGTGCTAGCCCTCCAGCAGAAGACGATAGAAGAGAAAAAATAGTTTTTGATACTGGAAAGGCCTGTGCAAAATTATTAGAATTACAAGTCAGACCTCGCGATATTTTGACTTTTGAGGCGTTTGAGAACGCAATTACAATGTTAAATGCCATTGGAGGCTCAACAAATGGGATTTTACACCTATTGGCTTTAGCTTATGAGGCCAAACTGAAACTAACATATGATGATTTTGAGAGAATTAGAAAAAAGACTCCGCATCTTGCTGACATGAAGCCAGGTGGAAGCTATGTAATGAATTCATTAGATAAAATTGGCGGAATTCCATTTGTTTTAAAAAAATTAGATGACAAAGGACTCCTCAATAGAAATTGCATTACAGTTACTGGTAAAACAATTTATGAAAATCTAAAATCAATGAGTATTCCAGAAGTAAAACAAAACATTGTAAGATCTGTTGATAACCCAATTCATAATGTTGGAACTGCAGTTATCCTAAAAGGAAGTTTGGCTCCTGATGGGGCAGTAATTAAAACTGCTGGAGTGGAGATGACTAAATTTACTGGGATAGCACGAGTTTTTGATAGAGAAGAGTATGCTTTTGATGCAGTTTCAAAAGGTGAAATAGAAGAAGGAGATGTGGTAGTAATCAGATATGAGGGTCCTAAAGGGGGTCCGGGAATGCGAGAGATGTTAGCTACTACTGCAGCTATTATCGGTCAAGGATTAGGAAAAAAAGTCGCTATGGCTACAGATGGTAGATTTTCTGGAGGCACTCGTGGATTAATGGTAGGGCATATAGCACCTGAAGCCTTCGTAGGTGGACCAATAGCTCTTGTCAAAAATGGTGATGAGATAACAATCGATATTGAAACTAATGCAATTGATCTTCATGTATCTAGAGAGGAATTAGAACAAAGAAGAAAAAAATGGGTCAGGCCACCTCCAAATTATACGTCAGGAGCATTAGCAAAATACGCGTCACTTGTAGGCTCAGCTTCTCAAGGAGCCATAACAAAACCTGTTGATTAGTCTAAAGAATAGTGTTTGTCACAAAATAGCATGGTTCCAGTAATGGAATTTTTTGCGGTAATAGAATAGCCATCTTCAAGACCTTTGCCACATACATAACATGATGCTTCAACTGCAATTGTATCTAAACAAGATTTTTTGGTTGGAAAATTCAGATCTTGGTAAAGTCTAGACCCTGTTTTTCTTACAAGCAATTGACTCATGAGATTAATTGCACATGATCGCATATAAAGGTACCGTACTATACCGTAATTAAGGATACTGAGGATCCCAAAATGGAGGGGCATAACTGGGCTTGGGAAGTCCCTCAGTTCCTATATGACTGGAACGTGAATTTAACAATTAAGAACATGTTTGTATCATAAGAACAAACTCTATCCCGAATTATCTAATAGAAATTTTAAATAGAGAACATCATTATGATGCCTATCATGGGTGGCCATATTTGGACGCAACAATCCTAAAGTAATACCCCTAGAGTTATCTGGCACTCAATTTGAAATATACAATAAATTTTCACGAAATTATACACATTCATTTTTGTTTGAATCACTTACTGGGCCAGAAGAATTAGCAGAAACTTCAATCATGGGGTTTGATCCATCAATAATTGCAAAAGGATATTCTAACAAAGTTATTTTTCTATACAAAGATGGAACACAAAAAACAATTAAGACAGATGATCCTTTGAAAACACTTAAGGAGTTTCTTGAAAAAATATCTGATCAATCGTATAGATATTTGGGAGGTGCAGTTGGTGTCATAAATTATGACGCAGTAACATTATGGGAAAAAACTCCTCAATCGCATTCAATAGATATGCCCCTAATGGAATTTGGGATATATGAAGATGGAATTTTGTATGATAACAAACAAAATAAATCATTTTATTTTTATTATAACGAAAACCGAATAAACCAAATAAAACTAGCAGAAAATAAATTTGATAATTTTCATGTTTCAGAAATTTCAGCTAACTTGGATGAATCAAAATTTATAAAAATTGTCAATCAAGCAAAAAAATATATCTATGACGGAGACATATTTCAGGTAGTTCTTTCAAGAAGATTTAATTTTGAAGCTAATGGAGATTATCTAAAAGTTTACAAAATTTTACGCAGTATGAATCCTTCTCCATATCTTTATCATATGAAAATGAACGATAGAACAATTATTGGTGCAAGCCCAGAGATGTTGCTCAGAGTAACTGGAGATGTTGTAGAAACATTTCCAATTGCAGGTACAAGAAAAATTACTAATGATGAAACACAAAATGAACAACTAAAACAAGAAATGCTAAATGATGAAAAAGAAATTGCAGAACATACCATGTTAGTTGATTTGGGAAGAAATGATATTGGAAGGGTTTGTAAATATGGCTCAGTTCATGTTGAAGAATTAATGGAGGTAAAACGATTCAGTCATGTTCAACACATGGTTACTCATGTAGTAGGAAAACTAGATAAAAAGTACGATATGTTTGATGCTTTTAAAGCAGTTTTTCCAGCTGGTACCGTATCTGGAGCCCCAAAAGTAAGGGCTATGGAAATAATTGATGAACAAGAGCCTCATTCAAGAGGTGCATATGCAGGAGCTGTAGGATATTTTTCTTTTAATGGTTGTTGCGATTTTGCCATTGCAATTAGGAGTATATTTTTTGATGGTTCAAAAGGATTTGTTCAAGCTGGGGCTGGAATTGTATTTGATTCTGTACCTGAAAATGAGCTAAAAGAAACAGAACACAAAGCAAATGCTATGATTTTAGCTTTAAAGGAGGCATCTAAATGAAATTTCTCATAATTGACAACTATGATTCATTTGTGTATAATTTAGCTCAAATTTTAGGGGAACTAGGTGTCAATTCAGACGTTATACGTAATGATAAAATCTCTATCAAAGATATCAAAGAAAAAAATTATGATGCAATAATTATATCTCCAGGTCCAGGAACTCCTGAAGAAAAAAAATACTTTGGAATTTGTAATGATGTAATTACAAAATTAGGTCCAACAGTTCCAATACTTGGAGTTTGTTTAGGACATCAGGGAATAATCCACTGTTTTGGTGGCAAAGTAGTAAATGCAGGACATGTCAGACATGGAAAAACTAGTCCAATCAAGCACTATGCAGATCCAATATTCAAAGATGTAAAAAATCCATTTCAGGCAACAAGATACCACTCATTGGTAGGTGATAAGACAATAATTCCAGACAGTCTAAAGATCACTGCAATGGCAGAAGATGATGGAGAGATTATGGGAGTAAGTCACAAAACATACCTCATACAAGGAGTACAATTTCATCCTGAATCTATTATGACTCCAGAAGGAAAAAAAATTCTAGAAAATTTTGTGAAAATGGTGAAAAATAAATGATTGCAGACATGTTATCCAAATTAAAAAATAAAAATAATCTTTCTTATGATGAAATTAGTAATGCAATGGAAGATATTTTGAGTGGGAATGTTTCAGACGAAAATATCTGTGATTTTTTAAAATTTCTACGAGATAAAGGGGAATCTGATGATGAGTTACTTGGAATGTTAGATAAAATGCAAGCCTTTGCATTGCATATTTCACCAAAGCGTAAAGGAACAATTATTGATGTATGTGGCACTGGCGGTGATAATTTACAGACATTTAACATATCTACTACTGCCTCCTTTGTAATTGCTGCAGCAGGGGGAGTTGTTGCAAAGCACGGTAATCGTTCAATATCCGGAGTTTCAGGAAGTGCAGATATTTTTGAGTATTTTGGGTATGATTTGAATTCATCCCCAGACCGAGTTACCCAGATTATTGATAAATTTGGAATTGGTTTTATGTTTGCTCAAAAGTTTCATCCTGCGATGAAAAACGTAGCAAATGCAAGAAAAATGATAGGGGGGAGAACAGCATTTAATCTATTAGGACCATTGACTAATCCAGCTCAAGTAAAAAATCAGTTAATTGGAGTATTCTCAGATGATCTTTTAGAAAGATTAGCATTATTGTTAAAAAAACGAGGTTCGGAAAACATTATGACTGTAAGATCACACGATGGATTAGATGAACTATCCACTACATCAAAAAACAAAGTGTATTTTCTAAAAAATGGGACAATAACTCCAATGATTGTAGATCCAGAAAAACTAGGATTATCCAAACCAAAAATAAAAGAAATTCAAGTCACAAACAAACATGAAGCTGTAAATGCATTTGTTTCTGTTCTAAATAGTACTGCAAACAATGCAATGATGGAAATTACTGCATTAAATGCTGCGGGTGGTCTATTAGTTGCAAACATTGCAAATAGTTTTGAGGAAGGAATTGAAATTGCACTTGATATAATTAAAAGCGGTATGTCATACAGTCTTTTTGAAGACTTTGTTCGTTATTGTGGCGATATAAAAAAATTAGAGGGATTTGAATAGATATGGATGGAATTCTTCGAAAACTTTTTGAAAATTCTAAAACTGCAATAAATGATGGCATTTATGATATTAAAGAAAACTTGCCACAATCAAACCAGGATTTTATAAAAATAATTAAAGAAAATCAACATGCTACTATAATTACCGAAATAAAATTTTCTTCTCCCTCATTGGGAATAATTAAAAAAAAATCAGATCCTGTAGGAATTGCAAAATCTATGATTAAAGGTGGTGCAAAAGCATTATCCATACTAACACAGCCGCATTTATTTTCTGGATCACCGGAATTTTTTATTAAAATAAGAAAGGAGATTAAAGCACCCTTACTAATGAAAGACATTATAATTGATAAAATCCAAATTGATGCAGCCAAAAAAATTGGTGCAGATTATATTTTGTTAATCCAATCATTGTTTGATCAAGGTTTTGTCAATGAAATTGATGAATTAATAGAATATGGACATAAAAATAGCCTCAAAATATTGTTAGAATCTCATACTGGAACCGAATTTAAAAATTCGTTAAAAACAAAAGCGGATATTTTAGGTATAAACAATAGAAATTTAGATACTCTAGAATTAGACATCAACAATACAAAAAGAATTTTGGAAAATTATGAACAATCCCGAATAGTCATTTCTGAAAGCGGAATTGAAACGCCAGAAGACATTCGTTTGCTTCATAATTGTGGAGCAGATGCTTTTCTTGTTGGCTCTAGCATAATGAAAAGCGATAATATCCAAGAGAGGGTAAGTCAATTGGTGAATGCAATATGAAAACAAGTCTTCCAAAACAAGGCAGGTTTGGGGATTATGGTGGAAGATACATTCCTGAAACACTTGTTCCTGCAATTGAGGAGTTAGAAGAAAATTATCTAAAATTCAAAGATGATAAAAATTTTAAAAAAGAATTGGATTATTATTTAAAATATTATGCAGGACGACCAACTCCACTTTACTTTGCAAAAAATCTTACCAAAAAAATTGGAGGAGCAAAAATTTATCTTAAAAGAGAGGATTTGCTTCATGGTGGAGCTCATAAGATAAACAATACCCTTGGACAAGCACTTCTTGCAAAAAAAATGAAAAAGAAACGAATCATTGCAGAAACTGGTGCAGGACAACATGGAGTTGCTACAGCAATGGCATGTGCATGTCTTGGAATACATTCTGAGGTCTATATGGGATACAAGGATACAATTCGTCAAAAGCTCAATGTATTTAGAATGAATCTTCTAGGAACAAAAGTACATCCAGTAAAATCTGGCTCTCAAACACTCAAAGATGCAATAAATGAAGCAATTCGAGATTGGATTACAAACGTTGATACTACATATTACCTACTAGGCTCTGCAGTTGGTCCACACCCATATCCTATCATGGTGCGTGACTTTCAATCAGTCATTGGTGAAGAAATAAAAAAACAGATGAAGAAAATTAATAATAAAATTCCTGATGCTCTTATTGCTTGTGTTGGTGGAGGATCAAACGCTATTGGAACATTTTATCCGCTACTTGATAGTAACACAGAAATGATTGGTGTTGAAGCTGCTGGTCTTGGATTAAACACTGAAAAACATTCAGCCACTCTTAGCGCAGGTTCAAAAGGGGTGCTCCACGGAATGATGACCTACCTATTGCAAGACAAAGAGGGTCAAATTCGTGAAACGCATAGCATCTCAGCAGGGTTAGACTATCCGGGAGTAGGACCTGAACATTCCTATCTCAAGGATACTGGTAGAGTAAAATATCATAGTGCTACAGATAAAGAAGTAATTGATGCATTTTTGTTATTAACAAGAACAGAAGGAATAATTCCTGCTTTGGAATCTGCACATGCCATTGCAGAGGTAATCAAACTTGCAAAAAAACACCCAAAGTCAGAATCAATAGTGGTTACTCTATCCGGTCGTGGTGATAAGGATGTAGAAGTTGTCGAGGAATACATGAAAAAACATGTCAAGAATTAAAAATAAATTTTTAGAGCTAAAAAAGAAAAAAGAAAAAGCCCTAATAGCGTACATAATGGTTGGATATCCAAATGAAAAAACTACAATATCCGCAATAAAGGGATTATTAAAAGGCGGGGCTGACATTATTGAAATTGGATTTCCATTTTCAGATCCTATTGCTGATGGACCTGTAATTCAAAATGCAAGTACAATATCCTTAAACAGAGGAACTAAACTTGAGAATTTTTTTCAAATAATAAAAAAAGTTCGAAAAGAAACTGATGTGCCGTTAGTGTTGATGACATATACTAACATACTATATAGAAATGGATTTGATAAATTCATGAAAAGGGCAAAAAGTGTTGGGATTGATGGTTTGATTTTGCCAGATATGGCAGTAGAAGAATCCAAAACCTATTTGGATGCGGCAAGAAAAAACCAATTAGATACTATATTTTTGATCTCGCCGAATACAAGTACTGAAAGGATAAAAAAAATTCTAAAAGCAACATCTGGATTTTTGTATCTAGTATCAATCTATGGCACTACTGGAATGCAGACAAAAATTCAAAAATATACTATTGATGCCATTAAAAAAACAAAAAAAATCGTCAATAATAAAATCCCTATTGGAATTGGTTTTGGAGTTTATACTCCAGATGATGCAAAGAATTTTTTGTCACTAGGAGTAGATGCCATTATTGTAGGGAGTGCATTTCTTCGATTAATAGGCCAAACTCCCTATGATAAAATTGAATCAAAAATCGCTACTTTTACAAAAAGTCTAAAAAACACCACCAAATAATGTGACGAATAAATATGGGATTTTCTATTCCCATATGTGCAGACGAAATTTATCTTCATTACCGGGGGAGTTATGTCTGGCCTTGGAAAAGGCGTTGTTTCGTCTTCAATAGCAAAATTGTTACAATTATCAAATCAAAAGGTATCTTGTGTAAAGATAGATCCCTACCTAAATTATGATGCAGGAACCATGAATCCAGTTGCTCATGGAGAGGTCTTTGTTACAGATGATGGTGGCGAATGTGATATGGATATAGGAAATTACGAAAGATTTCTAAATCAAAACATTCCTAAATCCCACAATATCACTACTGCTCAAATTTATTCTAAAGTAATTGAAGCAGAACGAAGAGGAGAATATCTTGGGGCATGCGTACAAATAATTCCACATATTACAGATGAAATTAAAAATCGCATTAGAAATATTGCAGAAGATGAAAAACTCGATATTTTAGTAGTCGAATGTGGAGGAACTGTAGGAGACATTGAAAGTTTACCATTTCTTGAAGCTTTAAGACAAATTAGAACAGAAGACGGTCCTGAAAATGTCATTTTTGTTCATGTTACTTTGGCACCATCTCTTGATGTAGTAGGAGAACAAAAAACTAAACCAACACAACATAGTGTACAGGAATTACGAAGAATTGGTATTCAACCTGATTTACTTACAGTTCGTTGTACCAGTCCGCTATTAGAAAAAACCAAGAAAAAGATTTCAATGTTTACTAATGTTTCTGCAAAAGATGTATTTTCTTGTCATGATGTAGATTCTATTTTTAAAGTGCCACAAATTTTGTATGATCAAGATTTAGTAAACATTATTTTTAAAAAATTTGGCATGGTTGGACTAGTCAATGCATCAGCAAACTGGGATAAATGGAATTCAATCGTTAATTCCATTAGGAAATATGAAAAAACTGTAAATATTGCAATGGTGGGAAAATATGTTACCTTAGCTGATAGCTATGTTAGTGTAAATCATGCATTAAAACATGCAGGGGCATTAATTGGTAAAAATGTATCAATAGAATGGATTGACTCTGAAAATCTAGATGGGAATATGGAAAAATTAGAGAATTTTGATGGGATACTTGTTCCTGGAGGCTTTGGAACAAGGGGCTCGGAGGGAATAATAAAAACTGCAAATTTTGCTCGTGAAAAAAATATACCATATCTAGGCATATGCTTTGGTTTTCAGTTGGCTGCAGTTGCATTTGGAAGAAATGTATGTGGTTTGAATGGTGCAAATTCAACAGAAATTGATCCTAAAACAACAAATCCTGTAATTGATTTGCTCCCTGAACAAAAAGCTGTTGCAAATATGGGAGGTTCGTTACGATTAGGTGCAAATGATATCAATATAAAAGAAAATTCCCTAGCATACAAAGTATATAATTCCAAATTTATTTCAAAACGACATAGACATAGATTCGAATTCAATAAAGAGTACATTGACATGTTTATTGAAAAAGGAATGGTTTTTTCTGGAGAAAGTGATAATGGAAAAAGAATGGAGATATTAGAGATTCCATCCCACAAATTCTTTTTTGGAGTACAATTTCATCCTGAATTCAGCAGTAGACCTGGCTTTCCTGAAGAAACGTTTAAGGCATTTTTAGAAGCTTCAGCAAGTAACTCCATCTAATCATACTGCTCGATATAATGTAATACCACACAAAATCGTACGTAGGAGAGGATTGAATTTTTAGTTAAGCTAATTTAGAAATTTCATAGATTTTTTGTCTAGCATCGCGAATTGAAACCTTTTTTTTAACATATCCTTTGTCCAATAGATGGCTGAGTGCCAATCTTATCGTCCTGTCTGGCAACATCGTTTTAGTTAAAAGTTCTTTTTGAGTCATGGCACCTTCATATTCAAGAATCTTTAGTAACAATTTTGAGCTTGGAGGCATGCTGAGAAGTTCTTCAGCAAGATGTACTTTTTTAGCAAGAGCAGAGATTGCAGTAGAGTCCTTTTTCATTCTGATAATTTTTGCAGGATTAAATTTCTTACATTCTAAAGTTTTATTGATTTTGTATCTGTCTATTCCATCTAATATTGCTTCACAGTAAAGTCTAGACGAGATATCGTCAATTTCAATTAGACTTTCGTTAGAAACAATCAGAGGGCGTCTAGTCACATCAAGAGAGTTTACAGAAATTATTCCAAAAACTGGTGAATCTTGAAAAATTACAGGTCCACCAGCTGACATAGAATAAGCTGAAGAGCCAATCGGGGTAGATATTATGACCCCATCGCTGCTATCATGCCATACTTCTTCATCATTTACTCGCAAAGTGTATTCCATCAAGGTGGCACTCTTAGAAGTAAACACTGCTACATCATTTAGTACTGGATAGATATTTTTTCCATCAATTTTTACTCCAATTCTTGGTACCTCTTCTATTTTGTAATTTTGATTTTTTAATCGATTAATATATGATGAAAACTCTTTTAGATCAATCTGAGCTAAAAAACCACTTGATTCAGATTCAACAATGCCTAATACTGGAATGTTTGAACCATCATTTCCATGAAAATAATTTCGAACCCCTCTATCTCCCCCTAGTACTATAATACAATCAGCTGTTTTGGGGGTAGAACGGGAACTAATTGTAAAATGACGAATTCCCACCTGGTCTAATTCGTTTTTTATAGATTTGACTGCAGACTCGTTAATTCCCGCGTCAAAGATGCCTATTTGCATAAAACAATTACAATATTTTGTTCAATAAAAACTAGACCTGCTTAAATTTTATTTGATTGTAAAAATACGATGCGTTAGTCTCTATTGAACCCCTAGCAGGAATTTTTGCCAGCCCAATTTCTTTAGATTCGATTGCTGCTTGAGCTGCACCTCCTGCAAAACACAAAGCCCAAAAAAAATCTTTTTCTTTTAACATGGTACAACAAAATGTTGAACAAAAAATATCTCCAATTCCAGTTGTATCATATAATTCTAGATTAGGAAGAATAATAGAATATAATTTATCTTTTACAAGCATATCAATTTCTCTTTTATTAGTGACAATAACATGTTCGATGCCCCTTTTTTGAAGATTTTTCATAGCTTCAATACCAATATTGTTTGTTAGGCAAAAAAGCTCATCAGGGCTAGTCTTGGTTGTAGAAATTCTTGACAGATCAATATCTGTTTTTTCTAAAATGATCTTTTTTTCAGAATCTGTTCTGCGTAGAAATCCTTGAGGATCTAGTAACACAAAACTTGAATCTTGTTTAATTTTTTTGTACACGTCATTTGTAATCTCATGATATACAGGACTAATAACAACACCATCAGCATTTGTTTTTGAATATTCAATTGGCTCACATGTATTTAGTAGAGATAATGTTCTATCTGTTCCTGAAATTGTGATTTTAAATCTAGTTGTGGGTTGTTCAGATAATGCATTTTCAAACTCTATTTTATTTCTTAAAAGAAATTCCTGTGGAAAATCATTTCCAAACTTGGTATGAATTTTGGCATCAAACTTTAGGTTTTTTGCAGTAATAGCACAATAGCACGCAGCCCCTCCAATCTGCTCATTAGAAGAGGCATCAAGTTCTATAGTATCAATGGTACAATGAGAAAATACGCCAAATTTCATTTCTTACTACGAATTTAATGAGATTATTAGTTTTCCTTTATTTTATTATGGCACTCTTTGCATAGAATTTTGCCTTTGACTATAACGATCTCAATATTAGACGTCAAACACGAGTGGCATAATCCTTTCATGTTATTCCTAATAAAAAGTACTTTAAATTTTTTAAATGAAATTTGTATCTTTGGCAGAGCATTTTTAGGAAATAATCCCAAAATAGCTCATACCAAAGGAATGGTAGGTAGGACAGATTGTGAATACTAAGATTCCCCACGTTCCTATCTTGCTGAATTTTGTCTTGTTTCAATAAAAGACCCACGTAAAAATCATCAGTAAAAACACAAGCATATTAGGAAGAAGGAGAAGAATATTTTATGCCACTAAAGCGTGCCAGCAGAGGACGTAGAAAAGGTGGAAAGGGATCTTCTACTCGTATTCAGTGTACAAATTGTGGTGCTACTGTACCTAGTGATAAAGCAAAAAAGGTTACATCAAGACTAAATCTAGTAGAGCATACTCTTGCAAAAGAGTTACGTGCACAAGGAGCCTACATTGCATCCCCTAGAATCTTAAAATGGTATTGCATTTCGTGTGCCATACATTTTGGAATATTGAAAATAAGATCAGAATCTAGAAGACGAGATCGTGGAAGACTCCGTTAGATTATTCATTCAATTGTTTTGTAGTAGTAAGTATTCTTTGAATTAAGGTAATTCCAGATATTACAATCACTATGACTATTGCGTATTCCATAAATCCAATAATGCCAATTATAGCTATTACTAGCAATCTTTCTGCACGTTCTCCAATGCCAATCCCTTGAAGTTTTATTCCAAGAAATTCTGCTCGTGCCCTAGTATAACTAACCAGCAAAGATAATGTGATTGCTAACAACACTAGATATGGCTCTACAAATCCACCAATTAAAATTCCAAGAAATATTACAACTTCGGCAATTTTATCAAATATTGAATCAAGAAATGCGCCTTTCTTTGATGTCTTTTTAGTAACTCTAGCAACTTGGCCATCTACAATATCAAAAAATCCGGATACTAGTAAAAGAACGCCACCAATGATTAGTGCAAATTCAATATTCAAGCCGTATACAATTGCTGAAGCAAACGCAAATGCAATCCCTACTCCTGTCCAAAAATTAGGAGAAAGACCGGTTGCGGCAAACCCACTCCCAATCTTTTCTAAATACGGTTGTAGTGAAATCCTAAGGTTGTTTAACACGTGATTCTCCTAAATTTTCATATATATAAAAAAATTCATACCGAAAAGTTTTCAATCTAGCATTTAGGCATGGTTCCTTGTCGATTTTTTTTGAACACACAATATCCTTTATTCATATATACAAAAAATCAATATGGTCATAACGACACATATGATTCATAAAATGACTCTCATATCTAAACAAGAATCAAATAAAGAAATACCTAAAAATCCAGAATCAGTAATACTTAAATCATTTCTGAAAAATTCAGATGAGTATTCACGTAATCAAAAAGTTATTTCTTAACATTCATAGCTATGATTGCTGACATTAACCTTGCAGCCATTGATGAGGTTGCACCATTATCAAATGTTGGGCATAACTCTACAATATCTGCACCAGTAATTTTTTGATCTTTAAGAGAAGAAATCATTTCATATAACTCTCTAGAAGTTATCCCTACTGCCTCAGGATTACCAACACCTGGAGCAAATGCAGGGTCTAATACATCTAGATCAATGCTAACATACAACTTGTCAAATACTGAAACTGCGTCTTTTACTAACTTTGAACCATTACCATGTCGAATATCCCAATCAGAGATGGTTTTTACTTTGTGCTCTTCTTTAAATGCTAATTCTTCTTTAACATATGACCTTGCGCCTACATGAATTATTCTATCAGAACCTTGTTTTTCAATAATTCTTCGCAAGTATGCGGCATGGCTAAGTTTGGTATCAGCGTATTCATCGCGAAGATCATAATGTGCGTCAAAAACAATGTAACCTGTTTCTTTTGGAAAATTGGGATAAGTTCCTTGAGTGATTGAATGCTCTCCACCTAAAATGATGATTTGTTTTTCTTTTTTGAGTAGATCTGTGGTAATTTTGGATACCATATCGAGCATCTCTTTTGCAACTACAGTGTGTTTTGTATTTCCTAAATCTTCAATGTTGACTGATTCTAAATCAACTGAAAACTGAGGCATGAAGATTTCTATATTGTTAAATGCTTCTCGTATGGCGTCAGGCCCAAACCTTGTCCCAGGCCTATAAGAGTGGGTAGAATCAAAAGGTACTCCATACACAATAGTTGATGGTTCACCCTCCTCACTTGGGCTTGTAATTAGGGGATTTCTGTTCATATACAAGTCAAGAAAGCTCATCTATCAGTCACAAGATAATTAAAAATTTACCCTATAATAAATTCAAAGTTTTAATAAATTTAGAATTTTTCAGATTTTCTAGATTAAGAATGGGTTACTGAGTAGCCATGTCATAATTACATAGTATACAGCAATGCTGATGCCAAGTACAATGACCCCTTTAGTAGATTTTTTCATCTATGAGTTTTCTTAACAATACTAGAAATTAAGAATTTTCAGATTTTCTTAGAAAATAAGTTCAAATCGATTGTATTATTAGAAAAATTCTGATAGTCCCTCTTCTCCATCCCAGCTTTCTTTTGTAGCGTGTTCAACCATTTTTTTTCTCCATCTTGTATTGATTCCTTCAACTTGGCGGATCATTGCATTAACTGGAAAAGGTTTTTGCATTAATTCAATTTTTTGGCCTATTTTTCGTACTCCTTTCATCATTTCTTTAACATATCCTGTAACAAATAGAATTCTTTGTTTTGGATTCATTTCTATAATTTCTTTTGCAACATCTATGCCCTCCATTCTTGGCATTTTATGATCTAGAATTACTAGATCATATAGTGAAGTTTTTTTCTTGTCATCTCCACGAGTTTTAAAATCATCAGAATATTGGTATAGGCATTTTAGTCCATTTTCAGTAATTATAACTGTATGACCTCGCTTTTCCAGTGATTTTTTGTATAGTAAAGCAATAGATTGGCTATCCTCTGCTACAAGTATTTTCATTCCCATAGGTTTTTCTAAATTGAATTTAGCCCGAGCTGATTTCTGCCTTAGTTTGTTTGAATTGAACGCACCTAAAGTGAACTGTCCTAAACCATTATTTGAGGTCTAGAAGTAATGTGACGATTTGAATTAAGACCTGAAAATGGTTTATCTTTAATTTGTTCGTGTATTCCATCTACAAAGTCATCAAATAAAATTTGTTTTACTTCTCCAGTGTCTCTATCTCTAACATTAAGATCTTTGGCATTGACCTCTTTTTCTCCAATTACCAAAATATATCGTATCCATTCAGTTTCTGCTTCTCTAATTCTTTTTCCAATACTTTCATTTCTATCATCAATGTCTACTCTTATTTTAGATTCTGTAAATTTATCAGCTAAATTTTCACAAAACGATAAAAAGTCAGGGTTCATTGGAATTAGTCTTACTTGAGTTGGAGACAGCCATAGTGGCAGATGAGGTTTTTTACATTCTTTGGTATCCTTTGCAGCCTTTTCAAGAAGTGCATAAATTATTCGTTCAACTGCGCCACTAGGGGAATTATGTAAAATGATAGGATGATGCGGTTTGTTTTGTTCATCAAAGAATTTTATATTGTATCTTTTTCCATTTTCAACATCTATTTGATCAGTAGACAAAGCCGAAGCCTTTCCTAGATTATCAATAAAGTTAAATTCCCATTTTAAAACAAAATAAAAGAATTTCTCTTTCCACATTTCTATCAAAACTGGTTTGTTAAGTTTTTTGACAGTATCTTGAATAATCTGTTTGTTTTCATTGTAAAATTCCTCTGTAAATCGGATTGCCATCTCATAATCAGAATCAACTAATCCTAAACCGCGAAGTACTTCACGTGATAATTCAAATCGTTTTTTAAACTCCTCAATTGCTTGGCTCATGTCTTTGCAGAAGGCATGACAGTCAGGCATTGTAAATGCACGCAGTCTTCTAAGACCAACGAGTTCTCCTGATTGTTCACGTCGAAAGCTGTATCTTGTCATTTCATAAAGTCGTAGCGGTAAACTTCTATAAGATAATTGAAAATCTGTTGCCATCAAAAACTGCCCAAAACAAGCAGCAAATCTCAAGATTAGTTGTTTTCCCTCAGAATTAATGTTGTATTGTCTAGCTGGAAAACGATTAAAATAACTCTCAAGGCTTGGATGATGAGAATCATACATTATAGGAGTCTCAACTTCAAATCCACCATAGTTTAGAACTTTTTCCGATACGTATCGTTCTATTAGAGATTTAATCAGCCTTCCATTAGGATAAAATCTCATATTGCCAGAATCAGACGCAGGTTCATAATCTGCAATTGCCATCTTTTTCATTAACTTGACATGTGGTGGAGGTTCATCAACAGATCTTTTCTTTGCTGCTTCATATTTCGTTAGAATTTCTAGTTGAGTATGTGGCGAAAAATTAAATTTATCAACTTCCTTCATTGTTCCATCTGGACTCATAATATACCAGTATGATTTAATTTTGGATTCAGACTTGACTGCATCAGAAGTATCGTCTTTTACTTCCTCTCTAGTAATTACTTTGGAATTTTCAGCTAGCGGGTGTCCTTTTACATCTAATTTGTATGATTTTGTCCATCCAAATGGAGCTCTTGAAACATCTAGATCAGCAGCAAGTGATTCCATTTCTTTTAGAACTGACAATGCCGAAGTTGGTGATGCAAGTTTTGAGCTAAGATGAGCATAAGGATACAATAATAATTTTTTACACCCAACCTTATTCATAGAATCTTTAATTTCTGTAATAGCTTTTTTTGCAACTAAATTGTCATCACCTTCTTCTACGGCAATAAAGGTCACAATCACTTCGTCAAGATGTTTTGTTTCGGGCGTAATTTCTTCTGCTGACTTGATCTCTTTTTTCGTAGGTGTGTATTCTATACTGTTACAATGTAATTGGAGTATTCGCACAGTTTGACACTCATAGGTTATTGAAATAAAGGTATCTAATACTTTAAAATAAAAAATTATTAAATCAAGTGAATTTTAGAGGAATTTAGTGGTTATTAATAATTTATTTTACTATAGTTGGAGTGGATAATGCAATTTTATTTATTGTATCTATAAAGGGCTCAAGATCGTATGGTTTTATAATAATTGCATCTGCTCGTTCTTTTTCAAACGTATAATCAGTAAAACCAGTCACTACTACTATTTTTGCATCTGGGTAATCCTGTTTAATTTTTTCAAGTGCATATGCTCCATCATAATTAGGCATATTCATATCCAAAATAACAATATCGGGGGCCAGGGTTTTATACAATTGATATGCTTGTTCTCCATCAAAACCTTTGGCTATTACATTTATTCCAGATATTTCAAGGGACTGGCAAATTGAATCAGATGTATCTTCATCATCATCTATTACGATGGCTCTGATTCTTTCTTTGTTAATCTGTAAAGTCATTATTTATCATAAGCAAAAAGGGAATAAAGCCACTTGTTTGTAAAAGTAAACAAATACCAAAACCGGAGTTTAATTACTATCTAGACTTAGTTTAGGCGTGATTTGGTTATGAGTAATATGTCAGAAGTTCCAACAATGAAAAAGTCTTTTGAAAGGAAAATCAAAAAGCTACCAAAATATGTCAAAAGTAGCTAGTTTGAACTTTGAAAAGTATTGTAATTCTAACGGCATAACTATTCAAAAGTGGTTAGACGATTTAAAGACAAAAAGTGAAGAAAAACTATAATTTCTTTTTTTCTAGGAACTCTGATAAATCTTAATTCACTTCAAATGTCAAGTAATCTATACACTGAGGCATTTGTAATTTAAGATGAATGTAATACTACATCCATAAAATGACGTGTGTTAAAACACACAAGCCTGCAACTAACACGGCAGGGTCAGTAAAATACTGGCAAGATGAGAGAATTCAGAGGGGTTTAGGATTGGAATAGTCCACCATCATAGATTTCCTCTTTGTCCTCTTGTCGATTAACCTAAAATTCTTAGTAAAACTCACTAATAAACAACATAAACAAGATCAAGAAGAATGCTTTGAACAAATAAAACTCTAATAATTATAGATGCATAGAAGAACCATTGGATTATGAGAATTTTTGTTCACAAATTTTAGAAACTAACCCTAAAATCAGATTTGCTGCAGTTTATGATTCATGGGCAAAGCGCATTGCAGGAGGCTTGCGCAAGGGTTTGCATAATCCACTTTCAGAGCATGATGAAAATGAATTGGTGAATCTTTCAATAATTTATTGGAAAGCACGTAAAGATATGTCAAAAACGCTTGGTAAAACAATTTACACATTGGCAGAACATGATAATGTTAAACGTTTTTCATTTTATTTGGGTGAAGACTATTTGCTTCTTTTAAGCACTGAAAAAGATGCTGACACAAATGTAGTAGTAGATGAAATAATCAAACTTTATTATAAAAATCAAAAAAACTAGTCTATAACGTGTAGGAGCTCAATCTACAACTTGGCTAATTCCTGTTGTTCTTTCTGTTCTAGGAATTGGATTGTTTGTAGTTTCTAGGAAATCTGAAAATTCTTAATTTCCCTAAATCCTATAGTTCGTTTCTGATTCATTTTCTAGCCGCAAAGAGTAAATCATTGATATGAGTATTACTATTACTGTCTAAAAAAACCAAAAAACCCGTAACAAATCAAAATAAAAAATCTAACCAGTCTGAAAAGATCTGGAGAGAATACACTGACACATTAGTAAAATGGAAACTAGCATACGAATTATGGCAAAAAGCAGGTAAAGAAGCAATGTCCATGTATATCAAAGCATTAGAGACACTCGGTCCTGATATGAAATTACCAAAGAACATAGAATTGTGTGGAAAGGCATGGACAGAACCAGGATTTGATCCTTCAAAAAGTTATTTGGAGGCTTTAAAACAATTCACTGAAACATGGCAAAACATGTGGAAAAAATAATTTGTATTCCAATCATATTTTGCATAAAAAAAATCTGTGAAGTTTTCGTAAAAGAAACAAATTTATCTAAAATGAATTAGTTCTAAAGTTATGAGTAATACTTCAGGAGAATCAAAAGATGTCTTTACAGTATGCAAACAAAATGTTGAAAAATTTTTTAGTGAGGTGAAAAAATCAACACCACGATATCAACTAACAGTAGCAGCTCTTCAACAAGATTATTTTGAGGCATGGAAAAAAGTAATTAATTCAGCTATTGCACTAGAACAGGAATATGCAATCAAGGCAGGTTTGAATACTAACGTACCAGAAGCAACTCTGAAAATTATTAGTGACTTTACCGAACAAGCTATAAAGGCATACGAAAATCAAAATGAGATTTCATTAGACGCTACTGAGGAAACAACAAAAGCATTCAATGCATTCAATGAGAATACAAAATCATTTGCTTTACTGACTAACAATATTATGTTATCAATAATGTCTGTATTCCAACAGAAATCATAAACTTAGTGTAAAGTCATTACTTTTTTTATTTCTCCAACAAATCATAATTTGCCAATTTCGCTAAATCACTTTACAATATGATTAAGAGATATCAAAACTCTTGTTCGTAGTTAATGCTGCACTATGAATCTGCCAATTTGCAAAGCTTCTATTTAACTAATAGGATCAAATCTGGATAATTAGTTATATTCCATTAAATCTTTTTTGTAGTCAATTAAAATGAGTTTCCACCAAGACTTTCAAGGTTATGATAAAGGTAATGAATTTGTCAATTTTATTTGGAAAAATATTCCAGATTTAGGAGCAGTCATTATTACTGATAAAAACGCAAATGTTCTAGAATGTGATACATCAATTCAATTTGAAAAAGAATTTTCTTATTCTTACCTAGTACAAATTGCAAAAACGGTATCAGAACAGTTTACTTTTACACAATTTCATAATGAGATGGGGGGACTTGGATTAACCATCAACGTATTCAAAAAATATACAATATTAGTGACTTCAATTGATTCTAGCCGAATTCTGATTTTAATTGTTCCAAATGAGACAGACATTAACTCATCAGTTGGTTTTGTTTCAAATATAGAAGAATTTTACAAACCATAAAGAATCGTAAAACAATACACACTATTTTTTATTTTCTGAAAATTCTTAATTCCTATAGTAAAAACTAAGATTAACATTTTTGTATGTAAAAGAAAATATACAATGTCTATCTAGAATTCTGATACGATTCAAGAGATATGATAGAACGTAAAATTATTCCAGATATGCCTATGTTTAAGATAAGAAAATCCTTTGCCTTTTCTAGAGAATTTAATCCCAAATAGCCTTCATCATAGATCATTTCAATTGTGCCCTTGTCAGTTTCCACAAATGAGGTAATTAGTGAAAAAGGTCCAAGTATTTCATCTGTTTTTTCGAGATAAAGCCGAAGATCTACTTTTTTTATCTTAAATCCATGTTCAGAGTAAGTTCCTTGAGAAAGTAGGGTTACTGAGTCATCAGGCGAACGATTGACTCGCAGAGGATTAGAAACATCGATAATTTTCATGGCAAAGATATTCCATACATTAAGCACCGTCTAAATTTGACAGTACGAAACATAGAAAAAGAAACTAAAACTTGTCATATCTTGCACGTTCAAGATCACGATCATCTTTTGATGCTTTTTTCCATTCTTTATAGTGTTCTTTACAAAGAACAGTTTTTTTTCCACTTGATGAAACCTGCAAACCCGCATTTTCTACCTTTGTGGAGTTTAGTGAACGGGCACCATCATTATTACAATCACTTACATTACACTTTGCACCTTTTGCAATAACTCCCATAATTTCTCATAGGAATGATATTATATATAGTTGAAATGCTTCGACGTAAGAATTTTAAAAGTTGCTAAAATGTTTGAATAAATTAATCATAATTATGAAGATTTTTTGCTGTTTTAACACTTGGAATGCACCTGGCCAAAAAGACAAATAAACTCACGGAAAAAATTCAGTTGAATGGAACTTGTTCATATATCAAAAAATTATGTTTACTGGTATGCAGAAATATTTGTAACGTGCGTGAAAGAAAAATAAATTATCAAAGAGCCTCCACCTTTATAAGTAGGATAAATTTTCAAATTTTTCTATGGGTGGAGCAAAAAAGAAATCACCAGCTCAACAGGAAAAATCTCAGACTGATGATTCTTCAAAGAAATCAGACATAAAAAAGAAAGGAAAAAAGAAAGAAAAATCAGCAGAGGGTTCTTCAAAAGCTGAGATCACAGTAATTGTAAATGAAGAGCAAGCTATGAAATATATCAAAAGTGCAAAGGTAATTACAATTCAAGACCTTGCAAGACAGACAGGAGTTAAGATTTCTGCAGCAAATGCATTTTTGAAAAAATTAGCAAAAGAAGGTATGGTCAAAAAAGTTGGCGGTTACAGTGGGCACCATATTTATCAACCAATGTCAGTATAAAGTAAAATCACATCACCTGGTTTTATGGTTTGTAAAACGGAACAATCTGAAGTAATTTTTCCTATTGGAGTCATAGTTTTCAATGAAGATATATTTTCAAAAAAAAAGCAAATACTTCCATTTGCTGGTAAAAAAGCAATATCGCCTTTTTTGAATTCTTTTCTTGGTCTATCAATACCGGATTCGATTGAAGTTTCAAAATATGCTATGCCGTTACCAAGCAAATGGACATTTCCTTCTAAAGGTAAGCATCTTGAGATAATCCCTACTGTCCTTGGAGAAAGATGCAGCTTTAATTCACAGTTTAATTTTGCCTTCCCTCTCAACTCTAGAATAAGTTTGATTTTTGATACAGAATCTTGTTCCATTTATCGTAGCATCTCAGTTCCATAGATAAACACTAGGTTTTAGGACATGTACAAAAATCCTGATACAACTTGTATCATAGTCCATATTCGAATATATTACCGCTTTTTGAAAATTGGATACTTGTCTGAAGTTGCAGAAGAAACAGAAATAATTGAACCTATAGTAGAAGTTGAGGAACCTTCTGAAGAAAATGGCGAAGAGGGATCAGATTTAGGAAAAAGTGTGGATGATGCCATTACTGCTTATAAAAAAATTAAACAAGGAAAAGAGGAGCTATCCGAAAAAGAATTAGCCGATTTAGATAAAGAATGCAAAGTAATTGAGAATCGAAAAATTATTGAAATTGATCCAGTTCATGAAGCTAAAGAAATTGAAATAACAGGAAAAGGAAAAATAATGATAGGACCTCCAACATTAACTAGATTTGAAAAGGCTAGAATTATGGGAGCAAGAGCTTTACAGCTCTCACTTGGTGCGCCTCCGTTTATTGAAATTCCAAAAACTGCAGGTACGTCACTAGATATTGCACTAGAAGAACTTGAACAAAGGGCAATTCCAATTATCATTAGAAGAAAATTACCAAACGGAGATTTTCAAAATATACCTATTGATTACTTCGATTAATGGATGATTCGTCGATAATATTTTTAAACTCAAGAATTTTTCTTGTATTGGGTTGAGCATGATGGAGGATTCTGGTCAAAGTAAATTATTGTCATCACTTTCAGCTAATCAAAATAACGAGTTCCCAGTTTTTAATGTTCATAGTGAACCAGTAATGATAGAAGCCATAAACGTAATTTCTCTTTTAGGAAAATCAAACAAAGTAATTATTCGAGCAAAGGGGGATTCTATTCCAAATGCAGTGGCAATAGCTAATATTATTACTGAAAAAATGCTAAAAGGAAATTCAAAAATTCAAAAAATTTTGGTGGATACTGAAATGCCTGCTGGCATTGGAAAAATGCTTTCAACTATAGAGATTATTTTACAAAAAAATTAGTATCTAATAGACGCTACCAGGTCCTTTAAGAAGCATGGCTTCGCATTCTTTGCATACAGCTTCATCAATATTTGATTCTAGGTTGTGATGAATTTCGCAAATCAGCAAGCTTGACTTAATGTAGTTGCATAAACCGATAAATTTTGATAAACTTGCTGGAGTGTACGCTTTATTTGAAGCAAGGTTCTCACTAATTTCAGAGATCATTTCTGCAACAGATTTTTGTGATAAAAGTTTGGCAATCAATTTGGGATCTCCCCTCGTACCTCTAATGTAATTACTTATAGCAGCCTGTGTCACTCCCAACATCTTAGAAATTTCATCTTCCCTAATTTTGTGGTCTTCAGCAAGTTTTTTTGCCAAAATTGCTCGCAGTGCTGGAATCAAAGTTTTTGATTCAATTTCTGCTGGCAATAACATATAGGAAAATTATCTGATAAAATATTTAAAGGTACATACTGAAATTGCAAGCTTTATGTCTACACTTTTTTTACTTACTTTGATAAAATTAGGTTAACCTATATAATTTCAGATTCAATGTTTAATATTGCAAGAATTTTTAGAAAAACTGTATGATATTTTAGAAGAATCCACTTTGGCTTGCAAAGCAAGAACCATTGCCTTGTCTGGTGGATTAGATAGTAGCATTCTTGCATACTTTTTTAGGGGAAAAAAATGTAACGCAATTTCAATTAGTACAGAAGATTTTATTGCAATGGATTTAACATTCTGCCAACTAGTTGCAAAAAAGTTCAATCTTAATTTGGAGATGAAAATAGTAAGTATTGAAAATTTATTGTCAGCTGTTGAGGAGACTATAAAGATTCTAAAGGTTTTCAATGATATAGAAATTAGAAATTCAGTGGTGATATATCTTGCATTAAAGTCTGTTAAAGAAAATGGGCAACACAGCATCATAACAGGGGATGGAGCAGACGAACTTTTTGCAGGATATAGCTTTTTTTTGAAAAAAAATGATATCGAACTACAAAAAGATCTTGAAAGAATATGGAAAATAATGCATTTTCCTTCAAAAAAAATTGGTCAGGCACTAGGGATCACAGTGGAAACTCCATTTCTTGATAATAACGTAGTAGATTTTGCAAAGAAAATTCCTGCAAATTTGAAAGTAAGAGAAAAAGATGGAAAAAAATACGGAAAGTGGATTTTACGAAAAGCCTTTGAAGACAAACTACCTCAAACTATTGTATGGCGTGACAAATCTCCAATGCAAGATGGTGCAGGCACTACCGGATTAATAGATCTATTTAACACGTTAATCTCTGATGATATTTTTAATACAAAATTTAAACGGATTCAAGAGGCAGATAATGTTTCTATACACTCAAAAGAATCTCTTCATTATTATGAGATATACCGAAAATATTTTGATCCTCCATACAAGTTACATTCGTCTAATACTAAATGTCCAAATTGTCAATTCGAAGTAAGATCTGATTCAAAATTTTGTAAAATGTGTGGCAGTTTTCCCATCTAGGAGTTTTTCTTCCATTTTCTTGGTTTTTTAATAAATATTTTCCTACAACCATTACAACAAAAATAGTATTTTTTTCCTTGGTGTTCATGAATTAGAGCTAAATTTTCATCAAGTTCAATTCCACACACGGGATCAATAGGCACAGTTATCCACTTTGGTTTTTACTATTTATAAGATTCTAACATGAACTAGAATCCACTTTTGGAGAAATTGTCTGTCCGCAGTAAACATACGAGAGAAAATACTGAATCATCTTACTTGAAAATTATAGGATAAGATAATGAAAAAACAACATAGGGCAGTATTTCCAATGTATAATACTGGTATTGCTGTCTTTTTTATAATCGCAGTAATTTTGGTAATTATATTTGTAAACATAGGATTATCAGTTAACAATACGCAAAAACAAGTTGTAGATAAAGCGTTAAATGAAATAGATGAACGATTAGCAATAGCTGGAAAAATTTCTGCAGTTGCAGATGTATCTTCACATAAAATAATAGCAACTGCAACACCGGTTAAAACAGTTTCAGATGGGGCAGTTAATGTAGATCCACAGATTATGGATATTTCTTACAAACTTGTAAAAAATGAAAACTATACAATTAGTTATGATAATGTCTATGTTGGAAGTATTCGCGATAAAACCTATAATTCTCTAAGGGATGCTGTAGCAGATGCAAAGAGTGAAGGCTTGATTGATAATAACCCCTATCTTGATGAACAAAAACCTACGAGCACTACTGCCTTTGTTTATTGGATAATAAATCAAAATTTTGATAATTATATTGATAATAACGAATTAGCAGTACTTGCAATAGTATATGCGGATAAAGATCGACCATCGAGTGGAGAGCAGCTCTTCATTCAAGCAAATGTTCCTGAAGGATATGTTTTGAAAATTGATCAAGATGTGCCAAATATTTCAAGTGAAATTCTAAACTTTGGTGGAATTATTAATGAACCATAACTTGAAAATTAATTTTATCTATTTTTAGTTGAACTTAGTTTTTTAATTAGATCTTGAAATTCCATTTCTGGGATTGGTGGAATTTTCATAATTTCGAGATTTTCTTTTACATGTTGTTCTAATTTATGCCCAATAAGAGGAGCTAAGACCCCAGGCGCAGAGCGAGTAAATTGCAAAGCCCTCAGCGATGGTTTTAGATCACCAAACTCTGGCATTACTCCTGGCGAGAGAAGCTTTGCCTGCATCAGAGGAACACTTGTGAAAATACCTATGCCGTAACTTTTTGCAGCTTGGAAAATAGAATCAAGTGTTCCATCAAAAGACTGATTTTTGATTATTAATGCCTGATCAAGATACATGTTAAATGGTAATTGGATAAATCTAAAGCCGTGTTCTACACCTCCAACTTCATTTGCTAGGGTCATGACCTCAGATAACTCTAAAAAATTTGGATTGTCTGGTTGAACCCTAAAGCATTCCCAAGTAGCCATTCCATAAAATCTAATTTTCCCTTCTTTTCTTTTAGATTCATAAAAATCAAAAGCCATACGCATTTTTTTCATGAACTGTTCTTTAGTAACGTCTTGAATTTGACCCTCAACTGCATTATGAAGGTACATTAAATCAATGCATTCGAGCCCTAAATTTTTTCTACTACGCTCAAGTTGATCTTCAAGGTAGGGAATAGTCATACAGTGATAACCTGACGAAATGTCATTTTTTTGAATTATTCCCTTTGTAACATATTCTCTGTTGACATACTGCCAAAAATCCTCTTTAATGTCCCCATCATTTGTTACATAACCATTTTTAGTGCTGATAAAAATCTCATTTCGATTAATTTTTCCATCATGAATTAATTCCAAAATTGCTTTTCTAACAGAACGTTCTGCTTTTTGAGAACGATAATTTATTGCAGTGTCAATAACGTTGACTCCTGCAAGAATAGATTTTTTTACAGCACTAGTTACCATTTCATCTGTCTGTACATCTGGGTTTCCAAGGTAAGTTCCTATACCTATATTTGATAATGTTAGCCCATGTATTTTTCGGAAATTGTTTGGATTTACATCAGGATGTTTTTTTAAAAATTCAGAGGTGCCCTCTGGAGTGGCATAACCTTCTATCATGATGTGTTAGGAAAACGGTTCAGTTTAATTGTTTTTAGAAAATGCAGTTGGGACTTTTTTAACTTCTATTCCATGGTTTACTTTATTGATTACTTCTATGATATTATTGAGATCATAAGGTTTAAGGGAAATTGAATTTACGTTTAACTCTAATAGTTTTTGAACATATGTGTGAGTCAATGATGCTGAAATAATCATTATCTTTGATTTTGGATCGAATTCACGAATTTTTTCAATGCCATAAAATCCGTCATAATCTGGCATGACTAGATCCATTAAAACCAGATCAGGATGTAGTTTTTTATATAATTGAATTGCATCTTCACCATTTTTACCTCGTCCTAAAACTTCGATGCCTTTCATTTTTAAAAATTCGCACAAAACTTCAGATACATCATGTTCATCATCAACTACTATGACTCTAATCAAGAAGTAAATTTATGAAAAACTTGTAATATCACGTTGTATGTTTTTAATGGACATATCAGACATTTAAAAGAAAACCGATAACAAATAAGGCTCCGGTTATTCTGCTAAAAGTAATTGTATAACTCATTGCAGGTATGAGTTTATCGACATTATCAAAATCTTGTCGGAGCAAGAGCCCAGTTTTAATTATTAGTGGAAACATTGCTAATGAAAAAATACAATAAATTGGAAAGATTCCATAAAAAATACCAGAAATTAATATAGAATAAACAACTATAGGAAAAATCCAAAACACTATCGTTGCTTTTTGTTTTCCGACTGATATGACTAGAGTCTTTCTTCCTTTTGCCTTATCTGCTTCAAAATCTGGAAATGAAGTAATAAACAAAACAAGAGCCGACAAAACACCTATAAAAATTCCCCCAATAATTGTTGTAAGATTAATTTCTAAAGTTTGAATAAAATATGTTCCAAGAACAATCATCGTTCCTTTTATTGCTACAAATATTTCAGCTAGTCCCGAGTCAACAATTTTTGTAGAATAAAAATAGATAGACACCACAGCAAAAGTCAGTATCATTCCAATTACTATTCCATCAATAATTACAAAATAGATTCCAATTAGAGCCCCAATTATAAGAAAAGCTATTCCTGCACGATACACCTGATTAGGTTGAAGTAAGCCTTCAGGAAGAACACCAGTACCACCACTCATCTTGGTTCGTTGGGTCTGAGTGTCTATTCCACGCTTAAAGTCCCAATAGTCATTGAGAAGATCAACACTAGCGTGCAAGGAAACAACACCACCCATAGTCAGTATTGCATACAAAAAATCAAATTGACCTATATGCCACCAACTAATGGCAAGCCCCAAGGATACAGCAATTACTGAAGATAGTAAAAATCGAATTCGGATTACACGAACCCACGCAGACAACATACTACCTACCCTACTTTTTACCCTCTAAACATTTTTTGGTATTTTGAAAGTATGAGGTTAGGGCATATTTTGAGAAGTGTCCGTTCGCTTTAGACTACATACTAGTCATATTTAATGACCGTTAAAAAAAACATGCTAGAAAAGCACCTGAAGAGAATAAAAAAAGCCGAATCAGGAATAACAGAAGAAGATGAATGGACGGAAATTCCAACTCTTGGTCAAAAATTAGAGGATCAAATAATAGAAGAAGTTCCAGACAGATCCGTAATCGTTGACAGATTCCATAAAAAAAATCTTGATGCATATGAAGAAGATGCACCAAAAATAAAAGATGCTTTTAGTAACACTGCGCAATATACTAATTTAGTAAGACAGTTTGTTGAAGAAAAAAAATCAGGGTTTGAAAAATTAAAAAAAGATTATGAGCGGTTTGACAAGGAAATATCTATCCTCAACCCTCCAAAACAAGAAATAAAGTTTGATTTGGATAAATTGAATTTCAAAGAAATTAAAGTTACCAAATTAAAGCATGAATTAGTAAAGATAGAAACTGAGCGTGAAGAAATCAAAAATAATTTAATTCATTTTAAGAATCAAATTAACCAAGCTCAGTTAGAGCTTAATTTCAAAGTAGAACAAATTGATGATATCGAGCTAGAATTACAACGTCTTCAAAAGAAAGAAGCATTACAAAATAAAATTAAAACAGAACAAGATGCAATTGACATTATTAAAAAGGAATTAGCAAGAGTTGGGGATCTAAATGAATCTAGAAGAATATCCCATACTGTAAACGTGCTAGTAGATCTTTTAAATGAAAAAAATAAAATCACACAAAACGAACTTGATTCAGTGAAAGCTGAATTTAAAGAACTACAAAAAAGGTATGCCGAAGTATTGAGTAAACTAAAGTAACATTACACTAATGATTCATCACTAACACTAATTGGTTTTCTTCCACTAAATCCAACGTCTTTTTCATGCCAGAATTTTATTTCTTTTTCACCTTCTTTCCAACATAACCATACCTCATCATCAAATCGTTTTGATGGAAAGTCTAAGAGACCATCATCAATTCCTTTTATCACAACTCCCGTATTTTCAAGGTCTTCAATGGCTTGATAGAATTTTGTTACCGCAGAATTTAGTTTTTGTTTAATTGTTACATACTGCTCAAATGTACTAGTAGGAGTTAAGGCTGAATTTAGTTCATGCTCAATTTTTACTATTTCATTTTTAAGTTTGATAATATTTTTGAATTTATCTACTAATATGGGAAGTTTTTCATTAGCAGTTGCAATGGTAAAATAAGAAAACATAGATGTGCTAAAAGTTAGGTTTATTAAAAATCTATTTCAAGATTAAAAATTTCAAAATTTAGGTTCATGTTTATTACCCAATTGACTTTACGCCAATTATGAGCGAAAACGAGCAATTAGAACAACTTATCGACCAGACATTAGATGGAGCTCTTGCCACAATCCCAGCACATTTAGAAGAAATTGAGCAAAATAAGGATATTATCCAAGTAGAAAATTCTAATGAATTTGTCTATGGATTAATTATTGGTTCGGCCTTAACAGCTGGCATTATGGGTCTAGTTCAAATAAAACAAGGCCTTCCAACTCCAGAAGATCAGATAAAAATTAGAGATATGGTTTACAAAAAAATTCCTCAAATAAGAGAACGAATTTTTGGTTAATTCTATAAAAAAAGAAAAATCCGAGGGGAAATAGGACATTGCCATTGGGATGAGAGCATAGCCCCCCGGATTTTCATTTGCTTACCTATAGTTTAGAAGAATTGCTTGATATCTCTGAATATGTCCAAAAAAAGACAGACAGTCCAGAATCAAACTAGTCATAAATCCATAAAAATCATTAGCAAATGTTCAAAATCATGCCTAATTGTTTTATTTTCAGAAGAAACATAATTCTAAACGTATTTTTTATATTATTTGACGGCTAGAAAGTTTTGGGTTTTTCTTGTATTTCCTATCTAAATTAGATAGTTCCAGATTTTTCAAATTATCTAGATATTATCCACTTGTAAATTACCTTAATTTGTTCTATAATAATCTGATTTAGATTTTTTATTTCCTCATTTAACTCGTCTATTTTCTTTTCAAGTTCATTAATTTCGAAATTTAAATCTGCAATTTGTTTTTTGAGCTTATCGACTTCTGATTCAGCAATCGGATCTGGTTTTGGTATTTGTTTAGGCACAGGGCTAGGTTCAGGTTGAGGGATAGATGGAGGTCCTGGCTCTTCAGCCGAGATGGATAGAATAGTAATTGCACTAACTGCTACTATTATAGTTGCTAAAAGATTCCACTTTCTCAGCATATATGGTAAATATTTCTCTTGTAGTTATGATTTCCTATTTTATTCGGATTTCTTTTCTTTTTAGAAAATTGTTTCTCATTATTTCTTGATTTATTTTTCATCTAACTAGAAGAACGGGGATTTTTGATTTATGAATAACATAGCTTGAGACGCTTCCAAGAAGCAGTTCTTTGCCAGCACCTAATCCTCGTGCCCCAATCACAATAAGGTCAAACATATTTTTTTGAGCAAATTTTACAATTTCTGCTCCTGGCCTACCTGAAGATGTTTTATAATCCACACCTATTTCTTCTTTGTCTGAGATCTTAATACTTTTAGAAATTATTTTATCAGCTTTTTTAATTCCATTTTCTAACATTGAATTAGTTATGTGTATTACACTACTCATTGGCAATTCTAAAACATGAAATGCTGTAATAGAGGCACCACATTGTCTTGCAAGATAAATTGCTTTGTTTAATCCATGGATAGAGTTTGGAGAGTTATCTATTGGAACAAGAATTTTTTTTATTTCATTATTCATTTTCATCAATACTTACTTCTTTATCAAGAGGAAACTGTGCATTCCAATTTATTGTCCATTTTCTTAGAAAATAAAATGGAGCCCATGGAGTCACCGCTAGTACTATTATCAGACCATAAGGAAAAGGGATTACATAGTTAATTCCAATATTAATTGCAGAAATTCCAACTATAATGAAAGATCCTAACTTTAACTTTTCAATTCTAAAAAATGCCCATGTCCATATAGGCCAAATGGGGATAAAAGCCCAGTATTTGTTAGTTGAAGCTGCAAGTGTTTTCTTAGCCAAATTACTCTAAAATTTTTAAAAGCAAATATGTTAATTAAGTAAGATCATCATTTTCATGTTTGATTATTCGAGTTTTGTAATTTCAAATTCTTGAGCTAGACTACAGTCAATTTGACAGAATTTCCCTTACTATCCCAGGCAAAAATATCATCATCTTCGTATGGATATTTTACAATTAACGAGATTAACCCCCAGAAATTATTTTGATCAGTAATTGATTGTTTTGCAGAACCACTAGGATGAGAATGAATAATGCCAACATAACTTGTGTCAGCTGGTAATCGATAATGTGGAAATCCAGAGTGGGCAGTTCCGCCATATGCAAAAGGAGGTATAATCAATCCATCGATGGTAATGATTCCTTTCTTATTTTTACCTCGTAAGATAAGAATACCTTCATTTGGATGCTTTATCTTACAAAATGACAGTATTCCATCTCTTACGTCTTTTTTTAAAATAACTTCACGGTCAGATTTTTTTAGATTTATAGAATCTCCTGTTATTTTACTCTCAAAGTTATTTTGTGGTATGTCTTTACATTCATTATTTTATATTAAACATATACTAAACATAGTTAATTGAGAATCAAAACATTACTCATATACGCAAGATAGCGATAAACAAAATCTGTCTGAAATAAGAGTGCATGTGAGTAATCTAGAAACTAAATATGGAATACTAATTATTCAGGAAAAATGGTTTTTACCAAGGGCATAACCTGATTAAAGAATTATAAGGTTTTGAAATTAACTATTATTACAAATTTGAAAAGTAAGTGGTTTGGGATTATCGTGTGTACGATTTCAATAATGACTCTCTTTTCGCTATTTACTCTAAATGAGAATTTGGTACGTGCAGAAGAGTTCCAATCTTCATCATCAAATAATGATATAGTGTATGTTTCAAAAGTTGTTTGCGGTTCGATCTGGGGTAACGAAGGTCCTCTAAGGCCAGGACATTATGACACCGATGTTGGGATATTTAACAAACAAAATTACCCAATACCTTATTTTTGGAATGTTGCTATAAACAATGCACAAACTACTCATTCAATTCTACAAACTATTGAAAAGCAACAAACAACGAGCATATTATGTAGTGATATTAAAAAAATCATAGGTCTAGAGGCTGATGATAATAGGCTTGTAGAAGGTTTTGTTTTCATTAACGTTCCAATAGATTATAATATTTCTAGCCCCAATACAATCATTCAGCATTCTTCTAATAGTTCGAATTTACTTGAAGTGCAAACGTTTTACACAGCTAATGCACTTGATACACTGCCTCATGAAGTTATACTAGAAAAAATTTCATTTTATATAATCCAAGATGGCACTGGAAAAATTCCAGAAGATATGATCAGAACTACTTTGGATGTTACAATTTACTCAAAGTTAAATCAAATATCAAATACAGAAACCAAAGTCAAACAAATCTTGGCAGGCTCTTATGATATTGCAATAGATGATCTTGACAAAATAGTTGTAAGGATAAAGAATATTTCATTAGGAGTAAGCGCATTAATAGATGATCATGCAATTTCATTACATGTTGTATCTCCACAAAGCTTACCTGAAGGGTCTAACTAGTCATCTGAGTGTAAACTCTAAATGTATTGGTAATTGTTGATAATTATGAAGAATAAAATCATTTTTCTTATTTTTATTTTGCTTGCTAGTTCGTATTTTTCATTTTCAAATGCGTTTGGAGATGGATTAACGCAAGAAAATCTTCCACCAGCAAGTATAGGAAACAGGCAGGCAAGCCTTTTTATCAAAATTAGCCCTCCAATTCTTACCAAAGATACGGTTGGAGATACATTTCTTGAATTACGTCTATTTGACGCAAATACAGGAAAGACTATAGAACATACGTCATTTTTTGTAACGGTAGATAAAGATGGAAAACTCTTGATGAGAGATCTTTTTCACACTCACTCTGGAGACCTGACAATTAAAGTACAACCCACTCCAGTTTCAATAAACGAAGTAGTTGTCTATGGCGACAAAGAACCATTTCAAGGAGGATGGACTTCAATAAATGATCAAATTACTGTGAAGGCTCCAATACTACTAGATGCGGGTCTATATCATTTCAAGATTGAAATTTTTGGAATTGACAATGATAGAAACATATTCATTCCATCTGATGCACCAAAATTTGAATCATGGCTTAGTGTTGGAGATATTTTTAATGAAAAGATTACCAGTCAAGGCAAATCATATGACAGCTCAATTACCTCATATTATGATGTAATAAACAATTTTCAGTATAATGAGGCAACAAAGACAATTTTATTTTCAATTCCCTTTAATTGGGATATAAAAAGAATAGAAAGTCAAAATATCTTTGTACATGAAGAGATTCACTTCCCGGTTGCATTTAGTGAATTTAGCAAATCCCCAACATACAAGGCAAGTGTAAACGGATTTCCTGTGACAGGTAGAATGCTAATTGCAGACCCGTATTCAATTGAAAATATGTTAATTCTTCATTTCTTGATAAACAAAGAAAATATCCTTGATATATCCAAAATAATCAAGACAGGATCTAAATCTATGGATTTTAGCTTGTCACCGGCCAGTGGTACAGTTGCAGAAAAAAATTCTTTTGATATAAAATTTGACAGTGGAGCAGTTGCAAGAGTGGAATATGAATCAAAAGCAAACACTGAAAATAAAATTCCGTTTGTTATTACCTTTTTTGATAAAAACAGTAATCTCCTAAAATATCTAAGATATGGTTACAGTATTGAAGACTCATCAGGTAAGAAGATTTTCGAATCTGTTGGAACTGATCCAATCAATCCTGGAATTTTATTAACAGAGGGCATAGACAAGCCTGAATTTGGGCTACAAGGTTCAGAGAAATACAAGATGACACTTGCAATCTTTAGTCATGGCCAAGATAATCTACAAACGTATTCAGGCATTGCAAGCAACACATTTGAAATTAACAAAGGCTCTGATGGCTCTCAAAGCGTAGCAATCCCATCCTGGATTAAAAATAATGCCGGATGGTGGGCTAAAGGGGAAATTGGAGATTCTGATTTTGTTCAGGGTATTCAGTATTTGATTAAAAATAAGATTATGAAAATACCTGCCACCCAGGCAGGTTCAGGAACAGATCAAACTATCCCTTCATGGATTAAGACTAACGCCGGATGGTGGGCTGAAGGAAAGATAACAGACAATGATTTTGTTCAAGGCATTCAATGGCTCATTGTTAATGGCATTATGAAAGTTTGATTAATTTTAAGGATATAAAATAAAAAAATAGACTAAGATTATTCATTGAATTTTTGGGATAATGATTCTTTTGTTATTTTTAGACAAGTTTGGTTTTGATGCCTTGCTCTAATAGTAACACAACACCATTACCAATTATATGGAATATTCAGATATAAAAAAACAGTTTGCAATGCAATTCTCACAAAAGGAAATAGAGTTTCTAAATAAAATGGAAGAATGTAGAGTAGCTACATCCCATGATAATATACCTCATGTCAAACCGGTCTCATACATTTATGAAGATGGACTAATTTTTATTGCTACGGATTACGATACTAGAATGTACAAAAATCTACTCAATAACCCTAATGCTGCTCTTTCAATTGACATTTACAAAGACAAAGCACACAAATCTGTATGCATGCAGGGAAAAGTAATAATTATCGAAAATGGGAAAGAATTTTCAAGAGTATATAAAAAATTTCATGGTAGATTTGAATGGGTTAGAAATCAACCTTGGAAAGAAAATGAGGCACCGTTTATCAAAATTGTGCCCTTTGGAAAATCAAGTTGGGGTTTAGAATAATATTTTATGTTATAAAATTTTGTTTAAAGTGGCCAGAATTGTCTAACAAAAACCATCAATTACAGCTATAAAAAATATTATAGGACTTGAGATTAACTGTAAAAATATAAAATGTCATGAACACTATTGTCTCAAGAATAGACTTTCCTCAGAGCAATAATTGCTGGAATCCGATAGTTACTTACTATTAAAGTAGATGCTTTTCAAGTTTAAGAAAAATCACCCTTTATCTCAGGAATCAATTTTATATTAATTGCAAGTAGAGGAATTTTTCATTGCTATTGTAATAATATTATTGGTAGCGAAGCTCTTCGGGGAGTTATTTCGAAGAATGAGGCAGCCTGCCTTAGTTGGGGAGCTTTTGGCCGGAATGATTCTGGGTCCTTCACTTCTTGGACTTTTCCATCCAGATGAGACATTTTCAATATTCAAAGGGCTAGCAGTATTTTTCCTAATGTTTCTAGCCGGAATGGAGATGAACATAAGTGAAATTAAAAAAGCAGGCAAACGGGCCTTGATAATTTCTGCAATAGCATTTTTTATTCCATTTTTTGCAGGCCTACAATTGGGATTATTTTTTGGTTTAAATGAAATACAATCACTTTTCATGGGCTTACTGCTATCAATTACAGCAATTCCTGTAAGCGCAATTATTTTGATGGAATTTGGAATGCTCAAAAGCAAGATAGGAAATACTGTAATAACTGCTGCAGTAATAAATGATATCTTAGCGCTACTTGTTTTAGCAGTAATCTTACAAATTCCCGCTGATGGAAGTATTTCACTTAACTATTCTGATATTGGAATATCAATACTAAAAATTTCTCTTTTCTTTACAGTTATTGCTGCTTTAGGATTAATTATTAACAAAAAAAGTTTTCAAGTTTCAAAAAAAATTGATTGGTTTATTTCAAAACTTCGAACTAAGGAAGCCGGCTTTGGTGTTTTGTTAATTTTAGCAATTTCCTTCTCGATTTTTGCTCATTATTCAGATCTTCATTTCATTATTGGAGCATTTTTTGCTGGACTAATTTTTGGCAAAAACTTTAGTCAAAAACATGGGGATAGGGCTTATGGACTAGTTTCAGGTTTTACGTTTGGATTATTTGCTCCAATTTTCTTTGTTCTAATTGGCCTAGAATTTAACGTACATTCTTTGATGGATTACCTCCCACTTTTTATCTCGTTACTTGCCGTTGCAATTGTCGCAAAAGTTGGCGCTGGATATTTAGGTGCAAGAATTACAAAATTCTCTCACAATGATGGGCTTGTTATTGGTTGTTTAATGAATGGTAGAGGGATGGTAGAGCTTGCAATTGCCTCAATTGGATTTAGTATTGGGATACTAGATGCCAAACTATTTTCAATAGCTGTTGCAATTGGATTTTGTACTACAATTTTAACGCCGATTATTATAAAGCCCTTTGTTGAAAAACTAAAACTAGCACAGATTCAGGAACAAAATAAAGAACCCAAGTTATTAAATAAAAAAATTGATTTTATGGAATTAAACGTAATTACTAAAAAGTTGGAATCTAAATTTACTTTACATGAAAATAAATCTCCAAAAATTGTAGAACAGGCACAAAAGAAAATTTTTACTACCCAAAAGGAAACACCGGTGGCTGGCACATAAAAAAGGATATTTATAAAAATTTTATCTTTTTTATTTTTTTATTGATTTAACGAAATTAGGATCGAATGATATTTTAATGAAAAACTATAGGGATAAAACATGGCGGATAAAATAAAATGTTCTCATATTTTGGTAAATAAGCAAAGCGAGGCTCTGGCTATTCTTGAAAGAATAAAAAAAGGTGAAAAATTTGGCAAGCTAGCAAAGGAGCTGTCAATTGATTCAGGAAGCGCAAAAAGAGATGGGAGTTTGGGATATTTTGGAAGAGGAATGATGGTAAAGCCATTTGAGGAAGCAGCATTTAAGCTTCAAGTTGGTGCAATTTCAGAACCCGTAAAATCAGAATTTGGTTATCATATAATCAAAAGACTAGGCTAAATTAAAAATACGCATCAAGTGCTGCTTTAGGTTTTTCGACTTGCTTTAGTAATACTTTGGACATTTTTTCGCCCATATTTTTAGCTGAAGTCATTTTTCTTTTTCCAATCCAATAGTATGTCTCATCGATGGTATCTTTTGCAATTAATACAATTAGTTTACCGGCATCTTTTCTTCCTGTACGTCCTCTTCTTTGGATATACCTAATAGAACTAGGTACATTATCATAAAAAATTACATGGTTCACTTCTGATATGTCAAGCCCCTCTTCACCAACTCTTGTTGCAATTAATACCCTGAAAACACCTTCACGAAAGTTTTGTACAGTTTCGATTTGTTTTTTTTGCTTTAAACCAGTTTCTCCTGCCTTACCAATTAAAAATCCAGCCTCAATTCCCATTTCAGTTAATTTTTGATAAATTACTTCTACAGAGTCGCGGTAACTTGTAAAAACTAGAGCTTTGCCATTTATTGATTGTAAAATCTCTTTTAGTTTTGGGATCTTGCTATGTTCAATTCCTTTTTCTTTGGCAGCTTTTGCCAAAAGAATGGCCTGAGTAAAGTTTTGATCATTTTCAAAAAGATCCCGTACACCTACACCTTTTTTCTTACTGGCTCTATCACAAAATCTCAAAAATGATGTTATTCCATGAGATTCAAAAATACCAAGCGCGTAATGGATTCTAATTGCAGTAAATAGAGGTTTTGCAGAACGGCGGTTCTGTCTTAAAACATAATCTCTGAGTCTAAGCAATTGTGACAGGGATCGACTATCTGTAACGTTTACACCGTTTCTTTTTAGTTCATTATATCTTTCTTCAAGGGATTTTTTTATCAAACTTTGAATGTGTTTCATTTCAGGCGGTAGTTCTACATTTATCCACTCTGTTTTTGTTTCTTGAATGTAGGGTTTAACATCAGGGCTATCCTCTGTTCTCTGAGCTATACTTGAAATCCTAAGAGTTGTTAGAAGTTCAGTTGCTTTTTCTTTCTCGCTAGGTAACGTTGCAGTCATACCTATTATTCTTGCATTGGAGGTAACAAATCGTTCTGCAATTCCAGAATAGGCATAATCGCCAATTGTTCTATGAGCCTCATCAAAAATTACCAGACTAAATTGGTCAGTTGAAACAATTTGTCGGTCTAAATCATTTTTTGTAATTTCAGGCGTTGCACAAATTACACTATTCATCCAAAGTTTTTTTCTCTTGGTTATGAGATCCTCGCCTGTGATTAATGCAATATCTCTAATGGTTAGTTTATTTTTTAAAAATTCATAGTGTTGATTTGCAAGTACTCTGGTTGGGGCTAGAAACAATATCCCCCCAGTACCTTTTGAAAGAAATTCTGCTATTACTTGAAGAGCAACTGCAGTTTTACCAAGACCAGTAGGTAAGACCACGAGACAATTTTCTAATTTTGCTTGATTAGCTAAATTGACTTGATAGTCTCTGTTCTCTACAGTATTTTTTTGTAAAAATCTATGTTCTAGGTATTCTGAAGGCATCTTTCTCTAAATGGATAATGAGTTTTATTGATTTTATGGTTTCGTGTCATCAATTGATAGCTATTGCTCAAATAAGAAAAGATTTTTGATTGTCAGTTAGCCTCCAAATTAACTAGCGATCTATTTATTTTAGATAGCAAAATGACATATTCGCTATATTTTTTGAATATTTATCAGAGAACCCTAGTTTCAAATTCATATATTGCAGGAAACGCCATTTTTGCTGTGAGTAGTTCTTTTGAGAGGCCAACATGGGATGAGTACTTTATGTTACAGGCAGAACTTGCCAAATTACGCTCAAACTGCATGACACGTCACGTGGGAGCAGTAATTGTTCGAAACCATAGGCAAATTGCTACTGGATACAATGGAACTCCGCCTGGGGTAAAAAATTGCTTTGAGGGGGGTTGCAAGCGTTGCCAGCTAAGAATGGAAGGCAAAATAGAATCAGGGGCTTCATTAGATAGATGTCTTTGTAATCATGCAGAAGCCAATGCCATAATGCATTGTGCCATTTTAGGAATTGAAGCTGGTTCAGACGGTGCCATCCTGTATACTACATTTGTACCCTGTTTGGAATGCACTAAAATGGCAATCACCATAGGTATTAAAAAAATCGTATGTCTTGACACTTATCCTGAAACAGACTATGATCTTATCGAAGAGGCAGGAGTTAATGTAATAACACTTGAAAAAACCAAAATAGAGTATTGGGCAAAAAAACTAATCGAGAATTATAATGAAAAATTAATCCCCAAATAGGTGAATGTGTGGCTACTCTAGTATCTAAATCAAATGAAAATCAAACAGTCCCTGCATCATTATTAGTATCTGCGACATATAACAGTCAAAATAATGCAGCAGTTCTGAAATTTTATGACCCAAAAGCCCAAAAAATTATTCTTTGGCCTGATCAAACTGGTCATAAACCGTATTGTTACTCAAAACTAAACCCAGACGAATTAGATTTTCTTTCCGATAGAGATGATGTTGAAAAAATTGAATCAGTAAAAAAACATGATATGATAAACGATGTTGAAATTATTGTATCAAAAATTATTGTATCAAACCCTCTGGCAATTGGGGGTACAGATAAAAGTATTCGTAATTTGATTGATACATGGGAATCAGATATAAAATATTATGAGAACTATCTATACGACAAATCACTAATTGTTGGTAAATATTATAAAATTGAAAATGGAAAAATAATTCCAGAGAATTTACAAATTTCTGATGAAGTTCGTTTGGCATTAAAAACTCTGCTATGGGATAAAGCTGCAGATGAGGGAATGGTTGATTCAAAAGAATTTCAAAAATATGTTTCAGAGTGGGCAGATCTTCTCAATCAACCCATACCAAAAATAAAACGGATAAGCTTTGATATCGAAGTAGAATCCGAAATTGGAAGAATACCTGATGCAAAGATTGCAGACAAAAGAGTAACAGCAATAGGATTTGAAGGAACTGATAATTTTAAACAGGTATTTGTTTTAAGAAAAGAAGGTGCCGAGGAAGGTAAAAACGATCTTCCTTTAGATGTTAAAGTGCAGTTTTATGACGAAAATAAAGAAAAAGAAATGATTTTAGATGCATTTAAAAAAATTTCAGAGTATCCTTTTGTTATTACATACAATGGAGACGATTTTGATATGCCATATCTTTACAATCGTGCTCAAAGATTAGGAATCAAACAAGAAGAAAATCCATTCTATATGATGAAAGATTCTGCAACTCTAAAGGAGGGAGTCCATATTGATCTTTATCGAACCCTCTCAAATAGGTCATTTCAGATTTACGCGTTTAGCCACAAATATACTGACTTTTCTTTGAATAGTGTATCTAAAGCTCTCTTAGATGAAACTAAAATCGATTATGGAATTGATCTTGCCGATTTGAATCTTTACCAGACAGCAAATTATTGTTTTAATGATGCTAAACTCACATACAAGCTAACCAGCTTTAACAACGATTTATTGATGAATCTTCTTGTAGTAGTTTCTAGAATCGCAAGAATGCCAATTGATGATATTGCAAGAATGGGCGTATCTCAGTGGATTAGGAGCCTCATCTATTATGAACACAGACAGCGTAATGCATTGATACCAAAAAGAGTTGAGCTTGAAAAAAAATCAGTCGGAGTAGTTAGTGATGCAATAATTAAAGACAAGAAATACAGGGGAGGCTTAGTAGTTGAACCAACAGAAGGAATTCATTTTAATGTGACGGTTATGGATTTTGCCAGTCTGTATCCTAGTATAATCAAAGTCAAAAACATATCATATGAAACTGTAAGATGTCCACATGAAGAATGTAAAAAAAACACAATACCGCAAACAAATCATTGGGTGTGTACAAAACATAACGGATTAACATCTCTTTTAATAGGTTCACTAAGAGATCTTAGAGTAAATTATTACAAACATCTCTCAAAAAATGAATCGTTATCAGAAGAGCAAAGACAGCAATACGATGTAGTTAGCCAAGCACTCAAAGTAATACTCAATGCTAGCTATGGAGTGATGGGTGCGGAAATATTTCCACTATATTTTCTACCTGCAGCAGAAGCTACTACTGCAATTGGGAGACATACAATTTTAGAGACCATAAAAAGATGCAAAGAATTAGACATCGAGGTTCTCTACGGCGATACTGATTCATTATTTATTAAAAATCCTACTAAAGAACAAATCAAAAAAGTAATCGAGTGGGCAAAAAAAGAACACAGCGTAGAGTTGGAAGTTGATAAGGAATATCGATATGTTGTACTTAGTAGTCGAAAGAAGAATTACCTTGGCGTAACAAAGAGTGGAAAAGTTGATGTTAAAGGATTAACTGGGAAAAAATCCCATACTCCTCCATTTATCAAGACATTGTTTTATGAACTTCTAGATATTCTCTCGCAGGTGCAATCGGTGGAAGATTTTACAAATGCAAAAAAACAAATCACTGACAAAATCACAGAATACGTCAAAAAAGTAGAAGCAAAGGAGATTCCACTTTCTGAGCTTGCATTTAATGTAATGATAAGTAAAACACCATCAGAATATGTTAAGACGGTACCTCAACATATTCGTGCAGCAAAATTACTTGAATCAATTAGAGAAATAAAAAAAGGCGACATTATTTCATATGTTAAAATTATTAACAAACCAGGAGTCAAGCCAGTTGAAATGGCAAGACAAGACGAGATTGATTCCAAAAAGTACATGGAGTTTATGGAAAGCACATTAGACCAAATAACCTCCTCGATGGATCTTGATTTTGATACAATACTTGGCAAACCAAAGCAAACTGGATTAGATCAGTTTTTCTGGAATTAAGTGCTAAAAAATGTTATTTGATGAATTATCTTTAGGAATTTTAGCAACTGTTGCAGGAATTATCATACTATCAGGGTGGGTTCCTCAGATTATCAAAGGATATCGTACAAAGAAGCTCGACGATATTTCAAAATACCTTATGATTTTAATAGCTGCGGGATCATTTTTGTGGTTTGTGTATGGAGTAGAAAAAAATGATCCTTACATCATAGGAGTAAACGTTGCCGCCATAGCACTAACATTGATTGTTTTAAGTATGAAATTTGTATATGAAAAACGAAAAATGGGTTATAAAAATTAAAAATTTTTTCTAAATATTTAAATTTTTAATATTATGACTTTTTGATATGAACATACAAGCCGATATTACCATAAATTGTGACTATAATTTTCAGTATGGCATTTCAAAGACAGTGCCCAAGTTGTACCAAATATGTTACAATTACAACCGTAGAAGGCAAATATGAAACAACTCACAGATGTACCCACTGTGGCTTTATGATTCGTATACCCCCTAAGCAGCATGTTATGAAAAGTGCGGATTATGGAGACTGACCACTTTCTTTTTATTTGATATCATTACAAAAAAACTAGTTGTTTATTATAAATTGTAAAAATTATGATGAAGTGTCTGGAAAGGAAATAATTAGGTTAGTTAAGATTGCACAAAGTGTATCTAAAAAATGTGGAATTAAAATTGCAGTTGCCCCACCACAGCATCTTTTATCTCAGGTAGCCTCCTTTTCTATACCTATTCTGGCTCAGCATGTAGATAATGCAAAAGTTGGCAGCACTACAGGTTTCATTATACCTGAACTTTTAAAAAAATCAAATGTAAAAGGAGCCCTAATCAATCATAGTGAGCATAGAATTTCCAGTGTGGAGGTTGAAAAGTTGGTTTTACGATTAAAAAAACTCAAAATGATCTCTGTTGTTTGTGTCAAAAACGTGGCGGAGGCATCAAGGTATGCAAAACTTAATCCAAATTATATTGCAATAGAGCCTCCTGAGCTAATTGGTTCTGGAAAAGCTGTTTCAAAAGAAAGACCAGAATTAATTACTAACGCAGCAATGGCAGTAAAGAGTGCAAAAAATCAAACAAGACTTTTGTGTGGAGCTGGAATAGTTTCTGGGCAAGATGTAAAAAAATCAATCGAGCTTGGATCTAAAGGAATACTTGTGGCCAGCGGCATTGTAAAAGCCAAAAATTGGCAAAAAATTATTGAAGAGTTTGCAAAGGCAATGGTTTAAAATCCCCTATTTTTTCATTGAATACCCTAGGACAATCAACATACATGAAACCAATATATTTTTTCGATGAAGGCGATGGAAAAAATAGAAAACTGCTAGGCGGAAAAGGAGCTGGGCTTTGTGAAATGACTAGATTGAAGCTTCCAGTACCTCCAGGATTTGTAATTACAACTGAAGTTTGCAAAAATTACTATGAGAATAACAAAATACTTTCAAAAAATCTAATTTCTGAAGTTAAAAAAAACATTGCAAAAATTGAGAAAAAAACTGGAAAGAATTGGAATTCAAAAGAAGACCCACTACTAGTTTCAGTTCGTTCAGGAGCAGCAATATCTATGCCTGGCATGATGGATACTATTCTTAATCTTGGATTGAATGAGGAAACAGTCTCAGGGCTAGCCAAAAACAGCAACAATCCAAGATTTGCATGGGATTCGTATAGGAGATTTATCCAATTATTTGGAAAGGTAGTGTTTGGGGTTAATGATCAAAAATTTGATGAGGTTTTAGACCATGCTAAAAAAAATCAGGCGGTTCAAGCAGATAGTGCATTAAATGAAAAATCGCTAAAGCAAGTTGTGTTTGAATATAAAAAAATCTGTGAAAAACATGTTAGTAGGCCATTTCCAAACGATCCGTTTGAACAGTTAGAGCTTGCAATTAAAGCGGTCTTTGATAGCTGGATGGGAGAACGCTCAGTAGTTTATCGAAATAAAAACAACATAACTAAAGACATTGCAGACGGGACAGCAGTAAATGTCGTAACAATGGTTTTTGGCAACATGGGTAATGATAGTGCAACCGGAGTTGTTTTTACAAGAAATCCAGATGATGGAACAAAAAAGATATTTGGGGATTATCTTGTAAATGCTCAAGGAGAAGATGTTGTAGCTGGAGTAAGAACTCCAAAACCAATTGATCAACTAGAAGTAGAATTACCAGATACCTACAAACAATTACTCAATACTTGTAAAAATCTTGAGAAACATTACAAAGAACCACAAGACATAGAGTTTACAGTTGAGCAAGGTAAATTCTATCTATTACAAACTCGTTCTGCAAAAATGAATGCAGCTGCAATGGTTAAAACCTCTGTAGACATGACAAGAGAAAAACTCATCACGCAAGATAGAGCTTTACTTCGATTGAATGCTGATCAGCTTGAACAATTGTTACATAATACAATAGATCCAAATGCAAAAGGATATGCACGATTTACCAAAGGTATTGCTGCATCTCCAGGGGCAGCAAGTGGGGTTGTAATATTTGATGTAAAGAGAGCTGTAGAAAAAGGAGATAGCGGTACAAGTGTAATCTTGGTAAGAGAAGAAACAAAGCCAGAAGACGTTCCTGCATTTTTTTCATCTGTGGGAATACTCACCAGTAGAGGAGGAAAAACATCACATGCTGCAGTAGTAGCCAGAGGAATGGGAAAAGCCTGTATCGTTGGATGCACCGAGTTAAAAATTGATTATGAGGCACGAAAATGCCAGGTAAATGACAGAGTGATATCTGAAGGAGATGTGATTACAATTGATGGAAGTACAGGAACTGTGTTTTTAGGAGCAGTTCCTACAATAAAGCCAGAGATAACTGAAGATTTTAAGACGATTCTTGATTGGTCAAAAAAAGCAAAAAAAATTGGAATTCGTGGGAACGCAGATACTCCTGATGGTACTAAATTAGCAAGACAGTATGGGGCAGAGGGGATTGGTTTGTGTAGAACAGAGAGGATGTTTAATGCGAAAGACCGAATTGGATTATTTGTCGATATGATAATGGCAAAAACAATTGAAAAAAGAAAACAAGTTTTAGAAAAACTAGGAGAATTACAAAAAAGTGATTTTTTAGAAATTTTCAAGGCAATGGAAGGATATCCGGTTACCATAAGATTACTTGATCCTCCATTACATGAATTCTTACCAAATCCAGAAGAACTTGCAGATAAATTACGAAAACTAGAACAACAAAACACAACTCCTGAGATTGAGAAAACAAAAACGGTTCTCCAGCGAGCTAGGGATTTAGCTGAAATAAACCCGATGATGGGCCATCGTGGAGTACGTTTAGGTATTACCTATCCAGAAATTTATGAAATACAAATAAGGGCAGTATTTGAGGCAGCAGCTCAATTAATTATGCAAAAAGTTGACGCCCGTCCTCAGATAATGATCCCCCAAGTAAGCAGCATAACAGAATTAAATCTTATCAAAAGAATTTATGATTCAATAAAAGTAGAGATGGAAAAAAAATACAATATGAAAATTAAAATTAATTTTGGCACTATGATTGAAGTAGTACGAGCTGCCCTTACAGCAAATGAGTTAGCAGATACTGCAGAATTTTTCAGCTTTGGAACAAATGATCTTACACAAGGAACATTTAGCTTTAGTAGAGAAGATGCGGAAGGAACATTCCTTCCAGAGTATCTAGACAAAGAGTTGCTTCAAATTAGTCCATTTCAATCCCTTGATGTAAATGGAGTAGGTAGTTTAATGAAAATCGCAATTGAGAAAGGCAGAAAAATTAAACCTAAACTTGAGATAGGAATATGTGGTGAGCATGGAGGAGACCCACGTTCCATTAATTTCTGCAATAATTCTGGTCTAGACTATGTTAGCGCCTCACCTCATAGAATACCAATAGCTATTGTAGCAGCAGCTCAGGCAGCTCTTGCTAAACCGTCGGGTTCTAAAAATAAAAAAAGCGCTAAAAAATCAAAGAAAGTGACGAAAAAGAAGGCAAAAAGACGATAGTTTTTGGTAGATGGTTTAAAACCAACAAGGCCTAACTCTAATTTCAATTGCTGCCTAGAATTGACACCATCAAACAATTGAGGATAAAGCTTGGGATTACTCAAAAAAAGCTTGCAAGCATAGCTGGCGTTAGTACATCTATGATTAATCAAATAGAATCTGGACGGAGTCAGCCAAGCTATGAGACTGCTAAGAGAATCTTTGATAATTTAGCTACTCTTGAAGGGCAAACATCCCCTCACAAAGCAGGAGATTTTTGTAGCAAAGACATTGTGAAAATAAAACCAACTAACACTCTGCTTGAAGCAATTGAAAAGATGCACAAATACTCGATTAGTCAGATTCCAGTTTTTGATGGTAATGTTCCTGTTGGAGTAGTATCTGATGACGGAATAATGAAACATTTAGCAGATGTTGGGGAGTCTGAGTTAAAACACTCAAAGCTATCTGAAACAATGGATCCTCCTCCACCAATAGTAGATTACGACACTCCAGCAAATGCATTGGTTCCATTGATAAGATTTTCAAAATGTATTTTAGTTTCAAAAAAATCAAAATTTGTTGGAATTATTACAGCATCAGATACTTTGAAGATAATGGAATAGAGAATGGGTTTTTTTTAATTTTTCATTACTTTGGATGAGAGCATAATTCTGCTAAAACACCGCTAAGAGATTTTGGATGAACAAATATTACTTTGGTTCCTTCTGAACCTGGTCTAATTTTTCCTAAAAATTGAATTCCACAGCCTTCCATTCTTTCTACTTCATCTTCAATGTTATTAGTTTGTAAAGCCATATGGTGTAACCCCTGACCTTTTTTATCCAAAAATTTCTTAATTGGACTCTCGTCATTCATTGGTTGCATTAGCTCAATTCGTCCATTCTCCAAGTGAATTATTGCGAGTTTAACCCCTTCTGATTCTACAGTTTCAAATTCAACTGTATCAACGCCTAGAGCCTCTTGGTAGATCTTTGCAGCGTCCTCTACATTGTTTACAGCAATTGCTATATGATCTATTTTCATCTAAAACACTTCCTTAGGTCTGTACTCTCCAAATACTTCTCTGAATGTATTACTAATCTCACCAGTTGTAGCATATACCTTTACTGAATCAAGAATGTATGGCATCAAGTTTTCTTCACTTTCAGCAATAGATTTCATTTTAGATAATGCTTGCTCGACTTTGTTGTTGTCTCTAGTGCTTCGTAATTTCTTAAGTGCCTTGTGTTGCTGGATTTCTACGGTATCATCTATACGAAGAAGTTCTTGTTTTGTAGGTTCTGTCTCTGAGAACTTGTTTACGCCTACAATTACTCTTGAGTTATTATCAATTTCTTTTTTTAGCCTGTAAGCGTTTTGTTGAATTTCAGACTGGAAGAAGCCTTTTTCAATTCCTTTTATAGAGCCGCCCATTTTCTCTATCTTTTTTAGATACTTCCATACACCGTCTTCAATTTCATCACAAAGTTCTTCAAGATAATATGAGCCAGCTATAGGATCAACAGTTCTTGTAACTCCACTTTCATGAGCTACTATCTGTTGCGTACGTAATGCTATTTTTGCTGATTCTTGCGTAGGTAATGCAAGTGCTTCATCTCGTGAATTTGTATGCAATGATTGAGTTCCACCAAGAACTGCTGCAAGAGATTGAATTGCAACTCTGACAATGTTATTGTCGGGTTGCTGTGCAGTTAATGATTCACCACTTGTTTGAGTATGGAATTTTAATTGCAGCGACTTTGGATCCTTTGCATGAAATCTTTCTTTGAGAATTTTAGCATAAATTTTTCTTGCTACACGAAACTTTGCAACTTCTTCAAATAACTCTATTGTGCAACAAAAAAAGAAAGATAGTCTTGGTGCAAAATCATCAATCTTCAAACCTCTATCGATACAAGTTTGAATGTATTCAATACCGTTAGCAATAGTAAAAGCTACTTCTTGAATTGCAGTTGCACCAGCTTCTCTCATATGATATCCAGAAATTGAGATTGGATACCACTGGGGAACCTCTTTAGAGCAATATTGTATCATGTCGCCAATTAATCGCATTGAGGGTTTTGGTGGATAGATGTAGGTATTTCTAGCAATGTATTCTTTTAGAATATCATTTTGAGTTGTTCCTCGAAGATCTTTGCTGCTAAATCCTTGAGACTGACCAACTGCAATATAGTAAGCAAGTAATGTAGATGCAGTTGAATTAATCGTCATCGATGAACTTACTTTCCCTAATGGGATTCCATCAAATGCAGTCATCATGTCTTTTAATGATGAAATTGAAACACCAACTTTGCCAACTTCTCCTTCTGCTTGTGGGGAGTCTGGGTCATACCCAATCTGAGTTGGAAGATCAAATGCCATGCTAAGACCTGTTTGACCTTTTTCTAACATGAACTTGAAGCGTTTGTTTGTTTGTGCTGCATCACCAAATCCAGAATACTGGCGCATTGTCCAAAATCTTTCACGATACATTTCTTGATGTATTCCTCTAGTAAAGGGATATTTTCCTGGCTCTTCTTTTTTTATTTTCTTTGGTATCTGATAAAATGGTTTGATAGGAATTTCAGAATCAGTGAAATATGTTTTTTTACTTTCAGGTTTTGATTTTTTCATATAAATCACTTTGTAATATTTTTTGAGATTTTATCGGCAGCTTCAAATGGATTCATCTTTTTTGATTGAACTTGTTTAATGTATTTAGAATAACCACTACCAGAGGCTAACATAGAATCAATTTTGTTTTTAATATTATTTAAAACAATATCCATTATTTCAGATTCTAGACGAAGTTTTTCAGTATCTTTTTTGGTCTTTTGTTTTTCTTTCATCATTTTTAATAAAATTTTTGAAAATTCTAGTATGCCATTTGAAGATTTAGTAGATGTCATCAAGATCACGGGATTTTTTTGAGAATCTCCAATGTAGCTTTGCACAGCCTGAAATAGCTGCGATGCACCAGATAAATCACTTTTGTTTACAATGTAGATATCGCCAATTTCTGTCAATCCTGCTTTAATTGTCTGAATATTATCTCCAGTATGAGGATTAAAAACAACTACTGTAATGTCTGCAATTTTTGCAATTTCAATTTCTGTTTGACCTGCACCCACACTCTCAATAATTATTGGATCAAACCCTGCATATTCTAGTATACGAATAGTGTTTCGCAAAGAGTTTGAAACTGCGCCTGTTGCTCCTCTTGATGCAATACTGCGAATGTAAGTTCCTGAATCAGTTGACTCTGTCATCCTAACTCTATCACCAAGAATAGCGCCACCAGTCACATGACTTGTAGGGTCAATAGCTAAAACGGCAGGTTTTGTTCCAAGTTTTTTTAGATGTATTACAGTTTTGTTAATTAAAGAGCTTTTTCCTGCACCAGCAGGTCCAGTAATTCCAATTGCAATTGCTTTTCCTGAACTTTTGAATATTTTTTTAATTAGTGTTCTAGCGGCTTTAGGATCATTTTCAATTAATGAAATAGCTTTTGCAATAGCTCCTCGTTTACCTTTTTTTAAATCAATTGTAATATCCAATTATTTGATATTTCTTTTACCTACAATAAAATCTTGCAGGTAACAAGCATCCATCACATTTTGCTAAAAATAATTGCTGGATGAGGTTCACTTGGTGTATGAATTTCTGTTTTTATTCCTATTTTGCCAAATTCCTCATGTTCAACTACAAGGGTTATTGGATTAGATTTCCAACCGTATTTTGGAGGCTCAGAAAATGGAACTCTTTCTGAAAATTCTGAACCGACAAAGTTTTTTTGAAATGATTCAGGCATACCTAATATTTCAAGTACTACGGATTTTGTTTTGCCTGAATTATCAAGAAAAGATATTTCGACATAACCTTCTTTCTCTAGATATATTGCATCTACAATGAATGTGTTTGCAAATAACTCTCTATCAATAGAGTAGTATTCAATTAAAAATAAAATAGCTAAAACACTCACTAATATGATTAAAATAATTAGAATCGATTTTCGGGTCATAAATAATCAGTTATAATTTGAAAATTCATTTTTTATTTGTCTTAATAATTTAGAATGAATTCTAATTCGTTCTAGTGTTTGTGCCAAAGTCATTTCTGTTCCTGGAGCGGGATTCATTTTAAAGAAATGTTTAATTTCAGATTGCATTGTGTCGTCTGCAAATAATGAAATACTTGCCACAATTCTATTTGCGATTGGATTGCCTCTACCAAATTTTTTACTTAATAACTTCCAATTTATTTTTAGCCAAGGCCACATGATCTTTTTTCCATAAGGATTACTTGCAATACGAGTTATTGGGAGAGCTAGATTTTGGGAACGGACTTCCTTACCTAAGATGAATTTGAGCGTTTTTAGGAGTATTTTCTCATCTTTAAAGTAGCACATGGCCGTAAGTACTCGTAATTTTTCTTCTTGACTAGAAGATTTTCTGTAAATCTGAATCAGTTTCTCAAAAGTACTTTCACTTCCATTCCACGCTGCAAGCGAAAAGATTACTTCAAGTAAATCTGGTTTAATTGTTTCATGTTTTTTAAGATGGGCACCAAATCTTAGTTGGGCTTCTTCAAGAATTTCTTGGTCTTCTAATTTTCCAAGTACTGTTAGTACCATTCCTCGAAGTAAGGTGTCGGTGTGTTTTTCATCTTTTTTTGCATCCCATCCTAATGTTTCAAAAAGTTGCCTGAAATAATTATGAGTGTATTTTTTTATGTGGGCTGCAAAAGGTTCATGAAATGAAATAAAATAAAGAAAATTAAGATTATTTGCTACATTAACACAAGAAAGATAATTTTGTTCTTGAATGTATGCTTCAGTAAAATCAAGATATGTAGAAATACTTTCATCTCCAGAAACACAGATTGCAAATAAATCATTTTGTATATTCCATCGGTCAATATGATTTAGTTTCTTTTCTTCTACAAGTGGTTTTAACATTGAAAGTAACTCTTCATCATACTTGACTCTCAAAAATCCTTTTTTAGATGAATTAACTACTGGGTAAAGTTCTTTTCCTAAAGAGAATGATGATGTTTTTTTACTCATCAATTTTGGTGTAGTACTTTTTTCGATGCCAATAGAAACAGGAATTTGCCAAGAACCTTTTTGATATTTTTTATCTGATTCAAGTAAAAATCGCTTTTGCGTTAAGATTAGTTTAGAGTTTTTCTTTTTGGCTTCTATTAGTGGGAATCCAACTTGGCGAATCCAGCTATTCATCATTGATTTTACAGGTTTTTTTGATATTTTGCCAATGGAATCCCAAAGATCATGACCTGTTGCATTTTGGTACTTGTGTTTTGTAAGATAATGATGTAGTCCTGCTCTAAATTTTTCTTTTCCGACATAATGTTCTAACATTCGTAAAATACATCCACCCTTATCGTAACTAATGCTATCAAAAATTTCTCTAATCTCAGAGGGTTTTCTAACTTTGACATCAATTGGATGTGAGGTTTTTAGGCCATCTAGCATCATTGCTGCATTCATAGATGTCTCTAAGAATTGGTCCCAAAGGTCCCATTGTGGGTAAAATTCATCAACTATCTTAGTTGCCATATAGGTAGCAAAGCTCTCGTTTAGCCACAAATCATTCCACCATTTCATAGTAACTAGATTTCCAAACCATTGATGTGCAAGTTCATGGGAAATTACTTCGGCGATGAATTGTTTTGTTTTAGTAGAGGAAGTTTTTGGATCATATAACAAGATAGTTTCTCTAAAGGTAATTGCTCCCCAATTTTCCATTGCACCAGAAGCAAAATCAGGAACTGCAATCATGTCAAGCTTTGGCAAAGGGTATTTAATGCCAAAATATTTTTCGTAAGATCTTAGAAATTTTTTAGTAAAATCAAGAGCAAGTTTTCCTTTTGATTTGTTACCTTTTGTGGTAACAATACGAACAAGTATTTTGCCAAGTTTGCTTGTAAGAAATTCAAATTCACCTACCCCTAAATAAAGAAGATATGTTGACATTATTGGAGTTCTAGAAAATTTGTATCGATATTTAGTGCCAATCTTCTTTTTTGATATAACTGGCATGTTAGAAATTGCTGTAAGATTTTTTTCGGCAATAATACTTATATCAAATGTAGCCTTTGCCTCTGGTTCATCCCAACATGGAAATGCACGTCTTGCATCAGCAGCTTCAAATTGTGTAGTAGCAAGATATTTTTTTTTACCTCTTGCGTCTTTGTATTCACTTTTGTAAAAACCTAATAGCCTATCATTAAGTATGCCAATAAATTCTAGACAAAGTTGTGCAGAATCATTTATTTTTTGTGATAAGTGAATTGTGAGTAGTTCATTTTTTTCATCAATTTTCGAGGTAGCCTTTATTGTTCTACCTTGCCAGATTATATTACACTTTTTTATTTTCAGCTCTGAAGCATTAAGAGATATTATCTTAGTAGGTTTTGAGAGTTTTATTTCGATTGTTTCTTTTCCATTGAATGTAAAATTCTTAAGGTTTGGTTCAAATTCTAAAGAATAATTGACAGGTCTAATCATGATTACGATAAGAATGAAAAATGTACTCTATTTGTCCCTTTCAGATAATATGCTGATTTTACGAAATAGTATTGAACCATTGTCTAGATATTATCTAGGGGAACAAAATATTGAAGATTTTTCTTCCATCTCATAGTATATTTTTCTTCAATCCAACAAAGATTTTAAGTTCTTAAGACGTATTTGATAAATATGAAGCAAAAAACTGCCTCAAGAAGTATCAAAATCCTAGTTGCAAAATTAGGCCTAGATGGACATGATAGGGGAGCATTGGTACTATGCAGAGCCTTTAGAGACGCAGGAATGGAGGTAATTTACTCTGGATTATTTGCCACCCCTGATAGAATTTCTCAAATAGCTGAAGATGAGGATGTTGATGCTATTGCCCTCAGTCTTCTAAATGGTGCTCACAATACACTTTTTCCACGAGTCGTAAAGGCTTTGGAAAAAAAAGGAATCAAGGATGTTTTAGTAGTTGGAGGAGGAGTAATTCCAGAAGAAGATAAGGAGGGATTAGTTAAAGCAGGAGTATCAGGAGTTTTCGGACCTGGAACATCACTAACCTCAATCATTGAACACATTACAAATGGGGTTTCAAAGTTAAGAAAAATTTAAAATTTATTTTAAAATAATTATTCTGTAGAGTCAGGCCACATCATTTTTCGCATCTTCTTACCAACTTGCTCAATTTGATGAGAATCTAGCGCTTTCATATAACGATCAAAAGCATTTTTACCATTTTTTTTATAGTCACTTAACCATTCTTCGTTAAAAGTACCATCCTTTATCTGTTCCAAAACTTTTTTCATTTGTTTTTTATTTTCTTGGTTCATTACAACTGGTCCACGTGTAAGACCGCCATATCTTGCAGTTTCGCTAACTCTTCTATACATTCCGCCAATCCCATAGCGCTGAATCATATCTACAATTAATTTTAACTCGTGTAAAACTTCAAAGTAAGCAATTTCTGGCTGATAACCAGCTTCCACAAGTGTTTCAAATGCATTAGTTATCATAGAAGCTGAACCACCGCATAGATCAGCTTGTTCTCCAAACCAATCGGTCTCAACTTCCTCTTTGAAAGTTGTTTGTATCACCCCAGCTCTTGTGCTACCAATTGCTTTTGCAATTCCTAATGTTCTATCCCATGCAGTCTTTGTGTAATCTTGATTGACAGCAACAATTGAAGGTGTTCCAAATCCATCAAGATATGTTTCTCTTACTTTGGAACCAGGTCCTTTAGGTGCTACCATAATAACATCTACGTTATTGGGAGCTTCAATCCATTTCCAATGAATTGCCGCAGCATGAGAAAAAGAAAGTGCGTTTCCTTCAGATAGATGCGGTCCAATTTCTTCTTTGTAGATTTTAGATTGAACCATATCTGGGATTAAGACATGAATGATATCTGCTGCTTGGCAGGCTTTAGCCACTGGCATAACTATATGGCCATCATCTTTGGCTTTTTTCCAGCTAGGACCACCTTCTTTTAATCCAACAATTACATTTAGACCAGAATCCTTCATGTTATTTGATTGAGCGTCACCTTGAATTCCATACCCAATGACTGCGATAACCTGATTTTTGATAGGATCCAGGCTTACATCGTCATCTTTCCAAGTTTTTACCATGCTAGGCATCAAATTATTGCAAATTTAAAGTCTTTTGGCTTTGAAATGTCTGGAAAAAATTACAAACAATTTCTTAACTAATTTTACATCGATATTACTTTGATGACTCGAGTGATCAAAGAAAACAAATTTCAAGAAAAGGTTACTTTCATTTTAAACGATGTAGCCGAGGTTGTGCTGAATTGGAATTTAGGTCATATAACAAATGATGAAGCCATAAAAAAAATTAATAGCGTTTTTGCTAAACAGGATTTCTTTACTTCGTAGTTTTTTAATGAAGAAATTTACTAGAACGCTGTTTGGGAAAAATTACAAACAATTTCTTATGTATTTCTTTGTGCATAATAATACTGAACGAGAATTAGCTATACTTAACATCTAGGTAGTTGTGTTTCATTTGTGCCTCGTTCTTTTTTTTCACTTTGAATTGTTTATTTGAACTTTTTTCGAGGATTTGATTGAATGAGTATTTCAACTTCTTTTCTATGCTCAGGGCAATAAAGCGCTACTTTTTTACAGGCTGGACAATTTAGATATTTTCTATAATCAATTGATTCTATATCAAATTCCAGATTTTCTACTCCATCCCACCATTTTATTGGCATAATATGACTAAAAAATTTCATCCTTTATAGATCATTCTATCAAATTCTACTTTTCATTTAGAATGGATGTCGGGATCAGAGGGATATGATCTTATCACAAGCCAAGCATCTTACTTTGACATTATTCTCATCAAGGCGCTCAAATTTCTTAGATCCACAGCCAGGACAAATAGGACACGCCCTAATTCTTTTCAATTAAAACTCCTGAGGTTTGGTATCAGTTTTCAATATTGTTTTAATTCTTCTTACACCATTAATGTTTTTAATAAATTTGGAGACTGCAAAAGGAACTAGCTTTTCCCATTCTTTGTCATTTCCTATCATTTGCCTTATTTTTGTAGCATTGTACTGAGTTCTATCTAGGAATTTAGGAGAAACTACCTCGTATCCAAAATCTCCTAATAGCATTATAACATAATCATTACCGCTGTACACCTTGTCAAAATGCGGCAGGGAAGATTTTAGATATGATGCCCAAGTTGCCACATTGAATTGGTTTTCAACTGCAATAATATAGCATCTTGCAAGATCTATATTATTTTCTTTTAATGTTTGATGAATCATTTCTATTCTTTCACCAGATGTAAAAGGATCTTTTTCAATGTAATTAAATTGCGAGCCCGTAAGGGCAATAATTATTTCATCACATTCATTTAGAATTTGTTTAACTAGTTCCAAGTGGCCTAAATGAAATGGTTGAAATCTTCCCATCATTAAACCGCGCATATCTTTAGATTAATTTTGGTTTAATTAAATATGTAAGTTCTGTTTAGGGATTGATAATCGTATATTTCAATACAGAGTGTTCATCTATAGGACCTTGATCACATTTCATAATGAATCCGTGCAAGTCTTCAAGTAGTTTTATCTTTCCTGTTTTTTCATCTTGAAAGCTAAAATTAAATACATCTTGATTAATGACTCCACAAATACTCTGTTCTGCCATTTCACCATCATATTTTTGGTCAAGCGTAACTGCAATTACTGATTCTTTTTGAATACGGGCATCTTCAATAAAGTAAATACTTCTGCTCGCATGTGGGCACCAACCACTTAGAAAAGCCTCCACCATATTTCGACTACTACAATCAATGTCTGTTACAGGATAAAGTTCTGTAGAGTAAATTTTGGCGGGGTTTTCAAGAGAATTTAATCTGGATTTTAGTTCTTCAACTTCATCTTTGAGCTGGAAAATAGTTGCCGCTGAATTGACTTCTGGAGTTAGTGAAGGCAGTTTGAGTGGTATTAATCCATATTTTAATTCCTGAAAAAAACTAAAAATCATACTCAAAGGATTTGATGAATTTTTATCCTCATCTGCAAAAGCCAAAGTAATTGAGGTAACTATTCCTACCGTCAATGCAATTGCTATTACAAAGAAAATTCTTGATTTTTGCCCCATTAAGGAACAAAAGTCATTATTTTACTAAAGGAGTAAGGAAAATTACTCTAGTAAAGAGTTCCAGATTGGTAAAAATACTATAAAATCTTCCCACTTCCAAGGATTCTCACAGTAGGAGATTCGGGTTTTAAAATAACACAGATTTCGTTTTTATCGCAGACAACAGGCTTGTCAAGTTGCAATGTAAAGGGTTTGATTGATTTGAATTTTGCAGCTTTTATTTGCATTCCAATACTTACAAGGCACATCTGGTTTTCGGATATCGCACTTTTGTAGAAAGGGTTTTGAGTAAAATCTAGTTCTATCTCAGATTGGATATTTTGTGATTCATCTTGGCACAAATAATCTCCTCTATTAACATCATCTACTGTGATTCCTTTTACTGATAGCCCTACTCTTGCTGGAGATGTTGCTTCTTCTACAGGATCATCGTGCATTTGAATTGATTTTATCATGACATCTTTTCCATTGGGAAATAATTTTAGATTGTCGTATTGCTTTATCTTTCCCTGAGTTATTTTTCCTAATACTACCGTACCTACTCCTTTGACATCAAAGCAATGATCAATTACAATTTTGGTTTTGCCTTCTTTTGTTATAGGTGCAAGTTTGTTAATTTCTTGTTTGATATCAGAAGATGAAACACGCTTGTAATGTTCTAAAACTGTACCTTTAATCATAGCAGATAGTCTATTTTCATCCACTTCAAATGTATGGCTGAGTATTCCTTCTTTTTTCTTTAATACATCTAGTGCGATTATTTGTTCTCCAGTAAACTTGTCCAATGAACCTACATAGAATATTACATATTCTGCTAGATTAATTGCTTGAAATAATGGCTGTATTTTATCAGGAAATCCATTTGGTGCAATCCAAGTTCTAATTATATCAGATTCTTTTTTATCAAATAAAGTCATATCTGTAGATGTTCCTTTTTTACCAAAATCATTGGCAATTGATTGCTCGCCTAATACTACAAAGTTGACAGACTTGACCATGTTTTTTATGTATTAATTTATTTCATTTTAAGCGTTGGTTTTATTCAATAGATTATGGAAATGATTTTAACATAACAGCATAGCTTACAAACCTATGATTTTTTGGATAAACTCTAATTTGAATAATTTTTGGTATTGTTTTACCTCTAATTCCAAGGTATCCTAACGGGTTTTTTATCAAACCGTCATTATGTGATTGTTTTAAAACTTCGTCAATTGGACTGTAGTAATTTTTAATTCTATTTCGAACAACTTTTTGAAAGAGTTTTCCATATTTTTTAATTCCAAGAAGTTCGCTTGGAATAGATGAGCCAAAAAAATAAACACTCTCCACGATACCTTGATTTTTAGAACTATATGCTATTTTTTTGATTGCACTCAAAATGACTTCAGTGCCAAGCGAGTGACCGATTAATCTAATTTTGGTATCGGGATTTTTTTCCTTAAAATCAACTATGAATTGTGAAAGATTGTATCCATTTTCTTTGGCTATTTTTTGGCCAACGTATAGTGCCTTTAATGCTGATTTTTTCAGGTGTGCGCCTTTGGTATTAGAATCATAACTAAATCCTATAACTGGATAAACATACCCTAATTGCTTTAGTCGTTTTTTTGCAATTATAAACTTGTGAATTGCATCTACTTTATTATTGCGAAGCCCATGAATCATTGATTACAAGTTCTTTTTTTCTACATAATGTTTGAAAACTTTTTTTTGGATAGAGATAATACGAGCTATTTTTGATTTTTTTTCCATTAGATAAATCATAATAGCCCCTTGTTGAAATTACTGGGATATTTTTTGTTTTCAACTTAGTTTTTATTTCCTAACTTTTCCTTATGTTTTTTAATATCAGATTCTTCTATCTTTGCAAATAGTGGTGATGGAGATCCTAGAACATGTCCATCTTTTATTGATAAACTAGACATTGAATCCCAACTTTGTTCAGAAACATTTCCTTTCATTCCTAATTGAATCCAGATTTTTTGAGCAGATTCAGGAATAAACGGGCATAGTGCTATGGCAATACTATGAACAGCGTTAGCTGAAAGATAAACACATGTATTGGTCCCTTTTCCATTTTTCCAGGGTTCTTTATGTTGAAAATATTGGTTAAAGTGAGCAGAAAATTCTAGAATTTTTTTTAATGCTCTATCCAAATGGTTTTGCTCCATCAAACTACCTACTTCTTTAGAAAAATTTATGATCTTTTCTTGAGAGTCTTTATCTAATTGATCAGGTTCATCCATAGTTGGAATTTTACCATCAAAACTCTTTTTTGTAAATCCTAATGCTCTGTTAACAAAGTTTCCTAGATTACCAATAAGCTCTGAATTAATTTTCGTAGCAAATTCATCCCAATCAAAATTAATGTCATCTTGAGAATATGGATTGATGACAATTAGATAAAATCTCAAATAATCCGTAGGATAATATTTAAGAAAATCTTTTAATCCAATATACCAGTTTCTACTTTTTGAAATCTTTTTTGATTGTAATGTAAGATGCCCTCTAGTAGGAATATAATCAGGAAGCTTGTATTCTTCTCCAATTCCAATTCGCATTGCAGGCAAAAACAAATAGTGATGGTAAACAATGTCTTTACCAATAAAATGATAAACATCAGCTGAGTTCCAGAACTCTTTGCCATCAATTCCTTTATCATTAAGAAATTTCAAAGTAGTTGAAATGTAAGCGAGATGATTATCAAACCAGCCATAAAATACCTGTCCTTGAGAACCAGGTATTGGAACTCCCCAAGAAATATCACGAGTAATATCCCAGTCAATTAATCCCGATTTTATCCAATTTTGAACATATTTTTTTACATCTTTTTGGAGATTTGGTGCATTATCAAGATATTTGTTGAGTTGTTCTGAAAAATTTTTCAGTTTAAAAAAATAGTGTTTAGTTTTTTCTTTTACAGGAGTTTGGCCGCAAATAGAACAGTGTGGATTTTCAATTTGTTCTGGCACTCGACCGCATTTTTCACATAAATCTGAATATTGGTCTTCTGCTTTGCAATAGGGACAGGTTCCTATTACATATCTGTCTGGAAGAAACTTTTTGTCGTTATTACAATAGAACTGGATAATTTCTGATTCATAAATATGTCCTGCGTCCTGCAATTTTTTGAAAACGCTTTGAACAAAGGCAATATTTTCTTTTGAGCTGGTTTTGTAGAAGAGATCAAAGGCAATGTTAAATGCAGAAAAATCTTCAAAATCACGTTTGTTCCAGTAGGCAACATATTCTTCTGGGCTCTTTCCTTCCTTTTCAGATTGAATAAGAATAGGTGTTCCATAGTCATCTGATGCACAAATATAATATGCCTCAACACCTTTTTGCCTAAGAAACCTAGTTGTAACGTCAGCAGGCAAATAAGTTGATGCAACATGGCCTAAATGGATCTCCCCATTGGAATATGGGAGAGCACTAGTAATGATTGCTTTATTATTCATGATACTGCATTTCTAAATATTTACTAACTTAAGTATAACCTAAAGAGTGCTCCGTACTGAATGAGAATTGTTCAAAGGCACTGGATTGAGAGTTATCAGTACGGAACCTTGTTTTGAATAAAAATTCATTAAATAAACGGTTTATGCACTTGTGGATCTAGATTATCAGTTACGAGTTTTAGATAGAGATTAGCTGTTCCACTTAGTTCCAACTATTCATATATTTGATTTGCTCGTTTGAGAGCTTGTCTATTTTTACATCCATTGCCTTTAATGCATCAAATGCAATCTGTCTGTCAATTTCTTTTGGAACTGGAATGACTTTATTTGCCATTTTTTTATGATTTTTAAGAATGTATAGAATTGAGCCAAGTTGGTTTGAAAATGACTGAGCCATGACCTCTGCTGGGTGGCCCTCTGCAGCAACTAGATTTGCAATTCTACCCTTACCAATAAGATAAATTTTCTTGCCATTTGTTAGAGTGCATTCATCTAGATTTGGGCGAATTTCTCTAACTGATTTTGACTTTTTTAGCAAAAAGTCAGCATCGACTTCAACATCAAAGTGACCTACGTTTCCAACAATTGCACCATCTTTCATCTTCAATAGATGCTCTTTTCTAATTACACTAGTCATTCCAGTACAAGTTATGTAAATATCACCAATTTTTGCAGCTTCTGCCATAGGCATTACTTCATATCCATCCATATGAGCCTCGAGTGCTTTGACTGGGTCTACTTCAGTAACAATAATTTTTGAACCCATTCCATGTGAACGTGCTGCAACTCCTTTGCCCACCCAACCATACCCAACAACTACAACACGCTTTGAGGCAAACAGTAGATTCATTGCTCTAAGATAACCGTCAATGGTACTCTGTCCAGTTCCGTATCTATTATCAAACATGTGTTTGGTATCAGCATCATTAACTGAAATAACAGGATAACGAAGTTTTCCTTGTTTTTCAACTGCTTTTATTCTATTAACACCAGCAGTAGTTTCTTCTGTGGCACCTAAAATCTTTAATGATTGATTTTGTTTTCCAAAGTGAGCTTTGATGTTCAAATCAGAGCCATCGTCAGTAAGAATTTGTGGTTTATGATTGAGAACTTGTTGAATGCACCAATCATATTCTTTTGCTGTTTGACCAGCCCATGCATACATGTGAATTCCTTGTGATGTCAAAAATGCAGCGATGTCATCTTGTGTAGTTAATGGATTTCCTCCACAAGCAGCAACATTTGCACCAAGCTCTTTTGCGCCCATTAACAAAACAGCAGTTTCTTTGGTAATGTGCAAGCAAAATCCTAAGGTTACTCCTTTAAGAGGTTTAGATTTTTTTAAACGATTTAGTGTATTATCTAGTATCTGCATGTGGCTTCTTGCCCACTCATAGGAAAGTTTTCCTTGCTTTGCAAGTTTTGGATTCTTAATTTTACTCAATATTTCATCCCAGTTGATCCGTACTATAAAATTCTATCATAATATTATGAGAATCTAAATATGTAACAAGTTTAGTAAAATTTTAGATGACATGGAAAAAAGTGGCTGAAAAAGATTCAATTGCAGCTGGAAAAGGAAGAGAGTTTAAAGTAGAAGATAAAAAAATTGCAATATTTAATCAGAATGGATATCATGGAATAGATGCTATTTGCGTTCATCAGGATGGCCATATTGCCCCAGGCAAATTAGATGGGGATATTGTAGAATGTCCTCTCCACTTTTGGCATTATAACATCAAAACCGGCAAATTAGTGGACTATCTAAAAGGCGTAACACTTCAGACATACAAAGTTGAAGCACGAAATGATGGAATCTACGTTGATGTCTAGAATTTGATATAACTTTTATGCTAAACCTGTTTTAAAACAAAATTAATGAATGAAAAATTACTTGACGAGATTAAAAATCAGGATTATGCTGCCATTACAAAAAAAATAGAAGACTTTCTCAAAAATCAAGTTGCAAAAAATAATACAAATGGAGTAATCTTGGGGCTAAGCGGTGGAATTGACTCTTCAGTAATTACGTATCTTTGTGCCAGAGTTTTAAAAGATAAAACACTTGCTTTGATAATGCCAGATACAAAAATATCACCAACAAAGGAAACAGAAGTGGCATTAAAAATTATTGAAAAATTAGGAATAGAGTATAAATTACTTGACATTAATCTTATAGTTTCAGAGTATTCAAAATACATAGAACCAAACGAACGTGCATTAGGAAATTTAAGAGCACGCGTTAGAGCAAACCTACTTTATTATTATGCAAATTCAAAAAATCTGCTAGTTGTTGGGTCTAGTGATAAAAGTGAATTTCTTATTGGCTACTTTACAAAATTTGGCGATGGGAGTGCTGACATTCTCCCAATTGTTTCACTTTACAAAACTCAAGTAAGAGAGCTTGCAGGATTTCTGGGAATTCCAGAGTCAATCATTTCACAAAAAAGTAGTCCAAATTTATGGAAAGGACATATTGCAGAAGAAGAAATTGGTGTCAGGTATGAAGAGATTGATTCAATTTTATATTGCATATTTGATAAAAAATTATCAATTGAGGAAACAGTTAAAGCTACAAATATTGAAAAGAATACTGTTGATAAAATCTACCAACGGTACAAAACCAGCGAACATAAGAGGATAACTGCAGCAAGGCCATTATAAATGAGTAATTAAAAAATGAAGATCATAGATACTTTAAGTAAGAATGAAAAAGAACTTGATACTTCTAGCAAAGTTAGAATCTATCTATGTGGAGTTACAGTTTATGATGAATCACATATTGGTCACGCAAGAACAATAATTATTTTTGATGTTTTACGCAGATATCTAGAATCAATGGGAATAGAGGTAGAATTTATACAAAACTTTACTGATGTTGATGATAAAATCATCAATAGAGCAAAGCGAGAAAATGTTCGTGCCTCGGCTATTAGCTCTCGATATATTGAAAATTACTATAACGATTTTGATGATCTAAATGTTCTTCGTGCAACAAGATATCCCAAAGCCACAGAACACATACAAGATATGCAGGATTTAATTCAAGATTTGCTCAAAAAAAATATTGCTTATGTTTCTAAAAATGGAGTTTATTTTTCTGTTTCAAAATTTCCTGAATATGGGAAACTATCAAAGAAAAAAACAGATGATCTTTTGGCAGGAGCACGAGTTGAAATAGATCAAACAAAAAATGATCCACTTGATTTTGCTTTATGGAAATTCTCAGATGAAGACCCATCGTGGGATAGCCCTTGGGGGAGAGGAAGGCCAGGGTGGCATATTGAATGCTCATCTATGAGCATCAAATATCTTGGAGAAAATTTTGAAATTCATGGAGGGGGAATGGACTTAATTTTTCCACATCATGAAAATGAAATTGCTCAATCAGAATCATATACTTCAAAACCATTTGCAAAGATTTGGATGCATGTAGGAATGATTACAATAAATGGAGAAAAAATGTCAAAATCAAAGGGCAATATCAAGTCAATAAGACACGTATTACAAAATTGGGGTCCAAACATTATCCGATTATTTTGTTTGTCTGGACATTACGCAAAACCTATAGACTATTCAGAAGAACTGCTACTAGAAAACATAACAAAATGGAGACAGATAGAATCAGCCTATTATGAAATGAAACTATCAATAGGAAATAGCGATACAATAAAAATTGAAAATATTATTTCAGAATCCAAAAAAGAGTTTGATTCTGCACTAGAAAATGATCTAAATACGCATTTAGCCTTATCTATATTTTTTAAATTTGTAAATCAAATAAATCAACTTGTAGCATCTGATTCGCTTACGAAATCAATTGCTAATATTTCATTACCATATTTTGAAAAAATGGCAAATATTTTGGGGCTAATACTTCCAAAAATTTCAGAAACTGAAATTAGTTCAATAAATAATCTTATCCAAAATCGGGAATTATTAAGAACACAAAAAAAGTTTCAGGAAGCAGATAAAATTAGAGAACAAATATCACAAATGGGAATTGTATTAATTGATCATAAAAATCGAACTACGTGGATGAAAAAAGAAAAAATAAAATCAGATCAATCCTAAAAATTGAATTGGTAATCAGTTTCTAGATGATTTATGGTAAAGATTTCGTTTGACTGTCAATATTGCAAATATTGGGAGCGCAAAGTACATGCCAATGTTTAACAAAATAACGCCCAATCCATACACTAACACCTCTTGTTCTGAATCAATATCAGCATAGTTTAGAATGGAAAGTGATGATATCATCGGGGTAATTGTTATCTGTACTGCTTCTTTGAAAAGTGGATTTTCTCTTTCAATATCTGCTACTGTTGGAGAAAATAAATAATAAAACTGATTAAATCCAGTCATAAACGAACTTCCAAAATTAGTATGAAGTAAGGTATTATCTCTTAATTCTCGTAATGATTGGACTTGGGGAGAAAGCTCAGAACCAAAAGTAGCAGTTGCAATCAAGCATCCACCTCCAGTTTTTGTTACCTCTGCTTCACAAAATCCATTGACTAGGTGAGATCCTGGTCCACAAATTCCTGTTTTTGGAGGCTCAACTCCAACTGCCTCGTATATGGTTTGATCTGGGAAGCTTTTGTCAAACCATGCTTTGTAGGAGGGTTCGTTGTTGTATCTGTCAATATAGTATTGTGGGT
>Ga0334722_10000087_pt1 | contig 131251 bp, 179 predicted proteins | sample C3_bottom_MG_FD_207210 | JGI IMG/M metagenome (GOLD analysis project Ga0334722, IMG submission 207210) | Sediment microbial communities from Yellowstone Lake, YNP, Wyoming, USA - C3_bottom | ecosystem: Environmental > Aquatic > Freshwater > Lake > Sediment | place: USA: Wyoming | collected... | reverse complement strand
GAGAAGTTCGCTTGGGTTGCGGAGCACCTCCCGCGACTCATGCGGAAGATGTCGGTAACGACGGACAAGCGACACTTCCGAGCCGATGCTCTTCTCGACGACGGCGACCACAACATCCTCCCGTGGGCGGAGGAGCACCATGACAAGCTGGCCGTCGTGATCGACCAGCCGTGGAACGAGAAGTTGGCGATGCCCAAGAACTCCGTGCGCGCCACCCTCGCCAACGTGAGCGGCGTGCTCCTGATCGCCCGTGGCGGGATCTGATGGGCGTCACTGGCGGCATGAGCAACGACGATGCTGTTCTTTGGCTTCGTAAACACTCCGTCGTGGCGATCTTCCACTCCGATCGAATCGTCCTCGTCCTTCCCTACCGCGACATCTCCGTCGAAGCGCTGGCGCAGGTCGGCTTCAAGCTGGAGATCAGGAAGGGCTTCGCGCTCGCCTACACCGAGCCGCACGACGAGCTGTCCGATGTGGTCATGGCCGCTCGGCAGGCGTGGGTCGGGAAGCTGAGCCCACTCGATCAGGTGAGCGAGGCGATCGGCGGCCCGATCCCGCCGGTCAAGTTCGACTTCCGCGCCGACCTCGGGTAAAGGGAAGACATGGTTCAACTTCACCAGGCCGAGCGCCGTCCCGCTCGCAGAGGTTTCGACACGCGCGAGCAGTTCGTTATCGAGGCACGGCAGCTCGGTTACGCCTACGACCCGTGCCTCGTAGGGTGGCTCCACCCGCTCGGCCCAAAGGCGCTGGTCAAGGTCATCGACGAGCTTGTCCAACTCTGGGGGCCGCCCGTCTACAACACGCTGCTCGACCAGATGGAGGACAGCATCCGCGCGAAGGGGTGGACGCCTACACCGGACGCCGCGTCCGGCGCCTCCGCCAGTGCCCCGACTCCGACGCCCTCTGCCCCGCCGTCTTCTCCCCCATGAGGACCGGAGCAATACCGCGCTCGATCGACCGCCCAAGCTCGGCGAGCGAGTCGATGACGGAGATGTAACGCGTCGCCAGCCGGCGGTGACCTTCGAGCGCCGACTGGGGCGTCGAATAGAGCACGACCTCGCGCTCCATCTCGCCGCCGCCCTCGTAGACGGTCGTCTCGAAGATCAGAGCGGGACCGCCGCAGCGCCCATTCGACCTGTCCTCACCGATCCACACAGTCGAGACTCGGTAGCGCGAGTCGGCATCGAAGCCGATGAACTTGTAGTCGGTATCGTGAAGGAGCCGACCCCACTCCGCGAGGGTGATGCTTTGCCCCTGCTTGTCGTAGTAGTGCTGGCTCATGTGGAAGGCCGTCGATGAAGGTCGACCGGAGACGTAGCTTGCTCTGCCGTTGAGCTACCGGCCCGTTCTACCACCGCATCGGCCACCTTGTTCGACTTGCCGACGTTGCAAGGCCAGCAGGCCGTGGCGAGGTTTTCGTCGGCGGTCAGACCGCCGCCGCTTACCGGAATTCGATGATCCACGACCAGCTTCGCACCGTCCTCGGGAGTGACTCCGCAGTAGACGCAGCGAAACCCGTCGCGCTGCATCACGCGAAAGCGCTGCCCCAGTGGAAGCGATGGGCGCGCTCCGCTTGGCCCGATCGGAACCGTTCCCTCGCGTGGCGAGAAGCCAGCCAGCACCAGAGCGTTGTTCCACGATCCGAACCTGTTGGAGTAAGTCCACTTGTTCGGCAGCGCTCCGCCGATCTCCCGTCTCGACGGCGTTCGTCCGAGTTTGGCGCCGAGGGTTTGAAGCTCAGTGATCAGCTCCTCGTCGGAGTAGACGCGCGGACGACCGGCGCGAGCGGCCTGGTTCGCCGAGTTGGCGCACCGACGAGAACAGAAGCGGGCCTCAGCGTGTTTCGAGTAGAACGAGCGCCCGCACTTCGGATTGGCGCAGACGAGTTGGGGCACCAGACTCTCCCGATGCCCGCAGCATAGCGACTCTGTCGACTGATTACTAGCCCATTGGACCGGGCGAGAGTCGAACTCGCATCCTTCGATATCAGTCGATGTAGTCCCAAGCCCATTCGACGGTTGTTTCAGGCCCGATGAAGAGGGGTCGCTAGACGTTATCTTGGAAGGATGTAGTCCAGCTGGCATTCGGGCTACAGCGAGGGCGGGACTCGAACCCGCACTTCCAGCGACCCGATGGTCGTGGTGAGCTGCCGTTGCTCAACCCCGCGGCGTAATGCGCCTCCGTCCTACGGACGGTCGCGCGTGTATGTCACGCTAGCACCTCCAGCCCTGCTCCGCGAGGGAGCAAAGGGGTCGATCGCTTGATGTACTCCCGAGTCTATTCGGCGGTCCCGGAACGAACCGGGCGTCGATGAAGGGTGACGCGAGAGAAGTCTGGGGTGCGACTCAGCTCGTGGGCGAGTCGCGGTTGTGTCGTTGCATGCGCTTGATCTCCTTAGACTTGCGTTGAATGGACTCGGCGGGAATCGAACCCGCGTCCCGAAGCAGACTTAGAGTAGGCGACTACGCGCGTATCCGGCCCTTGGATCTCGACGAGTCGACGACGACCGGCGACCTTCGACTCGTCCAGCACGAGTGATCTCGACCGAGCCTGTCCGTGCGACTGCTCGGTCCAGCCCCGTTTGGTTTGGCCTAACCCCGAGCACACGTCCGGGGCAACGACTCGTGCTCGGCGCATCACCTTGGATTCAGTTCCCTCTTGCGAGGGACGGGATCAGAAGGTGACGACTGCCTCGGGCGCATCGACCGTCGCCATGAAGCGCGCGATCGCCTTGTCCGAGAGCCAGTCGGGGTTGCTGTCGTTCTTTTCGGCAGCTTGGTGGTTACCCGCTTTTTACGAGGCCCGCGGGCGCCTCGGCGCGCTCCTACTTCCTCCTCTACCCGGTCGATACCATGTCGAGCCCAAGTGTTGAAACGCCCGATGAGCGGTGAACTGAGACGTAATCTAGGTGGTGATGTAGTCCCGGTTCTATTCGGGCGCGTGTGTTGAAGGGCGCGTGGTGGACCGATGCAGGGGATTTTAGGGGGGAAAGGCATCGGCCCACCGCGGCGCCACGAGTCAGTTATACCTCGGCTGGCGGCTCCCCGCTGTCCGGCTCGTCGGCGTCCGTCGGACCGGCGTCGTCCGTGGGCTTGCCGAGGTTGTACACGTCGATCTTCTGGATCTCGGACACCCAGTCAACGTGCTGCTCGCCCTTGGCGACATCGCCACGGACGAACTTTCCGATCACCTCGAACACCGAGTCGGAGAAGCCCCCGATGTTCAGGATGGTGTTGGGGATCGACGACGCCTGGGCCGTCCCGGAAGCCTGGATGTTGACGCACACGAGCTTCGCGCCGGGGTTCTGCGCCTCGAAAGCCGAGAACTCCGACATCGTGCCCGTGCCCCGGTAGCTGTAGCCGGAGCCCGAGTCGACCCACGACTCCATGTCCGAAACGACGAGGATGAGCCCGCCCTTCCAGTTCTTGCGGCGCAGCCACGAGAACGCCGCCGAGAGGTTCGTGCCGCCGCCCCCGTAGCTGGCGAGCTGCGACGCGATCGTCATGACGGAGTCGCGCGGGTTGAGCTTGTGCTCGAACACGTCGGTATCGGTCGGGAGGAGCACCGAGCCCGGGTTCTTGCGGAGAACGACCGCCCCGATGAGCGCTGCCACGTCGATGCACCGAACCTTGGAGGTCGCGCCCTTCCGGTGCCCCGTGATCGGCGACGACATGGAGCCCGACACGTCGACGACGATCGCCACCGGGACGCCGTACGACTGGACGTTCCCCGTCGCGACCTCCATCGTGTCTTGCAGCGCGTCCTTGACCTTGGCCGGCACCTCGTCCGACGCGTTCGTGAACGCGGCGAGGAGCTGGTACGGGAACAGCCGCGACGACGCGATCTCCTCGGCGTCCTTGAGCTTGGAGACGACGACATCCTCCATGCCGGGGACCTTGAAGACACCGTGCCGTGTGTAGCTGTTGAGGTTCTTGAACGTCTGCATGATGCGCCCGCGCTTGGCGATCTCGGCCCACTGGGCGTTCGTGAGCTTGCACCCTTCGAGGAAGCGGTAGTCGACCGGCGGAAGCTCGGTGCTCTGACCCGCCTTGAACGCCTCCAGCTTCTTCACGATCTCGGGGAGATGCGCCGCCTGGTAGCGCACGACCGTCTTGGTACGCGTCTTCCCGTTCTTGCCGGTCTCCTCGACCTTCTCGACGACGGGCTGGCCTTCCGCCGCCGGCTCGTAGCCGCGGAGGTAGCCGTAGAACGCCCGCCGCGTCTCATCAGCGGGCTTCGGGTGCGTGAGCGCGATGATCTCGCTCAGCGACGGGTTGTTCCCGATCGACGCCTTGAGGAGCGCGTAGTCGGAGCGCTTCGCCAGCCAGCGCGCGATGAGCCGGGTCGGCCCGGACGCGAGCGACTTCCGACCGAGAGCGCCGGAGCGGATCATCTGCACGAAGTTCCGCAGCTGCTTCCCGTTGTCGATGACGTGCTCGAAGACGAGATCGGCGAGCTTCGAGTCGGCTTTGGTCAGCATGACCATGAGGGCGGACGGCATGTCCTTCATGGAGGACTTCTGCCGGGAGTAGACCGCGGTCTGGGCGAGGAAAAGCGGGTTGACCCTGTCAGCCGCCTCGCGGATCGCCTTGAGCTGGTCGTCGCCCTTGGAGTAGAACTGCTCGTTGAAGGTTCCGGTCGCGGCGAAGATCGCGAGCGCCGCCTCGGGCGAGAGGCTGTAAGCCTTGCCGCCGCTGAAATTGGTCCCGTCAGGCGCCGGAACGCTCGACTCCGACCCCGTGGGCGTCCCGAACACAGACCGATTCGCCATCGTCGTAGCATTCCTTCTTGTTGACGATGCGCCAGGCCGTGCCGGTCGCAACGCCGAACTCTATTCCAAGCGCCTCGTAGGAAAGCCCCAAAGCGCGCTTTGCTCGGAGGTGTTCCCTCTTGTCCTGCGTCATCCGACGCCCAGCGCGCTTCGCAGCGCGCCCGCCTGGCTCCTTGTACCCCCTGGATGCCCACGTCTCCTTTAGATGGCAGTTCGCGCACCGGACAGCGCACTTCGCAATCTCGCTTGTAAGCCGATCGGTCGATACCTTGTTCCCAAAGGCAAGCTCCGTGACATCAGCCGTCTTCTCGCCGCGTACGTGGTCGAACTGGAGCACACGCGGATCTTCTTCTCCACAATCGACGCACGGATGCGACAGCTTGTAGTCCCAGAGAAACCTGCGGTTTTCCTCCTGACGCTTGAGTGTCCACCGCCGGGTGCGCTTGGCGTGTGTTTCCTTGTGGCGCTGATAAGACGCTCGGTTCTGGGTGCGACAACACGCGAGGCAGCACCGTGTGAGACCGTCTTTGCGACGCTCGTCCTTACCAAAGGAGTCGAGTTTGTCTGTTTTGCAATCAGGGCAAGTCTTCATACCCTATGATGGCAAGAACGACGACGCTCAACAAGCTTCATTCTCGTTGACGGGAGCCTGCGGCGTTCGTGGTGTCAGCCTCGGGAACGAGCTTCCCGGGCTGTGAGCTTCCGAAGACGTTGCGGTTTGCCATCTGGAACCCCTCCACTCTACGGGTTTCGTGTCTTCATGTATCGGACTTGGCTGCGGTTGGCGTGGCAGTTCGCACAAACCAGCTCGCATTTATCCATCTCAGCGAGAGCCATCCGCCGCATCCCGAGTCCGACGAAGTACGACACGTTGCCGAGCTTCTTCCCCCTTACGTGATCGAACTGCATTTGCCACGGGTTGAAGGTGTGGTCGCAATCGGCGCATGGTGTCTTGGCTTTGATCGCAGCCACTTCGGTAGCTAGTCGACGCCGAAGCCCGGCGGCCACGCGAACGTTATTCTGACGATAGCTCTTGCTCTTTCGCTTCTTCTTCCGGTATGCGCGGCGCAAGTCATTCATGCAGTCTCGACAATAGGACCAGCGCTTCTTGCGCGCCCCAGGATAAAACTCAGCGAGCTTCCTTCGGCGCTTACATCGACCGCAGCGCTTGGACACCGCAGCCGCAACCTCAGCCACAACTTACCCTCCTCGGTGGCGTTGTGCTCTTGCAGGACGCGACGCTTGGATAAGGCTGTCAGCGGTGTTCAGATTTCTTTGTGTCGGGCCGAAGACGCTTCGAGAAGGAAGGCGACCATGAGCGCGCGCACCGTCTCGTCTCGGGTCTGCGGGTCATCGACCGGAGCGATCTCCTTGAGCAACTCGTCACGGTCGAATCGGAGCCCGGACTCGGCGTAGAGCGCTAGGAACCCGACTCGACGTTCGTCGTAGATGCGCTGCTCCTCGACGCGCATCGTGTGGTTCTCGTCTACCGCCTTGACGAGCCCATCCAGCCTGACACGAGAACGCGCCAACCATTCCGCCGCCTCGTAGAGTGCAGTCTTTTTGGCGGCGTCGGACATGGCAATCGCCCGGTGGGGCCGCGAGGCATCCTACACTCCGGCGAGGCGGTCTACCTTACCGATGTCGGCCTTGGCCGAGCCGAGCGCCGTCTTTAGCGCATCGCCGCCGGGTGTCGTCTCGATTGCCCGGCGCACTGCCTCGGCGCCCCACGAGGGGCCGAAGTAGGAGAAGCGGGTGAGCATGGCGGCTCCGAGCACGAAGCTCCGGGTGCCGATCTTGGCCGCCGCTCGGACGAAGTCTTCGGCAACTCGGGTCGCTTCGGGCGAGTCGAGCTTGTAATCGCCCGCGCGCTCGATCAGGAGCACGATCACCTCCCACGCGAGATCCCGGAGCTGCTCCTTGGTGAGCCCCTCCGGGACCTTCGACGCGGGCGTTCCCGCCGGAACCTCGTCCGGCAGGGAACCCTTGTCGAGCAGGAGCCGAGCGGCCTTGGCGCTCATGAGTAGTCATCCTCGAACTCGACCGGCTCGGGCGGCGGCAGGTCGGTCGATGCGATGATTCGCGATCCTTCGACGGTGACCTTCGCGATCGTCGCGACGCCGTTCGCCGACTTGAGCCTGTCGCCCACCCGGAGGTCGCTGGCCGGGACGAAGCCCCGGCCTTGGACGAGCACCTGGTAGTCGACCGGGAAGGCGCGATCGAAGCGCTTCTCCTCGGGCTTCTTCTGTCCGAAGATGCTCACGCGTCGTCGTCCGAGTCGTCGCCATCGTCGTCCGCGTCCTGCGGTCCGACCGGGATCGGCACGTCGCCGTTCGTGTTGTCTTCGGTCGGAACCCACAACACGTCGCCCCACTTGTCCGTCGGCGGCTTGTCGCCCGAGCCTTCTTCGAGCACCCAGAGGACTCCCTTGAGCCCGACGGGCATCGACTCCGGCACCGAGATGTGACCGTCGGTGAAGGCGATCACGGCTCCGTCGTAGCCCTCCTCGTCGAGTCGCGCGAAGCCCGGGTTGAGATCGGAGCCGCCGCCGCCCTTGAGCTTCTGCGCCACTTCGAGAGCGTCTTCGACGGTGAGATCCTCGTGAACGTCCGCGTCGATGATTATCACGCGGATCTCCGAGCCCATCTCCTCGCAGATCCCCGAGATTTCGCCCAGGATTCGCTTGAGACGATCCTGGCCCATGGACCCGGACGTGTCGACGAACAACGTCACGTCCGCGTAGCCGCCCGCGCACTGCGACGGGAGATAGGCGCCGACCGACTCCGACCGGCGGTTCGGGCGCGCGTAGGAGTACTCCTCACGCCGTCCGTTCTCGCCGCACCACCGTTGGAGCTGCTCGGCCCAATCGAGCTTCGGGTGGAGCAACTCCTGAATGAAGCGCTCCAACGCGGCGGGGAGCTTGCCCTGCGTCTTCCGCGCCTCGTGCTGCTGGACCGCGCCCGCGATCGAGAGCTTCCAATCGTTCGCGAGCTTGCGCTGCGCCGCGTCGTCGCCCTTCGCCGCCTTCTGACCGATCGCGCTGTCGGAGAGATCCTCACGGCAGTCGCCGTAGTCGTCGCCGCCCTTCCCGTTCACGTCCACGGTGATCGAACCGCCGCCTTTGCAGGCGATCTTCGTCTTGCCGGTGCCCTTGTCCCCCTTGAGCAAGTGCCCGTAGATTTCCTCCGCCGACATCCCCTCGAACCTCTTGTCGAGGAGCGCGCCATCGGGCAGCTCGATTTCACCCTTCGCCATCTCGGTGATTATGAAGTTGAAGGAGAGGTCGTGCGCGATGTTGAAGAGGAGGTGGTTGCGGCTCCCCTTCCGGCCCCAGAAGTGAAGCGCCGGGTGCATGACTTCGTGGGCGAGGAGCCCGGCGAGTTCTTGGGGCTTGAGCTTCGACGCGAAGTCGACGTTGACGACAACGGTGCCGTCGGGCGAGATGCCCGCCGTCGGCACGTCGTCTTCGGGCTTGGCCGCTCGCGGACGGAGCTGCATGGCGAGGTAGCCGAAGAACGGCGCCCGCGACACGAGCCGCGTGCGAGCCTTGCTGATCTCGTAAATCAAGTCGAAGCTCGATGTTGCGGTCATAACTACCTCACCTCCGCCTCTAGAACACTCGAACGTCGAGGAGTTGCACCTACGCTACGCGAGCACCCGAAGCCATTCCGGGCCGTCGAATCGAATGACGGCCCAGCCCAACTTACTCGCACCCTCGGGCGTGATTCCGACCTTTCGGAAGGGGTGCCACTTGCGCATCTTCATGTGCCAGACGCCGAAGCGCCGCCCCTTCCAGTCCAGTTCTACCCCGGAGTACAGGTGGGGCGGGTGCCCCAATCCGAGCGTGAGCGCGTTGATCGCCGCAACCACGGCTGACGGCATGACGGACTCGATCGCGTCGTCAACCGACTCTGTCTCGGGCGCGACCTTGACTGCGCGCGGCTTACCTCTCGGCGTCCGCGGTGCCACGACGAGGAACCGCGTCACCTTCCGGCGCTGCGTCTTCCCGTTCGCGTCGCATCGCCACTGCGGCTCGATCAGGGCGACGACCTGCTTGGCGACGATCGCGATGTCGATGTTGGTCGTCGAGTAGCTGTAGCTGCTCGGCAGGATCTTCTCGAAGCCGTCGCGGCTCATGCGGTGGTCGAAGATCGCGCCGAGCCGCGACGACCTGAAGTGGCCGTCGTTGGAGTAGTCGCCCTCGTTCCGCTCGTTGGCCTTGACTGGGTCGTAGTGGTCGAGGTCTTCGCATTCCGCGCGGACGATGAGCCGCGCATCGAGTACGTCGTTCTGCCGGGCCACCTCGGCGACGAGCGCGTCGGTGACCCGCGCGAGGGAGCGATCGCCAGCGACCCGCCGGGCGATCTCTCGCGCGCGCTTCTTGGTGATCGGCCCGTAACCCGTCTCGCGACGGTGAGCTGCCGCGAGCACCCGGATCATGGTCGCCTCGTTGAAACGACGGAGGGCGACCGCGTCGACCACCGTCAAGTCTTCCATGGTCGTCACGATCGCCACCACTCCCACCCCGCGCTTCGCGCGGACCAGCCGTCGTTCTACCCCGACCGACCCTTCGCTTAGTTACCGCCCCTGACCGCGACCTTCGCGTGATGCTCGCACGGGGCTTCGGCGAGGCAGCAGTCGGTGATACCGTTCCGCTTCCCGTTGGCGTCCAGGCTCGCCTTGAGCCAGACACGCTCGCCGTCGTAGTTCGTGATGAGGCTGTCTACGCCCCACCGCAGCGACGCGAGAAGTTCGCTCGGATCGAGCTTGCCGCCGCCACCGTCGCTCAAACCGCACCGGCCTTTCGTGACGGGGTGAGAACAGCCTCATCCGGCGTCCAACCGGCCTTGAGCCGGTTGCGGATGCAGTTCTCCGAGAGGCCCGTATCGCGCGACCAGGCGCTCAGGATTTTGGTCACCCCGTTGACCGTGAGCCGCACGCAATCGGCTCGGTTTTGGTTGCGCATCCCGCCGTCGAGGGCGTGCCCCTGGTCCGGCCTGGCGAAGACCGCCGCCTTCGGATCGAGACCGAGCGCCAGACGGCGCCGGATCGTTCCGATCGTTACGTTGGCGATGCGCGCCCATTCGCTCTGGCTGCGCGTCACACCGTCGATGGTGATGGGGTAGCCATTCCTGGCAATGAAGCGGCGAGGCGTCGCGGCCCGGGTCTCGACGACGACCTCATCGTTGCTGATGATCGCGCTCGGAAGCCCGTCGCGACCGACCGTCACCGTCTGACCGGCGGCGAAGACCGCCAGCTTAGGCTCGCAGCCGTTCTCCAGACGCCGCGTAACCGCCGCCGCGTCCGCTCCGGCCTTGTGCGCCCATCGCTCCAGCGTGCAAGTCACGCCGTCGATGGTGAGCGAGGTGATCTGCGCGCGAACGGGCATCGTCACCGCCGTCTTGTCGTCCATCCCGAGCTTGTGGCGTGCCCAGAGGGTCTGCGGGTCCATATCGACCCTCTCCGCCCACGCACCGAGCGGGAGCGTCACGCCGTCCACCGTGAGCAGGACATTCGTCGAGAGGTTGTTCGCCTGTTCCTTGGCTGTGGCCCACCTCACGTTGCCCGGTTCGTAGTTTCCAGCACCGTTTGGGTAGCGGTCGAGGGAGTGACTTGGGCTTGGCCTCGGCCCAAGATCGGCGAAGAAGTTTTGGACGGCGTTGGGCGTTTCGACACGCCAGCGTTCGCACACCGAGATGCGTCCGACGTAACGCGGGTCGTTCTGGCACCGACGGATCATCTGTCGCCAGTTCGAGTAGCCGGGTGTTCCGCTCATGCCATGCGTCACCGCCTGGTGGCCGCGATTGGCGTCAGCGCACTCTCGGCACCGCCTCGTCGAGCCGTTCATGAGACTCGTCGCTTGCGCAAACACGACCCTGTCGCATTCGCAGCGGCAGTTGTAGCCGTACCGCTTTCGTCCCCGCTCCCTGAGCTGTTCGGTCGGTTCGATCACCGTAAGTTGTCCGATGATCGAACCGACCGGAATCGTCGGGTAAGCCTTGCCCCTCATCTCGACCTCCAAGAAGAGTTTATACGACTACTCGTCCCAGGAGTCAATGGTTTGCCTAGTCCGATCTTGTTAGAACTAGGAAACCGAAGCCGCAAAATGCTTTATGATTGCGAGAATCCTCGGATCGCTCTTATTCGCCGCAGCGGCGTCGAAGAGCTTCGAGACGTTGCCTCCGTTCGCCTGGAAGACCGTGAGGCCCGCGGCGCACGCCTCGCGCGTCTTCCCCGAGACGTGGGAGAGCGCGATCAGGAGCTTGAGGTAGAGCTTCTTGTCGTCGTTCTGGTGGCGGGCGGCGTACTCGCCGAGCGCCGTGACGAGCGCAGCGAGACGGTCCGGCTCGGTCGGCGGCGAAGGCATGGCCTTCTCCGGGTCGTCGAGGACCGCCTTCGGGTTCGGCAGCTCCTTCTGGAGCTTGACGAAGGCGACGAATTCCGTCGCGACGCCCTCGCCGATCAGACCACCGGCGAGCGTGTAGAGCGGCCCCGTCGGGTCGGCCTTCGGATCGAGCGTGAGCATGATCCGCCCGACGTTCTCCCACGAGCGCGGCGTGGAGAACTGGCCGTTCGCCTTGTCGGCGTTGGACGGGAGCTGCGAGAAGAACTGCGGCTTGTACTGGAGGAAGCCGCCGAGCACGCCCGGGAGCCCTTCGGCGCCCGCCCAGTTCATCCACTCCTCCAGGTCCGGGTCGAGCGAGAGCACGCACACCCGGTTGCGGAGCGGAGAGGGCAACTCGCGGGCGCCGGCCTTGTCCGAGGTTCGGTTGCCCGTGAGAATGATCCGAACGTGCGGGCTGAGCTGAATGTCGCCCATGCTCCGCTCCTGCACGAGCTGGAAGCACGCGACCTGAACCGAGCGCTGCGCCTGCGTGATGTCTTCGAGGATCAGAGCGCCGACCGGGTCGCTCCCGTTCGGCCCCGAGCCCTTCTGGAGCCGGGCGAGGAAGTCGGGCGGGCAGAACCGCGTGAACGACCCCTCACGGAACGGAAGACCGCTCATGTCTTCCGGGAGGTGGCCGGTCAGCTCGCGCCGGACGATCCGCGCCTCGGGCCCCATGAGCTTCGCGATCGTGCGCGAGAGCACGGACTTGCCGATGCCGGGACGACCGAGGAAGAAGATCGGAACGCTCGCGTCGAGCGTCGGAATGAGGCGGCACAACTCGCTAAACTTCACGGGAACCTATCTCCTACACAGGGATCTTCTACCCTGGACTCGTGTTTGTCGCTCGGTCGAGACCGTCTCGAACCTCGCTCACCCAACACGAGAACGAGGAGGAGTTGCAGGTCTTACGAGAGGAAAACTTTCGAGCGGACCGCATGACCCTAAGTGACGGCGGCCTTTGGAGATTCGACGCGTGCTCGCCAGCATGCCGGACAGCAAGCTTCGTAAACATCAGAGCCGCCGACGAGCACTTGACCCGTCTTGGGCTTGAGGCAGACCGAGCGCGTTGCTGTTCCGAACGCGCCGCACGCATCACAGTCTCCCTTGAGGGATGTCACCTCGTCGGCCACCGCGAGCAGTTTGGGCATCGACTCGCCAAACGGCTCCAGCTCGCTCGTGGCGGAGAGCCCGGAGACGATGACGGTCGACTCGCGGCGGATCGTCTGGATCGCATCGAAGACCAGAGGCTCGTCGGGGAACAGCATCGGCTCGTCGATCCACACCGCATCGTAGCCGCGGGCTCGGTCAACGATCTCAGCCGCCGTGTCGACCTCGACCGACGGAAATGAGGTTCCGGTCTTTGTGACGAGCAGGCCGGGCTTCTCGTGCGCGCGGACGGATCGCGTTGGCCTGAGTAGGACGACGTGGAAGCCGAGACGCTGGAGCCGTCCCGCCGCCGCGGCAGCGCGGGTGGACTTTCCACCGCTCACAGGCCCGGTGAAGACGATCAGCTCGCGCATAGGCGTGTGGCCGTGCTGTCGAACTCGCTCGCCACCTCGACCTCCCACACGTCGGCGTACTTGCTCTCGTAGGCGTCGCTGCCGGCGGTGTAGACGACGTGCCCGAGCCCGTAGAGGCCGTCCCTCGGATCGTCGGTGACGATCTTGAACTTGTCGCCCTTGCGCAGCTCAGCCATGCGGACTCGGCGGTTACCGGTCCCGTCGACTTTGAAGACCTCTCGCATGATCAGTCGTCCTTGGGGGGCGGCCCCGCTTCGGGGTCGAAGTGGCCCTCTTGGATGAGTCGCTCGCGCATCCGCTGACGGATCGCATCTTGAGCTGGACGATGCTTGGCGAGGACCGCGGGCGCGACTGTCGGGCGTTCGTCCGGCTGGGCTTGCTTCAACGCCGTCTCGCGTTCGGCCTTCTCGTCGATGACGCGAATCACCTCGAAGTGCCCGCCACAGCCGGGCTTGTCCGGGACGCGCCGGGCGGTCAGCTCGGCCACGTTGTTCACGCCCCACGGGTCATCGACTTCGATCGCCCAGTGAACGACCGTGTGCTCGCCCGGATCGACCACCTCGTTCTGGGTCTCGAAGCACACGTCTTCGACGATGTCGAGCGCTTTCACGATGGCGTTCAGGAACATGCGACGGAAGCCGACGAAGTTCCGCACGCGCTCGTAGACCGGTCGCTTCGTGATCCGGCGGTAGCTGATCACGAACGGACTCGCGCCACCCTTGCCCTTGATCGTAGTGGACCCGCTCTGCTTCGTGCCGTTGTTCGTCGCCATCGGTGCCCTCGGTGGTTCCTCTTACCGCAGGTTGGCGGCGAGGAATGCTTCGATCTTGTCTCCGATCTCCTTCCAGCACTGCCCGTGGCAATCGCTGTGGAGTCGGAGGTAGGTCGAGTTGGCGTGAGCGCTCAACAGCGCGGCGGCCATGACATCGCCCTGCTTCACGTAGATGTTCGTGTCGCCATCGGCATGAACGAGAAGAATCGCCACGTCCTGCCGGACGTAGCTGATCGGCGACATCGCTTGCAGCTCGCCGTGGGCGAAGGGTGGCCCGTGACCCAGGATCTTGGTCATCAGGTCGTTGTAGTTGTCCATCACCTCAGCCGGCGGCCTGTCGAGATCCGTCTCGCCGCTCAGCGCGATGGCGCACTTGGGACGAACGCCCATGCCGCGAAGGGCGAGCATCATCGAGAGGTGCGCGCCAGCCGAGATCCCACTCACGGCGATACGGTCGGAGTCGATCCCCAGCTCGGCGGCGTGGGCGCGAAGGTGGTTGAAGGCGCTGAGCACGTCATCGGACTGAGCCGGCCATGGCTTCATCGTCGAGAGCCGGTAGTTCATCGAGACGGCGGCGTAGCCGCGGCAGTTGAGCCAGTCGGCGTAGTCGTCCATGTCGCGCTTGTCGCCGCTCATCCAACCGCCCCCATGCACCAGAAGCACGCACGGCAGCGGCTTGCCACTGGGAGCCGTCTTCGGCTTGTGGAGATCGAAGACGCCCATCGGGACGCTCGTCGGGTCGTAGGAGAGGTCGCGGGTCGCGTCGCCACAGGTGCAGCCGGTGGCGACGAGCGTGGCCGCAAGAATCGCAACGAGTCGCCCAGCTCGCACAGTCACCTCGTGCGGATAAGGCTACCACACCGCGGAAGCCCGAAGCGCGACTTCTACGGAGCGACGAGGCTGCGCGTGAAGCGGTTGCGCTCCTCGAAACGGTGCTCGACCTCGGCCCACGTCTCCTCGACGGGCCGGTACTCCTGCCAGTCGACCTTCACGAGCTGCATCCTCGGCGCGACCTTCTCGATCCAGCGCTGGTATCCGGCGTGGAGTGTCTGGAGGTAGGCGAGCGGGATGCCCTCCTCCTTCTCGTCGAAGCCCGAGCCCTTCTCTTGCGGTCGTGCGCGCCTGTTCACGCGCGCGTAGCACTCTTCGGGCGACGCATCGAGGAAGACGTAGATGTCCGGCTCGGGGAGGTAAGTCTGGAAGTCTTGGAAGCCCCGGAGGTAGGTCTCCCAGTTGAGGTCGTCGATCGTTCCGAGCTTGTTGTTAATCTCGGCGAAGATCAGCACTGGATGGTCTTCCTTAGCCCAGTCATCCCACCAAAGCGGCGTTCGTACGTGGAACTAGCGTACCGCGAGTGGGCGTTAAGTAGCTCAACGGTGAGTTTTCCGAAGGCGGCCTTGATCCTCTTTGCCTCAGTCAAGAGCGCATCCGAACTCACCTTTTCATACGACCTTCTCACCCGATTGCCGGGTAGGGCGAGGCTGCTCTTGAGGTAGTCCAAAAGACGCGGAGCGCGCCCCGCTGTCGCGATCCGGGAGATCGCTACTACAGGGTCTCTCCCGCCCTTCGTCTCGTTACACGTTTTGCAGGCCGGAACAAGATTCTCAGGCCAATCAGTTCCGCCGCGACACAGCGGAACGAGGTGATCTTTGTTGACGGCATCCCTCGTCCCACAGAACGCGCACTCGTTGTCAAACTTAGCAAGAATGAGTTTCCAGTCGTCTAGCGTGTGTCGACCCGCAGCGCCCTTTAATCTAGCTCGACGCCGGTCCCGCGCCTCCTTGCCGAAATTGGGATTCTTAGCGACACGCCTTTCGTGGTATCGACGCTGATCATCTCTGATCTTTTGACGGTTTTGATCGCGCCAGGCAGCGCGACTCTCCTTCGTTCCCGATCGACGATAATAGGCGCGGGCGTAAACACGTCTGGAAGCTCGTTGCTCATCGGACAGCCGTTTAGCCACGTTACAGCCTCGCAAAGTCGCGCAGGAATCGCACGTCCTCGGACAAAACGCTGTCCACTCTAGCGAGCACGTTGCCCATGCTCGTCTCGAAGCTCATCCAGTCGAACACGGCAACGCGCGTGAAGCGGCTCATCGCCTCGATCAGTCCTTCGTGCTCGTTATGGAGCCGCCGCAGATAATCGAGAGGGATGCTGCTTTCTTCCGAGCGCGCGCAACTTGATGCGCTCGTGACACGTCTCGGGAGATGCGCGTAAGTAGATCATGAGGTCCGGGTAGCGAAGGAACCGCTTGAGTGCGCCGAACGTCTCGGCGTAGATGTCCCACTCCTCCTCGGTCATGTTGCCGTCCGCTCGGACGAGATGTCCGAAGCAGCAGTCGGCATAGATACTTCGGTCTTGGATCACATCGATGCCGTTCGCCACCAGCTCCGCGGCAAGCGTGTGCTGCCGGAAGCGCTCCTTGAGTGCGTACATCTGGAACGCAAAACCCCATCGCGCGGGATCGGCGTAGTAGCGACCAAGCAGGGTCCTGAATGCTGGCTTGTCGACCGGTTCAGGGAACGCCTCGCACTTACGTCCGGTCGCCGCCGATTTGGCGGCGGCCAGATGCTCGGCGAAAACACTTTTGCCAACCCCCACATTCCCCTCTACAACGATGAACCTGCCTGGTCCATCTGCGAGGTGCCGGAAGCGAATGATCTGAGAGTCCCACGGATCTTTCACGCGCCCACCAGCTCCTCGTATGAGTACCGCTTCATGCACTTCGAGCAGGTCACCTTTTTGCCGTCGGCCTTCATGCGTTCGACGGTTGCGCGCTCGATGAGCTTGATCTCGCCCTTCGCCTTGCAGCCGGGACAGAAGTACGATGCGCCGATCTTGGCATCGTTACCGATGGTCACGGCGGCGAGCCGTGCTTCGGCGATCTTGACGTAGTCCTCCCCAATGTCGCACGTCACGAAGTTGAATCCGCATCGCTTGGCTGCGACAGCGGTCGAACCTGTGTTGCCGCACCACGCAATCTTGCCATTTCGCTTCACAAGAAGCGTGTGATGGGGCGGTACGGTCGCGCAGTAGATCATGCCGTCGTAAGGCACCTCGCGACGCATCCTGTAAGTGTCGATCTTTGTCTCTCGCGCATATCGAGCGAGCGTGGAGTACTGATAGCGGTCGGACTTGATTATCCGACCCATGCAGATCCGTGCTGGGCGAATACGCGCAGAGACCGAAGCGGCTAACCCGAGCTTGATCATCATCTCGGCAACGTCGTCGGCAAGTCCAGGGCTACACGTCCAGTAAGAATCGCGACCGTTACGGCGACTCCCATCGCCAAGCATCAGACCATCGTAGAGCGCCCGCAAGTGCTTCGGCCCGAGCGAGAGGAGTTCGCGAGGGATGCGACGGTCTGGCTGGTAGCCGAGCGCCTTGCAGTAGGCGTGCAGCGACTTCTCCTGGCACACGAAGATGTGGAGGTCGTCGTAGGTGTGTTCGCGGAGCCGCCCGACCTCTATGCCGCGGATAGTTGCCCGAACCTCGTCAACCGCCTCGGCGCTCTTGCTCTGCTTGATGAAGATACCGTAGCCGCGCTTATGCTTACGCGCGACGCACCCCTCGGCGATGTAGAGCCCGAGGAACCGAAGCCACGCCTGCGCCGGAAGGTCGAGTGTTCCGACGCGCAGAGTATCCGGCTCCGCGCCGGTCCACGTCGATGTGTTCGGTATGTGATAGAAGCGCTCAGCGGCGTTCTCCGACCCGATCAACTCGTAGTTTGTGGGGTCAGCGTCGTGATGCCGCCGAAAGAGCATGTTGTGACCTGGCGTGACGAGAAGGTCGACCGAGCGACCGACGTAGTGATGCATCACGCCGACGTAGCGGGTCCGCACGAAGCCTTGGGCCTTCTGGTAGATGATCGAACCGTCGGGGGCGCGAGACGCGAACACGTCGTCGTCCCTCACATCCGGCCACGAAACGAACCCGCGCTCGGTGAGAACCGATGTGAGCGGGTCGTAGCACCCGCAGAACGGATCGACCACCGTGCCGCCCGGTTGCGTCACCAGCCGAACGAAGTACTCCATGAGGTCAAGCGGCTTCTGGGTCGGATGCGAGACCACCTCGGTCTTGTGCGCGTCGTGTTCCTCGAAGGCGTCGTCAGCCGTGTGCTGGAAGACGACCTTGCACGCCCGGCAGTAGCTCCATCGCTCCTTCGCCGTAGCCTTGGCCGTGTAGAAGAAGCGCGTCTTACCGTCGAGCGAGAGGTTTTCGGTAGGCCCGCATGTAGGCGTTGTGGTGGACTCGGTTCGCCCGTCGCCACTTACGGAGATAGCTCCGCGCGCATCCTTTGCAGTAGCCGTGGTAGGTTCCGGCAGACCTCTTGCTGAATCGGACGATGGACTTCCACCGGAGACAGCGTTGGCACCGCCGCTCTTCGCAGCCGTTGACGACGCGGTGGTCTTCGCGGAGTCGTCCGTGGAGGTTGTCGTGTTCCGTTTCCGTGATGAGCTTGAGGTTCCCGTACTCGTTGTTCGTCTGATCGAGGTCGGCGTGGTGGACTTCGTGCCCGTCTGGGATGGGACCGTTGTGTTGCTCCCAGACCCACCTGGATTCGAGTTGGGAATTGAGCTTCCGGCTTCCCGGCTCACGCCACTTTCTGTACCAGCGCCCGTCGCGTTTCGAGAAGTAGCGCCAGGCATCGGCGCGACCCCGCTTTCGCCTCGCGAGACTCCCGCACTCTCGGGAGTGGAACCGCCCGAAGCCTCGGGCGACGGCGCTTGGTTTGGCGTCGAACGATGTTCCGCAGTGTTCGCACTCTCTGCGCATATCGCCCCATCATGCGTAGAAGAATCGTCGTTGTCAACCGTCCTCGACGGTTCGGGGAAGGTCTTAAAATAACGGCTCGCCCCTCCTTCGTCGCCGTAGCCCGGATCGCCCTTCACGGCGTCGGGCGCGAAGGAGCCGTAGATCCCGTGAGCGCCGATCCCGGCCTTGTTCCCGATGCGGCCTCCCGCCGACTTGCTGATGCCGCTTTGTCCGTCGAGCAGCCCGATCGGACACCCCTCGACACACCTCCAGTCGTCGACCACTTCGGCTCCGTAGTCGACAATCGAGGTGTCGCGGCTTCCGACGGGGACCTGCGGCTTGATGACCGTCTTGTCGTCGCGCGAATCGTTGCCCTTGCGCGACTCGCCCTTGCCGACCGTCTTCGTGCCCACTTTCACGCAGCGCGGGTCGTGCGCGAGGACCACGTTCGCCGGCCAGCGTCCGACCGACGTGTCCGTCACGGCCTGGTGTGAGGGCTTGTCCCAGAACTTCCGCGTCTCGCGGTCGGTCGCCGGCCACACGCCCTTGTCCGCGCCGGACCCGACGCGACTGGCGTCGATGTTGAGCGCGCCGGTGCCGTGCGCGAGGACGTGCTCGACGTAGGTCCCCTCAAACGGCTTCCGGGCCACCACGATCGGCTCGAAGGCCGGTTTGAGGGCGGTACCCCACCCCTCCCACTTCTTCGCGTCCTCGGTGATCGCCTTGCCCTTGTCCGTCCGCTCGTAGTTCGGCGCCGCCATCGAGCGGTTGTCGGAGACGGCCTTGCCCGCGCGCCCCCGCCAGTGGCCGGCGTCCTTGTCGACCACCTTGGCGATGTCGACCGACTTCGGGAAACCCTGGCCGTAAAGCCACATGCACGTATCGAGCACCTCGAAGCCGGCAACTCGAATCGCGATCGAGCCGAGGTCGAAGGTGCGTGAGCCGAAGAAGACAAGGCACCAGCCGCCCGGCTTGAGAATTCTGAAAACTTCGCGCCAGATAGACGGGTTCGGAACGAAGGCGTCCCACTCGTTCCCCATGAAGCCGGCGCCCTCGGGCTTGAAGTCTTTCCCGCGAGCCCAGGCCATCAGGACCGACAGGATGGGCGGCGGTTCGCCGAGCCCGTAAGGAGCGTCGGTACAACACGAGTCGACGGAACCACTTGGAACCTGCTTGAGCCAAGCGATGTTGTCGGATACGCCCACGACGTTGAGATAGCCGCTCATCGTTTCCACCGTTCGAGCGTCGTGTTTTTGCGCGCACGCTCCAAGTCACCGTCGCACGTCGGACAGACGAATTGGACATCCAGCTCGTGCGCCTTGTCGTAGCCGCGATGGTGAGCCCGAAGCAGGCGACGGCCATCGGCGCCGGTCCCCGGATCACGACCGCAGCGCTGACAGGCGAGCGGGACCGCTATGAGACCAGTCTTGACAGCCCGCTTGACCGCCGAGCGCGCTCGGTCCTTGAGCTTGAACTCGGGTCGCGTCCGTTGTTCGCGCATGTACGCCGCCTGAGCGACGCGCGACGCCGGTTTACGACGGGCAGCGTTCCGCTTGGAGCGCGCAGCCGGCGTTCGTTTGGCGGCGCGGCACCGCTCGGCGTAATCCGTTCCATCGCGTCGGGCCTGGCGATGGGTCGCAGCATCTCGCGCCCGCACCATCGTTAGATGGCGTTTCCTGTAACGACGTTGACGCTCGGCGCTCGATGCCACGCACGAGACTCTACCCCGCGATGGCGGCGCTACTCAACGCGCTCGTCATCAAGCAGCCGATTCAGCTCGCCGCGAGCCCGATCAACGTCCCGTAGCGCTGACGCTATCGCGTTTTGCGCCGTCACGATGACCTCTTGGGACTTGCGGACCGATCGGATCAGATCGGCTGAAGCCTTGCGGATGGGGCCGAGTCGCTGGTGCTCGGATGCTCGCACCTCAGCCGCTCGACGCCGGATCTCGCTCACGATGCGCTGCTCGGCTCCGCCCCTCACCCGGTCGAGCACGCCTTCGATCTGCTCGCGCCTCTTGGTCTCTTGCCCGAGACGCTTCTCGGCAGCGGCGGCACGAGCCTGTGCGTAGGTGGCCGCATCCTTCCAGGCGTTCTCGACGAGCTGCTTGGCCTCCTCAGCGCGTGGCTCGTTCTTCCCGGCTACAGCCTCGCCGCCAAGCTGGACGGCGTCGACGAACCACGCGAGCCCCATGCGCGCGGCGCGGTCGACAGCGCTCGACCAGCCCTTGCGCACGCCGAACCACGGGACGTTCCACTTCCCGGCCCACTCCCGAGCCTGGTCGGCGTAGTTGTGCGAGACGTAGTCGAGGTGGATCACCACCGCCTCGGCGGCCTGCTTCGGTTCGAGCTTTCCGCGACCGCTCTCTTGCTCGCCGGTGATCAGCTCCACCTCGAAGGCGGCCTCGGCCCAGGCGGGTACGTTGTTGTCGCGCCCACCCACGACGAGAAGCCGGTGCTTCGGAGCGACGCTCGTCTCGGCCATGCGATCTACGTTCTACCCACGTTGGCGTGCGCGGAGCGCCTCGCGCTTCTCCTCCGCCTCCGACTGCTCGCGGTCGAGCTTGCTCAGTCGTGATTCGAGCGCGTTCTTCTCGTACTTGAGCTTCCACCAGCGCTCTGAGCCGCCGAGCTTCTCCATCATGGCGTTGACCTTCATGAGCCGAGCGTCCACGTCGTCACGGTCGGCGTTGAGGATGTCGATCGCCTTCACTTGGACACCGCTACCCTCGCCGGGACCGGCGTCTCGTAGACGGCTGGAGCGAGCTGGGCGAGGTGCGCGACCACGTCGGGCTTCGGCCAGATGACCGTCTCACGCTCGATCACCTCGACCCTCACGACCTCGAACTCCGAGTAGCCGTGGCCGGCTCGCGTCTTCGTGAAGTAACGCGCGGTCCGCACCGCCTCGCTCTCGGTGTCGAAGTGGGTCTGGTTCGGAATGCCCTCCCAGAACGACCACCACTTGGTGTTTCGGCCCCTACGAGCGAAGAGCGGGTGCTCGGGGTTCGAGAGGCGGAACGTCTGGATGAAGAACTTCGTCCTGACGAGCTTCATGGGTTGCACCTCGTGAGTGGATGGCCCCGACCGGAATCGAACCGGCTTCCCTTCGACCCCACCCGCTCCTGCCCCGAGCCAACGGGGCATCTTCGGGCGGTGGCTGCGGTCGACGTGCTACCCGTCACTCGCCGCCGTATCACGGGCGGTCCGCTTCGGGACCTTACACCTTCGGGACCTGGTCTTCTTGCGCTCCTGCGTCGGCGCTCGTCCCTTCAACACCCGGAGCGTGAGGAGTTGCAGCCCCCGCCCTGACGAACTCACGAATGCCCTTAGTCAGCTCGTCGATGTGCTCTCCGTATCGGGTCTTACGCTCGGCCCAGTCCAGCGAGACCTGGTAGGAGGCATCGCCCTTCTTGACGTAGTAGTCGACGACGCTCTGGTCGGTGCGCTGCCCGCGAGCGGCGATCTTGCCGTCGATGAACGCGTGGAGCCGCTCCGCCGACATCTCGATACGGATGGGCTGCGCGACCTTGATTTCCTTACGCGGGCGATTCGCCTGCGGCGCGGAGAGGTCGATGAGGTAGCCCGACCCCTGGCCGCGCCTGGGGTGGACGGCGGTGACGAGGTGGCCCGGCCACTTTCCCGGCTCCGGCTTTCCTCCGTCACCGACGACCACGACGCGCGCCCCTTCCGTTTTGAGCTTCTTCACCTCGTCCTCGGACGGATTGCGCCAGTCGTTCGCAACAAGCCACCTGGCAAACACCGGGTTGAAGATCGAGAGCCGCACGCTAACCAGCTCAGCGCGGAAGCCGAGGTTCTTGAGGACAGCGGCGAAGATGGTCGAGGCCGCTATGCAGCAGTCCTCGCGAAGCGTCGCGCGAAGCGTGGCGTAGGTCCGGTTGATTACATCTTGTGAGACGGCGTCCTCAAGCCTCATCGGGTCTCCATCCGCCTTATTGCCTGTTCGTGGGTCCAACCGGCGGTGAGTCTGCCCCGGATCGTTCGGTCGGGAACCCCCGACCTTCTCGACCACTCGGCAACCGTCAGAGTCTCTCCGTCGACGGTGAGCCGAACGTTGTCTCGGCGATTCTGCGCCTGTTGCTTGGCGGTCGCCCAGCGGCAGTTGCCAGGCTCGTAGTTTCCATCGTTGTTGGGGTAGCGATCGAGGGAGTGATGCGCGCTTGGCCGCGGTCCCATGTCGGCGAAGAACGCCTCGAAGCTCTCACGCCACCGCTCGCAGACCTTGATACCGCGACCACCGTAGTCGGCGTAAGACTCGCTATTCCCATTCGGGCACCGGTGGTTCATCTGACGCCATGCCGCAGCCTCCGGGCTTTTCCACATCCCGTGCCTCGTCATGCGCTCTCGCACAAGACATCCGCAGCTTTTCGTATTACCACTTTTCAAGTCGGACACGGCGACGACCAGCTCGTTACACGAGCAACGGACTCGAACCCGGCGCCTTCCGCGTTTTCCGGGCGGCGCCGGTCCGGTGATCGTCAGGCGTCCGTAGCTCGGGATTCCCTGTGCGACCGCATCTTCGAGCTTCATGTCGGCACCCCGATCTGCCCGAACTGGCTGCACCCGAAATCGTGCGCTGTCTCCAAGACCGCGAAGTTACCGGGCGTCGTGAAGCGGAGACCGTCGGGGCCGGTGGGCACAGCAACCGCCTTCGTGGGAAAGCCGACCGCTCGACCGCTGCTGGTGCTCATCGCCTTCTTGCAAGTACCAAAGTCGGGAGCGGTCCCGTCCCAGTGCTTGCAGCTCGCGCAGGTCTGCGTCATGCCGCCCTCCACTCCGCGAGCGCTCTCTCGATCTCGGCCTCGTCGTAGTCGTAGACCTCGCGCATCACCCTCGCCTCGTCCAGCTCGGTCCACGGCTGACCGGCGTTGAGGGCGAGCTTCCCCTCGTTCGTCATCCCGTACTCGCAGTCGCGGGGTCGCCCGAGCTGGAAGACGTAGCCGCGACCGTTGCAGCGCTTGCACACCTCGCGTCGGTGTGGGTTGGAGCCTGGCACGCGAAGCTCGCCGTCCGTCTCGCACCGCGGACACTCGTGGATCTTGCGCTTGTCCGTGGGCGGCTTCTTTTCGGGACGCTCCCTGGCCCACCGCGCGTCCCGGTCGTATGAGTCGCTGTCGACCTCGGCAAGCGACTTGAGGATCTCCTTCTCGGTGTCGCCCTCGTAGCCGGCCTTGTTGAGCACTGCGATCGCGAGCGGGATCAGTTCGTGGTCGGGCTTGTTCCAGACGAAGTCGTAGATGTCGCCGACGTAGTCTTCCAGCGCGCGGTCCACCTCGGGCGCGTAGTTCACCTCGGCTGGCGGCTTGAGCGCGGCGATCCCCTCGACCACATCCTTGGCGAGCCTATCGACGACGCGGTTCAGCCGGCGCACCTCGTTGTTGAGCGCCCTCGCCTCACCCTCGCCGAGCGGCGAGCCTTCTGCCGGCTTCCCCCAGTCGACCCGGGCGCGGCGCATGAGCGGCTCCAGCTTGATCGCGAGCTGCATGAACGCGGCCCGGACCTGCTCGCGCGTCTCGAAGGGCGCCTCGCCCTCCGGGAGCTTCACGTTGTAATAGTCGTAGCGGGTCACTGCGCAGCCTTCTTCCGCCGAGCGTCTTCCGCCGAGTTTTTGAGCACCTGGCACGCCTTGATCCCCTTACCTTTGATCGTCGCCCAGCCGACCTTCTCGGGGTTGATCTTCTTATCCTGCCCGAGCGGAGCGCGAGTGAGCGTCGCGTCGATCAGGACGTACGGCCCGTTGCGCCCGGTCGAGACCTTCTTGACCACGCCGATCAGCGTGTCCTCGGTGGCACCGAGAAGAGGCCGGAAGTCCTCGCCCGGGACGCGGGCCGGCGTCGCTGTGACCTTGGTGTAGGTCACGGCGATCTCGACCACCGCGCCCGCCTGAGCGTCGGCGAGCGCTTCGTTGAGCGTCTTGGCGTCCTCTTGAGAGAGGAGCGGCAGGTTGAGCGCGATCGGCGTGGTCACGGCTTCACTCCTTGATCGTGTCCGTTCCCGTCGAACGGTTCGACTCGTCAACACCCGAGTTGGCCGGAGTTGCATCGGGAAGCGCGGGAGTCGAAGTGCTGTCCATGAGAAGACTTACGGCGTAGATCCGCGTGGCGAGAAGACTGAGCTTCTCCGCGTCTTCGACTCCGGTAGCCCACGCCTCGGGCACACCCTTGGGGGCGGTCATGCCCCAGCGCGCCCCGGCAAAACTCCCAGCAATACATGCGATGCTGTCGCTGTCGCCATCGGTGTTGGCGCCGTAGCGCACCGTCTCGACGTAGCCCTCGTCGCGGGCGTGGGCGAGCAGGAAGCAGTAGAGCGCGCACGCGACCGCCTCGTCGGCGACCCACGCCACGCCAAGCGCACCCGGGTGGGTTCCCACCCGCACCTGGATCTCCTCCGGCGCCTTGACACCCCGGAGGGTCAGGCGCACCGCGTGTTCGATGCGACCGAGCAGCATCTCGAAGTCGTCGTCGATCCCGCCGTTCATCTTCAGCTCGAAGACCAGGGTTCCGACGAGGAACTCCGGGTTGAAGCCGAGCGCGAGGAGCCGGACGGCGAGCGCTGCTGCGTGCGCCGCCTGCGCCGCGACGGGGTGCCCGTGCGTCGAGAGAGCACTCGCCCGAGCCACACGACCGAGCGCGACGAAGTCGGAGTAGAGCAGCCCGATCGGAGCCACGCGCATCGCCGCCCCGCACCCCTTCGAGCCCTCGATCCCGGCCCTGTCCCACGGCACGCCGGCCCGAAGCTGCCGGCACGCGGCCATACAGGTGTTGCCCGGTGCCCGGTTGTTCTCGGGAGAGTTCCCGCACCACACTGGGATGCCGTTCCTTCGGACGTAGAGGATGCCGTTTGTCGTGGTGCAGCAGTAGACGCGCCCCGTGTAGGGAACGCGCTCAGGTCGCCACGCCTTGCGCGGGGAAGCCTGGCTCCAGAGACACGGTCGGAGATGCGATTCTCGGTAAACCCCGACTCGGTAGGCCGTTTGCCACGCCGGTTTACCCACCCGTGCGGCGTAGCCGGTGACTCGACCGGCCAGGCCGACCTTTAGAAGCAACTCTTGAACGTCGTCGGCCAGCCGCACCGATGTCGTGGAGTAGCGCTCCCAACGCCCGTTCACATCGCGAGAGCCGTCGCCGTCCCACAGCGCGTCGAGAAAGATGCTGATCTGCCTCGCGGAGCAGTTCTTGACGTAGTCGGGAACGAACTTCGACCGCGCCTTCCCGAACTGCAAGAGGTAACGATGCAGCTGCTTGTTGCATATCTGGATGCGGCGGATGGAACCAGTCTTGGTAGCGAGCGCACGGGTTCTGGCCGTGAAGATCCGCTCCGCGCACGCCGTCATCGCCTCGCACCTCTCACCGGCCAACTGCGAGATGCCAACCTTGTAGTCGAACCCGTCGCCACGCGGCTTATAGCCCGAGACGTGACCTTCGGACAGCCAATAGCCCAAGAACTCCAACCAGTCGTCCATCGGAAGGAGGCGTGGCGGCTCCGGCTTCAACTTGCTTTCCCACGCGACGCTCGGCAGCTCGAACCACTCGACATCGTCGTGTCGCCAAGCCGCGTCGCGCTTGGCCCGTACCCAAGTGCCAGGAGCGTCGCCCGCCTCGACGAAGTGGAACCGAGACCTGTCCGAAGGACGGGTCACGTACATGCGATGATTCGGCGTAACGAGTAGATCCAGCGATGCGTGCTTGAACTGGATCATCTCGGGCGGTCCGACCTTGTCCTGAATCAACTTGGGGTGCTCGTAGTCCAGGGCGTGCGTCTCGGGGTTGAGAGTCGCCACGCGCATCTCTTTGGTCAGATTCTTGAAGAGCAACCATCCGCGATCGGTCAGCACCTCGGTCTGATCGTCGTAGCAGCCCGACCACTCCGCGAAGCGCTTCGCGACGTGTGGCATGACGAAAGCCGACTGGTTCATGGTGGCTCGCGTCCCAATCGGGGTCGCGTTCGTTTTGGCCGCTTCCTGTGCCGCGTCGAGGAGCCCGAGAGCGAGCGCGACAGCCATCTGAGTGTCGTCGGTGAATCTGCCGTTTGTTTGCGAGAGATCGGTGATCCCCTTGGCGCCATAGCGCTCTCGGATCTCCGGCACCCGCATGAACTCGGTCGGGGCACCCAACGCGTCGCCGCACGCGAGCCCCGCGACCACTCCGAAGCACTTCTCGATCACTGTGAGACCTCCGCTCTCCTCACACATGAACGCCGAGGAGTTGCATCCCTTACTTCCACTCCACCGTTCTACCTCTCTGTCAGGTTCCTTCGACTCACCCGTTCTACTCTTAGGGGGCCGGGGTAGAACGCTTTGAGAGATTCAACTCGCGACCTGCAACTCCTCCGTGGTCGGGTGTTGACGAGTCGAAGGGAAGCGAACATGGCGAAGCACGAACAGCACATTCTCCAGCACAACGATACGACGCTCGCGTTCCTGCTCGCTGGCCGGTGCTACGTCACCCTGGAGCAGATCGCCGACGGCGTGCGCCACACCTACTTCGTCGAGCAGAAGGTCGAGCGCGGGCTCGTGGACGATCCGAAGCACCCGGGGCGGAAGGTCGAAACGATCGTCAAGCGGTTCGACTTCTGGTTCGTCTCGCTCGTGAAGGGCGCGATCGGCGACACGAAGCCGATCTACCTCGGCGTGATCGACCCGCAGTCGTTTCGCACGACCAAGGGCACGGCGAAGAACCAGCTCGCGACCGCCGAGAACGTCAACCTGTTCGGCGACATACTGCGCGACCTTCGCGCCAAGAAGTCCAACGCCCACAAGGTCCGCATCTGGCATGTCGGTCTTTGTGGGCGTTGCAGCCGCGATCTCAAAGTCCCGGAGTCGATCGCTACCGGCCTGGGGCCGACCTGTGCCGCAGAGATGGGTATCAAGATGGTGAGCGTCGAGCCCACGGTGGTCGAGAAGATCGCCGCACTCGACGAAGAAGGGAACTAAGGAGAGACCATGTCCGAGATGATCCGTACGACGCGCAACACGTTCGACACGCTCAAGGCCAAGCTCGGCGCTCGGCTCGATCTGGTCGCCAAGGTCGAGGCCGGAGCCAAGATCCGGGCGCAGGAGGTCGCCTTCGTGGTCGAGCCCAACACGCCCGAGTCCCAGGCGATCGCCGCAATTCTCGACTCGCACGGCGAGGGTGGGCGCATGGGACAGGCGCTCGACCGGATTCGCGCCATCTGCCTCGGGCAGAGCGCGCCGGCCAAGACCGAGGTGACGGAAACGACGACCGAGTCGGGAAGGGTCGTCGAGGTGCCGACCGAGGTCGTCAAGGAGTTCGCGAGGGACCCGAGCGGCCCGATCCGCGAGGCAGCTGGAACGCCCGCCGTCGCCACCGATGCCCAGACGGACGCGAAAGAGGAGGCGTCGGCATTCGCCGCGACCAACTTCGTCTCGTGGCGGGAGCAGTTCGGAAAGCTCTACGCCGAGGGCACCCTGGCGCCCGAAGGCAAAAAGAAGGCATGAGACTCGTCAATGACTCGCGGTGGGACGGCGACGACGTGCGCGCGCTTGTGTTCGCGTGTGCGCGCGCGGAAGGTGCCTCCCTTCGCAAGAGGGTTGTGAAGGTGAAGACCTTCCGCGGGCGAACCAAGGCCGCGATAGGCGGGGCAAGCGATCGCGGCTTCACGCTCAAGGTCGGCGTCTCCGAGAAGTTCGGTGACGACGCCGTCTCCGCGCTCGCCAAGGCCGGTGACTACCCGCGCGGAACGCTTACGGGGGCGCAGCTCGCCCACGTCTGCGCAGCGATCGAATGGGGCGTCAAGTTCTCCTGCCTGGGGATCAACGACCGGCATCTCAACTGGGACGCCTTGCGCCCGTGGGCCGCGGGGCTTGTCCTCCGGCCCAAGGTCGAGCCGAAGAAGGAGCGCCTCGTCGGCACCGATCTCCAGAAGGCGCGCATCGCCAAGGCCGAGGAGAAGCTCGTCTTTTGGTGTCGGAAGCTCAAGCTCGCCCAGACCAAGATCAAGAAGTACACGCGCGAGATCGGACGCCGCACGAAGGCACTCCAGTCCGTTTGCCCCACCGGCAGCTTCCACGGCAAGTAGCGGTACAGGAAGCGAGCCAACCTATCCGTAGGTTGGCTCGGTCCAAGCGCGATTCGAGTTGGGGATGGGGTAGCTGGCTCAGTAGGCTCCGCTGACCTGCTTCGAGTTCTGCGCGGGCGCGTTGACGGAGTTGAAGCTCCACCGCGTCGCGCTCATCTTGCCGGGACGGAGGAGACCGAGGACGTTCACGTTGCCAGCCGCCGCACGGACGCGCAGCTCGGCCTTGTGTTCGCCCTTGGCGATCCGCTTCCTGAGCGTGAGGCTCACGCCGATCGCGCCGAGGCCCGTCGTGAGGCCGGGCGTGTAGCGCTTGATGCCGTCGACGAGGTCGCCCTGGTCGACGCCGTCGAGGAAGAAGGTCACGTCGATCGCCGTGTCCGCGACCGTCGGACTGATCGTGCCCTCGAAGTGCAGCTCCGTGAGCATCTCCTGCTCCTCGACGGAGAAGCCGACTCGCGACCCGGCGATCGCGCCGAGGGCGAACGTCGTGGGGGCCACGACGACCACATCGGTCTTGATACTTGCTTCGGTGTACATCTGATGTGTCTCCTGTTCCTTGGGTTGCGGTGTCCGCGTCCCGTGTGGTGTCTGCCGGGGCTGCTACGAGCGGCCCAGCAAGGCCGACTACTACGGCTTGGCGTCGTCGCCCTGGTTGAGCCCGAGCTTGTAGACGGCGTTGATGTTCGCCGGGCCGATCGGGGCGCCCGTGCTCTGGAAGAACTCCATGTGGACGAATTCGCCCGCGCGGAGCGAGATGCCCGGGAACGACCTGACCGTGGCGCCGGCCCGGAGGTTGCCGAGGAGGTCGCGGACCGCGTCGGCGTTCGTGGCGAGGGTGTTCGCCGTGCCCGTGTCGACGAGGTCACGGACGACCGTCGTGTCCGTCGGGGCACCCGACGGGAAGAACGCGCTCGACGGGTCCTGCAAGCCCTTCTGGGCCGTCGGCAGGAGCTTCTTGATCGAGAGCTTGCGGAGGAAGACCGTCGCCGCGACGAACACGGCGGGGAGGTCGATGACGCAGTGGCCCGCCTCCTCTTCGCGGAGGAAGGTCGGCGAAGTGACGTGGTCCGAGTTCTCGGCGTAGGCGGGCTGCGCGGGCGTGGTCTGCGGGCGCGGGATGTCCACGCTCGTCACGACCGCGTCGGCGAGGGTCACAGCCGCCGCGACGTTGATTCCCTGAGTGCGAAGAACGCTGCTCATCTGGTTATCTCCTTCGAGGGGGCCTCGACTCGGGTCATTCTAGGTCTACCGCCTGTGGGGGTCAAGCCAGCATTCCTCAGATTAGCCCGCCCGTAACCTGTTCCGTACCCCATCATCTTCCTGGCCCATCGGGCACTCGCCCATCGGGCAGTTACTCCTATTCGAGCAGGTCGGCCCCGATTCGCGCAAGGGCCTGGATGCTCCTAGTAGATCACCTCGAACTCGTCAGTCGGTCCGAGCGTGGGGGGCCCGGCCCAGGTGAGCGTCGAACCGGATACGGTGAAGTAACCACCCGCTGCTACTCCCTCACCGTACTCGACCCCGTTCAGGATGCCGATGACGCGGGCTGGGACAAGAGGCATGGTCGAGAGGAGGAAGACCGTCTGCGCCGGGGTTGGCGGATTCCCGTTGGCCGGCGTGAAGTAGTCCCGATTCGGCTCGGCGCCGGTAGATTCGATAAGTGCATCGAGATTGAACACCACGGCTACTCCTGTCGCACGAAGGGGTAACTCACAGCGACCGACTCACCGGCGTCGATGAATGACTCGACGACGACGTGGAATCGCTTCATGGTGGTGGGCTGCGCCGAGAGCATTCCACCCGTGACCAGAAGCTCGGTAAGCGTGAGCGGCGCCGGCTGGAGACCGCTGTCGTAGACGAGCCCAGTGCCCTCGGCGTAGACCTTCAAGTGGTACTGCGGTGACGCACCGGTACCGATGATGTTGACCCTGACCTGGGTGATCTGCGTCTGAAACGACCCAAGACGCCCGGCAAACGCCGCATCGACCCGTCCGGCGGCTGAAGTCGAGGACATCGTGAACAACTCGTCGAAGGTCGAACCGAAGAGCGGGTAGGCGTCGGTATTCGTAATCGTTCCGACGATGTTTCCGAACACCGGCTTGTCGAGGTAGCGCTCGGTGATGTTGTTCTGGGTGAAACCCGACGCCGGTGCAACCGAGAACAGGAACTCGAAGGCGAGCAGGCGGAAGGCGCCGGTGTGGTTGCCGCCCACGGCGGTCCGGCGAGCGAGGACGGCGGTGATCCAGTCGCCCTTCGTAAGCAGCGTGGCTGGGATCTGCCCCACGACGACCCGGTGAATGTCGGTGTCGCCCGGCGGCGAGAAGGTGAAGTCGGTTGAGGGGATCGACGCCAGCGTTCCACCGCCCACGTCGGCGATCTCGCCGTACTTGTTCAGCTTGACGTTCGCCCCGCCCACCGCCGTTGACATCGCGTAAACGAGCGAGATGAAGCAGTCGGAGAAGCCGTCCCAGTTGTCGGGCACGATCCCGGTGAACCGCGCACCGGAGTCGGGGGTGGTCGGAAAGCTGGCGAAATCGGTCTGCGATCCGAGGACTCCCGACGCCGTCGCGTTCTCACCGGCGGCGTTCTGCAACGTCTCCGGGACCTGTGTCACGAGCCGAGAGTTGACGATCGCCGTGTACCGCCACTCGTAGGCGATGACCTGCCAATCGCCGGTGTGGAGGTCGAGTCCGTCGGCTCCGAGGCGCTGGATGCTCACCGTGATCACATCGCCCGCCTCGAACGTTCCGCTGGTGAGCGTGAGGGCGATGATGCGCGTGATGTTCGTGGTGGTCGGGGTCGTGATCGTCTGCGCCGTTGTTGGGTAGGTCGCGCTGTCGATCAGACCGGTGACCTTGGCGAGTTCAGCTGCCGTTGTGATGCGGACCTTGTTGTTCGGTCCGCCGACAGCCGTACTCATCTTGTAGACGATCAGGATATCGAGGTTGCCGGTGAAGTAGTCGTCCGGGACCGTGAACTCGAACCGTTCGCCGGTTGTCGAACCATCGGGGTAGGCGTCGGCGCTGGTCTGTGTGCCGAGCACGGTGGAGGGCGGCATCGACGGACCGCCGACGATCGCGCGAGCGAACGATGCGCGATTCGAGACGAGCCCGGTTGTGCCGCCGCCGGTACCACCGACGACCTTGAGGTTTCCGCTGCCGTCGAAGTCGATCGACGTGCCATCGACTTTGGCGGCGAGCTTGTTGGCGAGGATCTGCATACCCCGCGTGCCGTCGACTACGGCAGCGAGACCGGCTCCGCTCGTTGCAAGAGCGCCGGCTGGGTCGGGTTTGACCGAGGCACCAGCCGCCGCCGTCTGGAGACCGCCGGTAGGATCGGGCTTGACGGCGTGCCCGGTCGGCGAGCTTTGGAGGCCGCCGTTCGGGTCGTTGAAGACCTCCATGATGCCGGCGACGATCTTGAGACCCTTGTTCTCGTCAGCAGTGACCTTGCCTTGCGTACCGCCGCCGGGAGCGCTCGTGGCAGTCGGCGTCGAGGCGGCGGATTGGAGCTGGCCCGAGCCGTTGAACGTGACGGTCGAGCCGTCGATCTTGACCTCGGCAATACCCGCCGTGACGTGGAGACCCTTGAGATCGTCGAAGGTCGCCTTGCCCTTTACGCCGCCGCCGTTGGCGCTCGTCGCATCAGGGATCGTCGCTGCCGCGACAGCCGCATCGACGTAGGTCTTGTTGGTGACATCGACTCCGGCGAACGGAGCGGTCGACCGCTTGAGGTCCGATTGCGAGTCGAGAATCGCCTTAGTGGGAGACGGCATCCCGGGCCTCCGTGAACGAGTCTACCCCGTCGCGCCCATCGGGCCTATAGCCCTCACCCGGATGCGAGGAGCACGCGGCTACCAGGCTGAGAGCCGGAACGCCGCCCCGGCTGTGCCACGGAGCCAGATGGTCTTCTCTCGTCGGAAATTCTGTTGGAGCGGCGGATCGCCGGTCTTCACCCGCCCGTGGTCGTTCGTTCCGTCGAACGAGAAGAAGATGTCCGACGCGGCGTCGTTGATGAGCTGGATGCTGTGAGAGGTGAAGTTCGTCCCGTCGGCGTCGACGAGCGAGTTCTTGTTGTCCGCGTAGGTGCCAGCGCCCAGGATCGCCGCGCCGAGGTAGAAGCTGTAACTGCGGACCGAGGTCTGCTTCGTGCCGCCGGGTCCGGGTCCGGTCGTTCCGACAACGTCGTTGAGTCCCATCAGCCGATCGCCCTATCTACCGCGCCGCGGTACTTGTAGCGCTTCCCAGCCGTCTCGAACGACGACCGTCCGATGAACTGGATCTGCGAAGTGCTCTCGCTGTCGGCGTTGCTCCGCTGCACGCACTCCGAGAACGAACAGGCTACCTCGACCACCCGCGGCGAGCCGTTGGCGAACCACGACTGGTAGACGATCGGAGCTTGGCGGAGAATCACGAGAATCTCCTCGTGATCGCCACCGAGCTTCGTGTTCTCCAGGGCGAGGTAGAGCTTCTTTGGCGGCTTGGCCGCGGCGTTGAGCGACCCGTCCTGGTAATCGCCGCGAAGGAAGGACTTCAACCGAGCTACAGCAGCGGCCACGTCGACCGTGTAACGACCAGATGGGAGAAGGCGAACCTGGTCGAGCGTCGCGTCGCTGGCCGGCGAGATGTCGATCTCAGCCGTGAAGTGGGCCGTGAAGCTGATGTCGCGTCCGGTGCCGCCCGTCCACTGGTAGAGCGGGTGCGATCCGCCCGGGATCTTCTTTTCCGCGTAGTCCGGCGCTTCCGTGTCGGTAAGCGACTCGGGCCAGTACTGGAAGACGAACAGCTCATCCTGGTTCGGCTTGGTGTGCGGGGCCGGAGTAAGCTCGGGCCACATCACCACCGATGCCGGTACCGAGGTCGAAATAAGACCGGCGTCGACGGCTCGGTTGATGTTGGGCACGGATCAACTCCGAACCCATTATGCTTTGCGCGAGAGAAGCGCACCAGGCGCCTAGAACGAGAAAAGGCCGCACAGGTCTCCCTGGCGGCCCTCCCGAGTCGAAGCACATCGAGCCTTGTCGGTTCGGGTCCCGAAGGGACACAGCCGACGGGTCGCGCGCGAGCTGGTCCGGTTTCCCTTCCCCTCTCGTCGTCGAAGCTCCCCGCACCCAGTCGCAACCGCATCGGTTGCGTCAGCCGCCGTCCCGGGTCCGCGAGACCCGTAGTCGACGACCTTCGATCACTTCCTGAACGCGCCTTTCGACGCGTCCCGCATTTGATCGACGTGAGTAGCGTTCAGTCCGACAGCGCCAACCCGATGCTCATCGAGTGGGCACGTTCTACCGCGATGAGAGCCTGGGCGTCAAGCACTGTGTGAGGATTTCCGTAAGTGCTTGATGGGCAGTCTAGGACGCAGCTACGACGACGTTCCGAAGGCGCTGTTGAGCGCGAAGGTGACACCGGCTCCGGCGATCGGGCCGATGACGGCCCCCACTCCGGGCACGAACGCCTCGACGGCCATCTTGAGGACCACGCCCGCCGCGACGGCGATCGTCGAGAGGATCTGGTTGATCGTCGCCTTGAGCGCGGCGACGGCCTCGGCCTTGGCCGTGATCCAGACGGCGAGTCCGAGCGTCTCGATCGAGGCGATGGTCGTCTCGAAGATGTCCTGTTGTTCGCGAGCGTCCGCTTCGGACGCTGCCATGAGCACCGCGATCTTGGCCTGCCCCGAGGTGACGAACAGCTCCTCAAGTCGGCTCCGGTGCGCGGACTGGACCCAGTTGCCGAAGGAGGCGATGAACGTGTCCTTCGCCGTCGAGACGAGATTGAGGAGCTGCGGCTTTGCCGCTTCGAGCGCGCTCCGCATGAGAACGCGCGCCTTCTCCTGGTCGACGGCGCTCACTTGCCGCCACCGGTGCCGACGTTCGAGCCGGCGAGCGTGTCGGAGCAGAGCGTCGCCGTGTCGGACATGAGTCCGATCTTCGCGTCCCACCACTTCGCCGTGTGCTGTGGACTCGGCGAAGCGAGGTCACCGGTTTTCATCGCCTGGAGCGACGGGATGATGTTGCCGACGAGGTTCGACTGGACCTTGACGACACAGGCGCGGTAGGACTCGGCGCTCACGTTGTTCGTCGGATCGACGTTCTTGTCGTCGATGCAGCACGCGTGGCACGCGATGACGATGATGAGCGCCAGGCCGATGATGCCCTTCCTCACGGGACGCCTCCGATCGGCGAGGACTCTACACTAATTCACGAACCAGGACGCCACCGAGTACTTCACGCCCTTCACGATGTCCGTCGATGCGTGGGGATGGGTGAAGACGGAGGGAAAGAGGACAACCGTTCCCGCCTCGGGGCGGATGGCCTTGTTCTGGCGAGGGAAGCACAGCTCGCCGCCGTCGAAGCCGTCGTTCATGAAGGCAACGCAGGAGAGAACGCGCATCCCGTCGGCGCTGCCCTTGGAGCTGAGGGTGTCGACGTGCTCGTGGAAGTGCTGCCCTGGTCCGTAGCGGAGCAGCTCGTGCCCCGTGTCGCGCCTGACCCACAAGTGTCTGTTGAGCGCGTGGTAGGCGTAGGCGCACGAATGGAGCGCTTGGCAGAGCAGCCACTCGAACGGCGCCAGCTCCTTGTGGGCGTTGCCATCGATGGTGATGAGGTCGTTGTTCCGCTCGGTGCCGTAGGTCGCCTTGTCGTCGCTGACGACAGTCGCTCTTCTCCACTTGTTCAAGCGCTCGGCGGTCTCGATCAGCTTGGCCCCGAAGTCGATCACACCGCGAACCACGAGGATGTCCTGGTCGAACGTGTAGTCGCACGAGCGCCGCTGCTCGGTGGTGATGGCTGCGTGGGTGTCGAGCGCGTGCGTCTCGGTCGAAGCCTCGCTCACGCCCCCCATCCGCGCACGTAGACGTAGATGGGCGCGAAATCGTCGCCGTTGACCATGATCCCGCCGGTCATCCCCTGTGTCGGAGCGACCACCTCGAACGTCGGCGTCATGCCATCGGCGAAGGCCAGCTCGACCGGCTTATCCGAGTCGATGATCGCCACTGGTCCGCCCTGCTGGACCACGACCTTCGAGCCATCCACGGCGCCAGCCGAGGCGACGGAGAACTTGATCTTCGTGCCCGGGGGTCGCTTGACGGTCGAACCGGATGCGGCGGGAGATCCATCGATGACGAGGCTCCCTGTCTTCTTGTCGACGAGCTTTCCCTCGGCGACACGCGCGTTGCCGGCCTTCGTTGGCGCGCACGCGCATCGCGTCTCTGTGGGGGCGCACGGGCAGTTGTAGGCGATGAAGGCGATCGCTCCGTTCGCCCCGCCGAGCTGCGCGCCGCGCAGGCTTTGGACCGTCTCATCTTCGGAGCCAGGGTCCTCCAGTTGTCGGTCGTCGGGCCAGCCGCCGAGCTGCGTCTGGTGGTGGTGATGCGTGTGGACACCCACGATCTTTCCGTTCGTGTCGTGGCTCAAGTAGTGTTTCATCAGAAAGACGCTCCCAAGAAGAACCGAGCCTTGGCATGGGCGCCGAGACCGGAGAGGTCGAACGATACGTTGCCAACGGCGACACCCGACTTGAAGATCGACGTGATTCTCCAGCTCGTGTTGCCAAAGCCGATGTTTGCTGGGTCGGCGTCGTACATCGCGAAGCCAGCCACGAGATGCACAATACCCGAGAGCGATGGCCCCGTGGGGGGCGCACCGAAGTCCACGCTGAAAGTGCCGGTACCGCCGGGGCCGTAGGTCGTCGGCGAGAGCTGAAACGCGTTGAGAACCCTGGCTCCGGGGCCGTAGCCGCCCTGCGCGCCTTGAGGACCCGGGTTCGCGCCCGGACCCGGAGGTCCGGGGTTGCCGGGGACCGAGATGTTCGCCTGTCCACCGCCAGCGTTCGTGACCACCGCGTTGACAGACGCGAAGTTGAGGGTGTGGAAGTTGTTTGCGCCGAGCGGGATCTGGTTCGACTGGACCTGGAACAGCGCTCCAGCGAGCGAACCGGCGATCGCGAGCAGCGCTCGACCCTTAACGGTGGTCGACGCGATCGGCTCGACTTCGCGTTCGCCATCTCGCTTCATGAAAGCAGTAGCGTCGAAGACCGCCTTGTCGAGCTTGAACCACGCTGGAAAGAAGAACCGGAGGTTCGTCGTGTTGGCGAGCGTCGCCGGCAGCTCGGCGCCGCTGCCCCTCGTGAGGAAGCTGAGCGTGAAGCGCCGGAACGATGAGACGAAGCCGCTCGCGTCGGCGCCTTGATAGGCCGGCGTGATGGTCGCGTTGGTGTTGTCCGCGACTGCCGCAACCGAGTAGTACTTGCCGTCGGCCCCGAGTATGAGGTCGCCGACCTGGAGACCGGTGAAGGTCGTGCCCGTGCCGACGATGGCAGTCTGGGCGTTCTGGAAAGCGATCGTTCCAGCGATCGCACCCGCCAGAAACGAGAGCCGACCGTAGATCGGGTTGTTCCCCGAATCGACGATGCGCTGTCCCGTAGTGTCGTCAACGATGAAGCAGACGTTTTCATCGTTCGGGTCGACCGGGGCGGTGATCGCTCCTTCGACCGTCTCGGTTCCACCGGCGGGGATCGTAAGCGCCGGTGGTTGCTGCCTGGTGATGGCACCGAACGAGGCCGAGACGTTCGCGGAACCGGCGAACCCGGGGACGATCTGAGCGTTTCCGGCGACAGTCACGTTACGAAGCGCGAGGATGCCCGCGAGATAACTCCCCGCGAAGTCGAGTGCGAGGCGGGCCGAGAGGTTGGCCGCGGGCAGGCCGGTAGCGAGCGCGATGCGCGCGTTGATGACCTCGTTCGTAACCGTCTGGGCGAACGCGATGTCGTCGGTAGCGCCGCCGTACATATAGCCGAACGCCTGTCCAGCGAACGCGAGCGGCGGCTGTCTCTGCCCAGGAATCGTCGTCGAGACGACGAGGTTCACACCGGGCTTGTCGACGACGCAGATGCCGATCTCCTGCGGACCGATCGGGCCAGTCAGCCGCGTGAGGATCTGGGCTTGCGTGATGGCGCCCGGCGCGTAGTCGGCGCGGGCGAGCACGAAGACCGGAAACTGAGCGTGCCCGGTGAAGTCGAGCGTGACGCTCTGACCGGTGAAGACATCGACTTGGACCGCCGTCGAGGCTGCTCCGACCTTGAGCGTCGAAAACCTAAGCCGCGGGTCTGGGGCGAGGGCGAGAACGAGCGAGCCCGGCGTGACCTGTGGGATGTAGCCCACGTAGACGCCGCGCGGCAGACCAAGGAAGCGCTGGTTGATCGACTGCGACACGGTCGGTTCGAGGAATCGGACCTTGACGTTGTCGCGCGTGAAGGGAGAAGCCGGAAAACTGGGCATTCAGTCCGTCCCTGCCGCGTCAAGGTAAAGGAGCACCGACGCTGCCACCGCCGCCGGACCGCCCGTGCCGGTGATCGTACCGACCGTTGCTGAGTCGAGTCGGATGTCCGTAATCGTACAGAAGTCGTGCCCGGCGAAGAAGAGTCCGCCCGGAGGTGGAACCTTGATGCGCGCCTGTCCGCCACTCAGGAAGCGAACCTGGTAGCCGAAGGTGACGGTGTGTGACACGTTGGTCGGCGGCGATGTCGCGAGGCTGTCGGCGCTCGCCTTGGGCGCGAACGTCGTGATATGCGTGAGACTCGGACCTGGGATGCCTGGAGCGCCAGGCGGTCCGAAGCCCGACCCCGGGCCGGTCGGCCCGATCCCACCGATGTTGGTTACGTCGATGACGCCGGGGCTCAGCTCGGACAGCGACCCGGGTGACCCGGTGAAGTTGAGCGTGTGGTACGGACCACCAGCGACCGGGACACCCCCGAGTTGGAGATTGATCGACCCGATGTACGGCGAGCCTGCGTTGGCGAGGGCGACCTTGCCGGGGATCGCCGTCGTCGCGTCCGGTACCGGCGGGCGGTCTCCTGGTGCGTGCATCGCGACTGACCCGTCGAAATTGGGCTGGGCGTGTGTGACGAAGGCCGGGAAGAAGAACTGAACCCCGACCGAGGTGAGCAGCGCGTGATCTACCTCTGAGCCGCCGTCGAACTTACGGAACCGAAGCCGGAAGCGCCGTCGAATCAGTCCGCCCGAGCTGGCTGTGCCGCCCTGGTAGGCGACCTTGAGCGTCGCCGTCGTGTCGCTGGCGGCGGAGGCGATCTCGTAGAACTTCCCATCCGGGCCGAGTACCGTGTCTCCGACTTTCAGCTGCGAGGCGAAGTGGGAGCCAGCGCCGCTGAGGGACGTGAGGGCGTTTGTGAAGGTGAGCGTCCCGTCGAGAAGGAAGTCGGCATCTTGCTTGAGCCGTCCGAAGACCACCTCGCGACTCGTGTCGTCGGCGAGAACTCGGTCGCCGGTGAGTGTGTTGACGACGAAGCAGACGTTTCTCGACGAGTCGGGCGGATCGGTGATTGCGCCGATGACCGTCTCCGAACCGCCGCCGTTCAGTGTGAGCACGGGCGCGTTGGTGCGACCGGTCTCGGTAAGCGAGCCTGAGACGATGATCTCGTTCTGCCCGCTCAGCGCCGAGTAGTCGTTGCTTTGAAGCAGCCGAAGATCGCGACCCAGCCGAAACGCCATCGCTGGGGCCCCGAGATCCACATCGAGGCGCTCCTTGAGGTTGGGGTGGGTGACGCCCTGAAGATCGAGGCGCGCGGCGATCACCTCGTTCAAGATGTCGACCGCCGCAGCGAGCGATTCGACGGCGCCAGCCGACATGAAGCCGAACTCGTCAGCGGGGAACGCGAGCGGCGTGTCTCGCGTCGTACCTGGAACTGCGGCGACGACGATCGCAGCGTTCGTACTCGCGTTCGTCAGCTCGCAGATGAGCACCTCGTCCTTACCAACGCCTCGGGTATAGGCGAGAACGACGGCTGAGAGCGCGGTGAGCGATGCGGTGATTCCAGTGAGCTTGCCGGTTTCGTAACTGACCGTTCCGCCACCGGGAAGCGCCGTTGCACCGACCAGGTTACCGGCACCGTCATCGGTAATGACAGCGGGGCCGAAACCGAAGACGTTTACGGAGATCGAGATGGTGCCCGGCAAGATCGGGTCGAGCTGTGGCGTTGAGAGGTCGAACGGCGCCGGGACAGCGCCAATCGTTGCCACCGTAGCCGTCGTGGTCTTCGTCCGCGGCGCGATGATCGCCGTAGTCGGCTGTCCCTTGGTGTAGGACGCGCGAGCGATCACCTGGACGCCGTCCGGTTGGAAGTCGGGGTTGGCCGCCGTGGAGAAGTCGATCGAGATATTGCCAGGGACGATGATGTCCATCCCAGCCGGATCGACATTCGAGTGAACCTTGAGAAGCGAGAGCCCCTCCCCGATGTCGGTGTTCAGGTTAAGCACGGCGCCTACGGCGACTGGGGTAAAGCCGTGGTAGACGCCCTTCGGCGGGCCCGCGAACTTCTCTGCGACCGGCGCCGAGGCGTAGTTCTCCCGCAGTTCGGGCGGACCAGTCCGCACGAGCACGTTGTCCTTCGTAAAGTACTGCTGGGGGAAGATCGCCATGTCTTAGCCCGCCGCGTTAAGGAAGAGGCCGTAGGTCCCGATCGGCGGTCCGCTGGTACTCGTCTCGTTCGGGACCGTAAGTTGGATGCGTCCTGTGTTGTTGAGACCCCCGGGGTTGGTGATCGTAACAGCCGTGATGTCGAAGTTGTCGTTGTTGTCAGCCGAGGGAGCGTCGATCGCCCACAGGGAGATGCCGCCGTGCAGGTACTTGATCGAACCGGCGAAGACCACGTCGTGCGTAAGTACCTGCCCGAGCGACCAGCCGCCGAATGGCGCAAGGAAGTCAGCACTTGCCGTGAACAGTGTGGAGAAGCTGTTGAATGCGAGCCCGGCTGGTCCGACCGGTCCCGTCGGCCCAGGTCCGAGTCCCGGAGGACCGATCGGCCCCACCTGGCCCGCTGCCGTCACGTTGGCGATGCCGGGCGTCACGTTGAGCGATGCGCCTGGGATGGCCGGTTGGCCGGGAGGGCTGTGGAACCCCAGCGAGTAGGCGAGGCGTCCGGTGCCGACCGGGTTGCCGTTGTCGAGCGCTCTGACCGCTCCGACCAAGGCGGGGTAGGTGATGAGTGGGTTGACCTGCGCCTTGCCCCTCACCCCGACAGCCGAGTCGGGGAGTGGCGGCTCCTCGCCGCCCTCGAACATGAGGAGCGTCGAGTCGTGGATCGACTGCGTGAGGTCGAAGAAGGCTCCGAAGAAGAACCGGAACGTCGTGCCGCCGGGCAGAGCGAGCGGTTGCTCGACTCCGGTTGTTGGGTTGATCACGACGACGCGAAGCTGGAAGCGGCGCCGAGTCGAGACGACGGGACCGCCGATGGTCGGAATCGTCGTAAGCGTGAGATTGAAGTCGTCTGTGATCGTGCTCACGACGTAGAACTCGCCGTCGGGTGCGAGGATGATGTCGCCCGCCTGGATCTCCGACGTGAAGAGTGTCCCGACGCCGGTAACCAGCGTGCTCACGTTGCTGAACGTGGGCACGCCGGTGAGAACCATCACGAACGCGTCGAGGCGACCATAGCCCACGAACCTGTTGGCATCGGTCGGACGCTCGTTCTTGCCCACCTGAAAGACGAAGCAGATATTCCTCGTTGCGTCGTTCGTACCGGTGATCGCGCCGTTTGCCAGCTCGGACGCGTTGGGTGGGATGGTGATGAGCGGGGCGCGCGTCCTGGCCGCCTTGGCGAACGAGCTGGAGACCTGGAAAGTGTCCGCCGCACCAGCGGTGAAGTAGTCCTGGCTGCGGACGATGTAGTGAGAGCGTCCGAGGCGGCTCGCCACGGCGGCGGGGAGAAGGTCAGCGGCGATGCGGTCAGCGATGCCTTGCTGCGGGATCGGCACGTAGGGGTGGTTGACGCCGTCGAGATCGACTCGGGCCGCCGCCACCTCGGCGACCATCGCCACCGACGCAAGAAGCTGCTCGACGGCGCCATCTCGCATGAAGCCGTAGCCAAGCGGTGCCGTTGCGTAGGCGTAGGGCGTCGCTCGGTTGGCCGGCGCATCGGAGGCCACGCTCAGCTCGCCGAGAACGAGCGTAACGACGCAGAGCAGTTGATCGGTCGGCGTCGACCCCGGAACGGCGGTTGTGTAGACCTCCGCCGTCGTCGGAGACCCGAGCTTCGAGCTGGCGTGAACCTTCACGTAAACGGTCGGGTCGGCGATGAAGTTGTGCCCGGTGAAGTCGAGTGTGGTCGCCTGGTCCGAGACCACGTCGACGTTCGTCGCTTCGAGCGAGGACTTCATGCGCGCGAGAGAGACGCCGTAGACCGGGTCGACCGCCAGTGTGAGGAATCGCGAGCCTGTCGTAACCTGCGGCACAAACCCGAGATAGACGCCGCGCGGTTGTCCGAGGAACTTCGTGTTCGCCGCCTCCGAGACGTACGACTCCCCGAAGACCGGCTTGATCTGCGTAGGCGCGAAGGCGAGCGTCGGAAGGGTCATGGCTCTTGCACCGCCCCTGCGCCGGGGTCACTTCGACCGCGGAACTCAGTACCAAAGGTACCAGGACTCAGGTCGCCTTGCCCGGTCCCCACGGAGGGAAGACGCTGTGGCACCGGGACCGCCGACTCGGGCGGGTTCACCGCGTTCGGATCGAGCGGCGAGATGAGCGGGGCGTACATGACGATGTGGTCGCAGAGCGGACCGCCGACACCGGTCAGCGGCGGAACCGCTTCGACATCGAACTCCGCCGAGAGCGCGTTGGCTCGGGCCATGTCGATCGTCGATTCGTTGACCGCGCCGAGAGCGTTGGCCCGTGCGATGTCGAGCGCGAACTCGTCGAGAGCGCCGAGCGCGTTTGCCGCCGGGAAGTCCACCATCGGCTCGGACTGAGCTGTGAGAGCGTTCTGCGGCGGCAGGAAAGCGAGCGTCTCCTCGTCCTGGGCGCTCAGCGCGTTGGTCGCAGGAAAATCGACAAACGGCTCGGCCTGCGCCGTAAGCGCGTTGCTGAGCGCGAAGTCGAGCGTCAACTCTCCGAGCGCGCCGAGGCTGCTCGCACTCGGAGAGTCAATCGCAAACGGCTCAGCCTGCGCGCTGAGGGTCACGGATCAGTACTTCTCCAGCACGAACTTGGCCCGCTGTCCCGACGAATAGCCGTCCGTTGCGGCCTGCCAGGTGATCGTGTAGACGGTCGTGTTGTCCTTCGTGAGCCCCGTGAGGGTGCCTGTGAGCGTAGCCGCGGTGAGCGGATAGGCCGCCGTGTTCGAGCCGTGCCACGCACGCACACTTCCAGTACCCGAACCCGCGTCGGAGTAGAGCGTGAAGGACACCGAGACGCCGCCCACAGCGGGAGCCATGCCCTTCAGTTCGACGAAGTCCTCTCCGCTCGTCCAGTAGGTTGTGCCCTGCGCGTGCTTGACGTAGGGGAGGTTGTCGCGCGCGCTTCCGCCCGAGTCGTTCGGCCCCGAACCGGCGCTCCCCGGCGTGGTTCCGATGAACGAGGTGTCACCGTTCCACTGCCACTCGTTGAGCGCGCTCGCCAACGCGCCGTCGACCGACTGGTAGAGCCAGATGGTCGGCGCAGTGCCGGGAACACCACGCTCGTCCACGATGACCGACATGCGCTGGCTTGTGCCGAGTCCCGAAGCGAGTGCGGTCGGGACCACCGATGATGTGATCTCCGTGCGCGTCAGCGCAGAGTTCCATTTCCACGCTCGCCACCCCGTTCCGTTCGGAGTGAATGCGTACATATTCGCACCGTCCACGAACAGACAGTGCTTTGCCGAGTCGGTGAGCGACGGCGCGAACAGGGCCGTTCCCACGTTCGTCCAGACACCAGCGATCAGCTCTCGGAAGTAGGTGTTGGACGCACCGCCGAGTTCGTGCGCGAGCCCGAACAGCCGGTTCTGGTAGACGCACAGCGCGGATGTTCGCTGAACGTTGCCGCCGCTGGACGTGCCGAACGTCGCGAACGTCATGGTACCGGTCGTCGGATCGAAGAGGGACGAGATGGTGCTGGTGCTGGGCTGTCGGGTCCAGATGGTTGCTAGTTTCCCGTCCCACACGACGGAGTCGCTCGGGTCATAGACATCGGCGAAGGGCGCGACGAACGGCCCGAGCGTCGTCCACGAGGTTCCGTTGGTGGACGTGTGCGCGTAGTACTCCGCGGTGCCAGCCGCACCAGCCGTAACGATGCAGGCCGTCGCCACGCCCGCGACGTGTAGAACGAACAACCCCGACTTCCCGATCGAGCGGGCGGCGTTGAGATGCGCGCCCGTGAAGGTCTTGACGGAAGACCACGACGTACCGCCGTTCGTGCTCCGGTAGATGTCGAGACCCACCGTGGCGAGGAACGTTTGCGAGCCGCCGAACTTGATGACAGCTGGGTAGCCGCGCGCGAAGTCCAAGCTCACGTCGTCGGTGTCGATGACGCCGAAAGTGGCCCCGATGAACGATGGGGTGGCGTTGACGAATCGCTTGAGCTGGGGCGTGGCCGCGCCGCGGCTGTTCAGTGCGAGAAACGGACTGATGTTTGCCATGACGTTGTCTCCTTACGCCATCACGATTTCATCGACGCGCAGCGCGTAGTTGCCGTTCTTGATCAGGTCCCCGACCACGATGGCCGCCGGGACTTTGGTTGCGCCAGACAGAAGCCGGAGCGGCGGTGTGGCGTCGGTTGCGCAGAGACGCGTAACCTCGTCGCCGCCGTCGTTCTTCTGAATGAAGGCGTAGCTTGCCATGATCACACCCCCGAGAGCCGAGCCACGATTCGAGTGAACACGAACGGAAGATCCCCGTCCAAATCCACGAACGCGTCCCAGAAGAACGTGTGCGCGATGCCGGCTGGCGATGACGTGAGCTGCACGCCGCCATCGTCTCCGCTGCCCTCGGTCATCGGCAACCACGAATCGCCAGTGACCGAGTACTCGCCGAACGTGTCGACCTTCCGCGAGAGCGTGTCTCGCACGGTGTAGGCGATCGAGACGCGGCCAGGGAACGGCTGCGTTTCGGCGGTGATGAAAGCGGCGGGCTGGATCGCGGTGTAAGTCCGCAGCTCGCCGAAGCGGTCGTCGGAGAGCATGAGCTGCATGCCGGTAAAGGTGGCGCGGATGGTGAAGGTCACCGCGCCATCCCAGGTCGCGAGGATCATCTGGTTGTTGAGCACGTCGCGGATGAGGATCGACTGCAACTCGTTCACCCGACGCCGATCGTCGACGAAGATCGAGAACCCGAGGTTGGCCGCCATGTTGATCGCGACGGGAAGCACGGTCGTCGTCAGGTCCGTGAAGGCTGGAAACGACGCCGATGTCGTCTGAACGAGCTTCGACCCAGCCGAGCCCGAGTAGGCAATGCAGAAGTTCCCCGCCTTGTTGACGAAGGCGAGGAGTGTGCCCACATCGGGGCCAGGAGTAAGAGCCACGACGGATGGGATTCCCGTCGCAACGATGCGCGTCCACGCGGGCGCGGCGGTTGGCGTGGCGGGATTCCAGTTCGGGTCGAGCGAGTAGAGCGCCGGAACGGGCCCGGCCTTCACGAAGTAGAGGGTGCCGCGCCAGAAGACGAAGTGCCCGTAGGGCGTGAATGTGTTAGCGAGGAGCCCATCGCTCCCGGTGTCGTACCCGGGCGCCTGCGTGGCAGCGGTGGGCGAGGTCCACGAGATCCCGGCGGCGTGCGCGAAAAACAGCGTGTTGCGCCAGAGGACCGAGTTCCCACCTTGCGACGGCGTCGGCTGGATCGGCGTAGCGATGTCGGCGAATGGAGCCGTCCACGTCACGCCGTCCGTCGAAACGCGGACGGCGTTTCCGTCGGTCGCGGCTGATGCGCTTCGGCCCACGATGGCGATGAGCCGCTGGCGGTCGCCCATGAGCGCGAGCGGGGCGAGCTGCCCGGCGCCGGTAGGAATCGCGACACCGGGGAAGCCGACGACGTTCGTCCAGACACCAGCGATCAGCTTGGCGAGCTTGATCGCGTTCGTGTTGTCGCGGTAGAGGAAGTAGGACTCCCCGAGGAAGACCGCCCCGAGGTTCTCCGACCGCCCCGGAAAGGCGTTGGTCAGCTCAGCCGTGGCGATGACGCCGCCCAGCGCCGTGACGGCGTTGTTGACGGTGTCGACCGTTTCGACCTGTTGCGTCGCGCGGTTGAAAGCCAGCGCCTTCGCCATGTGTTACTCCTCTGCCGTCACGGTGTTGGCACCGCGTTCACTGGCCCGATCCACACCTGGCTGCTCGCCCGCTGTTCGCCAGCCACGGGACCCATCCACATGCCAGCCGCTCCGGCATCGGCCAGGATGGGCGCGATCCACACCTGGGACGACCCGCGAAGGCCGTCGAAGGTGATCCTGTCGATCGTGACGTGGATCGGCGTGAACTGCGTGAGCCGCGCCACGAGACGCGTCACGGTGTCTGGGTCGAAGTCCTGCGTCGGGTTGGCCGACGGGAAGAAGATGAGGCGGAGCGAGTGCGATCGGCACTGCTGGTCGAAGTAGAGCGTGATCGGCCACTTCGCGTAGATGTCGTCGAACACCGAGTCGAGCGGGAGCATGTCGGCTCCCACGTCGTCGAAATGCGGGATGAACCGCATGATCTCGTCGGGCGAGAGCGTCGCCGTCGGAGAGCAGTCGCTCGCCCAGAGCGGGATGATCTGGACCAGGAGATCCTCGAAGGCGGCGAGGATCGAGTAGCCGGTGTTGTCACCTTTGTGGAGGAAGAGCTGCGCCGCGTTGAGCGTCTCCGACCGTTGCAGGGCTTCCTGCTTCGTCGGGTCGAGCGTGAGACCGAGCGTAGCGGCGAGCGCCGGAAGCTGGTCGATCGGGCACGCCTGGGCGTCCCATAGCGACGGGAACGCCCGCCACTTCTTGATCAGCTCGTTGAGGAGCGGCTTGACGGCGTCGATAAAGCCGCGGAGCGGCTCGGGCACGACTCCTTGGGTGCCGTCCTCATCGCGCATCCACATCGGGAGGATGCGCCACGTAACCTCCTCGGCCCAGTCGCCGATCCCGTAGCCGACGTTCACCAGGTAGGGCTGCGAACCTGGTCCCGTGTCGTGCTGCGCGAACGGGCTCCCGCCGTGGGGGTGCCCAAAGGGCTGGTGGCCGAAGCCGAGTGCCGAACCGCTCACCTAGACGTTTATCCTCCTGAGCAGCTGGAAGATTTCGCCCGCAAGGGACGCGATGACGAGCGTGCTGATCCCGGTAGCCGGGTTGAGGGTGTAGTCGTCGGGCTCGACCTGCAAGAGTCCGTTTCTGTAGAGATCGAGCCCTTGCAGCGTCGGCGTGGTCACGAGGGCGTCGAGCGTCGTCGTGCCGGGGAGCGGGGCGTACTTGAGCGCTATCAGATGCGAGTGCGTAGTCGTGATGACGGTCGTGTCGAGCTTCTCGCGCAAGATGACGAAGCGCTCGTTGGGGATGAGCGTCGGGGTGACGAGCGTGATGATGCCCGTCACCGGATTGAGCGAGTAGTCGTCCGGCTCGACCTGGAGCATTCCGTTCCGGTAGAGCTGGAGCATGATGAGCAGGGGCGTGGTGAGTAGCGCGTCGAGCAGGAAGACGCCCGGGGCGGGCGGCTGGATGATGAGCGGAGCGAGGTGAGTGTGAGGCGGAATGACCGAGACGTTGTTGAGGCCGCCGCCCCAGAGGTAGCCGGTGTCGCCGGTCTTGAGGCTCTTGTTGTCGTAGAAGTAGAGCGTGGTGCCGACTCGCTCACAGAAGAGCCGTAGGTCGATGAGCTGCGTGCCCTGGAGGAAGATGCGATTGCTCTTGAAGAGCTGGATCGGCGTCTCCTGGGACATGAGCCGCGGCATGACGAAGAACAACACCTCGCCGTCTTGGAGTTCGACGGATGCCGGGCCGGCGAGCTTGGCCTTGAACGGTGTCGTGGACGGCGTGATGAAGACATCAGCCGCCCAGAAGAGAACGCCGATGGTCGGTCCGGCCATCGTCGCGTTCCAGCCGACGATGCCGGTCGACTCGAAGATGAGCTGGCTGTTCTCCGCGTTGGCGAAGATGCCGGCGTCGACCGCAAGCTCGAAGCCCTGAGCCGTCTCGAAGAAGGGCTCTTGGAACTCGCTTGGCACCCCGATACCGAGTCTGGGAGTGATGTCGCTCATCGGTCAGTCCTCTCCATCAGACCACGGTCACGACGGGCAGCTGCCCCAAAGTGACGACCTCGAAGTCGTTGATCGGAAGGTCGCCAGGCGCGCTCACGCGCGTCAGGTTGTTCGTGATCGCGATGTGCGAGTAGTCGACCCCGTCCACTGCCTCGACCGCTTGGTAGAGGTCGCTGATGCGGAGCGAGTCGCCGTAGCGTCGCCCGAGGAGCTGTCGTTCGAGCGTGTCGATGACGGAGGCCACGACCGCCTGCGTCGCCTCCTGGCTGGCGAACGCCGGGAGGACGTGGAGGTCGACGGCGAGGTCGACCGAGAGCAGATTGACCGAGCCGTCGGCGACGTGGACCTTGACCGTGCTCTCCGTCTTGGCGCCCAGGAACGTCTCCAGCGCTCGCGCGAGGCCGACGGGAGCCCTTACGTAGCGCCCGATCGAGTCGGACGAGAGGATCTGGGCTACGACGACATTGGCAGCGCAGTTCGACGAGAGGACGGTGTTCCAGTAGTTCTGGAGCCGCGTCACCACGTCCGCCGGCACACTGGCGTTGATCATCGCCTGGATGATCGAGAGCGCCTCCGCGTCTTGCTGATAGGAGCGCGGAACGGTCGCGCGCCCGATCGCTACGCCGCCGAACGTCGGGTCGATGAAGCCGTTGATCCATCCGTCGAGATCGGCCTGGGTCACCGCGCGTTGAGCTGCCTGGAAGACGAGCGGCGCGTTGTTCTTGATCGACGCGATCGTCTCAGGATCGGAACCGGGGGTCGAGGGGTCGGGCTGGGAGATGCTGGTGCCGATGAGCGTCGTGCCGACGGCGAGCGGCGCAGAGAACGACTTGACCGAGTTGGCCGGAACGGAACCAGCCGTGCCGTCGGTCACGAAGAAGATGACCTTGATCTCGGCGTCCTTGGGCGGGATGTTGCCGGCGATGCCGTCGCCGAATAGGAGCCGGGGCGGGTTGAACCCGTACTGGAACTCGAACTGGTTCGTCTGATCGAAGGTGATGATCGGATTGGCCGTCCACTGGAGCGTCGACACGAACGCCTGAACTGAGTCCTGGGCGATCGACTTCCCGGTCGGAACGGACGTGATCGGGAAGACCTGGTTCGGTTCGCCGTTGGACGTGAAGACGGCGCTGAGCGTCTGGCCCTCTCGGGCGGCGAAGGTCACCGGACCGACGACGCCGGTGTCGAAGATGAGTTGCTGCGCCGTCTCGAAGATGAGGCCACTGGGCCCGCTCATCTTCGTTCCCTGGTCGATCGTGAGTCGCGACGGTGGCGGCGTCGTGAGCGTCATGGTGAGAGTCACGGCGGGCGGAACCGATGCTCGCGCAACGTAGCCGAGCTGCCGAGCGATCACGACAGCCGCCGCCCTGAGCCTCGCATTCAGGAGAGTCGTGTCGTCGGCCTGTCGGTCGCCGTACCACGACATCGTGGAGAGAGCGAACGCCATCATCTCGATGAGGACGATGCCCTGCTCGCTGGCGACGATGTTGTTCGCCACGTCCGTCCCGAACCGGAGCCCGATGAAGTCGACCAGCTCGGAGACGTAGGTGTCGAAGTCTTTCCCAAAGAATCCCGACCGGACCAAGTCGCGTGCCGTGGTACTGAGGGAGATGCCGCCGCCGACCATCAGGCCGCTACCTGCAACGATGTCTGCTGCCGTTGCTCAGCGTTGCCCTTGGGGCGCCAGACGACCGTGAGCGTAATCGTGCTGTCCGCCGTGGTCAGAAGAATGTCGTCCACGATCACTCTCGGTTCCCAGGTCTCGATGGCCCTGCGCGCTTCGGTACGGGCCCTCAGCGCGGCGGCACGACCCATGTTGGCGAAAAGCAGCCGGACGGCATAGCAGCCGAACGTCGGACGGTAAGGGCGCTCGCCGGGGATGGTCTTGAGTACGGTCAGGATCGAGTCGCCGAGCAGCTCCACGTCGATGGCTTCCGACGGGTAACCAGCCGTGTCGAACCGGAAGTTGACCGCGAGTCCCTTTATGCGTGCCATCGGTTACGTGCCCCGATCCGCGCTATTGTTACACGCCGGGCTGGTAAGCGCATCAGCCATGGACCAGCCCATCCTGAGTCGCTGGGAGACAGCTGGTCCGCTCACACCAAGACGACGCGCCCACTCGGCCAACGTATGCGTCTCGGCTCCAAGAGTGAGGCGACGATTGTTTCTCCTGTTGTTTTGCTGTTCGCGCCAGGTCGCCCATCTCACGTTCCCCGGTTCGTAGTTCCCGTTCTTGTCTGGGAACCGATCGAGCGAGTAGGCGGCGCGCTTGCCGTTCGTTCCCGGTGGCCGCGGTCCGACATCGGCCAAGAAGGCGTCGAAGCTGTGGCGCCAGCGCCGGCAGACGATGACTCCCAGTCCGCCGTAGCTCTTGTAGCCTGGGTCGTCTGTGTTGTGGCACCGACCGATCATGTGAAGCCATGCGCCGTATTCCGGCGTCCGCGACCTCCCTCCACGACTTTTCCACACGCATCCGCACGAGATGGTGGGGCGCGTCGGTTGGGTCAACCGGGCCCCCAAGACGCCCACCTCACGACCGCACTCGCACGCGCAAAGCCAGCGTGCCTGGCGGCGCTCACCTCGTCCGTCGAAGCGGATGACGCGCAGCCGCCCGAAGACGCGACCCGTCAGATCCACAGTCGGCATCCTCATGCCGCTCTCCTAGTTGGCCTTGACCGCTGTGGTCGTCTGCGCGGCGATCACAGCCGGAACCAGCGGCGGCCCCGTCGGAGCAGCTGGAACGCTGGAGATGTGCGTATGTGCATTGTAGAGGGTGAGGAAGCGCTCATCGACCAGGAAGAAGTTCGATCCGCCGGTGCCGAGCTGGATGTTGGGCGACGTGATGTTCACGATCGAGGCTCCAACCTGCCACAGCCCGGTGATGGCCCATGTGAGCGCCCCCAGGAATTGTTCGCTCACGAGTCCAACGAAGGTGTTGTTCGAGACGCCACCCGCGATCGTGCTCATAGGAGCTGCGCCGGTGCTCTCGATGGCGATGCCGAGGCCAGTGATCGCAACGGCGCCCTGCGCGATCAGCGAAGCGGCGGCCCCAGCGCTCATCTGGAGCGCAGCCAGCGCTTGAATGTTCACGAGCGTCTTCGAGTCGACGATGATTCCGGCAGGAGTGATCGTGAAGCTGTTTGACAGCTCGTCCGTGATGAGGATCGTCGACCCGGTCTCGTCGATCTTGAGCTTCTTCCCGAGCGGCGTCTCCAGGGTTATCGCCCCGGTCTGCTCGTCGATCGTGGACTTGAAGCCGAGCGGCCCGCCCGACTCGATGACCTTGGTCGCTTCGAGCAGGCGCGCGAAGAGCCCGAGCGGCGTCCTCGCTTCGATCCGCTTGCCCGACCCCTCGTCGATCGAGACCGTGAACCCGAGGGGGCCGCCCAACACGATCTTCTGGATGTAGTCGAGGAGGTTGACGAAGAGACCGCCGACCGTGGTGTTCCTGATCGCCGCCTGACCGGCGATGTCGATCCACTGGGTCGCTTGGCCGCCATTCGACGAGACCTCGATGCTCTCGCTGCCCGGCTTGTCGCTCATTACGAGCTGGTGGTGGCGCTCCGACGCGCCGTCCGGGTCTCCGGGCGGTTGTTGCCCCGTCCACAGCTCGAAGCGCCGTCCGAGAGGGAGCGTGTTGTCGTCCTCGAAGAGCCAGCCGAGGCCGCCCTTGGTCTTGAAGCCGCGGGTCGTCACCTGACCCGGCGTGAGTTTCCTGAACTCGAAGGGGATGTGAGAGGTCTCCTTCGTTCTGATGAGCTGCGGGTTTGACCAGAAGCTCCCCGAGAAGCGCGGCTGCGTCACGTCGCCGTGGTCGAACCACACCCACACGCCGTCTCCCACATCGGGTGGCGTGTAGAAGCCCTTGTTGCGCCCGGCGTAGGGCGAACTCGGGTAGGCCCACAGATTCAGCGGCGTGTCGCGTCCGGTGGCGACCTGACACGTTACGAGGACGCGGCTCTGGCCTTGGGGATCATCGGTGTCAGTAACGACACCGGGATACTTCCCGAGGTAGCGCCCCGAGACGAACTCCACACCGCGGTTCCGCAGATCGCGAGCGAAGTTGACGAAGAGGTCCGTGATGCCCGGTTGCGTCATTCGGCACCAGTCCCCCGGTCCAACTGCGGCAACTTCTCGTCCTCCGCGACAGCCGCCGTAGTCGCTTCGCCGGCCCCATCCGCTTGTTCGGGGTCGCTGCCGCCGGTGGTCGGGCGCTCGCCCTTGCCGGTGGCCTTGTCACCAGTGCTCGAATCGCGGATGAGCGTGAGATCCGTCTCGTAGCCGGAGGGATCGAGGCGATGAACGACCTTCAGGATCATGTAGACCCCGGAGAAGGTCTTGGAGACGCCTTCGACGCGTACAAGCTGCTGCGGAACCATGTGCGGAACGCCTGGAACGGTGCATTCCGCGTTCGTGTTCGCCACGATCATCGCGTTCCGGGCCACGCGCTTTGCCATCTCGTCGCGACTCGATTGCTGGTTGGGCACCGAGAAGTGCTTTCCCGTTTCGGTCGACGTGTAAGCCGGGTTCGGAACGGTCTGCACTCCAGCGGCGACTTGAACTGTCCGCCCGTCGGCCTCCCCCTTTCCAGCTGCCGTGCGCTGCCCGAGAGCAACCTGATCCGGCATCTGCGTCGGGTCGATGCTGATGGTTACGACCCTGTTCTGGTCGATGTCGTGATGGGAGTACTTGATCTCTTTCGATTCAGCCGGGAAGAAGAGCTGGGGAAGGGCCTGTGTGGAGAAGCTCATCATCGGAACGTCGCGAGGGCCGTTCGGCTGTTGGAAGAAGATGAGTCGGTAGGAGGTCTCCTGCACCTTGGCGATGTTCTGGTCGACGATGTAAACCGTATCACCGATCGTGAAAAAGGAGCAGTTGTTCATGTCGCAGAGCCGGGCGAAGAAGACCCAGCTCTTCTCGTTCTGCTCGACGACAGTCGGCTCCTTGTCGTCGATCGGATGCGTCCGGTGGATCAGCACAGTCGAGGTTGGCGACGAGATCAGCGGAACGGAGATACCCAGCGGCGCGCGAAGTGTCGGATAGGGGGCCAGCGAGAAGTTGAGCTTGAAGTTGTTCTTCTTGGCGATCTCCGCGAGGATGAGCGCATCGGTGGGGTACTGCGAACGCGGCCACGATCGCCGATCCTCTCGCTTGGTGGACGAGTAGGCGAACATATCCACACCGACGATCGTGATGGTTACGTCCGTTCCGTGCATCTCCAACTTGGGCTGTTGGATCACGAAGTAGTGTCGATCGGAGATGATCGAGTCCTTCGAGCCGTTGGATACCCAACCCCACTCGATGACCATGACCGAGTTCCACTGGATGAGCTGGTTGTCGATGATGTTCTTGGCCTCCTCGAACGGAGGCTCTATCACCACCTCGGCGAAGTTCGCGCCGCCGCCTTGATTCGTGACCGTGAGACGCGTCATCGTGGAACGGAACTGTGAGGTGCGTTTGTCCTCGGAGAATCTGATCTTGGTGTCGCCGGATGAGACGACTATCTCAGCCGTCACGTCCGCGATGGCGCCGAGTACGGCGTTCGCTTTGTTGGCGGCAGCTCCAAACGGCCCAGCTTGAAGCGCCGGTGTCGAAGTCGCAGCGAGGAACCGGACGGTGAAGAACGGCGCGAAGAAGTCGCCGACCTTCGGCTGTCCCTTGAACGGATCAATGGTTCCGGCGACCACTAGACGATCCCCCTCGCCGAGAGACTGTCGCGAGACGGGATGGCGATGCGCCGACCCGGAACCCAGTCGTTCGGCCAGAGCCGCATCTGGTCTCCGGCCTGGTCCTGCCGCTCCATGATGATCCAGCCGAACTGGCTCGACCCCAGCTCGCGGAAGCCTATGAAGTCGTGACGGTCGAAGCTCTTGACGGTGTACTGCGAGTCATCGTCCGCTGGCGCAATCGTCGGCGGTGCCGTCTTGTCCCAGAACAGTACCTCGTTGAACTGGACGAGGGTGGCGTTGCGCAGCGGACCCTGCGGGTTTCGTCGGATGGTCGGCACACGTCACCTCCTTACTCGGTACCGGCGTTCTTGGCGTCGACCTGAGACTTGCTCACGAGCGCTCGCGACACTGCGTCGCCGCCGTTGAGCGTGACCGTAACCCTGTTGCTGCCCCGCCCACCGCCGCGGTTGATGTTCTCCATCAGCTGCTTGACCGCCTCATCGCTCATGCCGCCCGGCGCTGGACCGCCGCCGGCCCGCGCAGCTGTGGCACCGGCGGCGACGCCGGTCGTCTTCTTGTAGGCTTCCTGACCGGCCACCTCGCCGGCCTTGAGCGTTCTGAATCGGTCGTCGTCAAGGCGCTTTCTGGCCTCCTCGACGCTGATGCTGCCCTTCTTGACATCTTCGGTGAGCGAGGCGACCAGCTTCTCCGTCCGGTCGGTGATGACTTTCGACGCGGCATCGACGCCCTCCGCGCCCCACATCTTCTGGGCCTTCCCACTTTTCGTAAACTGCTCGATAGTGCCCTCCTCGAACTTGCGCGCTTCCTTGGCGAAACGACGGGCGTCCGTCGCCCGCTGCTGCTGCTGTTCGACGTTTCTCGTCTCCTGCGCAAACTCCGAGTTGAGCTGGACGAGCTTCTCCCTGTGAGCCTCTCTGTTCTTCGCCGAGACGGCCTCACGCGCTGCTATTTCAGCGGCGAGCTGCTTGGAGACGGCGTTGGTCACCTCGTCGATCGCCGCCTTTTCAGCAGTCGCCTTGTCCTCGATCGCCTTGATCTTCTGAGCCGTGCCGACCAGCGAGTTGGCGAGATCCGCTTTGGCCTGTGTCGTCATATCGGTGAAACTGCTTGCAAGGCCGCCGACCGTCGCCTTGGCGCTATCGAGCTTGGCCCGGAGATCCTTGATCCCCGGCGTCATGTCAGGCAGCGCGTCAGCCACGCTCTTGAGCTTGTCGATCGCCGTCGTGGCGAGGTCGCTGAATGCCTTTGCGACGCCAGCGATCATCTCGTAGGCCACGACCTTCATCGCCGCGAAGCCGGAGTTCCACGAGCCGATCACGAGGACCATCGCCTGCTCGGCGGTTGAAGGAATCGAGACGGTGAAGAACTTCTTGAGGAGGCCGCCGAACTTACTCATTCCGTTCTGCATGCGGTCCCAGTTGTTCGCGAATGCGTCGTAGATCCAGTCGCCAGCCGACTCGGCGCCGTACTTGACGGTCTCCCATAGGATCTTGAAGCGGAGGCCGACGGCTTTCAGCGAGGTGCCGAACGAACCGGCAATCCCTTCACCGAGGCCCACCATGAAATCGGTGATGGGCGAGAGCCGGGTTCCAAGCGTCTTGAGAAACTTATCGAGGGTGAACGACTCCTTCACGGCGTCCGCGCCGGCATCGGCGCTCTTGGAGAAGAGGGACTTCACCGCTGAAACGATGAGCCCCACCTCGGCCTTCATGATCTTGATGGGCAGGTCGATGAAGATGAACTTGAGCCCCTTGACGCTCGTCTTCGCCATGAAGGCGAGCACTTGCCCAAGCGCCTTTCCGAACGACTTGGTGAACGCGGCCAAGTCGGGGATGTGCGAGGCCAGGTAGTCGCCAAGCCTTGACACCCACCCGCCGACAGTGTCGAAGATGCCGCCCGGTCCATCGCCGAACCACTCGCCGAGTGTGTCGAAGATCCCCGCGATGCCCCTGTCGAACGACTTCTCCATGTCCGGGAAGAACTTGCTCAGGAGCCAGCTCGGGATGCCGAGGAGTGCGCCGTCGATGAACTTGCCGACGCCCTTGATCAGTCCGCGGGCAATCGCCTCGAACTTCTCCATACCGGTCGCGTTCGGATCACCCAGGACTTCGCCCATGTCCAAGATCGCCGTCTTGAACGCGTTGAATCCGTCGATGAGAAGACCGATGCCGAACGCCTTGCTTACGAGCTTGCCGGCGAACTTGCCGAGCACTTTGAGCGGCGTCAGGAGGAAGTTGACGCCCTTGCCCAGCCGAGGAAACATCTTGGCGAGGAACGCGATCGGCTTCTCAGCGAGCGTGAAACCCTTCGTAACAACCTTCGTTCCGCTCCAGAGGCTCCCGATAGCCCCACCGATGCCGCCGATCAAGGTCCCGATTGGGAGAAGCACCTTACCGATGCTCACGACGTAGGGCTTGATCGTCTCCATCCACTTCGTGAAGCGCTCAGACTTCACGAAGGCGAGGATCGACTTGTTGAAGTCCTTGAAGGTATCGGTCGCGCCCTTGAACATCTCGTCGAGCCCGAGCATCTTCCCGATCTGGCCGCCGATCGCCTTGCCGACCTCCACCACGTTGTTGAACATCTCGCGCAGCTCAGCCGTGGCGCTCTGGAGCGTCGTCGTCATGTCGTTGAAGACGCCGACGCCGGCCTGATTCCACGTCTTCTCGATGTCAGCCGCCTTGCCGCGATCGGCCAGCGTCTTCTGGAGCAGCTTCGTGTCCTTGACGAGCGCGAACACGTCCCTCGGCAGCTCCTTCTGGAGCTGGCGCATAAAGCGGTCCTTCATGAACCTGTTCGGCATCTTGTCGAGAACCTCGCGGTAATGTTTGGCCGCCTCGACGGTGTCGGTGAAGCCCTCCTTCGTGAGATCCATTGCGCGCTGGATCGGAACACCGGCTTGCATGAGCGACATGGTGAGGCCGCTGAACTCGGTCCCGAGGCCAAGGAACACATCTTGGTCCTGCTGAGCCGACTCGGCGAACCTGGACATCGCCTGCTCGGCGCGTTTGGTCGCATCAGCCATCGTCGTGCCGAACGCCTTGGCGAAGACGCCTGACGTGTGCATGGCCGTCTTAACGATGTCAGCGCCGGAGCCGACGATCTTGTCACTGAACGACAGGAACGAGTCGCGGGCGAAGTTCACGATGCCGGGCAGTTGCTCGAAGACGCCGGGGAGCTTGAAGCCCTTCTGGAAGCGCACGGCGTCGCCGAGCACGTTGCCCAGGTCTTGACCGAACGTGTCGAGCGTGGTCGCTGTGGTCGCGATCTGCTCGCCGGTGAGTCCGTAGTTGTGTCCGAGACTGATGATCGCCTTCTGGGTGTCGGTCGAGAAGTTCGTGAACGTCATGCCGGCATTTACGAGCGCCGCGTCCATCTTCGTAATCTCGTGAACGTTCTGGCCTGTCGCCGTACCGAGGTCGACGATGCTGTCGCGGAGCTGATCGGCGCGCTTCCACCCCTCGCCCAGCCCGACGGCCATACGGATCGTCGCCACTTCGAGCAGTTCGGCGTCTTTCGTGAAGGCAAAGCCCTGACGCATCTTGTTAGCGAAGTCGGAGACGACGTTCGCGACGTGACCGATCGCCTTGGCGAAGTCTCCGAAGCCGGCCACGGCCTTCTTCGCGTCCTTCGGCTTCTCCCTCACCTCCTCGTCGAGCTTAGCCAGCTCCTTTACAGCCGGCTTGGTCTCCTTGGCGAGATCGCCGATTGCCGTCGCCATCTTGTCGATGCTCTTGGGCGCTTCGGGGCCGATCGCTCCGGGAAGCATCGGCAGCTCGGCTGGACCGACGGCTCCGCCGAGGGCGCCAGCGAGCTTGTCGCTGGCTGGCGCTCCGCCACCGCCCTTGCCGCCGAAGGACTCGGTGATTTGCCCGGCGTACTTCGATGCGTCCCGCGACACTCCGCGGAACGCATTGAGAAGCTGCCGCTCGATGGCGCTTGCCGCCCGTTCGATCGACTGGTAGTCGACCTGGACTCCGATTCCAAGGCTGTAAGGCTGAGCGGGCACCGTGTCTCCTACATCCCTTATGGCCTCGAAGGAGGACGCCAACCGGCTGGCGGACTACCTGGTCCCGAAGGAGGTGGACCCATCGGTCCGCCCCCTTCGTTCCCTCCTCGTTTCTGGTTCCTCGATCTTACGATCTCCTCTCGTATCTTGACCAACCGATGCCGCCGAGACGAGGGCATCGACATGATCGCGTCATACGGCTGGTTGTAGGCTTCCATGAGGAAAACGATCTCGAACTCCAGGTTGGCGCGGTGTCCGAGGGGGAGAAAAGCGTGAAACGCGGGTCCTACAGCCAGCGCAGATCCTTCTCCGTAGCCCCATCTTCCTCCCCCTTCGAGAAAAAACTCTGGCCCAGGTCGAGCGGGAAGGAGAACTCGGCTGCGCAGAGGGGGTGGTCGCACTGGACCTCGACGGAGGTGTCCACGTCGGCCTCCATCTTGTCGTAGCACGACCGGATGAACTCGCGGTCGTCGAGCGGCAGCGCCTTCACGATGTCGACGGCGATCCTGGGGTTGTCGAGGAGCTGACCATCGAGGGACTCGACGCGTGCGGTGATCGCCACCGAGCGCAAGTCCTTCGAGGTGGGCCGGAGGGCCACGAGCGGACCTTCGCTCTTGGCTGTCATCACTCGGAGCACGGCCTTCTTCTTGGAGCGCGGGAGCGTGACCTCGACGCGGCGCTTCGGGACGCGCTCGTCAGGGACCGCCTTGATCCCGATGGTCCGCAGGTCGAGCGAGCGGTTCTTGCAGAGGTGCTGGCGCGGGCACGGGCACCGGCGCTCGAACTTGTAGTTGTCGCCGAGGGAGACGCGCCGCAGGAAGACCATGAGCGCGATGCGGTCGGTCGAGGTGATCCCCTTTCCGACTTTCACCTCATCAGCAACGATGTCGCGGATCTTGTCCTTGTCCTTCACGCCGTCCAGCTCGTCGATGCACGCCGTGAGGACGTTGGTCGTTCGGGTGTGACGCGGGACGGAATCGTCGTCCATCATGTCCTCCTCCGTGCCCATCATCTCGCGGAGGACGACCTTCTTGTGGGCCTTGCCCTGCTCGTCGACCCACCCACAGGGCATGTCGTACTGCCCCCTTCCGGCCCCCCACACCTCAACGCCGGGAACGTCGGTGATTCCGGGCACTGTTCAGCCTCCCTAACTGCGCCTCGCCTTGGACTTTGCGTGGACGGCGTTCGCGGCGCTCGCCGCCTCTTTCGCCAGAAACTTCTCGATCGGCGTTCCGTTCCGCGCACACTGAGCCGTGAGCGCGGAGTAGACCGACACCGGGAGCGGAACGTGGACGATGACCACCTCGTCGGCCTTCATGTCCACGCGGTTCGCGAGGAACTGGGTAAGCAGCGTGGCGATGACCGCCGCGGCTGACGCGTGTTTCCCCTCGCGCACGAACTCGTCGAGGCGCGCAAGCGCGCCGTAGCCGAGCGGAATGTTCGTCCGACGCCCGGTGGGATGCTCGGCTGCTGCCTTGGACAGCTCGCGATCGCCTTCGAGCACCTCGCTCACGAGCTGGCGGATGACATCGGTGGGCGTGCGCCCCGTGCGATCGCAGTAGACATCGAGCCTCTGCTCGATGGCTTCCGGGATCACAAAATTCAGACGACCCTGACCAGCCAGACCCATGAGGTAGTGCTCCTCAACGCTCCGATGAGGATACTAGCTTCACCTCTGACTTGGCAAGGGGCTTGTGGATCAGCCCGGGGGGGCGATGGTTGTCGGCGGAGCAACGGGGATGGGCAGAGGGATGATGCTCACCCGGGTCACAGCCATCGTGAGGCTCTCCATGACCACCTCGCCGGTCAGGCCGACGAGGTCGGAGCTGGGCTTCCAGCCAGTCGGAATGCACCCTTCGAGATGGGTGAGCCGCTGCGGGATTCGTTTGTCGGCCCGCGTGTTGACGATGAGAAAGTCGCGGCGTGGAGCGATCCGCCCCCAGATCGCCTGCTGGAACCAGAAGTACATGTCGGCATTGATCGACACGAGCGCCTGTTCCAGCGTCACCTCGCCACCATCGGTGAAGCCCATGAGAACCTTGTGAATCGGCGGCCAGTTGCCCTCCTTGATCGCCTTCGTTTCGATGGAGAGCGAAGGCATCGAGATGCGGGAGAAGCCGATGAAGGTACCCGATGTGATGGCCGACTGGAGGAGCTTGATCGGGAAGGCCGTGGGAATGGCGGCCTGCACCGGGATGTCAATCAGGGCAAAATTGTGCGACATGAACGGATCTTGATTTACGCTTCTAGCCACGGCGCGGTTCTCACCTCGTCATGGTAGCTCAAGGCGCCCGCTTCACCACACCGTTGATCGTCTCGGCGACATCGACGGCAGTGCGCTTGAGGATCTCGGCCACGCGTGCCTTCGCAGTCCGCTCCAGCAGCCGGCGCTCGTCGTTGGAGAGGCTCGCGCGCTTGTCCACGAGGCGCTCGATCATCCGGTTCGTGAGAACGACTAGCTCGATCTCCAAGCCGTGCGTCTGCGCTGGCGCGATGAGCGGTTGTAGCGGCATCTCCACCGCAACCGCGGCGGGCGGAGTTGGCAGCATCATGAACCTCCCGACCAGTGTTACCCCGCGGCCACGTCATCGATGCGAGCGCGACTCAGTAGTCGGCGTCGCAGAGGTCCGCGTACTTCTTCACGGCGTTGGCCGACTCGCGAAGCTCCTTGAGCGCGGCCTCCAGCATGGCCTTGGCCTTCTTCTCGTCCTCGCAGCTGTCCTTCCCGCGACGACCGAGCTTCATGTAGCTGAAGCGCGAGTCTCGCTCTTGGAACCGCTCCGCTGCCGTAGCGAGGTCTTCGATCGCGTACTGGATGTCGCGCGGCGAGAAGAACCGCACCGAACGGGCCGCCACGAGGTCTTCGAGGAGCGGCCTGGGATGGGCCGCGGCCTCCGCCTCGGTCTGCTCGGTCAGCGCTCGGGCGCCAATGCGAGCACCGAGTGAGGGGCCGGCGTCCTCGTGCTTGCGCGCGTCGGCCTTCGCCTGGTTCCTCGCCTGCATGGGCTTGTCGAAGGCTTGCATCGCCGGTGTGTGGCCCGTGGGCGCGTGCGGTGCTTTCTGGAACGCGCCGAGCGTCTTTTGCGCCTTTGCAGCCGCCGCTGCATGCTTGCTCGGGTCAAACTCGTGCAGCGGCTTGATGCGATCGAAAAGGCTCATGGGCGCGGTCCTCAGAAGGTTCCGACGGGGCCGTAAACGGGGGCTTCCGGGCTCACACCGGGGAGGGGATGATCTCTAGCTCAAGCTCTTCGAGCTGAATTGTGAGCGACTGCATGGCGACTTCCGAGCCCGACGCGTCCTTGTCGGCCATCGGCTTCGTCGCACCCGGCCACGCCTCGCGCACGCGCATGATGCGCGACGGGGCGCCGTTGATGCCGAAGGCGTCGGTGATGTGGAACTCCGCGATCTGGAGGTCGGTGCGGTACGACGCCACGCCGCCGTTGATGACGCGGAGCACCCACGCGAAGAAGTCCGACTCTCGACGGACGGTGCCCTTCGAGAGCTGGAGTTCGCTCACCGACTGGACGCCCGGGTACTTCTGCGTCCAGCGCATGACGCCCTCGCGGTAGGGCGCGGGCTCGATGCTGATCTCGGGCGTCGCGACGGATGTGAACCCGGCGACCGGGTCCAGGTTGCCGCCAGCCGGGTCCGTGACGTGGAACCGGAAGTTGAGGTACGGGTCGGTCGCAGCTGCCCTAGCCATAAGGACTTATGACTCCTGTGTGCTTGAGCTTATTAGGGAGCTGTTTGGCGTCGCGCTCGCCTTACGACGCCGCTCATTGTTACGCTCGGTGATCGAACGGAGGATTCCGAGATCCGTCAGGACGGAGGCGTCCCACACTTCGAGATGGGCGTGTGGGTAAAGCAGACGGAACGACTCGACTTTGAGCCGTGAGCGCGTGAACCAGCGGCCCTTCACCTCGACCAGCGTCTCGTCTCCGTCTGCGCTCGTCAAAACGAAGTCGGGTGTGTATCGACACATGATCCCCTCGACGATTACGTCGCCCGCTTGATAACGCCGGATGATCTCGGTCCACTCGACATCCGAGATTTCCCGCTCCTGATGCCGCGTCTTCACGCCGCGTCGCTTGAGGATGCCCGAAATGACGCCAGGGCGGGTGCTGTGAGCCGCCGCGATCTCGGGCTGCGACATTCCTCCGACGTAGTCGGCAACGATGACCAGTTCCTCGGCATCGGTCCACCGTCGGTTGCGTTGGCCGGTCGTTCCGCGCTTGACTCCGGCCTGGGCGAGCGCCTTGTAGACGCAATCGACCTTCACCGGGAGCTTGAGCTGGTCGATGATCGCCTGCGCTGAGATGGTCGGATCGCTCCGGTAGAGCGCGACGATCTCGGCCTTCTGGCTGTGGCCGAGCTTCCGGTGAGTCGCGTTCTTTGCGGCGAGCTTGAGCCCGAGGCGGTTCGCCATCGTCCGAACCGCTCCCTCGGGCCTCTCCAGCGCTGCGGCGCACTTCTTGGAACCAAACGACGAATAGGACTTCGTGAGGAAGTCCTTTTCGGTTTGGGTCCAAGTTGCCGCAGCGCGAGCCATGCTCTATCTCCTATCGCCTTAGACCAGCGACGCTTGCTGGCCGACCGGCTGCTTGAGCGTGAAGATGATGAACTCGGCTGGGGTGTTGGGGGCGAACCCGATGTCGATGATCGCCTTGCCCTGCGAGATCGTCTTCTGGTTGTTGTTCGTCGAGTTGCAGACCACGTCGAACGCCTGCGCCTCGGTATCGCCCGCGAAGTAGCCGAGTCGGAACAGCGACCCGTAGAAGCCCTTGAGCGCGGTGCTGATCTTCGCCCAGAGCGGAGGCCCGTTGTTCTCGAAGACGGCCCACTGGAGCTGGAGGCTCGTCGCGTACATGAGGTAGTCGTGCAGCGTGCGGGCGTTGACGTACCGCCACCGGCGCTCGTTGGAGAGCGTGCGGACGCCCCAGACCGAGAGACCCGTCGCCTGCGAGGAGATGATCGGGTTGATCTTGGCCTGGTAGAGCGCGTTGCGGTCGGCCAGCTCGACCTTGAACTCGGGACCGACCGTGCCCTCGCCGTCCAGGGCTCCGTCCTCGACGCCACCGGGAGCCTTGCCCACGTTCTTGTTGTGGGCCGTCTTCGCGTAGATGCCGGCTGCGAACGGCGTGACCGGCATGAGCTGGGCCAGCTCCGTCACCGGGTTCGTGAAGTAGATGTTGGGGTAGTAGATCGCTCCGAACTTCACGTCCCACGCCTGGGTGACGAGGACGTACTGGATCGCCTGGGGGACCGTCGTGCCGAAGCCGAAGCCCATGATGAGGAAGCGGTTGTCGGCCCGGTTCTTTCCGAACTGCACGAGGTCGAACTGGACGAACTGCGAGCCCTCGAAGTCGGGCACGATGACGTTGAGCGGCTCCTCGACGAGATCGAGGGCGTAGATGCCCTTCTTCGTCGCTTCGAGCCCGGTGATCGGCGGTCCCGCCAGCGAGATGTCCGACCGGCTGATCGCGCTGCCGTTGAGTCCGCCGGTGAGCGGGAAGTCGAGGAACGGCGCGAGCGTGTCGTAGTTCGAGTAGAGCGTCGCTCCGCTGAGCGGCGGCGTCGAGAACTGGGCGTTCACCGCGCCCGTGGCGTAGTCGATCGTGTTGACCCCGGTCGGATTGACGTTGCCGATCAGGCGCCCGAGGCCGTTGTCCCTGATGACGAGACCGGTCTGGTAGGTGGCGTCGATCGTCGTGCCGGTGAGCGGCGGGAACGTCGTCGTGAACTGGGTGAGACCGGTCGTGAAGTCGATCGTGTGGGTCGGCACGAGGTTCACGTCGCCCGTGAGCACGCCCGCGAGTGACGAGTTGATGATGCCAGTCCTCACGTAGTCGATGAGGATGGTCGTGCCGGCGAGCGGGGCGACGAACGTTCTGAACGAGATGGCGCCGTTCGTGGTCGGCGCAGTCGTCGAGTTCGTGAGGTTGATCGTGTTGACGCCGGTGCCGTCGATCGAGCCGACGAGCGCAACGCCCTGCGCCACGTTGCTGCTCGATGCGCCCTTGGTGATCGCGAGCGAGGAGTTGTAAGTCGCGACCACCGTCGACAGCGCCGTGAGCGTGAGGGTGATGCCCGTCATCGCGCCCGTGACGTAGTCGATCGTACCGGGTGCCGCCAGAGCGAGCGGGTTGGTGAGATTCCCGTTGCCGTCGTCGGTGATGACCTGCGCACCGTTCGCGACCGTGGTCACCGCGATCGAGACCGAGCCGGGCATGATCGGCGTGCTCGTGAGCGGCGTGGTCGAGAGGTCGTAGGTCGCGGGCGATGCGCCGACCGTGAAGAGGAGCTGCGGCGACGCGCCCGCGACAGCGGCGTAGCGGATGCGGAAGACCGTGCCCTCGCGGTAGACGGCGTTGCCCAACGCGCCGATGGCGACTGTGAAGTCCTTGTTGACGCCGTTGATCGCGCCGGTGACCGTGAGCGCCTGCGCGATGAGCGACGGGAACTTCGCGTAGAAGAGCTTGAGCGTTCCGTCGGCGATCGGGAAACCGGGGACTGTCAGCGTGAACAGCATGTTCGAGTTGTTGATCAGGCCGGTGGGCGTCTGGGCCTGGTCGTTGACCTGCGTGCCGCCCGCGACGAGCCGGTAGTTGCCCGGAAGGACATTCCCGTTGAGGAGCGTGAAGACGAAGTTCGTCAGGATGCCGGTGCCGACGCCGCTGACCTCGTCCTGGTAGTTCGCCCCGAGGAGCCCGGTCGGCACGCCGCTGATGCCAGCCGTGACCGTGATGAGCGTCGAGCGCCGCGACGGGTCGGCCATCACCGTCCCGAGGTAGTCGGTCGCGGTCGCGTCGGTGAGCGTGATCGCCTCGAACGTCTCAGCCGCCGTGATGATCGTCGGATCGACGGGGAACGGTCGGAGAACGAGGAGGTCGAACTTGTCCCACTTGACCGAGCCGGGGGTGCGGTCGAGGAAGTTCTGGTTGCCGCGGATGCGGACCGTCGTCGAATTGCCCCAGGTGCCTTCCCCGAGCGACGTGAAGGTCCACTTCGTCGGACCGGGCACCGGATCGACCTGCACCGACGCGGCGACGGCGTCGGCGGGAACGACTCGGCTGACCCACGCCGCCTGGCCGCCCGTCGCGAAGAACGCCTGCACCGCGAGCGGAACGACGCTGAGCGTCGAGATGTCGCCGAAGACGGCCTTGAAGTCCTCGAACGACTGGACCTGGACCGGCAGGTTGGACGGACCCTGATCGGTCCACCCGACGATGCCCATCTTGGCCGGGGAGAATGACTGAGGCGCGCGCCCAGGCTTCTTCTCGAAGCCGAAGACGCCGGGGCTCAGGATCTCAAGAGTGTTCGCCATGTTCGCGGGCTCCTATCCTACTTGCCCGGCTTGGGCGTAGGTGTGATCGGGGTCGGCGCCGCCAGAACAGCCGGTGCGGCGAGTTTTACCGGAGGACCGGAGGTCGGCGAAACGGCGGTCGCGACCTTGGCCGCGCGAAGCGCCGTCGACTCGCGGTCGGACATCTCGCGAAGGCGACCCATCTGAAGTCCTCTGGTGACGGACTGGTTGTCGGGCGTCGCCTCGAACACGTCGCCTGTCCGGTGGGCCTTGGCGTCGCCGTGGGGGTAGTCGATCATCCAGAGGCCGCTGCCGACGACTTGGTAAAAGCTCATCTCGTCATACTCCGCGAGCGCGCTGCGCTCATTCGTCGGGTTCTATGAGCGTAACACGCTCGGTAGGACGGCCATCGCCGATGAGACCGCCGGGGCCAAGGTCTATTCCACCACCTCCACCCCCTCCACCGCCACCCCCAGAAGCAGGAATGGTCTGGCCGAGGAAGGCGGGGGCGTCGAAGGCGATCTTTTCGTTGGAGTATTCGCCTTCGACTCTGATGGTCAGGCTGTAGCCGCAGTAGCGTTCGACCAGCGAGTCGACCTCCGTGAGATCCTGGGTGCCCTCTTGGAACGTGTGATAGACGCGCTCGTTGTTGATGCTGTCGGTGACCGTGAGAGAACCGTAACCAGGATACTTGACTTGAGCCATCTGGAGAAGCTGGTTTGCGACGACTCGGAACCTGCTCCAGCACTCGATGGTGTAGATCAGATCGAACGGCCACTCCTGCTCACGGGTCTCGTACGAGTCCCACCCCAGTTCGTTCCCGATCTTTACTCGATGGGCGCCCTCCGAGGCGAGGCGATACTGCTCGGTGACGCCGAGGAGCCGCTTGGCGTTGAACGAGATGTCGTCGAGGTTCAGGACGATCATCGGAAGGATGTCGTTGACGTTGGTCGGTTCGGGCTTCTTGAAGACGACGAGCGCCCGCCTGATCTCGATGGGCGCATCGCTCCCTTGGGGCCTGATGAAGATCCCGCGCCCCTTCGAGTCGACCATCGGGAGGAAGTACTGGTTCTTCTCGTCGTCGAAGATGGCACCGAGACCCTCGGCGACGGCCTGGTCGTAGTCGAGCTTGTCCAGATTACCTGTACGCCGCCCGAACTCGCGCGAGCCCATGTCGGCATTCTACGGACCTCGGGCTGAAGCCGCCACAAGCTACCGATGCTACGCGCCCGACGCGCGATCCATCTCCGGCGGCATCGGCTGAGCCTTGGGTTTGAAATCGGCTGACCCATCGAGAATGGCCTGGATGCGCCCTCTTGATTCTTCGGTCCAGTTGGCGATCTCGTGTCGAGCCTCGTTGAAGGCGACGACCCAGTGCGGAACGCGCTTGAGCCCTGCGAGCCCGTGTTCGAGCGCCTTCGCCATGAAAGCGATGTCGGCGTAGACGCGTCCGTTGATGGCCGGGAACCCATCGGTCGGCGTCGCACCCGCCGCCTTGAGCTTGTCGAGGATCGCCGCGCGAGCGCCGATAATGGCCGTCCGACGCGTCTCGACATCCCCCGCAGGAGCCGGTCGAGCGACAACAGTGAGTCGGTAACCGCCGGAGATGGCTGGGATCTGGTCGATCGCCCACGGGCTGTACTGCATGAGCACGTCAGCGACATCGCCAGCGCCCTCGAACTCGATCAGCGTCCCCTCGGCGGGGAACGTCGAGAACTGCGTCTCCCACCGGCCCGCGACAGCCCACCTCCGTCCGTCCTTGGAGACGAAGTAGTTGATCGCGTGGCGGTAGATGTCGTACCAGCCGCCGCTCGGAAGTTTCTGGCGCACCAGCTCGGCGATCTTGTAGCTCGCGTTCTCCGCGGTGAGCTGGCTCGCCAGCCGGAGTCGGCGCTCGATCTCCTTGGGATCGCCCTTGACCGTGACCTTGAGCGAGAACATCTACTTCTTCGCCCGCGCCTTGCGAGCGACCGAGAGCGCCTTCTCGTAGGCGGCCATCTTCTTCTCGGGCACGCCCTCCTTCGCCTTCTCCTTCGCCGCACCTGGGTGCTTCTTCTTGGAGGCTACGCAGATAGCGAAGGCCGAGGAGAGCTGGGCCGGCTTGTGGGGGTCCTTCGACCCTTCCTTGCCCGTCATCGCGGCGACGCACCTCTTGATGAAGGGATGCGTGTGGCGGTCAGCCGCCTCCGTCTTCGGAGCGGGCTTCTCCTCTTCCTTGTGGCCGCCGCAGCAGACCTTCTTGCCGAGCTGCTTGCTCATGGAGCCGCACTCGCCGCAGCACGCCTCGGAGAGCGAGGCGACGAGCTGGTCAGCGAGGATCTCGGTCGCGAGTCTCATGTGCTTCGCTCCTGCAAGTCTTGTTCGGTCGTGGTCTTCTCCGGCGACAGCTTGCGTTCCGCCGGGTAGCGACTCGACCGGAAGAGTGAGAGACGGTAGCAGACGAAAAAACCCGTGCTGCCGAACCTGGTCTCGTCCTCGTCTACTTTCAGCACGTCGAAGTAGCCGCCCGAGTCGTCGCCGGTCGTGTCGAAGAGTTTCGGGATGCGGACGATGTCGCCCGGCTCGGGCGCGATGCTCCACTCGGTCTCGCACGAGGCGCGAGCGAGATCGAACTTGAGCTGCCGGACGTAGGTGCCGCCGCGCTCGTTGGCGTTCTGCTCCTGCTGGACCTCGAACGGGAGGCCGCGCACGAGGATCGCCTTGTCGGGGGCCCAGTCGGGCTGGATCTCGCGGTGGATCGAGTCGAGCCGCTCGCCGACGAGCGCGTTCTCGCCGTAGAGCGCCATACCGGCGTGTGACCGCCGCTTGAGCACGTCTTCGGCGACGGCTTCCGAGTTCTTGAGCGGCGTCGCGTCCTTGCTGTCGATGCGCCTCGGCTGGTCGAGCTTGGCGTAGTAGAAGGCGTCGACGCCGCGGATGCGGATCTTGTCGCGCGCCTTGAAGTCGGCGTACGCCTTGTCACGCGGCCCGATGAAGGTGTCGGGCAGCGGCCTGACTCCGTCTGCGCTCGGGAGCTGCTTGAACTGCCCATAGGGATACGAAGGGGGATTCGGGTTCTGGATGTCAGCCACGGGCGCACCTCATCGCGGAGCCGCTTGCGGCTTGGGCGCGACGCCGCGGTACGGGTCGTTCCACCACGAGTTGTCGTAGCGGCCCGGGTATTGGGCCTTGAGCTTGTCGGCCCACTTCACGAGCTGTCGCTGCTTTGCCAGCGTATCGGGGAGCCGCTTCACTTCCTTCTCGCGCGCGAGCCCCTTGCTCCCGGTGAGCGTGAGGTGGCCCTCCTTCAACCGACCCGACTCCGCGAGCGAGAACGCGATAACGTTAAAGGCTTTTACGAACTTGTCGTGTAGGCTCCCGTCCTTCTCCTTCTCGATCACGTCGTGCATCCCGCGCTGCATGAGGATGGGGAGCCCTCCCGGGCTCCTCACGGACTCATACGGATCGAGTTTGTACGGCGGGGTGAAGGACAAGCTCTACTCCTAACCCGAGATGAGCGGGACCGTCATCATGCAACATGCCGCCATGTCCGTCTCGTGAGAATCATCGAAACCGACGCTTGTGTCACGCTGAAAGCAGCGGCGAGAACCGCTTGGGACTCGCCGTTGGCCCCGCGACGGCGGATTTCAAGGATGTCCGCTTCTGTCAGCTTCGATCGTCCGTGCTTCGAGCCGAAGCATCTCGTCTCGGGTTTCGTGTGCGTGCCGTGTCGTTCTCCGCTCGCTACCAGTCGAAGTCTCGCGGCGTGCTCGCCGTTTTCCTTCGGCGTCACCCACTCCAGGTTCCGAGCGCGGTTGTCGTCGGCTCGGCCATTCTTGTGGTTCACTTGGTGCTTGGCGGTCGGCGGCGGCCCGATAAACGTCCGCGCGATGAGCCGATGCAGCGCAAACGTCTTGTGGCGACCGCCGACAAAGAGCGACACGCGGCGGTGTCGGTCGTTCGGTCTACTAGCCGACCGTACCGGCGAAGACTTGCGGACGATGCCGGTCTTGATCGACAGAATCTTCCCGCTTCGCGAGGCCGCGTAGCCAAAGCACCCTGGTATCGCTCGCCATTTCGGCATCAATTCACCCCGAAATAAGTGGCGTTGTTCGCTTCCAATTTATCACGTCTTTCTCCAGCTGTTCCTCGGCCTTCTCGGCGATCTCGATGAGCTTCTCGCCGTTGAGCTGGACGTTTCCTCCGGCGCTCGCCGTCTCCATGAACTTCATGCGCTTGTTGCCGAGCGTGAAGTGGGCCCTGGCAACGAGCTTCCGCCTGAAGAAGCCAAGCTCCATCGGGTCGAGCTGTCGCACGTCGATGTGGTTCGTCCAGATCGTGACGAGCGCGCGCACGTCGGAGCCGAACGGGAAGCCTGTGAAGGACCCGATCGCCGACGGCGGCGGAAGGATCTCCAAGATGCGCGTCGTGTTGTTGTACTCCCAGTCGCGGTCGGACGAGAAGACGCGTCCGATCGTGGCGAGATACTGGAGCCGTTGCACGAGATCCGAATAGGGCATCGGCGCGGCGTTCGGATTCGTCCATTGGCCGAAGAGGAGCGAGAAGTAGGTGTAGGAGAACTGGTCGGCGTCGAGGCTCGGCAGCTGGAAGCTCGGAAGCCAGAGGTCGATCACCTCGATGCAGTCCGGCGGCATGAGGTAGGCGCTCTGCCGGTTGCCGAGCGTGACCGAGATGATCTTGGGGAAGCCGACGCGGTGGGCGTACCACTCCTTCGTGAGCATGAAGCAGTCGTCGCGATCCGACTCGCCCTCCTCGATCGTCCCCTTCGTGTAGGGGTCCCTGTCGCCGGGCGAAAGCAGCTCAACGTCGGTGACGCCGCCGCCAAGTTGGCGGATGACGTAGCGCCAAAGCTTGTCCTCGGTAACCACCGGGCCCTGCCCGGAGAGGATGGGAAGCCCGTTCGGACCGATCTTCGGGGGTTCGGGAGTCGGCGCCATGGACTGCTCCTCGGACCCATCCTATCGCACAAGCCGCCCCCGGCCTACCGGAAGACGGTGTTCGGCTAGCTCGCGCGCGGGGGCGCGTTGAGGACGCGATTCTTCCTTGCGCTGGCTCGGATCTCGCTGAGCTTCTTGGGGTCGGCCATGAGCGCAGCCGCGTCCTCGCGGATGCGCGGGTTGTAGCGCTTCCAGTTGTCGCCGTGGCCGAGCAACTCGTGGCACTCCAGCCCTCCCACGAACTCGCAGAGCACGATGATGTTCGTCGGGTCCAGCTCGCGCTTGGGATTCACGTTGAACGGCACGATGTGGTGGAGTTGAAGTCCGACCTTCGAGCCGCACGCCTCACAGCCCTTCCCAGCCGCCCGGTGCTTGACAAGGAGCTTCGTACGGAAGTAGGCCCACTTGGGCGACCGCGACGACGCCTTCGTCCTTTCGCGTCTGTGGGCCGCCTTGACGCGGGCGATGTGGGCCTCCGTCTTCTTGACGGTGCCGACAGCGCGATGATGCTGATGCGGAAGAAGACCGGGTGCGAGCACCGCCGTCGTCTCCATCGAACCCTCCAGTTCGCGGATAAGGTAGCAGAAGCCAGACGGCAAAACAGCGCCGAGCCCACCACGGCCCGGCGCTGGACGATCAAACCAAGGAGCGCGTCGGAGTGTGTCGACTAGACCGGCTGGCCGTAGGCGGGGACCTCGAAGACGACCGCCGAGAGGGCCTGCGGGATACCGGCGGGCGTCGTCTCGGTGAGCTTCGTCCCGAGGATGCCGGTCTCCAGCTTCACGCGCCGGTAGAAGTTGTAGACCTGGTCCGCCGGGACCGAGTCGGGGAACGTGTAGATGACCTGCGTGAGCGGGCTGTTGAGCTGCTTCGAGCACGCGAGCTGGTTCTGGAGCGGCACGACCGTCGACTGGAGGATCGAGTCGAGCGCGTCGAGAACCGGCTGGACGGCATCGGCAACCGCACCGACGTTGATGGTGATCGTGGTGGACATCGAGGTCTCCTTCGGCGTCTACCCTAGCACCCCGGACTCGAACGCGGTAGCTGGTCTACGTGGTGTAGCCGCGGCGTAGGTGCTCGAACACGAGCCGCACGAGCCCCCGCTTGGGCGGCGGCCACCCGCTTGCGATAGCCTGATGGGAGACGTAGGCGAAGATGCGGTCGTCGACGAAGTTCTTCAAGGTGACCGACGCGCGGCAGCGGTTACAGCACACCGCTGCGTCGATCATGTAGAGCCGCTCTTGGCCGTCCTTGTAGGAGCGGAGCCCGAGGCCGACGCGCCAGGTCGCCGGCTTGTTGCAGGCGACCTGGCGACCGCCGCCAATGCGCATCTGCGCGCACCGGCGAGCGGTATCAGTGCCGATGGTGCGCATGGATGGAGGCGAGGAGGTCGACGACTGGTGCCGAAACGAGGTCGAGATCGTCATGCCACGCCGGGTCTTTCCTGTCGTCCCACTTCACGAGGACTCCGTAGTTCCCGAAGATGCCGTTCGGCGGGCCGAGCTTCGTGACCACGCCGAACTCGCCGGGCGGATACTCCCACCTGACACGTTCTCCTACCGCGAACTCGTAGACCCGGTTCACCGCTGCTGGGTGGTCGAAGCCGCGCCGCCGACCGCCGTGACCGCATCGAGCGGCTTGAGCACGTCGCCGAAGACGACGTACTCCTTGCCGGTCGACTCGTCGATGACCTTGCAGACGCGGTGACCGGTGTCCTTGCCCCACCACGCCGAGAGGATCTTGACGCGCTGGCCCGGACCCGCGCCGCGCGTCTTCACCTCGGCAAGTTCTCCTGGGCGCCACTCGCGCTCGTCGGTGCGGTGGGGGATCTCGCCGTTCGGCATCTCGTTGTCTTCGCTCACTGTTCGTTCACTCCCTGGTTGCTGGGCCACTCGACGAGGATGATGGCGATGAGCGCGACGCCCACGCCCACCCAGTTCAACGTCGACAGCTTCTCCTTGAAGAAGAATACGCCGAGGATGACGCCCGCCGCGAGGGCAATCAGCGTGTAGACGAGCGCTGCTTTGGCGAAGCTCTCGAACTTGAGGCTCAGCGCCCACAGCGCGCCGCATCCGACGTAGAAGAACATGCCCTGCGCGAACGCTATCCAGCTTCCATCGGCGAGCCAGACCTTGAGCCGAAGGTTCGCCAGCACATCGACCGCCGTGTAGGCGACCATGCACGCGGCGAACGCCGGCCTGTTCGGGGTCAAGTGAAGTTCTCCTTGGAGAAATCGGTCGTGGGCCGGTACTTGACACCGTCGACTCGGATGTCGACAGCCTTCGGTTCCGGGTGCGCCAACTGGACGACGGATTCGACGACCGACATCCACGGCGCGCGATGCGAGCAGTCCTCGCAGACAGCATCCGATTGAGGGCGTCCCGGCGGTGGGAAGTGAATAGGCTTGCCGCCGCAGTAGCGGCAGGCGACCTTCTCCCGCTCGGCGGCGAGGCGAGCATCATCTTCCTGGCTCGGACCAGACTTCGCCATCAGACCGTCTTCATACCCTCGCGACCCGGCGCGATCTCGCCCCCTCTGCGCTTGCGCTTGTAGGGGTTCTCGACCGGCTTCTTCGAGTCGAGCGTGGCGAGCGCGTCGATGATGCACTCGGGCTCCGACCCGTATCGCGGCCTGTAGAACGCGATGCCGCCGACCGGCGCCGACATGGGTTGAACCGAGATGAGCGGTGTGTGCGGTGGGTTGATCGGCCTGTGCGCCGCCATCACCCACGCCGGGATCTTGGAGCCCTTTGCCTCAAGCCGTTCGAGCAGCTCCGTCTCCCCACGAACGAATCTCTCCATGAGCGCCGCCGCGTTCGAGTCGAGCGAACCGGCGAGCACACCCCACTTCTGCTTGATGGAGTCGGCGTCGACGCTCATGTCTGCTCTCGCACGTTGATCTGAGACCTGATTTCAGCGCCACGAGCCCGCGCGGCCACCATGACGCGCTCGGTAGCCCGAGCCCACTTCCCGTAGAGCTTAGCACCGCACAGGCAGCGCTCGGGCGCGTCTTCGAGCGGGTGCTCGTGGTGGCAGACCATACACCGCAGGATCTTCATAGCTCGACGTTTCCGATAGCAGTGATCGGCTCCGTGAGCGCGAGCCAGATGCGGCGCATCGGCACGGTCACAGCGTCCATGTGCATCGCCTTGCCACAAGTGGGAAGATCGGAGAGCGTTACTGCGCGCGAGCCGGTGTTGCCATGGAGTCGGTGGATCTCGCGACGCCACAGATTCCTGACGCGTTCGTCCGAGTCAGCTCCGCTGGCGTAGGCCCAGCAGGTCATGGCGGTGAGGAGCGCCATCTCCAGCGACTCGGTCGACTGACAGTACATCATCGGGCGATTGAGCATCCCGCGCACGAACTCGACGATGTTGTCAGTGCCGATGTTCCTCATCTCCCTCACCCCTTCCTACTCGTGGAGCGTCGCCAGAACGGTCATCGGGTCGGCGAGCGCGAGGTCGCGAATCCGGGCGTCGATCTTCTGACGCGCTCCGCGGTCGCTGCGGAACCACGTTGAGCGCTTGCTCAGGACGGCGTCTGCGATCGCATCCTGGGCCACACGAATGCTCGTCACGTCGCCGGTAGCGAGCGCTCGGAAAAGACTGGAGAGCAGCTCCGGGTTCTTGCCGATCACACGCTTGAGCGCGCGTGAGTAAGGCCGCTGCTCGCCCTTCTGCGGTTGGCGCGTCGTCCACGACCAGTCTTCGTCGACGAGCACGCCGTAGTGGAGCTTGCCGAGGTCTGGGTCGCGGCTCGGATCTCGATTCGGATACCACACGGATAAGCCCTCTCCGTTCTACCCGAGGTCTCCGATGAGGTCGATGACCGTCTTCTTGTTCTCCGCCTTGAGACGCTCGATCGTCTTCCCGGCGTTCCGCATGAACGCTCGCCGTTCCTTAGTCGTGCGACCATTGAAGTAGTTGACCTTGGCCTTCGCGTCGCGACTGGCCCGGATGAGCGCCTCGCCAGTCCAGTCGAGCGTCGACCTCGGCAATTCGAGCACGGCGGGCGTCTTGTCGCGCGTCCGCCGCTTCTTGCTCGCCGCGAGAAGCGCCTCCTCGACAAGCGCCGAGTAGCCGAGCGTAACGTGATCGACGTAGCTGCGACGGATCGCCCACGAGAGGCCGAGCATGAAGACCTGCCACTCGCCGGCTGCGATCTCGACACGAACCGGGGGTCCGAGTCGGTCTTTACTCATGCCGGATCTCGCTGATGTGATCGACGATCGACCGACGCCGCCACTCCCGGGCCGATTCGAGGAGGTCGAACGCGAACTCGTCCGCGTCGGTCAACGCGCCGGCTTTCGTGTTCGCCATCCACCACGCGAGCACGTCCATGAGAGCGTCGAGCAGGTCGTAGGGAATCGTCCAGTGAAGCTGGAGCCGGTGGGCGTTGAGCGCCGCCATCTCGTCGATCGCCTTGATGGCGGGCCGATCGCAGACGAACGGCGGTTCGGGCATGCCGTTGGTCTTCAGGCTGTGAACGCGAAGGCCCTCCACGAAGCCTGTGAAGATGCCGGCGTGAACGTAGAACTTGAACGCGGGTAGGCTCACAGGATTCGTCCGATGTGCTCGACGATCGAGGTGTCGCCGATCTTGGCGAGGGTCTCCATCGTCACTTCGAGCCACTCCTCGTAGCGGATGGTCACTTCCTCCTTGATCGCCAGCTCGGTGTGGAGGACGAGGAAGACGAAGCGCAGAGTGCGGACATCTTCGTGCGCGATTTCGAGCACAGGCGATCGGCTGGGGATGCACCCACGACCGTAGTCGGGGTCCGTCTTGATCACGGCAACGATCCGCTGGAGCGACTCGCGGTTGCTGTCGGGTCGCATCTTCTCGTTCCTGGTGTCCCAGAGGATCTGCTCGGCGCAGGTCATCACCTCGTAGAGATCGCGCGGCGCGGGGGACGTGAGCTGAAACGCGGGAAGGCTCACTGGATCTTCCCGAGATGATCGACGACCGACTCGCGCTCGAACGAGTAGAGCAAGTGCATCGTGTGCCAGCTCCAGTCCTCCCAGTCGAGCTGGACCTCGTCGGTGTCGGGAGAAACGACGGGAAAGCTGTGCGAGTGGTTCGCATCGAGGATCGCCTTGAGCGCCGAGATGTCGTCGAGCCCCACGCGGACTTCGATCGCATCGTGCGGCGTAAGGGACGGGTAGAGTGCGGTGATCTTCGTTCCGCGCTCGATCGCGCTGAGGACGCGGTCCGCCGCGGCTGACGCCTCCGCGAAGGCGGCGGCTTTGGAGACCGCGACCGCCTCGGCGTGGTACCTCAACGGGATCGTGAAGACGAAGTCGACAGACATGACTAGCCCTCCGCGATCGCAAGAAGATCGACGGCGCCGAGCTTCTCGATCGCCTCGATCCGACGCTGGTAGACGATCGGCTGGCCGACGATGAGCCCCTGCGTGGCGAGCCAGAAGGCGAACTTGAGCGCGAACGCGAGCGCGGTCAGGTGCTCGCCCGGCACCGTGAGGTGGTGCGTCCCTTGCCACTCGCTTCGCCACGCCGTGATCGTGCCTTCGTCCGTGGTCGGGTGCGGGATCGGTGGCTTGGGGAGCCACGCCCGAAGAGCAACAAGCTGCGCAGCGATCTCCGGCTGGAGACCGCCCAGCTCGAACGCGTGTGGGATCGCCGCGCGCAGTCCGACGAGCTGCGTGAAGGTGAGTGACAGCTTGCGCCCGTTCTTGGTCAGCTTCGACTTGGTCGCCTTCTCGAATATGCCCACGCCGTCACCTCGCCCTCGTTCTACCCTGAGACACGCGACCGGCGAGGAGTTGCATCGAGTCGAAGTTCGGGCCGTGGCGCTACTTATCGAGCATCCCGATCTCGTCGATGACGTTCCGCGGCGTGCAGCGCCAGGCCGGGAACGACTTCGGTTCGGTGAGCCCGTCTACGAGGACGATCGCATAACCCCACGGGTCTTCTTGGGCGATGGTACCGAACGCCGGGAGCCGGATCTCCACTCCCTCAGCGCGCACCACTTCGAGGTTCTTGTCTGGCTGAACGATCACGCGCTGCCCGCGCTCGAAGCCGCTCACGGCTTCTCGTTCTCCGAGTCGGGCTGGAACTCCGGGTCGAGCATCGCCAAGCCCGTCACGATGTCGAGCTGCTTGATGACCCGCGAGTCGAGATTGAGGAGCTTCCCGCTCCGAAGGCGGATGTAGTAACGGAGGAATTGGCCGTACTTGCGGATGTCCTCGACCGTGCCGATGTACTTGTCCACGCCCTCAGAGTGCGGACGCACCACGCGCACGCAGTCGCCGACCTTCGCCTCGGCGCTCATCGGATGAGCGCCAGCGCCGAGATCGGGTCGACGTGTTTGACGTGTCGCATCTCAAAAACGCCAACGCCTCTTCCCTTCCCGAAGTCGATCGTGATGAACCAGGTCCAGGCGCCGTCTGGGCGAGCCCCCGCCGGTGTGGGCGCGAGTCGAGACTCAGTGCCCATGACAACCCCGACGTACAGAGGACGTGCCCATTCGGGCACCTTGACCAGCGCATAAGCGGCGAAGGGGCACGGCAGTGGCTTCTCGCTCATCGGTCAGCCTCGGAAACCGCCTCGATCGCGTCGAGGTGCCGGACGTACTCCGGCATCGCGTAGATGATCGGGCCGTTGTCGAGTCGGATGCGGAACCGAGAGGGCCCCTCCGTCTCCATGAGCGTGCCGCGCGTAGGCCGCCCGACCAGGTGGGTCGTTCCGATGCTGGAGCCGTCGTGCCACGCCGGCTCGACCACGACGCGATCGAGCACCTTGTAGTAGCGGCCATCGGCGTCGCGCATTGGTCACAGCCCCCGAGTTACCCGTGCTTCCGTCGCCTCGATCCAGGCGTGGAGCATCGGACTGAGATCGGCCTCCTTGGCGGCTCGAACTGCCTCAGTGAGCCCGAACGGCGTCTTGCCGAAGTGCTTGGCGAGCTTTTCGACCTTCTGCCGCTCCGACGCCTTGAGCTTCTCGCCCGATCGGATTCGCTTGAAGATCGCCGACGACTTGAGGATGAGCCGTTCCCGCATCTGCTTGATGTCGTCCACCAGCGCGGACAGCTCGATCGTCTTCTCGGCCAGCTCGCGCTCCTGGGGGTCGGGGCGATGCTGGCCGTCTTGGAGCGTCTTGGGCAGGTCGCCGCTCATGTCTCCGTTCTACCTCGGGGCAGGAAACGCAGCGGCTTCTCCTTGTAGAGATCCGCCAACGCCTCGATCACGTCGACGACCTTCTCGAACTCGCCCGCCGTGCCGTGGACCTCTCGACCTTCGTCGAGCTTCGCCGTAACCCACCAGCCGGTGTCCGAGTCTTCGTCATTCCAGTAGCACGCGGTGACGCTGCCTGGGTAGACCCGCTGCCACCCTTTCTTAGCCGGGGCGTAGGTTCGCTCTCCGTGGCGGATGCGGTCGCCGATCTCGAAGGGCGGTGTCTTGGAGTGCATGGGATCTCTCCGATCAGCTCGATCACGTCGGGCCGGCGTAGGTTCTCTGGGGAGCAGCTCTCGATCTCCCCGTCATCGGTGTGGATGAAGATGCGCCACGCTCCGCCCCACCCGAGGTCGATCACGACGCTCGTCACCGTCCCGCGGATGTAGACCGTCTCGCTCGGACTACGCCTCACGCCGTCGGGCGGTCTGGTGCGCATGACGCCGATGATGGCGCGATCGCCACGCTTCCATTCGGGCCATTCCGACTCAGGCGGGAGGCGCATCGTTCAACTCGGCGAGGTGTTCTGGTGCGGAGATGAGCCTGGCGCGCTCGGGGTAGGTGACTCCGAATCCTGGGTGGCCGTCGACGACCACGTAGATGAGCCAGTTGTCATCTTCCTGGCACCACTCCGTATCGTCGACGAAGCCGCGTACCGGGCACTTGAACCGCTCGTGCCACGGCTCCTGCTCGATCGAGCCGCCGTGGAACTCCGTGACCTCGACGCGGTCGCCGGAAGCGAAGGGCGGGGTCATGCCAGTTCGGCCAGTCTTCGCACGATGTCGAGGTGGTGGACGCGGGAGGCGGGCGCCGTCGCCTCCCAGGTCGAGTCCTTGGCAAACGTGAAGGCGAGTCGAACCTCCCACTCGCCCTTCCGCGCGCTCCACTCGCACCCGACGACGTGGACCGGGCAGCGCGCCTCCTCGTCGGTGAGCGGCGTCTCGCGCCTGTACTCGACCTCTTCACCCGGCTTGAAAGGCGGGGGCCCTGGTGGACGAGAGAGCCGGAAGAAGTAGAGAATGAGCCAGAGCGCCATGAACAGGACGACGAGCGGAACGCCACCGGTGACGAGGTAGTGGACGAAGCCTCGCATGCCGATGTTCTACCCTGGAAACGAAGCGGCGCCGGGCAGGAACCCCGGCGCCACGCGCATCAACTGGGATCGTCGAAGCCCCCGCTCGGACTCGCACCGAGTTCCGCCGGTTTACAGGACCGGGCTTCACTCTCAAAGTTTCGGAGGCAGATGCTCCCGCCAGGACTTGCACCTGGGACCTACGCTTTAGGAAAACGTCGCTCTGATCTGCCTGAGCTACGGGAGCGAAAACCCGTCGATGAAAGGGTGGCTGAGACGTAGTTGGTTCAGGCTGATTAGGCCAGATGTAGTCCCAACCGGATTCGACGAGAAGCCCTCGCCCGGAGGTGCGCCGGGCTCTCTGGTTTACGAAACCAGTGCGTCGCTGACTACGCTTCGAGGGCGAGACGGAGCAGGGAGGAGTTGCACCCCACGCCCTTTCGGGCGCCATCGCTTTCCAGGCGAGCCGCAGGACTACCCCGCGGGTCCTACTCCATTGGCCGACGCCAACATCAGCGCCGACCGCAGTCTTTCAGGCCGACTCCAGCTCTTTCGCGAGGAACGGCTCCCACGACGGCCTCACTACGCCTCGGGGCGCCCGGAGTCGAGTTCGCCACGCCGGTACCTTCGGCACCGTGCGGAGCCTCATGCCGGCCTCTTGAGGGGTCTGGTCGGCCTTGCGCGAGTTGCAGCTCTCGCACGCGGCGACGCAGTTCTCCCAGCTCGTCGGGCCTCCGCGCGACCGCGGCAGGATGTGCTCCACCGTGATCTTCTCGCGAAAGAGGTCCGCGCCGCAGTACTGGCAGTTGCTCGCGATTCCGGCGGATGTCACAAAGGTGTGTCCGCGCTCGTCCTCCGACCTCACTGTGAGATCCCAGACCAAACCGTCATATGAAACGTCTCGGACGTATTGAACGGGAGCAGACATATAGGTGTGTCCGTCGACCCGAACAACCTTTCCGAGATGCCGCGTCGTCTCGGGGAACCAGCGGACGTGGTAGACAGGAGCGCCTGGGTTGAAGTTGACCTGCCGCCCCTGTACGATCGAAGCGAAGCGCCCAAGACCCCACGCGAGACGTTGGGACTGGAGCGCAAGCGTCCGTGACGCGGTCGTAAGCACGCGAGTTGGCGAATCGCGTGTCATGAGATCACAGCCATCACCGGACATCATCGCCTCGAAAAGTTCGGTTGCCGTTCTCTCGTCGAGGTTGATGGGGTCGAACGGGAACTGCTTAACGCGCGCCTTCCTTCCAGAGACGTAAGTCTTCACTATCCTGGCAAGCTCGCGAGAACCGACATTGATCCGGCGACTCTGGTTCCCGTTTCGCGGGTCGACATTGATCTTGTCGGCGATGTGCTTGTCGTCGAGCGAGAGCACCGCCCTGACGGCGCTCTTGATACCCTCCGCCAGTTCGTCCTCATGCGGCGCGATCGTGAAGCCAACATACTGCTCTACGCCGTCTCGGTAGTCGCGCGCGGTGTGTCCCTCGGACATGAAGTAACCGATCAAGCGGGCGAGCGGCGCAGGCAGAGTTATTACATCTCCCGTTCGATCGAGCGGCCAGACGACGTGATGCCCCTTCAACTCAGCCGCAGGAACGAAACGGAGTCCACCCGCCCTGTCGAGCACCAGGAACTTGTGGTCGTCGGTAACGACGACCGGCAGTCCGTAGTACGGCTTAACTGAGACACAGGGACGAGACGGTTCCTGCGCCATCTTGTCGGTAACGACCGAAACACCAGTCGCCGTAATGATCGAATCGCCTATCGACACATCTTCGATCGAAACCCACCGACCACCGCCGAGTTGGACCGGCGTGCCAGAAGCGAAGCACTGGTGGGCGTCCCGCTTGGCGAGGTTCGGTCGGTTGAACACGATCTTCCGGGGAGGACGCTCGCCGTACTTCTTGAGGACGATCACCTCGGGCGCCGGGATCGGATCGCGAGCCGTCTTGATCCAGCGGTCCGTGTCCGGCTCGCTCACCGCCCACTCCTCGAAGGTGAGGAGGAGGTAGTTCTGAGCATCCAGTACACTTGCCATGTCCCGCATAACGTTGACGATCGCCACTTGAACCGGAAGGAAGGTCACTGGTTGCCAGTTGCGATTGAGTACGAGCACGGGCTCGTTCAAGACGCTCATGTCTTCCTCTCCAGTTCGTGTGGGCAGACACCTCCTGTGAAGCGCCGACCGCAGTTGCAGTTGAAGCACAACGTCCTGAATCCGTCGGGAAACTTGTTCTTGATGAGCCACGAATGAAGATGCGCTGACCCGCCGATCTCCTTCCGGTGCTTGTTCCCTCCACCGTCGATGTGGTCGATCGTGAGGAAGGCGCTTCGAGCCTCGCCGCAACACGCGCAAGCGTGTCCGTAGTGGTCGAGGACGGCTTGCTTGTTCTTGTCCCGCAGCCGCTTGTTGTGGGCAGCGTAGATCGGGCGACACCCCTTGCAGAGCGAAAGTCTGCCACTCGGAGTCCCGCAGTGGACGCAACGGCGAGCACTCTTGCGTCTTGCGCGCTTGGCGCGAGAAGCCTTGGCGCGCTTGGCGCGACACTTGTCGCAGTAGAGACGCTCGCCGTCTGTCGAGGCTCGACAGTCGGGGCACACACCATCGGACTTGCACTGCGCGACGTGGGCGGCGTGTGCATCGACTCGACACTTCTTGCATTCCGAGCGGCGTTCGCCGGTCGACTTCTTCTTGAGCGAAAACTCGCCGATGGGCTTGGGAAAGTCGCATCGGCTGCACGTCTTCGTCTCGGAGATGCCCGCTGCGTCGCTCACGCCAACGAGTCTAGTCATCGACTCGCGCGATGTCACGGCCTAATTATGTATGCGGATCGGGGTGGCGGGGATTGCACCCGCGACCTTCGCGTCCCAAACGCGAGGCTCTGCTGCTGAGCTACACCCCGTCTTAGGGTTGGACGACATGATCGCACGGAGAACGGAGGACTTGCACCCCATACCCTCTCGGGCACTCACTCGTTAGCACCGAGGACCGATGCGCTCGTTCGGTTCGCTCTCCAGAGATGGGTGAGGAGAGGATCGCACTCTCGACCTCGCGGTTATCAGCCGCGCGCTCTAACTACTGAGCTACACACCCTTGAATGCGGTCGGTGGGACTTGCACCCACAGTCGCCCTTTCGGGACGCCAGGCCCTCAACCTGGTGCGTCTGCTAGATTCCGCCACGACCGCGTAGTTGTTGTCGGTTGCGTAGCCCTCTCGCGAGGACATCGCTCCACGCCTCGCCGGGCTTTTGGTCGCCCGGTGACACTCGCTGCTGCTGCCGCTCCTCGGACTTGCACCGAGAACCTCCGGCTTTTGAGACCGGCGCCTCTGCTGGTTGGGCTAGAGCGGCTTGATGGGGCGCCTGGGGATCGCACCCAGCGCGGCAAGGATATAAGCCTCACCTGGTCGACTAGACCGCGCCCGGCGATGCCCCTCCCGGGATTCGCACCCGGAACCTCTCGGTCCTAAGCCGAGCGCCTCTGCTGTTGGGCTAGAGGGGCGTGTGGTAGGTCGCCTCGGACTTGCACCGAGCGTTCCCGGGTTTAGGCCGGGCGGGTGTGCTCGCTTCCCTAGCGACCCGCGATGCCGCCGGTGGGAGTTGCACCCACAACCTCTTGACCCTGAATCAAGCGCCTCTGCTATTGGGCTACGACGGCTTGAGAGATGTCCCCGGCAGGGATTGCACCTGCGACCTCCGCGTTCGTAGCGCGTTGCTCTGATCTGCTGAGCTACGGAGACAAGCATGTCCTCGGCTGGAATCGCACCAGCGACCTTCGCCTTCGGAGGGCGTCGCTCTGATCTGCTGAGCTACGAGGACTTGAAGCGGACGGCGGGAGTTGCACCCGCGACCTAGTGCTTGGGAAGCACTCGCTCTGCTGGCTGAGCTACGTCCGCATGATGATGGGCGTGGTAGGACTCGCACCTACGTTGATCCCTTCCGGGAACCAGATTTACAGTCTGGGTCGATCGCTACTACGATGACACGCCCTCGGAGAGAAGCGGACGGCGGGGATTGCACCCGCGACCTACAGATTGGCAACCTGTCGTTCTGCTGCTGAACTACGTCCGCATGATGGGCTCGGAAGGACTCGCACCTTCGTCTCCTCCGTGTGAGAGAGGCATCCTTGCTGCTGGAAGACGAGCCCGAAAGACTGCCCACCAAGGATTCGCACCTTGAACCTACGGATTCAGAATCCGTCGCTCTGCTGGTTGAGCTAGTGGGCAAAGGAGAATGCCTCGCTCGGATTCGCACCGAGATTCGCGGCTTCAAAGACCGCCGTCCTACTGTTGAACGACGAGGCACAGGCCGCCTCCGACTTGCACGGAGATCACTCGGGTTGGAGCCGAGTAGGTTTCTGTTGACCCCAGCGACCTAAAAGCTGGTCTTCGCCGCGCTCGCGACGGCTTGCGCTCTTCCGCTCGACGGCGAAGACCAGACCGACTGCGCCCCTCGGACTCGCACCGAGAACCACGGCATTAACAGTGCCGGACATCTACTTTGATGCTAGAGCGCAATAACTGGATACCTCGGACCTCTCGGCCTTTTGTGTTTTCCGAAGCACGATCGGTTGCAGTAGAAGTCTGTTTGCCCGATGCTCAGACGGTATTCGTGCTCGGCGCGCTTCCGCTCGATCTTTGAGCCGCAGTAAGCGCACCCGAGAACGGTCGGAGCGACGGCGTTGTGGTCGGCTGTGTGCTTGCCGGTCCGCTTCGCCTCCAGGTTCGCGAACGCGTTGTCATGCTTGTCCTCGTTCTTGTGATGGACGAGCCAGCCCCTTGGGACGATTCGCCCGGTGTTCTGCCACCACACAACCGAGTGCTCGTAGGCGTAGCGCCCGCGATACTTCTTCCCCGGGTAGCCAACCGGCGCAACAACCAGGATGTAAGGCCCGTTCCTCATGCGACCGATGTTAACAGGCACTCTATCTTAGGTCCACAGCCACTTCGGCGACTCTACTGTTTGAGCCTACGGGAGAATGACGCATACGGGAATTGCACCCGTGTCTTCGGCGTGAGGGGCCGATGTCCTAGCTGCTGGACGAATGCGCCATGATGAATTGCGGGTGGCCGAGTCGCACAGCCTCAGTCGGGTTATGAGCCCAACGTCCCTCTCCGGGACCCGCGACGTACGCCCCCAACGGGAGTTGCACCCGCCACCTTCGGATCGACAATCCGACGCTCTACCTGTCATGAGCTATGGGAGCTTGAATGGACTCGGACGGAGTTGCACCATCAACACCCGGATCTTCAATCCGGTGCTCTACTAATTGAGCTACGAGTCCTCGAATGGGCACGCTGGGAATCGGACCCAGACCTTCCGCTTAAAAGGCGGTTGCTACGTCCTTCGAGCTACGCGCCCGTGGTGAAGGGAATCACCACGGGCGTTTGGGGAACCTCTGGTACGTGTGCATCTCATCTCCTCCTTCATGGAATCGGCGGGAATCGCACCCGCGACCCTCTGCTTGCAAGGCAGACGCTCTCCTGCTGAGCTACGACCCCGTGTTCGTCGCGTTGCCCCCGGAAGGATTCGCACCTTCGACCTTCCGCTTAGAAGGCGGCTGCTCTGTCTACTGAGCTACGGGGGCATTCCTCGGTCGCATGGGCGACCTTGGCGTGTAGTAAGATCGGCGAGGAGGAGCACCCATGCCCGCCTCGATTGTTCCGAGCCTCCAGTTGGCGCCCGGCGAGAAGTTCACGCTGACCATCAACGGGGTCGACTTCGACTCGGGCGGCCCGGGACAGCTTCCTTCCGGCATCACCCCGGTATGGCGGGTCGACAACCCCGTCGCCGTCAGGCTCGCGCCTACCGAGGACGGGCTCCGGTGTCTCGTGTACGGGGTCGGCTTCGGCAACGCTACCATCACCTGTTCGGCGCGCGGCAACCTGCCGAGTCCTCCCGACACGATCGCCAGGGTGACGGTCACCTCCAACCCGACTCCGTTGCCGCCCGCGAATCAGGTCTTCCTGACCGCATCGGCCCCGGTCGTCACGTAGAAGCGGACGGAGGGAGTCGCACCCTCGACCATCGGTTTGGAAGACCGGCGCTCTGCTGCTGAGCTACACCCGCATGAAGGTCTGCCAGGGAATCGCACCCTGCTCGAACCGGGTTGCAATCGGTTGCCATCACTAGACGACTCGCAGACCAAGTTGACGTGGACGGGACTTGCACCCGTACGGTCCCGATTGAAAGCCGGGCGTCCTACTGTTAGACCACCACGCCATGATGGGCCTGGTCGGACTTGCACCGACAACCATCTCGTTAAGAGCGAGCTGCTCTGGCTATTGGAGCTACAGACCCGTGTTGAAATGGGCTCGGCGGGACTCGCACCCGCGATCTTCACCATGTCAAGGTGCTGTTCTAGCTGCTGAACTACGAACCCAGGAACATCTTGACCGCGTGACGGCCTCGAAGGCAGGTCTCGGGGTCAAGATTCGAGAAGCTTGCACGGAGAACGGAGGTCTCGCACCCCACCCGCCGAAGCGGGCGCATCGCTTTCAAGACGAGCCCGGCGCCTTGGCCGGTTCGCTCTCCTCATCGTTGCTGATGGAGTCGGCGGGAATTGCACCCGCAGCCTTCTCGATGCCATCGAGACGCTCTCCCGTTAGAGCTACGACCCCTTGAGTGGACCCGACGGGAGTTGCACCCGTAACCTTTCCCGTGCGAGGGGAACGCTCTCCTATTAGAGCTACGAGCCCATGATGCTGCTGAATCGGAGTGGTGGGATTCGCACCCACGACCTCTGCTTCCCGAAAGCAGCGCGCTACTCCTGCGCTACACCCCGAAAGACGGACTACGACGCTGTGTTGGTTCTCTCCGAGCGCCAGTAGCCTCTTTCCCTGGCGGTCTTCCGGCGGTGGCAGTTGGCGCATCGCACGGCGCACTTCTCGATCTCGGCGGCAACCGTCTCGACGGTGTGACAGCCGCGCGTCATCTCAGACACGCCGCGAGTGTGTTTCCGCTTGCCGTAGAGGTGGTCGAAGTCGAGGACGATCGGATCACCCTCGCCGCAGTCCGCGCACGGGTGAGAGAGGAGGAAGTTCCACACGAACTCTTGCACCTCGACTCGGCGCCGATCCATCGCCGCCCTGTTCGCGGCGATGTGAGCCTTCTTGTTCCCTTCGTAGGAGCGGCGGTTGATGGCCCGCTTGCACTTGCGGCAGTAGAGGTCGCGACCGTCGGCGCTTTGGGCTCGGAGACTGAACTCCTCTATCGGCTTGGGTGTCGGCGTCGGACAGCGCGGGCACACCTTCGTTTGACTCATCGCCATCAAGTCTAGGCGCAGCTGCTCCGCGCAGCAATCGGGCACTCAGGACTCGCACCTGAATCCTCGACCCTCTTTGGTCGATGCCTTGGCTTAGGCCAATGCCCGGACGGACCCAATTGTCAAAGACGGCCAGTTGAACGTCTCACGGATCGCCGAGGAGTTGCACCCCGAACCCTTTCGGGCTCCACCGCTTTCGAGGCGGGCGCCGGGACTACCCCGGACGTGTGCGATCCATTCTTGTCTTCGTCGATAGCGCGCCAGGGAGTTGCACCCCGTTTCTCGCCCTTATGAGGGGCGTGCCTCACTTCTTTGGCCTGCGCGCCACGATCAGCGTCGATGAAGCAACCTCCGCTTGGTTCCCTTCTCTCGTTCGCGTTCCCGCACCTCGTAGGCCCTTCCGATCAGCATCGTGAAGGCGTCGCACGTCGACTTCGGATCGGGACCACTCGGCATCGCGGGACCAAGCATTCGTTACCCCTCTCGTGAAGCCCGAGGTCGGAGTTGCACCGACCACCTCGTGCTTACCAAGCACATGTTCCGCTACCTGAACTTCTCGGGCATTGGAGTGACTGACCTGCGCTGTTTCTTTCGGTACTTGGCCCTCGCGAGCCGGTGCGCTTCGGTGCAAGCCGGACACCTACACCCGCGTCGGGTGTAGGCTGATTCGTGACCGTGCGTGATTGGTCTCCACCGTTCTGCTTTCGTCTTCTCCTTGTGACAGTCGATGCACAGGACTTGGCACTTCGCCAGCTCAGCGTCTCGCCGCTTCGGCGTCCACGACCAGACGTTGTGGGCTACCTTGGTCTCCGGGTCTATGTGATCGACTTGAGGATCTTTCCGGCTCCCGCACTTCGCACAGGGGCCGTGAGCGTCGAGCCACTCTTTCCTTAGACGACGGCAACGCTCCCGTTGAAACGCACGCTGCTTGTCGGGGTCTTTGTAGGGCATGACCGGGGTATAGCTCCGTGTGTAACCACGGTCAAGCCCAGAGGTGACTGGCGAGGCTTGCACTCGCGACCTTCCGGTTCACAGCCGGTTGCTCTACTTGCTGAGCTACAGCCACCATGCGTTCGCGTCGTTTGATCGGGCTGGTGGGGATTGCACCCACGATCTCTGCACCCCCAGTGCAGCGCGTTGCTCCTTCGCTACAGCCCGTTCGTGTCGGACAGCCCCCCGACTGCGAGGGGCAGGGGCTCCTGTCGGAACTTTCCAGAATTCCTGCAAGCCTCAGTCGGAACTGGACCTAAGCGTCCGACGCGTCCGGTGATCGGACGCGGAAGCGCGTTCGACAGTGAGATGTCCGACCGCCGCGCGTTCCGAAGAAGGGCAGAAGGAGCCCGACCACATGACCCACTTCAACGCTTCCGACATGGACATGCTCTCGCTCGGGGCACTCGCCGAGAGCCTCGCCCCGCGGATCTCGGCCTACGTCTCCGTGGTCGAGCGGCTGGCGGGGCTCGACCCGGACTCGAAGCGGATGTCCGACGGCGTCGACGGCGGACAGATCCTCGCCGACCGGATCGAGGTCCGCGAGGCGCTCCGCGCCGTGATCGCCGACGCTCGCGAGTTGGGCCGCTTGCAGGAGATGGCGAGCGCCGTGGGCGCGATCGGTCGGGCGAGCGGCATTGCCGACCTGCTTCTCTCCAAGTACGCCGATCTCTTCACGGAAGCGGCTCAAGGGCTCGTCGGGCGGCTGCGCCAGCTCGATCCGATGCGCGAGGACCGCGGCTACCGGGCGCTCTGGACCGTCATCGGTGCTGACAATGAGACGCCGGGGCAGGCGATCGAGCGAATCCGCCAGGTCGACGACGTGCTGCGCGACATCGACTAGGCGAGGTCGACCAGCAGTTCGGGCGCGCTCACGAGGCGCAGCTCGCGCGCATCGATGTAGATCGGGGCCCCGTCGTCGCGGAAGTCGACGTAGACGAAGCCGTGGCGGTCGTCGCCTTTCGTGACCGTGCCCCGCCCTGTCGGACCACGGTAGAAGGTCTGAGGGACGCCCGCGCGGACGGCGATGACGACGATGTCGCCAACGGCGAGGGTCACTTGTCGACTCGGTGGGCGCCGCGCTTGATCGCCTCTCCTCGGAGCTTCTCTCGGGGGTTCGCGTCGTAGGAGAGCCCGCTGTCTATCGACCACAGGGTGAGCCCGTGCTCCTTCGACCCGAGGCGCCGCTTCTCCTTCTCGGGGTTCTCGTGCCACTCGCCGCACTGGCACCAGCCGTGTTCCGCATCGCACGGGATGAAGACATCGTCGGTCGCGCTCACAGGATCACCCGCGCCGCGGTCGCCGGGTCGGTGCTGACGAGCTTCGAGCGAGCGCGTTCCGCCCAGTGCTTCGCCGACGGTGGCGCCGTCTCGGCGATGCGATCGACGATGAGCATGAGGCCGACGCGGGTCTGGATGTCGACCTCGATCGTGCGACGGCGTGTGACGTTCGGGACCGCCGCGGCGATCGTCGTCCGCAGGCCGGCGAGGATGGTGTTCATGCCTCCCTCTTGGTGGCCGGCATGGCCGCCGAGGAACTTGGCGGCGTCGAGCACCAGCGAGACGTGCTTCTCGGGGATGGTGAGGATCATCGCCTCTCGCTCTCCTTGGGGAACGGGCACCGGATCTCGTGGTGCTCCCACTCGTCCTTCGCGTTGGTCGTGTTCGCGCTTCGGCCACACCGCACGCACGGCCCCGCCTCGCCGTCGTGGTGGACCTTGAACCCGCGCGGCAGGAGACCGATCGACGCCGGCACGCTCATGAGGCGCGCGAGCGCGTTGCCCTTGTCCGTCTTCGGGTAGGGGTCGCCGCACTGATCGTTGCCCTTGGGCCACCCGCGGCCAGTGAGGTGCTCGCCGAGGTAGTCGCGGAGGACCGGCTGGTAACGCACCATGCTCGGGACGCCGGGCAGTGCCATCGCCTCGTCGAGAGTAGCCCGGTCGATCTTCTGGCCCTCCTTGGGGTAAGGGTTACGGTTTGGGTCGTAGAAGACGCGGAACAGCGGCAGGAGCGCGAGGCCCTCGGGGAACTCGATCACCGTCTCGGTGATGAGCGGCCCGACCTCGATCTCAAGGCCAAGCTCCTCCATCCACTCGTGACGAAGCGCCTCGCGCATCGTCTCGCCGCCTTCGACCTTGCCGCCCGGGAACTCCCAGAGGCCGCCGCGCTTCTGGGTCGGCAGGCGCTCTTGGATGAGGAGCTTGCCATCCTCGTCAATGTGGAGGCCGACCACGACGATCTTCATGCCCACGCCAACCGTTCTACCCGAAAGAAACGACACGACCACGGGCTCCGAGTCCGTGGTCGTTGTGTCAGGTGTCGTTGCCTGTCAGCTACGGCGTGGTCGGCGCAGTGGGGGGCGGCGTGGTGAAGGCCGGGATAGCCGGCGCCGTTGCCTTGGGGGCCTTGAGGAGCTTTCGCGTGTTGAGGAAGTTCTCGGCGGTCGGCCACGCCGACTGGGCCTTCAACAAGTGCTTCTTCGCCATGAACGCCCTGACCCGCTTCTCGCGACGGAGACGAACGTTCGCGTACGCGAACATCGCATCCTGGGAGAACAGGATCTTCCACTTGTCCTTCTTGCGGAACGTCTTGTCGGCCTTGAGGGCAATCGCCGACATCACCCCTTCGACGAAGGCCAGCGCGTACTCCTTGCGCACGAAGCTCCTGACCCTTCGGACGTGCGCCGGGTCTTCGCTGTTGATGCGCGAGCGCCACTTGGCCGAGAACTCCCTGTAGAAGAGCGAACCGAGGTTCATCGTGAGGACGTGGTTGTTGGGATCGTAGTCGGCGGGCAGATTGATGTCTCCGAATCGCCGCTCGAACGCGCCCTTTTCCTCCCAGACCACCTTGGGAAGATCGAAGTCGGTTGTCTTCTGGGGCTTGACCGTGGCTGGCTTCTTCATGGGAGAACCGGGACTGTACTTGCCGCCGGACAGCGTCCCGTTTCCGATTCCGTTCCCGCCGCCATTCCCGCCACCGTGTCCGGGGCCACCCGTAACCGGGACCGAGCCGGGGATGCCCTTGGATGACGGCTTGGTGCTCGGCTGAACCGTGGGGAGCAGCACGTCGCCATAGACCTCTACGAACTCGCGCTGCATCGCCTTCTTCGACGACGTGTGCTTGAGCTGGTCCTCGGCGAGCTGCGCCTCGAAGTCTCGCAGCTCCTTCGGCATGTTGGCCTTGAAGTCCGCGACCCACGCATCCCACGGGAAACCACGGTTGGAACCCCTGGCGTCGCCGCGGTAGACAAACGCGCGTGAGGGCGGAACTTGGTAGCCATCCTTGCGGTCGAGGTGGACGCGCAGGATGAGATAGCTGGCCGAGATGGACAGCCTCAAGTCCTCGAAGCGGGGGCGGCGCTCGGCGACCTTGCGGTGCGTCGTGTAGACCTCGTTGTCGAGCACGAAGTCGATGCGCGGCAGGTCGTCGTAGTCGCCCGGGGTGATGTGCTTGGACGGATGCTTTCTGGGGATGAAGCAGTGGATCTCTGCGCCGCGCACCTTGACGATGCCGTTCCACGCAGAGGCGGCGCGCGTGTAGTAGTCGGCTCCTTGCGCGGTCGCCATCGTGTCGAACGATCCGTCTTTCTTGCACTTCGGGGCTTGAACCTTGATCGTCGGGGGGAAGCTGATGAAGCGCGTGTTGAGGTACTGCAAGACGAAGCGCGATCCGTTGATCTTGTTGGGGTAGTCGTCGTTGTTGATGTCGCCCCACACCCTTGTCGTGTCGTGCTCCGCCGACTCGCCGAGCAGGTAGACGACGGTGCCGTGTCCTGCGTCGCGGATCTCATCGGGGAACTCCGAGAGCGGAATCGTCCGAACGTGCTGCCCGTCGGCGCCGGCCAACAGTTCGAGTTCGTTGCTTAGTGTGAGGCGTCCGAGCGCCTCGTGGCCCTCCTTTTCGCCGGCCCGGAGTGTCCTGTAGAGTGCGCCGTAGGGACACAGGTGGAGCAGCGAGATGCGCGCTCCGACCCCGAAGTTCGGACCACCAGGCTCGGTATTCCCAGTCGACCACCCGATGCGCGTCAGGAACGAAACGAGCTGGTCGCGCGTCATGCCGTCGCCGGTATCGACGAGGAACAGCTTGGGGGCGATGAGCGGCTTGCCAGAGAGCGGGTCGTTCGGCGCGATCGAGCCCTTGCGCTGCGTCACATCCCACCTGACGACGCCGGTCCCACCGGCGCGTCCGATCGACTCGATCGCGTTGACGGTGAGTTCTCGAATCCACTGCCCGAGGCTGAGTCCGGCCCTGTAACTGTGGATCAGCCGAGCGGTCGAGATGTCTGGCGTTCCCTTGAGCGGTGCTACTGTTTTCGCGGTCACACGCGTACCTCCACACCCCGCTTCTACCCTGCTTATCCGGCGACGATCCAGTGAAGAAACGACGCGACCCCGAGTGCTAAGCTGGGCCGTGCGACACCCGACCGCGTTCTGCTCCGGCGGGTAGAACGAGTGCTGAGGTAGCGATGCCCGAGGTCGTGATCGACGAGTCGATGCTTCACCCGCACCCGTGGAGGACCGAAGCCTCCCGCAGAGCGTGGGAATCCGTCAAGGCGTCGGGGTGGGCCGCCAAGTCCATGAAGGCTGTCTACGATGTTCTCTACGAGAAAGGACCGCTCACGCTGCGAGAGATAGACCGAGATGGCTCGCGCGCGTTGGGCAAGACGCCCAAGTCGTCGAAGACGCAGGACGCGTCGAGAAAGAGCACGTCCGTCCGCGCCTACTACGAGTTGAAGCGCCACGGCCTCGCCACCAAGCTCGACCGTAAGCGAGTCTGCACGATCTCCGAGGAGGTAGAGCCGCTCTACGATGTCACCGAGGGCTTGTGTCCGACGGAGAGGCCGGAGAAGAAACTTACCCGCAAGCAGCTTGTCGCTCGGGTGGAGGAACTCGAAGGCGCGCTCGCGAGTCTCCCGCCAGCCTGTCCCGGCTGCGCCGCGGCTGGTCGTCACCGACTCCTGCCGCCCAAGGCGCTCGATCCGGCAAAGACGCCGAGGTGCGAAGCGTGTGGGACCAAGTTCGTCTGGAAGTGAGCCCGATCATGCCGGCCTTCTACCCGTCTCTCGCAGCGCGGCGCTTCTTCCCTTCGGCGATCAGGTTCGGGCCGTCCCAAGAGACCGACTTCGTGTCTCTCGGTACATCATCTCCAAGGCGTCCCGATCGACTGTCAGATCACCGTTGTCATCCAGCGTCGCCTCGGTTGTATAGACACCCGCGCTGTTGACGATGACGAGCTTGCTCTTGATCACGCTGATGCCGATTCCAGCTCACGCTTCAACACACCGCGCTTCACCTCGATCATCGCCGAGCCAGACTCAGCCGCGTCGAAGTGGATCGAAAGCGAGCAGTAGCCGCCGCTGGACGTGACGTTCGGGTCCTGCGCCATGACCAGCGCGATCGCCTCCGGGGAGAGGTGGAAGCGGAAGGCGCAGATGTCGCGGCCCGTGGGCTGGGCGATGGAGACCATCTCCATCGGGCCCTGCCCCGGCTTCCCGATCAGGACGTACTCGGGCCGGAACGGAATCCGGTAGGTCTTGAGCATGACCTCGCCGTCCGGGTTCCTCGCCAACTCGTCGAACACGCGCGCCATCGGGCACCTCCTGGGAGAGTCTACCTGGGCGGCCTGTCGTCCAGGGCGGCCAACCTGTCGACGACCGAGACGCCGGCTCCGCCGATCGCCGTCGCGCAGTCCGCGCACATCCGCAGGTAGCTACGATCGAGGGCTCCGGCTGAGTTCCGGCGGTCGTGTTCAGCGTTCTTGGGGAGCCAAACCTCGACGAAGATCCCGGTCGAGCGCTGTCCACATAGGTGACACCACTCGTTGTCCTTCGACTCTAGCGCGACGAGCGTCGGGCCGAGCCGGACCTCACCTTCGGTACGATGCGGCCTCGGCTTGCGCGACGAGCCCATGCGAGAACCTCCCCGGACCTTCTACCACGAAGAAACGACACGGCCCCGAGCGTAGAGCCCGGGGCCGCGCTGCCGTCGCTCACTTCGATGCGGCTGTGGTCTTTCCAAGTCGCTTGAGCCATTCCATCGTGTCCCGGTAAGCCTGCGTCGGCGACCGGAGTTTGTCCTTCGGAACGACGCCGTCGACTGCCGCGTCGGCGATGGACCGCTTGAACTCGATGCGCTCGATCTTGCCGTCGCACCACGACCACCGTTCGCCGTCGACGGTCATGTGCGTGACCGGGATGATGACCGTCACGCCGCCCTTCTGCCCCTGGCGGTAGACTCGTCCCTTGATCTGGTCGAACTCAGCGGAGGTCCACGGAAGCACGTTGAAGATGAGGGGCTGGCAAACGCTCTGGAGCCCGTCCACGCCGGTGCCGATCGCGCTCGTTCCAATGAGCACGTCGATGTCGCCGTGGAGGAACCCGTCGAGTCCTTCCTTGTCGTCGCCGGTGAAGAAGCCGACCTTCCACCCCGCCGCTTCGAGCGCGGTCTGGAGCACCCGGTCGATTCCGCTGATGAGGTGCGTGTAGATGAACGTCTTCGGCTGGATGTTCTTGAGGATCTCCGGGAGGCGGGCCTTCGTGAGCGCCAGTTCGAGGTCGAGAACCGTGCGACTCTCGCTGATCTCATCGACGACGGCGCTGCAATCGACCGACGGCTTCTGCGTTGCGATCGAGACGGAGTAGTTTGGCACCCACCGCACGCCGAGGTTCATGAGTGCGCGGTGGAGCTTCATGCAGTTCGCGACGGTGGCCGTCGTCTCCACGTCGAGCGGCGAGCCGCTCACCAACTCGACGAGGCTCTTTCCCTCGTAGAGTTCGTTGATGACGGGGGTCGACGACATGCCGAGAACGCGAAGCCCCGGATTCTTGGCCGAGGAGAGTCGCTCCAGCTCGCCGATGAGCGTCCTTCGCTTCGACGCGTCAACATCCTCGTTGCGGTGCTTCGCGTAGTGGATCTCGTCGATGACGATGAGGTCCGTGCGGTGGTGCGCCGCAAACGATCGGACCGCGTCTTCGGAGCCGGGCTGCTGGAACATCTCGTAGTTGAGGACGAGGTAGCGTGGCCCCTTCGACCGCGACCACGTCGGGTGAAAGGTCTTCGTCTCGACTCGGCTGTCGGGGAAGGCCACCACGATCTCCTTCACCCACGTCGGAATCACGTTGTTCGGGCAGCAGATGACGGTGAGCTTGGCTCCGCAGACGCGGCTCGCGAGCACAGCCGAGAGCGTCTTGCCGGCTCCGGCCCCCGACCAGTTGCCGACCCGCTTCGACTTGAGCAGCCGCACGGCCAGGAGCTTCTGCATGAGATTGGGCGCGGCGGGAAGACCGGCGACCGAGAAGGCGTAACGGCGTAACCCTTGGGGGTCTTGAGCCGCATCGCCCGTCCGTACTCGCTCATGAAGCGACGCTTCACCCGACGCGAATAGTCGCCCACCTTGAACGCCGCGATAGCCTTCGCCGCTTCGGCGCCGCCCTTGAAGACCGCGCGCCAGAGCTTCGTGATCGCCGACTGGACAAGGAACTCGACCGCCTCGGTGTCGTCGCCGACGCTGGCTCCGGCGAGGTCGATGGCGGCAAGCGCGGCCTCCGGCGAGGCATCTTCGTCGGTAAAACCCGGGGCTGTTCCGGTCCCCTTACGCCCGCGCTTCTCTCTTTCGACGCCGAGCAGCTCCAACACGTCGGCGAGCGAGCTTGAGCCTGACGCCAAGAGTTTCGCGACGAGCGCCCCGTGCTTAGATTTCGAGATGCCGCTTTGCTCGAAGATGACAAACAGCTCGGCTGAGGTCATAGAACGAAGGTGGGGACGGAGAGATTCAACGAAGCGTTTGAGCTTGGCGATCGACCAGCCGCGGCGATCGTTGCGGCATACGGTACAACCTGAGCCGCGGTCGACCCTGTTGGCACACGAGGCCCGCCATTCGTGTGTAGGATCGGCGATGCGCCGCCACCATCGGGCCTTACCAGAATGGGCGGTAACGTCGGACGGAGACAAGGCGCCGTTCTTGGTCGGATGCCATTGGACGGCGAGATCAGGTCGAACGGTGGCGAGGTCGTTCACGCCTGGAACGATCCGTGGGTGTCTCCTGCGCGCCGCCGAGCAGCGTGGGCAACTATCACCGCGGATCGCCCGGCTATAAACTTCGGCGCTCCACTCGTTTCCGCACGCCCCACAAACCCACACGGCTAGCCGCGCAGAACCGGGCGTGATCGCCGACGCAGGATGGGCGTTCTTGGTGGGGTGCCATTCACTCGCCAGTGCCGGAAACTCATCGGCGAGCGTGCCTTCGTGCCGCCGACCGGAACATCGAGAACATGGAGAGAAATTTTCGGCGTCGTGCCTGGACGTACGAACGAACGGCGTCGTGGTCCATTCGTGTCCGGCGTCGCACCTCCAGTGGACGCGGCGAGAACTCCGAGCCGAAACATCGAACGGCGTCTTCGAGCCGTTCTTCGTCGGGTGCCACTCCAACGCAAGGTTCGGGTGGGTAACGGCGAGCGAATTTTCGGGGAGAAATCGTCGTCCGCTGCAAAACGGACAGCCGTGCCCGTTGGAACCACGCCAGCTGACCGGCGTTTCCCATTCGTGCCCGAGCTTGCATCGCCACCACACGACGAGTCGGGCGCCGGGGGCGATGGTGTCTGGCGTTCGGACGCCATTCTTTGTCGGATGCCATTCCGCGGCTATCTCCGGCGCGTATTCGGCGAGGCTTCCGTGCTCTCTGCGACGCCAACCGCGGCGATCCTTGCCCTTGGGCATCCTGGCCTCCCGAGCGTTGTTTTACCCGGTCCTTGCGACTTAGCATCTCACGACTCCAGTCCACGTCTTGTCGTTGGCGTTCTCGTCGGTCACCCCGTAAGCCCCGACGAATCAAGCGAACTGACGGGGTTGTCGTGCCCGCCCGAGCGAAGAACTCGGGTACAGACCTTCCCGATCGCCGTGTCCGAGACGCCGAGTTCGCGCGCTAGCGCTGTCTTCGACTCGCCAGCATCCACCCGTGCAGCGATCTCGCGCTCCTGCTCGGGTGAGAACTTTGAGCGGTAGCGGTTGCCCTTCTTGGCCGCCGAAAGCCGCTCACGCGTCTCCGCGTTCGCCATGTTGTCGACCCGTGTCCTCGGGATGAGATGCTCGGGCCTCATACAGAGGTCGATCGCGCACTCGTGCGCCACGTCGAGCCCGTGCGGAATCGGACCAACTTCGGCGATGTAGGCGAAGCGATGCGCCTCGATCTTCCGACCCTGCCAGTGGAAGACCCCGTAGCCGTCCTTGGCGGTCGCCGCTGTCCAGAGCCAGTGCTCGCCGGTCTTGTCGACCTTCGCCCAGAAGCGCTCGCGATCTGCGTCCGATGCGACACCAGCCTCGAAGCGGACGACCTCGGCGTGCCGGTCGCGATCCGAACGCGGGACGGCGGGAATAGGTACTGCGCCAGTGACGTGCGCCCACGCGCGCCCCTTCTTGATGAGCATGACGAGGTTCTGGCTGACGCCGAAGCGCTCGGCGAGCGCGCTCTGCGTGGCCTCTGTGTCAGCGTAGATCGCCAGCGCATCGGCTCCGGTCAGGACGTGGCGCGCGTTGTCCTCTCCGACGTTGATGTGTCCGGTGCCGTGCTCGTGCCGGTCAGCCGAGTTCTGGGCGTGCGTGCCTACGGCGAGGTGGTCGGGGCGGCAGCACGCCCGCGTCGCCTCGGTGTGCTTCCCCGGACAGGTGTGTCGGACGAGCTGCTCGTTGGGGATCTCGCCGTGGGCCATCGCGAAGGCGAGGCGGTGGGCGAGCCAGACCTTGCCCCGGATGTTGAACAGGCCGTAGCCGCGCGGGTTCTTCCCCGCCGACCACATCCAGCAGCCGTCCGGCTCGGGTGACTTGACGAGCTTCTTATCGAAGCGGGCTCGATCCTTCTCAGTGATTTCCATGCGCGCCCTCGACCGGTGTTCTACCCGCGGCAGGCGTCAACAGTCAAGGCAATCGGTATACAAACAGAGACGGCGGTCGAGGTTTATCACCTTGACCGCCGTCTCTATTCTAACCAGAATCAACTTCCAGCCCTAGAGCTGAAAGGACTCTTAGGTCAGGTTGTCGATCTCGACTCGCGCGAAGAATTCGGGGCGAGTGAGGGTGATCTTGTGCCTGGTGCGCACGGCGCGACGCAGGCTCAGATCGTTGGGGTCGATGAAGTTCGGAGTGATCTCCATCGGGATGTACGGGCTGTAGATGAGGCCCGTGTCCAGAATGCTCGGACCCTGATAGCCCAAGAGCATCTGGTTCTGCGGGAAGAGCGGGTCGACGAAGACCACCCACTTCCGCTGGAGAACGCCCTGCTTGATGATGCCGCCCTGGTAGACGTGTCCCTCGTCGACGGCCACGAAGCCGTCGATGTTGTCGAGGAGCGACGCCACTTCGGACGACGTGATGATCCAGTTCGCCGGAGCGCGCTGGGTGCGACGGTGGACGATGTGGCTCGCCCTGGAGAGCCGGATCGTGAGCGACTTGAGGTGCTCGGGGTCCGACACGCCGGAGGCGGTCGCACGGTCCCACTTGACGACCGCCGTCGGCTCGACCGCGTTGAGCGCCGTGCCGGCGATCTCACGGTCGATCTCGGCGGTCATCTCGTCCGACATCTGCGCGACCAGGTCCGCATCCACGTCGCGGCCCCAGAGAGCGCGGAGGTCGTCCGCCGCCTCGACCGACGCCAGGCTCTTGAGCTTGCGGCTCTCGGCCCGGATCTCCTTGATCTCGATGTCGAGCTGGACCTCGGGGATGCGGCTGTTCAGCTCGTTGTCGTAGCGGTACTCGACCGTGACCTTGTCACCGTTCGCCGGAGCGGTGCCGAAGGTCAGGCTGAGCAGGCCCGACTGGTAGTTGATCGAGCCCGAGCCACCGGCCAGGATCGACCCCGCGACGATGTTGAAGCTGCCGCCGCCGTTGTCGGTGCCGACGACCGTGCCGTTGACCTTCACCACGAGCGTCCCCGCCGTCGGGCGAGGCCACTGGAGGTTGCGTCCGAACGTCACCGTACCGCCCGCGTCGCCGGTGGCGAAGGGCTCGCCGTCGACGAAGTTGGAGCTGTACCACTTGTTGAAGACCTTGTTCATCTCCGTGCCGGCGACGATCGAGCCCTTGTCGCTCGCGTAGCGCGGACGGTAGAACGCGACGCCGCCGATCGGGCCGGTCATGGGCTGGACCGAGCTGATCTGCGTCGCCACGAGGCGGATCGCCGTGCGCCGGATGACCGGAAGCACGTACTTCATGAACGGACCGACCGAGAGAGCGCGCGTCTCCTCGTTCAGCCGCTTGAGGTGGCGAACCTCCTGCTCGATCATGAGGGCGGCGATGCCCCTCACGTACTGCTTCTGGCCGGGCGTCGCGTGCGGACCGAGTTCCTCGTCGAGACCGATGAGGAGCTTGTTCCACTTCGCGACGTATCGGCCTACAGCCGACTCGTCGGCGATCGGGACGGCCTCGCGCACCGCGGCCCTCTGATCGCTCTCGTTGATCATTCTGCGCTGAGTCAACATCTTGAAGAACCTCCTTACATGCCCGGGGCCCGACTGGGGCCTCGGGCGAGATGGGTCTGCTCCGTGAGGGACGTGCCGATCTCCCTGAGATCGTCTGCCGCCTCTCCATCGTCTCCGTAGGCGATCTCGGTCGCCTCGACCTGGACGCGCTCGTCCTCGGTCATGGCTTCGCGTCCGGCGCTCATCGCGCGGCGCACGCGCTCGTGGACGCCGCCGGGCTCCTGGGCCGCCGTTTCGAGCTTCGTGGCGCGCTTGTCGATCTCGACCTTGGAGGTGAGCTTGCCGGCCTGAACCTCCTCGGTGATCTGCTGCGCCTTGGGGTGTCCGGCTGTCCGCTCCTTCGCGTACGAGGCGAGGTTGGCCTTGTTGCCGGACTCGCTCAGCGTCGTGATCCGCTTCTGGGCGGCATCGAGCGCCTTGTCCTTCTCGTCAAGCTTCTTCTTGAAGTCCTCGGTGACGGACTTGACCTGCGACTCGACCTGCCCGATGCGCTTGTCGACCTCTTCGCGGAGCTTTCGCTCGCGCGTCGCGGCGTCGAGCGCGCGGCGCTCCGCCTCGGCGGCCCGCTCCTCGGCCTCGGCCTGGACCGAAGCGAGCTGCTCCTCGGCGTCCTCCTTGGCCTTGGCGATGTGCTTGTCGGCCTCGGAGACGACGGCGTCGACCTTCGCCTCCAGCTCCTTGCCCGACTTCACGTCTTCGAGCTTGCCGATGAGCTTGCGCAGGTCGGCGGCATCTTCGCGGTTGGCGATGCGCTGCTCGACGTAGACGGCGTAGGCGAGGATCTTGCCCTTGTGGTCGAGGTTCGCGACCTTCTCCTGCTCCGTCTTGAGCTGCGTCTCCAGCCGCGTGACCTTGGTGTCCTTCTCGGCGAGCACCTTCTCGACATCGACGGGCGCCTTGAAGGGAGCGACCATCTCCGCGATCTTCTTGATCGCGAGCTTGGCTCCGGCGACCTCGGGGTCGGACGACAGCTCGGAGCGGACTTCCTCCGTCACCGTGTCCTTCATCTCGGCGAGCGCGCGGACGAGCTTGACGGCGAAGTCCTCGCTCAGCTCCTTCTTCATCTCCTCGCGCAGCTCGGCCTTCATCTCCTCGCGGATCTTGGGGGCCGCGAGCTTGATCGCCTCCTCGGCGTCCTTCTCGGTCTGGGTGGTGACCTCGGTTCCGATGCGCTCGCGAGCGTCCTCCTCGACGACGCACTGAGCGGTCGCGTAGGCGCGTTCCTCGATCGCCGTGACGATCTTGGGGAAGCGGGCACGGATGTGATCCTCGGTGATCTTCTCCTCCTCCCCCTCGGCGACGAGCGAGGGGTAGGCGTCCTGGCACGCCGGATCGGAGACGAAGTCCCAGGTGTTGAGGCGGAAGTCCTCGCCGACGACATCGTGGCCGCCGGGCCCGGTCGTCGTCGAACCCATGCCGCGCGAGGACATGCCGACCGAGGCGCCCCGGCGCAGGAAGGCGGCGAGCGCCTGTCCAGCCGGAGCCTCCTCGACGACCTCGAAGCGGCCTCTGATCTCGCCCGAGGGCTCGATCCAGAGATCGCGAACGAGCGCGCCCGAGTCCTTGATGCGCGTCTTGCCGTCGCCCGGGTGGTCGACAGCGCTGTAGACGCTGACCGACTCGATCTTCGGCTTGAGCCTGCCGATCTCGCGCTCCATGACGGAGCGCGGGTACACCCGGCCATTCGCCGTGGCCTGATCGCAGTGACCGATCTTGCCCTCGACGACGAGCTTCCCGCCCTGCTGCCCTTCGAGGATGGACATCTTGTAGGTGCCTTGCAGGTCGTTCAGGACTCGGCGACTCATCGGGTGATCTCCTGGGTTCGTTCGTGGACTCGGGCGTTGCCTACGGTGCGAAGCGCGCGGTCTAGCCGGCGCCCTTTCGGGCGCTACTCGACCGAGCGCATCACCTCCACGGTGTCGTCGAGGTCGGCGGCGAGGTTGCGGAGATCGTTCTCCGCCTGCTCCGCCGTGACCTTGCCCTCGGCCACGAGCGACCCGACGCTTGCGGCATCGTTGGCGATGCCTTCGAGGTGGCGACCGATCACGATGCGCGGATCGTTCTCGTCCGTCTTGTTCTCCGAGATCGCCGTCTTGACCTCGTTCGCGATCGCCTCGTACCAGGTGGTCGCCGTCTCGTGGACGGACTTGAAGCCGTCGAGCAGCTCGCTCTGCGACTCCTGCTCGACCTTGCCCGCCGTGACGGCGTTCTTGAGGGCGTTGAGGTTGGTGACCAGGTCGCTGAGCGGCGTCGAGGTCTGCTCCTCGTCCTCGTGCTTGCCGTAGCCCTTGCCGTGCTTCCCGTGCTTCATGGCCGGGGGCTTGAAGTCCTTGAGGCCCTTCTTGAAGGCGTGGGCCTTCTTCATCTTGACCTTGATCTCCTTGACCTTGCCCTGGTGGGTCATGGAGCCGGGGTGCGCCATCATGCCGTGGGCCGAGGCGCGCGCCGAGTGACGGGCGATGTGCTTGCCCATCCCGCCGTGCATCTCGCTGAGGATGCCGAGGTCGGTCGCGACGTACTCGAACGCCTCGACGACGCCGAGGAGCGCATCGCGGTCGATCGTGCTCGTCTCGCCCTCGGCCAGTTGGCCGTAGAACGAGTCGAGAACCGCGAACGCGGCTTCGAGCTTGGGCGACGGGTTCTCGGTGATGTCTTCGAGCGCGGCGAGGACGTAGATGACTCCGGCGGCCTCCTCCTCGGTGAGCCCGTCGATGTCCTCTTCCGTCATGGAGAGGATCGACTCGATGGCCTCGCCCATCTCGTCTTCGTCGCCCTTGTCGTCCTTCTTGGCGAAGGGGTTGGGCTTGGCCGGCTTCTCGTCACCGCCCTCCTCGCCGCCCTCGTCGTCGTCGTCGTCCTTCTTGGCGAACGGGTTCGGCTTGGCGGGCTTCTCCCCGCCCTCGGCGCCAGCCGCGTCATCCTTCGGCGGAGTCGCCTTGGTGGCGCCGAAGTCGCCCGACCCGTCGCCCTCGGCGTCGTCCTCGGCGCGGACCGGAACCTCGGTACGCGGAGCGGCAGCATCGCCCGACGGAGCGGCATCCTTGCCCTTCTTCGCCGGAGCCGCGGCGGCCATGGGGGCGTCGCCGTGCTCGAAGAGGTGTTCCAGCTTGAGCACCGCGAGATCCTCTTGCATCGAGGAGGTCGGGCCTTCGTCGCGCAGAAGCATGTCAGTTCGTCTCCTTGTTGGTCACGGACGCGGACCCGATCGGTCCGGCCAGGGTGTCGAGGAACTTCGCACCGAGGCGGAGCTGCCCTGCGACGGCGCCGACTCCCTCGAAGACGCCTTGCAGCTCAGCCGGGTCGTCGCGTCGCGCCCCGGTGAGGGCTTGGATGGCGTACTTGAGGTCGGTGGCGATGTCTTTCGCCGCCGTGGTGATGGCTTCGGGCGTCTCGTTCCGCTCGGCGAGCCGCTTGATCGAGGCCGACGCCGAGGAAAGCGCCTCGATCAGCGATGCCTTGAGCGCGTCGACCGCTCGCACGAGCTGCTCGGAGTCAGCCGGGTTGTCGAGCGTGTGCTCGACCTTGACTCCGAGCGACTCCATGTGCTCGCCGACGACCCTGTGCCACCAGGCGTCGCGGGTGATGCTTCGCTTGGCGATCTCGGTCGTGATCTGCTGCTTGAGGTCGCCTGATGTGTAAAGCGCGTTGGCGATCGTCGCGACCATCGGAGTCGCCTCGGCGAACTTGCCGTCGACGATGTGCATCGCCGCAGCCTTCGCCGTCTCCATGACCTCGCGGCCCACATCGGAGACCGGCATCGCCAGCTGGAAGACTTCCGGCTTGTCGAAGGTGATCTTGCCGCTCTTGTCCTCGTTCACGCGGACGCGCATCAGCGAGCCGTCCTTCGAGCAGAGAGCGTGATGCGAGTAGGTCGCGACGAGGTCCGCGGGCCCGCCGATCCAGTCGGTCTTCCCGAGCGCCTCCGCGATGCGATCGCGGCGCGCTTCGAGCGACTCGGCCTTCAACTTGGCGAGCACATCGTTCGGCCCGCGCGCGGTTCGGAGCGCATCGACGATGGCTGCTGAGTTGGACACGGGATCTCCTGACCCGTGCAAAACTACTGTCTACAGTTATCCGCGGCTAGGGGCTTGATGGGTTAGTGGCCGTTGCCCAGTGCCGGGAGCGATCCGTTGGCCGTTCCGCGACCCCGCCCCGATGGGGTAGCCGTGGTGAATCCACGGCGCGAGTTGATCGTCGCCTTCTTGAAGTCCTCGAAGAAAGCGCGGCGCTCGCGCTCACGATGAGAGAACGCATCATCCTGATTAGACAGGACTTGACCGAGCTTGTCCACGAGGAATTGGTGGTTGCGGCACGACTCGCGATAGCGCATCTCCTCGATACGGCGCCCCTGGTCGTAGACCTTCCACTCGCGCGCCGGAGCGCCCGGAGGCGGAGGCTCGGGAGTACCAGCCGTGCCCGGAGATTCCGCGGGAGGCTGTTCACTTCCACCCCCCGAAGGCGGGGGCGGCGGCATCGGCGCGGGAGGCATGCCCATCCCGCCGCCCATCCCACCGGGGGCGCCCATGCCCTCTTGTTGTTCCTTCTTCCTCTGCTTCTCGATCGCCGCGATCTCCGCTTCGCCCATCTTGAGGATGTTCTCCAGCACCCAGCGGACGGACGTGAACGGCGCGATGCGCGTCGCGTAGTCGGCGCGGGCGTTGAGTACCTCGTAGGCGGCCAGCTCGTAGATGCCCGAGGGCACCGTCATCTGGATCGAGAAGTCGGCGTCGTCGGGGTTCTTCATCCCCCGCGCCGCGAGATGAACACGGCAGATTCGCTCGTAGCCGAGCTTGAGTTCCTGCTGGAGATTCAGCGTAACCCTCGCCGCGCGCACGTCTTCGCTGCTAAGTGGGTTCTTGCTCGGGAGCGGTTCCTCCTGGCCGAGCCAGGCACGCGGGACGTTGAGCGTCCCGTGGAGCATCCGCTTGAAGTAGTCCAGGCTCTCGTTGTTCGTCCACTCGGGCGCCGAGACGACCTCGATGCGCGCGAGGTCGCGACCTTCGCGCACGCCGACGATGAAATCCTCGTCCTGCGAGTTCTTCACGAAGATGCCGGCGCTGATTCCGAAGGTGTGAGCTGGCTCGACGGTGAGCGTGTAGGTGTCCTCGCGCTCCACGAGCCACTCGATCGCGACGACTTTGTGGTTGTCGCAGACGACCACGCCCTTGAACTCGGCGAGCGTCTTGTAGCCGAGCTTGCGAACCATCTTGACGAGCATGTCCGCGTGGATGCGCTTGATCCGGCGCGCGTTCGCCGCCTGGAGCACCTTGTCGAGCCCGCGCTCGTTGGCGAGCTTCGCCAGTCGTTCCGCTCCGGCGTCGGGCAGCTCCTCGATCAGTCGCCGGATCGCCTGAACGAACTCGTCGGAGAAGACGAGACGGCGCTTGATCGCGCTCGCGGCGCTGCGCTCCTTGTCGCGCCAGAACGCCTTCATGTTCCGGCGTCGCGTCTCGTTGTCCGCTTCGTGCTTCTCCGAAGCGTTGTAGGCCCGGATGTACTGCGCCGAGTCGCGCTCGCGATTCTGCTCGGAAGTGCGCGCTCGCTTCTTCGGGTCTTTGTTGAAGGCTGTGATGTTTCGTGTCGACGCCTCGCGGAGCTTCCGATCGAGTTCGGAGTCCACCTTCCGCAGCTCGGCCACGGCTTTTCCGCCGGTGTGCCCGGCGAGTTGGTGCAGCTCGCGGTGCGCCGTCCGGTCCATCTCTTCGAGGTTGCGTGGGTCGTTGTTGAGCTTGTTGAAGTCCTTGTGGTGCGTCACCGTGTCCTGCGGACCTGGCTTCCTGATCCCCAACTCACCGGCGACGATTCGATGCGTGTAGCGCGAAAGCTTCACCGACGGGTCGTAGACCCACTCGTAGCCGTGGATCGCGTAGCCTTTCTCTGGCGTGCTGATCCCGCGCCGGAAAGGCATGAGCGAGTCGCCGACTTTGAGCGTCTGCGCTTCCGCGAAGTCGCCGTTGCGGCGAATCATCTTGTGATCCGGCGTCACCTTGATGGACTCGCCGTTGTCGAGCGTGAGCTTGAGCAGCTCGGCGTTCTCGCGGGTCTTGCCAGCCCACTTGACCTTGCCGGGGAGGATGCGGCCCTGCTTCTCCACGTCGGTCGAGTAGACCCACTGCTCCTCACCGCGAGCGAAAGCATCGGCCATCTCCCTAACAGTTCGCTCGGTGCCATCAAGCTGCGGAATCTTCGTAAGTGCCGACAGGCAAAGGGGTTTATACCTCATATCGAGCCTGCCCGTCGCGGGATTTACCATCTTCTTCTTCTTGAGATCCCGCTTCATCTTCTTCAAGAAGCCTTCGACGCGGTCCGGCGGAACGTCGGTCACGTCGACGTAGAACGCGTAGCGAGGAACGCGATTGAGCCAGTAGATGATGGAGGCGTCCTCCATCATGATCAGGCGCTTCCACACCCAGCGCGCGCCTTCGCCGACGCCGACGCCGTAGGGCGAACGACGACGCGTAGCCCGCATGCGGAAGTGAACGACCTGCCAGTCCTCGAACAGCGCGAGCGACTTCGGGATCTCGACGTTGCCGGCGAGCATCGCGCGAAGCTCGTGCGAGTTGGCCGTGAACTGGCCGGTGATGTCCTGCACGTAGCCGATGAGGGAGCCGTCGAGGCCCTCGACTCGGCGCATGGTCGGCACGGGGAGATGGTTCAGGCCGACGACGCCACTCCCATTTATGAGAAGCTCCTCGAAATTATTGCCGTACATCCCAGCCGTGTAAGCCTGCGACCACAGCTCGTACTCGGCGCGCAGCCGCTTGTGCATGAGGTCGTCGGTCATGCCGCGGATCGCGTCGTCGTCGGAGACGGTCCAGATGACACGACCGTCGGTGACCGACGGCTGGACAGCGTCGTTGGCGAAGTAGCGGTAGGCGGAGTTGTGGACGCACGTCCCTTCCGCGATGAAGTTGTGCGTCACCGTCGTGATGTCGTAGACCTTCGCCTTGCCGGCGGGCGTCGGGTCTTCGAGGACTTCGAGCTTACCCCACCGCGGCTCGACCAGAGCGGTCAGGCCCGTCGGGTTGAACCCGGCGAACATGCCGATGAGGATGGCGCCCTTCACGAGCTTCGCAGCCTTGACCCCGTCCTTCACCTTCGACGGATCGGCGGCGGCCCAGCCGTCGGCTGTGAGGAAGAGGTGATCGGGCGTCGCCTTGATGGTTCGCCCGTTCGACATCTTCACGGCAACCACGTCCATCGATGGCGATGTGAGCCGCGGGTTGTTCGCCTGGATCTTGACGATGCGCTTTCGGTTCACGTCGAAGCCGAGGATCGTGATTCCCTCGCCCTCGACGGCGATCACTTCGATCGGGACGGGCTTCACGATCCCGGTGTCAGTAACGACGTAGACGAGCGTGCCCTCGGCCAAGCACCCGATGTCGGGATACTCCTCCATCGCCTCGTAGTCGGCGTAGCGGTCCATGAGGATCTGCGAGACGGAGAGCAGACCACCGAGGTCGTCGCGTCCGTACATCGAGTACATCGACGACGGCTGAGCAGCGAGCGCGGCGGCTGACGGCGATTCTGCCGCCCGCCGCTCCTCGCGCTCGGCGCCGAAGACGAGGCGAAGTGCGTCAACAACGCGGTCACGAAGCGGGGGCATTGGTCACCAAGAAGATACCACCGGCCCCTACATTCGAGCAGCTGGAGAGGTCGATGTCGAACACATCCTCCTCGTCGTACGGCGCGCAGCCGTTGGTCTTGTGGTTGTTCCCGGTCTTCACTTTCTTGCGCGACTGCAACCCGAGGAGCCGCTGTCTCCGCTTCATGTGCGGTCTTCCTTCGAGTCGCATGTTCTCGGGCTCACAGTTCGTTCGCTTTCCGTCCTTGTAACGCACGATCATCCCCGTCTCGATCGCCTTGCCCGTTCGCCACTCGTAAACCATTCGAGCTACCAGCCTTACCCGTCTTCGGTCCGAGGGCGCGACCGCCGTCTTGCAGAGGTCGCCCATCTGCTTGTAGGTCGGGTAACCGTGGGTCGTCTTACCGAGGTAGAGTGGCATGAGCGAGGCGCCGGTGGGCGACTGAGATGGGATGAGCGGGTTGCCGTCTCGTCCCAGGATGGGCTGCTCCGACGAGAGGTGGACCGAGGTTCCGTCGTCGAGAAGGATTCTCAGAGTCGGTACGCGTCGCGGGTTCGAGAGCCGGCCTTTGCCCACGGTGATCTGCTTGCCGTCCCAGGTGAAACAGTAGAACGGTTCGCTCGTCGCAGCCAGGCGAGACGCGCGCATGTTCCCCTTGAGCGTGTGGATGATGGTGTCGGCAGCGATCGCCACCCTCGTCTCCTCCTGCGGATAAGCCGGTTCGTAGAGGATAGCAAAGGCCATCGGGAAAGCGGCACACCGACCTGGGTGCGTCGCGGAGGAGTATCATGCGCCACCACCAAGGAGGGCGTCATGAGGAAGATCCTGCTCGCACTCGCCGCCGCCGTGTCGCTCATCGCGACCGGCTGCTCGGCGACTCAGGCCCAGGCCATCCAGAGCGATGTCCACCACGCGACTATCGCCGCGCACAACGCCATCGTCTCGGTGGAGAACAACGAAGGCTCCGTCGAGGCCGCTGTCGAGGCGATGGGCAAGCTCGCCAGCCACAGCGCTGCGATCGCAAAGGCCCAAGCCGACGCTCAAGCCGCGCTCGCCGCCTACAAGGCCAACAAGGGCACCATCGACGAAGTGATCGCCGCTCTCGCTGTCGTCGAAAAGCTGACGGCACCCAACGAGGCGACGAAAGAGATGCCCAAGGCCGTCCGCAAGAAGAAGCAGAAGAAGCCCGAGTAGAACCGCACCACGTCCGTCTGGTAACCTGGCGCGCGAGGTGACCTGTGAAGAACGAGGGAGCAGCTGCGGTGCGAGCGGCGTCCGTGATGATGACGGACGCGCTCCGGCAGCTCACGCCGGATGAGCTGGACAAGCTGGTGGTTGCGGTCAGGACCAACAACGTCGGAGTCGCCGGTCAGCTGTGCAAGACCGGACTGACGCGCCCGCTCACGCGAACCGACTCCGCCAACTAGGGCGGTCAATCGACCTTCGACAGCTCGGCGAGCCTCTCGACCGGGTCGAGGTGCCTAAGAACGATCGGGGCTGCTCGAACGAGCCGAAGGTCCGACCAGTCGGCCACGACCGTCCTGCTCCACCGCCTCGGGTCGTCGAGTCGAACGTCGACCGCGAACTGATAAGGATGCGAAAAGGGCCAAACCTTCAAGATGGTGCCCCGCGCGCCCTTCAAGGTCGCTGAGTAAACGCGACGTGGCCCGTCTTCGCTGATCGGCGCCGGAAATCCCGCCGTGGCGGGGAACTCGATGCGTCCCGCCGCGACTTCGATCATCTCGACGCGGTCTCCGGCCTCGAAGTCGTTCACGCGAGTCTCGCCAGCGACTCGACTGGCCCGATCGCACATGGGTAGCAGATGGGCTTCGGATCGTGCTCATTGTCGTCGTGGCGGTAGACCCACGGCTGGCCGGGGATCTCACGCGAGACGATCCCGTTGTCGCACTTGGAGCAGATGCCGATGACCTCCATCGACAGCTCGCCGGTGTTCTTGGCCTTCTCCTTCTCCTCCAAGAAGGTCGGGCGAAGCGTTACCTGAACCGTCTGGATCGCGTGATCGCGCAGCGCGATCTTGGCCGCCTCCTCCGGCGAGTTGGCCTCGATGCTCGCGTAGTGTTCGACCTTCGCTTCGAGATGGACCTCGTAGATCATCGTATCTCTCCCAGCGTGTCGACCGGATTGAGGAAGACGATCTCCGTCTCGTCGAACCACCCGTCGTAGCCGACCGGACCCTTGTCGAGATCCGCGAGGTAGAGCCACTGCCCGCAGCCGCCGGTAGGATCTCGCTCGTCGGAGCCCTGTCGCCGCGCAACGCGGACCGTGGCCTTGAGAGGCAGCTTGATCCGTGCGAGTCCGCCCCTTCCGTCGCTGACGATGAGGTCATCGTGTGGGAAATGGCCGCGCCACGCGATGACGATTCTGTCGCCGACCTCGAACTTCGGGGCGCTCATGTGGGCCTCGGCAGTCGATAGAAGCCGCACCGCTGGCAGAGCACACCCTTGCCGTGGCAGGCGCCCTTGTCGTCCTCTCCGGCGATGCCGCGGCACTTGAGACAGGTGGTACCCGTCGGGACGTGCTCGTGCTTGACCGGCGGGTCGAGTTCGTCGGGGTCACTCTTCTTGATCATGCAGCTCTCCGAGTACCTCGATCGGATCGAGAACGCGAAGCTCGTCTACGTTGAGCAACTCCTGCTTGCCGAACCCGAAGAGTACGGCGACGACCGACTCCTGAACGCCGCGAACGGTCCCGCGATTGTGTCCACGCCAACATCCGACGCAAGGGCACGAGTTGATCGAGACCGGCTGACGACGCTCGACGATGTCTCCCGGGGTCACGCGAGACTCGCAAGCGCGTCGATCGGATCGACGCGGTAGACCTGGAACTCGCTGACCGTCCGTATCTCGTAGGGCGACTCGATCAGTAGAAACCCGTGGCCCATGACCCTCCGAACGCGCGGGTAGGGTGCCTTCGGGTTCCAGCCGTCGGCCCACACGAGATCGCCGACCCGGAAATCGCGCAGCTCGTGGTCACTCACGGCTCGGGCTTCCGATCCACGTCACGGAGTTCGAGGAGCTTCTCCAAGATTTCGACTGTGGCCTCGTCCGGGTTACGGTTTCCCTTGAGCGCCTGGTTGGCGATGTCTTTCGCGGCGGCGATGATCTGGTCGGCCTGATGAACGCCTCGCGGCGTGAGCCCGTTGGTCGGAAAAGACTCGGCATCGTCGTCGAGCGGTTGGGTCACACCCACGTTCTACCTCCCTCGCTTCGTTCTATCCGAGCGATCTGGGTAGAAGGAGAGGAGACGACAAGCGAGGTAACGCGCCTATGAGTAGAACGAACGACAAGATCATCCAGTCGCGGCAGAACACCGGCGGCGGCTACACCAGCCCCCGACACAGGGACGCCAACTCGGCGAACCAATGCCTATGCTGCAAACCCGCAACAGCTCCGAAGACGGTCGCACAGCTCGGCGGCCCACCTCCGGTCGAGAAGCCGACCGTCGCGCCCAAGGTCGGGCGCAACGAGCCGTGCTTGTGCGGAAGCGGCAAGAAGCACAAGAAGTGCTGCGGGTCGGCGGCGACGTAGCTTGGTCACGTTCGTCCTCGGAGAGCGCGTCGTCGTTACTGATCCGTTCTCGGTCCACTTCCGGCGCCGAGGCGTTGTCGTCGGCGTTCAGAACAAGGATCGCGCGTGGGCGTTGTGGAGCGTCCGCTTCGATAAGCCGAGCGTCGCACCGCACCTGTTTGGTCGAGCCGCGTTGCGTTCCCTGGACGTGGTCGAGCGAGTGAGCGAGCTGGACGATGCTTGAGGTCGGCACGCGCATTCGGATGCGCTCGGGAGAGAAAGGCGTGGTCACCTACGCCGACACGGTCCGCTGCCTCTCGTGCGCCGGAAAGGGCCACCGGACCGACATCATCACCGCCGAATCCCGCCTCAATGGCAACCGTACATCGTGCCAGACGTGCTGCGAGACGGGCATGATGCTGCTCTCGGCGGTCACGACGGACCCGCTCAAGGTTGCCCGCGGACCCGTATGCGTCGTCCGGCTCGACGAAGAGAAGCGGCCAAGGGTCTTCTACGAGGAGGCGATGCGGCCACTTACGGCCCCCGAGCTTCTCGCAGAGCTGGCCTGATGCAACTCCGGCGTGCTCGCGTGTTGGTGGAGCGGAGAGGTGAAGCCGTGGGCAAGAAGGTCCGGCGTGTCGTTACTGACGAGGACATTCGGCTCGCCGAGGAGATCCAAGACGAGGTCTACGACTACTCCAAGAAGGCCAAGAAGCTCATCCGCAAGATCAAGGACGTGCGCGAACGCCAGCACTGCATCGAGTACGTCCTGAACGCTCTGGAGAGCGCGGCGATGGCCTGCGACGACCTCGTCAAGCACCTGGAGAACTCCCGGGGCGACGTGATCGAGCAGATCGCGGAGCTTGGTCGGTGAGCCCCGACCCGGTCGAGGAAGCCCGACAGGAGAAGAACCGAGCGTGGGAACGGCTCGGCGAAGCCCAGGTCGCGTTCGACGCGGCGGCGAAGCGGTACGAGGAAGCGGTGCGCGCCGCGCTCGTGAAGGGAGCGGACCAGTGAGCGAACCGATGTACCTCGGGAAATTGGGACCGGACCGCGAGAAGGCGACGGCCCGGCTCTGCCGGCGGCTGGACGACGGCATCGCCGAGAACGACCCGGAGCCGCGACACGAGCCCTACGTCTCGCTCCACCAGGACACGGGCGGGAGCGGCTGCTTCTACATCATGGTCGAGGAGCTGCCGATGTTCATCGAGTACTTGCAGCGCCTCGTCCCGGTGGTCGACCAGATCGCGTCGATCAAGACGCCGTGAGCGCATTCAAGCAGGGCGACCGCGTGCGCATCGTTGCGCCTCGCTCGGAGTGGAACCGACAGTGGACTGGCTGTGCCGGTAGGATTCTTGCCACCGATGGCAGGCGCATCCGACTCCTCGTCGAGCAGACAAAGACGGAGTTCCGCCCGGAGACAGTCCTCACCATCTACGAGATCCGCGCTCTCGATGTGGTCGAGCGCTTGGCGGAGTTGGCATGAAGCCGATGAAGTTCGCCAAGGGAGACCGTGTCCGCTACGAGCCCGATCCGGGCGTGCGGCCATTCATCGGCACGGTCATCGACTTGAAGCGCGGAGAGCGTGGCCCGCACGGTGTCATTGTCGAGTGGGACGCGGACGACTATGCCTTCGACGACGGCGAGGAACGCCGGTCCTCGATCATGCTCGAACGGCAGCTTGAGCCGCTCTCCGTCGTCGATCGGCTGGCGGAGCTGGCATGAGCGAGCGGGAGTTCTACTGGGTCTGCCAGTCGGAGAGGCACGCCTTCAACCGCGTCGAGATGGGCCTCGACGATCCGTGCATCTTCTGCGGAGCCAGCCGCCAGCTCGGCTCGATGCTCGTGCCGTCAACCGCCTTGGTTCGAGAAGGGGCCGTCTACGCGCTGAGCCGGCTCACCCAGCTCGGCGGCGGGGAGCCGATGCGGCTTCAGGGTTTTCCCGGTCTCGGGGAGGACTTTATCCAATGAGCTTCAAGACGGGAGATCGCGCCCCTCGACCCGATCTCCCGACTCGCGGAGCTGGCATGAATTTCGAGCCTGGAACGCGCGTTCGCTACGTCCCCAAAGGGGGCGAGCGAGAGGCGTCAATCGTGTTCGGCACCGTCCACGAGTCGCCCGGCAGTTTCGTCCGTGACCGGGACGGGACGCCCTACGTCTACGTCCTCTGGGATTACTTCCCGAGGAGCAACGCCGGAGGCTTCCTCGCCGGCTATCCGCCCCAGACGCTCGAAGCCGTGTCGGTGATCGAGCTACTGGCGGAGCTGGCATGAAGATCGGCGACCGCGTCCAGCTCCTCTGCCCGCTCCATCCGAAGGGAAAGCAGCTCGTCCTGGTCGCGTGCATGGACGCGAAGGGAGACGCGAGCGGGGAGTGCGGCCTCCCCAATCTGCGGGGCACCGTCACGGGCGTCGGCATCGTCATCGACGAGGGCTTGAAGCTCCTCGTCCGACTCGACGCCAACGACCGGGAGATCCGCGTCCCGGAGAGGTCCGTCCGGCTGCTCGACCCCGTCGAACTTCTGGCGGAACTCGCATGAACGGCTTCCAGCCCGGCGACCGAGTCATCGTCATCTTCCTCGGCGTGGCACGGCTCGAACAGATCGGCGTCGTCCACTACCAGCACGGCGGCAGGGTCACCGTCCGCTTCGAGGGCGATACGAGGGACTCCTGGTTCAACGACTACGAGCTTCGCCATTACGACCCGATCGAGCTGCTCGGAGCGCTGGCATGAGCTACCAGGTTGGCCGTTGCGCCCGATGCGGACGACGCCGGATCGGTTCGCCCTTCCGACGCGACCTCCGCTTCAAGGCCCGCTTCCTCTGCCGGGCCTGCCAGGGACGGGACTGGGTCGAGAAGACGCATCTCGGGTTCGCCCGTCGTCGGGCGCTCGCCGAGGTGAAGCGCGGGATAGAGACCCGAAGGGTCGCACCCCGCTCCGCAGGGTAGAACGCGGGCATGGAGCTTCACGAGGGTGATCGCATTCGCGTGTGGCACTTCGGCGGGAAGAAGTTCGACCTCGGCACGATCGTTCGGATGCTCCCCGGCGGTGGCCTCTTCGTCTTGATCGACGGCGACTGGAACAAGAGTTCCCCCGACGGAACGTGGACCTACCGCGAAAGCTCGCGGATGGAGCCGCTCTCTGCGGTCGAGTGGCTCGCGGAGTTGGAGTGAGGTTTTTCCCGGTCAGCTCGGGTGCCAAGGATGGCCCGCCTGGGTAGCCCGGATCAGGCCCGCCCTACCCACCCCGGACCTGGCCCACCGACCGGGCTTCGTGGCGGTCTATGACGCGCAGCGTCAAAGGTTTTGAGATGTTGAAGTCGAAAGTCCACCTCCTCTTCCGCCTCTTCTGGACACCCCCCACCCTCCCCTAACGCACGAAGCCCCAGCGGGGCGGGGGCGTGCCACTCCACATCAGGCACGAGCTTCGCTCGGGCCTGATGTTACGTTCACACGTCGTGCCTGTCACACGTCGTGCCTGAACGACGCGTGACTCGTCGCGTCGTCCTTCGCGTCGTCCTGTCGTCGTCCTTCGTTGTCGCATTCGTGACGCGACACGTCGCGTCGTGCCTCGTCGAGATACTTCGACGCGCTGAGTCGTTCTTCGCGAGAGACACCCCCCGGAGGGGGGGGTGGGTGAACCTTCGAGGTTGAACCTTTCGAGATGTTCGAGATGTTCGGAGATGTCCGCTTCACCTTCGCTCGTGAGTCGGCGCCGATGCCGATGCCATTCCTGGCGCTACCGGAGCCCCGTGGCTCGACTCGAAGACGAGTCGAGGAGTCGAGGCCCGGAAGGGCGAGTCGGGGCGATTTCGAGTCGGGGAGGGTATCTTGCGAAGCTTTAAAGATACGTCGAGTCGAAGCCGTTACGTCCCCAAGGCTTACGCGAGTCGTGGGAATCGACCGTCAGAAATGCAACTCCTCCTCGTTCCCGTGTTGAGTGACCGAGAGGGGTCGTGGAACGTGAACGGAGACGCGAGGCTCAACCTGAATGACGTGGTCGGGTCGCACCTCGACGCGAACGGCGTCACCTCGATCACGAAGGGCGCCGTCGTGGGGGCCATGCTCCGAGATCAGCTCCGGGGGTTCCTCAAGGCCGCGGCGCCGGAGAAGCACGCCGCTTACAAGGCGATCAAGTACCCCTCCGGCGAGGGGTCGGACACGCCGGAGACGCGGCGCGCGGCTGTCGCGTTCGTCTTCGACACGGTCCGGGACATGGTGCTCGCCCACTACGTTCCGACGAACACGCTCGCGTCGAAGGGCGGCGAAGATGGCTAACCCCTTACGAGGGGCCTAGTTGCGAGAAAGGCACCGGGAGGGTGCAACTCCTCCCGGTGCCGGCGTTCACGAGTCGAGGAGAACGAACATGGGGCCGATCAAGGTGACGCGTCGCCTCTCGATCAAGGTGACGAAGAAGCTCGCGATCAAGGTGACGGAGAAGACGCCGTAAGGAATCGAGACACGAGTCGTTCAGGAGAGCGAGGGGGGCGAGTGTGACGCCTCCGACAACCCCGGACGCGAGGACCGCGTGTGGCGGTCCGGTGATCCGGCCAACCCTCCCAGGAGCCGAGAACGCCATGAACACCGAGACGACGACCACCAGGACGTATGACGCCGAGCGCGAGGGTCACCCCATGGGTGAGCGCGCCGAGACGGTGGACGCGCTCCTCTTCGACGCCGTGGGCGAGTACGTCCACAAGGACACGCTCGCCGAGAAGAGCGGGCTGTCGCTCGCGTCCGTCTCGTGGCGCGTCTTCCAGCTCCGCTGCCAGGGCTGGGTGATCGAGGCGAGCGGCGAGAACAGCTACCGCCTCGTGGACATGGCGCCGGTCTCGGAGGAGGAGCGGCTGGCGCGCGGCGCGCAGAAGCTCGTCTTCACGCGCGGTCGCAAGGTGCTCGGGGGTCGCGCGGTGTTCCACGCGGAGTTCGGCGAGGGCCGCGTGACGTTCGAGCGCGAGGGGTTCCCGTCGCTCAAGGTCGCCTTCGAGCACGGCGAGGAGAAGGTCTCCCGCGGTGACGTGATCGAGGCGTAGCACCAAGCCCGGTCCCTCGACGGTTTTGAGGCCCGTCGGATCGCGGGGGATCGTGACCGTGAAAGAGTACGGGCTAGGGTGCCGGGGAGGGTGGCTCCTCCCCGGTGCCTGCTCTCTCGCGCATAACAGCCGAGGGTAGAACGGGATCGAGCGGCTGCAACTCGTCGGCGGTCGGGTGTTGAGGTATCGAGGAGAACGAACATGGACGCGAAGGCGACCAAGAAGCTCGCAGCGCTCGACAAGGACCAGACCTACACGCTTCTCCGGCTCGCCGAGTCGGGCGGACCGCTCGTGTGCTCGCCGTCTCTCGCTGGCTGGTCCATCGTCTCGGAGCTTCGAGACGCCGGACTCGTCTCGGTCACGACGCGTGCTGGGGAGAGCGCTGGCGGTGGGCTTGCCGATGTCCGCATCACGGCCAAGGGGCGCAAGGCACTCGTGCTCGGGGCCCGGAGCTTGGCGCTCCAGCTCGTCAAGGAGATCGAAGGCATCGGCAACGACAACGACGCGGTCGCCGCGGGGCTCGGGCGAGAGCTGGCCGCGGCTGTTCGGGTGATCCTCGCCGCGGAGGAGGTGTAGCGTGGACGGGGAGACGAAGCTCACACGGGCGCTGTCAGTCATGGTTCTCGATGCGCGGATTCACGGATTCCTCGCCGAGCACGACCCCCAGGCGCTCAAGCAGGCGCTCAACGCTCTCGGGGTCGAGAGCCGCGAGGAGCTGATCGAGCGCGGGCGGATGCAGTCGCTCCTCGACGCGGCACCGTGCGTGGCTGGGCACGCGTGCGAGCGGTGCGGCTCGCGCTACGTGAGCTTCGACGACGCGCAGAAATGCGCACGGCGACCGTTCAGCTGCGCGGCGAGGGTCGCCGACGCTCGGGCGCGACTCGACGCTTTGCTCGATTAGGGCTGCAACTCGTCCGGGTTCGGGTGTCAGGTAATCGAGGAGGACGCGAGCATGAGGACCACCAGCTACCTCAAGAAGTTCTTCGCGGAGAAGGGGATCGACCGGGACGAGACGTTCACGGTTGACGGCCCGTCCGGGCCCAACTTCGGCATGAGCTACGGCGTCGTGATCGACGCGATCAAGTCGGCGCCGCTCGCCGAGCAGCGAGAGATCGGCGACAAGCTCCGCCGGATCGACTTCGTGAACGGCGACGTGCGTCACTTCCTCCGGCACCTCGCGCAAGCGCTGGTGGTGTAGCGTGGGCAAGCCGAGGAGGTTCGGAGTTCGGCGCTTCGCCGAGAGGTGGGAGCGGCCCGACTGCTTCGAGGTCTTCGACCGAGTCACGGGCGAGTGCAAAAGCTTCGGCTGCTACCGCTTCGAGGCGGAACAGATCGCGCGGTGCATGAACAAGCGGACCAAGGAAGCGAACACGGGCTGCAACTCCTCGACGGTCGCGGGTTGAGGGGTCGAGGAGGACGAACATGGCGAAGACGAACAAGAAGCCGAAGGCCGACAAGAAGCCGGTGTTCAGGAACACGAGCCGGAGCCAGGCCGAGGTGCCGCTCACGCTCCGGCAGCTCGACACGATCCTCGCAGCTCTCCGGCGCCACCAGGACTTGCTGGAGGGCCAGACGCCGGACGAGGACGGGCTGGCGACGATCGCTGGCTACCACGGCTCGCCGCTCTCGATGGGCGAGATCGACGGGCTCGCCGACCAGCTCAACTCCGCGTTCGAGTAGGACGCGACCAACTCAATCTCCGTGTTCACGCGTTCTATGGGGAGGGACTGGGGTGTTCCCGGTCCCTCCCCGCTCCTCTCGGTAGCGAACGGGAAGCGAACTGCAACTCGTCGAGGTTCGGGTGTCATGGGGGCGGAGGACGCGAACATGGGCAAGCCGAAGAAGCGGACGATGGGCGCGCTCGCCGGGAAGGCGGAACCGGGCGCTCCGGTGCTCCAGCTCGCTGCCGAGCTGGGCGAGGAGATCGAAGCCTGGATCAAGAGTCGGGCGTTCCGGCTCTCGCTCGACCACGCGAAGTTTCGCGGCGCGGTGCTCGCTCACCTCAACTACTGCCCGGCACTTGGCGATAGCGACGAGGTCTAGGGGCCGAGGGTAAAACAATAGGCGCGAACGGTTTCGCGCGCTCGTTCGGGGACGCCGTTTCGGGGGTCGCGCGCGGGCTCGGAGGGAAGCGGAGGGGCTACGGCCCTGACCGACAACTCCGGGAACCCGCGCGCGGCTTTGTTTGGGGAGATGGCTGCTGCAACTCGTTGGCGCTCGCGTGTTGGGTGATCGAGGAGACGTGAACCATGGTGATCCGGGTGAAGGCGAAGGCCGTCGAGACGCCCAGGGCGGGCGGCATGTCGTGGGTGACGGCGAGTGGCGTCGTGTTCGCCAGCTCCTCGCGCATGTCGGCGGTTCTCACGCTCGACGGGGTTCACAGCGGCGACTACCGCGCCGTCGCGGCGACGACGTTCAAGCTCGCCGCTCGCGCGTGCGAGCTGAGCGATGTGGCCGCCGAGGAGTGGGTGATCAACGTCTCCGAAGGCTCGCTCGTGATCGAGCTGGTGACGGCGTGCGCCGCGGAGCAGGACCGCGCGGTGCGGATGCTCGTGCGGCTCCTCGAAGGGGTGAAGTGACCTACGATCCTTGGGGCGGGGAGCCGGGACGGTCTCGACTCCCCGCCCCCCGAATGGTGCCCGCTAGTAGCCCCTCGCGCGTTTGGACCGTCGGAGAGCTGACTTCGATCGGAAGCGTCCCGCCGTTCGGTCGACTGGTTCACTCAGCGCGCGTTCGAGCGGCCAGCCCATCTTGATGCGCATGAGCAGGACGCTTGGCGTCGAGTGAAGGCGCTCAGCCCATTCGCACAAGAGGAGCATCTCGCCAGTGCCGGGATGGGTAATGTGTCGACCGCTTCGGCGATTGCGCGCTTGCTGTTTGGCTGTGGCAAGCCGGATGTTCCCCGGAGCGTAGTTGCCGTTGTTGTCGATCCGGTCGATCGACGACCGAGGTGGCGGTTCGCCGAGATTGGCGACCACGTAATCGCGGAAGACGACAAAGTCGTCCCATTCTGGGACGACCCGCACACCGCGCCCGCCGTAGTGGGCATAGGTGTTGTGGTTGGGGTTATTGCACCGGCGCCGCATCCGCGTCCACGCCAGATATAGACGCGAGGGTTTCCGGCCCCCTTCGCCGTGGGATCGCACAAGAACCTCCGCCGCGTCGGCTTACGACTACGCGCTTCGCTATTCTACCCGTGAGGTATAACTTACTGCAACTCCTCGACGTGCCGGTGTTCACTAGTTGAAGGAGACCGCGAAACATGGCTCTCTCGAAGGCGACGGCTTCCGACCACAATCTCAAGAGGGCGGAAACGTTCAAGAAGTTCGGCGTCTCGGACTGGGACGCGAAGTACGCGCACCCCCAGTTTCTCGGCAAGGACAACACGCCCGAGGGCGGAACCTGCACGCTCTGCGGCCAGCAGCACCTCCTCTGGCTCTTCGCGATCAAGTTCGACGCGCCGGACCTGACGGTCGCGATCGCCGCGATCACGAAGGGGATCACCCGGACCGCCGAGGTGGTGTTCAACCCGGTCGGCTCGGTGTGCATAAGTGACTGGATGGATGCCTTGCCGGAGTCGGTCGAGAAGCTCGAACTGCTCAAGCGGTGGAAGATCGAGATGGCGAAGGAGAAGGATGCCAAGAACGAGCAGGCGATCGGCAACGCGCTCGTGAAGGCGGGGCTGGAGACGACCGAGAAGGCGATCGAGCGGTTCAACGCCGCGCAGGCGAAGCTCAAGGCGAACCACGCGCTCCCGAGCTTCCACGCGACCGAGAAGTGCCCGATCGACTGGTACGAGCGTCGGGCGCTCGCGAAGATCGGCTACAAGGCGGCGAGCCCGCACCGGCACACGCTCAAGCGGAAGTGGGGATCGGCGAAGGCGGTCAGCCTCTTCGCCAACGCGCTCAAGAAGATCGAGACGTGGACGCCCGGCACGACCCCCGTGACGGTCGAGAAGGACGAGATGCAGCTCGAAGCCGAGATGGAGGGCGCCGCGGTTGGCGCCGCCGAGGCGACCAGCTCCTCGATCGAGCCGGACGGGTCGCTCCCCGCTCCCCTCACGCCGGAGCAGATCGCGGCGCTCGCGCTCGCGAAGGCCAAGGCGACCGAGATCCAGCAGCTCCTCGACCGCGGGACCGAGGTGCTCGGCTCGAAGGAGAAGCTCGACCGCCTCAACAGCTACGAGCAGGGCGCGGTCAAGGACATCTGCCGCAAGGTCAAGAGCTACGGCAGCTTCGCGTCGGAGAGCCAGAAGGGCTTCCTCCTCAAGCTGCTCGCGAAGGCCGAGGCGAGCAAGGTCGCGATCGACGCGGCAAAGGAGGCGGCCAAGGCCGCCGCCAAGCCGGTGATCGACGCCGGACTCGCCGTGCTCGCCGATCCGACCAAGCTCGGCGCGCTCAACGGTTGGGAGCAGGGCACGCTCAAGGACATCGCCGCGAAGGTCGAGAAGTACGGAACCTTCGCCTCGTCGAGCCAGCAGAAGCTCTTCGAGCGGATCACGGCGAAGGGCGAGAAGGGCACCGAGGCGGTCAAGCCGACCGCTGTCGGCGCCGAGGACGCCGAGACGGAGGTCATGGGGCCGCTGCCGGGTGCGGAGGGCTTCGTGAGCGCGTCGGGGCTCGCCGGAGCGAAGTACTAACATGGCCGCCGCCGCTGCCGCGACGGTTACCGAGACCTACCTCAACGTGCTCGGTTTCGTCGCCGAGGAGTTCATGGCGCAGAAGCTCGCCGACGCCTTCAACCACGCGAAGTATGTCCAGGCTGGCAACCGGACGGACTTCACGATCGAGCGCGCGGTGGTCTTTCCCTACGGCTACCGGGGCTCGATCCACGGCTGGCTCGTGAAGGTCGAGACGCGCGGATTCGAGCAGGCGGGCAAGCCCTGGTAAGGGAAACAACAAGACAAGTTCCGGGGCGGCCCCCAGTTGCGATCGCATGCAACTCGGGCCGCTCCCGGTGTTGTAGGACCGGAGGAACGCATGCTCAGAACGGTGACGATCACGGTGAAGGTGACGCTCGACTCCGACGACCACCTCCGGGACGCGCGGGAGATCGCTGGGGCGATCGTTCACAACCTCAAGTTCGAGGACACGATCGGGACGAACATGGAGATCGAGGACGCGACCGCCTCGATCACGGACTGGCACGACATCAGTGCCGATGTGGAGGTCAAGTGAACATGGTCACCACGGCCAAGAAGGCGGCGCGGGCCGCCGAAGAAGCAAAGAAGGCGGCGGCCAAGGCCGAGGCCGAGCAGCTCAAGCAGAAGCGCGCTCGCGTGCTCCAGCTCGCCCGGAAGCTCGCCGAGGGAGCGCCGATCCACGCCCACACCGGACTCGACCTGTTCGCCGACGCGGGCGAGCTGGGCAGGCTCGTCGTCGAGCTGTTCTTCGCCAACGAGAAGGAGGTCTAGGCCGCGGCCCGAAGGGGCCGGGGTGTCCCGCTAGGGGTGCTCCGGTCCGGCGTCGGGTGCTAGCCCGACCCGTCACTCCGACGACGCCACCGGCACTTACGACGCCACCGGCACTTACGACTGGCTGCAACTCCTCCGGCTCGGCGTGTCAGGAGATCGAGGAGAACGAACCATGGCGAAGACGTGCGAGACGAGCGGCAAGATGCCGCTGTCGTGGAACGACCAGCCGGAGGTCTTGACGGGCTACCGGATCGTTTTCCGCGGCAAGGTCGGGGAGCGGCTCACCGAGGTCCGTGAAGGCGTCGCCGGAACCTACTACGTGACGCAGGGGAACCTGTTCGGGAGCGAGACGCTCGCCTGCGACTCGGACACCGCCGTCTTCGCGGCGCTCACCCTGATCGCGTCGGCCAAGGTGGCGGCGATCCCGAATGGGTGCCGTCTCTTGAAGAACAAGAAGGACGACCTGTTCAGCGGCGAGTGAGTGCAACTCCTTGCCGTCCGTGTGTCGGAGGAGTGAAGGGAATGAACATGAGGATCGCGGTTGTCGGGGACATTCACGGGCATAAGGCCGAGCTGGTCGAGATGCTTGGCCGGATCGAGGACGCCCGTGTCGACCGCGTGCTCATGCTCGGAGACCTGGTGGACCGCGGCGATGACAGCTTCGGCTGCTTGCGCCTCGCGCGCTCGGGCAGCTTCAAGTCACGCTGTGGGCAGCGCCGTCGCTTCGAGGTCGTCCGCGGCAACCACGAGGACGCGTACGTCCGCGCGTGGTTCGGGGTTCCCAAACCGGGAGAGACTCAGCCGTGCCACGCGAACAGCGACGGCTTCCTCAAGGCGCTTCGAGCCGACGAGGTTCACTGGATGGCGAGCCTTCCGGTCACGCTCAGGGTCGAGGAGATGGGCCTCCTTCTTGTCCACGGCGGAATCCTCCCGGAGATGCGACGCGAGGCGGATCTCGATGCGCGCGTGCTCCGCTGCCGCTACCTCGACCCCCAGACGGGCCGTCCGATCCCCGGCTTCACGGGAAGCTCGCGCTTCTGGGCCGAGGAGTACGACGGACGGTTCGGCACCGTCCTGTTCGGGCACGAGAGCTTCGAGAAGCCGAAGTTCTTCGAGCACGCGATCGGGCTCGACGGCGAGGGCCGCGGCAAGCTCCACGCGGCGATCTTCAACGGCGACCGCGACAACCTCACCGTGCGCACGCTCACGGTCGACTACAAGACGAGCGCGTGGACTGGGCCGGTGTCGAGTTCCACGGACGACCGGCTCGGGAAGACGACGCTGCTCGGAGACGACCAGCTTCCGCTGTGGTAACGGATCACAGATGCACCGGATGGCTGCAACTCGTCGAAGCTCAAGTGTCAGCGAAGCGGAGGTGACCGAGTGAGCACGGGAGCGGACTGCCGGTTCTACGAGAAGACGCCGGGGAAGTGGTTCTACGACCTTCAGGAGTGGCCCTACGGGGAGAACCCCGACTACGACACGCAGGGGCCGTTCAAGACGTTCACGGCGGCCTACACGCACTTGCACGAGAACAACGCCAACCCCGGCGGATACAACCGCGAGCCGCTGCCGGGCTGCAAGCACGACCTCCTTACGGCGCACCCGTACGAGAAGGGGAAGGCGAGCTGCGAGCGCTGCGGCGATCACTTGGACGCCGCGGCGGTCAAGGCGACCGGGGCCGAGGTTCGGGCCTACGTGGAGGAAGCGTGACCAAGAAGATCGGACAGCCCGGCAACGGGCTCGGACACAGGAACGACTGGAACGGCGGGGTCGCGAGGTTCACCGCCACGCCCAACAAAGAAGGAGCGACGCCGTCGCGACGATGCGCGCCGCAAGCAGAAGGGGTGGGACTGAGCCATGAGCGCGGCCATGACGGTGACGATGGTCAACCCGAGCAGCAGCGCCGAGGGCACAACGCGCCAGCTCTCCCACGTCGTCGTCGAGGCGGGCGGCGTTCGCGTCAAGACCACGGCAAGCGGTCGGGTGACGGTAAGCACGCGGAGGAAGGAGAAGAAGGAGTAGGGTGCGGCCTTTGGGCCGCGAGTCCCATGGGATCGCCCGCTAGAGGGCCATCGGCGCTGATGCCGAGTCGCTGTCGCCGAGGCGATGCGCTGTCAGATTCGCGGCTCTCCGCCGTTCTACTGGTGGCGGCAAGAAGGAGCCGCTCGCCCATGACCCCGATCGTCAAGCGCAAGTGCCCCGGCTGTCACCGGCCCATGTCCGTCTTCGACGGTCGCATAGCAACCCACGGCTCACTGGGGTGGACGTGCCCCGGCGCGGGGCGGAAGGTCCGAGTTCGGCGCGCTGCAACTCCGGCAGGTTCGAGTGTCAGTCCGGCGGAGGAGGAACGCACATGAGCTACTCGTGGACGAACACCAAGCTCAAGCGGTCGGAGGGTGGTCCGGGCGTCACCGACGCGGTCCGGGCGGTCAACCGGGCCAAGCTGCCGGGCGTGCGTGCCCGGCAGACCCCGTCGTGGTACGTCGGGCACACGGCGATTCGCGTCGAGGCCGCCACCAAGGCCGGGCTCCGCCGGGCGCTCGCCGTGCTCAAGGAAATGGGTGCCGTGTCGTCCGTGAAGGACGCGCTCGATTACGCCGAGGTGCGGTCGTGACCGCGAAGACCGAGTTGGAGACCACGCTCGAAAAGCTGGCCCTGCTGTGGTCGGTGAAGTTCGAGTCGAACGGTGCCGGTTACACGCTCACGCTCACGTCCTACGAGAGCGGGGCCGAGCTGGTCTACAGCGGCGCCGGACTCGCCGAGGCGGTTGCCAACGTCCGCGAGATACCCGAGGACGAGCAGGAGTTCTGCGCCGAGTGCGACGCTCCTGTCTTCCCGCCCGAGACGACGCTCAACGACGAAGGGGTCTGCAACCTCTGTTCGCGCGGCGACGACGAAGTCGCCGAGGCCGAGGCGACGGAGTGACCGTGGACAACAAGAGGCGCCCCGCTCACTGGGGTCCTTACGACTTCTTCTGCGGTCGACACCAACTGTTCGGGTTCTTCGGGCTCTACTCCTACTGCCCCGTGTGCGAGGGAGTCTCTCCGGCGCTGCTCGCCGTGACCAAAGCCCGCATGATCGGCGAGAACCGCGTAGCGAAGGTCCCGGACGCGATCGCGGTCGTCCGGCTCGTGTCGCGTCCGGCGGCTGCGACCAAGCCGGCACCCAAGCCCGTCCTGCAACTCCGGCGAGTCCCCGTGTCAATCCAACGGACGATCCAACGAAGGGAGCCGACCCGTGAACAAGACCAAGCGCAACAACAAGCGCCGAGACCCGTTCGCCCCGCGCCCCAAGCGGCGCACAAAGTTCCAGAACGGGCACCGGGTCGTGTGGTCCGACGGCTCGTCTACCCAGCGCTCCGGCTTGGTCCGGGACGCGAGCCGAGTTGGCGGCCAAGTCCTCTACGAGATCAAGCAGGACGGTGAGCCGCTGCCGGTCGAGGTCGCCGAGGTCGAGCTGTCGCTCGAACCGGCTCCCCGACTCGACACGCGCTACACGGTCAAGGTCGAGAACCTCACGCTCCCCGAGTGCGAGCTGGAGAAGGACTCCCTCGACCACTGGTTCATCTCGCTTCGCGACAACCAGGAGGGCTTCTCGTCCAAGGACTGCATCCGCTACCGCGACGTGTGCGAGCGCCTGCGGAAGCTCACCAACGGCTACGTTCAGGAGATGATCTAGGCCGTGGCCGCGCCCGACCGGCTCGCCATCGAGAGGCGGATGGACGCCGCCGGAATCGCTGTCGGGTCCATCTGGGAGGACAAGAAGGCGCCCCCCAGACGGAACGGCCTCTCGTTCAAGCGCCGCCTTCTCGTGAAGTGCGCTGGCTGGAGCTACTCGAAAGACCGCCCCGTCATCATCTGCACCGTGCTCAACAGATCGAAATGGGGCTACCCCGAGGCGCTCATCGACATCGACCGCTTCAAGCTCGTGTGCAAGCCGACGAGCCACTAGGGTAGAACGTGATCGGAGGACGGTCGTGAGCACCAACCCGATCCCGCTCGACCAGATCAAGCAGCACAACGACGAGTTCATTCGTCACCTCCCCGAAGGTCTCATGAAGGAGGAGTTGAAGGCCCAGGCCGGGGAGGACCCCCACCGGGCCTTCGACGCGCTGGTGAGCTACTACGCTGGCGACGAGACGACGCGCGCGGACATCCGGGGCCTCTTCTACGCGCTGGCGACCGGCGAGTCGTGGAACAACAAGAAGGACGGACCCACCTCCGGCGAGCTGGCCGAGCAGGCTGGGCAGATCGCAGTTCCGCCGCTGCCCGAGGAGCTGGTGAAGCTCTGCCGCGAGAAACTCATGACTCTCGTGCAGGAGCACTCGAAGGCGCCGGACTTGAGCGAGGGTGAGTTCGAGGAGTATCTCGACGACTTGGGCATCTTGGGCTCCAAGCCCGAGGACCAGCAGTGATCGGCGAAGGAGCACGAGTTCGGGTCATGCCCACCCAAGAGGAGGGCGTGCTCCGCGAGGGCGCGTTCCGCGCGAAGCTGCCGACCGAGGGCACAGTCGTCAAGATCGCCGGCTCGACCTACCTGATCCACATCGACGGACTCAGGGCCGTGCGCCGGTTCGGGGCCGACCGGCTCGAACCCATGAGCCTCGTGGACATCTTGGGCTCGCTCGGCGGTTGATCGGGAGCCCCGAGTAGCGGATCATTGGGGGGAGCCCCGAGGTCCGCTAGGTGAGCCTGTTCGACCGCGTTGTTCCAGTGCTGGAAACCACCGAGGTCGACAAGACCGGGAAGATTTCCTGCGGCGTGTTCATCCCGCTGCCCCGCAACCTCGCAAAGCACTTCCCCGACAAGAGCGATGAGGACGACTCGATCCCGCACGTCACGGTGCTCTACATCGGTGAAGTCACTGCTGATGAGCAGACGAGAGTCGTCGAGGCCGTCCGGGAGTGCGTGACGGACTGGCCGCCGTTCACGATGAACGTGCGTGCCTACGCCGAGTTCAAGAACGAGAAGGCCCAGACGATCGCCCACATGGAGCCAACGGCGGACATCCGAGTGAAGGGGCCCACTGGTGTCTACTACAGGACCATCGGCGAACTGCACGCTGACCTGTTCGCGGCGGTGGAGTCGTGCGGGGTTTTGGTCGGCCACACCTACGGCCACACCAAGGTCAAGCCATCGTTCAGCGACCGCGCCCGGACCTTCAAGCTCCACACGACCCTCGCTTACGTGAACAAAGGCGAGCCAGCCTACTCCGGGCCGAAGCCGACGGGCAGCTTCATGGTCACCGAGGTCGAGGTCTGGGGCTGGGAGAAGTACCGCATCCCGCTGGGAAAGACCACCGCCGACCAGCCGTGCGGGGCTGGGATGAGCCCAGCTCCGCCGTTCGGAAGTTCGATGACCGATGGCGGCCCACCTGACATCATGCAGAGAGCGGAGTTCGACAACATGGAAGGCGGCAAGGTCGTGAAGGAATCGCGCTTTCTCTCGCTGGCGCTCGGCGAGGCCGACGGAGCCAACGCCGGTGAGGGCGGAGCTGGGCACCCGGCGGTCGAACCCGGCTCGAAGCCCGGAGCACCGCCCGCTGGTGGCAAGCCAGCCAAGAAGGCCAGCCCGGACGACGAGAAGGCGAAGAAGCTCAAGGCCGCCCTCGACCGCAGCCTCGATCCCGGTCGCAACCAGCAGCCAGGAGTTCCCCGTGACGAGCAGGAGCCGGAGGAGCCCGAGTTCGATCCGCACTTCGAGCACGGCCATTCGATCGTGGTCGGCTCCAAGCACGGTGCGATGCCCAACCTCGCGCCGGAGACGATCGAGAAGGTCAAGAAGCACGCCAAGCACGGAGTTCATCACGAAGGCCCCGAGCTGGACGGCAACGACGGTGTCTCGCAGTTCGTCCACGCCCACCTCGGCGGCGACGCCCAGTCGTGGGAGGCGCCCGACCCCCAGCCTGGTGATCCGCGCTGGCATCCGCATCTCGCCCAGGCGTTGTTCGGCGGCTCGACCAAGACCCTCCACGACGCGGTCACGAACCACGACGAGTTCGATCCGAAGGCGTCGATCCACGACAACCTTCTCGCCACTGCCGACGCCTGGTTCCACCCCGAGCACGGGGCTCACGTCAGCAGTCACGACCTCAACCACCTCGTCAAGTCGGTTGCCGACGACCCGAGTGCCGCCGAGGTCCACGCCGAGTCGAAGTCCCTCCACAAGCTCCTCCACGGCGGCATGGAGGGCTTCAAGAAGTTCCACAAGATCGGCAACGACGCCATGTTCCCCCAGGATCACGGCCACCACGAGCACCACACCAAGATCAGCCGGATCGCCGACACGGCTCACGCAGCTCGCGACGCCCACCTCGCGCATCAGATGAGGACCAAGGGCGGCGTCTACTTCGCCGGCAAGGACAACGTCCACGCCGCGGCGGCGCGGCTCACCCGGAGCGGCGAGAAGGAGGAGTCCGAAGGGGGGCCCGCTAGGACAGGCACCCTGTTCGACCGGATGCTCGACTCCGTCGTCGAAGGGAAGGCGGTGGAACAGTCCGACATGCCGGGCAACAAGTACCAGAGCGTGTCCGTCGGCTCGGGGAGAACCGGCGTCGGTACTGCTCCTCCGCCAGAAGTCGGAGCGATTCCGCTCCAGACGATCAAGGTCGGCCAGAAGTCTGGCGCATCCGGCGCCAGGATGCGCGCCCGGATGAAGGGCAACGGCGGGTCGGACTGACGTAAGTCCCTGTTCTGCGGCCCAAACGACGGCTTGGTGTTCGGTGTTGATTTGAACTGCTTGATCTGCGGCTGATCCGCCGCCGGCTCAGGCCAGCGGGTCTGCTTCTGGCCCAGCGCTGGATCATCTCTTTCTGCCCAGCGCCGGCAGTCGCGTCGTAAGTGCCGGTGGCTTGGTCGAACTGCCCGGCAGGCGGCCAGCAGGCGGCCAGCAGGCGGCCAGTTCTGCTCGGGGGACTGGCCGGGGACTGACACGCAGAATTTGCCGCCGGTCGGTCCGGGCCAGGAACCACGACTTACGCTCGCGGTAGAACTCCCGAGTGAACCCTCGCGAACTCGAAGTCTTGTTGGAGCGGAACTTCGAGGTCAACAAGGCCGACCTCCTCGCCTTCGTCATCTCGATCTTCCGGGGTGCCCACGGCTACGTCGCTGCTCGGGCGAAGATCAGCCAACGGGACGGCCTCCATCGCTTCGATTGGTCGCTCGGCATCTCGGTGGACCGAGCTGAAGGCCACCTGAAGGACGGCAAGCACGACCCGGAAACCAAGCGCCGTCTTGTGATCGCCGACCTCCGCGAAGCTCTCCACGTCGCTGTCGAGGGAACTCGCTACCTGGCGATGTACACGCCCCAGCACGCCGAGGAACTCTGGAGCATTCTCCGAGTCGGGCTCACGGCGAAGCTCCCGCTGGTCGACTCGATCGCTGCACTCGACGAGTCGTCGTGATAGATTCGAGAAATGCTCTGGGATCGAGTGGTCGAGGCGGCTCCCCAGCCCGGTGATCAGCAAGGACACTGGGCGATGATCAAGGGCCATCCCGTCTACCTGAAGGGCAAGGCCCCGATCGCTCTTCCCTACGGAGTTCCGAGACAACAACCCAAGCCGGCGGCCCCAACGCCCCAGCCCCAGCCACAACAACCTCCTCCGCAGGCCGCCCAGCAGCCGCCCCAGCAACCAGCTCAACAACCGCCTCCTCAAGAGCCGGTCAAGAAGAAGTCGAAGTACTGGGGTTCGGACGAGCCGGAGGCGCCCGCTGGGAAGACCGAGAAGAAGCCCTCCCACGAGTTCTGGAGTTCGCTGTTCGGGCACGAGAGCAAGCCCGGCAACTGGGGCGACAAGCCGAGCGACAAGCCGAAGGCGCCACCGAGGGCCTACTCGCCGGACGAGCAGAAGCTCCATCACCTCGCCAGGTCGGTCCGCAAGCTCGGTCCGCTCAAGCGCGTTGCTGCCGGCGGAGTGGTGTTCAAGAACTTCGACGCTGCCCACCCGGACGATCTGGAGATCCTCGTCGCCAAGACCCACCCGAAGTGGGGCGGACAGTGGGTCTTCCCCAAGGGCGGAGCAGACGAGGGCGAGCACATTCACGACACGGCGGCGCGTGAGGTCGAGGAGGAGACCGGCGTCAAGGCCAAGGTGATCCCCGGTCACGAACCCTTCGTCCACACCTCCACGTTCGGCGAGCGAGGGAAGTACGACCTCCCGCTAGTGGTGAGCGCGCTCAAGAAGGCCCACCCCGGCGAGGAGGAGTTCATCGACAAGATGAAGGACCACCTCGCCAACGAGGAGCACTTCTCCTACGAGAACCAGTCGCACTACTACCTCATGCAGCACACCGGCGGAACTCCGATCACCCACCCGGACCAATCGCACGATCAGGAGATGGGCGAGGCTCGCTTCATGCCGATCTGGAAGGCGGCCAAGCTCGGCGGACGGATCGGCGATACCCTCAAGAGCTTGAGGCCGGCGATCGAGAAGCAGATGAAGGCCGCCCAGGCTGGCCCGACCGCCGGTGGGGGTGGAGGGCCCGCTAGGACTGAGTCGCTCTACGACCGCTGCTTCCTCGCCAACATCTTCGACTACGCCTCGAAGTGGAAACCGATCGTCAACCTGCCGACCAGCTCGTCCGTCAACTCGACGAGGTAGAACTCGGTGCGCTGGGGCGGGCATCGCGTGAACGAGCATCGACAGCCATGTGAGTTCGAGCCGAGGTGGCTGGGGCCGTCACTGCTGTCGCTGTCGATGTCTGCCGAAGCCCACGACCGAGTGTCGAGCGCCGTCTCTGGTCGGAACAAGTTCTGGTCGTTGAAGCGAGCGCTCCTCAACGACAGCCAAGTCGTTACTGACAGGTTCGTTGTGCGACTGGCGGGCACGGAGATCGAACAGCTCGTCCGCCTCATGCCTCTCCTGCGCTGGGTGTTCAACCAGCAGGAAGACTGGGAGCGCGTCACGAAGCTGGTCACCCACCCGAGCCCGGTCGACCTGCTCGGGGGACTGGCGGAGGTGGAGTAGTGATCGAAGTCATCGACCCCACACCTGAGTTCCGAGTCGGCGATCGAGTCGTGATCGAGCGTGGTGACTACCCGTGGCCCGGACCAGGCTTCTCCGGCACCGTGATCGGGTTGTGCGAGAACAACGCCTACGCAGTTCGTGTAAGGCTGGACCGCTACATCACCTCCGACTGGACGCTCTACAAGAACGACCTTCGTCGACTCGACGTGGTTGACGCACTGGCGAGCATCGAACGTGAGGATCACGAGACGGAGTGCAAGCACGAAGACCTCGACCGAGTCGGCACCGAGGAGATCGTCTGCTTCGACTGCAAGAGGATCTGTAACTTCGTCGAGGCGGCGGCGACTGGCGTAATGGTCTGGCGGCTCGCCGAGGAGGCGCCGCCAATCACCAGTTGACTTTGTCGGAAGGACCAAGTAGATGGATAGCTAGGAGTGGCTAGCCATGAGAGCCGACCGACCTCGCATGTTCCGCATCCGTCGCGAGGCCCACGAGGTTGTGAAGAAGGTCGTCGCGAAGACGGGCATGGACTATCTCGACGTGGTGAACAACATCATCACTGGCGCGCTTCGAGTGCGCTTCGAGCAAGCTGACACAGCCCGAGCTGACACAGCTGTAACAGCTCACGCTAGTGACCAGGCCGTCGGGCCTTGCGTCACCTCGCCGAGCAGCTGATCTCGCCAACAAGGCCGCCGGACGGAAAGCTGTTACAGCTTTGCTGCCGAAGCTGACACAGCTTTGTGGAGGACGACGTGGGTAAGACAAACCGAATCCGAGTCACGGCTTACGTGAGCGATGAGGTCGCCGAGAGGCTCGAAGCGATCCGGCGCGACTGCGGTGTGGTGTCGATCTCGAAGGTCGCCGGGGACATTCTCACCAGATTCGCGACGGGAAGACCGTCGTCGCCCGACTTCTCATTCAAGCCGGTAACCGAGCAACATCCCGAGTTGAAGGAAGATACGCAACCGACACAGCTGACACAGCCCGAGCTGACACAGCCGAGTCCTGAGCCGAGAAATGGATTCATGACCTTCGCCGAGATCGAGGCGCAGGAGGCGATAGAGGCAGAAGAACGTCGTGCCCGCCCCAGCGGCAACGTGGTGACCAAGTCCGGCTACTTGGTCCTCGGCAGCGTGGAGAGGAACCAGAGGGGATCGGTCGGCGACCAGATCCGCAACGCGCCGCCATCACAACCCGCTAGGAATACCTACGTTCCACTCGAACCTCGACCGGAGACGATGCCAGGTCTCAACACGCGCCTCCAGCCGGATTCGACATCAGCACCGACAGCTTCGCAATCCGAGTTCACGATGGCGCCGCCCACACCGATCGGCTCCGACACCGCTCAAGAGGAGCGCGAGCAGGACGACGCCTTCGGATGGCGAAGCGAACAAGCCCGCTAGGACAGACGAAGTCTGTTCCCGCGCCTCCGGCGCTAGGACAGGCTTCGCCTCTCGGCTGGGGCCCCACCTCAACGGCAAGTAAGACGACCAAGCGCGGCCTCTCCTGGTCGGAGTAGTTGCCATCGGCGATCGCCGCCGCAGGCCATCTCGATGTCGCAGCGTGAGACGCCGATAGCCTGGAGCGGTCATCTTATGTCGCACGGTGAGCCTTAGATGTCTCACCACGCCACTCACGATGAGTCGTTGTTGACATCTCTGCTTGGTGCCATTAGCGTGTAGGCGATGGCGGTCTGCGCGAAGCACGGTGTAGAAAAACTCCCCCCGCGCTATCGGTGCAAGGCGTGTGGCGCCGAAAAAGCCCAAGCACGTCGTGATGCCGACCCGACCTATGCCGGGCGGCTCTGCGCCAAGACCCGCGTCAAGTTGCGGCTCGAAGTGCTCGCACACTACGGCGGTTCGCCACCCAAGTGCTCATGCTGTTCAGAGTCGACAGTCGAGTTTCTCGTAGTTGACCACCTCACTGGCGGCGGAAACAAACAGCGCAGGTTGCTTCGTCGGGGCGGCACTGGCTTCTACTTCTGGCTCAGGACAACCGGTTACCCCGACGGCTTCGGCGTCCTCTGCCAGAACTGCAATTGGGGAAAACGCGTAGGCGGTGGGATCTGCCCCCACAAGCGTCCGATCCCCATCACACATCCGCCGGGCGAAGGGCGGGCTCCGTAGCCCGCTAGGACAGCCGTCGGCGAGCGGAGGTGCGCCGCGCAGATCATCTCCGAGAAGCCCCAACCAGTCGCTTAGAGTTCGGATCGGGGAAGTGTTCTAAAATCAGGCGCCGGAGCCCGCTAGGACACGGTGGTTCCGGGTGATCTTTGGTATCGGCTCTCGCGCAAAGGGCCTTATCCGCTCCTTTTAGTGATGCCCATCTCGGAGAGGGCAGCACTTAGCTCTGGTCATGTCTCACCGTGCTACCTTCCAAGACCTGACCTCTCTGAGAATTGCGCATCACTTGTCCACGCATGTCCGCCCCTCCCCCAAGCAATCCTCCTAAGTCTTCTGGCCCCGATGTCCCTCCCAGGATGCCTCGGACACCGACACGTCTCGGAAGCGCTGCTTGACCGCGTTTCCTGTCCCGGCCTGGATCACTCAGACAGCCTCCTCTTTCCTCATCACCTCACCCCGCTCGCCCCGCTCACCCGCACACAGGAGAGATCGACCACACACATGGTTGGTGAAGATGCCGGAATTTCCAAAGATGCGCATCACTTCACTGGAGAGTGCGCATCGCTGAAGTTGATCGGACTTGGCGGGGATAGACAAGATCCTGAAGTTGTCAGCACCGATGCCGCCGCGAGTCGTCGTGGGAGCCTGATCCGACTGGTCGAGGTAGAACAGCGACCGTGGCCGAGTCGAGCAAGCGGCTCGAAGCAGGAGGTCGGTGTGACGCGCTTCTTGACGATCGAGGAGTGGGAGAAGCTCCCCTACAAGACCCCGATCGAGGTCGCGGGCGGGATGCGCGGAACCTTCCGGTTCGTAAGCGCGGGTGGTTCCATCCACGTCCAGCTGAACGATCCGAGGTGGGGCAGCTGCTACACGCCGTGCGACCGCAGGAACGTGTGGCCGACGGACGATGTCGTCGAGCTTCTCGCGTCGCTGGACGAGGTAGAACAGCAACCATGATCGGCTCGACCGTCGAGATCACCGGAGAGGGCTTCCTGCGGTACGGAGACCGCGGCATCGTCACGGCCTGCGACGGGGAGCGTTGGACGATCGAGCTGGCCGACGGGACGATCCTCGCAGTGCTCTCGTGCTGGTTCCGAGTCGTAGACCCCGTCGAGCTGCTGGGCGAGCTGGCGTGAAGGGCTCGAAGTCGAATCTGGTCGCGGTGGGCGACCGCGTCGAGGTCGTCAGCATCAGTTCCGAGCTACGGGTCTCGCTTCACTACGGTCAGCGTGGCAGCGTCGTCGTGATCCTCGACGAGCACCTCGTGACGGTCACCCTCGACGATGAGGCGCGATCGTCCCGGTCGTACTTCGACGACGAGTTGCGCGTGCTCGACGCGGTCGAGCGGCTGGCGGAGCTAGTGTGACCGCGAGTCGAAGTAGAACGTGTGTGTGCTGGCGCTCCTCGCCTCTCGGAAACGGGGCGGTGGGTAGAACGAGGACGTGAGCTTCTTCAACCCC